>Ga0105239_10000089_pt1 | contig 129415 bp, 110 predicted proteins | sample KBSC44metaG_FD_92761 | JGI IMG/M metagenome (GOLD analysis project Ga0105239, IMG submission 92761) | Corn rhizosphere microbial communities from Kellogg Biological Station, Michigan, USA - KBS C4-4 metaG | ecosystem: Host-associated > Plants > Roots > Rhizosphere > Soil | place: Michigan... | reverse complement strand
TATCTCACCTGTGCGCTGTATCTGTTTCCCGATGCGCCGCCGGAGAAGATCCTGCTGATCGCGCGGAACTATGCGGTGGACTTTTATCTCAATGACACGATGGGGCGGGAGTACCGGTCGAGCTCCGAGGAGCGGCAACGGCTGAACGAGATCCGGGCGAGGCTGACGGAGCGATCCAACGCCGGCGGGCCGGCGTCTGCGGCCGAGCGGGCCCATCTCGAGGTGCTGGCCGAGCTGGCGGGCAGTTCCCCGGCGTCGTGGTTCGAACCCTTCCTCGCGCTCTATCTGAAACATCTGTCGGTGGCGCACAAGTCATACGACTGTATCTCACTGGGCACGATCCCCAAGATCGAAGCGTATATCGCGATCCGCGCCGATATCTCCGGGATGCCGCATACCGTCTCGATGATAGAGTACAGCCAGGGGAATTACCTCGATTGGCCGCTGCTTCAGCGGATCGGGCTGGCGGGAGAGCTTCGCGAGCTGGGGTTGACCGTATCGCTGATCGGGGCGTTGATGAACGATCTGTTCTCCTTCGAGAAGGAGGTCATCGACAACCGGAGCGACTCCAATTTGCTGGCGATCATCGTGCTGAACAATTTCCGGATGGAGCTGCGGGAGGCGATGTCGGTGGGGACGACGATCGTGCGGAATTTGTTGGGGGAGTATGCGCGGGGTGCGGCGATGCTATTGGAGAAGATTGAGGGGCTGGCGGCGGGAGCGGGCCTTGCAGTGGAGTCCGGGAGCTTGCGCGGAGAGGAGAGGGCCGATCTGCGTGCCGGGCTTCTCCGCTATATGGAGGGGATCCGGAAATGCGTACAGACCTGCTGGCTGTGGCAGGTGGATACCAAACGGTACAAACGGCCGCAGTCGATCTGGAAAGAGACCTCGCTATCAAGCCCGGTTGCCGTTTAGGGGAAAGCGAAGCTCGACGGTGGCGCCGGTAGCGGGGGTCGAATGGATCTCGATCACGCCGCCGAGCAGCCGGGTCAAATAATTGGTGATATAGAGTCCGAGGCCGATGCCTTCGGGGTTCTCGGGCGACTTGCTGGTGGCGTAAGGCTCGAAGATACGCGCCAGCTGGTCGGGGTGGAAGCCTTTGCCCTCATCGATGACCTTTAATACCCAGGTTTCTCCATCGAGACCGAGACCAACCCGGACGGCGGAACCGGCAGGAGAGAACTTCAGGGCGTTGACAAAGATGTTATAGAAGATGCGGCTGACCTTCAGGCGATCGGTCAACAACGTTGAAGGGAACGGATCGGCCACGTGCAACTCCACGCGGATATCCTTCTCCAGGGCAAGGTACTGATTGAGCTGGACGATGTGACCCACTTCGGCGGCCACGTCGATCCACTCGTCCTCGATCTCGTCGACGGTGCCCATCTTGAACTTCGAGAATTCGAGGAAGTGATTGAGCATGTACTTGTAGTTCTGCGAGGCCAGCAAGAGGCTTTCCGCCACCTGCGGGGTCACGGGCTGGCCCGCCGCGACCTTGTCGTAGATGACGGCGCAGATGCTGCCGACCCCAAAGTAGGCCCCGCGGATATCATGGGAAATATGCTGGAAGAAATTGTTCTTGACATGATGCAGGTTCTCGCCCGCGTCGCGGGAGGCTTCGGCCTCGCGGGAACGGGTGTGGAACCGAAGGACATTTTTTTTGTAGAGATAAAAGATGAGCAGCACCAGGGAGATGATGACCCCGTAGACGACGATCCTCGTCAAGAGGCCGATGCCGGGGCTGAAGCGTATCGGCGGGATGAAGGGATGCCGGAACTCGATCTCGAGGAGAGTCAGCAGGAGAAGAGTAATGCATATACAAACGACCCGGCTGACGAGGTTGTCGAATACGAAAAAGATGAGCCCGAGGATGAAAAGGAACATCAACTGCGGCTGCGCGTGCTCGCCGAGAATAGAGCCGAAGTAGAAGGTCGCGAGATTGATCACGAAGTAGAAGAGGATATTCGCGAGAACATAGTTCTGTTTGTAGTTGAGGGCGACGATGCCCAGCATGAGAAAGGCTTCGGCGTAGGCGCCGATGAGGATGACGAACTTCCCCGTGAGTAAAAAGAAGAGGAGGCCCGCAAAGAGATTGAGCAGGAAGATCGAGACGCACATCGTATTCACACCGATACAGATGGAGCGATGGATGTCGGATTCAGAGAAGCCTTTCGCGCCCGCATACTTCAGCCTTCGCCAGAGTCTGATTAGCATATTTCGTATAAAGTACAGAATAAAAAAAACGGTTTTTGTCGAAATATCTCTACAAAGTAAGTCTGAAAATGCCATTAAATTGCTCTCCATAGGATAAGGTTTAAATGGCTAATGCATCTGATTAGCGCATCCCTGCACGAAAGTGCGGGGATTTTTATTGATAATCAATGCCTTGGTTTTTTCAGCGGATAGTTAGATCGGTTTTGCGCCGGTAGTAATAAGGAGGATGCCGAACAAACTGCTGATAGCCGACGATCATAGTATGACCCGGAAGGGTCTCAAGTTGCTGGTAGAGTGTCATATCGGCAAGGAATGGGTACAGGAGGTATGTTCCTGCCACCAACTCATGAAGGAGTTGCATTCGAAGACGTATACCCATCTGATCCTGGATATCTTTCTTAGCGACGGAAGTACGCTGGAGGTGATCCCGGCGATCAGGAATCTGTATCCCGACCTGGAGATCCTGATCTTTTCGATGCAGCCGATAGCGGTCTATGAGCGCGCGCTGATGCCGTTCCGTATCGGGTATTTTGTTTCCAAGGAGGCCAATGAGGTGGAGACGCTGCGGTTGATGGGGCAGTTTCTCACCAATCAGCGGCCGGCGCCGTTTCCGGTAAAAGAGGAGGATCCCCTACCCTTTTCGGGGATGCCGGCGAGGGAGATGGATGTGCTTCACTATCTTTTAAAGGGCTGGAGGACGGGGCAGATCGCCGATACACTGAATCTGAGCGTTAGCACGGTATCGACCTTAAAGTCGCGCATCTTCGAGCGTACTAGGACGAGGAATGTGATCGAGCTGATGGAGCTGGCGAGTATCCACAATGTGAATTAATCGGATCGTAAAAATACCATTTATCTACATGGTCTTTCTACGAAGGCTAAGGGTTTTCATTGGGAGACGGCTAAGTCTATAGAGAAGTCTTGAGGAATGGGGCGTTGAATATTATGAATTACCTCTGAAACCCTGCATCTTTGAGTCGTTAAGCAAAACCGAAGTTTTACATCCAATATCCAAAGAAAAGCATCCGGCTTATGAAGACCACAAGCTTCCAAGATCCATGAAAGCCTTGTTGCAACCCGCCGGAAATAATTGAAGGCCGCCAGCTTCCGCTGGCGGCCTGATTTTTTGCGGTAGCCTTAGCCCTGGGTGGGGTACCAGTTCTTCTGAACGACTTTAATGTTCTTATCACCGGCCTCGACCTTTGCTTTGAAGGCATTGACGTCGCTGAGGCCGTCCTTTCCCCGGTAGTGATAGGGATACACCGTTTTCGGCTTGAAGGCGAGAACGGCGTCGGCGGCTTCGTCGACGGTCATGGTATAGGGAAGATTCATACAAACAAAGGCGATATCGATGTTTTTGAGGGCGCGCATTTCGGGGATACCCTGGGTGTCGCCGGAGATGTAGAGATTCTTGCCGCCGATGGTCAGGACATAGCCGTTACCCCTGCCCTTGGTGTGCATGGCCGTGGGGCTTTCGGGAAGATTGTACATGGGCATGGCGGAGATCGCAACGCCGGACTCGGTCTTCTTTTCGCCATTATTCATGATAACGACTTTTGCTTTCAGGTCCTCGGGCATCTTATCGGCAACGGCCTTCGGAGCGATGATCACGGTATTCGCGGTGCGGACGGCCGAGAGCGTGGCCGGATCGAAGTGATCGCCGTGGATATCGGTGACCAGGATGAGATCGGGTTGCTTGAGACCGGTATAGTTCTTCGCGCCGCCGGTGGGGTCGACATAGATGGTGAGGTCTTTCAGACCGAGGACGAAGCTGGCATGGACCAGCGGTTGGATCGTCAGCGTTCCCCGGGAAGTGGTGACTTCGTCGGGGGTTACCCGTTGGGCAAAGGCATTTGAGAGGACAAGGACAGAGAGAGCGGATGCAAAAATAATGGATTTCATAAATGCATTTTTTGTGGGCATAAATGTAAGCATTGTGCCCTAGACCCGGATGTAAATCTTTCGCTTGTCGAGGATGCGGCCGATGAGCCAGTAAATGACGATGAGGGTGACCGCATACAGGAGAGAGGCATTCTCTTCGTGCCCCCCGTCGAGCGGCTTGCAGCAATGGTTATAGAACCAGGCCAGGGGATCGGCGAGCTTACCGTTGTCGTCGATCCGGATGAGACGTTGCAACCGGGGCAGGGCGCCGCTCAGGATAAAGATGAACAGGGCGTTCTTCCCGAAGACGTCGAAGAACCGGCTCCATGAGCCGGCCGACTCCCTGAATTCTATGAAATAGATGAGTAGCGAAAGGGTCGCCAGCGCCCAGCCAGCGGCAACGAGCGTGTAGCTGCTGGTCCAGATCTTCTTATTGATCGGAAAGACGCTGCCCCAGCAGTAGCCTGCCAGCAGGAGAATGAAGGCGGCGACGAGGAGATGGGAGAGCATCTCATAGCTTTTTCCTTTTAGCCGGATATAGGTACCGGCAAAATAGCCGAGGATGACGGACACGATAGCGGTCATCGTACTGGTGAGGCCTTCGGGGTCGAAGGCCACTCCTTCGCCATGGTACAGATGTTCGGCGCCGAAAATGGCTTTGTCGACGGCGGTGCCGAAATAGCCGTTGAGGCTATAGGGATCGGCGGGGTCGCCGAGGAAGAGGCAGAGGGCCCAATAGGCGATGAGCAAGCACCCGCCGATAAAGAAAGCGCCGCGGAGTTTGGCGTAGTACACGATAAGAGCGGCGCCGCAATAGGCCAGGGCGATGCGCGCCAGGACGCCCATGATCCGGACCCCGACGAGGGTGCCGTTGTCGGCGGTGTAGGTCCAGGTCCTGAAAACGAGATGGTCATGGTCCCAGCGGAAGAAAGGGAACCAGTTGAGCAGGACGTTGATGATGAAGATGAGCAGGGTGCGGCGGAAGACCTTTTTCAGGAAGTAGGCGTTGCCCTTCTCTTCGAACCGGGGCATGACGAAGGCGAGGGCGTTGCCGACGGCGAAGAGGAAGAAAGGGAAGACCAGGTCTGTGGGGGTCAGGCCGTGCCAGGGGGCGTGGTCGAGGGGCATGTAAGCGGCGCCGGCCTGGTTGTTGACGAGGATCATGAAGGCGACGGTGGCGCCGCGGAAGACGTCGAGGGAATAGTAGCGCTGTGGGGGCGGGTTCATCCGCTGAAGATAAAAGAAAAATCCCTCCGTCGGAGGGATTTTTCTTTGAAGGTTAGTTGGTCGCGCCGCCGTTGACCAGGAGGTGCTGGCCGGAGACGAAGGACGAAAGGCCGCTGGCGAAGAATTCCGCGGCGTTGGCTACGTCCTCGACCTCGGCGAGACGGCCCATGGGGCAGCTGTCGAGCAGCTGTTTGCGGAGCCGGGGATAAGCAGCGGGATCGACAAAGATCCCCGCATGGTCAACCGCAAACGGGATAATAGAGTTGACGGTGACACCGCGGTGGCCGATCTCTTTGGATAGCACGTCGACCAGGTAGCGGGGGGTAGTCTTGCTGCCGCCATAGACGGCCATGCCCGTGACCGGGAAGGACGTGGTGCTGGAGGCGATGTAGATGATGCGGCCGTTGTCGGTGACGTGTTTGGCGGCCTGCTGCATCGTAAAGTAGGAGCCCTTCGCATTGATCGTGAAGACACGATCGAACTGTTCTTCGGTGAAATCGGTCACCGGGGTTTCCACCATCTCGATGCCGGCGTTGGCGACGATGATGTCGACCTTTCCGAAGGCGGCGATGGCTTCGTTGAAGAGCTTTTCGATATCGGCGACCTTGCTGACGTCGGCCTGTACCGCTATGACCTTTACGCCCAGGGCCTTTATGTTGGCGAGGGTCTCGTCCGCGGCGGCCTTGTCGCGGGCATAGTTGAGGACGATATCGGCGCCGAGGGCGGCGTACCGTTCGGCGATGGCTTTACCCAGGCCGCGGGCAGATCCGGTGATGAGGGCTACTTTACCTTTTAACGAATTCATGATCGGGTGATTTTGAGTGTTAGCGTGTTGTATTCTTAGGAAACCATGTCGCCGTTGACGGGGATCACCTGGCCGCTGACCCAGCGGGCTTCATCGGTGAGCAGGAAGACGACGACGGGAGCGATATCGGCGGGCTCGCCGATGCGGTTGAACGGGCTGAGAGCGGCCTGAGCCTTGATCGTTTCGGGGGCCTTTCCCCTGGTATACAGCTCGGTCATGACGGGGCCGGGGGATACGGCGTTGACGCGGATACCGCGGCCGACTTCCTTGGCGGCGACCTTGGTCAGGTGCTCGACGCCGGATTTGATGGCGCCATAAGGACCATAGGTGGGAATGGGAACACGATTGACGCTGGTCGAGATGTTGAGGATGACGCCGCCGTCGGCCACTTTCAACATCGCTTCGCGAAGGACGAAGAAAGCGCCCGTGAAGTTGATATTTACCTGGTTGACGAAATCATCATCGGTGAAGTCCTTTATGAATTTGGTGATCATGATCCCGGCATTGTTGACGACGGCGTCGATGCGGCCAAATTTGGCGATGGCGGCGTCAAACAACTGCTTTATCTCCGCCGAGCTGCGGACATCCGCCTGAAGGGCGATGGCATCGCTGCCAAGGGCCTTTATCTCTTCGACCAGTTTATCGGCGGGTTCCTTGCGGCCCGCATAATGAACGACGACCTTGCCTCCTGCTTTTGCGACCTGACGGGAAATTTCAGCCCCAATCCCACCGGAAGCGCCGGTGATCAATACTACTTTTTGGCTTAACGTGCTCATAGTTGTTTGTTTTGTTTGTTAAGACAAAGCTACTATTAGCGGGGGCCTCCAAAAAGACGGGTTTTATAGCAAATGATATATAAATCGTAGGGGGGATGGAATGATTTCTGCGGGATAACCTAAAACTATCAACTATGCCAACAGTAACTTCTACTTCAGCACAGTCCCGGCTTCGGGAGTTCTTTATCGAACAGCTTCAAGACATCTACTGGGCAGAGCAGAAATTGGTAAAGACCTTGCCGAAAATGGCGAATGCGGCGCATTCGCCCGAGCTGAGGGAGGCTTTCAACCAGCACCTGGAGGAGACCCGGAACCATGTCACGCGCATCGAACAGGCTTTCCAGCTGATCAATGAAGCGGCCGATACGCAGGAATGCCAGGCCATGAAGGGCATCATCAAGGAAGGCGAGGATATCATCGATGAGACGGAAGACGACACCGCCCAGCGGGATGTGGGGCTCATCTTTGCCGGTCAAAAGGCGGAGCATTACGAGATAGCCACGTATGGCGGGCTTGTGCAGCTGGCCAGGACGATGGGCCAGGCCGATGTCGCAACCCTGCTCCAGCAAACGCTGGTGGAGGAGAAAGCGGCCGACCAGAAGCTGACGGAGATAGCAGAGACGACCAGCAATGAGGCGGCGGCCCGGGAAAAAGTGGATTGAGGGCAGTTATACTCCGGAATTGATCTTTTTAAAGAAATCTTCGCGGAACGACCGGCTCAGGGGAATGTCGCGATTGCCGATACGAATGATGTCGTTGCGGATCGAGCTGATCTTGTCCAGCAGTACGATGAAGGATTTATGAACGCGAGCGAACTTGCCCGCAGGAAGCCGTTCTTCGATGGCTTTCAGGCTTAACTTGGAGAGCAGGGGCTTTGCGGAGCCCGTCAAATGGATACGGATATAGTTACGGAGGCCCTCGATATAGGCGATCTCGTGGATGAAGACCTTTGTCAGCTGATATTCCGTGTGCACAAACAGATAGTCCGGATAGTTACTGTTCGGGCTATCTTCTTTTTGTTTAAATCCCTGGTATTCGAGGGCCTTGCCGGCCGCCTTTACAAACCGCTCGAAAGACACCGGTTTTACGAGATAGTCGAGGACGTCGAGATCGAATCCTTCCACGGCATAGTTCCGGTAGGCCGTTATAAAGATGACCATCGGCCGGTTGGAAAGGCTTTTGAGCAGGCTCAGGCCGTTGATACCGGGCATCTCGATGTCGAGGAACAGCAGGTCGACGGGCTCCCGTTGCAGGACTTCCATCGCGGCATAGGCGTTCTTGCATTTCCCTGCCAGGTGCAGGAAGGGCACCTGCCGGATATTGTCCTCGAGGATATCGAGGGCCGGGGTTTCGTCGTCTATGGCGAGACATCTGATCATTGGAGGGGAATGTTTAAAGTGGTGACGAACCGGCTTGCGGTTGCGGTTCCGCTGGTCGTCTGGTTATCGACGGTGCGAAGATCGTAGTCGCCGGGGTACACCAGATCGAGCCGTTTGCGAAGATTGCTCAGTCCAATGCCCTGGGTCCGGCTTTCCTGGTAGCGGACCTGGGGATTGTATTTATTCTCGACGATGATGCTGACGCGGTTGTCGCCGTCGGCCTGGATGCCGATGGTGATCACCGGCTCGGTCACCAGGCCGATGCCATGTTTAAAGGCGTTCTCCACGAGGGGGATGAAGAGCATGGGCTCTATGCACCGGGGTGGGACCCGTTCCGGCGTATCGAAGCAAACCTTTACGTCGTCGCCGAAGCGAAGCAGCTGGAGATCGATATAAGCGCGGAGATAGCCGATCTCGTCCTCGAGGCTGATCTTTTGATTGCCGGCGTCATAGAGCATGTAGTTCATCAGGCGGGCCAGCTCGAGGAGAACGGGCTCGAGGAGGTCGGACTTTCGCCGGGCCAGCAAGGCCATACTATTGAGAACGTTGAGCATGAAATGCGGGTTCACCTGGCCGCGCAGGAAGGAGAGCTCGGTGCGCAGGTATTCCGTCTCTTTCACCTTACGGAGCTTTTCGAGGCGGAAGTTCTCGCGGAAGGCGCCTACGCTGGCGCTGGCCATCAGGATGAAGACCCCGGGGAAGATACGTTTGCCGGCGGACTGCATATACGTGACGCCGGGAGGCGGAAGACCGACAAGATGGAACATCAGCCCGGAAATAAGTCCGACGCCGGTCAGTGCCGCCAGTGTCAGGAGGACATAGGTGGTCCTGTTGGGACGGAAGAAGTAGACAGGTATCAGCCAGAAGGCGTGGAGATAGAACAGCGCGATATAGGGAATGGCGATAAGGACCACCACCGTGTTGCTGATCTGGGCCATGCGTAGGCCATGGTTGTAGCTGCGCCATAGCATGATACAGAACAGCAGTACCGACCAGATGCCGATATGATAGAAGATCGTATATCTTTTGTTTAGCCGGGTCATGAGCAATAAAATTAATTAATATACTGCAACCGTCTTCGACCGGACGGTATGCGCACTGAAATAACCATAGGCCCCGTTGCCGATATTGGTGGAGGGGTTGGCGGGTGAGGCGTTTGTGTCGAAGGCCCCGCCCCTTCCGCCGCCGCCTGACCGGTCCAGCTGGAAGAAGTACGTATAATCGTTCTTGTCGACGCAGAACATATCCACCTGGAGCAGATCGCCGGTGTTGAGATAGGCGCTGTCCATCCGGAGATTCCATTGGATATACCGGCCATCCGAGAGCCGGTCGTCGAAAACAAAGATATCCTTTGTAAAGGGAGCTCCGTTGATATGTTCCTGGAAGCGATAGTAGTTGGTGACGCCGGGCGGGTCCTGGAAATTGACCAGGGGGGTGATCTGTCCCTTTCGGAAGGCGGAGTTGGTGGTAAACGTCACCGAATCCAGGTTTACCGGCTGGGGCATCGTGGAGACGGCCGTATAGATCGTGTCGCCGACCGAGACGGCGAGGGTATAGGTATTCCCGGGCGTTCCCTTCAGGAGATGGGTGATGTAGATGCCGGGGGAAGATTCGGTCAGGATGTCACTCACGCCGGTATTGTCGCTGATGGTGACGCTTGCCCCACTGACGGCAGGGTAGCTGTTGTCGGCGTAGAAATTTACCGAGCGCATGACCCTGACGGTGTCGGGGTCGGGGCCATCGGTGATATTTCCTTCGATGACGAGCTGGGGCGGTGCCTTGTCCAGGTCTAAAGTAACCACCTTTTGACAAGAGCACAGGACGAGGACGAGACAGGGAATTATGCGGCGCATGGTCATTAGAATTTAAAATTATAGGTGATGGAGGGTACCCAGCGGAAGAGCGCCCACTGGACGGCCTGGGTTTTTGTCGCATTGTCGGGATCCTGCTGGAAACTGATGCTATAAGGATTTTCGCGGCCATACACGTTATAGATCGAGAAATTCCAGTTGCTGTCGAATTTCTTTGTTTTTTTTCCTTGCAGCGTGGCGCCGATATCCAGGCGATTGTAGGGGGGCACCCGGTTGGCATTCCGCTGGGAGTAGAGCCAGACGGGCTGACCGTTGACATCATACTTGCCGGTAGGCCAGGTAACGGCATTGCCGGTATAATAGACGAAGTCACCCGAGAGCGTCCATTTTTTATTGATCTTATAGATGCCGACGATGGAGATATTATGGGTTCGGTCCTGGTTTGCGGGGTACCAGGCGTCATTATTGATGCCGGCGAACTGCCGTTCGGTGCGGGAGAGCGTATAGCTGACCCAACCGGTGACCAGGCCGGCCTTCTTTTTCAGATAGACCTCGGCGCCATAGGAACGGCCCTTGCCAAAGATGAGCTGGGACTCGACATTGACGTTGGCAACCAGCTGAGCGCCATTCTTGTAGTCTATCTGGTTTTCCATGTTTCGGTAATAGACCTCGGTAGAGAACTCGTAGCCGTTGTTCGCAAAGTTCCGGTAATAGCCAACCGATACCTGGTCGGCGAGTTCGGGCTTTACATTGTTGCTGCTGGGTATCCATACGTCCGTGGGGTTTGAAGAAGTGGAGTTGGACAGCAAGTGGAGGTTCTGAGTGGTGCGGGTGTACGATAATTTTACGGATGACATGTCCGTGACCTTAACGCTCATGGAGAAGCGGGGTTCGAGGTTGAAGTAGTTCTTCACGACATGACCGGAGGGATAGGCGGCCGTATCGATCGTGTTGCCGGCGGAGTCGTAGGTGTAGAAGTTGCCGGGGCCGAGAACGGTGAAGAGACCGGCGCGGAGTCCATAATTGATATTGACCCTATTGCCGATGCTTAGATCGTGGGAAAGGTAGAGCGCGCTTTCCAGGGCATATTTGCTTTGGATCGTCAGGTCGTTGAAGCTGGATTGCGCGGTGCTGGTGATGACACCGGGAGAGGTGGTATGATGGATGATATCGACCCCGAAGTTGATCTTGTTATCGGAGTTGGCATAATACTGCAGGTCTTCCTTGAAATGAAGGTCCTTTATATAGGAGTTGATGGCGACGTTGTTGTTGCCCGAATTGATGGTGATATCGTAATTGTATTTGCTGTATATGAATGAGGTATTGGAGAAGAGCCGGCTGTTGAAGATATGGTTCCAGCGGAGGGTGCCGGTGGAGTTGCCGTAATCAAGTCCGAAGGTGTTGCCCAGGCCGAGGTTGTCTTTGCCGAAGTAACCGGAGAGATAGAGGCGGTCTTTTGCACCCAGCCTGTAGTTGGCCTTGGCGTTGATGTCATAGAAGTAGAGGCTGCTGCGATTGGTATTGGTGTCCTTCGAGAGTTTGAGGAAGAGGTCGGCGTAGGTGCGGCGGGCGCTGACGATGAACGATCCGTTGTCCTTTTGGATCGGGCCTTCCGCTTCCAGGCGGGACGAAATGAGGCCGATGCCGCCGCTGGCATGGTAGTCCTTGTCGCTGCCGTCGTTCATCCGGACGTCGAGGACGGAGGCGAGACGGCCGCCGAATTCGGCGGGGATGGCGCCCTTGTAGAGGGTGACGTCCTTGATGGCATCGGAGTTGAAGGTGGAAAAGAAGCCGAGGAGATGAGAGGGGTTATAGACGGTGGCCTCATCGAGGAGGATGAGGTTCTGGTCGACCGATCCACCGCGAACGTAGAAGCCGCTGCTGCCATCGCCGGCCGACTGGACGCCGGGAAGCAGCTGGATCGTCTTCAGGATATCTTTTTCACCGAAGAGCACCGGGATATCCTTTATCTCGCTGACGGATAGCTTTTGGACGCCGGTAAGAGGTTTTGTCACATTGGAGGTGTTCCGGTTTCCCGTGACCACCACCTCCTGGAGTTGAGGGGCTCCGGGCGCCAGCTGGATGGAAAGGGACCGGTCGCGATCCAGCATGAATGCGAGCGTATCGCTGCGATAGCCGGTGAAGCTGATGATGAGGTGATAGTTGCCGGGTGGGGCGCTGAGGGAATAAAAGCCATACGCGTTGCTGAGAACGGATGAATGGCCTCTTTCCATCAGTTGGATACTGGCGCCGATGAGGGTTTCACCGGTGGTGGAGTCGCGGACCGTACCACTTATGGAGTGACGGGCCTGGGCGATCAGCAATAGGGGCAGGAAGAACGCGGTGATCAGCCCGGTTAGTTTTTTGGATTGCATGGGGCAAGGATAGGTCAGCCTCGCGTTAAAGCAATGTTAGGGAAGACGAGTGAAGGGATTGAGTATGCCAAACCCCGCATTTCGGGTATGAGGGCTGGCATGATTTTTTTGACGATCATTTCATTAACCTTTAAATAACAATTATGGGAAATCTACTTTATCTCATTGCCGTCATTCTTATCATTTTTTGGGCGATCGGCTATTTTGGATACAATGCGGGCGGGCTTATTCACATCCTGCTGGTCATTGCGATCATCGCTATTCTGCTGAAGGTGATCCGGCGGGCAGAATAGAGGCGGGTGTTAAAAAAATTAGCGGATCTTTTCCAACAAAATTAGTATTTTAGCAGGAAAATGGATGCCGTGTCCGAGGATATTTCCTATACTCCTGCCTCCCTGCTGCATTTGTTCAACAGTGTTCTTGCGCCCGCGGCGACGAAGAAGATCATTTTACTGAAAGGCATTTATGTGGCCGGCAGAGGTATTACCTATGCCGGTTATTTTTATGATACGCTAAAGGATGAGGCGACGGATGCGGTGCTGACGCTCGTTGTGCCGGCGTTGTTGCGTAACGGGCTTGTGCCGAATAAGACGATCGAGTTCTACGGGTATATCACCAAGCGGGTGGTGCTCAATGGCGGGAGGATCGAGGTGCACGCGGTGATGACGCAGCTGTTGCAGCAAACGGTGAATACCTTTTCGGAGCGGGAGATCCGGGCGGTGGAGGTGTTGCAGAAGAAGGCGGCGATGGGGTTTGGGGATGTGGATGGGTTTTTGAAGCGGCGGATCGTGAGTGATGAAATCGTCCGGGTGCGGGTGCTGATCGGGAAGACGGCGATCATCGACAGTGATATCAGCCATGCGCTGGAGGAGGCGATCGGATTTTACGATCTGTCGTACGAACGCATCAATTTGTCGGTGGAGGCGGAGATCGCACAGGCCTTGCAGCGGTACAACGATCGTTCGAAGAATGACGTGCTGGTGTTGTCGCGTGGCGGCGGGGAGAATATGGAGGTGTTCAACAGTCCCGACCTGGCGGACTGTTGTTTGGAGCTGGAACCGTTGTTTGTAACGGCGATTGGCCACAAAGAGGACGTGACCCTGGTGCAGAAGGTGGCGGACAAGGCTTTTATCACGCCTACGGCGTTGGGGCAGTATCTGCACCGGATATACAACGATACGGTGGCGGAGCTGCAGCATTCGAAGGCGCGGCTGGTAGAGTCCATCACGATGCAGTTGGGTGCGCAGTATGATAAGCAGGTGCGGGTGCTGGAGGAGAAGATCCGGGGGTTGGAAGAGGTGAACGGGCAGCGCGCAGGCTTGCAACAGCGGGAGCTGGAGCTGATGATCGGGCAGCTGAATGCTGCGCGGGGGGAGGCGGTTGCCGCGCGGGGAGAGGCGACCAGCGCGCGGGACCAGGTGGAAGAGCTGCGGGTGGCCGGCCGCAGGCGGCAGCTGCTGTTCTGGGTTCTATTGGCAGTTGTGGCGGTGATTTGTTTGTTAATTGGCCGGGCTATTTTTTAGGGATAACGGCAGTGGCTTCGATCTCGATGAGGATATCGTCCCGGAAGAGTTTGTTCACCTGCACGAGGGTGCTGGCGGGCGGGGTTCGGGTATTGATGTATTTGTCCCGGACGATGCGGACGGCCTGGATCTTCGAGACGTCGGTGATGAAATAGCCCAGCTTGACGATATCGTTCATCGAACCGCCCAGTTCCTGGATGCTGTTCTTTATATTTTGAAATACCTGATCCGCTTGTTTTTCGAGGTCGTCCTTTCCAACGAGGTTGCCTTTGACGTCGAGGGCTACCTGGCCGGAGAGGATGACCAGGGTGCTATGGCCCAGATCGATCAGGGATGCCTGGGAGTAGCCGTGTGGCGTTGAGACGGAGGATGGGTTGACGAAACGGACGGCGTTTTGCTGGGCGAGCGCGGTGACGCTCCATAGGAGGGCCGAGCAAAGGATAAGAATCTTCATTTTATTCTTTTGCCGACGAATATACTGGTTTTATGGACGCCTGGATCTTATTCAATTGATGGAGATGGCGCTGGGTATGCCAGACATAGAACCAGAGCAACTCGAGGCGGGTGAGGTAGCCGATGGTGGGGAATTCGAAGTCGGTGCAGGTGACGGAGAGATCGAGCCGATGTATCCCCTCCCCTATCTTATCCCAGACGACCTTTATTTTGCCGAGGAGTTCCTGTTTGTCATAGTAGCCGCCGGCCGGGATGATAAAGTCCGGGGATTGCAGCTTTGTGCTGAAGTCGAGAAAGATGCCGGCGATGATGGGGCAGCGGGCGTCGGGTTGGCGATCGGTAGTGGGGGCGGTGTGGCCTGCGATGGTTTCGACGACGCCGCCGGAGAGGAGTAGGTGCTCGGCGACCTGCCCGGCGGTCCACCCACCGTAGGCGGGTTGGGTGTTCAACTGCCCGTCATTAAAGGTGGCGAGGAGATGAAGGAGGGCGGCGCCGGTTTCTTTTGCCTGGCTGGCGAGTGCTTGTTTGCTGGTGTCCATCGTGTTTTATTTTATGGCGATGATGATCGTTGGTTTTCTGTTGTAAAATTGCGGGTTCTTTTTTTCCGCCGCGAGGGGTGATCCCGACAATAAAAAGGGAATTCGCGACAAATGCGGTAGATTTAGTGTTCAAATACATTTATGGACCGGATGATCGCTCAGCTGTCGCTTGTCGTCAGGGATTATGATGAGGCGATCTGTGGCATATGATCGAACAAGGGGTTAATAGTTGATGGTGATCCCCCCACCCCACCCCATGTCGCTGTCGTAATGAGTCGAGAGGCCGATGTATTTGGTGAGAATATAGCGAAAGCCGGTCATGTATTCCTTGTCGGTGTTGACCATGAAGTTGAACCGCAGGCGGCTGGTGACCGGGAGATCCTCGCGCCCCAGCTGCAGGCGGAGCTTGCCGCGGCTGTCGATGCGGGCGTCGGCGACGAGGAAAAGGGGCAGCGTGTATTGGATGCCTGCGCAGAAAACATTTCGATGATCTTTTGTGTCGACCTGGCCGAAGAGGTTCTTTTCGGGGGTATGGTGGCTGCGGTAGCGGAAGTCCCATCCGACGTACGGCAGCCAGTACTGCATTTGACCCAGGTAGCGGCCGATATGACTTTCGGTCTCGTAGCCTTTGCGGGAGTCGGTCCCGATGCGCCATTCGGATTGAAAACGATAGCGGGTGTTGGATAGTTGCAGCTCGCCGTCGCTGCCGTTGCTTTCGATGCCGACCCGGGCCATGGGGCGGATCTCGCGGTCGTCGGCATAGACTTTTTTGATCGCCTTTTGCGGGTCGGGTACTTCAGGGTTTGGGGGCGAGTCTTCGTAATGAAAGATGCGGCCCATCCCGCTCATCATGTGATAGAGGATATGACAGTGGAAATACCAGTCACCGCCGCTGTCCGAATTTGCGGCGAATTCGAGAGTGTCGGTCTCCATGGGCAGGATATCGACGACATTTTTTAGCGGTGAATAATCGCCCTGGCCGTTGAGGACGCGGAAGAAATGACCGTGGAGGTGCATGGGATGGCGCATCATCGTGCCGTTGTACAGGACGATGCGGACATTGTCGCCGTGGCGGATGAGTATCTTGTCGGTCTCCGAGACGGCCTTATTGTTGATGGTCCAGGTGTAGCGGTTCATGTTGCCGGTGAGGTCGAAATGATATTCTTTTACCGGGGCGCCGCTGGGGAGGGTGGTATTCTTTGTGGCGCGGAGCATGCCGTAGTTGAGGGGCGTGCCGGGGTCGCCGGGGTACATGACGGCGTTCATGTCCATAGCCTGGTTGGACATTTTCATTTCCATCCCCTTTTTCATTCCGCCGCTGGCATTCATCATTCCGTTCATCATCTGCATGCCTTCGAAGTAGTCGAGCTTTTTCAGGGGTGGAAGCGATTTTTGGGGCCCTTCTCCCAGCCAGAGGGTTGTAGAGCCCGTGCGGTCCTCGGAGGTGGCGCGGAAGGCGTAGCTGCTGTCGGCGGCGGCGACGGGGTTGCCGGGGGCGGCGGCGGCGGGGTTGCCGGGAGCGGCGGCGGCGGGGTTGCCGGGGGCGGCGGCGGCGTTGGAGTCGCCGGGGATGGTCACGATAACATCGTACGTTTCGGAGACGCCGACGATCAGGCGGTCGACCTCGACGGGTTTGACGTCCTGGCCGTCGTTGGCGACGACGGTGATCCTGCCGCCGGCCCACTGAAGCCAGAAATAAGTGGACGAGCCGCCGTTGATGACCCGGAGCCGGACCTTGTCGCCGGGTCTATATTGGGGTTGGGTGTCTTCGGGCCTGCCGTTGACCAGGAATTTGTCATAGGCGACGTCGCTTACGTCCATGGCCAGCATCCGCTTCCATTCGTTGACGAGCTTTGTATGCCCGCGGCCGGCCTTTATCGCGGCGGCATAGTCCTGCACGCTGCCCTTGCGGATGGCGTACCAGTCGGTCGCATAGTGAAGGCTGCGCTGGACCTCATAGGGGGCTTCGTCGGTCCAATCGCTGAGGAGGACGACTTGCTCTTTCCCGGCCTGCGCCTGTTGCGGCTGGCCGGGTTGCGGCTGGCCGGGTTGCGGCTGGCCGCCGTGTGCCTCGCCAGCCTCCCCGCGTTTGTGGATGACAATGGCGCCATAGAGACCGATCTGTTCCTGCAGCATCGTGTGGGAGTGATACCAATAGGTACCGTTCTGAACGATGGGGATGATGGCCGTGTAGGTTTTCATAGGCTCGATGGGCGTGGATGTGAGATAGGACACTCCATCGTAGCGGTTCGGGACGATAATGCCGTGCCAGTGGACGGAAGTGGCCATCATCATTTCGTTGTGGATATGGATCACGGCGGTGTCGCCCTCGGTGAATTCGAGGGTTGGGCCCGGGAGCGTGCCGTTGACGGCGATGGCAGGCCGGCGGCGGCCGGTAAAGTTTACCGTCGAATCGGTGATATAAAGATGATAGATGATGGTACGCGGGCGTGCGGGGTCCATTTGCCTGAAAGGCTCGCGCCCGGGCATGGGTCGCCCTGAGGACACTGTCATGTGATGTATCTGGGCACGCACGGACAAGCCACCCATTGCCAGGAGGCCAAGGATCAGATATTTCATGCGGAGCTTAGGGTTTTAGGGTGCCGGTGACCTTCCCGCAGGTGAGCATGCTGCTGCCGTAATAGGGATTTTTGATACTGGTGTCGTTGCTGAGCCACGAAGACTTTTTCATGGGGCAGTATTCCTGGTAGACGGGCTGCTCCGAAAGCCGGGCCTGTTTGGCGAGACTGGCCATATTGGCCGACAGGTTGCCAAAGTGCTCGCGTTGGTGGGCCAGGTCGGTGGATTCGGAAATATGCCGGGCGTCGAAGGCCAGCTTGTCTTTAAGGGACATGAAGGCCATGTGGTCCTTGGGTGGGATCGATGACATGTTGACGCCGTTAATGTCCTTTAGAAGGGTGGCGGCTTTTTCGGCGGCGACTTTTGCGTCGCTGCTGACGAGGGCGTCCTTGACGTTATAATAATCCGTGAGAACGGGGCCTAATGTGATATTCTGGGCATTGAGATGAGCAAAGAGAGAGGTCACTGCGAAGACGCCGATGACGGCAATAATGTGCTTCATGATTTGATCTTTTATTGTTGAATGAATAGTTTGCCAGGTCTATTCCGGGATCAAATCAGCAGCCGTTGTTGGAGGGTGAGAATATCGGGAGGGGGATGTTTGGCGTTGTCGGGGAATACGGGTGTAGGTATTTTTGCGGGTTCGGTGAGCGGGTGTTGGATGATGAGCTCGACGACGGGAATCGGGGCCGCCTGGATCTGGTCGGCCAGTTGTTTTTCGACGAGATTGAACTTAACGGCCTGGGCGCTATTGCAGGGTTGGCTTTTTTTCTCGTTCTTGCTACAGCAACAGGAATGCTTTTGGGCCGCGGCGCAATGGCAAAAGACGGTGAAGTTGGCGGTGAAGGCCACCAACAAAACCAAACTTATGAATCGGGCTTTAAGCATTGCTCGCTGATGTTTTCAAGCTGCCTCCGGCGGCTTTAGACAAAGGTAACGGGGAAATACAAAAAAAGTTTATAAAATTGAGGGCCGATGTTATAAAATTTGGGGGACGATGAAACAGATAATCAACAAATTAAAGGGAATATTGCGCGGACCGCAGTATCTGGGCCAGCCGACGGAGGAAGGCTTTTTGTTGTGGCCGGATACGGCCGGTGCGCCGGTGGAGAAGGTGCGGATGTCGGGTGAGGAGCGGCTGGTGACGGGTATACACCGGGCGGCGATCGTTTACTATCCGGCAGCAAAAATAGGGGGTGAGAAGGGGGATCCTGCCGCGGCGAAGGTGACGGGGGCGGCGATGATCATTGCACCGGGGGGCAGTCACCGGGAGCTCTGGATCGACCATGAGGGTCACCGGCCGGCGCAATGGCTCAGCGAGAGAGGGGTGGCGGCCTTTGTGCTGAAATATCGTCTTGGACGGGAAGAGGGCTCGCCTTATTCGGTGGATGAGCACTCGCTCGGCGATATCCTGCGGGCGATCCGTATGGTACGGAGCCGGTCGGCGGAATGGGGGATCGATCCGGGCCGGGTGGGTGTTATGGGCTTTTCCGCCGGCGGCGAGCTGGCGGCGTTTGCGTCTTCCCGTTACGAAAAACCGCCATTGACCGTTGGTGACGCCATCGACCTGCAGTCCTCCCGGCCTGATTTTCAGGCGCTGATCTACCCCAGCTATCCGGACCGCTTTGTCGTGACGAAGCAGTCGCCGCCGGCCTTTATTTGCGGCGGGTACGAGGATTGCGCGGATATCACCGAAGAGTGCGCAAAATTGTTCATCCGGTTCAAGCAGGCAGGCATACCGGCCGAACTCCACCTCTATGGATATGTTGGACATGGGTTCGGGTTCCGGCCCGGCAATACCGGCAGCGTCGCCGAATGGCCGCAGCGGCTGTACGAGTGGCTTGGCGACGCGGGACTATTGGGAAGATAAGACCCCGTCGAGCACCTGCTTGATCTCCTCTGCGCGCATGACACCACTTTGGCGCCATTTTACCTGGCCATCGCGGAAGATGACGAGGGTGGGCACGCTCTGGATACCGTAGGCGGAGGCGACAGCGGGGTTTCGATCGATGTCCAGTTTGAGGATGGTAACCAGATCGCCGACCTTTTCTTTCAACTCCTTCAGGATCGGCGGCATCATTTTGCAGGGGCCGCACCATTCGGCCGAGAAATCTACCAATACGGGCTTATGCCCCTTTATCAATTCTCCAAAGGAAGGTTTTGCCGTTGTTTCCATACGCCTCTTTTTTACAAAGTTAGGGGATTTGCGTGAGGCGGATGGGCCGGGCGGAAGCTATGGTTGGCCGGCAACAGCCGCCATATAAGCTGCGGCAGAGGTGGTGAGTTGTTGTAAGTAGCTGGGAGTGAGTTCCTCAGTTGCGGGGACCAGCGCGCTGCCGACGCCAAAGGCGGCCGCGCCGGCATGCTGGAACTGGCGGATATTTTCGAGGTTGACGCCGCCGGTTGGCATCAGCGGGATCTGGGGAAGCGGACCTCTCAGATCGCGGAAGTAGTTGGGCCCGACGGAGGCGGGGAAGACCTTGACCATATCTGCGCCGTTGCGCCAGGCCGTGAGAATCTCCGTGGCAGTAAAGGCGCCGGGGATACTGACAGCGCCGAGCTCTTTTGTACGCTGGATGGTGGGGATATCCAGGGAAGGGGAAAGGATGAATTTTGCGCCGGCGTCGATGGCGGATCGGGCTTCGTCGGGAGTGAGGACGGTGCCGGCCCCGACGACGAGCTGGTCGCCGAATTTTTTTGCCGTTTCTTTTATCGCGCTTAGAGCATCCCGGGAGTTGAGGGTTATTTCCAGCAGGCGGATACCGCCGGCGTAGAGGGCTTCAACGATGGGAAGGATATGTGCCGGGTCGCAGCCACGAAGGATGGCGACGACCCGGTGGGTTTTTATTTGCTGGAGGGTGTTCATGGGCATGTTGCTGGGGCTACGGCCGCGGGGTAAGCGGTACTTTGTCGAAGTATTCTTTTTGCAGCTGGAGGGTCCTGGTGTCGGCCTTGATGGCTTTCAGCGCCTCGGCAAGCTGCCCGATATAGTGTTCATTCTCCAATTGCCCCTCTTCTTTTGTCGCCTTCGAACCATCCCCGGCATAGTGATTGGGAAAGTCCGCGTACCACCAGATGGCGGTGTAGACATTGGGTATATTCAGCCGGTGCTGGTTGAGACCGGATTCGTTCTTTGCGGAATCCATCTCGACCAGGTCGGGCCGCAGGTAAAGGATCGAAGACGTTTCGCGTTCTCCCGCGTGCTGGTCGCCGGCGGGATCGGACTTATGAACGGCGGCCAGCTGGCGCCGGAAGCTGCTGTCGCTGCCGGGCTCGAAGAAATAGACCGCATAGGGCCGGGCTTTTTCGAGGCGGGTCTGGATGAAATATCGGATCAGCTCGGGGTTGCCGCCATGGCCGTTGATGATGACGATCTTGTCAAAGCCATTGCGGGCGATCTCGTCGCAGGTGGCCTCGAGCAGATCCCACACGACGCGCTCGGGAAGGGCAAAGGAGCCCGGGACGTGACGAGCTTCATTGATCTGCCCGTAGAAGTAGTCGGGGAAGACGACGGCGTATTCCTTTTTCGTCGCGCGGGCGGACCATTCCCGAACCTGGATGAGATCGGATCCGATGGGCACATGGGGACCATGTTTCTCAAGGATACCGATCGGCAGGATGCAGGTATGGTTAGAGGCGGCCAGGGCGCGGGGCCAGTCGCTGGCGGTGAGCTCATCCCACCGGGAATGGGTGGGCGGCTGCTGGGCGGACACGGCGGTTGTAGCGGCCGTAAGGAGAAAGAGGGTGGCTGCCGTGAGCAAGACGAGGAGATATTTTTTCATATGACATTATTTCTTAGCGAATTTAATGTCTATCGCGGTGACCTGGAAACAATTTCTGGCGGGCTTTTTTTCGCCGGGGACGATGACGCGGAAAGGGCCGGTGCCGGCGGGCAGGGGTTTACCCTCCATTTGATCGGCGAGGATGACTACCCTATCGGTGAAGCTCGAGTCCAGCTCCGCCAGGGAGAAGACGACCTGGTAATTGTCGGCGCAGGTGACGAGGACATACTTGGCGAGGTTGTCGCCACGAAGATCGCGGCCGGTGGTGACGCCGGCTTTTTTGAAGATGTCGGCGAGAGAAACGCCCTGGAAGGTATGGGGAGTGCCTTGCTTATCCTTTGCGATGGCCGTAGACCGCGGCATGGCCGAAACATCGGCGGCTGTAAGGGTCAGTGGAGTAGTGACCTCGCCGCCCACGGTGACGGACTGGGCGGTGGCGGCCAGAGAGACGAGGAGGAACAGAGCGAAGGTGAATGCTTTCATTGTTTATTATTTTTTGGATCGGCGAATCGTTTGTCGGTGATAAAGGTCGAATCGGTAAGGGTGTTCAGGAAGGCCAGGAGATCGGCCTTTTCCCCGGCGGAGAGATGCAGGTCGACCGGGTTGTTGGCGGTGTCCCGCGCCGGAAGGATCTTTCTCATAAGTATCGTTATATATTTAACAATATAACGCATCGAAGGTAGGGAATTTTACCGTCCGTGGGTGTCCTGGGGCCTAGTGTTTTTGTGCGCGTTTGGATTCTTCTTCGAGGAAGGCCGCGAAGCGTTGGCGGAGTTGTTTGTATGCGGTGATGAGTTCGCGGGCTTCTTGCGAGATGGTACTGCCGCCGCCTTTTTCTCCGCCGGTGGCCGTAATGACGAGGGGGGTATTGGCGGTGGTGTTGAGATTGTTGACGATGTCCCAGGCCTTTTTATAGGACATCTGCATTTTTTTGGCGGCTTTGCTGATGCTGCCGGTCTCTTCTATTCCTTCCAGCAATTGAACGGGTCCAGGGCCGAAGAACCGGCGGCCGTCGTGTTCGAGCCAGAGGCTGCCGTTGACGCGGATGTCTTTTTCGGGGAGGATCTTTTTTGGGGACCGGGCCATGCTTAGGAGGTTATGGTGAAGGCCTGGGCAGCGTTGCCAAGGAGGGTAACGAGACGATCGAGTTTTCGGGTATGCTCGACGGAGAGATCGCGGCGGTGGGCGTCGGTGTAGATCTGGCTTTTTACGAGGGGGACCGTATAGGGGATGACCCAGGCGCGGAGGGCCTTTGCGACGGCGTCCATGGCATTGATGCCCTGCATGGCCTGGCCGCCGTCGGCCCAGCAGACGAGACCTACGACCTTGTCGGTGAGGTAAGGTTTCTCGCGGCGGGCGGTGAGCTCGAGCCAGTCGAGGCAGTTCTTCATCGCTCCCGTCATGCCGCCATGGTAGAGGGGGGTAAGCCAGATCTGGAGATCGCTTTTGGTGAAGGCTTCGACCATGGATTCGACCTCGGCGGGTGGATTGGGCTGGCGGAGCTCGAAGAAGGGGATGTGGGCGTCGGAGACGTTGACCTGGGATACGGTGTAGCCTTTTTCGAGCAGTTGCTGGTGCAGATAGGCGGAGAGCCTGCGACCGGTGGTATCGGGGCGGTTGTCGCTGCAGCCATTGAAGAGTAGGACGTTCATGCGGCGAATTTACGGAAAATGGCTGTAGTGCTAGTGGTCGAGTAGGGGTACCGGCGCGTTCCGCGCCTGGCGGGGCCCAGGATGGCCCTTCGGGCGGCCGGCCTGTGGCCGGCCAGTGCGCGCCAGTAGCAGGAACGGCAGGCTGCCGAGGAAGATCGCTCCCAGCAGCAGGTAGGTGTCGCCGAAGCTGAGGGCGCTGGATTGGCGGTTGACCGTAGCGTCGAGGAGGCCCAGGGCCTGGTGCTGGGCGTCGGCGAGGGTGGCGCCTTTGGCGACGAAATATTGGGTATAATTGGAAAGACGGCTGGCCAGTTGTGCATCTCCCGGGTTGATATGCGACACCAGGTCCGTACGGTGCACCGCCCCACGGCGGGTGAGATAGGTGTTGACCATTGCGATGCCGAAGGACCCGCCGAGTTGCCGCATCATATTGTTCAAGGCCGTACCCTGGGGCATGTCCTTTGGCTCGAGTCCGGAAATGGCCAGCGTGGAAAGCGGAACGGTGATGATGGCGATGCCGATGGCGCGGAAGATAAGGGGGAGGTAGAAATCGCCGCTGCCGGCTTCGAGATCGATCCGGGATATCTGCCAGGAGAAAAGGATATAAAAGAGCATCCCTGCGGTGATCATGATCACGGGTGAGACACCCCGCTGCAGCAATCTTGCCGTGAGCACGAGGCCGCCGATGGCGAAGAGGGCGCCGGGCAGGAGGAGCAGGCCGGTTTGCGTGGGAGTGAACCCCAGCAGTCGCTGCGCATATACCGGCGTCAGGTAGACCGAGCTGAAAAGGCCGATCCCGGAAACGAAGGTGAGCAGGGCCGCGATGCTGAGGTTCTTGCTTTTGAGCACCCGGAGATTGACGACGGGACTTTTTATCTTCAGCTCCCAGTATATGAAGAAGGATAAGCACAACGTGGCGACAACGGTGAGGATGACAATATAGTTGGCGCTGAACCAGTCGTCGGTCTCACCGCGTTCGAGGACGGTTTGAAGCGATCCAACCCCGATGGCGAGAAGCAGGATGCCGGTCCAATCGATCCGGCCGGGCGTGGGTTTGTAGGGAGGTTCGCCCAGGAGCCGGCTACAGATCAACGCCACCGCGATACCGATGGGAACATTGATGTAGAAGATCCATGGCCAGCTATAGTTCTCCGTGATAAATCCGCCGAGGGTCGGGCCGATGGTGGGGCCTACGAAGATGCCGACGCCAAAGAGGGCGCTGGCTATATTTTGTTTTTCTTTTGGGAAGAGCTCATAAACGATCGAGGCCGAAACGGAGAGCAGCGCACCGCCGCCCATGCCCTGGAAGAAGCGGCAGGCCACCAACATCCAGATATTGGTCGCCTGGCCGCAGAGAAAGGAGAAGACCGTGAAGATGATCACCGAGCCGATATAATAGTTGCGGCGGCCCAGGGCTGCCGACAGGAAGCTGGTGATCGGGATGACGATCACATTAGCGATCGCGTAGGCCGTGATCACCCAGCTGGTGTCCTCGAGGGTGGCGCCGAGGTTGCCGCTCATATAGGAGAGCGCGACGTTGACGATGGAAGTGTCAATAAGTTCCATGATCGCGGCGGCGATCACCGTGATCATCAAAAGAGTCCTTCTCATGATTGTCTTTTTTTATGCTTCGGCGCCGCTCATGACCTTGATGGCTTCCTGCGGGTTGGCGAGATAGTATTGATACAGCTCGGCGGACTGACCGACACGGATATCAAAGTTGTTTTCTTCGAGGCCTTTCACGAGGTCGTTCGCGACGACAGCCGGAGCGATACCGTTGACCAGGCCGCCTATTTCGGCAGAGAACTCGGTGGCGACGAGGGGCGGATATATTTCGAATACTTTGACAGGGGTGCCGGCCAGGTGCTGACGCAGGGTGATGGTGTAGCTGTGCAAGGCGGCTTTGCTTGCCGAATAGCTGGGAAGACGGCCGCCGGGGGCGATGGCTACGATGGAGCTGACGTTGACGATGGCCGCTTCCTTTTGCTTTTTGAGCAGGGGCAGGAGCCGTTCGTTGAGGCGGATAATGGAGAGATAGTTGACGAGCATTTCTTCACCGGCTTTTGTGAAGGCATCCGTTTCGGTTGCCAGGTCGTAGACGGGGGCAGACTTGCCGGCGTTGTTGATGACGATGTTGAGGTCTTTGTGGTTTTTGTTGATCTCGGCCACCAGGTTCTCGACATCCTTTTCGTTTGCGACATCCCCCACGACGGCGATGGTGTTGGGTAGCTTGGCCGCGGCGGCTTTGAGGCGGGCTTCGTTGCGGCCGGTGATGATGATCTTGTTGTTGGCGCTAAGTGCCTTTGCAAATTCGAATCCGATGCCGGCGCTGCCGCCGGTGATGAGGATCGTGTTGTTTACGGTTTTCATTTTTGTATTTTTTAATGTGTGTTTTGTATTTTATACCGATTGGTATATTCTATTTCAAAAAAAATCGCCGCTGGCGACGGGCTTCCTGGGTCGGGTCAGAGGGCGTCTATGATGTTTTCGACGGCGGTGATCAGTGGCTTGCCATAAGAGGCCTGGCCGACCGTCCTGCGGATCATGATCGAGCCTTCGAGAAGGGCGATGATGGAGAGAGCGGCCTGTTCGGAGTCGGTAACGGGTTTGAATTCTTTGTTGGCCTTTCCTGCTTCGATAAGGGTAACGATCTTCTGCTTCCAAAGTTCGATCGCCTCCGCGGCCTTTGTTTTGAGGGCAGGATGGGTATCGGCGGCTTCGATGGCGGTGTTGAGGATCGGACAACCGCCCGGCACGAGATTGTATTTTCCGTTGCCGCCGTACACATCGGCATAGACGCGGAGCTTGTCGCGATAATTCGTCCGCCGGGCCATTTCCCTGCCGACCGTCTCGCGGACGGTGCGATGGTTGTGATCGAAGCAGGCCAGGGCGACTTCGTCCTTGTCGGCGAAGTTGCCGTAGATGCTGCCTTTTGTGAGGCCGGTGGCATCGGTCATGTCGCTCAGCGAGGTGGAGGCGTAGCCCTTCTTATTGAAGATGGGCGCCGTCTTCTCGATGATGAACTGCCGGGTTTTTTCCGCCTTGGTCATGGTCTGTGTCTGGCCTGCCGTTTGAAGCCGGCCTGTTTGACGATGTAAAATTATACCAATCGGTATTATTTTCCAAATTTATTTTTTTGGGGGGTCGGCATGCGGTCAGGATCGGGGATGGCTCGGCCGTCCCCCGGTCAGGATCGGGGCTGAGTCACCGGGCGAAACACGGCGCGGGCGGCTTCGGCGAGCTCGGCGGCGAGGATGGTATGACCCATGCCGGGGTATACCCGCTCGGTGACGGCGGCGTTCATCTTTTGCAGCAGCGCCGTGGTCTCGTGGACACGGGCGACGGGAACATGGGGATCGGGGTCGCTGGTGCCGATGAAGACCGGGGTATTTTGGAAGTCTCCGCTATAATGCTGAGGATAGATGCGGTCGCCGATGAGGCCGCCGGTGAAGGCCGCGACGCCGCCATAGCGGGCTGCGTTGCGGGTGACGAATTCGAGCGTGAGGCAGGCGCCCTGCGAAAAGCCCGCGAACCAGATATTTTCGTTGGCAATCCCCTTGTTGTTTATATCCGTAACGAGCTGTTTGAGCACGTGGAGGGCGCCGGTGAGCCAGGGTTCATTCTGGTTTATCGGCGCCATGAACGAATACGGATACCAGGAATGAGCGGCGGCCTCCGGGGCGAAGAGGGCGAAGTCGTCGACCGGGAGGGCGTCGGCGAGGCCGAGGATGTCCTCTGCGGAGCCCCCGCGGCCGTGGAGGAGGATCAGGGCTTTGCCTGATCCGATGAGATCTTTTCCTGCTGTTATATAATCAAGCGTGTGCATGGTTTACGTTTGTTGGCGGGTTCACGGCGTAGGCCGCGGGTTTAGATATTAAGGACGGGTAAGGTTTTTTCGATCGTGTCGCGCGAGGTTTCGTACTGGGTCGGCAGTTTCAGGTGCGTTCCCAGTTCGTTGAGCGGCTCGTCGACGGTGAAGCCGGGATTGTCGGTCGCCAGCTCGAAGAGGACGCCGCCGGGTTCGCGGAAATAGAGCGAATAGAAATAGTCCCGGTTGATCTTTGGAGTGATGTGCAGTCCCCGGCTGAGGATCTTCTCCCGGAACTCCATCTGAACGTCTTCATTGGGGACCCGGAAGGCGACGTGGTGATTGGTCCCTCCGCCGTTGAGGCCGCGGGTGCCCTGGGGCGCCTCCACGAGGTCGACGATGGAAGCGGCTGCATTGGCGGGTGCCTCCGAGGGCGACGCCGCGGCGGCCGTTACGAACCGGTACCGGTCACCTTCCTGGCCTTTCAGCTCATAACCGAACACATCGGTGAGGATAGATGCGGTCGGCGCGATGCTTTTCAGGGTGAGGGTGACGCTGTGGAAACCTTTTGTCGCAGCGTCTGCTTTCACTTCGGGCGTCGTCCAGGGTTCCCGGGTATCGGGTTGCCGGGGGACGACGAGATCGATGTTGAGCCCATCGGGGTCCTGGAAGGGCAGGATCGTTTCGCCGAATCGCTGGGTCTGCGGTTGGACCTTTACCCCGTGCCGTTCGAACCTTTCGGCCCAAAAATCCAGGCTGTCTTTGGGAACGGAGTAACCGATATCGGTGGCCATGCCGGTACCGGGCCTGCCGCCGACGATGCCTTCCCAGGGGAAGAAGGTCAGGATTGTGCCTGGGGTTCCGTTCTCATTGCCATAATAGAAGTGATAGGTTCCGGGGTCGTCAAAGTTGACGGTCCGCTTCACCATGCGCAGACCGAGGACCTTTGTATAGAAATCATAATTGCGTTGGGCATTTCCGGCGATGGCGGTGATGTGGTGGATGCCGGCTATCGTATTTTTCATTGTTTTTCCTTTTTTAGTATTCCCAGTATTTCGTTCTCGAGCAGGCCGCTGCCGCCGCCATAGTGACGGGTGACGACGACGCCGGGGTCGAGGGTTGTGAGTTTTTGTCTTATCGCCACTTCTTCGGGTGCCGAGAAACCGGCCGAGACGAAGACGATGGCGTATTTCTTTTCTTCGAAAGCCTTTACTGCGGCTTCTTCGGTTTCGGTGATGGTCGCATGCCAGCCTTCGTGGGCATCGATCAATCGTTTGATCACCTCCAGGATGGCGCGGTCACGGCCGACGACCAGGATATTTGCTTCCATATTATTGGATATTGTTTTGCATCGGAACATCCATGATCAGTATCCTCGAGCCTTGTTCGGCGGCTTCGAGGTCGAGGTGTTCGACATCCGTGATGCCGAGGCCGTCCCGGGTCTCGAGGCGCTGACCGTTATAGAGGAAGGCACCGTCGATGACGAAGAGATAGACGCCGTTCCCCTGCTTTTTAATATCATATCCTATTTTTCGGCCGGCGTCGAAGGTGCCCATGTGGAACCAGGCGTCCTGATAGATCCAGGAACCTTCCCCGTTGCCGCCTGCTGCCGTTTTGGGATCGGGACCGGCGTAGGGCGAGATCAATTGCTGCAACGCATTGTGCCCCTTCGAGGGCTCGAGACGCACCTGGTCATACCGCGGGGTCACGTTCAGCTTATTGGGGAAGACCCAGATCTGCAGGAACTTGACGGGCTGGCCGGGGCTGTTATTGTATTCAGAGTGGAAGACCCCCTTGCCGGTGCTCATCACCTGGATCTCGCCGGCGGAGACGATCCCCTTATGCCCCATATTGTCCTCATGGGCCAGGCTGCCTTCCAGCGGAATGCTGATGATCTCCATGTTGTCATGGGGATGGGAGCCAAAACCCTTACCCCCTTCTACCCTATCGTCGTTAAGCACGCGCAGAACGCCGAACTGAACCCTTTGCGGATTATAATAACCGGCGAAGCTGAAGGAGAAGAAGCTGTTGAGCCAACCATGATCGGCGTGGCCCCGGGTGTTTGCTTTATGTAAGATGGTTGTCATTGTCTTTATTTTTGTAACACAAAGGTACCCCCTGGCGCAGCGTCGCCCATTAACCTGGATTAAGAAACAGATGTACAAAAGAAGCCATTATATGTCCATTTTTTGTGCGACTTTTGCATCGCATCTTTAAGGGTATGAGAAGATTAACTTTCCTTTTTGCGCTTTTCGCCGGGTTGGCGGGGAATGCTTCTGCTCAAAAGCGGGGCGACACCCTGTTCCGGATCAGGCCTTCGGTGGATATTCCGCTGGTAGCGGGCGGGGCGGCGCTGGACATTTACAATTTCAGCAAGATCAGTCAGCGAAACTCAACGAGTCTCGACAAACTGAACAGCCTTAAGATAAGCGACCTGGATTGGTTCGATCGCTGGGGAGTGCATCCGTACAACCATTCGATCGATAAGCTAAGCTATGTCCCGTTCTATGTGGCGATCCCGTTGCCGCTGATCGTCTTTGGAGTGGATAACCGGATGCGACAGGATTTCTGGAAGCTGACCTATCTCTATGGCGAAGCGATGATCCTGACCGGCGTATTGTATAGTTCGGCGGTACATTGGGTGCCCCGGCTCCGCCCCCTGACCTATGAGGCGGCGAGTCCGCTGGAACAGCGGCAGACATCCAATTCCCGGAATTCCTTCTTTGCCGGTCACGTGGCGCTGGTAGGGACGTCGATGTTCTTTATCGCGACGACCTGGGCGGCCTATCACCCCGAGTCAAATTTGAGGTGGGTTTGGTATACCGGCGCCGGCGTCGTCACCGGGCTGACCGGATACTGGCGGAGCCGGGCAGGGGAACATTTCCCTTCGGATATTGCGGTGGGGACGGTGGTGGGAGTGGCATCGGGGATACTGACGCCGCTGCTGCATATGCCGAAGAAGCTTGCCAAACATGTCAGCTTCGCGCCGGTGGGCCCGACGGGGCCGGGGTTGACGCTGGCGTTTACCTTCAGTTAGGGGTGGCCATTCCTGGGCAGGCGGCGGTGAGGCCGCGGCGGGGCGCGGGTGGACGCGGGGAAGGATTAAGCCGGCTTTTTGGGCGGGAGATCGAAGGCGGTGGCGTCATGCTCGAAATGGCCTTTGTGGGAGCCGTCGCAGAACGGCTTGTTCTGGGACTTGCCGCAGCGGCAGAGGCTAACGACCTCGCGGCCGGCAAGGCCATAGGGTTGGCCGTTGCGGTCTACAATTTCGAAATCTCCTTCAATCTTTAACGAACCGTTGCTGTTGACGGTGATCTTGGTGGTAGGCATTTGGGTGGCCGCGCCGGTTTCGACGGCGCGGCGCGAAAATAGGTAATTCATCGAACCTTGTAACTAATTAGTCGAAAAGATTTCCCCGTGGCCAGAACTAAGGATAGTTTTGGCCATGGAATACGATAACGACAGGCTGCGAAAACGTCGCCCCCAGGTGGAGACCTTTTACTGGATCTTCCTGATCCTGTTGCAGCCGATGACCAACTGGGTCCTGAGCCCGTTCCGCTGGCTTTGGATCTTCCTGCTGCTGGCCAGCTTGCTGGTGTTTCCCGCCTATGTCATCTATTCGCGGATCATGGGTTCGGCCCTCGCGATCCGCGGCCGGAACTGGTTCCCGGTGTTGCTTACGATCTCGGCGTTCCTGGTGATCCAGGCCTTCCTGTTGTGCGTCTATTCGCTGTTCGGGAAGATCCTCGAGGTTCCCATGAAGGATTATTTTGCCATGACCTCCCGCCATATGCTCCGGGAAGGCTGGTGGACCATCGTGAACATGACCCTTGCGATGGCCATCTTCTACATCCGGAAAGCCGATGACGAAAAGGACCAATTGGAGGCCATGCAAAAAGACAATACCTTTTTCAAGCTGCGCTATCTCCGTGCACAGCTGAATCCCCATTTCCTTTTCAATACCCTCAACAGCATCTATTCCCTTAGCCTGCAGAAATCGGATCGGACGGCGGAGATCGTGGTGAAGCTGGCGGATATCATGCGCTACCTGATCTATGAATGCAATGAGGACAAGATCCCGTTGGACAAGGAGATCGAATTCATCCGAAACTATATCGAGATCGAGAAGCTGCGTCACCAGGCCGATATCCGGTTGATGGTAGAAGGGGAAACCGCCGGGCTGATGATCGAGCCCTTTCTTTTCATCTCCTTTATCGAGAACGGGTTCAAACATGCAATGGACCATACCTCCGGGGAGCCGTTCATCTATATCACCCTGCGGGTTGCCAACGGCCAGCTGATATTGAACGTGATCAACAGCACCAATGCGGACATCGAGCTCCAGGCCAAAAAGCTCAACGGAATGGGGATGGCCCATAGCCGGAGCCTGCTGGAGCTGCTGTATCCCTCCTCCTACGATCTGGACATCATCCAAACCGACAAGGACGAAAGCCGCACCAGCCAGCTGCGGCTGCGGAATGCCCGGGAACGACTCGAAAACCTCTACCCGGATTCGCATACCTTAGACGTAATCCTAAATAAGAGTACATTTACGGTATCGTTAATTTTAAAAACATTTTCCGCTTGTTAAAGTGCATCATCGTAGAAGATGAGACCCTGGCCCAGGATGTGATCAAGAACCATCTTTCGCGGATCGACCGGATGGAGCTGGTGGGTGTTTTCCGGACGGGGCCGGAGGCGATGGAGGCATTGCAGACCCTTGACGTCGACGTGATCTTCCTGGATATCCGGCTGCCGGGGATGAGCGGACTGCATTTTCTCCGCGGGCTCACGGACCCGCCACTGGTGGTGCTGACGACGGCCTATGCCGAGTATGCACTGGAGAGCTATGAGTTCAATGTGATCGATTATTTATTGAAGCCCATTTCTTTCGAGCGGTTCTCGAAGGCCGTCAATAAGCTGCTGGATGGACGGCTGTACGCCGTGCGGGGAGTGAGCGGGCCGGCCGGGACATCGCTTCCCGGAAGCGAAGGCTCCGCGGGGATCGCCTCTTTGCCGCAGGGCGATCATATCTACGTCAAGTCGAACAGCAAGTTCTTCCGGGTGAATTTTTCGGAGATCGTGTATGTGGAGGGTATGAAAGACTATCTGAAGATCCACACACCGGACTATACCCTCGTGACGCATCAGACGATGAACGAGTTGGAGAAGCTGTTGCCGGCGCGGCTGTTCATCCGCGTGCACCGGAGCTACCTGGTGGCGACGGGGCAGATCCGCGCGATCTATGGGAATTCCATTGAATTGGGGAAGGTGACGATACCCATTGGGGTGAATTATAAGGAGGTGGTGATGGGGTTGATCGGCAAAAGATGATACTTTGTTTTTTTATAGAGACCCCCGCGTGACCGCGGGGGTCTTTTTTTTGTTATTTTCAGGGCCTTATTAAAACTACTGCATTATGGATCGGAGAAAATTCCTCAGGAATGGCTCGCTGGCCGGGGTTGCGATTTCCACATTATCATTTAGGGGGTTGGAGGAGGCGGGGGCCGCCGCGCGCGCGGCGGCCGCGTCGGATAAGGATTTTCCGCTGATGGAGGCGACGATCGGCGAGATGCAGGAAAAGATGGCAGGCGGCGCGCTGAGCTCAGTGGCCATTACGAAAGCGTATTTAAAACGGATCGAAGAGATCGATAAGAAGGGACCGGCGCTGAACGCGGTCATCGAATTAAACCCGGACGCGCTGAGCATTGCCGCAGCAATGGACGCCGAACGCAAAGCAGGCCGGGTGCGGGGGCCGATGCATGGGATACCCGTGCTGATCAAGGACAATATCGACTCGGGGGATAAGATGCAGACGACGGCGGGGGCGCTGGCGCTGGAGGGACACCGGGCGGCGAAGGACGCGTTTATCATCCGGCAGCTGCGGGCTTCGGGCGCCGTGCTGCTGGGTAAGACGAACCTTAGCGAATGGGCGAATTTCCGGAGCACCCGATCGACGAGCGGCTGGAGCAGCCGGGGGGGTCAGACGAAGATGCCATACCTGCTCAACCGCAATCCTTCTGGATCGAGTGCCGGGTCGGGGTCGGCGGTATCGGCGAATCTTTGCGCGGTGGCGATCGGCACCGAGACGAACGGGTCGGTGGTGTCGCCGTCCTCCATCAATGGGATCGTCGGGATCAAGCCTACCGTCGGACTGCTGAGCCGTAGCGGCATCATCCCGATATCGAAGACGCAGGACACGGCGGGGCCGATGGCGCGGACGGTAAAGGATGCGGCCTTGCTGCTGGCGGCCCTCATGGGTGTGGATGCCGATGACCCGGTGACACAGGAGAGCCAGGGAAAGGCGCCGAAGGATTATGTGACGGGGCTGGATGGCAATGGATTGAAAGGAAAAAAGCTGGGGATCGAGAAATCCGCGCTAACGGGGCATGAAGGCATTGTGGCTGCGCTGCAGGAGGCGCTTGGCGTGCTCAAGGCCCAGGGTGCGACGGTCGTTGAAGTCGAACTGCAAAAACAAATGACGGAGCCGGGCTCGGTCGAAGGCGCGATCCTGCAATACGAATTCAAGGACGGCGTCAATAAATACCTCGCCACGGCCAACGCGCCGGTGAAGACGCTTTCGGATGTCATCGCCTTCAACAAGGCCAATGAGAAAAAGGCCATGCCCTATTTCAAACAGGAAACGCTGGAACGCAGCGATGCGCGTGGCGGACTCGATAGCCCCGAATACCTCGACGCCTTGAAGAAGCTGCTCACGGCGCGGACCATCATCGACGACCTGCTGCATCAAAATCAGCTGGATGCCATTATATCGGTCACCAGCGGGCCGGCCTGTTGTATCGATCTGATCGCGGGTGATTACCGGACGGGCGGCGGCTTCTCCGGGCCGGCAGCGATGGCGGGTTATCCGCATATCACGGTCCCGATGGGACTGGTGCTGGGGCTGCCCGTGGGATTGTCCTTTGTGGGGACGGCCTATAGCGAGCCGGCGCTGATCTGGATGGCGTACGCGTACGAACAGGCTTCGAAGAAGCGGGTGGCGCCGGGATTGATCAACGCGGCGAACCCATGAGCAGCCGCAAGGGAAAGGCGGCTACTGCTTGAGATACCGCTCGAGATATTCAAAGGTTACCTTCGAAATGAGCATATAGCTGGGCCAATTGTAGGCCGCGCCATGGGCGCCGGGAGGATAGATGCGGAGATCGACATCCTTGCCGGCGTTGGTGAGGGCGGTGAGCAACTCCATGGTCTGCGCGGGATGAACGTTGTCGTCGAGCATCGAATGGATGATCAACAGGTGATCCTGCAATTTCCCCGCATGAGTCATATCACTACTATTCTTGTACCCTTCGGCGTTGTCGTCGAGGGTTCCCATATACCGCTCCGTATAGATATCGTCGTATAGCCGCCAGTCGGTAACGGGAGAATTGGCGATGCCGGCCTTGAACACGCCGGGATGGGTCAGCAACGTATAGGTCGTACTAAACCCGCCATAGCTGGTGCCGCCGATGGCGATGTTCTTCGGGTCGACATACCCCAGTGTCGAGAGATAACGGGCGGCCTCCACAAAATCATTGCTCTCCCATTTCCCCAGCTGTTTGTAAACGATCTTCATGAACGCGCTGCCATAATCAGCGTTGCCGCGGTTATTGATATCCACCACGATATACCCGTTCTGCGCGAGCCATTGATGAAAGCCGCTGGTGGCGAAGGTATTGAATACATCATGCGACTCCGGTCCCCCATAAATGTTCAGGAATACGGGGTATCTTTTCGTGGAGTCGAAATGGAAGGGTCTTATCATGCTCCCGTCGAGGGTGACGCCGTCGCTGGTCTTGAACTGAAACAGCAACTGCGGCGAATAGGCATGGGTCTTTATAAACTCGCTGACGCCATGGTTGTCTTCCAGCTGCTTGAGCACTTTCCCCTGATTGTTACAGAGCGCGACCTGGGTGGGTGTGGCCGTGTTGCTGTATTCGTCGAGATACCAGGCCGTGTTGGTGGACATATTGATCGTGTGGTGCCCCGGCACTTCGGTCAGCCTTTTCTTGCCGGTGCCGTCGTATCGGATGCTGTATAACTGCTGCTCGAGGGGTGAGGCCTCGGCCGAGAGATAATATATAGTCTTCGTGTCGGGGTTGATCCCGGTGACCTTTATCAGGTCCCAATTGCCTTTTGTCACGGCATCGATCAGCTTGCCATCGTAGCCATAGTGATAGATGTGATAGTAGCCCGATCGATCGGACACCCAGAAGAAATCCTTTGTCTTCTCCGGGAAATAGACCATATCGTTGACGTCTGTATAGAAGTCGAAAATGGAGATCCAGGTCTTGTTCTGTTCTTCGAGGACGACCCGGTGTTCGCCCGTCCTTACATTGAAGAAATACAACTTCATGTGATTCTGGCTACGGTTGAGGGTCATCACGGCCAGCACGTCGGGTTCGCTGGTCCAATAGATGCGGGGAATGTAGAAGTCGCCCGTCTCGTCCGGGGTCAGCCAGACCTTTTTACCCGACGCAACGTCGATGATACCGATGCGGACCGTAGGGTTGGCATCCCCGGGCTGGGGAATGCTGATCTTTTCCTGCGGCGGATGGAAGCCCTCGAAGTTGGTCATCTGAAATACCGGGACCTTCGACTCGTCGAACTGCCAGAAGGCGATATAGCGGCTGTCCTTTGACCAGTTCCAGGCCTGACCCTGACCGAACTCTTCCTCATAGACCCAATCATAATGGCCATTGAAGATGCCGGAATCGCTGGTGCTGTCCGTGGTAAGGGCTTTCTCCGTGGCGGTGGCAAAGTCATACACATAGAGGTTACCGTTGCGTTCCATCCCTACCCTACCCCCATCGGGAGACAGTTCCGCGGAGCGTGCGTCCTTTGCCGCCTGTTTCAACTGACGGGTGGCGACGTCATAGATATAATAATCGGAGATCCCTGAGTTGCGATAGATATGACGGAAATTGGTCCGGAATACGAGGTGCTTCGAATCTTTGGACCATTGAAAGGACTCATAGCTGAAGGGAGCCGTCGATCCGGGCAGGTGAAGATCGGCATTATTAAATACAGTGGTTTCGGCAAGGGTCTTCGGGTCCATGGTATGGATCTCCGTTCCATTCGTGAAGGAATAGCGGTTGCCGTTGTCGATCCAGTTGACGCTGGCAGGACCGGATTGGCCATGAAGGAGGAATCCGGCCTGCAGGGCTTCGGGTAGAGACGAATATTCTTTTTGCGCATCCAGGGTAAGTAGGTAGAATGAGACAAATGTTGACAACACCAGCTTCTTGACCATTGCTAATTAATTAGGGAGCTAAAATATAAAAATTCTATATTAGGATATGAAAAGAAAAGACTTTCTCTATTTGTCGGGGATGGGTATCGGTGGTGCATTGCTGGGAGGGATTCCGGTGCTGGGTTCGCCATTGCCGGATGAATTCTTGGATCCGGCGTTGAAAAAGCAATTGGCGGATGTCGCGCTTAACGCGGCACGGTCCAAGGGGGCGAGCTATTCCGATGTACGGATCGGCCGGTACCGCAACCAGTTCATCATTACGCGGGAAGACAAGGTGCTGAATACGGCGGACACGGAGTCCTACGGCATCGGCATTCGCGTGATCGCGGGCGGGAGCTGGGGTTTTGCGGCCACCGACAAAATGGATAAGGACGGCATTGCGCAGGCGGCGGCCCTGGCGGTATCTATTGCCCGGGAGAATGCGCGGTTGCTGAAGGTGCCGGTGCAGCTGGCGCCGCAAAAGGGATACGGTGAGGTGAGCTGGAAGACGCCGGTCGGGAAAAATGGATTTGAGATCCCCGTCAAGGAAAAGGCCGAACTATTGCTTGCCGTAAATGCGGCGGCGATGAAAGGAGGCGCCAGTTTTGTCGACTCCTCGTTGTTCCTGGTCAACGAACAAAAATATTTCGCATCGACGGACGGATCGTATATCGACCAGGATATCCATCGCATCTGGCCCACCTTTACCGTGACCAAAACGAACGATAAGACGGGCAAGTTCGAGACGCGGGACGCGTTGAGCGCTCCGCGGGGCATGGGCTATGAGTACCTGATCCCTTCCGCCAAAGAAAAGATCGGCGGGGTTACGACCCTGTACCGCGATCGGTATGACATGATAGAAGACGCACAGCTGGCCGCGGAACAGGCGGCTGCCAAACATAGTGCGAAGTCGGTGGAGGCGGGTAAGTATGACCTGGTCCTCGACCCCAGCAACCTATGGCTGACCATTCATGAGTCCTGTGGTCATCCCACGGAGCTGGACCGGGTGCTGGGCTATGAAGCCAACTTTGCCGGAACGAGCTTCCTGACGCTGGATAAATGGGAATCGAAGAAATTCAATTATGGAAGCCCGCTCGTGACTATCGTGGCCGACAAGACGCAAACGGGGTCGTTGGGAGCAGTGGGGTATGACGACGAAGGCGTGAAGACAAAAGAGTGGGAGCTGATCCGGAACGGAATATTGGTGAATTACCAGGCCATCCGCGACCAGGCGCAGATGATCGGTCTGAGTGAATCCCAGGGATGTTGTTATTCGCAGAGCTGGCGCGACGTCCAGTTCCAGCGGATGCCGAACGTGTCCCTGCGACCGGGCAAGACGCCCCTCACTCCGGAGGAGATGATCAGCAAGGTTGAGAAGGGCATCTATATCGTCGGCGACAGCAGTTACAGCATCGATCAGCAGCGGTATAATTTCCAGTTCAGCGGTCAATTATTCTACGAGATCCGGAACGGGAAGATCGCGGGTATGCTAAAGGATGTGGCCTACCAGGCGAATACGCAGGAGTTTTGGAATTCCTGCTCGGCCATCTGTGACGAACGGGATTACCGGCTGGGGGGTTCGTTCTTTGACGGCAAGGGACAGCCGATGCAGGTAAGTGCGGTGTCGCATGGGGCGGCAACGGCGCGGTTCAATGGCATCAACGTCATCAATACAGCAAGAAAGATCTAATATGCCATTATTTACGCAGGACGAGGCGAAGGCCTTACTGAGCAAAGTACTGAACTTTTCCAAGGCCGACGAATGCCAGGTGTCGATCGGCGGCGGTGACGGCGGCAATATCCGCTATGCCCGCAATTCGGTGTCCACTAGCGGAGCCACCAGCAGTACGCAACTGGTGATCGCCTCTACCTTCGGGAAGAAACAGGGGATCACGACGATCAACGAATATGACGACGCGTCGCTGGAGAAGGCGGTGCGACGGGCGGAGGCGCTGGCGCAGCTGGCGCCGGAGAATCCCGAGTATATGCCGATCCTTACGCCGCAGACGTATGCGGCGGCGGCAAAGACCTATACTCCGGCTACGGCCGCCATCTCCACCCAACAACGGGCGAGCCTCGTGGAGCAGAGCCTGGCGATAGCCCGGGACGCCGGAGTGACGGCGGCCGGATTCCTGGAGAACTACGCGGGTTTTTCGGCGCTGATGAATTCGAAAGGACTTTTCGCCTACGGCACGGGCACCAATGTCAATTTCTCGATCACCATGCGGACGAACGACGGGAGCGGAAGCGGATATGCATCGGGAAGCTATAACGACATCGGTGACCTGGATGTGACGGCGGCTTCGAAGGCCGCGGCGTGGAAGGCGGCCCATAGCAGCGGCGCCCGTGCGCTGGAGCCCGGTAAGTATACGGTAGTGCTGGAACCCGCAGCGGGGATCGTGCTGCTCGAGAATCTTTATGGCGCACTGGACGCCCGGAGTGCGGATGAGGGCCGGAGTTTCCTGAGCCTGCCGGGCGGCAAGACGAGGCTGGGTGAGAAACTGGTCGACGAGCAGGTGAATATCTATTCGGATCCCTGGAACGAGCAACTGCCGACCAATAATTACAACGGCGAGGGACTGCCTCAAGGGAAGGTCTCGTGGATCGAGAAGGGAGTAGTGAAGAACCTCATGTATTCGCGTTATTGGGCGCAGAAAAAGGGCGTCCCGCCGGTGCCGTTCCCTGACGGATTTATCGTGACCGGGGGCAGCGCTTCACTGGACCAGCTGATCAAGGGGACGGAGAAGGGCATTTTGGTGACCCGGTTGTGGTATATCCGCGCGGTGGATCCGCAGACCCTGTTGTATACGGGATTGACGAGGGATGGGACCTTTTATATCGAGAACGGCGAGATCAAGTACCCGGTGAAGAATTTCCGGTTCAACGAGAGTCCGATCATCATGTTGAATAATCTTGAGGCGATGGGCAAGCCGGTGAGGACGGTGAGTGGAGAGGGCGGTGCGACGGCGTTGGTGCCGCCGATGAGGATACGCGACTTTACCTTTACGTCGCTGTCGGATGCTATCTAGGGAAATGCCGGCCGGCAGAAAGGCCGTAAACGAAAAAACCCTCAAGGATTAGTCGAGGGCCTTTCAAGAGAAATTGGATGTTTGGTTTTTCTTTGGATCTTAACTATCGGCGTTCATTGGTATTGGATAGGTCAAAAGTAGGTCAGAAAGAGTTGTTAAAAAAGCGCAAAGACCCTCGATTTTTATCGTAGATCTACGATTCTAATCGCTTTCTAACGTCCTTTTTCGGGTATTCCCTGCTAAATTGGGTTCCGAAAATTCCAGTCACTTGAAAAAATTATTTTCTCTCCTACCCGCTGCCGTCATTGCGTGTACCGTATATGGGCAGTCGCCGGATAGCACACTTTCCTCCGACAAGAACATCCGCAACAAGGTACTTGGCGATATCCAGGACAACCTGGATAAAAAGACCAAAAACATCGACCAAACCCTTGCCAAACTCGACCATAAGGTCGATAGCCTCGACCAGGAGATCGCCGCCTCACGGGATGCGCGGGACAAGGCGGACAAGCTGTTGCTGCGCGTGCAGGCCCTGGAGAAGAAGCAGCAGGCCATCGAGGAGAACGAGCTGTATGTCTACCAGGCCAATTACCAGTCGGCGATGATCAATCTGGTATCGATGGACAAAGAGATCAAACCCCTTGTGTTGTTCAATGCGTCGAAGAGCTTCTTCTCGACGCTGAATGAGACGGCCAACCCGATGAACTATCCCGGCTACCAGGATTGGTACAAGCATTTCTACGAGTATATCCAGAAAGAAAAGGAACACGAGGCCTCCCTGGCGGTGCTGAACGACTTTGTACAGGTCACGGGAAATATTACCAGCGCCACGCCGATCGCCGGACCGGTCTCACAGGCGCTGTTCCTGGGGATCAACTCCTATATCGGCAGCCTGGGCAGCAGGAAAAAGGAGTTGCGGGACCAGAGCCAGAAAATGCTGCTGCTGACGGCCAAGCTCAGCCAGTTCAACTATGACAAGGACCTGATCGAGCAGCAATGGGAGATCGTGCAGAAGGAACTGGAGAAACTGCAGATCCATTACGATACCATCCTGAACCAGAACCTCTCGCTGCTGCGGGTGCCGAGGGCTTCGTATAATGCCGGATTCAACCGGGAAACGGATGCGGAGAAGCGGTATCAGTTCCTGACGACTTTGCGCAAGGACGCTTCCGTGCTGGTGACCGATCGCAAGGCTGCAGATGCGAAGAGCTGGAAGCAGCCGATCTATTACGAACTGATGGACGTACAGTCGCTAAAGCTGCGGTTCGGCGATCTGACCTTCGATATCCGCGGGATCCTGGCGAAGTACAAGGAGCTGACCTTTAAATACCATAACGATCCGGAGATCGGGTTGAAGGTGCAGGCGTTGGAGGTGAAGCTGAATGCCCTGAACGACACCTTTGACGCGGCCTTTGATCCGAACGATTATATCAACAGCGCTACGCGGATGTATCTCGTGAATTAGGGACCGGACGATGGCTGTATCAAATCCGAACGGGCAAGCGGCTGGAGCACCAATTAACTTTTTGATATTAAACATATTGCGGAAGTGGCACCCTTTTAGGGGCTGGGAGATATGCTAAAAAACTACCTTAAACTTGCCTGGCGTAACCTGACCAAGAGCAAGACCTACGGCTTCATCAACATCTTTGGGCTGGCGGCGGGAACGCTTTGCAGCCTCTATATCATCCTGTATGTACAGGACCAGTATAGTTATGACAAGTATTTTGCCGATGCAAAGGACCTGTACCGGCTTACGACCATCTGGACGGTACAGGAGGATAAGGGCAACTGGGCGACGGTGACCGGTCCCGTCGCGCCGGCAATGAAGAAGGATTTTGCGGAGGTGGCAGACTACGCGCGGGTGGTTCCTGCGGTGGGGATCGATCATCATATCCTGCAGTATCGGAACAAGTCTTTCTATGAGAAAGACGGCGTCTATGCCGATCCCAGCTTTTTTACCTTGTTCGATCTTCATTTTGATCATGGAGACGCCAGGACGGCATTGGCGGCGCCTTATTCGGTCGTCCTGATGAAAGGGATTGCGGACAAGCTGTTTGGTACGGAGGACCCGCTTGGCAAGGTGATCCAAATGAACAATGCATTCGGGAAGCATGATTTTACAGTTGGCGGGGTCATCGATGAAAAGTCCGGCAAATCGCATATCCATGCGGATTTCTTTATGTCGATGAACAGCGGCGGCTATGGGGAGTTCATCAGTCACAATAATTCCTGGGCGGGCAATAATTTCGTTATTTCCTATGTAAAGCTGCGGCCCAATACGAATGTCGCCGAGGTGGAAAAGAAATTGCCGGCCTTTCTCGACAAATATGGACAGAAGCAATTGAAGGAGGTCGGGATGAAAAAAGAGCTGCACCTGCAGCCGATCGGCGATATTCATACGACCCCGGGGTTCCGGGGCCTTGAACTGAGCCGGCCGGTGAGTCCGAAATTTCTTTCCATCCTCGTCCTGATCGCGGCGATGATCCAGGTGATCGCGTGTATCAATTTCATGAATCTATCCACCGCACGCGCCGCGAAAAGGGCAAAGGAAGTAGGGGTGAGAAAGGTGATCGGCGCCGGGAGAAAGGACCTGGTCAGACAATTCCTCGGGGAATCCTTCCTTCTTTCGCTGCTTGGAGTTGTCATCGCTGTCCCTGCGTTGGCGCTGCTGTTGCCGTTCTTTAATTCCATTACCGGGACGGACATCGCCCTGGGGATGTTGATGGAGAGCAGGATCTTACTGCTGTTGGGCGCCCTGGTGGGTTTCACCGGGCTTGTGGCAGGCAGTTACCCGGCCTTTTACCTTTCCGCCTTCCAGGCGATCCAGGTGATCAAGGGAAACTTTACCAATCACATCTCAGCCACGGGTATCCGCCGGGGGCTTGTCGTATTTCAATTCGTGCTGTCGATCGTTTTGATCGCCGGGATCATCGTTATTTTCAGCCAGTTGAACTATATGAAGAACAAAGACCTGGGGTATGACAAGGAACAAAAGATCGCGTTTAGTTTTTACACCAACGACGCCATGGAGAATATCCCTGCCTTTGTAAATCACCTGCGCGGGCTTGCGGATGTAAAGTCCGTGTGCAGGGCCAATAATTATCCCGGGCAGCCGGTGTTATACGATAACCATTTTTTTCTCGCCGGTGGGAATATCGCTACTGCGCCCGATGCGAGCCTGATCTCGGCGGATGAACATTTCGTCCGGACGGCGGGGATCCGGATGGCCGGTGGGCGCGATCTCAGGGCCAATGACTCGGGGCGGGTACTCATCAACGAGGCGATGGCCAAAAAATTGGGTATCCGGCCGGAGAAGTCCGAGGGGGTCATCCTGCATTCGCAATTCAACGGACAGGACGTGAGCTATGAGATTGCCGGGGTTATCAGGGATTATAATTTCAGCTCGCTGCATGAGGAGGTGAAGCCCCTGGTGATCCAGTATAGTCCGCAGCCGGGGACAGAAGTGTTCATCAGCGCGAGGAGCGCGAATTTTCCGGCCCTGCTGGCGGCGATCGGGACGATCTGGCATACCGATGTTCCGGGCGTTCCTTTTGAATATGCCTTTTCGGACGAGGAGGCGCAGAAGCAGTATGCGGCGGAGATCACGCTTTCGAAGATCATCGATTCCTTTACCCTTATGGCGATCGTCATCTCGAGTCTTGGGCTTTTCGGGCTGGCCGCCTTTAGCGCCGAACAACGGATCAAGGAGATCGGGGTCCGGAAGGTGCTCGGAGCGAGTGTGCTCGATCTTACCCGCTTGCTGTCGAAGGACTTTTTTATCCTTGTCGGGATCGCTATCGTGATCGCGACGCCGATCGCCTGGTGGGCCATGAGCAGCTGGCTGGATGCCTTTGCTTACCGGACCCCGATAAGGGGGTGGATGTTCGCGCTGGCGGGTGCGGTGGCCATGCTGATCGCGATGGTGACGGTGAGTTCGCAGGCCGTGCGGGCGGCGATGGCCAATCCTGTGAGATCGCTACGAAGCGAGTAAGTAGTATAAAAAAAGCCCCGCTAAAAGCAGGGCTCCAGAGCACGGAAAGGCTAAAACCAACTGATGACAGACAACCTGAACATTATTTGTGTTCGAGCAGTTTGAAGAACTGGTCGAGCTGGGGCAGGATCACGATACGGGTGCGGCGATTGAGCGCGCGACCGTCCCTGGTGTCGTTGGAGGCGACGGGGACGTATTCGCCGCGGCCGGCGGCGGCCATGTGGGCCGGTTGCAGGCCATATTTATTTTGAAGGATGCGGATGACGGCAGTGGCGCGTTTGACGCTGAGGTCCCAGTTGTCGAGGAGGTCGCCTCGGCGGAACGGAACATTATCGGTGTGGCCTTCCACCATGAACTCGATATCGGGCTGGGCCTTCAGCACCTGGGCCACCTTACCCAATACCTCCTCCGCGCGGGGCGTCACATTGTATTTCCCGGTAGCAAAGAGCAGCTTGTCGGAGATGTCGACGTAGACGACGCCCTTATCCACCTTTATATTGATGTCCTGATCATTGAGGTTGCCGATGGCGCCCTTGAGGTTCTGGACGAGGGCCATGTTCAGGGAATCCTTATGTGCCATGGCGGCCTGCAGGCTCTGGATATACGCATCTTTTGCCCCGAGGTTATCCAGCGACTTGCGGATACTCTCGGCCTGAGAGCTGCTGATGACCGACATATCTTCGAGCTGTTTGAGGGCCTGGGTATTGTTCGTCTTCAGGAAATCGATCTGCTTCTGGAGGGCGGCGACCTTTGCGTCACAATCGGATTTATCGCGGGTGAGCGTGGCCGTTTTACCGTTGCAATTCTTCAGATCGTTCTGCAACGCGCCGTAGGCGTTATTGAGACTATCGTATTTTGACTGGAGACCTTTGAACTTTTTACTACTGACGCAGGAGAAAAGCATCAGCGGGAGGATTCCCGCCAGTGCCAGGGGCTTGATACGCATGATTATTTGATTGGTTTTGATTGGTTGAATTATCCGACAAGGTTGGACGCGGATATTAATATGGGCTTAAAGGGGGATTAGAATTTGATTAGATTTTGCGGCGGGGCCGGTTTGGTAGTGGCTAAAGTTTGGCGGCGGAAGGCAGGGTGATGGTGAAGACGGAGCCTTCGCCGAGGACGGAGCGGACGCCGATGAAGCCTTTGTGGAGCTGGAGGATGCGGCGGGCCAGGGAGAGGCCGAGGCCGAAACCGGGGATGGCGAGACCGTCGTCGCTTCGATAGAAAGGCTGGAAGATCTTTTCCCACTCCTCCTCCCCTATCCCCCGCCCTTTGTCCTCTACGACGATGAGGATCTCGGTGCCGGTGACGATCAGGCGGACGACGGCGTGATGGTCGTCGGAGTATTTGCAGGCATTGGAGACGATGTTCCGGATGGCGGTGAACAGGAGGTCTGGATTTCCAAATATGAACAACGCCTCCTCGGCCTCAGGCAATCTCTCGAAGTCAAGAGTGACGGAATGAAGCGGATTTGCCTTTGTGATCTCGGCGGGCAGACGCAACAGGATCTCGTCGATGCGAAGCAGGTCGATCTCGAGGCCGCCGGCGGTTCCCGAGGCCCGGGCGAACTCCAGCAGGGTCTGGGTGAGCTTGCTGAGCTGGCGGGCGTCCTGGTACACGGACTGGATGACCTTCCGGTATTCCTCTACCGTGCGGACCCGCTGAAGGGCTACTTCCAACTGGCTGGAGATGGAAGTTAGCGGGGTCGAAAGCTCATGGGAGGCATTGGCGATGAACCGGCCCTGGATCTCGAAGCTTTCCTGCAGGCGATTGAGCAACTGGTTCAGCGTATCGGAAAGATAATACCATTCGTCTTTTGCATCCGCCCTGGCCGGGCGGATACGGCGGGTGAGGTTGCGGGCCGAGATGTCGTTGACCTCGTCGGCAATGCGTTTTATCGGGTGGAGCAGGCTGATCGAAAAGAGATAGCCGCCGATGACGGAGATGAGGATGCCGCCGACGAAGCTGAGGGAGAGCACGAGGCGGAGATGGCGTAGCTTTTCATTGCCGGCCTCGTCATAGGCTGCGGCGACAATGATAAAGGAGGCATTGTCATCCTTGAAGTTGATCGCGATGGCGTCCTTGCGTTGCTGGGTGAAGTAGATGTGATCGTTGCTTTTCCGGGCTTTGGCCAGGACGTTGCTGTCGGTGCGGAGGGTATCGGCCGGGTTGTCGCTGTACCAGTAGATGAGCCGGTTGGACTTGTCATAGGCCTCGATGACCTTGTCCTGCATGGCCATGGAGGTGGAGGCGTCGATCTTCCGGATAAGAGCTTCGTCGAAGACACCGCGCTGGCTCAACAGCCTGCCGGTGGTGATGGCGCGGTTGGCCAACCGGGTCTGGATATCCTTTATGCGATTGGTATACGAGAAATAATAGACCGAGGCGCATACCAGGGTAAGGATGGCCACCACGAGGAGGGTGAAGAGGAGCGTTATGCGGGTGCGCACCGCCATCAGCAGGGTTGGGATTTCAGGATGTAGCCCATGCCGACATGGGTCTGGATGAGTTTGTGCTCGAAGTCCTTGTCCACCTTGTTGCGGACATAACTTATATATACATCGATGACGTTGGTATTGGTGTTGAAGTCGACGTCCCAGACGTTGATGGCCAGGTCGGCGCGGGAGACGACGCGATTCTTGTTCCGCAGGAGGTATTCCAACAACTGGAATTCCTTTGCAGTAAGCTTTATACGCCTTCCGGCGCGATGCACTTCCTTATTGTCGAGGTTCATCTCGAGATCGGCGGCGCGCAGGAAATTACCGACGGGCTCGGCCTGGCCGGGGGTTCGTTTGAGAAGGGCCCGGATCTTGAGCAGGAGCTCGCGGAACTCGAAGGGCTTTACGAGGTAGTCATCGGCGCCGGCGTCATAGCCTTCGATCTTGTCGTCGAGGGAGCTCATGGAGGTGAGCATAATGACGAGGGTCTTTTGATCGTGGTGACGGATGGTCTTGCAAAGCTCGTATCCATTCATACCCGGGAGATTGATATCGAGGATGACGAGATCGAAGGGGCGGGACAGGATCAGCTGGTTGCCGATCTTGCCGTCGTAGGCCACATCGATCTCGAAGCCGTTCTCGGACAGCCCCATTTTGAGGGTGTCGGCGATCTTTCGTTCGTCTTCGACGATAAGTATTCTTCTATCTTCCATAAGCCCAATGAAGCGAATTTACGTATTTGATTGGAGTGCGGATTACTCTAATCCAATTCTAATGCCGCTCTAAGGGTATGTTAATGTTTGGGAAATACTTTGAGTTCAAACTCCCGACATGGCCATTGCTTTCAATACATTCCTTATCCCCGTGGATTTCTCGCAGAATACGGATATCGCCGTGAAGAAAGCGGCCGAGCTGGCGGGCAGGGAGGGGGCCGAGCTGCAACTGCTGCATGTGGTCCGTTCCGGCGGCACCCGAAGCGGTCGCAGCCGGAATGGCGGCAACGAAGATGGACGTGATGTGGAATCTTCGTTCGGGCGGCTGGAGACCCTGATCGGTGACCGGTACCCCGAGGTGCGGGTAAGGACGCATGTCGTGCGGGGCCGGTCCGTTCAACGGACGATCATCGAATGCGCGGGACTGCTGCGACCCGATCTTATCGTCATCGGGAAGAGTGAGCCGCCCAAACGGTGGTTCCAGCTTAAGGGTATCTCTCCCGATGTCATCGCCAGGAAGAGCAACTGTCCCGTGCTGACGGTGAAGCCGGGTTCGGCCGAGAGCAAGACGCGGGTGATCCTGATCCCGATCCGCAATTTTCTGCCGGAGCGAAAGCTGGAATGGGCGGTGATGCTGGCAAAACGATACCGGGCGCAGGTGCACCTGCTGGCGATCCAGGACCGGCAGGAACAGAAGGACTGGGCGTTGCCACAGGTGTTCCTGAAGGCGTATCACCAGCTCCGGGAGCATCTGCATCACCCGATCGAATATTCGGCGACGGGGAAGCACAGCGCGGGGAAGGCTGCGCTGAGCTGCGCCGAGCTGATCATGGCGGATATGATCGTCGTCAACCCGGAGACGGAAAGCGGCGTCTCGGGATTTGTGGGTTACCGGCATATCAGCGACCTGCTAAAGAAGGATTCAAAAATTCAGGTATTAGACATAGAACCATATAAAAACGAACTCCAAAATTAAGGCTCATGAAAAAACTGATTTTTGTTCCCGTTATCTTTTTTATGATGGGTGGCTCCAAGGCCCAGTCGCTGGCAGAGGCGCGGAAACTGTTGTATTATGATCGCTACGACGGGGCCGCCCATCAACTTCATTCGTTCCTGGAAGCCAACCCGATCAACTCGGAGGGTTGGCTGCTGCTGACCCAGGTGTATATCCATCAGAAGCGCGTTCCGGCATTGCGGGATACCTTGTCGAAGATGCCCTATGACGTTCAGCAGCAACCGCTGGGGATCTGCGCATATGGACAGCTGCTGTTGCAGCAACACCGGAAGGACAGCGCAATGAGCTGTTTTCAAAAGGCGTTGCAGATGACGAAGGAAAAGGACGTGCCGGTGTTGCTGGCCGTTGCCCGGGCGCAGGAAACGGCCGACTCCACGGATGCGAACTATGCCTTTGCGATCGAGGTGCTGAACAAGGCGATCAAGCGGGACAAGCGGGACCCCGATCTTTATGTCGAGCTGGGGAATATCTATCGCCGGCTCATGGATGGGACCAACTCCTATAAGGCCTACCAGGATGCGCTGGCGCAGGACCCCAGGGACGTAGAGGCCCTGTACCGGCTTGGGAAGATCTTCGTCACACAGAACAACCCGGAGATGTATTTGAAGTATTTTAATGACGCCGTTGCGGCCGACCCATTATATGGCCCGGCCTGGTACGAGCTGTACTACCATTATTATTTCCGGGACGTGAACAAGGCAAAGGAATATCTCGATCACTATATCGCGGCCGCCGATCCCAGCATCGACAACGACTACCTCGTGACCGATCTCCTGTACTCCTCGCGGAAATACGCCGAGGCGATCGACCATGCGCAGCGGCTGATCTCAAATCAGGGCAAGGTCACCGAGCCGCGGCTTTACAAGCTCATCGCCTATTCCTATAAGGAGCAGCATGACAGCCTGAAGGCGCTGGACTATATGACCCGGTATTTCCAGGTGCAGCACGACACGGGATTTGTCGTGAAAGATTACAGCACGATGGGCGAGATCTATGCTTCGCTTGGGAAGCCGGACAGCGCGGCCGTGTATTTTGTCAAGGCCGGCAACCTCGAAAACGACAGCACCGCGCGGATCGAATACACCCGGAAGCTCGCGGGACTCTACAAGCAGCAGAAGGATTATTCCAACCAGGCCCTTTGGCTGGGGCGGTACTATTGCGGCAACAGCAAGGCGTCGAACCTCGACCTTTTCAACTGGGGATTGGCGCATTACATGGCCAAAGAGTATACGCCTGCCGACAGCGTGTTTGGCCTCTATGAGACGAAGTATCCGGAGCAGGATTTCGGGTATTACTGGCGGGCGCGTTGTGACGCCGCGATCGATACGGCGATGGCGTCGGGGATGGCGATCCCGCATTATACGAAGCTGATCGAGATCGACGCGAAGGATACGACCAACAAAACGAGCCGGAAGCACCTGATCGAGGCCTATGGATATATTGCGGCGTACAAGGCCAATACGGAAAAGGACTATGCGGGGTCGATCGATTATTTCGGGCGGCTGCTGGCGCTGGACCCGGGGAACGGGGACGCGGCGCGGTATATCGCGATCCTGAGGAAGAATATGGAAAAGGCGGCGGCCCGCGGGGCGACGGCAAAAGGGGCAGCGGAGAAGGGCGAGGGTTCCAAGGGGGATGCCGCCAGGGGAGATAAATAGAGGCGCCGCGGGGCGAGAGTTATTCCATCACATTTTCGGGTCGTTTTATCACATTTGACCGGCGGCGGGTCGGATTTGGTTTATTCTTGTTGAAAAAACGGGAATGGACATCAAAAAACATAATCCGATGAAGTGGCGGGAGAATGAGCTGGTGCTCGTGACGGCCTATTGCCTGCTGGGCATTGCCGGCGCCTGGTGGAAGATATTCGACCGGTCTGGTGAAGAACTTCGCGAGCTGTACGCCTTTGCGTTCACCGAAAAGCATATTCCCTTCGACTACTTCAGCAATGTGCTGTTGCCGGAGACGGGTCTGCTGGCGCTGGTCTATCTCTGTTATTTCTGGATGAACCTTTACATCCTCCCCCGGCTGATGCAGGTGGACGCGGCCGAGCCGGGCGGCTTTCGGGTAAGCTTTACGTTGCGGGGCCGGCTCGACTTCAGCGGACCTGCCGGACAGACGCTGAAACGATTTGTCTGGGGTGGGATCAATGCGGTCCTGCTGATGATCCTGCTGGGGATTGGCTGGGGTGTCGCCCTTTACTATGAACGGGCCTACGATTTCGTCGGGATGGATTGGACGAGTACAGCCAATCGGGTGCTGGGGATGGGCTGGCGGTTTGCCGCCCAGGCGGTGGTTTTGTATATCGCCTATGGCATCTTCCGGGAATTGACCATCCGCAAATTGCTGCAGGCGCCCAGGCAAAATGCCTATTATATCGCCCTTGTCAACCAGGTCTGCATTTATGCCGCGATCTATTTCAGCATTGGCTGCGTGTTGTACTTCTTTTCGATCATCAATGAAAAGGACTTTTATTTTACCTTCTTCGGAGTGGCGCCGCCGTTAGCCTTCGGCGGGATCACGGCACTGTACTTCATCTTCCCGGGGGTGGGTGAAGGGGGGTTCTGGCACCGGAAGAACCTTCGCCGGGTGCTACTCTCGGGCTTTCTATGGAGTATCCCCTTTTCTGTTTGGATGGCGGACAACTCGCATGACCTGGTGCCGGTGCAGATGGGCCTTTGGTGTGGGCAATTCGTTGTTGCCTTTGTGGTCTGGCTTTTCTATCGTGGCCGCCGGGATCAATTCATGCGGTTGCGGGGGCTGGAAGCGGCGCTGGGCCGGTCGGAGGCCGACCTGCAGTTCCTGCGAAGCCAGATCAACCCGCATTTCCTGTTCAATGCCCTCAACACCCTGTATGGTACGGCCCTGCAGGAAGAGGCCGCAAGGACGGCGGGGGGCATCCAGCAACTGGGAGATATGATGCGGTTTATGTTGCATGAGAATCACCAGGATAAGATACCGATGAGCAAGGAGGTGGAATACCTGAAGAATTACATCGCGTTGCAGCAATTGCGGACCGACTTATCGCCATCCATCCGGATCGAGACCCAGATCGATGATGTTCTTCCCGATGCAGTGATCGCTCCGATGTTGCTGATACCCTTTGTAGAGAACGCCTTCAAACATGGTATATCCCTGCGGGAGCCTTCCTGGGTCAATATCCGGCTGCAAGGAGAAGGGAAGAAGATGTTGTTCGAGATCCGCAACAGTGTTCATGCCCGGCAGGGCAGCGATCCGGAGAAGGAAAAGTCGGGGATCGGGCTAAAGAATGTGCTCCACCGGCTGAACCTGCTCTATCCTGCGCGGCATGGCTTCTATATGAACCAGGACGAGCGGGAATTTTTTGTGCAATTGATGATAGAACCATAAATTGGTATATGCTGAGAGCAATCGCTATCGATGACGAGCCGATCGCGCTGGATGTCGTGAAGGCATTGGCCGGGAAGGTCGGATTCCTGGACCTCGTAGGGGTTTACACGGATGCCTACGAGGCGATGAAGCGGCTGCAGCAGGAGAAGATCGACCTGCTGTTCCTGGATATCAAGATGCCGGATATTTCCGGCATCGAACTGCTGCGGAGCATTCCCCATCCGCCGATGGTGATCTTTACGACGGCCTACAGCGAACATGCGGTGCAAAGCTTCGAGCTGGACGCGATCGACTACCTGTTGAAGCCCTTCAGCCAGAGCCGGTTCCTGAAGGCCTGCAACAAGGCCTACGAGCTGCATGAGCTGAAGCGGAAGAGCTCCGGCCCGGTGATACCGCCGGCGGCGGAACAGCTGTTCATAAAAAGCGGCTATGGCCAGGTGAGGGTGCGGCTGGATGACATCCTATACCTGCAGAGCACGGGTAATTATATGCAATTTGTGTTGCGGGATGAGAAGGTGCTGTCGAGGCTGACGATGTCCGAGGCGGAGGCGTTATTGCCGCCGCCGGCCTTTGTGCGGATACACCGGAGTTACCTGGTCGCGAGCGGGAAGGTAGAAAGGATCGAGCGCGACACCATTTGGGTGGCGGGCCGGGAACTGCCTATCGGCGCAGGCTATGCAAGGGAGATCGGGAAGATAACGGGAGCTGGTGGCTTTGGGTAGCGGGCTCCTGGCTGGGCGGGCGGCTGCGGATAGCCGGGGGGCCTGCCGTTTTAGTTCTCTTTTACGACGACCTTGTCGTTATAGACTTCGATGACGCCTTTTTGGTTGGAGGCCATCATTCTTTGCAACACCTTATTTACCACACATTTATTGATAAAGCGGGAGAGGTAGTCTACTTCATTGACCTGGAAGGGATCGAGACGATTGCCCGATTCATCGACGAGGCTGATCTTGATGTTCGAGGGAAGATGGTTCCAGAGCGAATTTGCGTACAGGTTTAACATGGAAGTATGGATTTTTAGGGTCCTTTACGAATATAGGATAATAACTCCCTATTTGGGAAATTATTGCCTTTTTTTTTGATTTTTAATATATCGTTAACAGGCGTCCCCGCGGCTCCGATAGGAGGCGGTGGGCGGGGCTCCGGCCAATGGGGGTTTTATTGGGCGGCCAGTCCCTCCTTTTTGTGGACAATGATCTCTGCGCGGCGGTTGAGCCAGGCCTGGTTTGGGTCGCTGTTATCGGCAACCGGGTTATCGCTACCGTAGGCCTTTGCCTGCATGAGGTTCGCGGGGACGCCGCGGCTGTTCATATAGTCCAACACCATCTTGGCGCGTTTGCGGGAGAGGAAATTGTTGTACTGGTCGGTGCCCACCGAGTCGGTATATCCCTTGATCTCCACACTGAACTCATCGTTGGTGCCACGGAGATGGTGGATGACCTTGTCGATGCTGCCGAAGGCCTTCGAGTTAAGACCATATTCGTTGAACTCGAAGTAGACCACGAAGCGGATCACCGGCTTACCATCGAGGGAGTCGATCTTATAGTCGTCCTCGTTGAAGTCGTCGAGGCCCATGGAGCGGAACGCCTTCTTCTTGCGCCGGTTGCGGCCGGCTGCGTCGTCAGCATCGTCGTCCCCGTTGCCCCTTCTGCCGCCGCCGGCGGTGATGGGATTGCCGTTGTCGTCGAGGAGGCCTTTTGCCTTTAGGACGGAGTCCATATTGATGGTGATATAGATGTTGTTGGTGACGTTGCCGGTACCGCCTTTGTTGACCGTATCCTTCTTCTTTGCCTCGTCCTTTTTGTTCTTCGAGTCATCGTCCTGGTCGAGCTGCTTTTGTTTCTTGCTCTTGATCGGGATATAGATGCCGAGGGAGTACATCGTTGTGCTCGCGACGGACTTGGAGATACTCTGGCCGTAGGTCACCTGGCCAAGCACCATGATCTTCCGGGCATTGAATTTCGCGCCGATGCCCATGGGCACGCTGGGATAGGACTTATCGTTGATGATATCGTTGAACCCGACGGTGAGGTAGGGCTGCAGGCGATAGGTCGGACCGATGAGATGATAATACAGGGCTGCGTTGAGCAGGTTGTAGGTTTTTTTGGGTGTCTGGCTGATCAGCACGTCGTCGTTGGTCGCGTGACCGAAGCTGAGGCCGATGTCGGCGCTGATGGACAGGCGTTGCGTCAGATTCTTATATGCCGAGGCGGCAAAGGAGGCGTTCCCGCGCTGGAAGAACGGCAGGGTGTTGGCGTCGCTGAGATAGCCTTTACGATTTTTCTCGAGTAAGGCGAAATCCTGGAACTGGAATTTTGTTCCCGGGGCGATGAACCAGCGACGGTCGAGTTGCCGCGTTTGCTCTTCGGCCTTGTCTTCGGCGGTGGTGTCGCCGGATGCTTTTGCCGCGGGCGGGGTTTGGGTTGCCTGGGCGGTCTGCACAGCAGAGGAATCGGGCTTAGTGCTCGTATTATCCAGGGAAATCGTCTCAGTTTTTACTGGATCCGCCTTCGGCGGATCATTCCTCGGCGCGTCCGTCTTCGGCGCGTCCGTTTTAGGCGGGGTCGCCGTAGTATCCTTTTTGGCAGCCGCGCTTGCCGGCGCGTCGTCGGCCAGGGAGATCACGGTATCGGTTATTTTCGCCGCGCTGTCGCCGCGATAACGGAACGAGGTATCGGGAGTGGTCGGAGGAATGGTATCCCGGGCAATGACCGAGTGTTCCCCGGCTTTCCCGGCGGTGTCCGTTGCGAGGGTGCCGGCGCCGGTGACGGGCCGCGTCCCCCGGGCGGGATCTGTCCAGGTTGCCCGGACGGTAGTCAGGGCCAGCAGGGAGCAACCAATCAAACCAATCATTACCTTCTTCATGGGATATTTTTTTTAAAAGTCCATCTTCAGCGCGAGCTCTACGCCATTCCGGTCGATACCGGCCGCGCTGATGGTGGAAATGTTTACGTCGTATAGAATTCCAAGTGTTAATTTCTGGTAGCGTAATTCGAGATTGGGGACCAGGGCGTCGTTATACCGGTAGCCCAGGCCCAGTCCGACGGCGGCGCCGCCCGCGACTCCGGGGATGGCCTTCGTATAGATCAGGTTATAGTAATGCCGGTAGGCCGGGCCTTCCCAGTTCATGGACATATAGAACCCTACTTCGTCCTCTTCTTTTGTCGTGAATTTATAGCCGCCCTGTATGCCGACGACGGGTTTCAGGCGGGTAGAGTCGGATTTCACTTTATAGGCATAGGGTTGGTTCACCTGCATGATCGATCCGCCGACATACCATTTGTCGTTGCGGCCGTTGCTGAACACCGATACCCCCGCGTTGAGGTTGAAATGACCGTAGGACCAGCCGTTGGCGAGGCGGTCGGCGCTGGGCGCCCCTTCGATGGGACCATAGGCGTTATACTGGTCGCCGAAGGCGCCGCTGATGCCGGCCACGTTGAGCTGGCTCTGGTAGTATTCTGCCTGGAAGCCTGCGGCCAGGTAGGTCTCATGACGGCCGATGGGAATGGCATAGGAGATGCCCATCATCCCGAGGGTGTTGTTCAGGATGCCGTCGTTGGTCTTGTCGGAGGCCGCACCGGCGCTGAGACTGAAATAACCGGAGTTGGGCTTGCTTTTGCCGTCTTTTGAGAGCAGGGGCATCGAGAATAGGGCCGCTACGCTGTTGTAGGCGATCTGGCCGCCGTACTGGACGCTGCGGTAGTTGAGGTTGATCGTATTTTGTTTTTCCGTTTTCAGCGATTGGTTATACCAGATGGTCATGTCCTGGACCCGCGAGAAATTGATCTCCTGTCCACGGACGATGCCCGTGAGCGTGAAAAGGATCAATATGGTTATCGTATGCCTCATTTTCATCTGGGTTTAGGTTAATTTTTTCATGTTATCATCTTACCAGTGAGACCATCCCCCTTTGAACGATCTTTTTGCCGTTGGTGTCGATGCCTTCGCCGATCCACAGATAGGTCTCTACCGGTTGGGGAACGCCTCTGAAGGTGCCGTCCCAGCCCTGGCCGGGATCCTGGGTCGTGAAGATCAGGTTACCCCAGCGGTTGTAGATGCTGAAATAGTGGAATTGGGAGATACCTACGAGTATCGGTCTGAGGACATCGTTGGTACCGTCGTTATTCGGCGTGAACACGCGCGGAACATAGATATTGATCTGGGCGAAGTGTACTCGCGCCGGGCTGCCGAAGATGATCTTTTTGTCATCGACGGTGGCGGTGATGAGGACGTCACCCGGGGTTTTGCTGGTGATGAAGATAAAGGCGTCGCCGTTCGCATCCGTATAGACGGGTTGCGGCGTGACGATCGTGCCCGAACCGGAGTCGATGGCGAAGGTGACGGCCTGATCAGGCATGACATTGCCATTCAGGTCGACAATATGCGCCTTTACTTCCGTTTGCTGCTGACCGTCGGCCAGTGCTTCAGGGATAATGGTGAACAGGGCGGTCAGCGGATTTTTGACGTCCGGTGCCGTCACGAAGTGGATGGTCTCATAATTATTGATGGGACCGTTATCGGCAACATAAATGGATACGGGTTGCTGCGTGGTGGGATCTATGTAGTACGCTTCGACAAACAGGGTGCCGGTATCGGTGCTGGTGACCGCAATCCTGGCGTATCCTCCCACCGTTGCCTGATTGACAGAGTCGCCGACGAATTGATAGCCATTGGTGATCGTGCCTTGTTCGGGTGAGGTGTGCCAAATGAAGGTCACTTTAATGCCAGTCAGCGGATTTCCGCCCGCATCCGTAATATACGCAATCAGACTGTCCTGTTTAACGCCATCGGCATGTTGGTAGTCAAAGGGTTGCCGGATGAAAAGGTTGGTTATTCCGTTGTTGTTTCCGGTACCGGTTCCGCCGCCGCCGCCGCCGTTGCCACCTCCACCACCGCCGCCGCCGCCACCGCCGCCATTGTTCCCACCACCTCCACCGCCGCCGCCGCCGGAGACCGGAGGACCGGCCACAAAGGTGACCGTCACCGCGCCGAAGTCCACCCACTTGCTGTTGATCGCATCCCAAACATAAGCCTCGATGGTCACGTCGCCGATGTTGACATCCGTAATGTTGACGTCGATCGTGCCGTTGTTATTCAGCGTACTGGTGTAAGTACCGCCCGAAGTCCCCTCCATCACCGCCGTAGGCGATGCAGGCGTGGCCGGGGTTGTAACAACAAACTTCACCGGAGTGCCCAGCGGCATGTTGTTCGTACCATCCGTAGCATGGAGCTCGACCTGCGTCGGTCCAGGTACCTGGGCCGATTGAATGATCGCTTTATAGTAAGAAGGATTGGTCGAACCTGCGGGAGGATTCTGCGTAGGGGAGGAGACGGTAAAGGTCACCGTCTGTGCTCCGAAGTCTATCCAACTGCTGGTGGTAGCATCCCAGACATAGGCCTCGATGGTCACATCGCCCGCGGTGGGATCCGTGATCGGCAGATCGATAGTGCCGTTGTTACCAGGCAGCGAAGTAATGTAGGTATTGCCGGATGTTCCTCCCATCACCGCGGTAGCCGAAGCCGGCGTGCCGGAAGTGATGACAAACTTTACGGGGGTGCCCTGCGGTTCGTTGTTGGTACCGTCCGTGGCGTGGAGCTCGACTTGCGTCGGTCCGGGAACCGGGGCGGTTTGGATGATCGTTTTATAATAAGATGGGTTGGTCGAACCGGGGGGCGGATTGTTAGTGGGCGAGCCGACCGTAAACGTTACCGTCACCGCGCCGAAATCGACCCATTGGTTGTTGGTGGCATCCCAAACATAGGCCTCGATGGTCACATCACCCGCCGTGGGGTCCGTGATCGGCAGATCGATCGTGCCATTGTTACCGGGCAACGAAGTAACATATTGACTGCCGGGTGTTCCCCCCATGACCGCCGTACCGGAGGCCGCCGTAGCAGAGCTGATGACGAACTTCACCGGGGTACCTATCGGTTCATTTGAAAAACCATCCGTGGCATGTACTTCCACCTGTGTCGGTCCGGGGACCGGGGCCGATTGGATGATCGCTTTATAATAAGAAGGATTGGTCGCACCGGGAGGAGGATTCAGCGCGGGAGGACCTACGACGAAAGTCACGGTTTTGGTGCCAAAAGAGACCCAGACGTTATTGATCTGATCCCAAACCTCGGCCAGGATGTCCACGGTTCCGGGACCCGTACTCGTAATCGACTGGTCGATGGTGCCGTAGGTAGTGGGAAGTTGGGTCACATATGGATTGGTATTACTGCTCCCCGACATCGTTGCGGTAGCCAGTGCGGTGCCGCCTGTCATCGTAAACCGGATGGGTGTATTTATCGGCTCATTGTTGGTCCCGTCCGTCACGTGCAACTCAACAGTCGCGGGATCCTGTCCATTATCGATAGCCGGAGATTTGGTAACAATGTAATAAGAGGGGTTGGTCGAACTCACCGGAGGATTGGGATTCGGCGGGAGCGGAATAAAAGTGAAGGTGCCCGTCACACCGTTTGTATTACAGGCGTTGGCGACCTGGACCTTGATATTAATGGGCGCAACGTTTATGCTGTTCATAGGGAACTGAACGGTCCCTGTTGCCCAGCCATTGGTTCCCGTCGTATACGTCTGACTACCGGAGTTGCTGCTGATCGTAAAGGTTACGTCTACGTTATCAACCAGCGCATTGCCATTGCCCGGGTCCGTCACGGTAACCACCATTATGTCATTGGTGTGGCCATCGGCCGGTTGACTATTCTTCAGATATGAAATGGCGAAGTTGTAACAACCTGCGGCATGCGTAGCGGGTAGCCCGGCTATGCCGGAATGGCCCGGACCGGCAACGGCCGGCTGAAGCCCACTCGACAGGAGTCCCACGATCAACAGCAGCATGGCGACCAACCGGCTCCGGGTCTTACGGCCGGGGATCAGCGCCAACGCATCGTTATTTTTCAATGTCAGGGTCATAGAACACGGAGGTTTCACCCTACACAATCTTTTACGGTCTCATGGAGACAGAGCAACCTACTTTGCAAAGTGGAAGAAACGATAATAAGACACCTACAGAAGTCGTTGCGGTGACAGCATGAGAAGAGACGCTATGTGTCTGTCACATTCGGGCAACGAGCCGGAGCGGTAAAATTGATGTGTAAGGTTTGGGTTTCATACTAATTGGGTTTTACTTATAGTCTTCGTAGGGGGTTATCGGATTTATACTACTTTATAAAAGGAATAATACACCTGTTTTATTGTATCTGCCAGGGGATAATTTTGACCGCATTTGGCATTATCGAATAGTTTTTACCGTAATCAACTGATAATTAACACATCTGTCTTTTGTCGTGGGTTAAAATAGTTATTCACATTTTTTCCGTTTTTTGCGAAAGGGGATCGTGCCGCGGGTTTGGGGGCCCTATCTTTACGGTTTTACCATGATCTTTACCGACGCTACAATTGACAGATTGACTGTACATTATACGGGAAATAAACAGAACGGCGGGGCCTTGCTGGTCTCCAGGGGAGAGCAGGAACTGGATGGCGAACTCCGGGCCCGGCTGACAGAGGCCCTGCTTTCGAAGTTTGCCCATTGCCATGAACGTTATACCTTTCATCACGCCTCTTCCCTGGATTATAATGAGGTGTACCAGTATGTCCGGACCATCTTCGGGGACCATAGCGCGCTGTATGATCAGTCCGTGCGGATCGCGGGGCATCTTTTCGAGCAGTCGGTGCACCCCAAGATAAAGCCGGGCGAGCTGTATGTCGCCTGTTTCAGCCGCATCGACGACGATGGAACGGACCTCGAAGCCGTGGGTATCTTCAAGGCGGAGACGAAGGTGTTGTTTGCGGATATGGTCCCCGGCGGGGACGACCTCGACCTGCAGCTGAAGGAGGGCGTGGAGCTGTCGAAGGTGGATAAAGGCTGCCTGATCGTCAACCGCGCCGAAGAGCAGGGATACGAGCTGCTGATCTTCGATTCGAACGGCAAGGGCGAAGAAGCCCAGTACTGGAAGGACAAGTTCCTCAGCGTGATGATCCGGCAAAATGAGTTTGTGCAGACGAACGAATTCCTGACGCAGACGAAAAACTTTGTGACCCGGCAGATGCCGGATGAGTTCGAGGTGAGCAAGACGGAACAGATCGATATTCTCAACCGCAGCATGGATTATTTCAAGACGCATGGGAGCTTTGACCGGGAAGAATTTGAGACAGAGGTGCTGCATCATGACGACCTGATCAAATCCTTTCGCAATTTTGTGGAACCGACGGAGTCATTTGATATCTCTTCTCAGGCGGTGAAGCGGCAGTCGCGGGTATTCAAGAGCGTTATCAAGCTGGATAAGAACTTTCACATCTATGTTCATGGGGACCGGGAGCTGATCGAAAAGGGGTATGACGAGGCGATGGGGAAACATTTTTATAAAATCTATTTTGACGTCGAGGTATGAACGGTAAAATTGCCATTGTTACGGGAGCCGGTTCGGGCATCGGCTATGCTATTGCGCGGGAGCTGCTGGGGCGCGGCGTGCGTGTGTTGTTGAATGACCGGGATGCGGCGCTGGCGGGGAAGGCGGCGGATGCGCTGAATACGGAGCTTGCGGGCCTCGCAGGGGGTGTGGAGGCTTCGGCTGTGCCCTGTGTGGCGTATGCAGGCGATGCGGGCGACGTCGCAATTGTGCGCCGGATGGTGGAAGAGGCGGTGAGAGTGTTTGGCCGGTTGGACATCGCGATCGCGAACGCGGGGCTGACCGTGTTCGGCGACTTTTTGTCGTATACGCCGGAGTCCTTTGCGCGGGTGATGCAGCTGAACCTTACGGGGAGCTTCTTTCTGGCGCAGGCCGCGGCGGTGCAGATGAAGAAACAGGGGGATGGCGGCAGTATCCTGTTCCTATCATCGGTAACGGGACACCAGGCGCATAAGGGGCTGGTGGCCTATGGGATGAGCAAGGCGGCGTTGGAAATGCTGGCGCGTGCGCTGGTCATCGAGCTGTCGCCTTATCGGATTACCGTAAATACGGTGGCGCCGGGGGCGACGATGACGGAGCGCACGGCGGAGGATGCAGGCTATGGGAAGACCTGGTCGCAGCTGACGCCGATGGGGAGGCCGGCCACGCCGGAAGATGTGGCCAAAACGGCTTCATTCCTCGTCTCGCCGGAGGCAAGACACATAACCGGCCAGACCCTGATAGTAGACGGCGGCTGGACGGCAATAAGTCCGGGCCCATATTGACGGCTTCGCCGTCAATATGGGCGATAGGTGCGTTTGACGAATTGATTGGCTTCATCGAAGTTGGTGATCTTCATACTGGGGCCGTCCCAGAGCAGCTTGATATGACGACCGGGGTAGTCCCACTCGCCATGGCGCCCTGTACCGGTGCCGGGTTTGCGGAAGTCATAGCTGCGGATGGCGAGATTGCCCATCAATACGGTCTCGGCGAGGGGGCCGGCGACCCTGAAGTTGCTGCTTAGCGCTTTCTCCTGCTCGCTGCCATACCCTGCTATACAGGCATCGACCCAGGCCGTATAGTGACCGGTCTTATCCGCCCCCGGGACGCGTTTGATGGTCTGGGGGACAACCGTTTCTTTCGACTTTGCGGTTGGCAACAGGCTGGGATCGAGACCATAGGTGGCACACATCATCTTGCCTTTTGTTCCGATAAAAAGGGTTCCGTTATCGCCGTCACCGAAAATCTCGCTGGGCGCCAGCTCATCCGGGCGTTCGGGCTGGATACCGCCGTCCATCCAATGCAACTTGATATCGGGCTTGCCGGGGGCGCCTTTGAATTTCAGGGTGATATGCGATGAGGGCGGGCAGCTGTCGGGGAAATAACCTTGCTTGAACTCACCCACATACACGCTGCCGACGCTGCATTCGGCCTCGGTGGGATAGCCCAGATCGAGCACCTGGAAGGCAGGGGCGATGATATGACAGCCCATGTCGCCGAGGGCGCCGGTGCCGTAGTCCCACCAGCCGCGCCAATTGAAGGGGACGAGGTTGTCCACATAGTCCTTTTCGGGTGCGGTGCCGAGCCAGAGGTTCCAGTCCAGCTCAGGCGGGACGGTGCCTTTGGTGGTGGGCCACTGAATGCCCTGGGGCCATACGGGCCGGTTGGTAAAGCAAAACACTTCGGTCACGTCGCCGATGACGCCGGCGCGGTACCAGTCCATCAGCTGGCGGACCCCGTCGCTGGAGGCCCCCTGGTTGCCCATCTGGGACACTACTTTGTACCTGGGAGCCGCCTCGGTCAGCATCCGAACCTCGTAAATATCATGGGCCAGGGGTTTCTGAATATAGACGTGCTTACCTAGCTGCATGGCGGCCATGCCGATGACGGCATGCATATGGTCGGGGGTGGAAATGGAGACGGCATCGATGTGCTTGTGCTCTTTATCGAGCAGCTCGCGGTAATCCTTGTAGTATTTTGCTTTTGGGAATTGGGCGCGCATTTTGGCGGCCCGACGGTCGTCGACGTCGCAGAGGTAGGCAATGTCCGCCCTGCCGCCGCCATAAAAGTTCATGATGTCGGACTCGCCCTTGCCGCCGGCGCCGATGCCGGCAATGCTGAGCTTGTCACTTGGAGCGGTATGACCGGGGCCACCGAGGACGTGGCGGGGGACGATGTAGAAGCCGGCGGCGGCTATCAGGCCTTTTTTCAGGAAATCGCGGCGAGAATCGTTTTGAGGATACTTTTTGTTCATCCTTAAATGTACGGAAACCTAGTTGTCCTTGGACGGCACCGTCAGGTATTTCTTTCCGGCCAGGATCTGGCCGACAGCCCAGATCAGCTCATCGGAAGCGGCGTCCCTGCCCACATACCCTGCGGCGCCGGACTCGAGGGCCTGAAATGCATGCTGCTCTTTATAAACGCTGAGGATCAAGACGGGAATATCGGGAAATTGCTGCCGGATCTGTTCGAGAGTTTCCCATCCGCGAGCCTCATGTCCGGGGCCCGGGAGATCGGAGATGACCATGTCCCAGGGGCTGGCTCCGAGCTTGTCGGCCCACTGCTCCCCTTCTTCGAGTTCTTCGATCTCTGCATTGGGATACGCCTGCGTTAAGATCTGTCTAACCCCTTTTCGGATGATCGTGAGATCATCAGCGAGTAGAATCCTGATCATAGTTCTTGTGGTTAAGTTAATGAATAGAGCAAGACAGGTCAGAAATTCGGAAAATAAGGTGCGCCACTAACGTGCTACGTAGGAGAAGCTTAACCAACGATCGAACTTAACAACAAGATAACTGGAATAAAGGATAATCAGGACTCGGCGGCATAAGCAAAAACACTTACTAAATACAATTCTTGACGATTGTCAAAGTAGAACCACTTATTGTTGACTGTCATGGTCCTGCAAAGCCGCTTCCAGCCTGGCTTTGTCTTCCGCCGTGAAATGCCCGCGCAGGTGAAAGAACAGTCCGCCGTCGTCGTCGCCCACGAGCAGACAGACCAGGTCTTTTACGTCGCCGGGACCGTCGAGGCTCCAGGCGGCCACCCTACCCTTTCCCTTGCGGATGGAGAACCATTCTTCGAACCGGTCGTCGCGGACGGCATGCTCAAGGTCGCGGAACTCGCGGGCGGCATTGGGAGTCTTTTTGCCGTCGATGAGGAGGCAGTGAAGGGTGGAGATCTTTTTTGAGGAGAAGGTTACGTTCAGCAGGATACCGGGGTCGATCCCGATCCCGGCGTTTTCCCCGTTGTACTGACGATAGACCTTTTCCAGATGGGTTGCCTGCGGTTGCGGCTGCGCTTGTTGCGCCTGGACCGGGGCTTGCGTGCCCGCCATCGTCGCAACGAAGAGGGCCAGTGTGAGGATTTTCATATTATTTTCGTTTTGCGTTCTTTAAATTTTCCATTCCTTTTATGTCCATGTCGGCGGCGAGGCGGGAGAGTCTGTCGAGGTCGATATCGCCGACGAAACTCATGAGGGTGAAGCCGTCCTTGTCGACGGCGATCATTACCAGCTCGTGGATGGTATTGCCGGTGGCGCGGATCAGGAAGCGGAAGTCGTCGCTGCCGCCGCGAACCATGATCAGCGGCTCGTATTGGGTGCGGTCGATGTGAGCAAGCGCCTCCTTGTAGAAGGCCTTGGGCATGGAATCCGTGCTGAGGATCCGAAAGCTTTGAAGGTGAGAGACCGTTTGTTTCAGATCCTGGGAGACCGTATCCCAGTTGACCCTGGCCATCAGCCGGAACATTCGGGGGCTCACGGAGACGACCGTGAAACGAGGGTCATCGAGATACTTGTTGAAGAAGCGGCCGATGGCATCGTCCTGTGCGTGGGCGGAGGCAGCGATGGACACCAGGAGGATGAAGAATATCTTTTTCATCTGTTTGAGATTTGTTTGCGGCCTTCATTGAGATGGACCGAGGCGACGAGCAACGCACGGCGGACTGCGGCGAGCGCTTGCTCGGGATTGTCATAGGTATCGGTGATGGGTGCGGTGGCCGGGTCGCCGGTGCGCGTTGCGGGTTCGAAAAGGAAGAGGCCGGCGACGACGATGAGGATCGTTGCAGCGGCGGCCGCCATCCCCCAGCGGAAATGCCGGACCGGTGTAATGGCCTGCAGGATACGGGATTCGAAATCGGGGCCGGGGCTGACGCGGGACTCCTCTTCGAAATAGGCAAAGAGATCGGCATAGGGCCGTAGACCGGCGTCCACTTCCGGGCCTTTGAAGTAGGCCGCGAGGATGCGTTCCTCCTCCACGGTCGTCTCGGCCTGCCAGTATTTTTCGAGCAGGGCCATTATCGTTACAGCTTCCATTTTTCCTCCTTTTTTACGATCATTTTTCTGATAGCGTTGCGGCCGCGGAAGAGATTGATCTTCACCTGATCGAGAGTGATGTCGAGCACTTCGGCTATCTCATTGTAGCTAAACCCCTCCATCTCGCGCAGCCGGACGACCCATTGCTGTTGCTCGGGCAGGGCGTCCATGCATTGACGTATCCGTTGTATCATTTCTTTGCTCGTCATTTTTTCATGCGGGTCGTTATCCGGGCTGGCCAGGGGGTATGCCGAAGATTCCTGTACGGTATGGACCCGGCGGCGCCGGAGCCGGTCGAGACAGCCGTTGCGGGTTGCCGTCATACAGTAGGCTTCGATACTCTTCCACTGCGGCCATTCGGCCCGTTTCGCCCAGACCCCCACGAAGACATCCTGCACGGTGTCCTCGGCCTCCTGGATATCCCGGAGCAGGCGGAAAGCAAAGCGGAACAGCTTGTCTTTCATCGGCAAAATGCGCCCTTTGAAAACTTCTAACGACATTACTGTTGAGATGACGGAGGAAAAAGACTAATGTTACAGTAAATTGCCGCTATGTTAGCGAAAAAATATATCCAGGTCCTGATTTTGAGCTGTTTGACTGGTGGTTTGGCTGCGCAAGACACATCGAATATCGGAACGGCCGAGCTGATGGCGGCGGAAAAACTCTTTGATCTTCGCTTTACACCCGTGAAGCGGGACTCCATCGTCAGCGGGCTGATCGATCACCTGAAGTTGTATCAATACCTGCATTCGCATAACCTCGAAAATGACGTACCGCTATCGCTTTCCTTCGACCCGCTGTTGCCGGGAACGTCCTACGAGCGCCGGCAGAATCCCCTCCACTGGGATATCCCCGGCGAGGTCGCGCTGCCGGCCAATCGCAACGACCTGGCTTTCTATTCCATCCCGGAACTGGCCAGCCTGCTACGGCGGCGGAAGATCACCAGCGTGGAATTGACGAAATTCTTTATCGACCGGTTGAAGAAATACGGTCCGGTGCTGCATTGCGTGATCGAGCTGACGGAAGACAGCGCGCTTGCTCAGGCCCGCTGGGCGGACGCGTTGTTTGCCAAGGGGGTCGTGCATAGTCCCCTGCAGGGTATTCCCTATGGCATCAAAGATCTTTTTGCCGTTCGCGGGTCCCATACGACCTGGGGCACCCCACCCTATAAGGACCAGGTGATCCATACGACGGCCTATGTAGCGGAGCGGCTCGACGATGCGGGTGCGGTGCTGGTGGCGAAGCTGTCGCTGGGAGAGCTGGCGATGGATGACGTCTGGTTTGGCGGGCTGACGCGCAATCCCTGGAACCTGGCAACGGGATCGGGTGGCAGCAGCGCAGGCTCAGCCGCCGCGACAGCCGCGGGTCTTGTACCGTTTGCGATCGGCACCGAAACCTATGGGTCCATCGTCGATCCTTCGATGCGATGCGGCGCAACCGGTCTGCGGCCGACCTTTGGCAGCATTGCACGGACGGGCTGTATGGCCCTGTGCTGGAGCTCGGATAAGGTCGGTCCTATCTGCCGGAGCGCGGAGGATGCGGCCTATGTCTTTGCCTACATCCATGGAGGTGACAGTGTCGATGCGTCATCCCGGCTCATGCCGTTCAACTATACGGGGAAGATGGATATAGCGCGGATGAGGGTGGCGTATACGCGGAATTATATCGACAGCCTGCCGGAGAGCAGCCCCGAGAAGCAGACGTTGTTGATCTTACGGAAGCTGGGGGTTAAGCCGGTTGCGGTCGATTTCCCGGACGATCTGCATGGGAACGATATTTTGTCGCTCATCATCGGGGTGGAGTCGGCGGCGGCCTTTGACCAGCTGACGCGGAGCAATCGCGATGACGAGATGGTGCAGCAGAACAAGGACCGCTGGCCGAATACCTTCCGGACGGCGCGGTTCGTGCCGGCGGTGGAGTATGTCAATGCATGCAGGATGAGGACGGCGATCATGCATCGCGTGGATCCCTTCATTAGTCAATATGATATCATTATTGCGCCGCCGGAGACGGGGGATCAGCTGGCCATTACCAATCTGACGGGGCATCCTTCGGTGACGTTGCCGGTGGGATATCATGCGGATGGGACGCCGGGGAGTATCTCTTTTATTGGACAGTTGTATGGGGAGGCGAGGTTGCTGGCGTTTGCGAAGTTATTTCAGGATGCGACGCCTTATAATAAGCAGCGGCCGAAGGGGTTTGAATGAGGATTGTATCGAAACCGAACAGCAAGTGTATTGAAAGCGAGCCACGCCGCGGCAAAGGCGGCGCAACAAAAGGTTAGGCAACAAAGAATTGCGTAAATTGGCATGAATTAGGGACTCACATGAGCATGCTACACAGTTACCTGCGGTTCGCGATGCGGAACCTTGCCAAGAATAAGATCTATTCCATGATCAATATTGCCGGGCTGGCGGTCGGGCTGGCGGTGTTCGGAATGATGGCGTTGTACATCGCCGATGAGTTGAGCTATGACCGGGATGCGGCAACGGCGGACAGGGTTTACCGCGTGGTGCATTCGGGACAGTGGGCAGGGGGGCATTTCAATATGGCGCAAACGCCGCCGGCTTTTGGGCCGGCGTTGGTGAAGGATGATCCGGGCATCGAGGCGGCGACGCGCATCAATGCCGAGGGCGGTGGAACGATCATTTATGGGGACAAGAAGCTGGATGTGGGAGATATGTTCTTTGCGGACAGCTCGGTGCTGACGGTATTTCCCTTTCCCTTCGTGGCGGGCGACCCCGAGAGCGCCATGACGGCGCCGAATTCCATCGTGCTGACGAAGACGCTTGCCGAAAGGCTCTTTGGAAATGCCGATGAAGCGTTGCATAAGACGCTTATGATCCGGGGCGATGGGCCGAAGGAGGTCACCGGGGTCATCGAAGACCGGCCGGAGAACAGTCATCTTCGGTTCAGCGCGCTACTGTCCACGAAAGAGTCCGCCGATGAATGGAAGAACTCCTACGACTATACGTATGTGTTGCTGAAGAAGGGGGTGTCGATCCGTTCGGTGGAGGCGCGGTTACCCGGGTTTTGCGACCGCCATATCAAGCCCCAACTGGGTAAGGGCGCGAGCTACCGGATGGAGCTTCAGGCGCTACCCTCGATCCATCTCCATTCTCATTTAGACTATGAATTGAGCCGGAACGGCGATATCCGCTACATCTATCTTTTTGCCGCGGTGGCCCTGCTGGTGCTGGGCATCGCCGTGATCAACTACATCAACCTGGCCACGGCCCGGGCTTCGATCCGCATGAAGGAGATCGGGGTAAGAAAGGTCATCGGAGGAAGCCGGGGTCAGCTGGTGACCCTATTTTTGACCGAGTCGGTCTTCTTTGCGTTGCTGTCGGCGGCGATAGCGGCGGTACTGGCCTGGATCGCGCTGCCGGCCTTTGACCAGCTGTCTGGGAAAGCGCTGACCCTGGGTCAGTTTGGGATGTGGCGGACGATGGGTATCCTGGCAGGCGCCGCTCTGTTGATCGGGCTGTTGGGAGGCCTCTACCCTGCCCTCTTCCTCTCGGGCTTCCATACCATCCCGGCCCTGAAGGGAGAGGCAGGCGACCAGTCGACGACGGTGCTGTTCCGAAAGTCGCTGGTGACCTTTCAATTCGTCATAACGATCTTCCTGGTTGCGGGCTCGGCGATGATCTATCTGCAGTTGCGGTTCATGCAAGACAGGGACCTTGGGTTCAACAAGAACCAGGTGCTGACCTTTCACCTGCCCAATCCGGAAGTGCGCAAGCATATCGATGATCTGAAAACCCAGCTGCTACGGGACCCGTCGATAGAAGCGGTGGCGGCGGCGGGGAATCCGATCGGGAATAACGATATCGGCGACCGGGCGACGTGGTGGGAGGAGAATGGGGCGCTGCAGTCCGAGCCCATGAAAGTGAAGATGTATTTCGTAGACGCCGGCTATCTACCGACGCTGCAGATAGGTCTGGCGGCCGGCAGGAATTTCTCTGCCGTAACCCCTACGGACGTCCTGGGGTAGGTGCTGGTCAACGAGACGCTGGTGAGAAAGATGGGCTGGAACGATGCGATCGGGAAAAGGGCGAAGCTGGGAACCGACGACAGCGGAAGAGTACTGATGGCTTCCGTGATCGGGGTGGTAAAGGATTTCAATATCTATTCCCTTCAACACAAGATCGAGCCGCTGGTGCTGCGCATGCCGCCGGTATGGAAGGAAGAGGACAATCTTTGCGTGCGGCTGCAGAAGGGACATATCCCGCAAGGGTTGAAGCATATTGCGGAAGTGTATAGCCGGATGGATCCGGCGACGACACTGGACTTTCATTTCCTCGACGATAATTTCTCCCAACAGTATGCGGCCGAACGGAAGCAGGGAAGCATCCTGCTGATCTTTACGATCCTGGCCATCTTCATCGCCTGTTTGGGGCTCCTGGGCCTGGTCACCTTTAGCGTGGGTCAGCGGACCAAGGAGATCGGCATCCGCAAGGTGCTGGGCGCCAGCGTAGGCGGCATCGTGTTGCTGGTGTCGAAAGACCTGATCAAGCCGGTGGTGCTGGCGATCGTGATCAGCACGCCCCTGGCCTGGTGGGCCATGCACAAATGGTTGGAAGGGTTTGCCTACCGGGTGAACATCGGCATCTGGATCTTTATCGCGGCAGGCCTGCTTGCGGCGGCGATCGCGGCGCTGACCGTAGGGCTGCGGGCCATACGGGCCGCCAGGATGAATCCGACGGGAGCGCTGCGGAATGATTAACGGGCGGCCTTACAGGGTCGTCACGGCCGCGCAATGACCCTTAGCGCGGCATTACCATCGTCGACCGCTGAAGAAAGGCTGCCAACCGCTCGTCGAGGAACTCTGTCCAGCCCTGCTCGAAATTGGCGCGCCCATATTCCGGACCCGCATGGGCGATCACCTCCAATCCCTCATGCGTCAGCCGCAGCCTTGTCTTTTTCCCTTCGGGGAACAGCTCCCAGGTGACATAAGTGATCCCGCCGGCGTTTTGAAACCGGAAGGAATAGGCCAGCCTCCGTTGATCGATCACTTCCGTCACCCGGCAAAGGTGGATATAACGTTTATCCTTGTTTTCGGCAACAAGCGTGAATTCAAAGCCTTCCTCAGGCGCGAATCCATCGATTGCCATAAACCATTCGCCGATCTGATCCCTGGCCGTCAGCGCCTTCCACACGCGGCTTACCGGCGCGTCAAAGACCCTTTCAATGACGAGGGGAGGCGGCTGCCGGCCGTCGAATTTTTGCAAAGCCGTCTTATAGCGGACAGACGCATCGCGGGAGATGCTCTCCCAATGCTTTGGAGCATCCTGCGGCGCCGACCCGCCGTCGAGGACAAGACCCAGGACGTCCATATGGTAGTGCCAGCCGGTGGCCGCGCCCATGAGCTGGGATTCGACCACGGCGCTGTGGGTGAAGACGAGACGGCAGCGGCCGGACCCTTCGCTGAGCAGCTCATAGCGAACGACGGTGCCGTTATGCCATTCATATTCGAGAAGACGGTTCTCTTCCCATTGGAGGATCCCGCCCCCCATGGTGCCGCCGGTCAACTGCAGAGAGATACTCTCGCCCGTGATCGTGGCGGGAGCCAGCCATTGAGCCAGCTGGTCAGGATCGGTAAGCGCTTTCCATACCGCGGGGACGGGGTGATCGAGGATGCGTTCGAAGCGAACGCCGCCGGTGCCGCCCTTGCGGAAGTAGGTTCCATCCTTGTGGGAGAGCGTGAAGTTTTTTTCCGGCATAACAGTCGATTTAATACCGCGAAGTTATGAAACCTTTTGGTTTCATCTTTTTTTCGGGCAAAAAAATTTTTGCCGCTTTTTTTCGGGCAAAAAATTTGCCCGAAAAAAAACAAATAAAAAACGGGCGGAAATGTCCCGCCCGTTCGTTCACTGGGTAAGGTGCCTAATTACATTTTTGAGATCATTTTTTCGCATTTCTGCGCTTCGTCCAGGTGGTGACGCAATGTATGCAGCGTATTGTCGGCGAAGGCGCGGATGTCGGCGTCAGAGCCGTTCTTCGATTCGTCTTCAAAGGACTTGATCACCTTTTTATGGTCGCTGACCATCATTTTCATATAGGCCTTGTCAAAATCCTTCCCGGTCTTCTTCTGGAGATCGGTAAGGTCATTCTGCATTTCCGGCGAAATGTCGGCCGGCAAGGTCAGGTTCTTTTTTGCGGCGACCATTTTCAGGCTGTCGGCGGCGGCCGTATGGTCTTTTATCATCATTGCGGCATATTTCTTTACATCCGCATCGGTTCCCTGTTGTTGGGCGATGGTCGCTGCCCGGATCTCGGTCATGCCTGCATTGGCCGCATTGACGACGAAATCCTGATCGCCTTTTGACACGGTGGCCGGAACGGCAGCCATCTTACCACGGCCACTGGTATCCGCGCCGGTGCTGTCCATCTTCGTCATATTGGAATCTTTTGCAGCCTGGGTGCTGTCGGGAGAAGAGTTACCTCCACAGCTGGCGGCAGTAAAGGCCGTAAGGCATCCAATGACGAGGTACGAGGAGAGTTTTTTCATAATCGGCTATTTTTCAGTTTGAATTTCACCGATAGGCATTCAATTGTTATGCCATGGAAGGATAAAAGGAGGGAAGAGAACGATCGAAGTCTATGCAACGGAGAGGGGCAACGGAGCGTCTGCGAGATTGTAGGGTTTGTAACCGGGGCGGGTATTGTACACCCAGGTATGCAGCTGACGTTTCAGGTCACCCCACCAGCCGGTATGGATGGAGGCGACGGAGCTGTCGAAGTAGTCGGCCTTGAGCATTTTTACGCGGATGAGCACAAGATGATTTCCAACCTGCTCGCGGATGTCGTCATGGACGAGACCGTTGATGTCTTCGGGGTCAGTGACGATGAATGCCTTGCCGGAGACATGGAGGAAATACTCCCTGCCTTTTTTGAAGAACTCGAGTCTCACGGGAAATTCCCGATCGAATTCGTGCAGGGCTTGCTTCGGCCGGGGGACGAAAAACCACATTTGTCCCAATTCGTCCACTTTTATAACCGAGACGATCGTTGTAGCGATCCTCAGCAGCGAAGTGTTTTGGCTAAAAAACAAGGCATTTTTTAAGTCTTGAATTTTTTGCTGCAAAAATTGCAGATCCGATTTTGGCAACATAGAGTAATCATTTTAACAGGAATTTTTTTCAAATTCAGTACCATTATGCGATATAAGTGTTTATTCTTTGCCGATCATCTGGGAACGGTTCATTATCAAGGCTCTCGTCTTTTACTGCTTCGGCCGCTTTTTTCGCGTGCTGAGGAAAAAAATACACATGGGTGGCAGTTTCGGTGGCATAATATTTTAATATGTAGAACTGTCAATAAACCTGAAAGAATAAAAGCTGGCCCCCGTTTTTACGGGGGCCAAATCACTTAACAATCATCGCATTATGATTCGGAAACTAAAATCGGGACAATACCGCATCTATTCGCGGAAGAAGGATGCGAAGACGAATAAGCGTAAGAACCTGGGGACCTTTGACAGCATGGAAGCGGCGAAGAAACATGAGCGGGAGATCCAGTATTTCAAGCGTGGGTAGCCAGCTCCGCGAGGTGCCGGTGAGTCCGTTCGAGGGTCCACAGCTGATTCTCGATGAGCTCGTGGAGTTCGGAGGGAAGATGTTCGTCGAGCGCGTAGTGATAAGCCTCTTCCGTGGCCTGGCCGGCGGCGATACTGGCGGCCAGTTGGGAAGAGTTGTCGGGTCCTTCGAAATTGGGGTGCGCTTCGAGCCAATGAAGATAGAGTTTCCCGGTGATGGTCGCCTGGGTCACCGGTGCGCCGCCCAGGCGGATGACCTTTGCATGCAGGTCGTTGACATTGCTCCTGCCTTCGATGGCCATCCGGTAGAAGGCATCGCGCAGCCGGGGATCGGGTGTTTGCTCTTCATGGGCCGCTTTTTCCAATCCGGTTATCCGGTCGATATTGATGCGGATAAGGTCGTTCAATACGTGTAAGGTCTTTCTGGCGCTGGTGTGGATATTTGTTTTCATAGTGAAGGTTTTATTGTCCTTCCCGTTCCCCGTGGTCTTCCACGGGAATTTTCTTCTTTGTTCGATCCGATTCGTCGTCGCTGTGCCGGGTCTTTCCGGGATCCGGCCGGTCTTGTTTATCCGGGTTCCCGACGGACGCTTTGCGCGGCGTCTTGTGCAGTATCTTTGAAGGATCGTGGACCTCGGGGTTCCGCTGCGGCGTTTTCTGTTGATCTTTCATATACTATGGTTTACCTATCGACTTAAAAAAATATGCCACCGGCCCCTCCCCCTGGCGGGGGAGGGGCCGGTGTGAATGGTCAGAACGGATAGCCGATGGCAAGGTTGAGGACCATATCGGAGATATCGGTGGCACTCTTGAAGTTCCATTTCGAGCCTACGGGCTTCCAGGGGGTCCGGAAGGGAACGGCGACATCGATACGGAGGATGAGAACGGTGAAGTCGAAGCGGAAGCCGGTGCCGGCGCCGACGGCAAAATCATTGAGAAAGTTGGAGGTAAAGACGGCGCCGGGGCGACCGGGATCGTTGCGTAGCGTCCACACATTGCCCCAGTCGGTGAAGATGGCCCAACGAAGGATGCCGACGAGCTTTGTGCGATATTCGACGTTGAACTCCATTTTTATATCACCCGGCTGATCGGGGATCGTCGGATCCTTGTTGGGGTCGCCGGCGAAGTAGCTGCCGGGGCCGAGGGCGCGGGCGCGGAAGGCGCGGATGTCATTTGTCCCGCCGGCGAAAAAGGCCTTTACAAAGGGCAGGACCCTGCTGTTACCATAGGAGACGCCGATGCCCGCATCGATCCGGGTGGCCAGCGTGCTGTATTTACTGAAGCTGAAATAATTCCGGAAGTCGGCTTCGAAGCGCATGTACTGGGCGAAAGGTACGCCGAATATCTCTTTCTGTTTCCCCGTTTTATTGAAATTGGCGCCGGATAGGATGCCGAGAAGGTTATTGGAAAAATCGACGTTTGCGTTGAAATAAAAATTATCCGGTTTGCGAGCGTTGCGCGGATCGAGGGAGGAAACGTAGTTGAAATTCCAGCTGGGGCCGATAATGAGCTGGGGCTCGATGGCATAGGCCAGATTGCGAACCGTATCTATCCTTGCCTGATATTCCGGAGTAATGTTGGTAGGCCGGACATAAGTGATACCCAGGACGGTGATGCCATTCTCCGAGGTGACCCGGTTCTTGAACTGGTAGCCGAAGCTGGCATGAGACGAGGTAAGGGTGTATTGGGAGCTTTGTTCGAAGACATCATAGCCTGCCCCGATGCGGGTCTTGGGAACGAATTTGCTGCTGGTGTTGAGGTTGAAGGGAGCTACGATCCGGGGAATATAGAGGTTCAAGTCGATCCCCGTACGGCGGGTGAAGACTATTTTCTTCCTGGTGTGAGTCGAATCCTGGAAGCCGACCGTTTGGCCTTCCAGACCGCCGTACACTTTGACCGTGAACAATTCCGCACCGCGAAAGAGATTGCGATGCCGCCAGGTGACCGATACTTCGGTGCCGGTGGTGTTATCGCTTCGCGTGAGCGCCGAGATCTCGAACTTCAGCGATTTCTTCTGCGAAGGGGTCAGATAGTAGTAGAGATCGAGCTTGTTATTCGTGTCGGCGCTCGTGGCGGGTTCGAAGCGGGGCTTTATGAATTGGAAGACGCCGAGGCTGACCAGCCGGCTGAGGGACGAATTATGATCGTTCTCTTTGTAAATGTCACCCGGCTTGATCACGAGGGTCCGGCTGAAGACGGAAGGTTTGAGATAGCGGGCCGAATCGATGACATGATAGCCTTCCCGGGTAGTATAGGCATTTCTGGCGTTCGTATCCGACCTGTTCGCATAGTTGGCGTATACGGTGACGTTGTTGATGTGATAGACTTCGCGGGCGGGATCGGGCATTTCTTCCTTCAGCCGCATGAACATGTCTACCTTGTGGTCTCCGACGGCGGTGTCGAGATCGACGATGAGATAGTCGGGGTTGAAATAATAGAAGCCGCGGTTTTTCAGGCGGTCGTTGATCCGGACGCGTTCTTCTTTTATCGTCTCGAGATCGTAAAATGCACCTTTTTTCAGCAGGGAGCGGCGTTGCAGGGTATCGATCATGTTACTGACCTTGTCGGAGTCATCGGGATAGTTGATATTCCGGATGGTGTACCGGGGACCGATCTGCGCGGTATAAGTGGCGGTAAGGTGTTTATCTTTTACAAAGGTGGTGACTATAACGGTGTCGTGAAAAAACCCTTTGTTCTCGAGGTGGCTTTGGAGGACTGCGGTGTTGTTCTGCAAGATGGCCGGGGAAGCCAGAACGGGGGGCTCCCCGACCTTATATTTCAGCCAGTGTTTGAAGCCCTTTGACTTTTTTGTCGGTCCGACGACATTATAGATCCAGAGCTTGACCCGAACGCCAAGGGTCTTGCCGTTGAGTTTGGGCCGGAGGTAGGATTCCATTTCTTCGGCCCATTTCTTTTGCTCTTTCTTTGTCATGGGCGCGGAAGACTCGATCTTCGTCTTATTGGCTGCATACAGGGTTTGGGTTCCCGTGAGATATTTGGATTCATGGCAGGAAGCGAGACCGGCCAGCAGGAGACCCAGAAGAAAGAATAGCCTGAACATGCGTTGATAGCCTGTCATCGTTGAGCGGAATTACCGGATTTATTTGTTTTTCTCTCCTGCAGCTTTTCGCCCTTGGCGCGATGCCAGATCTCTTTGAACTTGTCGTAGTCAAAGGTAAAGACGAAGCCGACACCTGTCTCCACCACCTGTCCGAGGATGACAGCCTGGTATTGATTGGAGCGATAGGCCCGGAGCAGGTAGCGGCCATCGCGCGAAAGTTTATAGTCTACGGCGACATTGCCGGCAAAATTGGAAGCGGCCTGGTTTGGGGCGCCGGTGCCGACGACATCAAAGTTACTGCCCACGCTGACCCGCATCCGTTCGTCCATCAGTTGTTTGGAGAGGGCGACGCTTAGTTCGGTGTAATCGATCTCGTTGCCGGTGCTGAAGTCCTGTTGGTTGTTGAGATCGAAGTGGACGTCGACTCCTTTGATGAGGCTGGCCGCCAACTGGTCCATTTGGTTGGTAAGGATCTGGCTGGCGCTGGAGAAGGCCAGGTTGCCGAGGCTGGCGCCTCCTCCTTCTTTTGAATTCAGGGGATCTTCCCCAACGAAGCGGCCGAGTAGGAGGAGGGCGAAGACCTGCTTATTCATTTCAGACTGCTGGTTGCGAAGTTGTGTGAGGCGGAGATCGACGTCGGGCCATAAGGAGAGGATATTGCTGGGCAGGGAAATATCGAAAGTGATCTTTGGCTTCAGCAGATCCCCCTCCATTTTGAGGGTAACGAGGAAGGGAAGTTTTTGCCGGTATTTATTGGTTATGGTCGGGTCGGCGCCTTCGCTGCCGGTGCCGCCGATCTCGTTGGCGACGAGATCGATGGATGGGGTCATGGCGGTGTAAGAGGCGGTGAGGTTAACTGTTGAGGCGTAGGGGTCGCCGGTCCAGGTGATGATACTGTTCCGGTCGATCGCGAACTTGCGTTTAAGCAGGTTGAAGGAAAGGGTGTAATAGCCACCGGTGACTTCGTAGGAACCCGTGAGGTCCATCTTGCCGCTTTTCTCTATCTGGAAAACGAGGTTACTGCGACCGCGGACATTGAGCGCGTCCCCGCTGCGTGGGTCGATGACGATGTTCAGAAGGGCGCTCGTGTCGGTGAGCAGGTTCAGGCTCACGTCGAGACCTTTTATCTGGGTCTTTTTGGCGCGCAAGGCCAATGCCTTTTTGTCGATGAGGGTATCGCCGGTATGGTGGTTGACGAAGCGGACGATCCCGAGGCGGTCGCTGACCTCGGGATCATCCCCGGGAAGGACATAGAAGAAATTGGTACGTTTGTTCACCCGGATGGCGCCGTCCACCGTTGGTGCATCCATTTCGCCTTCGAGGTTGATCGCGGCGTCGATGTTCAGCTGGCCGTAAAACTGCCGGGAGCTGTTCTCGGGCGCGTTGACCATCCGGAAGTTCTGGGCATTGAGCGAGATATCGAACCCAAAGCGGTGGTAGTCCTTTGTGAAAACGTTGCCGTCGAGGATGAGCTTGTTGCCGGCGGAGTCCCGTAGTTCGAACTGGCTGAAGTTGAAGCCATCCTCATCAAAGGCGATCCGGTCTTTCGAGACGTCGAGGGCCTCGCCCGAGATCGTGGGGGTGATCACGCTGCTGTCGAAATAGAGGTTGCCGCGAACGTTGGGTTTGTCGAATGTGCCTTTGATGGTGAATTTTCCCATCATGTACCCTCTCATGTTTTCCACAACCCCTTCTGCGGAGTGCGAGAAGGCCGAGAGGTTGACGCGCCGGAAGTCGAGGGTAAGGTCCATTTTACTCTCGCCCGTAAAATAGTCACCCGTGATCTGGATATCGTTATTCTTGCCTTTGAGGCCGATATCGGCGGAGAAGGCATTTTCCTTTTTGTTGTTGACCTTGAGGGTCAGGTCGCCAAGGGTATCGATCTTATAGGACAGGTTGTGAACGACCAGGTCGGAGGTGAACACCGGGTTGGTGGTCACATTCTTTACTTCCGCGTTGCCGACGAGGATCCCGTCTGCGATGACCGAGTCCTGGTTGGCCAGGCGGCTGATGGTGCTGAGGCGGAAATTGCCGAAGCGGACATCGAGGGGAGCCGCGCCGGTGGTCCCGTTGCTGTTGAAGGAAAGGGAGTCGTTGCCGTTGTGGATGGTAAAGTCCTTTGCGACGACCCCGGTGGAGTCATATAGGATAGCATTGTCACGGGCGACCTGCCAGGGGTCGTAGTTGAGCAGCAGGCTGTCGGGTTTGAACCGGAATCTCAGGCGGTTATCCGGCTGGTCGAGGTCGCCGGCCAGGCGATAGCGATCTTTTCCCTTTGCGTCCTTCAGCAGGAGCGTTGTCGAGAGGTCGTTGTTGCGGACGTCCCCATACAGAGCCGTTTTGTATAGGAGAATATTGCTGCCATGGCCGTCGTTCATCGTAATCGAGTATCGGAGGCTGCTGTCCTTTGTGCCGGCATTGGCTTCGATGTTGTGGAAGAACTGGGTTCCGTAAACGATACGCGGCGCCTTCAGGCGGAGGTTGAGATCGTTGCGATCGCTGTTGAACCTGAGGCGGCCGCCGACGGTATCGGAATTTTGCAATGAAGGCAGGAACGACAACACCAGCGGAGAGGTGCGAAGATGGAAATCGATGGTCCAGTCCTGGGCGGTGAAGGCCGTGTCCTTGAAGTTCTTCAGCTGAAAATACCGGTTGATCGTATGTTCGAGGGCGGTAGCCGTTTCGGTGAGCTTGTAGCGGCCCTTCCAGTCGATGTCGGCCATTTCCGTATGCAAATGGATGTCCTGGATATCCGCTTTCCTTGTGGCGATGAGTGCAAGGCTGTCGGTAGCGATGTGCCGCGCGCCCTGGAGGATGTCGAGGCCGGTGATCGTCAGATCGCCCTGGAGAGAGTCGGGGTTGGTGCTCGCGAAATCGGCTACCAGGTGGCCTTTGACCTGCAGGGTGTCGGGGATAAAGTGAAGGGCGTGGAGGTCGACCGTGTCGATGTTCCAGTCGAGTTTCAGGGCGGGGAACTTGTTTGCCAGATCGGCGGAGGCCTGCAATTCGAAATGAACGGCGGTGTTGTTGATGGCGCTATGAAGGACGGCCTGTTGGTGGGCGATATTGCCGTCGACGAGAAGGTTTTGATAGGTGTAGTGTTTATACGTTGCGGCTTTTATGTTGCCGGAGAAACTCGAATTGGCGCTGTGGAGATCGAGCCCCATGCCTTTCACATGAAAATCCGCGGTGACGGCGCCCCATTGCACCGTATCCTGCAGGATGGTCCCCAGCTGCAGGGATTGGGTCTGCAGGCCGAGGTCGTAGGTGGCGCCGGTGGTGGAGCGGAAATTACCGGCGGTGCCTTTGAGCCTGACGTTGCCCGATGTCGTATTCAGGGTCAGATCAGAGATGAGATTGTTCATACCGCCGCCAAGATGGCCATGCAGGGCAAAGTGAGTGGGAATGGTAATGTTGGACGGCAGGGTGTTTTTGGGGACAAGGGCGAGCAGCGCCGTGCGGCTGCCGGAGAGGTTGCGAATCTGCAGATCGGCCCGGATGCGGCTGGTATCCATGGGATGGAGGATGCGGCCGGCGAGGTCGACCTTGAGGTCTTTTATCCCGGTGAACTGGATGGTTTGGATGGTCAGGTCGTCGAGGGTGCCGCGGACCTCCGTGTTGATCTGCCAGGTGTCGTTGGGGTTTCGGAAGACGGGCTGAGCGGCCAGGAAGGGAGCGAAGACGAGGATATCCTTCAACTGGACGTGGCTGTTGGGGAGATCGAGAGTGATAAAGGTGTGGGCGGGATGGGTCGTAATGCCGCCGACAGAGTCGTATCGCAGGGTGGCGGACCGCTGCAGCAACGTGCCCGGCGTTCTCAGCAGGAGGCCGTCGAGGACGGTCCTGCGATCGGAATAGAAGAAGCGGGTCTGTAATTGGTCGAGCCGGAAACCGGAACGTTCGGCCAGCTCGCCTTTTGTGAGATGGCCGCTGAGGGAGTCGGGACTATAGGACAGGTCTTCCCCGGCCAGGGTGATGTTATGGGCCAGGAGATGGAAGTAGTCCATCCCTTTTTTCTGTCTTTGCTTTGTGTCGTCGTCGAAGGCGAAATCGGTGCTGTCGAGCTCGAGTTTGCGGGCGTGGAAGTTCAGCTTGTTGAGGTCCAGATCGAGCCCTTCGGTCTTCAAGGCCTCCAGGCTGCCGCTGGTCACCATCTTTGTCTTTGAGTTCCGATAAAAGTAGCTGGTGTTTTGGAAATCAGCGTCGGCCACGGTGTACAGCTGTTTTTCCAGATCGAGGGTCCGCATGTCGGTCTTGCTATGGCCGATGGCCAGGATGGCCGTGTTACCGGTAAGCGTATCGGCGTATACGAAGTGGACATTGTCGAGAACCAGTTTGTTCATCCCGATCCGGAACGGATTGCTCTTTGTCGTGTCCGGGGGGCCGGGATGGGGATTGATGAAAGCGTCGATGATGAACTGGTAGTTGAAGGTGGTGTCGGCCGGGGAGCGGCGGAAGATATTGGCGGTGATATCCTTGAGATGGATCTCCTGGACGTCCAATTGATTGTGCAACAGACCGATCATCCGGAGGCGGACATGGACCTCCCCGGCGGCGAGGAGAGTGTCCTTTTTGGGATCCGGGATGTAAATGTCCCGGAGGGTGATACTTCGGAAAAAGGTGATGTCGAGATGACCGATCCGCACGGGGACCTTGAGCTTCCGGGAGAGGTAGGCCTCGGCCTTGCTCCGCGCAAAGTTCTGAACAAAAGGGGTTTGGATCAGAAAGAAGACGAGGATGACAATGATAAAAATGGTCAGCAGGGTCCGGATGACAATGCGCAGCAACCGGCGGGGCCATGATCGGCGGGACGAACGTTCGGATTGTTCTGCGCTCATAAATTACAATTCTGCATAATATAAAATAGGCCAATATCAACTACTGTCAAAATTTAGTCCAAACCTGTGGATTGACCAAGAGAACCTATTGTCGTTCAATGAATTTGTTGGCATTTTTCCCCAGACGCGTCGATCTTTTTCTACAGAGCAGACCGTCACTTGGACCCTTTCCCGTTTCAGGACAGCGCGTTAAGATTCTGGCAACCCGTTTGTCGTAAGGTTTGTCTCAAAACAGGGAACCATGTTGAAGCAAGTACAGACGCAAAAACAGCAGCACACCATTCTCCCCCAGCAAATCGAGCTTTTGAACCTCTTCCACCTCAATACTCTTGAGTTGGAGCAGCGGATACAGGACGAGCTGAGTGAGAATCCTGCTTTAGAGGAATTGGGGTCGGGCGACGAATCGGCGTCAGACAAGTTCACTAAGGATACGGTGCAGGATTTTCAGGGTTGGGAAGAATATGGATACGATGATATCCCCGATTACAAGACCGAGTATAACAATTACATCAATACGGAGAAGGTGCCGGAGAAACCGATCGCGGAAGTTCCGGATTTCCGGGACGAGTTGAAGAAGCAGTGCCGGTTTCTCGAAGTGCCGGAGGAAAAACAGGAACTTTTTGACTTCCTGATCGATTCGTTGAACGAGAATGGATTCCTCGAGCAGGACCTCGAGGAGCTGGCTTCAGAGATAACTTTCAAAAAGAAGGTGTGGATAGAGCCGGAGGAACTGGAGGAGGTGTTGAATCTGATGCGGGGGCTTGAGCCCTTTGGGGCGGGTTGCCGCAGCGTGCAGGAGTATATGCTTCTGCAGTTGAAGCGGATGAATGTGAAGCGACCGGATGTGCGAATGGCGATCCTTCTGCTGGAGGAGCACTTCCACGACCTGCGGAGCTGTAACCTGGACAAATTGCGGAAGCAGCTGGGACTGGAAGATGATGAGATCCGCATTGTGTTGAACCTGCTGGCGCATCTGAGCACCCGGCCCTTTAATCCCGAGAGCAGCACCATCCAGGCCAATCCATCGATCCTGCCGGACTTCGTGGTGCTGGACGAAGGGGATACGCTCGAATTGGCGCTTTATCGCCAGCGAAGCAGCAACCTGCATATCAGCCAGTCCTGGATGGAGATGGTGCAGCATGCGTCGCAGAACACGAGTACGGACAAGTCGACCAAGCAATACCTGCGGAGCAAACTCTCTTCGGCGCAGTGGTTCATCAACGCCATCCAGCAGCGCGAGAACAATATGCTGAAGATAATGCGGGCCATTCTCGATATGCAATACGACTATTTCAAATACGGGGATATCCTCATGCTGAAGCCGATGAAGCTAAAGGATATAGCGGACCGGGTGAAGGTGGACATCTCCACGGTAAGCCGGCTTACCTGCAACAAATATGCGGAGACGCCGTTCGGGACGGTGCTGTTGAAGGATCTTTTTACGGAGGGCATCGTCAACCAGGAGGGCAACAATATCAGCAATAAGGTGATCCAGAATATCATCGGCGAGGTGATCGAGGCCGAGGATAAAAAGGCGCCGTATACGGACCGGCAGCTGGTGACGATATTGGCGGAACGGGGATATTCGATCGCGCGAAGGACCGTAGCCAAATACCGCGAGTTGATGAATATTCCCGTTGCGCAGGTGAGAGGGTTGTGGAATTAAAAGAAAAAGCCCTCGCTGACGCGAGGGCTTTTTTTAGCGCTAATGTTGGCCCTCCGGCCTTAAAAGCCAAAGCCTACATAAAATGAAAAGCCTGCGTTCTTCATCCCTTTTGTAAGATCGCCGGAGACGCTACCGGATTTCCCGATCTCGGAGAGGCCGTAGTTATACCGGGCGCCGATGGTGACATTCTCGATATCAAAGGCGGCGCCGCCGACCAGGCCGAAGTCCCAACGGTTGAAGTCGCTCGTATTCAGTTCGGTGGCGCTTTCCAGGTTGCCGTTGTTGTCGACGTTCTTGATATTGGAGTTGACGAGGTAGGCCGCGTAGCCACCCAGGTGAAGGTTGAAATTGGGTGCAAGGTTAACGACCGCCAGCACCGGCAGCTGGATGTAACCGAGGTTGAAGCGGTATTCCCCACTTCCCTGGACGAAATTACTGTAAGTGCTCTTGGCGCCCTTGAGACTATACAGCAGTTCCGGCTGGATGGAGAACCCGCGGGTCACCGGTAGTTTGGCGAACACACCGGCGTCGAAACCGGCCTTCATGTGGTTGGTGGAAACGTCGCTGCTGTAGAGCGTGGTAAGATCAAATCCGCCTTTTATCCCGAACTTTGCTTTCAGGTTGGGTTCGGCGGACGTTTGTTGTTGCTGCCCGAAGGCGGTGGACGCAGTTAGCAGCAGGGCTGCGCTCAGCGTTAGAATAGTAAGTTTCATAGATTACATTTTAACATTTGGTTTTACCCGATCAATTGTTATGCCCGGCTGGCATTATTTTATTACTATCATCTATAAACATCACTTTATGAGATCGATCTGGACAGGGGCTATCGGTTTTGGACTGGTGAACATCCCCATTAAACTGTACAGTGCGACCCAGGGCAGCGAGCTGGACCTGGATATGCTCGACAAGAAGGACCTCGCCAATATCCGCTTCAAGCGGGTGAACGAGAATACGGGCAAGGAAGTGGCCTGGGAGAATATCGTGAAGGGCTACAAGCTGGACGATCGCTATGTTGTCCTGACCGATGAGGATTTCAAGAAGGCGAGCCCGGAGAAGACAAAGGTGATCTCGATCGAAGAATTTGTAAAGGAAACGGAGATCGACGGCATCTATTACGAGACCCCGTATTACCTGGAACCGGAGAAATCCGGGGCAAGGGCGTATGTACTGCTACGGGATGCGTTGCACAAGACGGGGATGGTCGGTTTCGGGAGTTTTGTAATGCGTAATAAGGAAGGACTTTGCCTGATCAAACCGATGGAGGATATCCTCGTGCTGAACCGCATCCGGTGGGGGCAGGAGATCCGGTCGACCGATGAGATAAAGGTGCCGGACAGCGCGCCGAAGCCGGCGGAGATGAAGATGGCGATGGAGCTGATCAAACAGTTGTCGGGTCCGTTTGACATTGCGAAGTACCGGGATACGTACTCGGATGAATTGATGGCGTTGATCAAGGCAAAGGCCAAGGGCAAGGCGCCGAAGGCTCCGTTGCGGGTGGTGCACAGGGCGAAGAGCGAGGATCTGCTGTCGCAGCTGAAGGCATCCCTGGGAGGCAAGAAGAAGACGGGTTAGGAGCTTTGCCGCTGCGGTCTTAATCCGAGCCGAGTTCGCCGTCGATCTCGCGGGATTCCTTTTTGACGATGTATACGGCGTTTTCCGAGGGGCGTACGCCGTAGCCGGCGAGGTTGGCATAGGCCTTTGTGAATTGGGCGCCATAGTACAGGATGATGCTGGAATAATACACCCAGGTGAGAATGATGATGATGGAGGCGGCGGCTCCATAGAGGACGCCGATATTGGAATGTCCCAGGTAGAGGCCGATGAGCAATTTCCCCAGCATAAAGAGGATGCCGGTAAAAACCGCCCCGATGAAAGAATCCTTCCAACGCAGGATGGCATCGGGCAGGATGCGGAAGATGATCATGAACAGCAGCATGATCGCCGCGAACCCGAGCGCGAGGTTGACCACATAGAAGACATAGACGGTCGCGTGGGAGAAGTATCGTTTCAGATAGTCGCTCAGCAGGTCCATCAGGGAGTTGACAACAAGCGCAACCATGGATATGAAGCCGAAGGCCACGATGAGGGAGAAGGAGAGCAGGCGGTTCATGAGCAGCTTCAACCAGCCTTTCCGGGGCTTTGCCAGGATCGACCACATGTAATTTATCGAGCCCTGGATCTCGGCGAAAACCCCTGTGGCCGTGACGACCAGGATGGCGCCGCCGATGATCGCGCCGGTGACGGTATGGTGGTTATGCTGGAGAGCCTTTATAATGTCCTGTATCTGCAGGGCGGCGCTGGATCCCACCAGGTCTTTCATCTCCGTATAGACCTGTCCTTCGACGGCCTGGCGGCCCCAGAAAATGCCCGCGAGGGAGATCACGACGATCAGCACCGGTCCGATGGCGAAGATCATCGAATAGGACAGGGAGGCGGCCAGCTTGAACCCGTTGTCGTTGTTGAAGTCGATGGCCGCCATCTTCATGGCCTTCCAGACGGCCGAAAGCTTGAAAGGTTTCTTCATTTATGTAGAGTTTATTCCCCAGTTTGACGCTTTAACAGCGGCTTTTCAAGTTTTTTCATTGGGTACGCAAAATTGGCAAGCAATTTTCACTACAAGTCTAGTATAGATAAAATTATTCCTTACTACAAAAAATTATGTTATGGGCGGTTTACTTTATCTGATCGCAGTTATCCTCATCATAGGCTGGCTTTTGGGGGTGTTTGTTTATAGTGTAGGCGGGCTGATCCACGTACTAATCGTATTAGCAGTAATATCGCTCATTCTGGGGATCATCCGGAGAGCGTGACCGGTTTGTTTCGGGGTAAAGGGCTTTAAAGAGCCCTCGGGCCGGTCGAAAGACCGGCTCTTTCTTTAGCCGCTGGAAGCGGTCGTAAAAACCTACAATATGAAAGAGTTAAAATTTGCCTCCCCGGTGCGTAGCGCGGCGATCCTGATCATCCTGGTGATCTGTTTCGTCATCCTTTCCTGGGCCGCGGATGTCATTGTGCCGCTGTTGTTTGCCGTCATTTTTTCGAGTTTGCTGTTCCCGTTGTGCTTTCAGCTGGAACGGTGGGGTTGTCATAAGGGGGTGGCGGCCTTCCTGTCGGTATTGGCGGCGGGGATCGCGACGGCGGCCTTCCTGGGAGTCGTTATCACCCAGGTGATGCACCTGATGGGTCAGACCCCGCAGTTCGTGGCCAAGCTGGGGGCCTTGCTGGACCGTTTGGAGACCCTTGTCACCCAGCATTTTCATATCGGGAAAGCGGCGCAGGCCGACCATGTTCACGGGCTGCTGCAGAAGGCCCTGGATAACAGCAGCGCCTATCTTTCGTCGACGATGACCTTTACGACCAACCTGCTGTCTGAATTCCTGCTGGTGCTTTTGTTCAGCTTTTTCCTGTTGTACCTGCGGGTGTTCTTCCTGGAGTTCTTTTACAAAGTATTCCGTAGTTCCGACAAGCTGCTGATCGATGATACCATGCAGAAGATCTACGTGGTGATCCAGAATTACCTGTTGGGATTGATAAAGGTGATCGCCATTATCGGGACATTGAATTCGGTTGGGCTTTGGGCGTTGGGGATCGAGTCGCCGCTGTTCTTCGGGTTTTTGGGTGGGATGTTAGTGATCATTCCGTACATAGGTATCCTTATCGGTTCGGCGCTGCCCATTATCGTGGCATTGGTGACGAAGGATTCGTATTGGTATGCCGGTGGGGTGCTGGGGGTATTCCTGTTCGTTCATATCCTCGAAGGAAACGTCATCACGCCGTATGTGGTGGGGTCGAAGGTGTCGATCAACCCGCTGGTGGCGGTATTTTCCCTGCTGTTGTTTGGAAAGCTGTGGGGGTTGTCGGGATTGATCCTGGCATTGCCGGTAACAGCCATCTGTAAGATCATTTTCGATACGTTGCCTGGTTTCAAAGCGGTGGGATTCCTGTTGGGGAAGCCGCAGAAGTATCATTTTAAGCGACATTCTATCCTATATGCGAAATTAAGGAGCCGGCAGGAGGCGGGTGCAGGCCCTGAGGCGCCTGGGGTTGCAGCGGTGCCCGGGGTTGCAGCGGTGCCCGGGGTTGCGGGGGTGCCTGGCGTTGCGACGGTGCCTGGCGTTGCGACGGTGCCTGGCGTTGCGGGGGCGCCTCAGGAGGCGGAGAGCGCGGGATTGGAGATATAATTTTTGAGAATACGGGTGAGCGCCTCTTCATCGTTACCGTCCCCTTCGTTTACATATTGAATCAACTTGTTCTCTTCGTAGAGTTTTAACAGGCCGGGGTGGACATAGTATTTCCGGCATATCGCGCGGCTGTTGCCCAATTCTTTGCTCACCGCGTCGAGGACGGTAGCGAGGTGTTTTTTGCACTCGGTCATATTCTCTGCTTCCCCGATGGCTTTCAGCTGCTGTAAGGCGTGAAGCGAGCCGGCCCAGGTACGGAAATCTTTGGCGGTGAAGTCCATTCCGGTGGCCTCTTTGATATAGCTGTTGACCATTCCGGAATCGATCGGGTGGCGATCGCCGCCCTCGTCGTAGTACTGGAATAATTCGTGCCCGGGGATCTCGCGGCACTGGCTGATGGTTCGGGCCAGGCGTTTATTTTTCAGGGCGATGTGGTGTTTTACTCCTTTTTTGCCGGTGAAGGAGAAAGCGATACGGTCGCCGGAGACGGAGACATGTTCATTCTTCAGGGTGGTCAGGCCATAGGAGCCGTTCGCCTTTTCATATTCATTGTTGCCGATGCGGATGTAGGTTTTTTCCATGAGACTGAGGACCGTGGCCAGGACCTTTTCGCGGGTGAGTTCTTTTTGCCGGAGGTCGGCGCCGATCTTTTCCCGAAGGGCGGGGAGCGCTTTTGCGAATTCGTAGAGCCGGTGGAATTTGGTTTCGTTTCGCAGGGCGTTCCAGCCGGCATGATAGCGGTATTGTTTGCGGCCCCGGAGATCGATGCCGGTCGCCTGGATGTGGCCGTTGGCGGTGGGGCAGATCCACACCTTTGTCCAGGAGGGCGGGATGGCGAGGCCACGAATGCGTTGGATGACGGTCGTGTCTTTCACGGCTTTCCCCTGGAAGGTATAGGAGTAGCCTTTGCCGCGTTTGGTCCGGGTGATGCCCGGCTGCCGGTCGGTGACGTAGACGAGATGGGCCGCTTCGGCGGCCTGTTCGTGGTCGTGGTCGACGCGAAGGAATTGCTTATGTGAAAGTGCTGTAGTGGAAGTCATGATCCCTCCTTTAATAGGTCGCCCCGGTGAACCGGGGCGACGTCCATTAACCTAAACCTCTATCGCACAAAAGAATTTTCATTTAGCTGGGAAGAAAATGTTGTGCCAGGGGCTTTTTGGCATTGGCGGGGCAGGTTTGGGGATGGTTTGGGGGTGGTTTGGGGCTGAGTTGTGGACATTTGGCCTAATGATTGCGACCATTGTGGGTCAAGAATTCATCTATGCCCGGACCGTTCGATCAAATCCTGGATTCCTTTAACCGCCTTCCAAACATCGTATGGGATGGGATCTTGCTCGGGGTTGCCGTGGTGATCGGACTTGTCCTGAAGTTCTTGCTGGCCTTATTGCTGCGGCGGAAGCCCAGGCCGGGGCGACCCGCCTTTTCGGTCACCCGCAGCATGCTATCCCGCCTGGGTCAGCCTTTCAGCTATTTTTTGCCCCTGCTGACCTTGAATTTCCTGCTGCCGCTGATGAGGATGAAACCCAGGGTGGAGGCCTTTGTCGACCGGGCGGTGGGCATCCTGCTGACCGTCGCGTTTGCCAATGTGCTGATCGCGGTGGTGAAGGTCTTCGAGGATTATGCCTACCATACTTTTGACATTCAGAAGGCGGACAACCTGAAAGAGCGTAAGATCCGGACGCAGCTGCAATTTGTCCGGCGGCTGGCGATCAGCCTGATCCTGATCCTTACGGCCTGTTTCATCCTGCTCAGCTTTAACAACCTGCGGAAGCTGGGGACGGGTTTGCTGACCGGGGTTGGCGTGGGCGGGATCATCATCGGTTTTGCCGCCCAGAAGTCGCTCGGGAACCTGCTCGCAGGGTTTCAGATCGCTTTTACGCAGCCCTTGCGCATCGACGATGTGCTGGTCGTGGAGGGGGAATGGGGCCGGGTGGAAGAGATAACCCTGACCTATGTCGTCCTGAATATCTGGGATCAGCGGCGGCTGATCCTGCCGATCAATTATTTTGTGGAGAAGCCTTTTCAGAACTGGACGCGCACGACGGCGGATATTTTGGGAACGGTCTTTCTTTATCTCGACTATTCCGTTTCGTTGGATGGGCTCCGTGACGAGTTTGGCCGGCTATTGGAAAACGATCCTCTGTGGGACAAGCGGGTGAAGGTGATGCAGGTGACCAATACTACTGAACGAACGATGGAGGTGCGTGCATTGATGAGCGCGAGCAGCAGTGGAAATGCGTTTGACCTGCGGTGTAATGTTCGCGAGGGGCTGATCGTATATTTACAAAAGAATTACCCGGATGCGTTCCCGGTCGACCGCGTCGTGTTGAAGCGGACCCCGCCGGCGGCGGGGTCCGGCCCCAACTATGCGTCGTAGTTGATGTCGCTGTCGTCTTCGTTCTTGTCGATGCTGTATTCGTTGTTCTCCTCATCTTCTTCGCCGATGGCCTCATCGGCGTCATCCTCATCGGCGCCGGGAACATCGAGGTCGTCGCCGGAGACATCACGGCCGAAGCTGCCTTCGTTGAGCGGGTCGCCGTCGTCGTCGGTGCTGTCGAGGGCGGCTTCGTCGAGCACATCGTCTTCGGTGCCGACCTCACGGCCACCCACACGGGCCAGCGCAATGCGCTCTTCGCGGGAGACGTTGCTGTCGGAGTCGATGAGATCATCCTGCTCGAGCACGTCGTCCCCTTCCTCATCGTCGGAAGAGGCGGTGGTGTCGGCGAGTTCCCCAAGGCGGGGCGGCTTTATATTTTCCTGTCCTGGAATGTCCTTAACCTCGGGGAGGTCGATCGAGTTCTTGTCTTTCTTTGCCATACCTAACGTTTTTAGACTTGTAAGTTACTTGATTTTTGAGTGGGCCAGGGGGATGAAAATGGGCTGTGGGCGGCCCGGAAATGGTTGAAATGCAATTAAAATGCCCCTGAATCCCATACAGGATTTAAACAGTATCTTTTGCTAATACGTTTTACCTATTATAAATATAAAAAACCCTTATTCGTTAGTTATTAATTTTAAAAAGAGTAAGGTTTTTCTATAAAAATCAACGAATTCTCCATAAATAATAAGGGTTATATTTAGAACTTCCTTACTTTAGCAGTAGGATAAGGTCTAAATTCGAGTCGACTCACTACCCGGTATTTTCATACCGGGTTTTTCATTTTTTAGCTGTTTTTAGTACGGTTATTTAGCAGCCTTATAGACCCGCACATAATCGACGATCATCGAGCTGGGGAAGACGGAGTCATCCACCCCTTTCTGGCCGCCCCAGCCACCGCCGACGGCGATGTTCAGGATGAGATGGAAACGTTGATCGAAGGGCCATTCGGCGAAGCCTTTGTGCGTGTTCTGAAAGGAGGTGTATTTGTTCCCATCCACGAAGAAGCGGATCTCCTGCGCGTCCCATTCGACGGCATAGACATGAAAAGCGGTGTAAGGGTCTTTGAGAAAGAGGCCCTTTGTCTTTTGGGTGTGGATGACGTGGTTGAAACTTTTTGTGTGGATGCTGCCGAAGATGCTGTCGGGCATGAAGCCGACGTTCTCCATGATATCGATCTCGCCGGAGGCGGGCCAGCCGCCGTATTTCCAGTCGGTGGGCAGCATCCAGATGGCGGGCCAGCAGCCGCGGCCCGCGGGGAGTTTTGCGCGCACTTCGATGCGGCCGTAGAGCCAGTCGCCTTTGCCTTTGGTCACCAAGCGGGCCGAGGTATAGGCATTGTTGCCTTTCTGTTGTTTTCGTGCGGCGAGATAGAGATATCCGTTGTGGACGACGGCATTGTTGGTGTCGGCCTTTGTGTAGTATTCGAGTTCGTTATTACCCCAGCCGTTACCGCCGGCGTCGTAGGACCATTTGGCGGAATCCGGCAGACCGGTGTAATTGAACTCGTCGGACCAGGTCAGTTTATATTGCGGGGCCTGAGCGTCGCAAGCGACACCCAGGCTTAGCAGGATTATGGTGATTAGTGTTCTCATTCCGAGTAGGCCAGCGCTCCCGCGGGCTGGAAATTGAAGTATTGGCGGGCGTTGTAGTAGCAAATATCGCGGATGATCTTGCCGGTCCATTCCAGGTCATTGGGTAATTCGCCGTTGGTGATCTCGTCGCCGAAGAGGTTGCAGAGAAGGCGGCGGAAGTATTCGTGACGGGGAAAGGAGAGGAAACTGCGGGAATCCGTCAACATCCCGACGAAGCGGCTGAGCAAACCCATATTGGAGAGGGCGTTGATTTGCCGGATCATGCCGTCTTTCTGGTCGAGGAACCACCAGCCCGAGCCGAATTGCACTTTGCCGGCGATGGAGCCGTCGTTGAAGTTGCCGATCATGGTTGCGAAGAGCTCGTTATCGGCGGGGTTGAGATTATAGAGGATCGTGCGGGCCAGTTTGTCTTCCTTGTCGAGGCGATCGAGGAAGCGGGCGAGGGCGCGGCCCTGGGAGAAGTCGCCGATGGAGTCCCATCCGGTGTCGGGACCAAGCCGTTGCATCATCCGGCTGTTGTTATTGCGCAGGGCGCCGAGGTGGAATTGCTGAACCCAGCCTTTTTCCCAGTCCCATTCGGCGAAGTGGACGAGCATGGCGGACTTGAATTTCCGGCGTTCGGTATCATTGAGCTCTTTGCCCGCGCGGACCTTATTGAAGATGGCTTCCACTTCCCAGCCGGTGAACTCCTCGACGTAGATCTCTTCGAGGCCGTGGTCGCTGACGGTGCAGCCCATGGAGGCGAAGAAGTCGTGGCGGTTCTCGAGGGCGAAGAGATAGTCGTTGAAATTGGAGATGGCGACGTTGGTGCTGGCCTCGAGCCGCTTTATATAGGCATTGAATTTTGTCACGTCGTCGACATTCATCGCGTTGTCCGGGCGGAAGGCCGGAAGGATCGGGATCTCGAAACCTTCCTGTTTCAGCTGGGCGTGGAATTCGAGGGTGTCGACGGGATCGTCGGTGGTACAGACGGTGCGGACGTTCATCCGGCGCAGGAGGTTGCGGACGGAGTATTCCTTTGTCTGGAGCTTGGCCGAACAGGTGTCGTAGATGTTCTTTGCCGTGCGGGGCGAGAGGATGTCATGAATATCGAAATACCGCTGGAGTTCGAGATGGGTCCAATGATAAAGGGGATTGCGCAGGGTATAGGGAACCGTTTCAGCCCATTTCTGGAACTTATCCCAGTCGGGGCGGTCGCCGGTGCAATAGCCTTCGTCGACGCCGTTGGTGCGCATCGCGCGCCACTTGTAATGATCCCCGGACAGCCAGGCCTGGGTGAGGTTCGCGAACTGGTGATCGGCCGCTATCTGTTGCGGGGGAAGGTGGCAGTGGTAGTCTATCACCGGCATTTCGCGGGCATGATCATGGTAGAGCCGGCGGGCCGCTTCGGTGTTTAGGAGGAAATTCTCGTCCAGGAAGTTTTTCATTTTTTTCTCATTTTGTATGTGCTTGCGCCAATAGCCACTGGGCCAGATCGCGGGCGGCATCGTAGTTGTCAAAATCGGCCGGAAGCTTTCTTCCGTCGGTGTATTCATTGTAGAACCAGGGGTCGCCGACGGCGAAGACGGCGCCCTTCCCTACCCTTGCGACCGCCATGATGTTGTGGCCGGCATCGGTGAATGCCGGTTTGGCGGGTCCGGAGAGGGTGAGGGTACTGAGTTCCTTTATGTAAATTTTCTTTGTATTTCGGAATATTCCGTCCTGTACTGTCATGGGGCTTATGGTGAAGGCCCCCATTTCGAACTGGTTGCCCGTTACCTTGTGATAGCAGTCGTCGTTGAACCGGATGCCGAAGTGGCCGGCGAGGTTGTTAAAATTCTTGAATTCGCAGTTGGCCGAGTCGTTGGCCATGAGGACGAGGACGCCGCCGGCCTTTACCCAGGCTTCGATGCTGGCGATATCGGCTTCGCTGGGGTAATTGGGGGCCGGAGATTCCTTTTCGTTATCCGGATCCACGATAATATAGACGGAGGCCTTTGCGAGGTTGGCGGCGGTGGGGGCGGTGGCCAGGGTGTCGGTACGGGCTCCGAGTCTGTTAAATATTCCCCCCCAGATGGCGTAGCCGTTGTTGTCCAATTCGTCCCAGATATAGTGGAAGCGGATGTTGGCGCCGGTGATGTCCTTGTGGTGTTCGTTGTTGAAATATTCGTCCAGGAGGACGGTTTTGCCGGTTGGCTGCTTCATTTGCATTTCGTCCGCGGCCAGCAGGAAGGCGCCGACCCCTTTGGGGTCGTTGGGGACGACTTTTTCACTGATATAGTAATTATAGCTGCCGTCGCGATAGGGGTTGCCGCCCAGGCCACTGACGCTGACGGTTCCCTCGAGGGTGGATCGGTTGCTGACAAATTTCTTCTGGATGCCTTGCCAGCCTTTTTCGGCGACGGTCCGGTAGGTATTGGGCAGATAGCCTTTGCGGACGCCTTTTGCCAGGGTATAGACGAACATGCAACTGGCGGAGGCTTCGAGGTAGTTGCCTTTTTCGTTGGGTTTATCGAGGATGTCCCACCAGCAGCCGGTGGAGGGGTCCTGGACTTTTTTTATGGCGGCGGCATAGCGGGTGAGGATTGGTTCGAGGAATACGCGTCTGTTGGCGGGCATATAGTCCATTGCGTCGACGAGGGCCATTCCATACCAGCCCATGGCGCGGGCCCAAAAATGGGGGGAATGGCCGGTTTGTTTGTCGGCCCATTTCTCCTGTTTGGATTCGTCCCAGCCGTGATAGAGGAGGCCGGTGGCTTTATCGCGGGTGTTGGTCTCGATCGCCACGAATTGTTTGGCGATGTCGTCGAAGACGCTGTCTTCGTGAAATTCGGCTGCGTATTCGGCGAAGAAGGGTTGCGCCATATAGAGACCGTCGAGCCAGACCTGCTCGGTGTATTTCTTTTTATGCCAGAAGCTGCCCTTGGCCGTGCGGGGTTGTTGCCTTAATTGTTCGCGGAGCGTGGTTGCTGCCTTGTAGTATTGCTTTTGTCCGGTGACGTTGTAGAGCATCAGGAGGATGCGGCCGCAGAGGATATTGTCGAGGTTATAGTCTTCGAGCTTATAGGTGCGGATGTTGCCTTCCTTGTCGACGAGGCGATCCATCTGGTGCTGGACATATTTGAAATAGCGGGCGTCGCCGGTGTTGTACCAAAGACCTTCGAGGCCTTTCCAGATAACGCCGTTGTCGTAGGTCCAGCGAATGGCGGTGGAGTCGCCGGTGTCGGGCCATAGTTGCATGACGGTGGAGGCCATGGAGGTGGCGGGATCGGTTGCGGCCCTTGCGACGGCGGGGTCGGTTGCAGCCCGGGAGCCGCCGGTGGATTGGGCGGTGGCGGTGGCGATTGTGCTCAGGGCGAGGATGAATATTTTGATTTGTTTCATATCAGTTCTTTGAGGGATCCCATTTGCCATGGAAAAGCCATTCAAGGGTGATGGATCCTGGATCCATCGTCAGATTATTTGCGTACCAGGGATAGGGTTTACCAGGCTTATCGCACGCGTAGTAGTATATCCGGCGGCCCCAGCGGATGACATTGCTAGTGGGGACGAGATAGATATCCTGGTCGGCCATATTGGCGGCGAAGTGGCAGCCGATGAGGTAGAACTGGGCATCGCGATGATAGCGGCCGAGCCTGAACCCATCATACCCGGTGAAGGTGCAGTCCTTGAGGATGGTCTTCGAGCCGGAGTCGGCGGAGCCGTCGTGCCAGATGCAGGCGGGTCCGTTGTCGGCCTTGAAGGTACAATGTTCGGCCCAGGCCCAGCCACGGGGACAATAAAAGTCGACACCCCCTTCCATATAACAGTCTGAAAAGTAAAACAGGCCGTCGGTGACGTTCCAGGGGCTTACCGTATCGCCGCCATAGGCTTTGAAGATGCAGTTGATGGCTTTGAGCCGGGTGGTCTGGAAGCTTCTTAACGCCATTTGATGCCCATCGCGGCCGACCGTCTTTGACGAGTCCCCGCAGGGGATGGTTGTGTGCGGTGCGGGATTATCGTAGCCGTAGGTGTTCTGTATCGTGAGGTTTTTCAGGGTGATGTCGCTACCTCGGAGGTTGAGGGTGGCGACCCCCCAGTCGCTTTCGTGCTCGCAGCGCCAGGCGTCGCGGGCGAGGGCGAAGGTGAGGATCGTCTTCTCCTTGTCTTCGCCCTCGAGGACGATGTTGTTCTTTTCGATGAAGATCTTCTCGTTGTAGACGCCCTTTTTGACCAGGATGTGCCGGGGTGCGGTGGAGTCGGGCGCCAGGCTGTTGATAGCGGCCTGGATGCTGGTGAAGTTACCGTGACCGGAGGCGTCGACAATGATCGTAATGGCGAGAAGCAGCTTCATATCGTTAATTTCGGGACTCTATTTTAATATCGCCCGTTTTTTTACGCAAACGTTACCGTGCATTTTGTTTTAACGCTTTCATAGGCCTTTTCGATGACCCGGATGATCCGGACGCCTTCTTCGGGGGTGACGGGCAGCGGGGCGTTGTTGCGGATCGCCTCGTACATCCCTGTGAAATAGTCCATATAGTTGCCGCGTTCGGTGGGGACGCGTTCTTTTACTTCTTTTCCGTCGATCTCGGTGTGGAGCAGTCCCTGTTCGGATGTCGTCTCTACTCCCCAGTCGTCGCCGACGGGCATGTCACCGGCCAGAAGGCGGCGTTCCTGCACGTCGGTGCGGTTCTTGAGGAAGGTCCCTTTATGACCGAATACGCTATAGGAAGGGATCGGCTCGCGGACGAGGTAGCTCGACTTGATGCGACAGCGGAATCCCGGGTAGAAGAGGAGGACCTCCATATAGTCGTCGACCAGCGAGTGGTCCCGGATGACAAAGATATCGGCGAATACGGCCTGGGGATCACCAAAGAGCTGCAGGGCCTGGTCGATCATGTGTGCGCCCAGGTCGTATAACAGGCCGCGGCCGGGGCCGGGCGTCTCCTTATGGACCTTTGGGCTGAGAGCCGGGGTAAAGCGATCGTAATGGAACTCCGCTTCGACAAGCTTGCCGAGGACGCCCGAATCGATGACCTTTTTGACGGTCCGATAGTCGCTGTCGAAGCGGCGGCTTTGGTAAGACGAGATCTTTTTACCCTGCTTTTTTGCGATGTCGATGAGTTCCAGGCCTTCCGCCTCGGTGACGGTGAAGGGCTTTTCCACGATGACGTGCTTGCCCGCGGTGAGGGCCTGTTTTGCGTAGTCGTAATGGGTATAGTTGGGGGTGTTGACGATCACCAGCTCGACGGCGGGGTCGGACAGGAGTTCTTCATAGGTGCGGACGACCTTTACGTCGGGATAAATAGCTTTTGCGAGGTTTTTCTCGCGTTCCCATACGGAGTAAAATTCGAAACCGGGGTTTACGTGCAGGAAGGGGGCGTGGAATACGCGGCCCGACATACCGAAGGAGCAGATGGCCGTCTTGATGGGTGTCATATTGATCATCATTTTTGTTGCAAAGCATTTTGCGCGGCCCCATAGTTAAAGGCCGCGTTGTGGACTGCTTTGGAACGATCGGTATTGGCGACGGATATATTTGCGCTTTTATTCCCGTTGATGCTAAAAAGCAAACCCGCGCCTGCATTGTAGCTGATGTTATCAAAATGCAGGTTGCTGCTGTTCTCCACGTAGACGACCGGTTGGGCCGTGTCGGTGGTGATCAGCCGGATGTTCTTCAGGCCGATGTTTTGTGCTTCGATGAGCTCGGCACCTTTAGCAGCTTTTAGCACCATGTCCGAGAGTTCGATATCCCGGATGTTCATTTCAGGCAGTCCACGCACAAATATACCTTCTTCGGCCCCATCACAGACAATATTGCTGATATGAATGTCCCGGAATTGGGGAGTCGCTTCGGTGACCGGCGGGAGGTCGAGGGTTGCCCGGCCTGAATAGACATCCGCGAGGGAGGGCGGCCTGGCGAAATAGTACATATCGAGGAAGACCGCCTGGTGGACGATGTCCCGCATGTTGATGTTCTTTACATATATCTTTTCCACCATGCCCCCGCGGCCGCGCACGGTTTTGAAGCGGAGGCCGATATCGGTGCCGATGAAGGAACAATCGGATACGAAGATGTTCCTTGCGCCGCCGGACATTTCGCTGCCGACGACGAAGCCGCCGTGAGCCCGATACACGATATTATTTCGAACAATCATTTCTTCGGTAGGGCGACCGCGTTTCCGGCCGTCGGCATCACGGCCCGACTTGACGCAGATGCCATCGTCGCCGGCGTCGAACGTGCTATTCTCGATGAGTACGCCCTTGCAGGATTCGACGTCGATGCCGTCGCCGTTGGCGGCATACCAGGGATTGCGGACGTGGACGTCGTCGAGAGAAAGATCTTCGCAGAGCAGGGTATGGAGACACCAGGCGGGGGAGTTCTGGAAGGTGGCGCCCTCGAGGAGTACCTTTTTGCAATTGTTGAGGACGAGGAGATTGGGCCGGAGGAAGTCGCGGATGCCGGCAAAATCGCCGGTGGTCATCCCGGGTTTTAGCCAGCCGGCGTCTTTTGTGCGATAGCCTTTCAGCGATCGTTCGGAGGGGAACCAGGTCTTGCCATCCTCGGTGACGACGCCGCCGGAGGCGACTTTTTGTTTCCATTCACCCTCGGTGAGCCGGTCTTTGGCGATCCATCGCCAGCCGTCGCCGTTGCCGTCGATGATGCCGCCGCCGGTGATGGCGATGTTGACGAGGTCGTTGCCCGAAATTGGTGACTGGCAGCGGGCGGCGGGATGGCCTTCCCAGTTACCGGCGATGATGGGGTATTGGTCTTTGTCGCTTGTGAACTGGAGGATCGCCGCGCGATCGATATGAAAGTTCACGTTTGATCTTAATACTACAGGACCGGTGAGCCATAGGCCTGCGGGGACATTCACGACTCCCCCACCCTTGCGGCTGCATTCGTCGATAGCCGCGTTTATTGCTTTTGTGTTCAGGGTAACGCCGTCGGGGACGGCGCCGAATTGGGTTATGTTGACCGTATCTTTTTTGAAAGTGGGTTTATGGATCAGGGGGAGATGGTTCCAGTCATAATTTTGGGCGAAGAGGCAGTGGACAGCCAGGACGAGAAGAGATGTCGAAAAGAGTCGCATGATCATTAGTTTGCAGGGTTCCAATTATTAAAAACTTTTTGCAAGGTAATATTTTTTGCTTCGGCGGCGGTGAGCTGGTGGGACCAGGGGACGCGGGTGGCCGGGCTGGCGCCGGGGCCGTCGTCCGCGTATTCGGCATAGCGGGCGGTCTTATAACTTTCGGTCTTGTTCCAGTTGGCCCAGCCTTCGGGCAGGATGTGTTTTCCCAGCCAGCAGTGCAGATAGACGACATTGGCATAGGGGCGCCAGGGGCGGCCGAGGGAGACATGGTTCAGCGTGCTATCGCCTGTGAGGGTACAGCTATCGAAGACGAAGCCATAGGCATGGTCCTGCGGCGTCGAGGCAGCGGTGACATGGGAGTTCTTCTTACTGTGGATATGACAATGCTCGAACCAGGCTGTAGCGGCGCCAAAGATAAAATCCGTCGTGCCTTCGATGTAACAGTCCCTATAATACTGGCGGCTGGTCTCGCTGTTGAGGAAGAGGATGTCCTGGTTGCCGATGATGCTGTCGTGGAGGAAGACGGCGCGATCGCCCCGGGCTTCGACGGCTACGGCCTGACCGGCGGAGAAACCGGCGTCGTTGCGAAAGGTGAGATTCTCTGCGGTGAAATCATTGCCGGTGATGCGGAAGCTGTAGCTGTTGCGGGTGTTGACACTGTCCCCTTGTGCGTTCAGCGTGCCGGGGTGATCGCTCCAGGTGATGACGGCGCCTGGTTCACCGATCAGCGTAATATTGTCTTTTTCCAGGAGCAATTTTTCACGGTAGACTCCGGCTTTTAGGAAGATAGTGCTGCCGGGTGGCGCGGCATCGAAGGCGGCCTGGATTGTTTTGTAGTCTGTGGGCACGGTTATCCGGCGCCATTTTTTGTATTCGTCGAGGACGCGTTGGGGCGAATAGGTGTACCAGGCATATCCGTCGCGGCGTTCGCGATCGACCTCGGCGAGGGAATAGACGACCTTGCTGTCGCGATTGCAGAAGAGGGGGCGGTGGGTCTTTAGTTCGTAATAACGGGTCCAGATGGGCGGAGCGGTGGGATCGGCGACTACGATGCGGTCGCTGGTGCTGACGCGGAAGGGGGTGACCATGCGTTCGGCGGGGATGGTCTGGATGCGGGTGTTGGCGATGGCCGACTGGCGGAACCAGGCGACGGCATTGTCGATGGCTGTTTTGACAGCCGGGCCGGGGTTGTCGAGACTCATGAGGAAGAGGACGAGGTCGGCGCTTTCTTTATTACAGATGGAAGGCGGTTCGAATTTACGGGCCCAGGCGGGTTTGAGGGTTTTTTCGTCGTATTGCTGGCACCAGGCGGTGGGTTTGCCGGCGTCGTCGATCTGCGTCTTCAGGATGCATTCCAGTCCTTTGTCGAAGGCGGCGACGAGGCGTTGGCGGAGGCGGTCATCGACGAAGGCGTATTGAGATTTGTTATCCCTGATGTCCTTTAATACGCGCATAATGCCTTCGTAGGCGCCGTCGTTGAAGGTGATGCAGCGGCTGTAGTTATTCTCGAGGGGGTAGTATTGGGGCCAGCCGCCGTTGTTGTATTGGGCGGCGAGGATGAATTCGAGACCTTTTTTTGCGGCATTGCTGTATCGATCGTCATGGAAGGTCGTCCAGGCGATGGACAGCGCGGCAATATGGTTGTAGGTGGCGCCATTGTCGAAGGTGGTATTGGTTTCGGCTTTGGCGGCCAGCAGGCTGTCCTTTTGCGTGGCGCTGAGGATGGCGAAAGGGTCGTAGTTCTTTGGCCAGCCGCCGTTGTCTTTTTGCAGGAGGAGGATGTTGTCGGCGATGGCCTTTATTTCTGTGGGTTGATGACGAGGCCGGCCCGGGAGGGGATTGATAACATTTTCTTTGTTGAAGATGGCGTACCAGTGGCCGGCGTTGTCGGCGAAGGGGGCGGGGTCGATGGCCGTCGCCTGCGGCGATGGCGGATGCAGGATGTGATTGGCCAGGTCCAGGTGAAGGGACTCGATGGCCTGAAGCACCAGCCCGGCCATTTTGCGGGCGCCGAGCTCGCTGAAATGGGTGTCGTCCTGTTTTCCATCGGGGTAGTTCGGATGTTCGCCGGGGCGGAGGTAGTTGAAGAGCCATTTCGAGCTTTCGGGGCCGATCTGTTGGAGGAGGCTTTGGCTTTCCCTGTCGAGATCGATCAGCGGGGTCTTTTGTTCCGCGGCGACCCTTCGCACGATGGGGGCGTAGATCGGATGGGTCTCCTGGATGTGCCCCGCGGCATCGAATTTTCGCCGCGCGACGGGGGTGATCAGGATAGGGATGGCCTGTTTATCCCGAGCTTCTTTTATGAAGCGGATCAAATTGGCGGCGAACTGGTCCTCGGGGGTATAGGTGGCTTTTGTGGGGACCTCGTCATTGTGGCCGAACTGGATGAGGACATAGTCGCCGGGATGGAGGTGGTTCATCACCGTGTCCCAGCGGCCTTCGGCGATGAAGGACTTTGTGCTCCGGCCGTTCTTTGCCCGGTTGTCGACGAGGACGGTGGAGTCGAAGAAATGAGCAAAAGGCATACCCCAACCGGTCTCGGGGTATGCCTTTATTTCTTTGTCGGACATCGTGCTGTCGCCGATGAGCCAGACCGTGGTGGGGGTCAGCCGCGGGGCGAAAGCCGTCAGTGTGAGGAGTACGAAGGTGGATGCGATCCGCTTAATATCCATAGTCCTGTTTTAGATTATAGTTGGCGTCCAGGGCTTGCTGGGGAATGGGCAGCAGTTCGCTGTGATTGGGTGTAAAGTAGAACGCATAGCCATTGGAGGAGCCGGAGGCGCTGAGCACCCCGCTGATACTTTTGGATACCCAGAGCTGCTTTTTATAGGGTCCGGACAGACTCGAGGTGGTGCGGGGAACGTACAGGGAGGTACCCAGGACGACCCCTGTCGAGATATTGGAGGTGGAATCATAGAAAACCGAGTCGGGCAGGTTGGCGAAATTAAGCGGGTTCGTGTTATAGCTGCCCGTGAAGCCGCCTTTTTTCGATGCCATGTTGGTGAGATTCGTCTTGGCATCGGCGAGGCGTTGGCCGAGGAGATTCCAGCGGATGAGGTCGAATTTGCGGATCCCTTCGCCGCCGAATTCCAGTGAGCGTTCCTTTACGACGGCATTGAAGAAGCCCGCGTAGTCGGCGGGGGTTGTGCCGATCGCACTTGTGTGGCCGGCATAGGCGCGCTTGCGAACCTGTTCGAAGGCGCTGATGGCGTCGGCCGAGGGACCGCCGTTGAGTTCGTTATCCGTTTCGGCGAACATGAGAAGGACGTCGGAGTAACGTAAGAGAGGCCAGTCCAGGCCATAGTATTGGGCCGTAGACTGCATCTGCGAGGGATTGGAGATCCAGTCCCGGCGGAATTTTGCCTCGACGAGAGTGGTCGGCGGATGGGGAGTGAGGGTATTTTGATTTGAAGCTACTTCATAGGCGGCGCAGGTGATATCGCGGCGGGTATCGACGGAGTCGAAGAGATAGAAGTAGGTCGGCAGGACGCCGATGGCGGCGTTGCCGGTGAGGGAGGTACCGTTGACCTTTGTGCCGTCGTAGTAGCCCAGCTTGCTGTCGTTGGTACCCTGGCCACCGGTCATTGCCACGCGGAAGATGATCTCGCCGGCGGGATCGAAGGTGTGTGCATCGATCGCTCCTTTGAACACGGTGAGGAAGGAAGGGTTGAGTTTATGTTCGTCGGTGCGGGCCATGATCTGCTGGCATTCGTCGTGAGCGATCTGATAGTATGTCTGATAGTCCGCCGGGCGGGCCATGGTCTGGCCATAGATGCTGCCGGCGCGGCGCAGGGAGTAGCCTCCGCGATAAAGGGCGATGCGGGCCCGGAGGCCTTTTACCGCGCCGAGAGTAATGCGTTCGTCATTGACCTGATCGCCGAGAGCCCCAACGTCCGTTCGCCAGGGCACGAGGCTTTCGGCCTGGAGGAGATCGTCGAGCAGGTGGTTGTAGATGGTATCCCGGTCGGTTTTGGCCAGAAACAGATTCGTTGCGATCTCCGTAGGGACCCACTGGGCGGGGACATCGCCCCAGTTGCGGACCAGTTCGAAATAGTATTGCGCACGCAGGGTAAGCGCCTCGCCGTAAAGCCGCTTCAATTCGCCGATCTGTGTCGAAGAACCGGTGGTATAGAGGGCCATCTTAGGGATATAGTAGAGGCAGAGATTGGCGCGTTCGATGCCCTGATAGAGCTGGTTCCACGGAGAGAAGAGCTGGGCGTTGCCGGCGTTGGCGTTGTAGTGGGCGATGTCCCCGCGATCGTTGTCACCGATCTGATGGAGACCGATCATCTCGTCATTGTCGTAGGGAAAGTACATGCTGATACGGATGCCATAGCCATTGTCGCCTTCGAGGTCCTGGTAGGCTCCCAGCACGGCCTTCTGTGCGTTCTGTACGTTGCTGAAGACATAGTCGGTGGAGAAAGAAGAAACGGGATCGGGCGAGAGATATTTTTTGCAGGAACCCACCAGGAGGAATGCCACGGCCAGGATCAGGGCCGTGGTTCTGACAAGGGGTGTCTTATATTTTTGCATAAATGATGTTTTGCTGGTTAAAAGGATACATTGACGCCGGCTACGTAGCTACGGCTGCGTGGATAAGCGGAATAATCGACGCCAGGGGTGATGGGCGTGCTGAGACGGGTGCTTACTTCCGGATCGTAGCCGCTATAGCCGGTGAGGACGGCCACATTGTTAACCGTTGCGTAAACCCGCACGCGTGCAATCTTTAACCTGCTGACGATGCTCCGCGGCAGCGTATAGCCCAGGGTGATATTGTTGATCCGGATGAAAGAGGCGTCCTCTACGGCCCAGGATTGCGGCATGAAGGTCGTCGAACTGGAGCCGACCAGGGGGATCCAGTATTTGGCACCGGCATTGGCGGCATTGAGGGCACCAGGGGCGATGCCGGTCACCTGACCCGAGGCATTCAACCCTTCGATGACGTTCCCATTTGCGTCCACATTATGCCAGCGGTGCTTCATAAAGCCCATAAGGTTGGCGCCGGGAGTGTAGCCGCTGGCGAATTCCAGCTTGTTGTAGTTGTACACCTGGTTGCCGTAGGAAAAATTGATAAAGATGCTGGCGTCCAAGCCATGATAGACAAAAGTCTGGGTAAGGCCGCCAAAGAATTTCGGAAGCGCGTGACCGATGATGGTCCGGTCGTTGGCCGAAACCACGGTGTCGCCGTCCAGGCTCTTGTATTTGAGGGAACCCGGCATGGGGGTCGAAGCCGTAATACTGGCGTCGTTGACCATTCCTTTGTTTGGTGTATAGACCTGGGTGGTGGGGTTGTAGTCGAAGTCGCTCGTCTTATAGAAGCCATCGGTTTTCAGGCCCCACATGGTGCCGACCGGCTGGCCGACCTTTACGATATAGTCGGCGGGATTGCCGCTGCCCGCCCAGCCCGAATTGAACAGGAAGGATCGTTGCTGGCCGAGGCTGGTGACCCTGTTCTTGTTGAAGGAAATATTAAAGGCGGCAGTCCACTGAAAGGCCTGACGTTGCATGACCGTTGCGGTCAACTGTACTTCCACTCCTTTATTGGTGGTCGACCCGATGTTCTGCTGCTGGGTGGTATAACCGGTGTTGGAAGGGATGGCGTTGTTGATCAACAGATGGGTGGTTTTGTTACTGTACAGGTCGAGGACGATGCCGAAGCGGTTGTTGAACAGGGTTGCATCCAGGCCGATATTATTGGAGTTGGTGGTCTCCCATTTCAGGGTCTTGTCGAGCAGGTTCGGCGACTGGAAGGCGGTGATGAGGCTGTTGTTCAATCCGTCCTGGACGGTCGAGTAGAGGGTTTCGAACAGGTAAGGCTGGATGCGGTTGTTACCGGCATGTCCATAGGCAGCCCGTACCTTGAGATCGTTGACCCAGCTGATCTTCTGCATGAAGTTCTCCTGCGAGACGCGCCAGGCGACGGTTGCCGAAGGGAAATAACCCCAATGGTTTTGTGCCGGAAAGACCGAAGAGCCGTCTGCGCGGAGGGAGGCCGCGGCCAGATATCGGTTCTTATAGCCATAGTTGAGCCGGCCGAAGAAGGATAGCTGATGGATGGGAACGTCGTTGGTGGTGGGTTTTGGCTCACTAAGACTCGTGTTGGGTGGAGTACCCAGGTTCATATTGGCCAGGGCTGCCGAAGAAGTCGTTCCGAGGGGGAAGTAGTGGGTTTCCACATAGCCGTCCTTTTCATGGGTTTGATAGGTTTCCTCGCCCAGCAGGAGAGTCACCTGGTGGTTCTCTTTCCAGCCGCCGCGCATGGCGCTGTTGGAGAAGGTGAAGACATTGGAGTTGTCGAGAGTCACAAGATTGTTATTGGTGATATCGGCGATGGGCATGCCCGCGCCGTTACTCTTCGCATTGTTGGTGAGGGTGTCATCGAAGGCGTCCAGGCGCATGCTGTTGTTGTCGAAGCCAAAGGTGCTTCGGAAACTAAGAAACCGGGTGAGAGTAATGTTGACGTAGGCATTCAGATCGAGGACATTGGTGTAGGTGCGGCGGTATTGTTGTTGATTGAGCAGGACGGGATTGACCAGGTTGAGGCTGTTGGCGCTGGTCTCTGAATAGTAGCTGGCATCGAAGCTGTTGTTTGCCTGACCGGGCCGGAGGAAAGGTTGATAACGGAAGACCTGGCGCAGGAAGTTGAGTGAGGAGGACCCGGCATTGGACGTTCCGGCGCCGTTGACGACGGTGTTGTTGTAACGGGCATTGAAACCCACTTTGACATACTGGCTTGCCTGGTGGTCGAGCCGGAAGTTGACCAGTTTGCGATCGTAGTCGGATAGAAGCATGATGCCGTCCGAGCGGTTGTCGGTGACACTGAGATTATACTGGGTCTGATCCGAGCCACCGGACATCCCCACGCTATGGGTCATTTGGAAGGCGTTTCGGCCGAGCATTTTGTGTTGCCAGTCATAGGGTTTGACGGTACGATACTTCTGTACGGCATCCCAGCTATAGCCATAGGGCACGATGCCGGAGCTGTCGCCGGTGAGCTTGGCCCGTTCGTACTGGTAGTACATGAAATCATACGGTGAGAGAACGTCGAGCTCCTTTGAAAGCTTGTTGAAGCCTACGAACCCGTTGTAGGTGACGGTGGTTTTTCCGCCGGTGTTACGGCCGCCCTTGGTAGTGATGATGACCACGCCGTTGGCGCCGCGGGCGCCGTAGATGGCGGTGGAGGCAGCGTCTTTCAGGACGTCGATGGAGGCGATGTCCTGTGGAGAGATGAAGTTGAGCGCATTATCCAGCTGGATCCCGTCGACGACATAGAGGGGTGAGTTATCCTGGGTGATGCTGCCGCCGCCTCTGACACGGATGAGCACCTGGGCGTTTGGCGAGCCTTCCGACCCGGTGACCTGGACACCGGCGAGGCGGCCGGTGAGGGCCTGTGATGCCGAGTTGATGGGAATGTCTTTGAGATCTTTCGAGCCGATGGAGGAGACGGAGGCCAGGACATCGCGTCTGCGGACCGTTTGATACCCAATAACGACCACATCTTCCAAAGCCGTGGCCGAGTGTTTTAGCCGGACGACCAGGCCGGGGATCGAGTCGGAGAAGGGAATGGTCGACGTGGTGTAGCCCGCATGGGAGATCGTCAGGGAGTGTTTTCGGCCATCGGCCGGGACCTGGAGTGTAAATTGCCCGTCGGAGCCGGTGGTGGCGCCCCTATTGGTACCCGATAGGATCACGGATGCTTGCGGAAGGCCTGTGCCTGTGCTGTCGTCGATGACGCGGCCGCGGAGTGTTTGAGCCTGCAGACCGACGGTGATCAAAAGCGCCAGGGACAGGAGAAGTGAGATTCTCTTCATATGGCAGTGTAGTTTTTTTTATTTGCAATCGGATGGAAAGCGGCGTAAGTCTAATTAGAAGTTTTTGAATAACAACGAGATGCGTGTGCTTTATTTACGCAATCGTTCCCGGGAACGATGGCAGCCGATTTGCATAGTCTGGGCATGAGCCATTTTTATGTCGGGACGAGCGGGCTGGTGTTGCCCGTACCGAACAAACTGCATTTTCCCGAAGAGTTCCGTTCCGGTACCCGATTAAGATACTATGCGTCCTTATTCAACAGCATCGAGGTCAACAGCAGCTTTTACAAGATCCCGCAGCCGGCGACCTTTGGGAAGTGGGCGCGTGAGGTGCCGGAGGAGTTCCGGTTCACGGTGAAGCTATGGCGCGGGATCACACATGAGAAGGGGCTGCATTTTATGCCGGTCGATGTCAACAAGTTCCTGCACGCGGCGGGAGAGTTGGGAAAGAAGAGGGGCTGTCTGTTGGTGCAACTGCCGCCGGGACTGCATGCGGATAAGGCGCCGCAGCTGGAGCGATTGCTGGAGCGGATCGGGATCGCCGATACGGGCGGGGGATGGCGGGTGGCGGTGGAGTTCCGGCATTTCAGCTGGTACCGGGACGAGACGGCCACGCTGCTGGAACGATATAAGGCGGGGATGGTGTTGCACGATATGCCGGGCTCGAAGCGCGAAACACCCGCAGGGAGGACCTTGTTTATCTATGTTCGCTATCATGGGGTCAACGGGGATTATAAGGGAAGTTATACGGAAGAACTGCTGTTGCGGGATGGGAGACGAATGAAGAGCTGGCTCAGTGAAGGGCGGGAGGTATATGTCTATTTCAATAATACCATTGGCGAGGCGCTTTTGAATGCGCAGGCGTTGCGGGGGATGGTGGGTCAGCTGTAGATGGAACCTTCGCGGAGGCGGAGGGAGGCTCCCCGGCGATCGGCAAAATGGCTGCGGACCTCCGCGAGAATGGAAAGCGCGATCTCTTCCGGAGTTGCGGCGCCGATGTCGAGACCTGCGGGGGCGTAGATGCGACGGACGTCGTCTTCTTTGACGGCGAGTTCGGCGAAGAGTTTTGCGGCGCGTTTGTGCGGGCCGAGGATACCGATATAGGTGGCGGGGGATGGGAGGACCGTTTCCAGGTTCCGTTTGTCGGTGTTGTAATCGTGGGACATCAGCAGGACGGCGGTGTAGTCATCGATGACAGGGGGTTGGGGGTTTGATTTGTTGACGACCGTGAAGTCCCAGCCCAGTTCGGCCGTCTGGCGGCGAAGGGTGTGGATGTCGTAGCTGCCGCCATAGGCGGCGATATGGATAGCGGGGAGGATGATCTCGATGAAATAGCGGGTTTCGCCCTGGGTGATGATGCGGGACTGGCGGGCGGCGAGGGCCTGATCGACTTCGGAGTTGAGCGCAGCAGGGGTTGCGGTATTTGTGCTGGCGCCGGCATTCGCGGCGGCGGTACTATGCAACCAGCAGGCGCCGAGGCGGTGGGGGTCGGGGCTGCCGGTGATCGTGATGAGGGCGACGGGTTGGCGGATGGCAGTGAGGCTGGCGAGGATGCGAAGGGGACAGGTGGGGTCATCGGGCTGCAGAGGGGTGAAGAGGACGTCGATGATGCCCTGGCAGCCGAGACCGACGCCGATCTGGTAGTCATCGTCCTGGGTCGTGTCGTAGGTGATGACGGAGGGGCGCTGGAGGGCGATGCCTTTCTGTGCGCGGCGAAGGGCGTCGCCTTCGAGGCAGCCGCCGCTGATGCCGCCGAGATAGGTTCCGTCGTCGAGGACGAGCATGCGGGCGCCGGCGCGCCGGTAGGAGGAACCTTCTACCCGGACGACGGTGGCAAGGGCCGCCCTGGTCTGGGTGAGATCGAGGGATTGCCAGGCAGAGACGATGGTGCGGATCTCTTTCATTCGGCTAAGATAAGAATTCTTGCGCCCCTTCGGGGCGGCCGTTAGGTCCAGATGCCCAAAAGGCGCCTTAAGACAATGATCTCTCCGGTGTGGTAGGAAGTATGGTCGATGATCAGCAGGGCTTCGCGGAAGAGGGTTTGGCCGTCGCCGTGGGGGAAGGGTTTGTGCAGGTCGTCACCGGCCTTGCCCAGCAGGCGGATAAAGGCCTGGCGGTCGGCGAGGACCTGGTCGACGGACTTTTTGACATCGCTGAGATGGGCGGGCGTCTTTTCTTTTGGCCAGTAGCCTTCGGGCCATGCGGGACTTTGGTGTTGGGGGTTGCGGCTGAACTCGAGGATATCCCATTGGGTGATGCGGATATGTTCGATCAGTTGCCAGAGACTATAGGGTAGGCCATCGGGGACGGCGCCGAGGAATTTGTAGGGGATGTCCTTTACCGCGTCTTCGAAGGTGACGTGGGCGTTGGCGTTCTCAAGCGCCGCCTGGAGTTGTTTTATAACGGGTGTCATGGGGAAGGATAAAGCAAAAAGGATACCTGTTCAGCAACGGAAGACGAGCGCTTGCCAGGGGGCGAGCTCGACGCCGCCGCGGGTCCGGTTCACCATCGTATAATTGTTGATGAGAATGTGGCTTAAGGAGGGAGAAGGCTGAACCGCAGAGAAATTGACCGGGTTGCCGGAGAAATTGAGCAGGATGGCGATGGTGGTTCTTTCGAGGGAGCGGGTATAGGCGAATACGGGGCTTTTGTCGTGGTTCAGAAGGTAGAATTCGCCGGCAGTGAGTGCGGGATACTGACGCCGGATACGAAGGAGCTTGCGGGTGTAGTTGAGTACCGAGTCCGGGTCTGCTTCTTCCGTTTCGCGGTTGACCGAGGGATGGTCGGCGTTGATGCTAAGCCAGGGGACGCCGGTGGTGAAACCGGCCAGGGGGCCGGGAGTCCATTGGAAGGGGGTGCGGCCGTTGTCGCGGCCGGCCAGCTGCTGATCGCGGAGGAAGGCTTCCGGGTCGCCGCCACCGGCCTTGATGCGTTGATAGTTCTGAAGGGTTTCGATATCGCGGTACTCGTCGATACTCGTGAACCCGATATTTCGCATACCGAGTTCGTCGCCGTTGAAAAGGATCGGAGTAGCGCGCATCGTCAGCAGAAAGGTGAGTAACAATTTTGCCGAGGTGAAGCGGTAGTCCCCATGATCGTCACCCCAGCGGCTCACCATACGCGGCTGGTCGTGGCTGCCGAGGTAGAGGGTTCCCCACCCTTTCTCCCGGAACATGTCCGTCCAGGTGGTGTAGACCCGTTTTAATTCCGGTCTGCTATAGCCGTTAGGGTCCGGTTTTCTGTATTCGCCGGGGACGAGGCCAAGGACCATGCCGTCGAAATGGGAGATGAGGTCGAGCTCGCCGCGGTCTTCGCCGACGAAGAGGAGGGCTTGTTCGGCGGAAATACCGGGGGCTTCGCCGAGGAGGAGGATCTCCGGGCCGGCGTTGTCGCGGCCTGCCGGCATGCCGGGAACGTTCCCCCGTGTTTCCCGGCGCATTTCCTTCAGGTAGTCATGCAGGTGAGGAGCAGAGGCGTAGTAATGGCCCCAGTCGTCCTGATATTTATTCTTCAGCGTTTCCGGGGCGATCTCCGGCCAGCTGGTGTCCTTTGCGATGAAGGTGATGGCATCGAACCGGAAGCCGTCCATGCCTTTGCCGAGCCAGAAGCGGAGGATGGCATAGAGTTCGCGGCGGACGTCGGGATTTTCCCAGTTAAGGTCGGGTTGTTCCCGCGAGAAATAGTGAAGATAATATGAATTGGTCGGGGCATTGTATTGCCAGGCTTCGCCGGCTGCGTCGAAGAAGCCGCAGCGATAGGGCGGGCGGCCTTTTTCGGCGGGCCACCAGTGATAGAAGGCATAGAAGGGATTGTCGCGCGACGTGCGCGCCTGGCGGAACCATTCGTGCTCCTCGCTGGTGTGATTGAAGACCATATCGACGATGATTCGAAGACCTTTTCCGTGGATCGCTTCGATGAGCTCTTCCATATCCTTCATCGTCCCGTATTCGGATTGGATGGACCGATAGTCGCTGATGTCATAGCCGTTGTCCTTTCCCGGAGAGGAGAAGACGGGATTGATCCAAAGGGTATCGACACCGAGGGAGGCGATGTAGTCGATGCGGGAGAGAATTCCCCGTAAGTCGCCGATACCATCCGCGTTCGAATCCTGAAAGCTGCGGGGGTAGACCTGGTAGATCACGGCATGGCGCCACCAGGCGGGATGGCATTTGTGTTGCATGTCTAACGATACCATGCAAGAAAACAATCAAAAACAATACCTCTGGTGGCAGGATGGGATCATCTACCAGGTCTATCCGCGGTCTTTCCAGGACGCCAATGGTGACGGCATCGGCGACCTGCGGGGGGTGATCCTGCGGCTGGAATATTTGAAGGCATTGGGGGTCAAAGCGATCTGGCTCTCTCCTATCTATCCTTCGCCGATGGCCGATTTCGGGTATGACATTTCCGACTATCGGGGTATCTGGCCGGCCTTTGGGTCGATCGCCGACTTCGACGAGCTGCTGGCAAAGGTGCATGCGATGGGGATGAAGCTGATACTCGACCTGGTGCCGAATCATAGCAGTGACGAACATCCGTGGTTCCTGGAGTCACGGTCTTCGAGGGATAATCCGAAACGGGACTGGTATATCTGGAAGGATGCGCGGCCGGATGGCGGATTGCCAAACAACTGGCTGAGTGTTTTTGGCGGGCCGGCCTGGGAATGGGATGAGAAGACCGGGCAGTATTATTATCATGCTTTCCTGGTGAAGCAGCCGGACCTCAACTGGCGGAACCCGGAGGTGGAGTCGGCGATGCTGGATATCATGCGATGGTGGCTGGACAAGGGCGTCGATGGGTTCCGGGTGGATGCGATGTGGCATATGATCAAGGATGCGCAGTGGCGGGACAACCCGCGTAACCCGGATTATAAGGAATCGATGGGCAGCTATGAGCAGCTGTTGCCCGTGTATTCCACCGACCAGCCGGAGATGCATGCTATCTGCGCGCGGATGCGCAAAGTACTGGACGAATACGCTGAGCGGTTAATGATCGCCGAGATCTATCTGCCGGTGCACCGGCTTGTCGCCTATTACGGTACACATGACCGGGAGGCGCATCTGCCGTTCAATTTCACGCTGATCAGCCTCCCCTGGGATTCGAGGCAGATCGCGGCCGCCATCGATGAATACGAGGCGGCGCTGCCGGACAGCGACTGGCCCAATTGGGTGATGGGCAATCATGATCAGCCGCGGATCAGCAGCCGGGTGGGTCTTGGCCAGGCGAAGGTGGCCGCGGTGCTGCTCCTTACTTTGCGGGGAACGCCGACGATGTATTACGGCGACGAGATCGGGATGCGGGATGTGCCCATTCCCCCGAACGAGGTGCAGGACCCGCAGGGGCTGAATATGCCTGGAAAGAACCTGAGCCGGGACCCGGAGCGGACGCCGATGCAGTGGGATCAAACGCGGAATGGGGGATTCACGGCGGGTGAGCCATGGCTGCGAATGGACCGAAGCTATCGCCGGCGGAATGTCGCTTCGCAGGAAAAGGACGAATTCTCCCCGCTTTGTCTTTATCACAAATTGATCCGGTTGCGGCAGCAGGAGCCTTCGCTGAAGATGGGAGCCTATAAGCCGGTCTATTCGGATACCCAGCTATTGGCCTATATCCGGCAGGCGGATGGGCATCCGGGTTTCCTGGTCGTGCTCAACCTTACGCACCGGCCCGGTTACTTCACTCCTTCGACCATCCGTTTCACGGGGGTCATCGTCGTCGACACGTTTCCCGAGCAGGAGCAGGTATCGGTCAAGGATTCGATCGACCTTTTCGGGGATGAAGCCCTGATCGTTCGACTCGACGACTGGCAGCCCGTGTCGACAAATCCCAATCCACATGAGCTTGCCGCAATGCCATAAAGAAGGTTGCCGGTGGCGCGTGTGGGCGCCGGAGAAAGATGCGATGGTCTTAAGGATATTGCCTGGCCGCGACGGAACGAAGCGTGCGGCGGAGCGCGATATTTCCATGCACAAGGATGGTTGGGGTTATTTTTCAGTGGATGTGCGGGGTGCCGGAGCGGGTGACAGATATGGATATGTCGTCGATGGCCGTCTTTATCCCGATCCCTGTTCGGCCTTCCAGCCGGAAGGGGTCTATGCCGCTTCGGAGGTGGTGGATCATGCCGCGTTCGACTGGACCGACGGCGACTGGCGGGGTAAGTCGTTTGCGGAGCTGGTGTTCTACGAGGTGCATGTGGGGACATTCACGCCCGAGGGGAGTTTCGAGGCGATGATCCCGAGATTGGATGAGCTTGCCGGGATGGGGATCAACGCGGTGCAACTAATGCCTGTCGCACAATGTTCGGGGAGCCGGAACTGGGGCTATGACGGGGTATTCCTCTATGCCGTGCAGAACAGCTATGGAGGACCGATGGGATTGAAGCGATTGGTCGACGCCTGTCACCGGCGGGGTATAGCGGTGTTTTTGGATGTCGTCTATAATCATATTGGCCGGGAGGGGAATGTCCTCGACCATTTCGGGCCTTATTTTTCGGATAAATATGGGACGCCGTGGGGCAAGGCGATGAATTACGACGGAGAGTGGTCGGACGGGGTCCGGGAATTTGTCATCGACAACGTTTTATATTGGGCGGAGGAATATCATCTCGACGGCCTTCGGCTGGATGCAATCCACGAAATGTACGATCGCAATGCGGTGCGTATCTGGGATGAGTTGTATGCGGCGGTGAAACAGTGGGAGGCCCGGTCCGGGCGGCGATATTACCTGATCGCCGAGAGCGATACCAACGATCCGCGAACGGTACGGTCGCCGGAGCTGGGCGGCAAGGGCTTTGACGCCCAATGGCTGGATGACTTTCATCATGCCTTGTATGTGCTGTTGCATCCCGAGGGATGGCGCAACTACCGGGATTTCGGCACGATCGATCAGCTGGCCAAAGCTTATGAGCAAGGATTTGTGCATAGCGGGGAATATGTATACTTCCGGCGCCGGCGGCATGGGGCATCGGCGGCCGGTCTTTCCGGCGAGCATTTTATCGTTTTCAATCAAAACCATGATCTACCCGGTAACCGGCCGGATGGAAAGCGGCTGGCGGCGCTTGTGGACGGACCGACGCTAAAACTGGCGGCGGCCGCTTTGTTGCTGTCGCCCTATATTCCGCTGCTGTTCATGGGAGAGGAATATGGGGAGGAGGCGCCCTTTTATTTTTTTTCCGACTACCAGGAAGAAGCAACCCGAAACGGACTGATCGAGGGAAGGCAAACCCAATTTGCGGCTTTTCAGTTTGACGGCGAACCCCGTGACCCGCAGGACGTGCGGACCTTCGAGGATTCCCGGTTGCGGTGGGAGAAGCGGCGGGAGGGGGCCCATGCGGAATTGCTGGCGTTGACGACAGAGCTGCTCCGGCTGCGGCGTGAGCATCCTTTACTGGCCGGGATGTCCAGGGACCGGATGCGGGTGGATGTGGCCGGCGAGAACGGGTTGGCTATCCTGCGGTGGTCGGTAAGGCGCGATCTTGAACTGCTTTGCGTGTTGAATTTCTCGGCCTATTCGCCTATGCCTTTTGGACGAGATCATCGGGATTGGAAGCCGCTGTTGGTTTCCTGTCCGATCGGGGACTTCGTGCCGCCGCGGAGCTTCGGCGTGTTCGAGCGACGGGTAGTGGCGCCTGCAGGAGGATAACGCAGCGCTCGCCCGCCTTTACGGTGTCGCCGGGGGCATAGTTCTTTTTCCGTTCGGCAGCATGGCCGGACGTATCCCAGCATTTTATCCATTTCTGACCATACTGCTCATTGGGGAGCTTGAAGTCCAGCGGGCCGAAATGGGCGTTGAAGATGAGGAAGAAGCTATCGTCCTTGAGCGGTTTGTTGTCCTGACCGATGCTGTGGAGCCCGTCCCCGTATAAGAAGATCCCCAGCGATTTTGCGAAGCCGGTGTTCCAGTGTTCGTCGGTCATTTCGTTTCCGTCCGGCTGGAACCAGGCGATGTCATTGAGGTCGGAGCGCCGGATGGGTTTCCCTTTGAACCAATGTTTACGGGAGAAGACCGGGTGGCATTTGCGGAACTGGATAAGTTTGCTTGTGAAGTCGATGAGATCCTGGTCGGCGGTATCCCAGTCGAGCCAGGAGATGTTGTTGTCCTGGCAGTAGGCGTTGTTATTGCCTTTTTGGGTGTGTCCTATTTCATCCCCGGCGAGGAGCATGGGTACTCCCTGTGAGAGGAGAAGGGTGGCGAGGAAGTTCTTTTTCTGGCGGCCGCGGAGTTCGATGACGGCTTTGTCGTCGGTCGGGCCTTCGGCGCCGCAGTTCCAGGAGCGGTTGTCGTCGGAGCCATCCTTGTTATCTTCGAAGTTGGCTTCATTGTGTTTGTCGTTGTAGGAAACCAGATCGTGGAGGGTGAAGCCGTCATGGGCGGTGATGAAATTGATGCTGGCCGTAGGTTGGCGGTTGTCGATCTTATACAGGTCGGAGCTGCCGGTGAAGCGTTGGGCGAATTCCCCGAGGATACTATCGGCCCCGCGCCAATAATCGCGCATGCAGTCGCGGTATTTGCCGTTCCATTCCGCCCAGCCGGGTGGGAACTGGCCGATCTGGTTGCCATTCTCGCCGACGTCCCAGGGCTCGGCGATGAGCTTTACGCGGGAGATAACGGGGTCCTGGTAGATGATGCTGAAGAAGGCGCTGAGGCGGTTGACGTCATTGAGCTCGCGGGCCAGGGCGGCGGCCAGGTCGAATCGGAAGCCGTCGACGTGCATTTCGTTCACCCAATACCGAAGGCTGTCCATGATGAGCGCCAGGACGTTGGGCAGGCGGGCGTTGAGGGTATTGCCCGTCCCGGTATAATCATAGTAATAGCGCTTATCATCGGCGAGCCGGTAATATTCGCTGTTATCTATGCCACGGTAGGCGAGTGTAGGTCCGAGCTGGTTGCCTTCGGCGGTGTGATTGTAGACGACGTCGAGAAAGACTTCGATCCCCGCCTTGTGGAGTTGTTTGACCATTTCCTTAAATTCCTTTACCTGGCCACCATGTTCTTTGCCGCTGTAAAATTGGATGTGTGGAGCGAAGAAGCCGATGGTATTGTATCCCCAGTAATTGGTCAGGCCTTTGTCCACGAGGTGGCGGTCGGGAAGGAATTGATGGACGGGCATCAGCTCGACGGCCGTGATGCCGAGCTTTTTAAGATAGTCGATGACCTTGGGATGCGCGAGTGCGGCATAGGTGCCGCGGATGTCTTCGGGAATTCCGGGGAAGCATTTGGTGAAGCCTTTGACATGGACTTCGTAGACGATAGTATTATAGTAAGCGACGAGCGGGGGTTTGTCGTCCTCCCAGTCGAAAGAGTGGTCGATGACAATCGACTTGGGAGCGGTGAGGGCATTATCCCGTGTGTCGCAGGTAAGATCGTCCTGGCCGATGGTATAACCATATAGGGTGTCGTCCCATTCGCCGATGGAGCAAATGGCTTTGGCATAAGGATCGAGAAGGACCTTTGCCGGATTGAACCGGTGGCCGTTCGCGGGCTCGTAGGGGCCGTGGACACGAAAGCCGTAGAGTTGTCCAGGGCCGCAGCCCTCGAGATAGCAATGCCAGATGTCATGTGTGCGCTCACTGAGCCGGATCTTCAGGGATTCGCGCCGGCCTTCGGGCTCCTCGAATAGGCAGAGTTCGACGCCGCTTGCGTTGTGGGAATAGAGCGCAAAGTTGACGCCTTTCCCATCCCAATAAGAACCCAAAGGATAAGGGTTGCCGGGATATACCGTCATGATCGATTGGTTTTAGTTTGGATCTCCGGACCGTAGAAAAAAACCAACATCGCGAAAGTTTTTCCCCGCCGTCGCGGCTAGAGTTGAAATAAAAGCTGCTCGTCGTGGCCGGCCTGCCGGATCTGCCGGATGAAGTTATTGTATCCAAATTCGCTGTCGTGGCTGCTATAGGCGCCATAGGCGTCGAGGCTGTAGCCGACCAGGCCGTCGTTGGTTTTGATGATATACAAAATTTCCATATCCGAAGGATCGCTAATGCCTTCGAACCGAAGCGTGCGGACGATCTCGAGCTCATCGGGGCGATAGGTTTTGCCATTGCGGGTCGTAAAGCCTTTTGGGGTCCAGCGGAATTCGTTATCCATATGTTGTTTGCGGAGCCGCTCGAGTATCTCGGAGGAGGTGGTCATAGTGTCCGGGGTATTTAACTTTTCCATGATGGGACTTCATTTTGCGGGTATCTTGGCAAATTGTATACCATCTACAGAGAAAAATAGACGAGGGCGATGGCGGAGGCCGTCATGAGGATCAGGGTGAAAAAACCCAGGATATTCGAAAGGCGGGTATTGGTGTGTTCGCCCATGATCTTTTTGTTATTGCCGATATGGAGGATGACGGCGATGAGGACCGGAGAGGTAAGGCCATAAAGGATGGCCGTATAGAGCAGCGCTTTTACCGGTGAGAGGCCGGAGAACTGCATGCCGAGACCGGCGATGAGGCTGAGGATGATGACGGCGTAGAATCGCCGGGCCTCGTTGAATTTCTTGTCGAGTCCCATGGAGAACTGGAGGGTTTCGGCCAGCATATAAGAAAGGCTGCCGGCCAGGACGGGGACGGCCAGAAGGCCGGTGCCGATGACCCCGACGGCGAAGAGGGTGTAGCTGAGTTCGCCGGCCAGGGGACGCAGGGTTTGGGCGGCCTGTTCGATGGTCCCGATGTTCTTTGTGCCGGCGGCGAACAGTACGCTTCCGGCGGTGAGGATGACGAAGAACATCACCAGGTTGGAAAAGAACATGCCGATATTGACATCGCTGCGCATATTATCGAGGGCCTTCTTGTCGACGACGATCCGTTTTTTCCGGGTGTTATGCTGTTGATCTTCCGCCTCCATCGTCGCCTGCCAGAAGAAGAGATAGGGAGAGATGGTGGTGCCGAGGATGGCGACGAGGATGCCGAGAAAATCCTTATCGAGATGGATGGTGGGGATGAAGGTGCTTCTGGCGACCTGGGGCCAATGAGGATGGACCAGGAAGGGAACGATGAGATAGAGCAGCAGGCCAATGCAAAGCCATTTGAGGATACCCGCTACCTTTTGATAGGGATACCGGATGATGATGAACAGGAGCAGGCCCGCGAAGAAGATGCTTGCCGCGAAGGCGGGGATGGCGGGGAAGAGCAGGTTGGTGACGGCGCCCATGCTTTGGATATCGGCGCCGATGTTGAGGACCACCGCAGGGAAGCAAAAGAGAAGGACAAAGAAGAGCAGCCATTTCGGGTAGTGTGCCCGGAGGGTGCCGGTGAGACCCTGGCAGGTGACCAGGCCGATCCGTGCGGCCATCCCCTGCATGGCCGCCATCAGGGGAAAGGTCAGCAGGGCCGTCCAGAGGGTCGCCAGGCCGAATTGCGAGCCGGCCTGGGTATAGGTGATGATACCGGAGGGGTCATCGTCGCTTGCCCCGGTGATGAGGCCGGGTCCAAGGTTCTTCAGGAGGGTTTTTAGCCGGGATGAAGACCTGGGTTGCGGGATGCGGGACTTGCCGGCGGGTTTGGTGGTGGATGCCATTAGATCTCTTCGAGGTTGATGTTCTTATTACGACTGTCATTAAACTGCTGGTCGAGGTTCAAGGCGGCGCTGATCAGGCCCAGATGGGTAAATGCCTGTGGGAAGTTACCGAGGTGCTCGCCTTCGAAGCCCAGCTGCTCGGAATACAGTCCCAGGTGATTGGCATACCCCAGCATCTTTTCGAAAAAGAACCGGGCCTTTTCCAGCTGTCCGGACCGGGACAGGCACTCCACATACCAGAAGGTGCACATCGAGAAGGTCCCTTCCTTGCTGGTAAAGCCGTCCGGGGCGGCGACCTCGGGGCGGTAGCGATAGACCAGCGAGTCGGTGACCAGGTCCTCCTCGACCCGCTTGAGGGTCGACAGGAAGCGCGGGTCTTTTGGGCTGATGAACCGGAACAGCGCCATCAGCAGACAGCTTGTATCAACGGTCTCCGCGCCGGGGTACTGCATGAAGGCCTGCTTTTTCTCGTCCCAGAAGTCCGTGAAAATACTGTTGTATATTTTATCGCGTTGCTCTTTCCAGATACCGTTTCGTGGGAAGGACCGGCTGTCTGCGATCTTGATAGCCCTGTCGAGGGCCACCCAGCAGCCGAGGCGGGAGAAGAGAAAATTCTGTTTGCCGCCTCGTACTTCCCAGATGCCGTCGTCGGGTTGATCCCAGTTGCGGCTCAGCCATTCGACCTGCCGTTCCAGGTCCTTCCAGAAATCATAGGAGATGGGGTCCCCGTACTTGTTGTACAAATATACGGAATCCATCAGCTCGCCATAGATATCCAGCTGCAGCTGGCTATAGGCGTTGTTACCGATGCGAACGGGGGCGCTGCCTTTATAACCCTCGAGATTGTCGAGAGAGGTTTCGGTGAGCTGGCGGGAGCCGTCGATGGAGTACATGATGCCCATCCGTTGGTCACCTTTGATCTCGCGGCAGATCTTTTCGACCCAACTCATAAACGCACCGGCCTCTTTCGTATAGCCGAGACGGATGAAGGAATAGACGGTGAAGGAGGCGTCGCGGATCCAGGTATAGCGATAGTCCCAATTGCGTTTTCCGCCGACGGTCTCCGGGAGTCCAAAGGTGGGTGCGGCGATGATGGACCCATATTGTGCGGAGGTGAGCAGCTTGAGGACGAGCGCCGACCGGTTGACCGTTTCGCGCCAGCGGCCCTGGTAGGTGGAGCGGCCGATCCAGGCCTTCCAGTAATTGATGGTCGTGACGAGAAGCCGGGTGATGCTTTCTTTTAGCTCTTTTTCCGGCATATCCTCATTCCCGGCATTCTCGATCATAAAGTCGGCGGTATTACCCGCGGAGAGAGTGAATTCGGCGGCCGCGTCATTGTCTTTCAGCGTCAATTCGATGTTTGCTTTCAGCCGGACGTTCATTCCGTTCGGGCCGTCGGCGTGGAAGAGTATCTCGTTGGGACTTTGCTGCGTGGATTTGTGTTTGTCCCTGCCGTAGTTGAAGCGGGGGGCGCAGGTGAGCCGGTATTTTACCTCTCCCCGGATGGTGGTGACCCGGCGGATGAGCTTTTTCTCTTCCTGGGTTCCCGCGGGCATGAAGTCGGTGATCTCCCCTACCCCATCGGGTGAGAGGAAGCGGGTGAGCAGGATATTGGTGTCGGGGAGATAGAGTTGTTTTTGTTTCATCTCGTTGAAGGCCGGGACGATGCAAAAGAAGCCGCCGTTCTTGTCGTCGAGAAGCTTTGCGAAGACCGAGGGAGAATCGAAGTGGGGGAAACACATGAAATCGATGGAGCCGGTGAGACCCACGAGTGCAACGGTATGGGGGTTGCCGACGATGCCGTAGTTTTCGATGGGTTGGTAGCTCATCGGTGGTTTTAACGGGTTTTTTGCAAACATCAGGCCAGGCGGCTGTAGCCTAAGCGAGAGCCTGGCTGAATTGGAGGCCGGATAAATAGACCCGGGGTAGGTTTTTGCGTTGGATCAACACCTTGAATTGTTCGCTCATCTCGATGAGCTTGCGGAGTTGAGGGGTGGCGACGCCTTCGCGGCGAAGCCGCGCAGTCAGGCCGAGCCCCTGAAGAAAACGCGTCTGGCTGGTGTAACCGCAATATTCAAGTCCGTAGCGGCGGCCCCAGTGGTCGAGGGCGGAGAAGTTGACATGGGTGGTGATATCCTGTTCCCCGATATGTTCGTAGGGACAGTGGGCCACGCGATGCCGGTGATAGCAGGCGAGCGTGCCGCTTTGGCGGCTGTAGAGATCGGCGGCACAGTGGCCATAGTCGATGGTCAGGACGAAGCCGGAAGCCAGGGCGTTCGCGGCGTCGCGGATCCATTCGGTGGCTTCGAGATTGATCTCGGCGCGGAACCCCTTCGGGAGGATGATCCCGAATTCGTGGAGGTAGTTCTGTAGCGACGGGGGCGCAGGGCGAAGGATCTCCTTGAAGCCGTTGTCGAAGGTGACGAAAACTTCCATGAGCTGTTGTCCTTCGTCCATCACTACGGTGTGGACCGGGAAGTTGTCGAGGAGTTCGTTGGACAGGATACAGCCATGGATGTGGGACAGTTGGCGGAACGAGGAGGCCCAGCGCAGCTGTGGCAAAAAGCCTTCGGCAGCCAGGAGGGTCTGTTCCTTTTTGCGCATCCACTCGCTTTTTTCGATGATGACATATTGAAGATGATCGAACATTTCGGGATTATTCTTCAGCCGGTGGAGGATATCGCGGCAGAGAAGGCCGGCGCCTGCGCCGCATTCCACGATCGTAAAAGGCCGGCGATCGAGCCACATCCACATTTCCTCGAGCTGGCCGGCGACGATCTCGCCGAAGAGGTCGCTCAGGTAGGGGCTGGTATAGAAATCCCCCGTTTCGCCGATGGCGTCGCGGGACGCGGCGTAATAGCCCTGTCCGGGATGGTAAAGCGCCATTTCCATGAAATCGTGAAAGGAAAGCGGGCCCTTGGTGTGGATCGTTTCGATGATGAGATCCTGAAGCGGCATAGAAATTGAGTTTTCTCGCCTGAAGCAAATCAATAGTCATGCCTACCACTATCTTAGCGAAAGAGCCGGCAGCCGCTACTGCCAATGATGAACAGTTGTGTATCGATACGGTGAGGGTCTTGTCCGCCGATGCGGTACAAAAAGCCAATTCGGGCCATCCGGGAACCCCGATGGCCACGGCGCCCATGGGACATCTGTTGTGGGGAAAGCATATGCGATACAATCCCCGGGATCCGGCATGGCCAAACCGGGACCGGTTCGTCCTCTCCGCGGGTCATGCGTGTATGCTGCAATACAGTTTTCTCTATCTCACCGGGTATGATCTATCCCTCGAGGATATCAAGAACTTCCGGCAGCTGCACAGCAAGACGCCCGGGCACCCGGAATATGGGTTGACCCCGGGGATCGAAATCACGACGGGCCCCCTTGGGCAGGGTTTTGCCAACGGCATCGGGCTGGCCATCGCCCAAAAACATCTCGCGGCACGATTCAACCAACCCGGTTTCGAACTCTTCAACTATATCGTCTACGCGATCTGCAGCGATGGGGATATGATGGAAGGCGTCAGCGGGGAAGCGGCCTCTCTTGCCGGGCATCTGGGGCTTGGGAATATCGTTTACCTGTATGACGACAACCATATCTCCATCGAGGGAAATACGAATATCACCTTCCGGGAAGACGTCGGCAAGCGGTTCGAAGCCTATGGCTGGCATGTCCAGGCGGTGGAGGATGGGAACGATCTGGCGGCACTGGACAAGGCGATCCAGGCGGCGCGTGCGGAGACCGGTCGTCCATCGCTGATCCGGGTGCGGACGCATATTGCCTATGGGAGTCCGAACAAGGTGGACACGGCGGGCGCCCACGGCTCTCCGCTTGGGGCGGATGAAGTGAAGCTGGTAAAGAAATTCTTCGGTTTCGATCCGGAGGAGTCGTTTGTGGTTCCGGGCAAGGTACTGGAGTATTATCGTGCCGCGGGAGAACGGGGGATCGGACTGGAGGAGGAATGGGACCGGCTGTTCGACCGGTATAAGAAAGAATACCCCGAACTGGCGGGCACCTACGAACTGGCCTTGCAGGACAAGCTGCCGACGGGATGGGAAAAGAAGATCCCCGGGTTCCAGGTTGCGGATGGGAAAGAGGGGAAGCTGTCGACCCGGGTCGCCCTGGGCAAGACGTTGAACAGCATCGCGGCGCTGCTGCCGGGGATGATCGGCGGTGCGGCCGATCTCGCGCCCAGCACGGAGACCCATCTGAAGGACTATGAGGACTTCGAACCGGGTGATTTCGGCGGGCGGAATTTCCATTTTGGGGTTCGCGAGCATGCGATGGGGGCTATCCTGAACGGGATGGCCGTGACCAAGGGGTTGATTCCCTATGGCGCCACCTTCCTGATCTTTTCGGACTATATGCGGCCGCCGATCCGGCTGGCTGCCATCATGAAATTGCGCCCGATCTATATCTATACCCATGACAGCATCGGGCTCGGAGAGGATGGAACGACCCACCAGCCGGTCGAACAGCTGGCATCGCTGCGGGCCATCCCCAATATGACCGTGCTGCGTCCGGCGGACGCCAATGAGACGGCGCAGGCCGTGAAAGTCGCCCTGTTGCACAAGGGCGGCCCGGTGGCCCTTGTGCTGACGAGGCAGAATGTAGCCATTATCGAAACGGGCAGTTATAAGACGACGGGAGATGTCAGCAGAGGCGCATATATCCTGTCCGAGCCGGAGCGGGCGCCCGAACTGATCCTGATCGCCACGGGGTCGGAGGTGGAATTGGTGTTGAAAGCGCAACGGAAATTGAAGGAGAACGGCATTGCGGCCCGGGTGGTGAGCATGCCTAGTATGGAACTGTTCGAGAAGCAGGATGATGCGTACAAACAACGAATATTCCCAAAAGGGATAAGAAAGAGACTTGCGGTAGAGGCGGCTTCGCCGATGGGTTGGCGCAAGTATATTACAGACGAGGGCGATATGATCGGGATGACGCGATTTGGCGAGTCGGCTCCGGCGGCCGATCTTTTCAAAGAGTTCGGGTTCACTGTTGAGAATGTTGTGGCCAGGGCCAAGTCCCTGCTGAGAGGATGATCATTTCGCCCCCAGGTTCTCCTTGATGATGTCCCAGTATTCCTTGCCGTAGCCGACGAAGAGTTCGCTGCCGGCGGGGATGTTCTTCATTGAATAGATAAATACGCGCAGGCCTTCGATACGATACGTACAGTTGTTGTTCAAACCATCGGTGCGGACAATGCCTTTTGCGTCGTTGGCGTAGCGCGCCAGGGCCTCTTTTGCGGGCCAGGCGTCGATGACATGGTTGCGGGTGACATAATAGATGTATCCGTTGAGGCCGTCGCGGCTATCAACGTCCTTCCATTTTACGATCTTTCCCTTGTATTCCACGATCTTCTTACCTTTAGGAATATCCTTGGTCGTGAAGAGACCTTTTCCGGCGCCTTTGAGGGTACTGCGTTTGACGAGTAACTGATGTTCCAGTAATGGCATTGACGAGTGTGCTTTTTTGAGCGTCGCAAATATAGGAACTAATTATGCAAAAACCCGTCCATACCGCAGAGTCCGAATCGCTGGATTCGGAGAATAAGCAGGCCATGCTGGCCGCCATCATCGACTTTTCGGAGGACGCCATCATCAGCAAAACCCTCGATGGGATCATCACCAGCTGGAACCGCAGCGCCGAACGGATGTTCGGATATAGCGAGGCGGAAGCGATCGGCCAACATATCTCGATGCTGGTCCCCCGGGAGAACCTGTCGGAGGACGATATGATCATCAACCGGATCAGGCATGGGCAGCGGGTGCCGCCGTTCCAGACCGAGCGGTTGGCGAAGGACGGGCATCGTGTCCCCGTCTCTATTACGGTATCGCCCATTCGAAGCAAGGACGGGACCATCATCGGCGCCTCCAAGATCGCCAGGGACATCACGGATGAGCTTCGGGCGATGCGGGAGCTGAACGATCGCAAGGATGAGTTCATCGGGGTGGCGGGGCATGAGCTGAGGACGCCGATCACTACGATCAAGGGCTATTTGCAACTGATGGAGGAGCATTCTCTTGATCCTGCGGGCAAGTCCTTCATCGAGAAGGCGCTGCGGCAGGTGAACAAGCTGAGCCGGCTTGTCACCGATCTGCTGGACGTATCGAAGATCCAGGCGGGGCGGCTGGAATACAATATGATGCCGTGCTTTCTCCTGCCGCTGGTGCGGGAGAGTGTGGATATGGTCGGGCAGATGCATCCCAGCCACCGGCTCGAGACCGAATTGCCGGCGGAAGATATCGTTATCATGGCGGATGGGCCGAAGATCGAGCAGGTGATGATCAATTTCCTGACCAATGCGATCAAATATTCGCCGGAGGCGGACCGGGTTGCGCTGCGGGTGAAGAAAGAGGAGGGCCGGGTCGTCGTCGTGGTCCAGGATTGGGGCATCGGTATCCCTACCGAACACCTGGAGCATATTTTCGACCGGTATTACCGCGTCAATGCGTCGGAGCATGTTATCGGCGGGCTTGGTCTGGGATTGTATATTTCGAATGAGGTGATCCGGCGGCATGGCGGCGCCGTCTGGGTCAGGAGTGAGCCCGGGAAGGGGGCGGAGTTCTATTTTTCGTTGCCTTTGCCGGAGTGATGTTTTTTGGGGCGTTCCTTTTCCAATTCGTCGAAGGCTTCTTCGCCGGAGTTGTCTTTTTGAGCCAGTTCGGCCTCGTCGAGGTCGTCTGTCGGATCGCTGTCGCTGAGCTCAGGGTCGTTGAGGATGTCTTTTTCGGCTTGCTCTTCTGCTTCGCGGATGGGGTCTTTTTTCGTCGATTTGCCTTTATTTGTTGTCATAAAACTTTGTTTTTAATAGGTGGTCTGTGATTTGAGGTTGTTGTCTCTGTCGGCGCCTGCGGCGCCCATAGGTAGAGCGCTAATGTCTGCCCTTCGGGCGCCGACCTTCCAGGTCGGCTAAGTTATGGCACTAAAAGAATACAAACAAAAGCGCAAATTCGCGGCCACTCCGGAGCCGCAGGGCGGGAAGCCTTCGGGAAAGACGTTGCAGTTCGTGGTGCAGAAGCATGCTGCATCGCATCTGCATTATGATTTCCGGCTGGAGATGGAGGGGGTGCTGAAGAGCTGGGCGATCCCTAAGGGGCCGTCGCTGAATCCGGCGGACAAGCGGCTGGCGATGATGGTAGAGGACCATCCCTGGGATTACAAGGACTTTGAGGGGATCATCCCGGAGGGGAATTATGGCGCGGGGACGGTTATGGTTTGGGACGAGGGGACCTACGAGTCGCTGGAGGAGACGGATGGTACGAAAAAGGCGCAGGAGAAGGCCTTGTTGAAGGGGTTGCGGGAGGGGTCGTTGAAGTTCCGGATGAACGGGAAGAAGCTGAAGGGGGAGTTTGCGCTGGTGCGGACGAAGGGGCGCGGGGAGAACAGCTGGTTGCTGATCAAGCACCGGGACCGGTATGCGTCGGAGGAGCCGGTGACGGATAAGGATAAGTCTGTGTTGTCGAAGAAGACCCTGGAGCAGATCGCGAAGAATCCGAAGGCGAAGGAGTGGGTGAGTGATAAGCCGGCGCGCGGGGCAGCCAGGGGCAGGGCGGGGAAGGCGACGGCGCCGGGGCGGGCGGGGAGTGACGGCGCGAAGGATCGCGCGGCCGCCCCGGCCGGGCGCGGACCGAAAGCCGCCGCTCCCGCGGAGGGGCGGAGAGCGGCGATGCCCGCGGATGTGTCGCCCATGCTGGCAACGCTGGTGGACAAACCTTTTGACGAGGAGGGTTGGGAGTATGAGATCAAGTGGGATGGGTACCGGGCGCTGGCCTATCTGAAGAAAGGGAAGGTGGAATTGCGGAGCCGCAACAATAAATCCTTTGAGAAATATTATCCCGTATACGAGGCGCTGAGCCAGTGGGGATCCAGCGCAGTGCTGGACGGCGAGATCGTGGTGCTGAATGAAAAGGGCCAGTCCAATTTCAACGCCTTGCAGAACTGGCGGAGCGAGGCGGACGGCGAGCTGATCTACTACGTGTTCGATCTTTTGTGGCTGGACGGCAAGGACCTGACGGGGTTGCCGCTGGCCGAACGGCGGAGGCTGCTCGAGGGCATTGTCCCGGCGGGTGGCCTTGTGCGGTATAGCGAAAGCTTTGCCGCCAGCGGAACGGAATTCTATGCGGCGGCGCAGAAGATGGGTCTGGAGGGGATCATGGCCAAGAAGACGGACAGTCTTTACACGCCGGGAATACGAACGAGGGAGTGGCTGAAGATCAAGACGGCGATGCGGCAGGAGGTAGTCATCGGCGGCTATACGCGAAACGAAGGCACCTCGAAGCTGTTCAGCAGCCTGCTGGTGGGCGTTTTTGAAAAGGGGAAACTGGTGTATACCGGGAAGATCGGCACAGGGTTCACGGAGAAGATGCAGAAGGAAATGATGAAGCAGTTCAAGCCGCTGGAGCAGAAGCAATCGCCTTTTGCGGTCGTTCCGGACGTCAATAAGCCGTCGCGGTTCCGGCCCGATCCGCCGGATGCGAAGGCGACCTGGCTGAAGCCGAAGCTGGTGTGCGAGGTGGCCTTCCGGGAGATGACGGAAGACGGGGTGATGCGGCACCCTTCTTTTGAGGGCATGCGGGAGGATAAGGATGCGAAGGAGGTGGTGCGCGAGAAGGCGGTAGAGACCGAATCGGTGGTGGATGAACCAAAGAAAAAGAAAAAGCCAATGGGAAACACAATGTTGCAGCCTGTGAAACAGGGTGCGCGGAAGACGCTGTTGAATCCGGCAGACGAGACGCAGACGCGGGATATCAACGGGCATGAGCTGAGCTTCACGAATTTGAGCAAAGTGTTCTGGCCGAAGGAGAAATATACGAAGCGCGATCTGCTGAACTATTATTACCAGGTGGCGCCCTATATCCTGCCCTATTTGAAGGACCGGCCGCAGTCCATGAACCGGTTCCCGAACGGCATCAACGGGCCGAGCTTCTACCAGAAGAACGTAAAAGGAAAGGCGCCGGACTGGATCGAAACCTTTCCCTATCGTTCGGAGGGCGATAACGAGGACAAGGAATTCCTGGTCTGTACGGACGAGGCCAGCCTGATGTATATGATCTCGCTGGGCTGTATCGAGGTGAATCCCTGGAGCAGCCGGGTAAAGACCCCGGATAATCCCGACTGGTGTATCATCGATCTCGATCCGGGCAAGAAGACGAGCTTCGAGCAGGTGATCGAGGCGGCGCAGGTGACCCGGCGGGTGCTCGATGGGGCGGGGATCGAATCCTATTGCAAGACCTCGGGGTCAACGGGTATCCATGTCTATTTCCCGCTGGGTGCGAAATACACCTATGAGGAATCCAAGGAGTTTGCGCGGGTGGTCGTGCAACACGTGAATCATGCAATTCCGGATTTTACTTCGCTTGAGCGGACGGTGTCGGCGAGGAAGGGAAAGATGTACCTCGACTTCCTGCAGAACCGGCCGCAAGCGACGATCGCGGCGCCCTATGCCGTCCGGCCCAAGCCGGGGGCGACGGTGTCGGCGCCCCTGCGCTGGGAGGAGGTGAAGAAGGGGTTGAGCATGCAGGATTTCACGATCCGGACCATGGGGGATCGACTGAAGAAGACGGGGGACCTCTTTAAACCGGTGCTTGGGAAGGGTGTGGACCTGCCGAAGGCGTTGAAGAAGCTGGAGGCTATATGACCGCGTCCTGGAACTTCTCACTCCGGTAGAGGAGTGGCAGGCAGGCCGCACTGAGGCCACAGACAAGGACGACGCCGCCCATCAATCCATGCCAGCCCCTGTCCAGATGTGCGTCGCCGAAACGGACGGAAGAGAAGGTTTTAAACGCAAGCCAGGCAGTCAGCGCCAGGAAAAAGATGGTGTAGACGACGTCTCCGCCGCGGATGTAGCGATGGAAAAAGAAAAAGAGAATGCCGACGATGGTCAAAAGGATGTTCACGGCAAAGATCAGCGACGACACATTGATGATCTCCGAAGGGATGTATCCGGTCTCGCTGCGGTAACCGATGTTGTAGGCGAGTAAGACGATCGTGTCGATGATGCCTATAAATAGGCCGGTCATCATAGCTTTGAAGAAAGCGGAGTATTTATCGTTATTCATATACCCATTATTTTAGAGTGACGTAATAATTTTCTTCCCTGTACCAGGATGCGGCGGGTACGGGCGGGCGATTCGTATTGAACCTCCCTTTGGCGCTGGCGGCTGTAATAGTCGATGAGGGCCCTGGAGGTGACGGTCCCGATGACCTTTTCTCCGTCTTTTACGAGGAGGGTGTCGATATTATGCTGTCCCATCAGCTCGGCGGCCATGCCGGCATCATCGGATGCGGAGATCGAATACTCAAAAACGGCATCCGCGTTGACCGGTACGACCAGCTGGCGGACGGCGACATTCCTTAGAATATCGGGTTCATAGGCGTCGGGCGTCTTGACGCCGCGGCGGAGGATCTTTTCGGTCATGATGCTTCCTTTCATCAGGAAGAAGGAGACAAAGTAGGCGGCGATGCAGCCGGCGAGCAGCGGCAGGAGGCCATTGAACTGGCCGGTCGTTTCGAGGGCAAATACGATGGATGTCAGCCAGGCGCGGGAGGCGCCGGCAAACATGGCGGCCATGCCGACGAGCGCGGCTGTGGGGATATTGATGCCCGTGTCCGGAAACCAACTGAGGATAACGGTACCCAGGAGGGCGCCGAGGGCGCCGCCGATGGTGAAGAGCGGGGCGAGCGTACCGCCTGAGGTGCCGCTGCCGAGGCTGATCGACCAGCTGAGGTATTTGAGCGCACAAAGGAAGATAACCACCTTCAGGGGCGTCGATCCAGTGAGCAGCCGTGTAATGTTGTCATAACCAACGCCCATCGTATGCGGGGCGAAGTAGCCGACCACGCCGATGGCGATCGCACCGATGGCGGGCCACCACATCCAATGGATGGGCAAGTGTTCGAACATATCTTCGATCCAATAGATGGAACGGGAGACGCCGGCGGCTACGACACCTACGAATGCGCCGAGGAGGACATAGATGGCCAGGGCGCCGTTGGGGGCTACGGGGATGGCCGGCATGGAGAATACCGGCTCATGGCCGAAGAGCAGGAAGTGCATGCCTGCGCCGGTAACGCAGGCGAGGGCGACCGGGATGACCGAGCGGGCCGAGAATTCGAACAGTAATAATTCTATCGCCAGCAGGACTGCGGCCAACGGGCTGCCGAAGATGGCCGCCATCCCGGCGCAGGCGCCGGCTGCCAGGACGATCTTTCGCTCACTGGCGGAGATATGGATCCACTGACCGGTGAGCGAGCCAAAGGCGCCACCCGTCGCGATGATGGGTCCTTCCGCGCCGAAGGGACCGCCGGTTCCGATGGAAATGGCTGCCGACAAGGGTTTCAGGAAGGTGATGGCGGGTGGGATGCGGCTTTCCGCCAGGATGATCTTCTCCATGGCCTCGGGGATGCCATGACCGCCGATGGCCCTTGAGCCGAACCGCGCCATCAGGCCCACGAGAAGGGCGCCGATGATGGGAACGGCGATGACCAGGGTACCCAGGTGGTTGCCTGCCGGCGAAGCCGGTTCGAAGGAAAGGCGACCGTAAAAAGCGAGATTAGTGATGCCGTCAATCAGATAAACAAGACCTTTGGCTACGATTCCGATGATCAGGGCGTTGGCAGTGACCTGAAGGCTCAGGTAAAAGACCCGCCGGTTGACTTTATGTCGAGACATGGTGCAAAGATATTGCATAAACCATACTTTTGTGGCATAATTTTGAAAATTATCACATAATTATATTGTATAAACAATATTATGAATGGATTAACCTGTGATTTGACCCGTTGCTTTTTATGTCGGAACTGTGTGCCGGAATGGAAGGAGCTGATTGCCTTGAAGAAGAGGACGGTTGCGATAAAAAAGGGAAAAATGCTATTTCGGGAGGGGGACAAAGTAGAAGGTATCTTTTTTCTTTATAGCGGGGCTGTAAAGATCCACGCGCCCTGGGGGGATGGCCGGGAGATGATCTTCCGGTTTGCCAGGGGTGGCGAGATTGCGGGTCATCGCGCTTTATGGAGTGGAGCGGCCTTCTATCCTATTTCGGCGACGGCATTGGAGGATACGACGGCATGTTTTGTCCCCAATGAATTCCTGGAAGCCAGCCTGAAGGCCAATCCTTCGCTGAGCTACACCCTGATGCATTTCTATGCCGCGGAACTGCAAAAGGCGGAGAAGCGGATGCGCGACCTGACGCACCTGGAGGTAAAGGGAAGGATCGCCAACGCCTTGCTGGATATCGAAGAATTCTTTGGCCGGGATCCCGAAGGGCGGATCGCGATGAACCTGACGCGGCAGGATATCGCGGCGTATGCGGGAACGACGTATGAGACGGTGTTCAAATTATTCAACGAGTGGATTGCGGAGGGGGTACTCGTGACGGCGGGGAAAGAGATCACCCTTGTTCAGAGGGAGTTGCTGGCCCGGTGGGCCCGGAGGTAGAACTCCGAGGCGAGGCTGCGGACGGCGGCTTCTTTTTCCCGGCAGTCGCGCAGCATGGCCTGGCTTGCTTCGAGGTCTTTTCCGGCCCAGGAGGACACGACGATGGAGGCATCGTGCCACTTGCCGATAGAATCCTGCAGCCGGTCCAGGTAATCCTTGTCGAGCCGGAGGCTTTGGCTGACGGAATCCGGCAGGAGTTTTTCGACATAGAGCATATCCTTTATCTGTTTGCGGGCTTTATGGAGCTCGTCGCCGGAGGCGGTGAGCAGGATACCGGTCGCCACCATCTGGACCGCATACCAATCGTGGATACAGGTGGCGGGGATGGAGTGGATGCAAGAGAGGAGGCGGCGGCCCGCGCGTTTGCCTTTGCGGCGATGCTTTTTTGCGCGCCGGATGAATTTTTCCGTTTCGGTTGTTTGTACCTGTTGCTGTTGCTCTTTGTATTCCTGCGGAGCGGGGTGGAACTGTTCCAGCAATTGAAGATGGTTGCCGGCGTCGCGGATAATGCCGGCCTGTTTGAACATCTTTTTGAGGCCGTTGAAGTCTTTGACGGGATCGCCGCCGGAGCAAGCCTTTGCAAAGCGGGCGAGGGCCTTTACCTTCTTCAGGGTGACGCGGAGCTGATGCAGGGCTTCGGGGTCGCGGGAGTCAACGAATTCCCGAAGGTGTTGTTGCCATTCCCGGTTCTTCTTATCGAGGTATTCCCTTTGCCGATGTTTTGTAAGCATTACCCGCAGTATTTGCTGTTTATAAAGGTAAGTATTTGGCGTCTGCTGGCGCCCGGGTCCTGCAGGGCCTCGGCCGACCCGGCCACTTCGGCCAGTTCATTGTCATGGATGGTATCGCGGAACCAATTGGTAAAATCATGGCGATGGAGGTGCCAGGACCAGGTGTCTTCGTCGATGCCTTCGGCGATATGGGCGAAGAGCAGGAGGTTATTGGCCACGAGGTGGAGACGGCCATCGGGACCGGTGAAGACAAAGCTGTTATCGCCCATATCCCCTGTTGCATATTTCCTTTTATGACGTTGCTGCAACTGTCGCGGCGGCTGATAGTGGACCTTGAAGGGCGGCTCGCCGGTGTCGAGGCGCCAGACGCAGATATCCTGATCGCCCAGTTCCGGGATGCGTTCGGGGACCGGGCGACGGAGCATCTCGCCCAATTGTTCAAAGGGATAGCGGGGATTCTCGCCGATGGTGATGAGCGTGCCGATCTTTTGCAGCATGCAGGGGTGCAGGGCGTGGGGTGAGGTGCTGATGATGATAAAATTATTGAAGTCTACGGGCATCCGGTCGGCGATGACCGTCGATGCGGGAGGCAGCAGATGGTGCGCTTCGTCGAGGATCAGCCAGTGGGGCCGGCCATATTCCACGCGGAGGCGGGTGAGCACTTCGAGGAGGCGGGAAAAGAACGCCGGGCGATCGCCCAGGGGGACCGACAGCGCACAGATGACCAGCGACTGGCCGGGATCCCTGAGCAACTGGTGGATCTCATCGAGCGGAGGAATGGAGGTCTCGTTGCCGATGACGGTGACATCGGGCAACTGGAGATAGTCGCCTTCCGGGTCGATGAGACAGAATTGATAGTCGTGCCGGAGGAGTGTTTCGAGGATAGCGGTAGTAAAGGTGGATTTTCCGCCGCCTGTGACGCCGGCCAGCAGTATCCCGCGCTGATAAGGGCTGATGACGAAGGGACCTTTTTCGGTGTCGCCCAGTTGCAGGTAGTGGCGGGTCAGCTTTCCGTCGAACCCTGCGAGATCGGTTTCGATCAGCCGGTCGATGAGCTCGGCCACGCCTGTGCCATGCGATCCCGACGTCACCCAGTCTGCCTGGGCCTTTACGGAAGGCAGGGCGTTGGCGACGGCCACTGCGCATTCCACGGACTGTAGCAGGGAAAGATCGTTCTCGGCGTCGCCTATCCCTACGGTGTTGTGGGCGGATAGGTGGAGGCGGTGCAGCAAGGCCTGGAGCCCGGTGGCCTTGTTGATCCCGGAGGGAAGGATCATGACCGCGCCTTTGTTGAAGATGACCTGGAGCTC
>Ga0105239_10000088_pt1 | contig 129608 bp, 137 predicted proteins | sample KBSC44metaG_FD_92761 | JGI IMG/M metagenome (GOLD analysis project Ga0105239, IMG submission 92761) | Corn rhizosphere microbial communities from Kellogg Biological Station, Michigan, USA - KBS C4-4 metaG | ecosystem: Host-associated > Plants > Roots > Rhizosphere > Soil | place: Michigan... | reverse complement strand
GGTCGGTGGTTGCGTCCTGCGAGTGTGTAGTCGAGGATCTCCCACATCAGGCTCGTGTTGATCGAGACTGTCCGTCGTGTCGGCTCGCGGTCGTCGCTGTTTGCGCGGCCTGATGTGACCGCCGATTGTATTAGAGCCTGGAGCTTTTCGTGCTGTTGTTTAGACAGTTGTGAGTTAAGGCATTTTTCCAGTTGAGTGATTTCGGGGATGGGGAGAGATGACGACACTGGTCTTTGGTTCTGAAAGGTAACAAACGGTGGGAAATACGAACCATTATCTGGCAAGCAGGCCAGAGCTGGGCCATTTCAGCCAGGAATCTCAGGCACGTCGCCAACTTGACTTGAGCGGCATCCCTTGCTCGTCGTGTGGGTGCTCCGCAGAAGTAGATCTGGATTGTGCCGGCCAGAGCTACGCAATGCCCGATAAAGGGGTCGGACACTCGGTAAGCTTTCCCCGACAACATGTCGACGAAACGGACGATCCACGTGGTGTGGATGAGAGCCTGTTCCGAGGATGTTTTCCAAAACGTGTTGGGCACACCGAGGTGGGCTGAATTCTGTGGTCGGTATGAGTAGAGGAACGGGTGGTTGAGCATGCTGTTTTGAATGTTAGCTAGCGTGATACGACGAAATCATATCTTGACTGTTTACCTGTGGATGGCGTGGTATGTGAACTGTAAGTACAGCCAAGGGCTCCAATATGTCCGATTCCCATGTAATTCTTCACGCGGGCGGTCTGAAAACCTGGCTGAATCGTACCTATGGAAGGTCGGCAGCTTGGTTTCCAGATCCATCAAGTGCGCCCCGATGACTGCGTACCCAGAGTTCACAGACCAAGGCGGCTCACCGTGTGAGTGTGCACATTGCATCATGTAGGTCCGCACTTCTCTCCAGAGAGTTGATAGCTGCACCATGTACGCCCAAATCCCGGCGTTGGGGCTTTCGTTGGTCTGCATCGCCTCCTGTGGAGTTGAGGGAGGTAACAGGTCGAGCAGTTCCTTCTGTGGATCCATGCGTGACCCGACATATTTGGGATGGTCGATGTCTTTCAGAAAGTTCATTACAGGGCTTTGATGCCCGTAGATCTGCGTCAGGAAGTATAGACTCCAGAAGACCCTTCTTCGACACTCGGCGCTTGTGGATTGCTCGCCGGTATTGGTTTCGATGTCGAGAGACGTACTCTGACAGAAAGTCGTGGCGATCCCGAGATATAGTGATGTGAGGTTCATGTCTTTGCCTACTTCAATGAATGTCAGAAAGCGCCAATGCGGTAAATTCACTGACTGGACTCACATAGGAAATTGGCGAGAGCAAGCATGCAAAGACTTTGTAGGGTCGGGAGCTGCACATTGCCATGGGCGATTCTGAACATGACATGCTCGCGGGCAAGTTGCGCATATTTCCGTGTCAGCTTCTCCGATCGGCCCTCAAAGTAAGCATGACTGGAGTAGCGTAATGCGAGAGCCAACAAAGATAGAATGACCTCTTCACAACACTCCTCCGGATTTGCGAGGTCAACCCGATCAAATAGCCAAAGTGGTTGCATGTGGCAGAATTGAAAGTAGACGTCAATAACGTCTAAAATAGCGTCTTTGGGTGGCATCTCGTTTGGAGCAGATGTGATTGACTGAGACCATAATCTACTTGATACTGACCTGGGGGTCTCCGTCGAGCATCTTCCCCCAGCTGTTCTGTCGAAGTATTAGTCGTTGAATCAGATGAGTCTTCTCTGCCGAACTTGCACCTAATCCAGGGAAGTCATACGGTGTCCTCTCTAACATCAAATCCATCTTCTCTTCCAACTGAGCAAGTCGACCTTCCTGAATTACCGGTAAGTTGGGTAATTCCATACGTCGAAATGAATGGGTTTCATCTCTCACCAGATCTCGGGCATTGCTGTGGGGAACGTCCGCTGTGATGCTACCAATATGATCATCTGCATACTTACAAGTCTGTCGAAGACGGGAGCAGGACGAACAAGACGGTCTCTCTCCAGGGCACCGCGACTTCTTCCTCCTTGTCAAGCAGGCAGAGTTTAGCAAGTCTTAACCCAAGAACGCTCGATGCGGGAAAGCGTGTGGCGAGAACTCACCGGCAGTTTATGCATGCCTGTATTGCACGCTTGTTTACTCGGTACCGAGATTCGGACATCTTGTGCCGCTATCGATATCTATAGAAACCCACATAGACTGTGCTATCATCATGGAGTGAGGAGAGAGGGAAAAGTCCATCGGGCTGCAACGTTGTGGGAGTTGGTGACTAAGCGGAAATAAGGACAGGTTGGACGTCTGGAACAAAGAGGGCGAGAGTTCACGTGGTGAAGGCTAGGAAATGCTACAACATTCCTGATATTAAATGGCGTACTAGTAGTTCGTTGAGAGGCGTCGGGCAAGTCCATCTGAAAATGCTTGTTGAAGGAGCCCCCCAGTTACGAGAAATGTATCCCACATGTTCTTGATAAGAGGCTAGCAGGGATCGGTGAGCCGGCGGCCGCGGAAGTCCAAACAAACGCACTCGTAGACACTTCATCACGAGGCAGAGGTGCCGGAATTGTAAATGTAACCGCCCGGACGTTAGCTGAAAGCTAACTTTGTCTGGCAACCTGAGATACAAAATGCATTCCAATTGTTGTATTGTCGAACCCAGGAAGGGTCCCACAGGGACTAAAGTCTTTGCTTTTTGAAGTACATTGGCTACAGTTCTAGATGCAACAACGGAAACGCGGCGGCCTCAAGGTGGCCTGAGCCCATAACTTAACTTGACGTCGCACATCTATGTGTGTCTGATAGCAACTAACAGTCTTCGATCGGAGTGGATAAGTGCGGATAACTTCAACATTTCTCCGGAAGATGGAAATCTGTTGCAGTCCGCCATAATGCCTTCTATTGATCGAGGCTGCGCCGCGCGGTTCTTCTAGCACGATGGTAGATCTACAATCATGTTGAAAAGTCCGTATTCAAGTTAATTCGATTGGGAAATGACGTCCTATTTGAGGCGCGACTATTCCAGAACTTGATATAGGCCGGGACATACCGATCACGTGTCGGCAAGACTCCTCTACCGTCCCACTCTGAGATAGGCTTCAGATAATAGGCTTAGAGTACTCGGTACTTGGTAGTGCTTGGCACGCCCTGCAAACACGCTGGCTGCCGAGATGACCGTCCTGTCGAAAGATAGCCTACAAGCAGCCGGAAGGGAGTCCCATCGGTGAGCGGTTATGAGTCGAACGGTATAAAATATGGTTTTCTGCTAGAGTGTACAGCAGCAGTACATCCATACACCAGTGATCTTACCCAAGGCAGGTATTTAATGTGCAGAGATGGCATCTCCCAGCAAGGAGGACGCAATCGTCATAGTGGGCGCTGGTGTCTTCGGTCTCACGACAGCACTGAATCTGCGACGCAGAGGATACGAAGATGTGACTGTTCTCGATCGAATGGCACCTCCAGTGCCAGATGGTAGCAGCTGCGATATTTCACGAATTGTTCGCAGTGATTACAAAGATCCATTCTACGCGAGCATCGCTTCCGAGGCAATTTCAGCATGGCGAAATGGGCCTTTTGCCCGTTTCTATCACAATTCTAGCTTCGTGTTGACGACCGAAAAGCAGCCCGATGAATATCTCGAGAACCTGAAGGTTGTCCTTCGTGGTCAGGGACAAACCCTCTACAATTTCCACAGCACGGCAGAGCTACAGGAGAGATTTCCATCTCTACGTGACATCAAGGATGACCTAGGTGGCTATGTGAATCCCAACGGTAAGGAGATTGAGGTATTCTGTGGAATATGTGATGAACGTTTCTGACGCTGCAAATCACAAGGCGGCTGGGCCGACGCAGCTGGTGCCATCGGTTTGTTGGCTTCTATCTGCACTGCGGAAGGAGTGTCCATTATCACGGGCCCTCGAGGCACCGTGCAGTCACTTCTCATCACGAATTCGAGAATTCAAGGGGTGAAAGTCGCCTTGGGACCTCCCGTTCTGGCCCGCAACGTTATTCTCGCGACCGGTGCTTGGACAAATCGCCTGTTGGATCTGACATATGCCATTTCATCCTCTGCTCAGCCTGTGGGTTTCATTCAACTCACAGCAGAGGAAGCACAAAGCGTCGCTTCAATGCCCACGTTGATCAACATGACGTCAGGATTTTTTGTCTTCCCTCCATTTCCCGGGACGAACATCCTCAAAATTGCACGCCATAGCCACGGATTTGAGTCCACTGTCACCATCGAGGGGACAAACCGAACGATTTCAGCACCGAAGCGTGACTCCAACAATGCAGCCTCACAGTTCATCCCAGAGTCTGCTGATGCTGCCTTCAGACAAGGCCTGGAGCAAATATTGCCGAGATTTGCCAAAAAGCCATGGATCCAACGTCGGCTGTGCTGGTATACGGATACCCCAGAAGGTAATTTTGTTGTAGACCATCATCCGTCTATCAAAGGGTTGTTCATTGCCACAGGAGGCGCCGGACAGTAAGTTTCGCCTTCTATCTGACAGGCTTTCTGTCCACATGTCCCGCCTTGCATTTCCAATAAATGGACTAACCATGATCTTGAATAGTGGATTCAAATTCCTTCCAGTTCTTGGTAGATATATTGCAGACTGCTTCGAAGGGAAAGCATCCCCTGAAGTCAGGGAGAAATGGAAGCTGAGAAAGGATCCTGGCGTTAGAGGGCCCTTGGTGTGCAATGATGGTAGTCGAAGAGGCCCTGAGAAGAGGGTATTGACACCACTTGAGCAAGCTAAACTATAGTCATATTTTCATAGGTTGACCAGCTCCCATTTGCATATCTCGTGGTACATTTGCAGCTGAACCTTAATATTGACCCTTTGGGTCATTTTGGTAGCATTTCATGAATCGGAGCGACAATGCTAGAATTTCGAGTACCCCAGGACCGGGTGGATTTCACTCGTTCCCTCTCATCATTGTGCTTATCTCCCATCTCATTTAATTACGTGGCTGTGACATGCTCGCGGCATTGGGAGTTGCTGATGAGAAGCATAACCACGTGATCGGCAGTGCCGTCGGCTTTCCCCAGGTGCCGTCTGACAGTCCGGTCTTTTTCAGGCTCAACTATCCTCATCACTGAATATCGATGGTGCCTGGGCTTTGATATGCCTCAATTGGAATCAAGACCGTTGTGATAGTCTCACTCGTAAGAACACTGTCCTCGTGACCGGGCGATGACCACCGCGCAGTGTTGCTCAATCCAGTTCAGGTCCTGCCCAAGAGAAAGCAGCCCCTTTACATAAAATTGATTATCATGGAACAGTTTGAGGTCACCCAGACAATACTCACTGTTATCGTTCATTCCTCGCAGACCACATAGTCTTGTAGCATAATATCTCTTGTGTTCAACATGCTTTCCACCCTCACCCAATACCTTGGCCAAAAGCCTTATGAGGCGCAGGTAAACCCGAAGATTCAAGAGCCACAGAAACCAGGGCCACTACCAGCGTCATGGTACTGCTTACCAGAGATGTACCAGCTGGAACGTCGGTCCATATTCTCGAAAAAGTGGTTGCTCATTACCCACAAACTTAGGTTCACAAAACCAGGAGACTTCTTCCGTTTCGAGCAGGCCGGGTATCCTTTCGTGCTGTGTCTTGATAAGGACGGTCAGATCAATGGCTTTCACAATATCTGCAGGCATCGTGCCTTTCCAGTGGTGACGGAAGATGAGGGCAATGCTCGGATATTTGCTTGTAAATACCATGGCTGGTCGTACGGCCTCAATGGGAAGTTAGCCAAAGCACCCCGATTTGACACCGTTCCTGGTTTCCAAAAGGAAAACCAAAACCTCTTCCCTGTGCATGTGCACATCGACGCCCTGGGATTTGTGTGGGTGAATCTTGACGGGTCTGCGATCCCTTCTGTGGCATGGGAAGATGACTTTGAAGGCGTTGATACCCAGGAACGCTTCAAGTCCTTCGACTTTTCTCAGTACAAGTTTGATCACATCTGGGGCATGAAGGGAGACTTCAACTGGAAAACTCTTGCCGACAACTACAATGAATGCTATCATTGCACAGTGGCCCATCCCGACGTGGCTCGCTTGGCTGACTTGTCGTACTACTATACCGTCAGCAAAGCTGGTCATATTCAGCATTTTTCACGGCCTGCAAAGGGGAAGGAGGACGAGGATATCAAGAATGCAAGCACTTACTATTTCCCAAATGCCTGCATGACCGTTTCGTAAGTGAGCCCAGAAGACTTGGATTTCACATCACAGGAGCTAACTATCCACGCAGCCCGCACTTCTTCTACATGATGCGATGTGTACCGACATCATCAACCACCGTTTCCCTGGAATATGAGGTGTACCGTCACGTCGATTCCTCAGACTATGACTTCGAGTACATCGACTCATTCTTCAAGCGCGTACTTGGAGAAGACAAATATTTGTGCAATGCAACTCAGAAAAACTTGAATGCTGGGGTCTATGTCAGCGGTCAGTTTCACCCCGAGCTGGAGAGTGCACCATTATTCTTCCAGAGTTTGGTAAGACAGCTGGTTACGAAACACCGAGAAGACGAGCACGTCGAGGGACGAGAGATATGGCCATCACGGCGTCAGCCATTGGGTTCTGTAGGTGTCGAGAAAGATGCTGCTTTTTGTTCAGGGTTGGCCTGTGAACCTCCAGCACTGGTTGCTTGCGAATGGTGACGGGCGATGCTTCAAGTTGCTGCATAACTAGGTAGTTAGCTAATTAGTGTAGGATAGCCTGTCTTTGTATTTAGTGATTGCAAGTACGGAACATTATTCAATGGTGCCTCGTTGCCGGTTCCAATGTCAATGTCATTTTGGTGATGAATTCATAATCGCATGATTAAGAATGGGGATGTGCTTCCCGAGAGTCAAGGCCCAGGCTTCATTATCTGCCAAGTACTTCGTAGTTATCTTAACTAGCAAGTATTTCGTCCTCGGCAAGGCTCACCATCTTAAGGCCCCCAACCTGTGGAAGGTCGCTGGCCGAGGCGAATTCTGTGAAGGAAGGTCTCTCGCGTAGCCCCGATGAGTGCATGAACCACCAACTTCACACAACCATTTAAAAACTTCTGTTCCTCGTAGCCCATCTTCTGACAACATGATCCAAGATTGAATTTGACAGCATGACGGAAACTCCCAACGTCACAGGTCCAGGTGCTTATCCCAAAAAAGTGGTTATTCTCCGTTGTGTGCGCGCAAACAGTCTTTTCCTTGTGGCGAGCCTTATTGTATTCTTCGCTTCGACCGTGAAAAAGTCCAGGACCCCATACGATGACGATAGCCCGTACTATGGATTATTGTACTTTTCAAGCTTTATCACTGTAGGTCCATAATCTATTCCCTTCCCCGATGAGTATTCAACCTGAACACTCTTGAAAACACCTACTATCGGATGAGGTGACCTACACTTGCTAACGACTGGGCTCTCTCCAGGCAGCACTCAGCGTCATCGTCATAGCGGGAGTCTCGAAAGCGTTCTGCAAACTCGTGGAAAGTCCTGTCGAACCAGGCGAGAAGCAAAGTCAATACAAGAAAATCCGGATTGGTTTCGTCCTCAGTGTGATAACCACGCTCGTTTTAGTCGTGGCTTCTGGGCTTCTGGGCTTCCTCTGGGCTTGCGGAGCCCAATATTTCGGCGGCTTCTGGGTTCCTTCCCTGCTCGCGAGTCTAGCAACGTAAGTACCCTACGGCTGACTTACCTGTTGAGAAACATTCAAAGCTAAAAGCACGATCTCCTGTAGTCTCGCCGACGTGGCAGTCCTTTGCTCCATTTCGTTGGACTTCGTTGTTGCGCGACGGGCATTCCTTCGAGCTACCTCCCCGAAGGATGACGTAGAAGCTCTTTTACTAATATGAGTGTGCCTCGGAGCTAAGTTGTATAAAAACATTTTGCCCCATAGAACATCAGCTCCTCATCAACTGATCGCGCAATTTCGCTCTGAAAGACGCTTTCGACAATCTTGAGTACGGCTAATTCACATCATCAGAATGGTCAGCATGCGAATTTCCAATAGATTCCGACTCTTCGATGGCCTGAAAAGAAAGATTAGGTCTTAAGCGTGGTGTTTGGATTGGAATTAATCTGATATCTGAGGAGGTCAAGGCCTGGGGAGGCACCTGGGAGGGGCCACCTGGGGCTATGGAAGTGGTGACGTCAGGGCAGGGGCTCAGCCTCGCACCCCTCGGCAAGCCTCCCAGCTGGCATCAGCTCTGACTTCAACGTGAAAGCTCGAACTCCGCGAGCAAATGTGGACCTGGAGGATTTTACCGCCTTCATGAGTCTCTATTTCGATGATAATCAATATCCAATCTTACTCAAGACTACGACTCCAGGCCCATGTCAGCCTGCCATCGAGGGAGCAAGTGCTCGAGACTCAGTCCTATCCAAGTCGATTGGTTATCGAAGTCAAGTCCTATCAATTTACGAAAAGGGGTAGAATGTTAATGGAGTGTGCATACTGCGGTTGTGTACATTAAGCGAACCTCGGCGAGTCTTGAGGCTGTCTTGACATTGAAAAATATATCCATAGTGATCATTCATCTTACGAATAACAATCCCTCGGTTTGAAAGCCTCAGTGGTATTGATGCAACTTCAACATCCACATTTATGATCCATTGTTAGGTGAAGTATGGCTTGATTAGTCTTTCGTGTTCCACTGCGAAGAGGTCTTCAGTTCTTCCTTGACACAGGTGTTACAGTTACCGAGGATGGATATGCTCCACCAAAGCAGACAAAAAGTCAGAGGAAGTCGGAGAGGGTTCTTGACAGAAATCTGCCGATGGCGCCAGGATTGTGAGCCCTCCTTGCCGATATAGTCTTGAACCTGAGGTTTGAGACCCCATTTGATGACCGAAATGTTATCCTGACTGATATCAAAGACTTTGCCTGGTGTTTCACTCGTCACTCAATGGGTTTTGCAGGGCAAGCAAAATAATCTGGAAGAGGTCACCTAGAGGTGAAAGTTTAGAGACATGACGACATTATACGGTCGAGTATTGCACACTACCCCGCCTGGTATACTTCGGAGCATAGAAACATCTATTCTACACTGGATGTGAGACGGACGTGAAAACATTGCCCCAGCCTTTCATTCCAAAGACAGGCCTAAGAAGGCAAATTCGCCATTCTCATATCATCTCGGATCCTGGTAGAGCGTACTCTGTTGTATTCTCTCACGCGGGAATGCATGCCTCGACCATACAGGCTGTGATTTACCCTTGAACGAAAAATGCATGAAATTGTCACAATCCAATTAGGTCAACGAAGCAACTACCTCGGGACTCATTTCTGGAATATTCAAGTGTGAATTGACAGTTGATACGCGTGAGATCTCAAGCTGATATCATCCAAGGAGTCATATTTCACTTATTCCGAGCATGAGCGGGCTATCATTGACCATGATGTTCACTTTCGTCCGGGGTTCGGGAGCGACAATTCGGAGACATTTACCCCCAGAGCCATCATATATGACTTGAAGGGCGGTTTTGGTACACTGCGCAAGTACAATGCTCTCTACGCTATACAAGATGAGTCCTCACCTGCCCAAGGACTCTGGTAAGTCACCCACAACAAGTTTAATTGACGGTGAAAGTGACAAGGACAGGGAAGGGGCGACCACGATCCAGAATGAACCAACGATCGAACCTTCCGAGTACCAAAAGAGACTCGAAGGTGGTCTTCCTACTCCTCAATTGCGGGCTTCTGACGTGAGATATTGGTCTGACTTCAATCGAGTGTATTTCCATCCTCGGTCAATCGTGCAGCTGAACGATTATGAGCTGAACTCGCAACTCATGCCCTTCGAGACCTGGTCCAGCGGCGAAGATTTATTCCAAAATCTGGATAGAGAGTTCGACCTCGTCGATCGTGACATACGGCCATTTGTCGAAGAATGTGATCAAATGCAAGGATTTCAAATACTTACTGGGGTGGATGACGCATGGGGAGGATTTGCTGCAAAATATCTTGACAGTCTTCGTGACGAATATGGCAAAACAAGTATTTGGGTATGGGGGCTCGAGGATCAGTCAAGAATTGCCAGGGTATGTGCTGTCTGTACTGAAATAGACTTATCTGGGTACTGAACCACAAAAAGCAAAAGCAACAACTGCGATCTTGCAACTCGGCAAAGTCATTGCGCTCCTTGGGCCAACAAGCATCAGCCTTCATTCGATTGGCGGTCCCTCCAGCAAATCTACCAGGTTATGTCAATCTCCTGGATAACTCAGACTGGGCAACCACTGCATTACTCGCTGCGGGCCTTGAGTCGAGCACCCTTCCGACGAGATTTAACGCAACCTCTCGAAAGAGGGGATCTTTGACTCTGTTCGAAGATATTCTGAATACCAATGGAAATCAGAATCTCTTCGAGCTTTATGCTAGCATCACTGGCTCCAGCAACAGCTCCGATGGTCAGCCCAATGGAACTAGTTCAATGCAGAATGGAGGAGGAGATTCTGGAGTTCATACGAATCCAATGCCCGCTCCACTCGACATTGACTATTTCCCAAGATCGAATATCTTGGCGGGCAGGTCTTCCCATGTCTTTGGTCAGGTGGAAAGTGAACGTGACAGGTTGGAATCTGACCCTAGAACGTCAAGCCTCACCCCAGAAGAGCGTCTCCGCAGAAGACTGAATGATGAGAGTGTGGTGGAGATGTAAGTCGACCATCCTTGGTTGCTGATTCTCATTCGTGAACTGCGACTGGGCAAATGCAACCCCAGTCCTTGACACGCCCATGACTAACCTGGGCGTAGATTTCAAACCGACCTCCAATATCCCACACTGGACACATTTCCGGAGAGACTCTTCCAGACCAAAAGACAAGAGCAGGGTGCATTGGATATTTCAGCCGCCCTCGTGTGCACTTCAGCCATGAAGAACGAAATCATTGGTCTTAGGGATGCAACATCTCGATTGGTGCAAATGGACCAACGTGAAAGTCTTTACAACGACCTCACCGAGTTGGCTCAAAATTACAACTTTGGCTGGGAAAGTGGATCTGACACTGGCAATGACGATGACTGAATTTGTGGTTACCAGGTAAACTTGAAGAATATACCTACAAACAAGTCTTTGTCAAAATATGACGCGACAACGGCAATATTTTGGTTGTGCATGATGCAGTGAGCCAGACTCCCTGCCTTGTTTTGTTCTGATGGTGGAGTTTGTCCCCCTCTAGCCGATCGATTCGAAGCGAGACCCTCGAGAACACTTGCCGAGTTACTGAACACGGCCCAGAGACCGAAGTTCACCAAGCCGCCACCAGTGGGGTTGCAGCGCTCTGAAGGATGTGTAGGCATTGCAACAAGCCCTGATAATGTTACGCGAGAAAACTTCGCATTCTAGGAGTTAGGCCTCCATAATTGCAAACAATTGGCATCTCCATCCCATCCTACGGGTCCATGAGTCGATAATGGGCCCAAAGCACCCCATGGTGGGGGGAGGTTGGCAGAGAGCAAGGGGATCCATCGTCGATGCATCGAGGGCTTGCGCCTATCGCCACAATCAGCCTGGAGCAAGCGACTTCTGGCTCGCGCCGGAGGAATCAACGCCACCGTTGGGGGGCATGTTAACATTCCGACTAACCTTCAATGGTTCGGTCAACCGACCTTTTCCTGGCCCTTTTCTGGGAGAGGAACCGACTCAGACTTCGTATACCGTCACCACATTCAATAGCTCCCTTCGATTTACGACTTGTTCAATAGCTTACCTGTACAACGGGCACGCCGTGCATTCCCCTGCCATTTCAGAACTTGTCGATTATTTGTTTTGACTCGCTCGAACAGAAAGCTGTGCCATCAGAATACGGATGCGGTTTGCTAGGATGTTCAATGGCATGCACATCTGGGCGATGGGATGGCATGGGATATGATGGGAGGGACGTTTGCGCAAAACCTCCCACTGGCTAGACTGAAAAGCAGGATTTCTGCATGTCTCAGTGCTAGCGCAGAGGTCTTACCAGGCACCAGTCTACCATTGGGCGATGACTCAGTCAAGCTTCAACGCCAAAGGTGGGGATGTCTTGACGCCTCGGTGAATTTTCTCTCACTTCCTGAGTAACTCCTCCACCCACCCACAAAGTCCAACCGGTTTTCTCTTGTCAAGGGTCCCCAACCTCGTCCAAAAGCTGCCTTGAACCTTTTGGGGATCTTCCACTGTTAGCTTTTTGCTTCGATTTCAGCAGAGCAACCAGCTAGCTTGACAGCATCACGCTCACTAGCCTTCCTATTGGTTGAGAGCAGCTTCTAAAAATCGATGAAGCTCAGCTTTTGTCGAGGGGTCACATTGTCCAAACTACAAACTATTGAAAGATGGTGACAGATCGTCTAGGATGACGCCAGGCCAAATTCTCAAGCTGTCCATGCCGAACTGTCTCGTCCAAGGTACGGAGCATCGAGCACAACGTCCTCCAGTTCTTCCGAGGTGTCAAAGGACTTTGTTGGGGTAGTGGGCCAGAAGCACTGTCACTAGCATTACTATTCTTGTCGCCATTTATTGGCGCATGGACTGCTGGATGGTGGGTGTTTGCTTAGGGAGCGGGAAGCCCGGGCACCAAAGCCTGGACGCACTCAATAATAACACTACTATCAAAACTTATCGCCGTTATCGATTTTGATTTGGGCGCACGATCAAATACGAATTCACCATGTGGCTAATAGCTCAGAGCTGTCAGCTGCCCTCCATCAGCACCCTGACCGGAATTCCTTTTCTGATGCTCGTACACCTGGGGGGATGGGCCGGGGCCAATATTCTGCAGCAGTAGCAACTCTATTCATCCCTGCTCTGTCGCCTTTTCCCGGAATTCTCCACTGGGCTTGGATCCTCGTGGTCTGAGAAGGCAGACCGGTTGCAACCCTGCCTGACCAAGACTGCCCGCCGAACAAGTCCCACCTTACCCCACTATGACAACATCCCCTCTGTGCATATTTTCAGGAACAGGCAACGTGCTGCGGAATATTGCATTTGGCTCGATAGTTCTTGTAAGGTGTTGCTGTTTTTTCCCTTCGGAAGCTGTTCGACGGTCCACCCACACTTGGGATAGAGGTACAAAATACCTTCGTCCCCATCGCTCTCTTGGATTCTTTTCTACCAGGCTTCTATCACTCGACTCCTCGCCCCCGTTCTCATTGGCAAGAGCTCCTTCGCTAAGGCTCTCATACATTCGCTCACACACTACATAATCAACATGGTCAGATCATCTGCCGTTCTCCTCGCCACTGCTGGCTCTGCCGCTGCCCTCGCCATCCGTGGTGATACTACTTCTGCAACAGCCGATGCATTCGTTGCATGGACCAGCGTAACTACGACGACGACGACCACCACTAAGCCAGTCGTGCCGACCACAACTTGGAATACGTGGGAGCAAACTACTACTACCACCACCAAGCCAGTCGTACCGACCACAACTTGGAATACGTGGGAGCAAACTACTACTACCACCACCAAGCCAGTCGTGCCGACCACAACTTGGAATACGTGGGAGCAAACTACCACCACGACGAGTAAGGCTCCAGTCAAAAGTACTACCGCTGTCTGGAGCGACTGGGAGAGTGCAACGACCACGACGAGTAAGGCTCCAGTCAAAACCACTACCGCTGTCTGGAGCGACTGGGTGTCCACCACCACCACCACCAAGCCCGCTCCGGTGACTTTCCAGACATGGCAACCAGCGCCAGCACCCAGCTCGACTAAGCCAGCTCCAGTGACCTTCGAGACCTGGGCTCCCGTTGCTCCAGCCTCATCGAAGCCAGTCGCTCCCGCTACCTTCCAAACTTGGGCACCTGCCCCCGCTCCAGTTGCTCCTGCTACCTTTCAATCCTGGGCTCCTGCTGCTCCAGCTTCATCTAAACCAGCCGCTCCAGCTACGTTTCAAACTTGGGCGCCTGCTCCCGCTCCAGTAGCTCCAGCTACCTTCCAAACCTGGGCTTCTGTCGCTCCAGCACCCGCCCCTGTTGCTCCAGCCTCGACATGGCAAAGTTGGGCTCCTGCGCCCTCGAGTGCGCCAGCTCCAGCACCGCCTGTTGTGACCAGCAACCCTGTCCAGAGCTATGCTCCTGTCACCACCGCTGCGCCAGCGACCTACACAGGTGCTGCCAGCAACAATAAGCCCGCTGTGGCCCTTGTCGGTGGCATTGTTGCCTTGATTGCGCTTGCATAAGCTTTGCAAGACGCATTTGTGATGTTGCATTTTACGAGTTATGCATGATAAAGTCTCTACCTTTTTGGGGTTTGAGCGTACGATCCTTAACGACAGAATAAAATGGTGAAGCATTCAGATTTGCTCCCAAACTGGAATACCTGATGCATAGAGAACTGGAGCGAATATTGGAGGCAGGCTATAGCCTCATCACCTCCAATGACAGGAGGTTGATTTATCCTTTGTATAGTCGCATCTACTCTCTATAATGTAATAGTCTCCGAGCTAGGTGTTTGGAAAATATAAAAGGTTAAAATCTACCCAATTGACCTAACAATGTATCTCTTGCGAACAAATCACCCGTGAAGAAAAAAAGATAAATGTTGGGAAATGAATAAAGTGCCAGCCGCCCGTGAGTTGGAGAGTATGCTCATCTTTACGCTCAAGAAGTACTGATGTCATCGTGCTAACATCCGTGGATGACAAAACTTAAACACAAGGGAAATCTTGAGGGTAGTCTACAATATTCAACAGCTGAAATATATGAGAGGGTTGTGCTGAGAAATAGTATTCGTTACTACGATTAGTCCTTTTAGCTTTCAGGCACTACAGAGGATAGCTATCCAAGCAGCGTCTCTCTCTGATAGTAACTGACCTTGCCTGAATGGAAGTCTTTGAATTTTCCACATGTAAAGTCTACACAGACGATTAGCTGGATTAGCATCTAGTCTTTGTCGGTGTTCTTGCAAAGAACAATGTTGTCGTTGCTGTGTTGCTCCATGGTGGGACCGTAGCTACTCAATGATGGCGCATTGTGTTTCTCCAAGACGCCATGCTGAACACTGTTTACTCAGCTCGGTGATTTTACAAATCACCACTCTGCAAGGTCGAGACTAGCTCAGGTTGCATGTGTGCAGCACTTACGCCGATGGAGCGGATGGCAATGGTTCATGGCTCAGAGCTCCATGCGCCTTTGCGTGCAATGTCCTTTTTATGGTGACGCAACAGATTCAGCCTAGAATTCTGGTACATGGCACCAAGGGGAGCTGAAATCAAACACAAACCTCCATCACTACGATGTTCGGGGGAGTGGGGGTTAGCTTACGGCCCAGATCGCCTAAGAACGACCTGTAGGGGGGGCCAGGGCAGTGCGTTCGATGATGACGACCTTGAGAGGGTGTGGAGACTAAGATGGTGAGGCGTGTTGTTGAGCCAGGCACCCATCAAGGGCACACCTGTTTGTGCATCCTTCACTCATTCCGAAGGATGAATGCGGCAGTAATCAGAGGGGGTGACTCTGGATGGATGAGCAATGGTGCTTACTTTCCCCTGAATTCTGTTCAGCCTTGTCACGTGGTCTCACTAGTTGTGGTCCATGGTTGTCTCAGGTGCTCATCCTCGATTGCCGCCAACGCGTGATTGACGCAGCAAGCGCGTTGACCAAGGCGACCGTCAAAAGGAGTATCACTGGATGAAGATAATGGGGTCCTAAGGGGCACGGAGGAGGTTTTAGAGATCGCAGATGCTACATTACAACAAGCTCGCTGAGGATAGTGGTAACCTCAATTACAGTAGACTGCGTTCACAATAGTGAGGCTTCTAGGCTGGAAAACAATGAGTTTTCTTCAATGTCCGCCCCCATGGCAGGGAGCACGCAAAAGGGTACAAGTTGGACATTGACGCCTTCTGGCGTCCCCCAGTAGCAGCTGCCAAATCTGCTATGATGGCGAATGTGGCGTGGTTCCGACGAGGCTGGAGCAAGGCCCCGTTTGCCCAGCTGGGAAGGAACGCGGTCGCGGTCAACCGGTCAACAAGCTCCTTCCTTAAAGACCACCCGCACCTAGTCGTGATCAATAAGCACTGAAATGTAGCAAATTCACATGAATTATCATCTGCGCAGACGAGCCTGCTTGGCGCAAGAAAGACAGTAAGAAGAAAGTGGCACGCCATCTATCACTGCGATAGCACGGTCCAAACCATATGGTGCACAGCGATTGGCCCCTGCTTGTAGCACCTGGTCCACATGTCCCGGGTTAGGAGGAATCAGGGTTCAATTCCCTCTGCAGGCAGGCTTCTTTTTTGGAGAATCGTACTTTCGCCGCCCTCTGTGCCGGGAAAATCCCAATGATCCAATTCTTCTGTCAGGTGCCGCTTTTCTTTTGACAATCTTGATCCTTTGTCGATCGGATAGAGTTCCAGTCATTCTTGAACGCTAAGCAAGCACGCACTCTATTTGGCCTGGGAGGTGAAGGCGATGGTCAACTCGTTCGCATATTGTGCGTGATGTTTGAAGAGCAAAATAAATTGCGTGGACGTTGAGGATAATGGAGCTTTCCCGAGTGGAACAAGATGCCCAGAAACCCTGCTTCTGACTCTAGGTCCATTCTCATAAGCAAGGTGAACGTACGCCGTATGATCGTGTATTTGTGGAATCGCAGCTGGGGTTCCGTTTCGGTGTCAGTGAATTCGCGAATGGCGGCCCCCATCCACCTATGGCATTCGCCTCTGCTGGGGGAGCCTTTGGGAGCCAGAAAAAGACGATTGGAGAGGGAAAGCATCTCCCATAAGGCATCGTGCACGGGAACCAGGCTGGGCATGACTCTAGTTAGTGTCCATACCGGGCGAGCCTAAGTAATGGTTTGTCTGTCCATGAATAGGCACTCAATAGGTACATACCACGTAGAGTGCCGGGGGGAAGACACCAGCACCCATCATTACCCGGTTCTTGAATATTAAAACCAGTAGATTTCAACGTGGAGAAGAATGTCGATTGCGGAATAATCACGCCTAAAGGTAAATCAAAGCTCATGGGCAAGATACCTGCTGGCAGCTAACTCTCAAGAAGGAACATGAAATTAAAAAACACATGCTTTCATTTCAAAAGTGCTGAAGGTCCAATAGGAAAATCTCTATAACTCATCTCGAATATTTGTAGAGGTACTAGTACTTGACGACGTTGTCTTCTTTGTCGTCTTTGACTTTGCCCTCTTGCTCGGTTTTGGTTTTCGTGGATCTTGCATCTTGATCGATTTCATCAGAACATCCGACACAGCTCTTTGTAGTTCTTGACCTTTCGTCTCCAGCTCAGATACGAGGAAGGCGGGGTCGTCTGATGGTGAAAGCTTCTCCTGAGAAGCCAAATTTTTGTCCAGCCATTCCTTTGCTGAATCATATTTGCTTGTTAGAGAAGAGAGGTCTTCTGCTGTATACTCGTAGGGCTTGAATGCAGGCACCTCGGTCTCGATTGCCTCGGGGGTTGAGCTGGTGCTGTACGGATCTTCATCAAGGTCATCTCCTGGCGATGAAGTAGTTGTGCTGTGGGTCGTACTCGAAGCTGCAGATGCAGCGGATTCGCTGGCTCTTGATGCCGCATCTTCAGCTGCTTTCTCTATGTTTCCTTTCACCATCTCGATCATACCGGCCAAGTTCTGCAACCCATCTTCCAAAGCTTTAATCGCGTCTGGTCGCTTGCTTGCTTCTTTTTTCCGCTTCAAAACTGGATCAACCAAGGTCTTCAGGCTCTTCAATTTGTCTTTGAAATCTTTAAGTTTAGCATCTGCCCCATCCCCATAGAGCCATTCCGAGGTTGCAGATAATTGCTGTTCTAGTTCATTTCGGACTTTTTCAGTAGATGCAGAGATGAAGGAATCATCCTCCAGGTAATCACGAGCCCGATATGTGAAAGCTTCAAGGGTATTCAGAGATTCAGCCCGCAACACGGCATTCTGGTCAGAAGTATCGAATTGCGTGAGTCTTAGACGTAGTTTTGGCAGTGATGCAGTGGGTGGTGCATTTAGACCTATCGCAATGGGCTTGAGTGCGAGCGGGATCGAAACAATTGTTGGAGTTGCTTTCGCTGGCTTGGTAGATTTGCTTGAAGAAGAAGTCGTCGAGTCGGATGATGTACCTGAGGCTGACGACATGGTTGATCCTGAGCTTGTAGGATCAGATACTGGTAGAGGTGTCTCTGAAGACGAGTCGACGTCTTCGGGCTCCAGATCCGCGAGCACCTCTTGATCGCCTTCCTTTTTAGAACCGAATCCGAAGAGGCCTTTGACATTATCGATCACACCAGCCGCTTTACCATCTGCTTCACAGCTAACGGTGCCTGAGACGACTTCAGGCAGACCATCCAGAGTACTCAGTCGGACGTTAAAGTTAGTGCTGATATTTGCTGGGGCACACCCATGCTTGTCCTTCAGCTGTGCCACCGATTTGGTCAAGTTCGTAGCTTGAACATCCAAGATTGTGGTATCTTTCTCATCCACAGTTTGTGTGAAAGACAAGGTGATGTCTTCCAAAGCTTTGACAGGGACTTGCTTTTCGTGCCCTATCTGAGAGGAAGGAATGAAGAGTTTCTGTGTCTTTTCTTTATTTTCTGCATTCCATTTGATGTTGATGATTGAGCCAGAGATATCTGTGCTACGGATATCCTTGACCCGGAAGCTTGGGCTCAAGGAAGCAGCCTTGAAACCTGCACCCATGGCCGCTGCTTCGTCTGCGTTGACATTGGACTTGATTTTGCCAGAGTCGCCGGCGATTCTCTCAAGTTCTTTCTGGACAAATGGAGTCCTCACTAACCCTCCGTGGAGAATGATTGAGTCGAGATCGTCAAGCTGTAAGCCTGAGGAATCCAAGGCAGCAGATAGGGGTGGCCCAATCCGGGTAGCGTGATCAGCTGCTAGCTGTTCAAAGCTTTCCCTTGTTAGGCTGTATTTGAAATTCAGGTCATCATCATACAAGCCTTCGAAGCTTGCTGAGGCGACTGCGTTCGCACTGAGGAGTTGGCGCACTCGTTCCGCATCCTTCCAAAGCTTTGCCATAGTCTTTCCATGAGATTTCACCTTAACTTCTGAAACGTCGAATTTTTGAACTTTAGGTAACGAAAGAAACTGAGCTATCATGTCGTCAACGATGAGATCGTTCAAAGAGTCACCACCAAGTGTCCTGTCGAAGCCGGTGCCCAGAACAATGACTTCTTGGACTGTCTGATTGCGCTTGCCATAACCCTTGACCGTTCGGCCTTGAAATTTGAGTACAGTCGCAGTAGCACATCCGGCACCAACGTCGTATACAAGATGATACTCAGGTTTGGCTCCTTCTGAAACACTATCGAAAGTACGGGACGTTGCATAGTTGAGTCCGACTGCAAGGCCATCGCTGATAAGCCCGAGGACGCGTAAACCAGCCAAGTCTGCGGCTAATTCAACTGCTCTCTTTTCATCCGCAGTGAAGAATGCTGGGTACGTTATGACTACCTCGTTCACGTAGGTGCCCTTGACCACTTGCGATTCGGCGTTGGCTTTGATGTTTTTAAATTCCATCGCTAGTAGTTCTTCGACCATGAACACTTCGCTTTTTTTGCCAAAACTGCTGCTCTTGAACCCAATCGTACCTTGCCCGCCATCAGCTCGAGCAATCGTTTCAATGTCGAGCCCAGGATATCGTGCGGTATAGTCTTTCAATAGTTCAGATGATGCATCAAGGCCCAGGAGTGTTTTGAGATTCGGATAAACATCTGTCGGAAACCGAGCCGCCAGGGCTACGGCATCTCCGCCATACAGTCTTTCAGGAAACGCTTCATCGTCGCTAGTCTGCGCTCTTGAGGGTTTGAAGGCAAGTGTGGCCGCTTCTCTTCGTTTAGAGTCTTTCGAGAGGACGATGTCGATGGGGCTACCCGGTTTTACGATCGAGGACTTGAAATACTCGGTTCCAAGGTCGATTCCTAACACCGCAGAGGCAGCATGAGCACTGCTGCTGAGGAAGAGGAGAACGAGGAGTGGGAGAAGAATGAAAGTGGTAAGTTTCCGCCTGCCTGGGGGTGCCATATTGTTGAAGACTTAGGGAGAGCGGAAATTCATAGACGCATTGCGAGGAGCAGACCAAATCTAAATCATGGAATGCCAGGTATTTTGTAAGCGGCTCAAGGGACACCGTCTTCACATGAAATGCTTCACTCTGATGAGAACAACTTGTTCACATTTGAGACGAATTTCCAGCCAATTACGTCAATGATAATCCTCGGAACTCGAGATGGTACCTGCCAAGCCTTCCAACCATGGTACGGCGAAACACAACGGGAAGTAGAACACCCGAAGAAAAGTATTTCCGATATGTTGTCAACCACATCTGTCAGTACCTCAATGTAACACTGCCCTAACAAGAACAAAGTCCTGTTGTGGCAGGCGTGCGGTTCACTGCAAGCAGGTACGGTCATACTTGGTAGGCTTCTCAGACTTAAAGCTGGACCTGATTCTGTATGAAGGTTTGCCTGGACTGTAGCTGCAAATCATAGAAAGTCTCACCCGTTCAGGGACAGGATCCCCTGCTTTGAATGCTGGCGTCCGTTAGAATCATGACCACTGCGTCTGAACAGTACTTCAAAGGCAGTAAATGTCAGCACGATCCCGCGTGATCCTAGCCATGTTTTCATACAGCACTTCTACCAACACAGAATCGTGGACCTGAGCGATGCAATAGGGGTATCACCTGGCTTACAACTGACCACATCAAATCTGGTGTTAATCCTACAGCCAGGGTAAGTAACCCACTAGATGGAAATACAGGACACATTCTTTTAGAATCAGAAAACCGGTACTTTGAAAAAGTGTTGGCATCCAGCAAATCGACGAAACGTCTGCAGCAATCCCCCAAAGCCTGTCGCAGGAAGTCCTCAACAACCCTGACATCGATGCGCTCGGAGTTCCACAATGAGGGAAGCTGACAATCTCGAGGATAGGAAATGACGGCAGTGGACATTGTAACTACTGTCTCGAAGCTAACCCAACGTATCTGGGAGGCCACCATGGAACAATGAGCTCAGTCTCGACCCACGTAATCCGTGGAATGGTTCGTGGAAAAAACTGAAGAAGCTGAGACCCCAGATCGTGGGCTTCAATTCCCTACCGATGATAATCAACCTTGCGATTTGTCAACTCACGACCTCCAGTGTACGGGAATTCCAAACTAGTGCAACCTCAGAAATCATTTAGAAAATTATTCTCCGGGCAGTGCCTTCTAAGTGAAAAGCAAAGGATTTTCTTCAACAGACGAGAGAGTACGGACTCCTTTGTTGCTCGTTCACCCAGAGAGAGAATCAAAACGCAGCCATTGCGATGGACCTGCACATTTCGCCTTCATTGAGCACATCTAGAGGGTGTTCAATGCCAACTTACGAACACAGCAGACATGTTTGACCTGGCTCACGCAAAATCGAGCATTTCTGGCACCAACCCCAACAATTGACCGCGATGCTACTGAAAGAACCAAGAGTAAGCAGGTTGCCAACAAAAGAGGAGATATAGTAATACCAGACTCCAAAGAGAGTTCGGAGGAAAATAAGTAGATTTCGCCGAAGAAAAATAGGTGGGAGAATACGGAAGAAAACGAGAGTATATTTAGCAAAAGGAATAGCGATTATAGCAGCTTTTGAGAATTAAAAAGTGCAGAAAGAGCAGGACCAAGCCAAAGAATCAAAATAGCCTGAGGACAAAACGTCCAGCGTTCGGTCAGTAATTACACCCAAGAAATGAAAAACGCCTGACTCAAGTAGTCAACGGAGGGTTGGGAAGCGGACCAGGAAGGGATCTGTGTAAGAGAGCGAAGACGACCAAGGGGAAGGAAGAGGATGATGAGCAATCGTGGGAATATACCAAGTGGCAACGTTGGAGGCCGGGAGGAATCATTTAACCAGACCCTGAGGAGTTGCTCGATTTGGTAGATCTGTTGATTGTCGATGTTTCACAAGAGGTATAAGACGATCATTGCGAAGATAACACCACGCAACCCTTGGTGGGGATCCGCATCAGTATTCCCAAATTTAGGATCTAGGCAATCAGAACGCTTTGATCCATGAACCACCGAATAGGCTGTCAATTCAAATCTTGCGAATTCACGGTTGGAGTTGAAACGGGAATTGAGGTGAGATTTAAGTACGTTAGAGCATTGTAGGGGAAGCGCAATAACGTGTGCAATATACGGTAGATCATATGCAGACCTCGCGCAAGGAATTGATTGCGCATCTCAAGCTTGCCTATTGTCTCGCCGACTGCGTTAAATGCAGGACAACCATTTCGTCCTGACTCCGAATCCCCTCGAACCTCTCTCAAAACTTTGTCAATTGAAAGCATTCCTAGATCTCTTTTGCTTTCCACCGCCGCTTGACCTTGACTCCCACCGCCACAATGTTTATAGCCCGCTCAGAATATGGTAATGCTCCAAGGCCGAATGTCTCTGAATGCCTGTACTAACCAAAGCAGATCGAGGGATCAAGTATGTATTGAACGAATACGATACAAAAGCGTCAGCCTGACCATTTTTTTTTAGCACCTTCTCTCCCGAAGGGCGTCTGTTCCAGGTGGAATACTCCTTAGAAGCCATCAAACTCGGCTCAACAGCCATCGGTGTATGTACAAGGCCTGCAGGGATGCCCTGTCCATCTCAGAACCTATGGACTTACATATAATAGGTTGCCACATCCTATGGCGTTCTCCTCGGTGTAGAGAAACGTGTTACCTCCCCTCTACTCGTTTCCTCCAGCATTGAGAAGATCGTTGAGATCGATAGACACATTGGCTGTGCCATGTCGGGCCTACAAGCAGACGCGCGAAGCATGATCGAACACGCACGGGTGGAGTCACAGAATCACGCCTTCAACTTCAATGAGAAACTCGGTGTTGAGAGCTGCACCCAGGCTATTTGCGATTTGGCTCTGAGATTCGGTGAGGGTGCGCAGGGTGAAGAGTCGATAATGAGTAGACCCTTCGGTGTTGCACTCTTGATTGCTGGCTGGGATGAAGACAACGGCCCACAATTGTGAGTGCACATAATATTCTCCAAGGATGGAATCTCTGGTCTGGACGAGGCTGACTTACATCGACATAGGTACCACGCCGAACCATCAGGCACATTCTACCGCTACGACGCTAAGGCAATTGGATCGGGCAGTGAAGGAGCACAAGCAGAACTACAATCCGAATTCCACAAATCCCTGACGTTAGAGGAGGCCGAAACCCTTGTTTTGAAGACCCTGAAACAAGTGATGGAGGAGAAGCTGGACGCAAAGAATGTGCAATTGGCGAGCGTCACTCAAGAAAATGGATTCCGGATTTACACCGACGAGGAAATGAGCACCGTCGTTGCAAGACTTGAGGGTGACTAGATGGGTCTCCAAATTGTACCACTATTCCTGCTCTACGTTCCATTCGCCAGGGTACGAGCATAAGTTCGGAGTCATGGCGCGGCTTGAAAAGAAACGTCTAGGCATCATAGACCAAGGTATAGGTCCTTCACGTCGAAATATGGAAAAACGAATTCGGTCTATCAAATTCTTGATTCTTCAAGTTGTTTCTTTTCTTTATCAAAATCCCCTTTCTTACCGCTGATGAGACAGCAGAAACCGATGGTATTGAATTGGTGGTAGTCTGAATTAGGGCTAGTTACGTTGCCAACACCCAATTCTCATTCGTTAACAGGCTCCATGTATCGAACACTATATACCTTCAGTGACCACGTTTACGACTCATATGGCCGTTCAGCTTGAGGAGTGATGCGAGCAATGTGTCGTCGCTGGCCGTCACTCCAGTCCAGAATCGCGGTATGGCTAGTTACCCTGTTGTCCCATACAACCACAGTACGAGGCGCCCATTTAACTCGGGCTTGAATATCAGCGGACAGAGCGATGTGGTCGTATAGGAACTTCAGAAGGTAGTCGCTTTCCTCCTGTTTAAAGCCGACGATATATCTGGTGAATTGTGGGTTGACATACAAAGCCTTTTCACCAGTTGCTGGGTGAGTTCTAACCACAGGATGGATTGAGCTAAATGCCAGTCAGTCATTCCCTTGATGTCATGAAGCTATTTCTCCTATTCACTTACGAAACTGGGTTTCTCCGGACGGTACTGCCCCTGTTACGAGCAGCAGTGGCTTGTTCATAACCAGAATGGACGGCCTTCAAGCCCGCTAAACGCTCGCGGAAAGCAGGCGAAAGCCTCTCGTACGCCTTCACCTGATTGACGAACAGAGTATCACCTCCAGCCTTGGGGGTATCAAGGGCTATGAGGAAAGTAGTACCGATTGGCTGGACTTCATAGCTGACATCCGAATGCCAGGCAACAGAGTTCGTGCGGCTGTTGAGGAACTCCAATCCAGACTTATCCTCAGCGGCGCGGTGAACGAGATGGACTTCGGGGTAACCTGCGGGAGCACCACTGTTTTCGCTGTGTCAGTGATTAACCTCTTTGAAAAGCTGAATCGTTTGTACCTTGTGGGATGAATGTGCAGCCTGCCAAAATATCTTCCGAAATCCAAAGCCTTGTCGATGGGGAGATCTGCGAAATCCTGGTCTCTGAAGGCGACGACTTTTTTCTGTGCGACTAGGAGAGCCAGTTCGTCCTTGCCCTTGTCACTCAATTGTGATAGTTGAACACCCGTGACTTCGGCCCCGATTGAAGCAGTGATATCAGTGAGGACAGTCCCATCCTTCAGAAGATTGGGGAATGTTGGGTCTGCGTCCTTTCCGTGCTCGACGTGCTCGAATGGCTCGAGAGGCGGGTAGACCTCTCCCTTCTCATTGTCCCAAACAGGTAGATAGCTTTTGCATTACCGTCATCAACGAGGTCCATCTAATGTGATGGTATTGATTTCCTTACTTAGGATATTTGACTGCCCCGAATTGTGACTGTTCATCTAATTCCCTCTCACGTTCGTATCTTTCTGTTTGCAATTCCTTGTATGCTCCAACAGCACCTTTTAGGGTAGGAGGGGGATTTTGGACGGTGGTAGCCATTTTAAAATCGACGTTTTACAACGATCAGTTATTCTACTATGGAAGAGACGAGCAAAGGGTTCTCAGTTCGACTCGCATATATAGCAATCGTTTCTGCGGATCTTCGGCACCTGAAAGACCATGATTATTCTGTAACACCATTTGCCTAGTTCTTGGTCAATTTTCACAGCCCATTGCTTTGCGCAATACGCCGTTGAACCCCGCAGGCCAGATGCCTGGGTGACCCAAAGGGCGGCATCATCTCAATAAGGAAGCTGATATGCTTCTTCAGGGCCTATAATGCAGGTGATTGGATGATTGCCGACCTCGCACGTCTTCCCCAACTAGATTGCGTGATCGGTTGGAGATGTGAGGAACAGCACTGTTGATCCATTCAGATTGCAAGATATTGTGATTGACGCTAATGGTGAGCCTCTGAAGAAGTGGCGACCTCCGTTTCATGATAAGAAGACTCTTTTGCGTATAATAGCCAAGTTACTCGGCACTACAATGGCCACGGCTTTAACAACAGGAGTGAGCGCTCGCACAACCTACTCTTAGCTAACAAAATGAAATCAGTGGATGTCAATCTTGATGCCATCTTGGCGATAATTCTCCTCCAGTTGGATATTTGATGGTGCCTATCCAGGTGCAGCAGAGAAAGAGGTCGATCCTTTCGGAATACTTCCACCAATACCTCTCTCAGGCACAAGTAATCCGAAGATGTGGGCTCCAGCAGAAGCACGCCATGCGGGAGGTAATTGAGACACAGCCATCAGGACATTCACAGAAAGCACGTCATTTTGTGTGGTTGGGAGAATTGCATTCCTTAACCCGAAAGCTCAACAATCGAAGCCAATAATCTTAGCGAGGTATCCCCACCGAGCCTGGGATGTCGCGGCGCCGTGCATTGCTGATGACCTTGAAATACATTGCATGTGGTAGAGATATACCTAGCACTTGATTTAACCTCAGGTGATGAAGGATTTCTCTGATTCCAAACAAGGCATGCGATCGGGCAAGATCAAATAGAAAATTCCTCGAGTGGGATATAACGAAGAAATTTCGTCATCGCAGGGCCGGCTGAGCATGTCGATATCAGCAGTGAATGCAAAGCCACATTTGAAAGTGCTCCATATCTGCACCTTATGTACTCCGTACTTGAGAAGGTAACTCTGGCTCGCGTGTCTGGTTGGACAACTAGTTGAGAAGTCCAGCATCTGGAGGGGTTCATGTGATGATCTGTTTCATACACCACCTGTTTCGGAAATCTAGGCGGTTCAATATATGGTGAGTTAAGCTGCTAGAAAATATTAGCAAAGTCTTTCCACAATTTAAACCACAACGATGGATGTTGTTGAAGCTCTTTCTCAAAGTGAAATGGGCTTGAGCTAAGAACTTGAACATGTGATCTCGCTTCATCGACGCGTGATGGCGCCTCCAAAAATGACGTAGGCTCTGGAGGGAAGCGCGTTTGTTTTCCCCCATGATCAGCTTTCCCCGGATCCCGAAGCCTCGAATTCAACCTCCTCTTCAATCATCTTTTGTTCTAATCATGTCTATTCCTGTCTACGTTCCTTTCACTGCTAGCAACAGTCGAAGCTCATTCGAAACAATCACCAGCAACCTTCAGAATCTCTCCAAAGCCATCAACATGCCCGAGGCCATGCCCTTGGGAGAGCGTGACGCGAATGCCGTCATCGCACCCAAGTCTAGAAAAGGGGTTGAGAAGGGTGGTAAAAGTGAGGTGTGTCATCGTCTATTATTGTGCTACTCTAGTATGTGTTCTCATCTCGTCCTTACGCGCCACAGACCGTGGTATCCACGAAAGGAAAGAAACGCAAGAGCGGTGATACCGTTGACGCGCAGATTGATCTGAATGACATCGAGAAGTCGAAAGGCGCTGAGACCGTAAGTCTGATTCTGATGCTCACTTCCTACTTGAAAATCCTAGTGCCTTGAGCTTACTTCATGCCGAAAAGAAGGAGCCAAAGGCAAAGAAGGCAAAGAACTCCTCGTCAGCGGCTAGCGTTACCACCAACGATAAAGCGGACAAGGCCAAGCCGAAGCCAAAGAAGCAGGCCTCTGACAAGGCGAAGGCTGCCGACAAGAACGATGTGTCTACGATCACTCTTCCAGGAGAACACAACTGCACCGTCCCGATCTACGACACATGTGACGACATACGCACCAAGATCAACCGGTATCTCGCCACGGCCGGGCCTTCGAAAGCCGGATTCGTACGCACTGTCAACGCCGCCACGAGCACGACTAGCGCCTTCCGGCCTGCCTCGGTGGTGAATCTGACCACATTTCTCAAAGGGAAGGGACCCGTCAAGGGCTGCGAGAGCCCGATCTTCTATGCTGCGTACGTCTATTTCGAGAAGATCCGCATCAAGGAGGGCAAGCCGAAGACCAAGAAGCGCGTCGAGATGGAGAATGTTTGGAAGAAGACCGGCATGGAGCTCTTTGATAGCACGGTTAGAGGCATACTGACCACGGCCGACAAAAGACCATGGGTGGATAAGTTCGGGATGACTCACTGTGGTTAGATGAGGTTATTGCGACAACAGGAGCAGGAGTCGTTTTTGCCAATTTTGAGATTATGTGTCTGTGTTACTGTGTCACGGTGGTGAGCATGAATCAGCATTGAAACACTACTTGTAGCACTAGACTGTACAGCTGTATCATTTGTATGCCAAATCCTATGCTATGTCTATACTTTATGCAAGCAAGCCTGAGGCTGAATGGCGAACAAAACCATATCTGCCGATAACATTTTCCCTGCAATAAAAGTGACAGAATGGTGTCTAAAATACAGCTCTGAACAGCAAGTGTGAGAGCGCATAATTTGCGACCAAGAAGTCCAGTTCATGCCAACATCACTCTAATTTCATTTCGTAATGCCCAATTCCTCATAGAAGGCATCGGTCTTGGGCTCTCTACCGAGGAATTCGATCAGAGTCTTCATTTCGTCTTGGCTGCCTCCCTTCTCGAGCACAGTGTGGCGATAGCGTCGGCCTTCAGTGCGATTCATGGGGTCTTTCTTGAACACGGAGTAAAACATGTCGGTTGAGTATACTTGAGAACTGAGATAGCCGTAATATCCTATGGGAAGGGAGTTAGTGTTAGTTGCTCTCATAGATGATTGTGGGAAATCGTTTTCGAATTAACTTACCAGCATCATAGCCACCCATGAGATGGCCAAAAGTAGCCTGACCATTACCCCAAGCGTCACCCTCTCCCAGGACCTCTGGACCATCTATTTTGCTAATATCCTTTCGCAAGGCATTGTAAGTCTCGGAAATCTTCAATTCTTCCAGACTAGCGTGATCTTTTGGTTCGTGAATAGTCATATCAAAGATGCCGAAGTGGAGCTGTCGTAAATTGAATAGAGCACCGTTCAGGTTCTTGGTCTTGATGAGTTTCTGAATCAGATCATCGGGTATGTGTTCGTCAGGTTTGGCGGCATCTGATCCAGCATGCTCGCGCCACGAGTCGTAGTAATCCGACGATATTGTAGAATAGTGTTTGCTGAGTGATTTCAATTGTGAAGGAGTCCAGCACCAATTCTCAAGCATCTGACTTGGAGCTTCAACAAAGTCCCTAACAGTGTTGGTACCGTGGAAGCGAGAATAAGTAGTCCGAGAAACAAGGTCATGGATACCATGACCTAGTTCGTGGAAGAGAGTGGTGACTTCATCGTGCTTTAGTAAGCTGGGCTTCTTTGCTGTGGGCTTTGAGAAATTGCAGACAAGTGCTGTAGCTGGATACCTCCTTGTTCCATTCTCCTGAATGAAGCCAGGCTGAAGATTGAAATTTGCAGCGTGTCCATACTTGCCTACACGAGGGAAAAGGTCAAGATAGAGGTAGCCAACAAAACCTCCACCCTCTCCTTCGTCATCCCAAACACTGAAGACTTGCACTTCCTGATGCCACACAATGTCATCACCCTTTCCTGTTGGTGAGATGCTATCACGGTCTGCCCCCACAATCTCCACAAATTGTAAACCGAATATTTCTTCAAATATCTCAAGCATGCCCTTGATACAGTTTTGGAGAGGGAAGTATTCGGAGATGAGCTGTTGATCGAGCTGATAGTCCTTCTCCTCCATGACTCTATCGTAGAATCGGTGATCCCACAAATAGTAATTTCCATCATACTCTTGCCCACGAGACTTGAGATCAGCTTGCTTTAATTCCTTCAGAGTTGCTATCTCATCAAGGCCGCCTTGACTCAGTCTACCACGCAAGTCTCCGAGGAAGTCATCCACGGTCTTTGGAGTCTTGGCCATCTTATCTTCGATTCTAAATGCAGCATGATTGGGATATCCAAGGAGGCGGGCCGCTTCGTCGCGAAGTAAAATCGCCTCGCGGAACAAAGGGACATTTTGGTTTGACTTATTCTCATTTGCAATAAAGACTTTCTTTCGAGTTTCGCTGTTAGTGGCGTATTTGAGGGTTGGGAATAGGTCAGGATATTTGAATGTTAGGAAGTATTTGTCTCCCTCCTTTTTGAGTAGGGAGAGAACGTCTGAAGGGACGCCGTTAAGCTCCTCTTCAGTGAACCAGAGGCCTCCATTCTCTTCATTTAGATTCTTGGAGAATGCGATGGCAAGCTGACTCAGTCGTTTCTTGATTTCCTTAAATCGATCGCGCTTAGGCCCAGCCGGGATATTCAATCCATTACGCACGTAACCTTTGTGTTCCTTCTCCAAAAGTCTTTGTGATTCGGGATCTAAGCTATCCCCTAACTTGAGGGCTGCATCTACCAACTTGAATACATCTTCACGCATAGCGGCCTCAATGCTAAAATCATCCATAAGCTTTTCTGCTTCAGTTGAGGCATCGCGTAAAGCTTGATCAGTGGAGACGGACTGATAAAAGCCTAGAATATGAGCCTTCAAGGTCTGCTGATTTTCATCATTGGCCATTGGGAGGAGGACGTTCTTGAATGAGGCATCCTTCGCTGAAATACGTGCCACAATATCATCCGTAAGTTTCTTCGAATTTGCTAGCATGACTTTGGTATCTGCAACAACAGAGTCTGGCGTGGCCGTGAAGCTGGGTGGTGCCTGCGGAGGCTTCTTGAACCCCATGGCTGATGTGCTGAGAGGTCTCCAGGGGCTTGACGTAGAGGTCACAGGCCTGAATGGTCGGACCTGGTTTAATATCGAACCTAACCGGGAGGGAGCACGAAACGGCGCCAGAATGACGAGGCAGACGATGGTGAAGAGGGTTGCGGAGGAGAGAAGGACGAGGGTTGTGCTCTTGATTCGCGCCAGGGTGCCGATTTATAGGGGGAGATCTAGGACATTGACAAAGTGTGGAGAGTATGGATTCAGGTTTATATGTTAGCAAGCAGAGTCGTGCTTGGAAATTCGAAGGGAAGAATCAGATGTTTGAAGGAACGACGTTAGAAGTGGAATACCTGATCAAGTCACGTGGCGTCATGTTCGAGAACGCCCCCAAAACGCCCTCCAATCAGCTTCGTGGAGACGGTTGCACAGCTTCTGATTCTATCTACTATCCCTTTTATTCCGATCTACTATCTAATACTATATACGACATAAACCATAGACTCATTCATGACCAAAGCCATTATCATCACAGAGCCTCATTACTCCTTAAATCACTACAAAGAATGGCGCTTCTAAACTAGAAATACTCTACCGATCATGAGGTTGGCGGGTGCTTTAGGTGAGATATGTGACCAAGACAGTCACAACGATATCAAAGAGCGGTCCCAACAGCTCCGCCCGATCTCTTCTCCCGAGCAGCGATAGCTGCTTCCTTGACATCTTCAGCGTCCTGGCCTGGATTTGCAACTTCATATTCAAGCATTTTGATAAACTTGTAGAAGAGCACTGCGGCTAGTGCCCCAGCGGCAGGCCCGATCCAATACAGCCAGTGCTCTTCATCCCACGTACCTGTCACTACGCATGGACCAAGACTGCGTGCTGGGTTGAGACTTCCACCTGTGTAGAACACCCCAACCAGTTCAGCAATGAAGAGGGCTAGTCCGATGCCGACAGGTGCAATGAACGTCGCCTTATGCTTCTCCTTTGCCAGCATTAGGATCGTGAAGACTAGCTCGGCGGTGAGGACAGCTTCTATAAAGAAACCTTGAACGAGTGAAGTCCCTCCGGCGAGGGTTGTGCGAACGTTAAGAGGAGTAGGGAATTGGACGAGAACGAGTGCAGACGCCGCGATGCTACCGGCGACCTGTGCAGCCAATAGACAAACGGCACGGACGAGTGGAATGGCTGAAGTCATCCACATTGCCAAAGTAACCTGTTGAGGATATATGATAAGAAGCTGAATCGAGTGGGTGGAAGGATGAACTTACAGCAGGATTGAAGAGACCACCTGAGATACGAAAGAAGACCCAAACATTGACCATAAGTGAGAAGCCGAAGACAATAGCAATGTAGAGAAGCACAATGGCAGAAAACCCTGTGGCGCCCCCAGATGTTGAGTTGTTGGCAGAGTCCCCTGACGGAATATTTGCAACTTGGGTTCCAGCAAAGGCAAACCAGAGGAACATGGTTGTTCCAATGAATTCACCCAATGTAGCAACAAAATCTACCGCAGGTTAGTAGGAATGACTCAATATGAAAATGCACATTGTAGAGCACTCACGATTCTTAAAGCTACTGTCCATCCATTGTGTCCAGGGTAAGCGCATAATTTCTTTCTTTTCCTCACGTGTGAGATCCGTAAACCTTAAGGGCCTGTTATTACTTGGCGAGGTCTCCCTGATGTATATTCCATGCTCATCTCTTTCTCCTTCATAGTCGCGGCCCGGATGTTCAGTGAAAGGGATCTGGGTTGTCAGTGGTTTCTTCTGAGAGTGGTATCTCCTTGGTGTATAAGGCTCCTCGTCGTCCTCATCTAGGCTCATTCTTCGTGGGTCTTGGGAATATGTCGTCCCGTATTGAGAAGCCCGTGATGGTCGGCGACGGGGCCCATACTCATCTCTAGGATAGTAGGCTCGCTGTTGGAGGCGCCGAGGTCGATGTGGTTCGTCGTATTCGTCGTCATAGTCACTGTAGCGTTCATAATCGTCGTATCTTTTCCGCTGACGAAGACTGCGTCTATAGTCATTTCGGCCAAAGGATGGCTTTCCACCATCGAAGACTCCACTAGTTGGTGGATAGTAAGGTCTGTTATGACTGGCCCCTCTATTATGAGTTTCGTCTCTGGAACTCTGTGGTTGCACATCCTTTTCAGATGTCCCAGCAGGTGGGCGACTCCCCATCGCGGGCTGAGAAGGTTTCCTGACTAGGGACTCGGCTTCATCAAACAATGGCCGCCCACTAGGTCTCTCTTCCGACGGACGTTCAATTCGAGTCCCATCCTTTTGCACTTCACCATAGTGGATCGGCAACTCACTGATGGACTCTGCGGACATGAGTGTTGTTTGAGCGGGCACTCTTGGGACAAATTGGGAACTCGAGAATTGGAGATTATTTGACCGCTGAATGACTCCGAATGGAAAAAAACATCTACCTAGAGAAATATTCCTGGCAACCGCGCAAGAGAAGTGCGAAGGGGAGGCAAGAACCTTTTGAAGCAATAGATCCCAAATCACGGGAGACGGTGTGGGACACATCAGACTTATCCCAGCCATTCCGATATCCAGCAACCTTGAAATCTTGTCCGTAGCCGAACTTTGGACTGGGAAATTGGGCATCGCTCTTGGATTATCTGATGGCAAATCATAAAATGGCCAGCGCAATGAATCCCGGAAAGAGGTTGGGAGCTTTCGCCAGCGGAGCCAACCCAGGAAATAGGCAGGGATTGCATAGTATGATAGAGCAACTTCACACCAGTCAAAAGGTAGGCGACAGCATGGTTCCAGGAATACCCTTGAAGTTGTCGCTTTATACCTGTTACTCTACCTCTCGATGCGTCTCGGAGCCAGTTCCACCCTTGAGGATGAAACTGGTAAGCTTGACAGTCGACGTCGACCCTAGGGTTATCGGTAACTCGGTCGGTAACTCGGTAGCCAACATTCGCGTATCTTTCGCATGTTTAACTCGCCTGTAGTGCCCATATGCAGGAAGTCGTTTCTTGGACGTTCCATCGCTTAGGTGGATCCGAGGAAGGCCAAGGGTGTCGGGAATTGATAGACATCCAATATGGAGTGAGTAAATACTCGTGAAGAGGGAAGATCTCCGAGACGAGGGATTATACTCCATAGAAGCTCGGGAATTTGAAACAGGGCATTCCATGGAAAATTATTGGAATCCATTTGTTTTTGCCCATAAAAATTTCCCACGGCACACAGTACGCAAGTCTAGATGGAGAAACCTGATTTTTTGGTTTCGGTCAGGGGTTAGGCACTAGCTGAGGCGCCGTTGGAACTTGGGGGCCGGCTTTGCGATCGCCCTGGATCGAACGATCTCCCACTCTGGGTAAGATGTTAACAGTGGCGTTCAGCCATGATATCCAAATTAAGATGCCAAAGTGACGTAGCCCTGGAGCCTCGAACAAGATCTCTTTACCAGCAAGGCTGGTGCTCCGTACGTGACACCTCGCTTAGCCTCGTTTGGGTCGCCTGAACAATTTACGGAGCATGGAGTACCAGTATTAGACGATAATGGCGGTCACACCTAACGAGAGAGCGGGCTCAGGACGGAGTAGGGAGCACTGACGAAGAAAATGGCATTCTGAGATCGAATTGAGGAACTCTGTACGAAGTGTGACCACGGTGGATACCCCATACTGTCCGGGTGTGAGCACCAGCCATGATTTCCTGACACTGAAATCCAACATTGAATTATAGGAGGGATTTTCATTGTGTTGCTGCTCTCGCGAGGTTCTCTGAGACCTCGAAGGGGCGACTAAAAGCAGAACTTTTAAGCACTGTGTCAGACACCGATGCCTCTGCTTTTGATTCTGCCATGCGCAGTACAACGAATGACTATCTTTGAGGAAGAAACTTAGGTACGGAGTACATACCTACAGTAGATACCTAACTACCTAGGTAGGTAGGTAGCCATGGTTCGAGAGGAAAGGACTTCTATTTAAGATTGAGCCTCTGTCTGACACGCCAGGTCAAAACGCCAAGAAATAGCGGTAACCGTGGTATGCTCGTCCGTATCGTCACTCGGGACTCGGGATCATATCACGCGTCAACCAGGTGGCTTCAGCATGGCTTCAGGCTCCATCAAGTCGATATCGAGATATACCGGATAGACATCATTTCTCGATCTCGACACCATTCGAAATATTTTGACCAAACAAGGCATAGCCACCGGGCTCGATATCAACTGTCCTGCTTTACAAATTTTAATTTGCTCTCTGACATCGAGAGGCATGCTCTCGCGTGACCGCCTCTTGTAAAGTCTTGGAGCCTCATTTCCCTTCTTCCGTGCGACAAGAAGATGGGCGGGTCAATATCAAAATTGTTTTCTGGTCTTGTCTGGGGCAAGAAAGATATACGAATCCTGATTCTGGGATTGGTTCGTCAATGATAGTTGCCAATTTTCATTCAGGATGCTAACTTTTTGCCACTAGGATAATGCCGGCAAGACCACACTTCTGTACAGGTTGAAGGTATGAGCCCAACATACCCCTCAGATCCCTCATGTTAAAATACGACAGATTGGTGAAGTCGTAACCACGATCCCAACAATTGGTTTTAATGTTGAGTTCGTCCCGACCGCGCTAGAGTTGGAACGAATGAGTCTAGCACTAACAATGCCAGGTCCGTGCAATATGGCAATCTGAATTTTGATGTCTGGGACCTTGGTGGCCAGACGTCGATAAGACCTTACTGGAGGTCGTACTATGCGAACACAGCGGCTGTTATTTTCGTTATCGACTCCACAGACATTGAGAGATTGGAAATCGCAGCAGATGAATTACGATCAATGCTGAATGAAGATGAGCTCAAAGATGCTGCGCTATTGGTGTTTGCCAATAAGCAAGACCAGGTACGAATAATGAAGGAATTTGTCGTTCTGCACTAACATTCCATAGCCTGGTGCACAAGGAGCCGGAGAGATCTCGGAGGCTTTGAAATTGGGTGAACTGAGGGACCGAAACTGGAGTATTGTTGCGTGCTCGGTCATTGATGGCAAAGGCATCAATGAGGGTATGGATTGGCTCTCGTAAGTTTTGTCTACGCACCCATCCACTTATGCACTAACCGTGAAATAGCCAAACTGTACAGTCAGAATCATAACGATATTCATGATATACCCCATGTATTGTTGGCACTTTATCATAAACTGTGTGTCTCAGGTGTCTGTGTTCACTAGAGACTATCACCCAAGGTCTGAAGCACCATCGTTTCTAGATACCTATCAATTTCTCACTCATACCAAAAATTGAAGCCAAGTGATACGGCCAAAGAGAGGGAGCTTTTGTGGCCTCTATTCAGGATTGACCATCTTTGACAGCCAAAGTTCCAGCTCCCTGGTGAGTCGCAATGGTTGGTCGTAATGTACTAAATGACCTGCCTTTTCGACAATGACCACCTCGTCGGTGCCAATCATCTGTGCTAACTTTCTAGCTCGGTCTACAGGGATCCAGGCATCTTCCTTGCCCCATATAATTTTAACAGGCATCTTTTTCCCGATCTCGCTATATCTCAGTTCCACATCTGAGGCGTGTCGTTGATCAGCTTGCCTCATTTGCCTGAGAAAGCCCGATTTTCCCTGTACCCCAGCGGCTGTCCAGGGGAACAGGAGCATGTCTTCTACGTCTGAGCTGAGTGGTTTGAAAGCGGCTCCTTGAATATATGCACGGATCAAGCCATTCATCAAGGTCTGAGGAATGGCATTGAACACGTCAGGGTTTGCGGCGACAAGTTTGAAGAACGTTGAACCAAAAGGACTGATTGCAACAGCATCTATTAAGCAAAGACTGGCGTATTCCGCACCATGATTGAGGCTAGCTCTGAGGGCAATTAGCCCACCATTGTCATGAGCAATGACATGAGGAGGCTCATTTAAATCCCACTCCGCCAGAAGATATGCGAATGCTTCGGCTTGACCCGCTAGTGATGCATCGAGATCCTGTTGATCACAAGGAGGTATTGGCACACCCCCAGGAGATTGCCCGTATCCAGGATTGTCAAAGAGGTAGATCTTGAATGAAGCCGACAGGGCTTCCGCGAAAGGCACCCACACTCGAGATGACCAAGGCGTGCCATGGATGAACACAAGAGGAGGGCCTTCAGGATTTCCCTGGATGGTATACCTGATTTTGAATTCTCGGGTTCTTGTGCAAAAACATGCGGATCCAGTTAAGTCGAATTGGTTCATCTTAGATGGCAGTGACGGTGTGCAGGTAGATACCGGGGCGAGGTTTTACTAAAATAATACTCGAGATTTACAACAGAGACCATCTTGGGGACAAGATCATTATGAAGGATTGACGACAAGGATTAGCCCAGGCTGGACTTGGATTTTCTGCTTCAAAAGCCTCTGCACCCATCCACCATAGGATTGGTCCAAGCGTATACCGAGGCTTCTGTACAGAGTACGCCGATTCAACGCTATCGAATTTATCATACAGGGTTGCCGGCCCAGCGTATCGATATTTTATTCCACGAGTGGAATAAAGAACAAATCAGATTGCTCCTTCTTCCCACTATGGTACACAGTGGATATGACAATGTAGTGTAAATTTACCATCTACGTCGCTAGGATAATACGTAAAGGAAGTTCTTCCTCTTCGGTAAACCTACCTGAACGGGCATTGTGAGGGTTGTCCTTGGAGCATCACGACTGCATGTATCACTGGTTGCGCGCGGAGAAATTCTTGGGGAAGTTGAACGCGCCACTGGGCCACAGGTCATGAGAAGGGCAGAACTGTCATTTATTATTATTATTACACACAGTTATGTCGCAGTCACGCCTCATGTTTATTTCATCGATAATTGGCCTCTACAACTAGGAACCACACATGGTCCATGACTAGATCATCAGTCGAGGGACCATGAAATACCAGTGACACCTTCAATCTCAGACTTCCTTTTCCTAATTATCGTACCTCGACCACCGCCTTCCAAGCGCCGATCAAGATGGTCGGTAAAAAGAGTGGAAAGGCACTCCTGCGGGAGGAAGGCCTTGAGAGAACCGACAATAATATGGACTTGACCTCGTGGCCAGTGATCATACCTATCAATCAGAAGAATTACTATACCGGTTTGTTGGCCCCTCTTCTCGCGCTTCCTTTCCTCGGGGCTGACCCAAGACTCATTTAGACTACCTCAAGCGCGATGAACAGATCCTCGCAGTCCGATCACAGCAGGAGGAGGCGCGCAATAAAATGATCAAACAAGCGAAAGACAGGGACAGAGCGTTGGCACAGGGAAAGACAGTCGGCCCAGATGGCGATATTGAAATGGAGGAAGGTGATGAAGAAAATGAGGATGAGGCTTCAAGCGGTGCTAAAACCATTGTCATCCACATCGGATCACAGAACCTGCGAGTGGGACTAGCGAACGATGCCCTCCCTAAGACTGTTCCCATGGTACTGGCGCGTCGGGCAGAAATGTCTGAAAGTGAACTCGACAATGGAGAACCAGCTCCGAAGAGAGCAAAGTTGAGCAATGGTCTCCCACCCCATGAACCAGAGAAGCGCTTTGGAGAAGAATTCGCGAAGAAGTTTGCTGGAATGTCGAACGATCTGAAAGTCAGAATGAGGATGAACAAACGAAAAGTCTTGCCACAATCGCGAGATATGGTTACTAGCTACAACCGAAGAAACACCTATGAGTCCATCACCGACTTCAACGACACGATGCGAATCGAATGGACAGACGTATCGCAGAAGCTACAATGCATCACTGGCAAGGCTGCTCTTAGGATTCCTGAACTGTCTGAACCTCGATACAAGCTCTTTTGGCCTATCAAAAACGGATGGATCAACGAACAAGATTATACCTCGAAACGCTTTGTCTACGAAGACATCAGGATAATCATCGAAGACGCCATCAACAACCAACTCGAACTCAACATCCGGACTAGAGAGGAATGGGGTCAGTATAGCTGTGTGATTGTGATTCCTGACTACTACGAAAGAACATATGTCACCAGTCTGCTCGACATGGCTATCACGGAGTTTGGATTTGCTCGAGTCTGCTTCATTCAAGAAAGTTTGGCAGCATCCTTTGGTGCCGGCTTCACGGTCGCTTGTATTGTGGATATTGGTGCGCAGAAGACATCTATATCTTGCGTCGAAGATGGGATGGTGATCGATAATTCGCGAGTGAATCTCAAGTATGGTGGCGCAGACATCACAGAAGCATTTGTGAAAATGATCATCTATAATCATTTCCCTTATGCAGAGATCAACTTGAATCGGAGATACGATATCCAACTTGCCGAGGAGTTGAAGCAGAAATTCTGTACCATGACTGAAGCTGATGTCTCAGTCCAGCTGTATGACTTTCATCTACGGGCACCAGATCAAGAAACACGCAAATACACGTTCAAGATTTATGATGAGGTCATCCTTGCCCCCATGGGCCTGTTCAAACCCACCATTTTAGATAACTCTGGAAAGCTCAATGGGCGCCGGAAACTCGTCGAAAAATCATACGACATCTATGACAATAAACCCAACGACCCAAGCTCAACCGCACAAGCTGAAATACTTACTGCTATCGCTCCTGAGGAAGTTCTTACCTCGACGACAAAGCCTACGACCAAAGCCAACTTGACCACCAATGGTATCACCAATGGCTCCAAGGAAGATGCTTTTAATGACTCTCGTCGCCCTTCTTTTAACAATATCAAGGAAATGGATGCTACTCCTCAACCTTCCGCTGCCAGCTCCCCAGCACGTCAGATCGACGGAACCCCTCAGCCAGACGACAATGAGGGTGCTGCGCCAGGCCAAGAGAAGCTCAAGGTCGAGGAAGAGGTCGAGGAGCCGGTCTCGATTGAACGCCGTGATGATATTCTCCCTATCTACCCGTTACACAACGCGATAATTACATCTATCACTCATGCAGCTCGTGGCTCGGCTTCGAAGACTGGTGATCTACTAGGCGGCATCATGTTGACAGGGGGAACCAGCATTATTCCCGGACTAGGACAGCACCTCGAGGACTCGCTGAGAGGAGTTCTCCCGGGCTATAGTAAGGATATTGTGGTTGGACGGCCTCCAAGGGAACTCGATCCACAGGTCGTTGCGTGGAAAGGTGGAGCAGTTTTTGGGAGGATGTCAAGGACAAACGATAGCTGGATCAATTCATTCTTGTACGAGCGACTGGGGGAGAGAGTGTTGGCGCACAAATTGATGTGGGCATGGTGACTCATAACCATTCTGTGCAATACACAATACTCCGTACTAAGTTCCAATCCATCTACCTAGGTACCTTTTGTCCCGAATGGTGGTTTTTCAGACATGTTTTAGGAGTTCTGGTAAGACTACTTGCGTAGTCACGGTCAAGATCACTGATCAACTGTTTAATGAGTTAGATTTTTGAGATGGCACAACAACTTCACAATATATGATGCAATGTTACACCGCTGGAGTGTGTCTACTTAGATTGATCGTGGCCCTTCTTGTGGGGCGGCTAACGCTTTCCCCGACCTGGGACAGATCGCCACGAGTGCGAGATGTTCTCGACATGCCCGTTTCTACTCAATCAGCGAGCTGGAAGGTAGCTCCCTCGTTAAAGCGGATAACTTGCAGGCTCATGTGGGTGGCCGCCCTTTTGTTACACGCCGACAATATGGGAGCACCTCAAACTACAGCAAGCTTGTTCAAGCCCATCCACCTTGTATTCGAAGCGGCCAGGCAATCATTTGTTGCAAGCCAGAGGAGCACCATGTTACAAGCCAGGTCAAGGTAAGCATGTCAACACGAATAGAGCTATCAACAAGCATCGATTAACCCGATAATCCTTGGCTGACTACGGAATGTATGTGGTTGGAGATGAGGTACATACGATGCCACGCAATAGGGGCCCTGATGAGCAGGGATGGGAATCTTAGCATTACCTGACAACGTTTTATGCATCTCATGGCTATTCTGCACGAATTTCCTATAGATTCGACTACCGCGCCGTTTTCACCCTGGGCTAATTTTCTTCGATGGCTCCTGGGACTTGCCTCTCGAGAATCAAACTATGAACGTAGCTTTACAGCCCAAGAGCCTTCTCCACCCTCTCCCTATTCTTCGCGAAGAACTCATCCACCCCTCCGAGAGGAATGCCGTAACTCCTGACTTTCTCAAGGTCGACGACGTTCGGGTTGTCGTTGAGAAATAGCTGGCTTGCGATCCACAGATTAGTGGGTGCCTGTTTCTGCGCCTCCTCAGCGGACAGGAAATTGATGGTGACGGATTTTCTGTTCTCGACGGCCCGTGTTAGAGCGTCGAACGCATCCTGTAGAGTCAGGTTGATGCTGCCGAGCGGGATCGTTTTATTGGCCCATTTCTCTGCGAACTCGAATGGTGTCGCGAGAATCGCGTGCGCTGCGAAGCGTCCGATGTCGTCTGGGTCGAGGTGCGAGGATACTCCAGCGGGGTCGAGGGCGGTGGTGACGGTAGAGGTTTCCGCGCTCAAATCTGGGTACATCATAAGTTGGTGTGGTGGGAGATAGTTGGTAAGGAATGTCGCTGGAAGAATCACTGTATAGGTATATCCTGGAGGTGTCGGGAACGGAGGAGCCTTGACCGAGGAAATAATGCTGCCTTTGCTCTTGTAATATGTGTCTATCCAACCCCCCGGCTGGATGTTCTTCAAGCCTTCACGATTGTCGGCTCGATTGACTGCCGAGTAGATGATGTACTTCACTCCGGCTGCGAGAGAGGCTTTTAGAATATTATGACCATGCCGTGATTCTGCCTCGAGGTCTGTGAAGACAGGAGTTACATTGATGAAGGTGGCGGTTGCTCCCTCCGCTGCTCGGGTGAGGGTGTCCACGTTATCAAAGTCGCCTTGGAATAGCTGCACCGTTTCAGGATTCAAGGCGACGAGCGACTGAGCTGCAAGTGACGTTGGATCCCGGACAAAAGCACGGATGGTCAGCGGAGTAGGTGGACTAGTAGATGTAGCCTTGACGAGAAGCTCACGAACAACACCTCCGCCCTGTACGCCGGTGGCTCCGGTGACGAGAATGATAGGTGAATGAGACGACATTTGAGCGAGTTGGGATGGTGAAAGTAGGTGAGGAACTTGCTGACCTCTGAGAGCTGCCGGTTTATATAGATATATTCGCCTCTTTCACATTCAGTTAAGCTGAATATCGCATTCCCAAATGGGTGATGGCTGCAGGGATTTCGGCCGAGAAAGCCCGTCTGTCTTTGAAGACTCAGGCCATTCACCATGTGTAAAATGTCTTGACTAAGAATAACAGGTATTCGCATCCCTGTGAGGAGAAACTCCAAGGCGCGCTGCAGACGCCATCGGTACGTTTTCGGGACGTTTTCTTGAATAGCCTTAGCGTATCAAGAAAAGCCCCAAATGTCCGATCTTGCATAATTGCAAATCTTCGGGGTACCGGTGGGATGAGTCTTTGACCATGAGTATGCCTGTGAGGATAGAATTTCCTATCTGTCATGCTTCTATTCAGCTCGGGTATTGGTATAGGGTAAGAGGTGAGGGACATAACAGTTGATCAGCAACGGGTTTGAAATGAATGTAAAGGGAAGTTTGTCTCTAGAATCCACCGACGCGCGAGAGAGATCTCCTGCTCGGCACAGCACTGATCGAAGTGGAAGCCGTTGATCGTATTTCACTACGATCCAGGTAGGCAACAGCTTACAGATACGTTGAGATCCGCGTCCCAAGTCCTAGAAGTGCTGAGATATAGCTGTGAGCCAGTGACACCCCCGGGGAGTTAAATTTGGTCCTTTCTCTGGAAATACTCCCTCAATAAGACTGGGGATGAAAAAAGGTAAAAGGCGGGAACATACCAGTCTGGTCCCAAGTTGGCATGACTTGGTCACCTGTTTACCCGTCTAAAATCCGCCTCGAAAGGGTCCACTCATTTGTTTTAAGATTTCCGTAGCTTGGAAAGCCCAAACAAGAGAGTCATGTACAAATCAAGAATCCCAGTCCAGGTATAACCACCGCTAACATAGTACACCAGCCAACTCTTATTGCCTTCCCAGATCCACCTCTTGCGGGCATCTTTCATAAACCATCGCCATGGCCAAGGGCCAGAGCCTGGAATGACTTGTTTTATGACACTTTCAGCATATGCTTCATTCGACATAGCACCTTCCTGGGAGTGCCCCTGCCGTCTCATGTAGTTGGCTTCGAGAGGCGCATATACACTGTTTTCTGGAAGATATCGCGTCGTGTGAGAAGCGATTCGGGATTTAACACCTCCTGTGACGATGTTGATGACCTTCACATCAAATGGGGCGAGTTCAACTCTGAGGGTATTTGCGTATGCATGGAGCGCAGCTTTGGATGCATTGTATATGCTACCGAAGACATATGGGATGACCCCAGCAAGGCTGCCTATCATAACAATTGTACCTTTGGCTTGAATCAAGAGCGGGGAAAAGACCTGGCATAGCCTCACAACTGCAAAAAAGTTGACATTGAAAATCTTTTTCGCGTCTTCTACGTCGACGTCGATAGCGGGCATGACATATGAGACGCCAGCGTTATTGACTAAGGAAGGTCGATTAGTAGGGGAGGCAAAGCATAAAATCATCAGACCCACTCAGAAAGTCCAATCCACGGCCCTCAGTCAGTCTTTCAATGGCTTGATGGGCGAACATGATGGACTCATCGTTGTCTACCACGAGTTCAAGCGTCTCAATCCCTCGATCAGCCAGAGCGGTCAGCTGTGTCAGTGACCGAGCAGTTGCAAAGACCCTGAAACCTCGTTTGTGAAACCCCAGCGCAAGAGAGTGCCCGATTCCCCCAGCAGCGCATCCGGTGATCAAAACCGTCTTTCTGCTGGCAGTTGCCATGTTAAACTAGAGGCCTCCTTGCTGGAGGCGAGCACTTTGGATTGAAATGATGGCTTATGTGGATAAGGAGGTGCGATTGCCGTAGATAAACGTGATGGTCTGACAATAGTTCCAAGAGTCAGGCTGTTCAGCAAGGTAGTTGATCGCGCCTTGATCTGATATCTGCTGTTCCGCTGACTAACAACTCTATTCAGACCTCAGCCTGTTAGTAGACAAGTACCAGTGAGACAGACTGGTTTAGGCGTACCCTGGATGTACAAAGTAGCTATTAGTTAAAATTAACGTAAGCGTCCTGGTTGGAGAGTTTGCAAAGCTACGAGGACTACCAGTCAAGTGTCAGTGTTCAACTCTCAAGGCTCCTTTCATCAAAGCTCCGCAGCTAAGGCTTCAGACTAAGCGCTTTTGGTAGTTGACGAGCTCGACCAGCTCTGCCCCGCATTTAAAGATAGAGATCCTCAGGGACGCCGCTTGTTCAGGCTCGTGTGACGCAGCCAATGCCAACTGCTTTAAATCGACGGCATTCATGCCACTTTATTGCCCGCTGCTGACCCCCAAGGACTCTGACTTCCTTCTTCCCTCTTCCTTGCGGCTTCGTGGTTGTATTGCACGTGTAAGGCGACCATATAATTCAAGTTGGTCGAATAGATACAACGTGTGTATATAACCCAACACTCTGACCCTACCTCACCCCATATCCTAGGCTGCCTTTCAGCCTCACTGTAGACCGTCATGTCTACAAAGATCAGAATCACAAGCACCCCAGATCAGGAGTGGCTTGACAAGTTCATTGGCTTACTCAGTCGCTCCTATATTACTACTCCTCTAACCACTGCCTTCATTACCGAGATCGATGGAACTCCTTTTGCAGCAAATAGAAGCGAAGTGATTACCCCGGAGAGGCTTACCAAGCACTTCACCCTGGGTATCACTGCGGCTGCTCGCTCTAACGTAGTCCTCATCGAATCGGGCGATTTCACTGCCGCTGCGTTATGGGAACCACCTGACTTCTGCGGTATCCCACCTTCGCAGGCCCGCCGCAATCCCGGGCCTATCCTACAAGAATGGCGCAAGACAGCTCGCGATCTCAAGGCGAAATATCTATCGGTGCCAGATCAGGGACCTCACAGTTACGACCAGCCTGCTGCCCCGAGCCAGTCTTCAGGAGCACCTTCTGAAGACCCGTACCCTACGGATTTCAACAAGGACATTGATTATGAGACTCGTCCGTTCTACCACCTCGCAATGCTCGCAAAGGATCCAGAAAAGGATGCCAAAGAGAGTTTTGCGGCCGTTGTGGCGGTCTTTGACGTGTTTTTGAACAAGGCAAAGGAGGAGGGTGTGCCAGTATACCTCGAAACTGCGTTAGAGGAGAGCAAGAAAGAGTATGAAGAACTCGGCTTCAAGGTTGCAGAAGAGGTGGTTATTGGTAAGGGACTGGTAGACAGCACTGGGTGGCCGAAGAAAGGTGGCGAAGGAGTCAGGACTTGGGCATTGCTTTATGACCAACACCTCAATTGATGGAGTTCGAGCGGGGAAGATAAGCCCAGCATGGTCCAAAAGGGACCCACCAGGTCTGTAACTTGCAAGTTTCGAGCTTTGACTGGATACTCAGTATCTACATAAATACAATGGCCAATTCGAAAGATCATGCGCTTTTCCATACTGGGTGCCTGTCAAAGCATCACATGTTTGTGCAATTAATAGGCACGGCCCAAGGTATGTCCCGCCGAAGTAATCGAATGGTCCACGCCATTGTTGAGGTATTCCGTCTCGACCATCGTGGCACGTAGCTCAACGACGCAAACATACTCGGAAACTTAGCATGGGTATGTAGGAGATGTGCTGCAATACTGGCAGCATTGTTCCTTCATAAGGAACAGACATTCCAAGGGGGTTTCCCGGGTGTAAATCGACCTTGTGAATTTTCCACTATGGTCGAATTATAACAGGGCAAGATGATCAGGCGACCAGAAGCGTAGTCCAGTGACTTCAACTGCGAGTGGGTTCAACATTTGCTAGACCAATTGTCAGTAACCCATTTTGCGATTATTGTTGTCATGTTTTCATCAGGCATATACTTGTCGACGTCAGTGTTGGAATAGTCGAGACCTAAGAACTTCAACGCAAGCAAGATCCAGGGTTGGATGAACTCATTGAACACCACATCCACAGTCTCATTGTCTAGGTCAATGTTATGAGGGTTTATCGTGGATTGGATACAATTTGGCTGCCGATAGAATGAAATAGGCGAATGAATAGTGTCGTCACCGTCGTCGCCTGCGTCGTCGACGGTAGTATAGCCAGGTGTCAATTTAAGCTGGTTGGAAAGGGCAAGTTGTTCGTGGTTTGGCAAACCCCCAACGATCTCAAACGAGTGGCGGTCAGTTTGAGTTCCCAGTTGTTGCGGGATCACCATCTTTGATACGGCGAGCGACCGGTCGACTTGCTCAAATATCTCACCTCCGCTGTTCAAAAGACGGAGTAGGTGTTTCGCCCGGGCATAAGGCACATCTTTGAGGAAGTGGAAGCCGCTTGTGAATGGACACATGATGTAGGTTGAATCTTTGGTGAAGGCACCTTTAAAGATATCGAAACGTATAGCTCCTGTGTTGGTAATTACCAATCTTGGTTTGTCATTGCGTCGAGTATCGTTGACAGCCCCAGGAAATACCTGCTGGTCAAGCCAACTGAAGACACTATTGTTACTTGGGTATTTCACACGGTCCATCCAGAGATCTCGATCTGAGCAACCGAAAGTCTGATCCAAATCGAGGCTTTTTCGAGCTTCCTGGATTGCCATAGAAACATTGCGACCCCGATCTGTATGGAAAGTGGAGGAATTGTGGCCCGAATGATGATACAGCGAAAACAAATTGTTGTCGATGTACCTTCTGAAGAAGGAAAGTGAAGTGGCAGCACTTCCATTAGTTGCGAGTCCGCTTATGGATTGAAACCCAATAGTTTCCATAAACCTCCCGCTTGCCAGTCCATACGATTTGTTGTCAAACTTCTTGTAATCCCGGACGTGCCAGTGGCCACCAAAAAATTGGATAGGCGTATCCCACTGGACTGACCGAATCGCGGAGTAGACAATCTTGAACTCCTCAGATCGGATTGCCGAGTGCCCAGTGACGACAAACAGGTCAACCTCGCGGTCACGAATTGCATCTTGAAACCATTGCTCTTTGATTGTTTCCTCAACCTGCCGAACCACAGTATTATTGTAGTTGCGATCGAAATTGTATAGAAAGCCAAAAGCTATGATACGTATGCCTTGCTTCTTTGTGGTAAACTTCTTGAATCTTGGAGCTAGTGGAACAAGGCTGCCGGAATCAGGGTCGACAATATCAAGATTCGAAGCAAGGTAGCTGTCAGCATACGCAGGAGCAGTGATTAGGTATTCATTCTCGGATGAGTTCTGCTTGTACAACTCGTGGTTGCCAGAGCATATGATATCCATATGCTGTGCACGGAAGATATCAAATGTAAAGAGCCCCTTGGGCTCTGAAGCATCGTACAGTCCATTTCCTTCGATACGGTCGCCTGTATCAATGATCAGCAAGTCCTTCCCTTCCGCCTCTAGCTTTTCACGTAGTCTGTGTGCGAAATCGACATAATCACCCCAGTCTGCGCTGAAGGAAGGCTCGAGGAGATGGCCGGCATGCCATCCATGAGTATCGGTCGTATGAAGGAAATTAAGTTGGCCGAAATGCAGATCTCGTAATGGTGCCTCGAGCGGTTTCGGTGCACCAGGCTGGGAAGCAAGTGCTACCAGTGGGACACCCAGCGAGGTGATCGCAACCCAGGTCCTGATATGCATTGAGGGCCTCTCACAGTCACTCGAACAAATGTCTGGAAAATGAGGACTTGAGAGGAAAGGTAGATTATAACATATCGAGTTTGGAGGAGAAGTAAATAAGCCCTAAATATGTATATATAAGCCCACTGTAGTGGCAGCCGAATGATAGGCAGTCACTGAAAACAATGATAGCACCCAACCTAGAACACGTCCAACCCTCGAAATGTCAAGGTCCTCTGGGAAATGCATCCGCCGACGCCGCGTCTGCCAGCATGATGTAGTGTTAAAATTCGCCGTAGAGCTTGGCAGAGTCAGCCTGAACTTCAATTCTCTGATGGAGCCGGATAAATACCTGGAGCTTATTTTTCCGAGCCGTTGCGGTCCCCATCAAGTCTAGCTCAAAATAAATTGAGGAGCATTGGGATTGTTGGACACCAACAGCGAGCTCCGTCCCAACACGGTGCCATTGTGAGCTTGACTGCCACGCCCTCTACATTTCAAGGTTTCTATTCTCTGCTACAGTCCTACTTTTCTTGTCGAGCTTCGATCTCTTGTCGGCTACGACTTGGTCATTCTTTTCTAAGGACCTGTGGACGTGCTTCGCCACCACTTCTTCTCACTGGGTTCTACAATTCCCCTGGTCCCAAAATAATAATCCTCCTTTTCAACACCTTTCCTCCACCATGTCTGCGTCGAGACTGTTCCGTCCTGCAACGAGACTGTTGTCACAGCGAACGACAGTATCATCCTCCATAAGACCTTCCTTGAGGAGAGTTGCACCAGCCTCCCTCCCCTCAATAAGGAGCTATGCCTCGGAATCCAACCAGACCTTTACTGTCCGAGATGCTCTCAATGAGGCCCTTGCTGAAGAGCTCGAACAAGATGATAAAGTGTTCATTCTAGGAGAAGAGGTCGCTCAATACAATGGTGTGCAATATTTCTGTTGAATCAGGAAACCATACACTTACACTCCGTTCCAGGCGCATACAAGGTTACGAAAGGTCTACTCGACCGATTTGGTCCTAAGCGAGTCATTGATACTCCCATCACTGAGTCCGGCTTCTGCGGTTTGGCTGTTGGTGCTGCACTGGCAGGTCTCCACCCTGTGTGCGAGTACGTAGCCATGAGGGTTCTGCACAACGGTTCCCGCTGACAGTGATCCTAGGTTCATGACTTTTAACTTCGCAATGCAAGCCATCGATCAAATCATCAACTCCGCAGCGAAAACACACTACATGTCTGGTGGCATTCAGCCATGCCCAATTGTCTTCCGCGGTCCCAATGGTTTCGCGGCTGGTGTTGCTGCACAGCATTCACAAGATTATTCCGCTTGGTATGGTAGCATTCCTGGTCTAAAGGTAGTGGCACCATGGAGTGCAGAGGATGCCAAAGGCCTCCTCAAAGCTGCTATTCGCGACCCCAACCCTGTAGTGGTTTTGGAGAATGAGTGAGTCCTTTGTCATCGGTCCTCAGGGTTCGGTGCTAACGCGGCCAGACTCCTTTACGGTCAAGCCTTCCCTATGAGCGCCGAGGCTCAAAAGAACGATTTCGTGATTCCCTTTGGCAAAGCCAAGATTGAGCGACCCGGCAAGGATCTTACCATTGTCACCCTCTCCCGATGCGTGGGCCAGTCCCTCGAAGCCGCCGAAGTCTTGAAAAAGAAATATGGGGTGGATGCAGAAGTAATCAACCTCCGGTCCATTAAGCCAATGGATGTGGAGGCCATTATCAAGTCGGTCAAGAAGACAGGTCATTTGCTCGCCGTGGAGTCCGGATTCCCTGCCTTCGGCGTGGCTTCGGAGATTCTTGCACTGGCGGTCGAGTATGGATTTGATTATCTACAAGCACCTCCTGGGCGAGTGACGGGTGCAGAAGTGCCAACTCCCTATGCACAAAAGCTTGAGGAATTGAGCTTTCCTCAGATCGACACTATCACCAACTATGCTGCCAAACTCCTAAGGGTGTAATGGACTGGGCACTGGGCACTGGGTACAGGGGACTTTCGGCTCTCAAAAGAATTGTGGGTGTATGTATTAGCGCAAGCGTTTCTTCAACTCGGATGCTGGAGCCGGCGGGGAATGGTCATCTGCATGGAGGCTGCAACGTGGCCGCAGGGATATATTAGTTTCAGCTTCAATACCTGATGTACTGCACAAACCGAAGAGTGACACCGAAGTGGCATGATCTCATTCCCAGAAGCCATGCGGTACCGTTCCTACAGGGTGACAGGGGAGAACATCTCGCTTAGAACGCGCATCCAGTAGTTCATATCCACTGTTCATGGTTCGCTTTCTGGCCGATTTCTCTGCTCAGGGAGAATCGAGGACGCAGACTTGTCCAAACGGCTGCCATGCGTACCCGGTACACTGTTCTCCGTGTCCAGGCTGCCAGTTCAACTAAAAAACGTGGCCATCGTGCATAGAACAATAGGATTCAAAGGGGCTGAAAACCCCCATCCTGTCACAGTGGCGAACGCTGTGATCACAGAGCACCCGAGAGAGTCTAGACATCAATTGATTTCAAGATGGTCGGATCAGATATTCGGATTGGGCTCATGGGCCCCAGTCTCGTCTACTTTCAAACCAGAGGTTGGTTGTACAAGGTTCGTGGGTACTCGCAGAAGACATGGCAACCACATGGAGAGTCAGGGATTCAAGATGACTTGAATGTCCATGCACAAGACAACTTCACCTGTACATACTCGTACGCGTGGGCCGAACGTCACATGGCATCCACATCATGCCAGATACCTGCTCGAAACACCAAATTGACAACCCATTTGGACAGAGGGTGTGTCTGTTGGTGGCTTGAAGGCCGCTCTCTATTTCCTTGTTTCAAGAAAGGCGTTTGGGTCCAGACCCTTTGCTTGGACTAATGTCAATCACACACCCAGACTGATCAAGAACACATTGAATTCGGCCGCCGCCATTTCAGCTGTGCTGTTGATGATATTTCGTTCGTTCGTTCCCTAATTGGGCTCTCGCGTTGAGCCTTGAGCTGTCATCGCCCTGCTCTTGCCGATTTGAGTCTGGTGATAAAAGCCATGGCGCATATTGTTGCCCACTTTCTCCGTCATGACTTTTCTTATGCTCAATCAAAATCTGCACAACCCCCTCCAGTGCCAGCCAGATTGGCCCCATATGCCTAAGTAATAATACCGAAAATCTCTTGGCCACCTGGGCACGGTTTAACGGGCCTATCCATGGTTACTCCGTATTTGATATCGATACTGCAGGTACTCCGTACCTGGGTGTGTCCGATGTCCCAGCTTATTCGAGATCCCCCCAAATCTCGAGCCTCCACCCTCCCACAAGGTTGGGCCAGCCACAATGTTGCTGGCATCGGTTCGGAGTATGGAGAACGAGGGTAAAAGAGTACTCCCTGCTCATTGCTACGGTCCTACGGAGTTCTCCCTACAAGGTACTGCGTACTCGCTCACTTCTGTCCTAGCGATTTTCCTGGCCCATACATCTGACCCATCGACTTTACTCGTAGGAGGTCATCAACTGAACTCGATGTGGTTGGATCTTGTCATCCCTTGTCTCCTAGAGGCCAGTTCGTTTGCGTCTTCCCAATCCGGCCTTTGGGCAAGTATCGTATTTACGTACGTCGTTTCTCGATTTGCCGATGACAGGACAAAATTTTACCTGGGCTCGAGACGCACATCTGGATGGAGTGACCTTCGCGTACCTTGCCTTCGCAGCCTGATGAGCGTCGAGTCAGTTTCCCTGTGGGCATGTAAGAGTCTAGATCCGGCTCCTCTATGGCGCTTGCCAATAGATTCTTGAAAATTCACCAGAGCGGTCATGGCTCGATGTGTGGATCTCACATCTGCAGCCACTACGAGTACTTCTGTCAGGTCACTATTTAGCAAAGTTGCCCAGCTGCTATCAGCAGGGGTTGTCAACAAGGCTGCATCACTTAAACGCACATCCATGTTCCGATCCGAGATTCCCACGGATTTGGGTCACTCTGAGGTTGATGGCCAAGGGAACAATCAGATTACCATCTTCAAATCCGAGTTTGCAAAACCCAGGCCACTCTCATTGAAGGGCAACTGCCACTCGTCCAACTGCCAACTTGTGCCCTCGTTTCGACCTTTCAAGTTAGTGGGTTACTTTGGTGAGAGCATGAGGGTTATTCCGGCTAGCCTTGCTTTAACCGACATCTGTCCACTAGTATTTGTCCATGAAGATATGTGCAGGATTTTCCAGGAATCGACTTCCCTGTCTCACGTGGGCTGCTCAACGTGATTGTAAGTCATTCATTGCGACATGTTTGGCGCTTGTGGTGGTGTTCTCATTTCAAGCACGATCTTGATCCTGATTCCTTCCCCATACAGAATTTTTGCTGTCTGCGAACTTAAGACTGATGCGATCTGGTGAAATCACAACACCCTCTTGTTCACATGCTCTTCGTATGCGGGGATTGCATTTGACCTTTCTTCTGCAAGCACAGCGGGTGATTTTAATTCTGAGAGCATAGTGGGATCAGGACCAAAATCTACAGGATTTCCATACTGCTGCTGGTCCAACAACATCGTGGGGTTCTCAGCGAGATGTTTCAATGCTTCGTTTCCAGATCAGATCGACCAACCGGTATAGCGCTCAGATATCAAGAAAGCTAGATTCTTCCATGGATTGTGCCATTTTACCCTAACAATCACTACCATTATCGCTCATTCTGTTCCAAGGCTGCCTTGTAACTGAAAGGTAAATCAAACCCCCTAGATCAAGGACAATCAATTTTTGCGCAAGTCACCTGTGCTAACTTTATGCAAAAAACAGTCAAAATGTTCCGACCAGGGAATCCGAATATGTATCAATTTGTGAGTATCTCTCCCAGCTACAGAAATGTTGAACTCATGAGGATTTAGTCCAACACCAGTTACCCTTCAAACCTCGACCCATCATCTCCTTTTCTTGTCATCCCTCTAGAGACTCGAAGACATATCTACGAATTGATGCTCGCACTACGGTGGCGCGATCACCTGAGTCTCATTTGTGTATGCAAACAGATATATGCAGAAGCGAGGGAGTCCTTTTTCCGCAGGCCGTTAACCTGTCGCTCCCAAGATGAGTTGATACGTTTTGTGCGCACTCGCCCCAATGTATTGCTGCAAAGTATCACAAACGTCCGCCTCCATCTACAGGAGGTAGATTCAGAAGTCATGCAACCATTTCTCGCAAGAATCTCGGTTGGCATGTCAAACGGACCCAATCAGCACCCCTACTTGACAGAAATTAATCGAATAACCAGGGCGCTCTCAATGATGCCGAGCGTTACCGAATTTTCCCTTCTACCACCTTTCAACTTCACGCAAAGCGTACCATCTAGCACAATCGTGAATGCTCTCTTGGAGTGGATGACAGCGCGGCATACAATGCTTCATAAATTGAGGATCGACTTCGATTCCTTTCATTTAGACAGCCTTGCCATCTGCAGGGACCTGCAATCACTGCAACTATCAGGATACTCCGAAACGGATGACGTCCGTGCTGCAGAAATTTTTAGTCGGTTGGGCTCTATTGAGAGCCTGACCGTCATTGGGCCTCCACAGGGACTGCAGATGAGGCAAAGACATGGGCATCAGGCCAGAATCGTCCAATCCATAACCTATCGCGTCTTGAACCATGTTCGCCCGTTGAAGCGCTTGGTGATCAAGGAGGCCGTTGAAGCAAGTTCTGGACCAGTCTTCCTAACCTCGAAGACACTGAGGAGCATCTATGAGCACCACTGTGAGAGTCTCCGGATGCTCCATATATCGTCCAGTCTGACCCCAGACGCCATGTTCACGACATTTCTGGAGGCGCTGCTGATGGCAACACCAAATATCCGCGAACTGGCACTCACTTGGCCTGGCATGCAAGTCGCCTTTATAGAGTGTGTCCCTGCTTCCGTGCAGAGGTTAACACTCTTAGCCCATTCACGACCGGATGCACAGGCACTAGTCGACCGTCTCCGAGCCATCCAGTACCGCTTGCCCTTCCTAAAGCATATCAGGTTCGAAATCATCAATGCTGCTCATGGGACAGCAACAGGAGGGTTGTCCATAATGCCCCAGCTCCCACCTCGACTCCCGCCGCCATTCTTTACCTCCAATCAGGAAGTGCCAAAAGATGCTCCTCCATTTGGATTCATGCTGCCCATCCAGAATCTTAACTCGTAAGTTGAACCCATTGTTTTCCACTCCTTGACTCTTCGACAAGCCAAGAGGCAATCACACGATTGAAGAAGAGAAACACAGGCTAATGTTCGCTCTCCAGCAATCTCCAATCGCCATGGCCCATCTCCTGGGCGATATGGCAGCCATCAGCGTCAGTGGAATAAGTGAAGAGGCGTGATTCGCCCTTACTATCCACAAAATCCATACCACCCCCATTTAAGCAAAAGGAATCCACTGACTCAAGAACGTTTCACAACACCAAGAAATTACATCAGAGGTGTCTGCATACAGGCAGATAGACACATGATTTCCAAGTGTTTGCTTCGACGAATTATAAGGTCCGATAGTCCGGATCCTTAAAATATACCTCTTTGCTTTTTCATATAGCCAGGCTGCCCCCGGGGGAAGTTGGAAACAAGATTCAAGGTGGCTCAACTTGAGCTCATTATGGGCTGTGAGGTCGCAGGGATCACATATCTACTTGCATCACCTACTATACAATGTTGGGTCTTCGCGGACACGGCTCAGCAACCTAGACAGCACGTATACTACACTACGTAGCTGTTACTTTGAATCCAGACGGCGGAAGCCAGGTGCCGGTGTTAGGATCCCTCCCTTGTGCATTACGCCACCGTTTGGCCGCGAAGTTAGAGAAACATTTTGAAGGGGGGGCTGGGTGGGTTTGAGAGTAGATGGCCCTCATAAATCTTAGGGCAAATTCTACTTGGCGGGGCATTGACTTGCCTACCAGTTTGAAGTGAAGTCGACTTCTACTCGCAATGAGCTTACTGCTAGTGATACACGTCCCTCCCAAGGACACCTAGCCCAACCACCACAGTAGGAGCCAATAGTTAATACCATATATTGGCCGAATGCAATCCCGCTATCCGCGAGCCTTAAAAACTCTTGCCGACCAGGGGCACAGCCTTGTAGATTTTGTCCCAGTTGGTTGCCTCCCAGCCGACGCCCTTGCCCGACCGTCCGATAACCCCTAGTCCACCAGCGAGCCAAACAGCAGCAGTAAGAGCTGCGATCCCATTGATGATCAGTTGTCTCCACTTCCTCCTGGACTGTCCCGACTGTCCACCCTCGGTAATATACTCCTTAGAAAGCTTGAGGAACTTCGCTGCACCAGTCATGAAGTGGAAGCTCGCCATGGAGACGAAGACAGCATAGCCGATGTTGGTTGCCCAGGGATCGTGCGCGACTCCGTGCGCGAAGTATCTGAGCCCCACGCCCGCCGAGCTGCCCTCAATGTTCTTCGGGATCATGCGCTGCGTGAGGACATGCAACGCAAACATGGGATACATTGTGTATCCCAAAGCGGAGGTGAGACTGAGTTTCGGCCATGGGATCTTCTTGCGCTGGCTGTGCGTCTCGGCCCCGTGCCTCCTTGCGCTCACGCGCCTTCGGTAAATTCGCAGGGCGAGACCGCTGGCCACATGCGTGATGATGGGGGCGAAGATCAGGAGCGGCTCGAGTGGGAAGGATTGGTAGTATGGTCGCGTCAGCAGCAGGTATTTGTCGGATTCCCGGGCTGACTGGGTCAGGAGAGGGATAAGGCTAGTGTTGGCGTAGTGCATGGTTATGTAAAGTGTTGGGGGGATAGTTGCGTATTTCTGGAGAGAAGATAGGATTTTCAGTGTAGTGGAGGGCGTGAGACCTAGGAAGTTGGTCGTGTTATATGCTGAGGATGGGAGAGATTGTTTCTCGACATCAGGGTACTCCGGTGCCTCTTCTTCGTCAACTGGGCTCGGTTCAACCTCGTGCATGGGCACTGCTGAGATGGAGGATCGAGTGTCGCTCGTCGTGAGCGCCGGGAACTCTTTTGAAGCGGACATCCTGAGCTGGTCAAAGTGACCAAGGGAATATGTCCGGTATCTTCTTATTGCAATGAGTTGTCTGGATTGAGGTGGAGATTTAGTTTAAGAGGTATTTAGACACCTAAAGTCAAAGTCCAGTTAGACGCGAACGCGGTCACCTTGGGTTGCCGATGCATGTGCCAATTCTGGGGAAGGAGTAGCCTTGAAATTGTGTCAGCCAATCCGGATCGATGTGATGACCAGTGCCGCTGACTAAGCAATCAGCTAAAAGAGTAGCACCCAAGTAGTGTAGTGAGCTAGCCTGTCTAAAAAGTTTCGCCTCGACCACTTAGTGCCTTCATGGCATTTTCTAACTTCTTCCCAGACATTTCGAATCTACACATTTGTGATATGAACAGCATGATTTCTCTGTAGGGCTCGGTGTTGGACGCTTTGTTCCAAACCAACGGTATTTCAGAGTACAAGGTAAGAAGCTCTGCGGTGACTCAATCGCTTTCGCTGCTCGAAGCAGAAATGAGATCCCCCTGTTGGCCTTCATCAACAGATTCTAGACTTCTGCCAAACCATATCCTTTATGAAAGTCTCACCTCCTAGGAGGTAGCTTACAGTGCGGATTGATCCCATGCCTGCTTTATTGCTACTGAGTCTTCATCACGCCAGAAGAAATTCGGCAGAATTTCCTGCTCGACGATCGTCCAACTCTGCCACTCTGGGTAATGCCATTTGAACTCTCCGAGACAAGACAAAGCAGTTTGTGGAAGCACGGAGCCCTGGAGCCTATAAGAGTCGATCAACACTAACCATATCCAAACCACACATTCCGCCTCCACGGCACTAGCGAATTTGGGAGCTAATGCCAGGGCTTGAGATAGCTTCGTCCTTGATATTGTATGACAAAGGATGCCAGCCACATAGTTGGGAGCAATAGCCCACCTCATGTGTGCATAGCAAATCAAAGCCAGAGTCAGGCATTTCTCCAGGCTCGGCTCCGGAGAAGTAATATAGGGACTAGCCATGGCAAAGTCTGGGAAGTTCTGTTCTGCCTTGGGCACAGATTCCAACCCGTATCTGCAGGCATGTGAAAATCGTGCCAGGAGACGTTGGGTATCCCTGGAAAGGCATCCTTCATCGACCAAGTTCTGAAATCCACGGGGTAAAACGGCTACGGTATCGTAGCCTTTGTTGACAGTGGAACGATCAAATGGCGAAAGAAACTCATAATGATCGTCGTCGTCTGGTAAGATCCTCAGGACATTAGGTCGACCTTCCAAGAGGTCCATCCAGCAGCTGAATCTAGAGACACGCGAAATTAGTGCAGTTGGCAACTTTAGGAGGAACGAACTAACTGTAGCAGCACTTCTCCATATCGTGTGTCGAATTCTGTGCGATTTATTGGTCCTCTAAAGGAACTGAAGAGTCTTCTCAAGGTTTCGCGATGCATTACACTTTCTTCACTGTCCCCCCGAAATTGCTGAGTCGGCTGTCAATATCTAGAGTGAAGACATTCAGAACGCATTGAGCGACCTTACCGCAAGGAAACTCAGCAGAAAGATTGTGTTGATCGTGGAGGGACTCTGTGCTGAGAATTTGTTTGACGCAATCTCTTTCTTGAGGAGAGCAATCGCCTGGCCATTGTGCTTCATTTGTTCCTGGCGATAGTCGAATTCCCAGCTCATGGTCTCCTGTCGGTGCATTTCAAGGCAGCCGTATGCCAGGGCAGCTATGCAGTGCTGGGCGGCTTCGCTCTGACAGCCTGGACTCGCGAAATACTTGAAAGGAGCATCATTATGAATCCGTACCTATTTTCTGGGTCCGACTCACCGAAGCAAACATGTTCCCGACGTTGAAAATGACGAATGCAGGAGCGGCGCTCGGCAGGATCCATTGAAACCCTATTCGACATCGCTGTTAGCAAGTGCTGCAGGGGTAGGCGAAGCCACGTCGGTTCTTACAGATATCCATAGCCGTGTAGAAAGATCGCTCCCTCGGATGAGGTACGCTGAAAAGCGGGTCCAGGCGGTGGGCCGTCAGCAATGAACGCGGAAGATTAGTTTCAATTCCATCGTTGATCGTGGACAAGCCATGACTCGCAGGGTAAGAGATTTGGTTTCTGGTTCATCAAGTCACTAAAAACTTCCAGAACGGCGTTGAAGCAAAGCTGCTCACACTGCAATGGTTTCCTCTTTGCGTGGGCGTAGTGAAGTCCGTTTCTTTCGGGTATGTACAACTTTCGCGATGTGAGATCTTGCCTCAGAGCTCTGGAGCTCATAGTCTCTCTGGGATGGGAGACTAGAGCGATCGAACATGAACTTGATACGAATTGCTACGTCCTTGGCCATCTTGGTTGGGTAAGAATAAAAGGGCAAGATTTGTCTTCGGATCAGCTCATCATGAGGTGATCAAGCGCAGCATGAGCATGGGGGCTTGTTTCAAACAGGTATTTATATTCATAACTCTGTGCATCCTCGCTTGCCCACTTCCCCAATCTTGGGGGCTCTCAGGTCAACGTCGGCAACAGCATGGCTTATACGAGGAGCGTTTAGGCGAGGTAGGAAGTCTTGTATCCATCATGGACTCAGATCGTCGAGTATGAGAGCCAAGAAATACATTGACCAACTAAATGTTTGGGAAGATTATAGTCCTCCTCGGCAGTAAAGGATTGGAATGTATGTAGGCCAACTCACGGGCACGGTCACTCAATTGGCAGTGCCTCAACACCGAAGGCTTCAGTTGGGCGACTCCTCTTGTTCGATCAGCCTGCTTAAGCGAGAGATATACGTCGGAACATACTTGTAATTGCTCCAAGACCCTAGTCGAGGCTGTTAGTCATATTACAGATCTAGGACAGCGCAACCGGCGCGAGGATGACAAACTTGATCTTGTTCGCAAATGGACGGACTATCCCCAGGTGTCATGCAACTAAAACTGGACCATTAGCTAGCCCAGACTCCTTTGTCACCCGCCGCTTTAATATGTCAGCAAGATCAGGCTTCAATATAGCCTCGGTGAGCCTCATTCATCCTGCACCCTTAGTATTCAGCCTGCTCACATTTGAGCTCGGTCTACGAAGTCTCACCTGTTTTCTCTCGGCCCCAGCTTGGAGGGCCTCAATTTACCAGTGGAATCAAAGCCCAACCATGATTTGCAGCAGCAGGTCACATCACCTGGGACTTGGCCCCCGTGCGGTGACACTCAAGACTTGGAGGTGGCACCAGTAGTGGATCCTGACTCCTGTAGGCCTGTACGAGGTTGATTTCCTAACACACTCTTCACGTGGTGTTGGCCAAGTACAGCCCAATTATTCAAACGCCTTTAAAAGTCTTCACTTGTACCCCTCTCCGCTGCTTTCGCTTCAGCGACTCATATGCATTGCGTTAGCGAGTACCGACAATATGCCTCGCACGGAATGGAAGCGATCCAAAGAGCTATCAATTCTAATCGACAACTTCCAGGCCTGCTATCGAGCGGGCGACATAATAACAGGCAGAGTTATTCAAAATGACCTTGCCCACACCGACCCTGTCTGGGTCAGAGTGAGCTTGGTGGGAAGAGCAAAGTCCAAATGGTCCGAGAGCAGTGGCGATCACAACTACACGTATCGCGGACGAGCCATCTTCTTTGAAATTCAACAACACCTCCAGGATAACACCATGGGCTATGTCTCTCCTGGAGTTAACCATTCGTGGCGGTTCACCTTCACCATCCCTACCCATTCCCAGGCTTCCCACACAGGTCGAATGGCTGGAGATGTGTTTAAACTCAAGGGAATGTACACTTCTAACGATGGGGCTTTCACCCATCACCGCATTCCCTCCACCTTCAATCTAACAGCTTCACGCTACGACGAAACCTTTGTCGAGTATTTTCTGCTAGCTGAGCTCGGAACTCGCGAGCGATCCAAGTTTCAATCCACTCTGCCTTTGAATGTCCGTGCCCAGTCTTTGCAGAACAACATCACCGATTGGCGTGTGGAGGACTGGAAGCCTATACCTGAGCTGATCCGCACCCCGCAAGTGCTCCGTGAAAATGAGGGCAGGGAACTTAGCTTTCGCGAGAAGTCCCGTGTGTTGTTCCATAGGTCTAGGGTTCCGCGGTATGGATTTACGGTCTGTTTTAGCCATCCAACAGTCATTCAACTTGAACATCCGAGCCCTATGCCGTTCAAGATCTATGTTGAGCCTAAATTCGGTGATTCGGATTCGTGTACCAACTTTTGTGCAGACGGTGATATATCATCACTGCCTCGAACAATATTCATGTCGATGAAGCTGAAGCTGCGGTGCAAGACCAAAATCAGGGGAGCCACCAGCGAAGGGACGCACGAGGATTACGAAAAAGATACTTTTGATTTCGAAGTAGATGCCATCAAGCGAGAAGCCGTCGTTCCTATCCTGAAGGTGTGGGGGCTCCCACCACAGGAGAAGGACTCATCAAAGCCCACATCAAATCCAAGCCGCAACTCCCTCAATCCAGACTGGGCTCCCAAGAACGTCAGCCAGCAATCAGTCAGTTCTGGCGAAGGAGTTACCAGCAACCCGTCGGAGAAGTCGGATCTACCGTCAGAGAAAGCGAGCATAACGAGTCGACAACCAGAATCACTCCCTTCATACAACAATGCAGCAACTGGGTCTCAAACCTCTGGAAAACAGTCGAACTTGGACGACGAATCCGAGCCGAGCACAATGGCTCTTCCACGCTATTCTACCCTCCCACCAAGGGGAAAGGGAAAGGATACTTTACCGACAAACAATAAGGAGCCTCTCCACCTGGGTGAGCATCTCTCCCTGACCACTTCTATCATTCGCGAATTGCACCCTCATCCTACATTCTTCACCTATAACATCGCCCACGCGTATAAGATGCAGTACAAGATATACATGCGGACGGCCGACAAGAAGCACGACATCGAAGGCGAGGTGCCAGTGACTCTATTGGCGGCGTCCGAGGACTTTCACAGCACAGTCCGCCGGGGAAGGGTGAATCGTGAAGGCGGCAGAGAGGAAGATGTAAAGGAGTGGATGCGCGCGACCTGCACTGGGGATCCCGACAGGTTTCCCAAGTCCACGTCTTCAAAGTTGATGGAGGATCTCGTCAACCTCTTTGAGATGGATGACGAGGTAGGAAGTTCATCTTATGGGAAGAAACTGTGAGATATCTATTAGAGTCGCTGTGAACACACAACGAGGCTTCACGGTCACAGCGCAGGCGCTAAGGCTCGGTGCCCAGTTAAAACAGCGAGTGTTCAGGTCTGGAAGCAGAACGGGCACTGGGTGAGGTCAACCTTGGCGACTGCAGATATCATGTATTAAATAAGGCGCTATGATGGTACGAAGGTTCTGATTCATGCCAATTACATACCTCGTATCCCCGCTCATTATGCTCACACCCGTTGCTCTTTCTCCTGCTGATAAGCGATTTCTTCGGCGAACCAGGCTTCAGAATATCTGCCCCATTAGTAAAATGACAGCAAATAGGGTTCATGAGATTGAGGCTCCCTGGCCCGGTGGCACAGACTTAGAATCTAGGTGCATAACGAACTTGATTTCTCGGTGGTGAAATCAAAAACTTCAAGCATGCCACTAGCGGCCACAGCATTTTCCTATCAAGGCATGGCGAATGCTTGGAGTACGAGCTATGTTCAATGTGTATGCAGGTGAGTCCATCGGAGACACACGAAAGTATTTCCACACAGAGGAAGAACTGTGGGTCTCATCGATATAACTCGCGTATCATTCGTCTTGGTAATAGCCTTTCACGAGGCTGGAGGAGGTAACCAATGGGAAAATCTGGAGGCAAGCAGGGGTCGGGTTTATGCAAGCTTAAGAAGTTGATATCAAAATGCGCAAATTCTTTACGACTAACAGCCAACGGTCTCAGATCCAGTGTCTTGGCTATGGGGGATTCAAGGCTTCGAGCATCGCGGGACCGTTATAGGAAGGTGGCGCAGGGCGAATCAGATTGCACCTACATCAGTTTGCCACTGACGAATAGTAGACTCAGAGAGCTCCGTACCTTCACGAGCATCAGCAGCCTGGGTTCTCATCGGCGAGCTTTCACCCATTTGATGTCGTTCAGCATCCCGGCGGTAGGCTACCGTGGGAGCTGCTCCCCCTCGTCTACAAGAGGCGTGGTTCAAAACCCCAGGGTACCTTGAGAGTAATAATCTTCTGCATCAACTGAATCCATATTTCTAGAGCAATGAAGTCTTCTCCTGTGCATGATGTGTGAGAGGGCGAATTCTTTTGGCGGGGAGGTTGCTCATCACTGGTATTCTTGCTACCGCAGCCCCAATGCAATTCTCGTGATATTCTGATGAGTAACTAGTAAGAATTCCAAAGCGAATTTCCCAATATTGCAGCTTTGATTGTTTTTCTCGGCTGCCCAGAATCAGTAATGCATTCATTGAATTCAGTGCCGCGACTCCATTTAGGTTTGCTCCAAAGTAGGCAAGCCTTCGTTGTAATGGATGGACATCACGCACAATTATTCACGAATCACAGGGTGGCCCAGACCTTGATTATGATGTGATCTCGTCTTTTGTGGATTTGCTCTGTGGTGAACAACGATGATGGTTCCAATATATGTCTGTCAATACTCACGGTGACTGTTGTGTCGTCTCATGCAAGGTGATGGCAGTGGCAGTTTTGAGCGCATCAGCCTCTGGCGAGAGCGGTAAAAAACTCTTGAGCCGAGCATTCAGAATTGATTTCATATCAACTTGATTCCAGACATCCCTATCAAAGACACACCAGTCACTGGTTAGCACCAACACCTTGGTATCCCGGCAGGAAGCGCACATACGTATATCTATCAGATGGGACAAAGCAGCATCGCGGAGGCGTTTGAGCTTAGAGAACAAACTCGGAAAGTCTACTATCGTAGCACTGGTCTACCGCATCCACGACGAGGATAATCTCCTTGCCGCGGAGTGCTTCATTCTTGACGCCCAGGAACACAATCACAATGCTTTCTCGTCCCAGGCCCTGGAGCTGACTTCATACTCAAAAGCCCCACTTAATCTTGCATCCTCTGGGTATTTCATCAACCGTTGAAAGAGCAATGCCAAACAAAGCCCAGAGACTGAGCCTAAATAAGTCTTCGACAGTGTTGGCGAAAAGAAAAGAACTTGATGCACAGATTAAGCACCCGTTAAAGAAACAGGTTCTTGTAATATCATCAATCAAAGCAAGGTTGACTCGCCATTCCCAAATGAGCCCTTGATAACAAGGAGAGAGCGATTGAGGGATTCTTGGGATTCTTCTCCTCTTGGGCCCATATCATGCCAAGAAATTTAATCTGGATGGCTATAGATCCATTGACAAGTACCTTCATCTGAATCCTCAGTCTTGCTGGGTTGGTGATACATCCCGTCAGACCAGAGAGGGCTTTGCTCGGGGTTTTGGACCGGTAGTTGCACTCGCAGAGTGGATGTTATTTCCGCATTGCCGACTGAATCCCGGATGATAGCTTTTATCTTCTCTAGAAGCGTACAAAGCTCGGGCTGCTTCTCTAATATTTCTTCCCGGGCTACGAATTTGACAATCTCTGAACGATTTTTGTGGATGCCAATATCATTTCCTTCCTCTAACCCCGCCAACCCCGGTAGCACAATTGTGAAAAATTTCATTGCCAGTTCCTCATACAGGCACTAGCCGGTAATATCGTGTTCTTCCCTTCGTAGTTTTGATCTAACCATAGAAGAGGATACGTGGAGATCGACCAAGTACTGATTGTCCTCCTGCAGCACCTCGAGAATCTTCATGTTTATTTCCTTGACCGTCCCAAGGACATGGGCCGGGACTTTTGCTTAATCTGCAAGCCAAGAACCTTTGTGAGGGGTACTCATAAAAAATATGCCGATAGTTTTGATGAAAATGGCATATTCATTGCTAGCAGGACCCTTATCGGCAGCGGATCTCAAAGCTGCTTTCAACAGTAAGCCGCCCATGCTATGACCAATGGATATTAGTGGTATCGAAGAGGAACCGTCCTTTTGTCTCAGGGCGGTCAAGTCGTGATTAAAGTTCTGACTCGAAGCATATTGTGGCTTCTCCGATGTCCTAGGGGTCCAGGACATGCATCATCGCCGAAGTTTAAAACAATACGAAAAGGAATTTCTTTTGGTAAGATAACTTTCGGCGAGGGCTCATCCTCTGAACGACGGGCCCACGTGAATTTCGGTTTCCTGTAAGGCCATGAACGAAGACAATGTCCACGTGAGGTGGATGTGTTGTGACATCGCAGTTGGAAACCACTGTTCAAAACCTGCCGAGATTTGCCGGCTCTTTGTTTCACTCTTCGATTCTCTGTTGCCTTTGCCAGTCGCTAGAATGTCTCCGTTCGCGGGAACGGAACTTTGATATAACCTGTGACGGATACAAGACCGTCGTCCTCAGATATCGGGGTTGGCAATGTGAGTGAGGAAGATCTAGTACAAATATGTGAGGTGCAAAAGGATGCCAAACCAATCATAGCAACTCCCGTTAAGATGGATCGACAAGGCTGAGATTGTGAGACAAGAACTGTGCTATACCCTCCTCGATGAGCAGGCAATGTGTCATGCGACGCAGGACATTCTCCTCTGCGAGGGCAACCTCTATCCTCGATGATAGAAGGTAGTAATACTTGGCAGCTTCTTGGGTTCTAACGGCCAATTATCGCAATTGGAGCCGAGGGCAGAACTGTTGTGGCGATGGGGCGACTAGAGAGCGTCACCCAATCCTAGCATCTTGAGTTCTGCATCATATACAGAGTTTACTTAGTACAACAGGCGGATCGAGAGTTGTGACCAAACCTAGCTCTCTTCAGCAATGTAAGTTGAAAGCCTCGCAGAGGCATTAGGTTTGCTCTTGTGGCTGTTGGTCCAAAAAGACTAGGGGGGCGGATTCTGGGTACCTGGCGGGTGTCTGGTTTCATGGCGAATGGAAAGGCTACATTGCACACGATGTTCCATCTGGGAATCCGATATAGGTCTTTATAAGTCCTAAGAACTCCCAAGCCTGTTTCAGGCCATCGCAGTAGGAAGAAACTATGAGTAGGTCGAAAGCCTCAGCGTTTTTGAGAACAGGTATTTTGGAGTCTAAGGACACTCTCGCAGGACTACTTAGGCGAGCACTAGCGCACCTAACCCCGCGCCAAGGAAAGAAGTTGACCCACAGATCGCGCGTGTTAACATGTCGCGTCACCTTTCTTCAATTGAAGGGAGCAGCTATCTGATATTTATATGCTCGTATCATGCAGCGGACCTGATCAACCAGCCTTTTGTCTTATACTATTCTTGCGGCGCCACAACCTCTTGATGTACCGAATCTAGCCAGGTTTCATGTGCTGTGAGCAGCCATGGCATTCCCACAACCAGCAGGTCTCCTGCCGACCGAGGTAGCGTTCCTGTGCGAGATGGAGCAAGTGACAATTGTCCCGCGCCAGCGCCTTGACCGACTCGACTTATTGGGCGTAAGTCCACCACCATGAGCATCCAAATCCACCTTAACTTGAGTATTTGGCAAGCATGCCGAGGTGTGAGGAAACCTCTTTCCTCAGCCGTCAAACTTACCTGACATATCCTTCCCTCCACTTCAAGTTGTTGGCCAATAACTCACCATGTGATTCACTTGCAAAACAACAGGGCCCAACGCGACCTCTGATCCCACCCCAGCGAGCAACACTGCCACTATGGCTGGCAATACTGCTGAAAAGACAGCGCCGGGCAAACGTGGTACCACCACCATGGCTGCAAACCGAGAACCTCGAATTCATTCTCGACCTGGAGACGCGGGAGTTCCGTGAAGAGTTCTCCCCAGCAGCGCCTATTCCGACGCTGCGGGAGGCTGACTTCTCAGGCAAACCATTCTACGCGTCGACGCCATTTGCCAGGTCCTGCACCGTCGACGCCCACCCTACCGCCCTGCCGTACCATTGGTTTGAGCTCTCTGAGATCCTACTAGACGCCGCGAGCGACGACGTCGGTGAACCGGATCGCCTGCGACAACTACTCAGGGACATACGAGAAGTGCGACTGGCGAAGATGAGGAAGGGCGTGGAGGTGTTGAGTGGGGACGGCGTGGGGCTGAAGCTCGATGGTGTGGGTGCCATGGAGATCTCTGAGTCACGCGGCTTCATTACGGCTGTGATGGACGGGTTGAGAAAGATTGACGCTAGTAGGGAGCAGGCGAGACGTGATCGGGAAGACGAAGAGCGGGAGAATCGCCAGTACAACGATGAAGATGAAGATGACGAGATGACCTAACGTGATATGATACGAAACAATGCGACAACAATCAATATCCTCATTCCACAACATCGTTGGCTGGTATTCTGACAAGTTTGTTGCAATTTACTGTACGCATGGCTTCTCCGCTATGCATAACCCGACAAGAAACCCCTTATCGCCGGCGCCACCGCCAAAATCAAGGAGTGAAAATATGTGATCCAACGAAAACTGGTCATGATGGCTGTCCAGTAGGTTGAGGCGAGTCTCGCTGCAGTTGTGCATCTTGATCCTTCTCCTGCAACTTCCGCCGCGCCGCCAATATCATCTCGTCCCTCCGGCTCTGCAGCATCTTCTGACGGGCGTCTCTGTTGCTCTGCCAGCCAGGCAGCGGGCCTTCCTCTTCTCTCTCCTTACCCTTTGAATTCACCTTGGCGTGCAGGTTGTATCGTGTGATTAAATCGGGCGGTAGAGAGGCCGCGGATACTGCCGTCGCTGTCGTTGTTGCTGTCGTTGACTCAGACGATGTCGTCGTGAAGGCTGGTGGTGGTTGGAAAGATGGTGGGGCCTACGTGGGATGTTAGCCACATTTCCAGAATTACTCAATTGAAACCTCTCATGAAATCACTCACCGGCTCCAACCCCCTCCCAGACAGCACCCTCTCCGTAGTCGCCGGTACACTTCCCCTGTTGCGATGTAAATCCCACATGATATCACGCCGACTCAGCTGCGGGAACATTTGAGCGATTTGATCCACTTGCGCCGGCGTGAATCGGAGGCCGGGGTTTCTGGACGACGACGACGAATTGCCATCTGCGCCGCCCCGTGGAGCAGAGAAAAAGTATCGGTAGATGAAATACCCCAGCACAGCGACAAAGGCCAGGCTGGGAATGGAGATGGTTGCCTCTTCCTCAATGGCGGAGGACATGTTGTTTGCCATGGGCCGATCTGAGTCGTGTGAGTGGTATTGACTGGTGATAGATAATGGCTGCTGCTTTTGCAGCTTAAAAGCTGGATAGTTATACGGAAGATGTCCGTGAGTGTCTGAATAAGACTTGGGGAAGCAGAGCAACAACTTATGAAAGACTGTATGTAGGTGGGAAGAGGAATGTCTCTCGTCTCTCAATCATTTCATCCGACCCGATCGGCACTGACAACGCCGCCGCAACGGTGAGTTGCAAAGACACATGGCGCAGACGCTTATGCCGCACCGTAGTCCACATGCTGCTCTCGGAAATGGTTACTTAATATTATTAATACTTCCAATTAACCCTGATTCGCACTCCGTGAATCCTTCCTCGATCAGGGGCGGACCAGCTTTCAGGCTCACTACAGTCACAGCACTATAAGGCAGCGGAGATCCGTATTTGCTCGTTAGTAGGCGCCAGTTGCTCAAGGCCCCCAGAGATATGTCAGAGTCGAAAGATATGAAACTTAAAGCAATGAAAAAGCTCCTTTCTCCCAAATTGTTGGCAGAAAGAGTGCCTAGCAGCCATGAATGTGGTTGAGAAACCGTTTGGTGTCGTTCTATTGATCGGGGTGAGTTCCACCAAAGGTCAGGACTCTGCTTTCTATTGCCACTTCCCAGTCCCTTCTAAAGTGGCATGATTTTAATTGCTACTACCAGGGTTGTGGCATTATCAGGCTCCATATCATCAACGACATCGTAACACAATGTGGCGTGGCACGTGCCGACGACGTGCACATCTTCGACCGCCGGGTTGGACCAGAGCAGCTGTACCATAATGCCATCATTCCAGAGGCCAATTACCACAAGGGCGACATATGTGACGCTGCACGGCTGGCCGAGGTCCTGCAACAGGTGAAGCCGGCCGTGATCTTCGACCTGTTGTCACCGCCAATGTTTGAGTTTGATCTCGCGTACTACATACATGCGCATCAACGTTGAGGCGCGGCGTGTGCTCCTGGACCTTGCACGGGAGACGCGCACAGTTAGAGCTTATGTGTTTAACTCTTCTGCTGGGGTGATCCACGACTCCTTCAGCGGTCTGTGTAATGCTGATGAGTCGTGGCCCGTGCTCTTCATGCCGCAGCAGCGCGAGCCGTACTCGCACAGCAAGGCTCTGGCGGAGAAGATGGTGTTGGAAGCTAACGGCTACGGCCCAACTACCACCAACACTCCCAGCAGCGGAGAAGTCCAAGGGGGATGGAAAATGCTCACAGTCTCGATTCGGCAATGCACCCCGTTCGGCGCCAACCACGGTGAGACTACTGTAGGCCTAGTCGAAAACGCGCGCAACGGGAAATACGAATACCAAGTCGGCGACAACACTAACTTGGTAGACTGGGCATATATCGAGAACAGCGCGCGTGCATTCTCTCTCGTGGCGCAAGCACTACTTGTCGCACACGAAGCTGATGACAGCCGGCCCGTAGACGAGTCCAACCGTGTCGACGGCGAAGCCTTTCTGATCTCGAATGACCACCCCGTCCGGTTCTGGACGTTGGCGCGGCAGGTGGGCGCTGCCGCAGTGTTCGGGATCGACGAGAAGGAGGTACAGGTGATCCCGCACTAGGTTGCTATGACGATGGTGTTCGTCACCGAGTGGTCGACCTGGATGCTCTCGCTGGGCCGTCGCAAGGCGGCGTTCACGCGCTTTGGTATCTGGTATAGCACGCTCAATCATTTCCATTGCATTGACAAGGCGAAGAAACGTATCAAGTACCAGCCTATGTTTGATGTGGAGGAGGGCATCAGGAGGTCTGTGCTGCCGTATACAACCTCCACGCCGCAGGAACGTGCTGAGTAGAGTAACCATAGAGGTGTGGGCTGTGTCGTTGAGTTTGTAAGAATATATTCCTCTTTTGAAGGCAATGCGGCAAGTGCCCAGGGATGGTGGGTGGCGTAATAACTCGCATTCTCTACCCTCCTTTGCAACCTTCTACTTGAAATAGACTCTTTCCTGGAATGCCACGAGGGCAAACCTAAAGGCTATGCTCAACTAGAATGTGTCTCCTGAGCCCTGTATGATCTCGTCGCACCTCTTCTAGTCTCCTTACATAGTTGACAACAGGCCTTATTGTGGGCATCCAATGGTTTGGCATTCGGAAATTGAAATGGATGTGAAATTAGGAGAGTTCTTGCGCTATGCTTTGTTTTGTTGATGTTGTTCTTCCAATTCTTCGCTCGTCGTCAGTCAGTTACAAAACCACACACAACCGAACAGCGTTATGTCGTTGAGAAACATCCTCCTTGATTGAGAGGGTCAACAGAGTCTATCTTGGTGTTTCAACCACTCTTATCCCACCCAACCCAACTTCTTGGCATCACTCTCCACACCATCACTTCACCACTCCTCAGATCTCCAACCTTGAAACTCTCCTCCCTCACCTTTGGCTTCTTCCCCTTCTCCTCACGGCCTTGCTCCCAGGCACGGATTTTCTTCTTTGTACCATCCCAGTCAATCACTACTGCCACGTGATCAGGCTTTCCAACATCCATACTATACTTGGCATGAAGTCCTCCCTTGTGACCGGCGAACTTGGCATTGCGGAAGGTAACGATATCACCAGGTCTAATTTCATCAAATTGTTGTGTCGATGCATTTCCTAGATTAGCATAAACTAGAGCGCCATACGCTCTGTTGCCAATTGGACGCAGGGCAGTCCCATGAGGTTTCAAGACTTCAAGGACAAGTGCTTGTCCTGAGCCATCACCTACGGCGGATCCCGCCAGGCTATTTGCGGCTCTGCTTATTTGCACGCCGAACTGTCCTGAAGCGCTTTCAAGTTGATCGCGCCTAGGTGCAGGCGGTGGGCGTTCGTGGCTCTGCTCAAAGGTAACGTGTGAGGGGTCAGCATTGTCAAAACTTGCGTTGACAGTCGTTGAGGAATAGTCCATGTACAATACAAAGACATCCTTAGAGACGGTCGTTCGGCCACCCCGATTCGCTGATGAGGAGGTCTCTATCTCAAATAGCACATCCTGACGACCCTGTAGTGCTGGCGGAGGAACATGCTCTTGAGTCCACCAGAGCGAATTCTTCCCGACATCGATATCACGCGCGATAAAGCCCTGCTCTCCACTAGTGCGTGAATGTTCCATGGAGCGACGGGAGACTGTACCGGATCTTTTGATATCAAGATTTTGCTCGGGCTGGGGCCCTGGAGGTGGTGGCGGCGGCGGCGCGAATGAAGATGGAGGAGGTTGATACTCCGTCTGAGGAGGAAGTGGAGGGAGAACAGGTCTGTCAGATGGTGGAGGGGGCGGTGGGATAGAGGAAGGTGGCTGACTGCCCCCATACAGATCATCCACTTCTACTTCTTCCCTGGGAGACTGCAGAGTTTGTGAGTACTGACCCCTGGGGGGATATGTTGGGGCACCCTGAGGTTGTGAACCATATCGATATGGGTCATAATCTTCATCGTCATCATTGGCGATCTTCGGGGGAGGAACAGGGGGAGGAGCGACCCGAGGAGCATCCATAGACTTCCTCGACTTCGGAGCTGTCATGGGTGGGGGAGGTGGCGGTAGATCGCGAGGTGCGGCCACTGACGGAACAGGTGGTAGAGGAGGAGCCGCACGTGGTGGGTTTTTCGGCGATTTTATGGCATCGTCCGTCAGCACCCCGTCGTCAAGGCTTGAGTCACGGTTATGGGCTTTCAAAGCATCCTTGTGTTTTGCACTAGAGGCGATGTCGGTGTCATAATCGCCATCATACTCTGTTACTTCTTCGTCCTCATCATCCTCATCCGCTGGAGGCTTCGCTGAAATACCTCTGGAGTCGCTGGTTGATCGTCTTACTGGAGGTTGGCCAGGTGGCGGAGGAGGTGGGGCTCGAGTTTGAGGCGAAGTCGGGCTCATTGGTATCGGAGGTGGAATACGACTAGCTCTCTTTTCGCTAGTCGGAGAGATCCCGGTTTCCTTGGTATCCAACCTGGGAGGCTCTTCTCTGCGGACCGGAGGTGGTGGTGCATTGAAACTTGGAGCAGCTGTAGGATCGGCTAAGGGAGATCTGGTGACATTCGATGAATTCGGTTCACGCTCCTCATCGTTTCCTTCGTCATGACCAGGCTGGTCTGGGCTGGATGGACTCATTGGAACTGGTGGTGCGGCTCGGCCTGAGCGTAACGTCAATAAATAGCCTTTAACAGGGACGGAATACTATACCTGATGTGGGAGATTGTGGTGTGGGTGGGATTGGTCTTGAACCTGCCGGGGGCGGTGGAGGAACAGCTCGAGCCTCGCGTGGAGGTGCCAGTGGAGGTGGACGCTCTATCGAAAGTTGTTAGTGAGTATTGAATTGCAGAGAATCGACCCGCATACCCTGTGGAGTTGGAGGAGCAGGACGATCAGTTGAACGACGCTGCAACGGTTTGGAAACATAATCTTCAGCTTCGCCATGTGGGAATGGTTCCCGAGGTGTAGGTCTTGCGGTTTCCTCCTCGTCACTGTCACCATTTGCAGTGGCTTCCTCCTCTCGCTTTGGCATCATATTGGACATCCCAGGAAGCGCTACGCGAAGTGGAGGGGCTCTTTCTTGAGACTCTTCCTGTTGATGGTAGTCCGAGGTTTGGCGGCTAGACTCGGTGGAAGCTTTCGGCTTGCGGGCCGGCGCTGCAGCTCCTAGGCCTCCAGGGGGGCCGAACATGCCCATCATACCCATGCCTCCACTCATCTTTGCCATTCTTTCCCGGAGCTCCCTTCTGCGTCTGATCTCAGGGTCTTCTTCCTCTTCCTCCTCTTGCTCGTCGTCATCTTCATCATCTTCGACAGCATTTGGTCTCTGTTTGGCTGGATCTGAAATTGATTTCTCTGAGGATTTGGCCTTGGGCCGTTCCTCTTCGGTGGAAGTTTCCTGTGCGTCTTCCTCGTCCCCGGCACCTGAATCATCGGCATCATTTGTGTCACTGACTAGTTCCCTCGAAGGCTGTGGTTGTGGCGTGACAGTAGCAATGTTGGTAGGAGGATGGGCTCCGTCTTCAGCAATTTCACCGGACGGACGACCTACAGTTTCGTTGGTTTCCACTTTGGTGAGAGTTGGGTCGTTCGCCCCAGCCTGCTCAACCTCTTCAGTAGATTCAACGCGTTTCTTTGTAGGCCTCTTGGGCTTGTCTTTCTTCTCAGCACTCCTTGCTGCCTGCTCGAGTTGCTGCTTTTGTAGAAGAGCTATCCGATCTTTCAAGCTTTGCGGTTTAGGTTGGTCTTCAGCAGGAGCGTCCTCTTGAGCAGGTAGTTCTGATTGCGCATCTCTTGGCTCGGACTCTTGCAGGGTTCGATCTTCTTCACGCCGGTAGAACTTTTGCGGCGGTGGTTCCCGCGGCGGGGGGACATAGGCATTTCTACTCGGCGGTGGAGCTACGAATGATTTCTTGACAAAAGTACCGCCCGGCCCGGTACCGCCAGGCTTGAAGGGAGTGACTGGGGCTGCAGCAGGCTTATTGAAGGCTGCTATTCGATCTCTGAAAGAGCTCGAAGTCGGCTTCTCTGCGACAGGCGGAGGGGGTTTCGAGACGGCGGGCTTAATTGGGGGCGACTTAGAGGCAGAGGGAGCGGTAGTGGTAATGGGAGGTGATGACAATGCCTCCTGCCTGCCTGGTTCCACAACATCTTTATCTTTGGGAGAATCTATATGTTGTTCTTCTAGGTGCTCGATCGGGTCGGGAGGAGCGGGAGTCGTAGGCTGCGGCGTGGGCAGCTCTGGAGCCTCTGAAGGAGGATCTGGAGCAGGGGCTCGCTTTGGGGCTCGAGCAGGTCGAGAGGGAACAGGAGGCTCATATTTCTCGACGAAATTCCTGGGAAAGATGCCATCGAGCTTGTCCCCAGAGGCATCAACATATTCGCCAGTGTACCAGTCGGCATCTTCCTCTTCGGTCACGGTGATAATTTGGCCGAGGGAGAAACTCAGGTCATCCGGCTCATCCGACTTATATTCAAAGATGGCTTTGACCTTGAATGGAACCGAAGGCATCTTGAAAGTTGGTAGGGACGATGGTGGAGGATGGCGAAGGCAGCGTCGTGGCAGCTATTGTGGAGGGACAAGGGCGGAGATCTTACACAAGGGACCAGACGGCCACAAGGACGAGGACGGTGACGCAGCACCTGCGCCACTTCCGGTCAAATATGTGCCAAGCTGAGTGTAATACTGACAACTCTTCGATCACATGGACAGCAAGGCCCGTGAGTGCATGCAGAGAATCCCTGAGTATGGCCGCAATCAACTGGAAGACAATGCCAAATGGATTGTGGCAGATCCAAGTTCGAATTTGTGGACAGAAGTGGCACATTGAACGTGGGGTCGAACAGGAACCTAAGGTAACTACGACCCAAGCGGGAGGTAGCAGGTATTCAGAGGTACTTAGGCTGTAGCCTAGGAGTAATACATGTTATACCTTCCCTAACTTCTTCTAGTGGCTTTAGTTACTGACTAAGCCAAGCTTATTGGGCCTCTGGGTGCCTGGCGAGCTGGTACTCTAATGCAATACGGAGGTCGCAGTGCCACTACTACTTGATTAGCACCTACCTCTCGATCTACTTAATACATAGGTCCCTAAGGTGAGGAGGGATGTACATACCTGGAACGACTAAGTCACTAGCCTGCCACGAAATACAATTAGGGCAAACTGCCGTACCCAGGGTGTACCAGATACCTAGTCCCAAGGTTTCTGGAGGACTCCGTACACCTGGTCGTATTCCAAAGTAGTCCCTTCGGCCTGCCAGTATCTTGAGATACCTAGGATAGGTGAGTTCGTCCTCGAACAGAAGGACCATCTCAGGCCCTATTCTTGCAGTTGACATCACCGTTATTACACCCTCCTTTGTCTCATCACTCCGTGCCCCTTGTGGAACACTATTAATACTGGATGCCACTGCTCCGAAGACGCTAATTGATCCTCTGAAGGATACCTAAATACCTTAGATACCTTACGGGCGGGGGCAGGCCTTGTTCATGAAACAACACAAACCGGGGAGCAATGGAGCCACCTCCAAGCGGCGTGCTACATCCATAGCGACCACACGTGGCCTCGTCGTTCTCCCTTTCAAGGATGTGGGTAATACAGCGACGACTGTGACTGACTCTCACTTTGGCCTTCTCCTCCGCCAAATGTTCCATGAGCAGATTTCCATGGTAGAACTCAACCCGGAAGCATGACGGAATACATACTCGAACCTATCCCACACGACCGAAACGCCTGATGGTCACCCTTCCGAGTTTTTGGTTAGCTCTGCCAGCCGTCTGTAACATGCTGTCCCCTACTTACGCGTGGTGGCATGAAATATCACCAAGCGTCAGACTACTTGTATCCCAATGCTCTTTCACCAGGTCCAGCTGGTTGTCGCTGGCGGAAAAGCCTCTTCGCAGTCTCATTCTAGCACATACTCTGACCGACATATTGCTCTAACGATTAATCTTGAAATGAAGTCGAATCATGAGCAAATGGCTGACTCGTTGCAGGCTCCCGCCCGCGCTGCTGAAGCTCATGCTTCCTTGCTCCGACAAAGATTTCTACTGAATCGACATCAGATCCTCTTCCTTCAGAACTCATTGCTAGTTCACAGATTCTTCATTCTAGAAGACACTTAGTTCGGAGTCTGCCTTCAATAACGTGCTAACAGCCTTAAAAGTCCATAATAGTGCTGATGAGCTGCTGCTACTAAGAAAGGTAATGAAATTAAAATGGAGAGCTTACTGACCCTGTGTATTCCAGTCGCATCTAAGTTAGCGTTTGGTGAAACGGCATCACATATAACTTCTGGCTGAGGCCAGGCTCTGCGGTTGATATACCTGTAAATCACGATGCGGATGTGATGGCCAGAGATGACGTTGGATATTGCCACTTGTCCGCAACGGCTGCTCACGGGCAATGCCACGTCATTGATCTGCTGCTTGACCACGATTCCAGAATTGATGCTCGAAGTGCTCGAAGCCCGATATCCCCGATAATTGTCGTAATGAACAGAGAGTACTCTACCATTGCGATATTACTTGAACGTGGCCATGATGTAAATGCGCAAAGAGACGTCCTAATGAGACCACCTTCACTTCCATGCGTGCCGGTGATCACATCTCGGTGCATATTGTTGCTAATCCACGACCGCTTGTCACTAAACTCATCGACCAAAATCGTGTATCAGAGCCGGACAAACGCTCCAGTTGAAAGTTCCAAGTCTTGACCAACGCGCAAAAATCTCGTGCTTCTTGGTAATGCAGGAGGTTCAAAAGAGGGAAAGCATTCTCTTCATTACTGTGACCAATGGAAGATCAAAGGGCTACGATGAATACATAAATTGATTCACACTTCTATTACACCAAGATCAAGCAGCATTTTTGAATGGGCTGCTATCATAGCAATGTTGTTGTCACCCGGTTAATACTCAAGACCTACTCACTGAGTCCTGATCGATCAGACAAGGCACAAAGTATAGGTCAGATGATCAGGTACAACCTTATCAACGAGCCGCAGGGCTCAGAATGTGGGTTCTATGGTTCGAGATGACAGCCTTGTCCGTCGCAAGCCTACAGCTCTTCAGCGCCACCCGATCGACGCGTTTTATAGCAGGCTGAGATGGCTAGAATTCATTTTCAGAAATCCGACTGTGGTGGATTTATAAAAGAGTCTCTGCGGGAAGATTATATCGATGACAACAGATGCTCACTAACCCCGGATATGCAGCGGGATCCCCCCGTCGAACATGATTCATCCGAAATAGGTGGTACTTTCCGGTTGCCTATACTAAGCCACATTCCCCAAAGTGCTATATCTGATTACTATGCACCTATCATTTATTGTACCAATGAGGGCAGGGCGTTGACTTCTTACACCGTCAACGCAAAGCTTTCAGCATCGTCTATGATCTCGATGACGGTGCGAAGAGCATTATGGAGAGATAAGCAATGGGGCTTCTCGAGAGAGAAAACTCCACGAGAAGGATTTGGCCCTGAGATGGATTCACCTGCCCGCAAACAAAGTGAGTTTATCCCCGGCCCTTCTATGAGACATTTTGTGTCGACCTACTCATTGGATGACATGGATGGAGGTTGGTCCTGAAAAACTTGTTGGATATTGTGGAAGCTAAGATGGTATCTAGTTCTGGGAATATACGTCGACAAGGAGAGAAAGAAGAATTCTGCAGGGAGATTGAGTTCATGAGGGAAATATGGCGGGAGGTTTTAATCAGTTTTTTAAAAGCAAGCTTCATGGAGGCAGTGTTTCTCGTGGGTTATTCCACAGGAGTCTAAGTTGCAGATTACTTCTAATCAGTTGAATGGTGTGAAACGGTAGAGCAAGAGGAGTGCTTGTACATATGAACCAATGACGACGATGCCATTCCTCTGTCCTCCTACGATCTCATAGCCTTAGGCACTTAAGGTATGATTTCAGATTCAATGCTGTTGTTTCGGTGCTGAGTAAAAGCACTTACAAGTCTAACATGCCTGAGTATGAATGAATCAATTCTTTTTGGCGGATGCTTCCAGAAAGACACCATTCTATGCTTCAACATTACCTAGTCGAGGATGGGACTCGACAAAAGTTAATGCCCTAAAATCATTAAGTTCTAACCGTCAGTAGTATCCATTAGACCTCCATAACTCTTACCTAATTTGGTGCATATGGTTGTGATGGTAAATGTCTCGTAAGGCTTCGGTGTTTGATAAATTGATAGACCTGATTAGGCGGCTGCCCCGCATTTTCAACTTTATTTTCAAACTGGCAAACGAACGGAGTCCTGAGCGTTCGCGTTAGTTTTATTTATGATTTGACATGAACAGTTTCTAAAGACGAGACCCTCATGTAAGTTGAAAGTTCTCAGCCAAACGTATCATCTCGTTGATACGACTAGTCGCCGATCTACTGACTGTCACTAAATATAAAAATCAATGGCACGCCACCCAAACCCACAAGATGACATCGACATCGAGAACTGGAGCGCCAGCCAACAACACCAGCGATCGTGAGGAACGGATCCGCAACACCGCACTACGCCACGCACAGGACATCGAAGGGCGCAAACGATTGCAAACGCGGATCGCCGACCTAGTCGTCAACGCATTCGACCTGCCCTCGCGGCCCGACGCAGAGCCTGCAAGGCCACTCGCCTCGGACGCTACGCTCTTCAAGCAATGCCTCGCGCTGTTCCGGCCCTCGGACCTCGATGACCTGATCTACGAGCGCAACGTCGACGACCGCTGCGGCTATGCGCTGTGTCCGCACCCAAACGAGAAACTCATCAACGCGGGCCAAAAGGTCTGGAATCAGAAAGGTGGCAAGGATTTTCGCCTCCTTGATCGCGCTGAGCTCGAGAAGTTTTGCTCCCCTGCTTGTCGTGAACGGGCTGCCTTTGTTAGAGCCCAGCTTAGGACGGAACCGGCTTGGTTGAGGCAGGAGGCGTTAAGTGGGAATGATGTTAAGTTGCTGGATGAGATGAACGGAGGCGGTGGTGATGGAGGTGGGTTGGTGGAGTCCTTAAATGTAAGTTTCATGTCTATCTCGATTTCTTCAGTTTTGTGCCGTATGAGCTATGTTTTTGGACTTTGAAACAACATGATGTATTTAGAGTGGAAATGCTTAAAGTTCAACGGCTTCCACTCGAAATGTGGCTAACTAAAACCTCAGAAACTAGCCTTATCTCAAGGTGTCGACGAGGAGATGGCTGAGAAGCTCGAGGCTCTTGCTCTTGAGCGAGGCGAACCCCAAAATGCCCCCAACGCTAGCGATACTCTGCCTATCATCGAGAAAGAAAGCGATCAAGTGCCAAAAGCACCGTCTTTAGGTCGGAACCGGGATCTAGTCGAGGGCCACCAACCACGAAAAGTCCGCTTCCAAGGTCCTTGACGCTGTTTATCAACTGACTACTCCGCCCCATTCAAGCCCTGGTATACGTTAGATACGGGGACAAAGGCTGCCATCGTGATGGCAAGTGAATGTTCCCAAGACTCATCATCCCCTTCCCTTGAGGCCATTATCGACATCAGTAAATGGAAGCCCGCAATTTTCTCCGCTGAAGCCAATTATTCGGTCTTGGATGGTCAACGATATGCACTAAGCACCAGAAAAAGGCGTGGAAATTGTGGCCGCAGTACTGTGGTTATCGGAAAAGCACTGCCCAATGTCCACTGATCTGAGGGTTGGTAGATCACTTGAATGTGTTCTAAAACAGACATCTCGTTGATTGACGGTTGAATCTGATTCGTGGGCGGGCGGAAATGCCACATCAAGCCCATTGTATATGACTTCTATTATTGACCAAAAGCGAAATATGCCCGTTCAAGCGGCTGTCTTTCAAATTCCCAAGCAAGCCAATCACTCCTAGTTGTTGGTAATAAGCCCATACTGTTCACTTTGTAGATCCCTAAAGCAAGCAATAGACATTGCATGAGGACGTAGACAGCCTTGATCCCCAGCATTTGTGTCCGAGTGCCTGCGCTTTCGAATTTGGAGAAGGCGGCGTTGGTTTGTGAGATTGCCTGGATGGGGCCTTTAAACCTGGATTGATAGTTAGTAACCAGATGTTTCGGCTCCAAACGATACACTCACAGCATGAAAACCATCATTATAGAGAATATCTGTAGCGAATTTCCCGACATGTAGCCCATGATCGCCTGCATAGGCAGTTGTTTTGCAGGGCCCAGAGCGATCTCCCATGCCTTTTTGATTTTTAATGTCTGTGTTTCCTCGGCAGTTGGCGGTTTTCGGCCGCCCGCTTGTGCTTTCTAAGAATTGTCAGCGAGAGTGCTTGCGACGTGTTATGTTCACACCAACCTGCTTTCCTGAGAGTGCTTTGGTACTTGTGAAACCTGGAGGGTCCGGGATGCTGGAGGCATTTTTCGATTTGGCGGGGAAGCCATTGTTCAGGTCGACGACCCATTTGGGAGGCGCTGGATTCATCTTTAAAGGAAGACAGGTACAAGCAGATTGTAAGTTGATCTGGTTGTTTCGGGTCCAGGTCGTAATGTGTTCGATGGTAGAATTGAGGGCAGGTATGCAGTAGATGTCGGCACGGAAGAACACATCTTCCGTGGGATCTTGGCACGAACGGACCTCCTTTCGCTCAGGCCTGGCAAGTCGCCGATTGCGAAGGTCTCATCTTACATGAATTCATCAGACGGGTTTAAAGGCCCTGTTATACCATTCTAATTCCACACCTATTCCTCGAGGCAAAGAATGAGAGAAATGACTTGTGTATAGCATGACTCGACGCGACATCTTCTCCGAATTGCACCAGGCCCCTTGACCGCTGAAGCATCAGCGGAGGTGAAGAAACGAGTGAAAAGAGTCGACACTGCCCATCCAAGATGTCTTCAAATCAGGGCGATGCTAAACTGTTTGCGCGTGTAAGTAGTCTTTGCGCTTTCCAAGTGCCTCTACCCAGCAACTTCCCGTTTCTGCGTCTTTGTCCTCATGTCTCACACGTGGTCCCATCCCCTACACCAACCATATTCCCTGTACTTCGCATTGCCCACTCAGCGTTCATGTAAAAGAATTAAAAATGGATATGGACGCCGAGGCCTGTGTGCATCATGCACTGCTTGATTCAAAGCAAGTCTGTCGATGCGAGTTGTGTAAAATCCACGAACTTCATCAATGTCTTGCAGAAGCTGGGCTCGCAAATTTCCCTGAACCACCCCCTACTCACACAATTGAACAGGGCAAAGTTGCAGAGCTACGGCAAGAACTCGCAGGTACCGGCAAGAAGGACAAGAATCATACGGCGAAGAAAAATGCCCTCAAGAAAATCGTGGCAAATATGACCATGAGCAACAACGATATGATAGCCTTGTTCCCGGATATCATTGCGTGCATGCAGATTCCGGTTTTGGAGATCAAGAAAATGTAGATTGCCGCTTTCTACCATCAGATCACAGATACTAACTAGATTCAGGTCGTTTTTATACCTTCAGCATTACGCACGCACAAAACCTGATGTGGCTTTGCGAGCACTGCCACTATTACAAGAGGTTTGAGACCTCTTCTCCTGATTAGCTTGATTGTGCTAAACTCTTCAGGACATGGAAGACCCCAATCCATTAATTCGAGCTCTCGCTCTTCGAACAGTTTCATATATCCACGTTCGCGAGTTTGTTGAAGGTACTGTGGGTCCACTCAAAAGACTCATGGGCGATCAAGACCCATATGTCCGCAAGACCGCTGCCATCACGGTTGCCAAGATCTACGACCATGATAAGCGCATGGTCGAAGGATCGGATCTAATCGACAGGTTGAACAGAATGTTGAAGGACGACAATCCGACCGTTGTCGCCAGTGCCCTCGCTTCTCTCAGAGATATCTGGGAGAGGAACGAGAACATCAGACTCACAATTGATTATTCAAGCGCATCCAAAATCATTTCCATTCTTCCGGATTGTAATGAATGGTCACAGACGTACATCCTGGAGTCCCTGATGTCTTATGTGCCTCAGGAATCCGGAGAAGCACTTTTACTGGCGGAAAGAATTGCTTCACGGCTTTCACACTCAAACTCCGCTGTCGTCCTTACTTGCATACGCGTTATCATGTACTTGATGAATTATATTGCGGATCAAAGGAAGATCGATGAGCTCTCACGCAAACTATCGCCCCCATTAGTCACGCTTCTTGCAAAACCGCCCGAGATACAATATCTTGCTCTACGAAATGCTATTCTGATACTGCAACAACGTCCCGAGGTACTTCAGAATGACATCCGTGTCTTCTTCTGCAAGTACAATGACCCAATTTATGTTAAAGTGACGAAATTAGAGTTGATATTCATGTTGGCAAACAAGAACAACATATCTGTGGTTCTAAATGAGCTCAGGGAATATGCAACTGAGATTGATGTTCAATTTGTCCGCAAATCTGTCCGCGCAATCGGCAAGCTCGCCATCAAGATTGAACCGGCTGCTCGTCAATGTATCGACACACTTCTGGAATTGGTGAACGCCAAAATTCCATACATTGTTCAAGAAGCAACGGTGGTCATCAAAAACATCTTTCGCAAATATCCTAATCAATATGAGTCGGTCATTTCTACTGTGATTGGCCAAATCGACGACCTCGACGAACCTGAAGCTAAAGCCGCAATTGTCTGGATCATTGGAGAGTACGCAGATCGAATTGAGAATGCCGATTCTCTTCTACAAGACTACCTCGCAACCTTCCATGACGAGCCAATTGAGGTGCAGCTTTCACTCCTGACCGCAACCGTCAAATTATTCCTACATCGTCCTACCAAAGGATCCTCGATCGTGCCGCAAGTATTGAAGTGGTGCACAGAAGAAGTTGACGATCCTGACCTAAGGGACAGAGGCTTCATGTATTGGCGACTCCTTTCCACCGACCCCGTGACCGCAAAGAAAGTCGTAATGGGAGTGAAGCCACCAATCTCCGCGGAAAGCGAGAAACTCGACCCCGCCACTCTCGAAGAGTTATGTCTAGGGATAGGAACATTGGCAACCATCTACCTCAAGCCCGTGCAACAAGTCTTCCGCGCCGCGCGACCACGCCGCTTGCAGGACTCACCAGCCCTCCAAAGGAAGAAAGAAGACATGAACCTCGTTCTCGGCTCGCCAATGAATCTGTCCAACCCACTACTCCTGAACACGACTGTGACGACCCCAGGTGGCACGCCGCTTCCTGGCCATCAAGCAGCTATTGCTGCTGCAGACGACTATTTCAAGAACTTGAGCTTGAGCGACAACAGCGGCGGCGATATACTGACTAGTCCGACCAATAATCTGAGTGGTAATCCCTACGTGGTCAATCAAATGGCTCCTCAGCAGGTTTACCATCCCCAGGCGGGTGTGGCAAATAATGGCGATTTGTTGCTTTGAGATTAATATCTGCGAAATGTGGAAGGGAGTGCTATGGATTATACATGTATTTGGGGAAACCTACTCAACTGATCCAAGCGAGTTGGCTCTAAGGATTAGCTCCTAGAAGTATAGTCTAACATGAGGGCCTCCTGAAGCATCCAGTTTGCGGGTGTCCTCACCAGGATATTTATATTAAGGGAAAGGATTTCATTAGTACCGTAGTTTCAATCGTTCGAGCCCCCCCCTTAACATCACTCAATTGACCTTTCTTGCCTTTGTATCATTTTGTACAGCGGATTTCGAAGTGCCGTACAACATGGATGCACAACGCTACCAAAGCAGGAAGCTCGGGGTGAACTCTCTTACTGAGATATTAAAAATGATAGATCCCTGCTTCGCCGAGCAGATACTATTCTTTTGTTGAACTTCTAAATTCCGGTATATCCATCCCGACATATGTCGTTGATCGACAACGTAAACCCCACTGCTTCAAATGGCAGGAAGACTAAGCCTTAAAAGGGGGGCGGTTTCAAACGCCAATCAATCATCCTTTCTACTCAGCACCGTCAGTTAGAAACTAGTCCTCCATGTTGATGCAGCAACCCCTGGGATTGGCATCCATCATCATCGTCATTGTTAGCGATTGAGATTCTCGGCTGATGGTACCGGTATTGAGTGAGCGCTATCCCTCCCTTGGGAACCGCCGAGTACTTGTACCTTCGGCGGCGAGCCCTTGCTCAATCCAAACTTAGTATTTGAGTGATAGAGCGTCCGGGTGTAGGTAGCCCCAGCGTACGACTTTGCATCCAAGAGTGCATATATATTGATATAATTGAGTGCAATTCGCAATGTAGCCTGGGGATCAGGTATATCGATATCGGTAAAGTCTATTTGCACCTTTGAAAAATAAAAGTCGTCTTTGACGGCCCGTGTGATATTCTGGACAGCATCGAGGACTTCGATTATGAAGTTCTGCACTTCATCTTTGATACCATCTATGTACGTCGTGTGATTAAATGGTTCTTCAAAGTCGAGTGTGATCCAAGCGTCACCTTTGACATAACATTGTTGACATTTTTTTCCAGACCGGCGCTTGTCTCAAGATTTGCACTTGAGCTGGAGACGAGATCTCTGTGGTACCTCGCTTCAGCAACGAGGCTCTACCCATTTCATGGGGAGACAACTTTACGTAGAGTGAGACTCACATATTCAGCAAAGTTTCGTCCTGCCAACTGCTATCCAGACTCATTACGCCTGAGTCGTATGAGAGCATATTTCCATTGGTATTTCGCTGGCTGTACAAAGCACGCTTGATGGATTGCACCATTTCAGCCTCGGGAACAGATCCACGGCTGGATGTCCGAACAACAAGGCCTGGATTAACAGAGCCGGCAACGAGAACCACAAGGCTGAAGGTCAAGGCTGTAGCCATTGTCCAGGAGGCTCTCATCGTGGGAAAGTGGCTTCGTAATTCGATAATGGGGCAGAAGCAAGCAAAGAACTAGACAACCAGGTATTTGCTGTCGTGATTCATGATTCTTTAAACAAGCGGATTTCTGGGCTGTGCTGAGATGGCGTGAACAGAGCGAGCGGCATTGTTGAATGTCGGGCTAGACTCAGAAGAAACTCCGCAGATTGACATTTGGCCAACGAGTGGAGCTTGTTCGCCCGATCCGTGCTGCTCGACCACAGCAACGGAGTAGAAAGTAATCCATCGGGGGAGAAATACGAGAAGAAGTTGTGGACCTCTTGCCAGCACACTATGGAGCTATAAATTCTCAGCCTGATTGTTGGCTGAATGCCCTCAGCCTTATTCAAGACAGATCTCACTCAAGGCTCAACATAACTGCATGAATCGAGATAAACGAAAAGTGCGCTGCGTAGCTAAAATCATTGCGAATCAATCAATGATGTATTCTGAAGCACTCCTATCGTGGAGAAGAAGAGACACTTGGTACCCTTGACGATGGAGGGTTTGTTTGTTGAGCCAACTCGAGATGGGGAGCATCTAGGGAGGCGCTGGCCCCCATCGCCGAGGCTTTATCGCAAGGCTATGTATCCCTTCCCAAGAAAAAGCAACAAGGGAGGCAGCTTCTGAACTCGATCTAAAAGGTGCTTCTCGTGCACCAAGAACACGAAAAGAAATAATGCGAAATGCAGTTTTTGATATCAATGTGTAGCTTTCCTGATGAAAGCATGGAGTTGTACTCGGTATGCATGTGCTCGGGATGCACTTGAAACTCCGTTTGTCCTGCTGAGATCAGGACTGAGGCTGCATTATTATCAATAGTTCTGAAAGCTGGAGAAGGCTAAATCCGGCCTAAGCTGGATTCGATTTCATCCCTGTAGATAAATATCTAAAGGCATTCCGGGGTTTCACGGACTGTCCAAGGTACATATCAATCTGAAAGTGACAACCTGCTCTGCTTTTGAAACCTTTGGATGAAACACCACTGGGTGCCTCTGCGGCGCAGAAGCAATTGTCAAGCTCGAAATCAACACCTTTGTGGCGATAACCTGCTATCCATAGGTGAAAGACTTCAGTTTGGCCAGGGGCAAGCTAGCTAGCTATCTCGTAAGCAGAACTACTTATCAGGAACCTGGCTCTGAGATCAAGCTCGATGTCATAATTGAGAGTTGACTTCATCTCTTAAAAGCATTCCTAGTGTTTACTAGCATCCTAATACTCTCTGGGTGACAAACTACTGCTGCATGTTATCTTTTATTTGAGGGTGGGTTGAGGGTCGAGACATCGCACAGCCACTCTGAACTGTTTGACAGTCTGGCATGTGCTGAAGCTGATATAAAGTAGCTTCGAAGATAATGTCCCGAATTCAGTGGACGAAGGCAGGCTCAGGTAGAATAATCTTGTAAAGAATGAAAGCCCCGCAAGTGATATGATTGCGGCGCGACAGCCACACGTGGCCAAAATTGACAGAACTGAAAGACATTTTTCTGTGAGATCTGCCATTGGCGATTCCCCAGGATGAAATTCCTGCTGCTTTCGCCATCTCTAGCCACAGAGTCAATGGCAAGTTCGATCGGATCTCAGAAACAGCCATGGTTGCAATGGATGGAATTCCTTGCTTTCTATCGTCTCAAGATTGTGAGAGCTCATCGATGTGGTTTAGAAATGGATCAAGCGATGCCTTAGGCATTGATAAATGAGGTCGTGTGTCACATCACTCGTTCAGGGTGTTATTGGTTGAAGGAGCAAGACTCCATGGGAGACTGATAGAGTACCATTGACCTTGGAGGAGCCACCTCCAGCGCCTGTAACCTCACACACTCAGGTACATAGACACCCAGGCATGCTACAAAATCACCATCATGCGGTTGAACGACTGGCGAAAGGATTTTGTCTTCCCAAAAACTTCACAATATTACATTAGGCACGCATGCTTTTCTTGCTTCAAGCTGGACGATAGAATTTACTCTCGACAAAAGGCATCTTGGCCACTTCCGCTTTCCTCACATTTTTTCTGACCTTGACACCGACTTTAGTGCCCTTTTTGTGAAAGCCGTTCTTGATGTAGCCCATGGCGATGTTCTGCCCGTCAAGATTTGGACTCGGACTTCCTGATGTGATGTGGCCAATGACTTTGTTACCGTTTTCGATATCGAGGATCTCGGCGCCTTCACGGGCTGCGGGCCCCTTCTCAATTATGAAGCCGACACGTCGTTCTTGCATCGTCTTGGGTGAAGCAAGTTGCTTGTTGATCTTGGCATGCCCATTGAATGGAGGCTGCGGGTCCTCGCTACGACGAGCTTTGCCCACAATCCAACCTAGCGCCGCTTCAGGAGGTGTGATTTTGTCGTTAAGATCGTGTCCGTACAGACACATGCCTGCCTCAAGGCGGAGTGAGTCTCGCGCGCCGAGACCAGCCCATCGCACTTTTGAGGAGTCGGCTGTGAGAGCCTTTGCAATGGCGGTAGCTAATTCAGTTGAGTCTCCGTTCTCTGGAGGAATTGACATTTCAAAGCCGTCTTCGCCAGTGTAACCAGTTCGGCTGATAAGGAGGGATGGGGTGTTCATTCCATTTTCTGGGAGGGTCAATTGTAACCATCGGCTAGTACCGAAGTATAGAGTGCTGAGATCGGTATCAAGACCGTCATCTTCTGTATCGTTGTATACGAGAGCTTGCAAAACATTCACAGCTTCAGGTCCTTGTAGAGCTAGTAGCGCATGATGATCTAGGATATGCCAGGTGACCTTGTCCTTGGATGCAGATTTCGACTTCAGGAACTCGGCCAGTTCAGATTCAATGAATGGAAGGTCAGTTTCGCGGCAACCAGCATTAGTGACGAAGTAGAAAGAGTCTTTGCCGATGCGGGTGATGACTGTGTCATCGACAATTCCGCCTTCCTTGTTGAGTAGGGTTGATAAGCTGGACGAATGTTTTTCAATCTCGTTGATAGCGGTTGGGGTGATAGTCATGAGAAACTCCTCAGCAAGCTCTCCGGAGAGCTTGTGCTGTACCATGTGGGATACATCGAACAAAGAAGCGTGCTCTCGGGTCCAAAGATGAGATTCTCGGTGTGATTGGTCTGGGTATTCCAAGGGCATAGAGAAATTGGCAAAGGGGACCAATTTAGCATTCAGGCTAGAGTGAAGATCATATAAAGGTGTTCGCTTGAGGGCACTTGAAGAAGAATCCGATGACGCCTGTCGGTACTGTACAAGAGACTTGGCTTGAGATCGTTGAAGCGAGGCAGGTGAGTATTGCACAGAAACATGCCGTGCCCTCTGTGGTTGCCTGATAGAGGGAGACTGGCTCGAGCTCGTGCTGAGCACAAGTACGCTCAATTCTCGTCGATGAATCGGCGGTATCGTTGTTTTTGTGCAGTGGGAGGCCACTCGAACCAACGGCCCCAAACCTCGCTGAGCCATGACGAAGAGTATTTACTGTGCCGGCGTGGTTAAACCGCGTCTGATATCGCGTGTTACCGAAATGATATACGGATTTTCTTGCTGCCTTTCAGATGAAAAGATGATGACAAGAACAATCTTGCTCTGACCTTTCGATTAGGAAACTTCAGCACTAGTATAAAAGCACAACCTTTGCTCAAAAGTCAATGGCAGGAAAGGCGTTCGGAGATGTGAGCGAAGTTACCCCAGCCATGAGAGACACACCAACCACTGACCTCATTCACCTTGGCATGTTTTCTGCCAATTAGCTTGGCAAATTTGTCGACTCCCTCAAAGCCCGAAAAGTTTCAAATTAATCTATCGTCTCTCTGATTTTGTTTCCCCAACATCTCCGCGCTCAAAGAATCGCATTCTAAGCTTACGCACAGCAAAGGGGCCACCGCGATTCTTCGGAAGAGCAAGTGTCTCCTTGCACACCCACAAACTGCTTTGGGAGAAAGTCCCCGGACCACCTGAACAATCTTTTCGAAGAATTGATTCTAGGACTTGCCGAAAGGCGCCGCCATAAAAGCACATTCACAGCGGCTTATCACACGCCTTTCCCTCTTCCTGCTGAGATCCTATCTTCTTGCTAGCTCTAACCTCTTTGTCGTCTGCATTTTTCTGCAACATTGAACCTCCACCCACAGTATGCTTCTGCTATCGATGTATGATGGGTTGTCCGGATTGGATGAAGATATGAGTCCGTCCCTTTGGGCCTCCGGGCTGGACGCTCTGATGCAGAGAGACCGAAGTATCTGGGCGCGTTGGGGACCGTTCAGAGAAAGAGATAGGGAGGGTTGACACTGAGGGCAGAAGAGGTGGGTTTCTCATGGGGTTCAAGAGCTTGGTTTGAAGGTTGCGCGATTCGTCATATGTACACAGTTATGCGATTGCTTGGTCTTGTGCTTCTCTTTGAGAAGCTTCGTGACAGAGTAACTCGACGGGGCTTATTCTTGAGGCGCGGAGCCACACTTTTTGGGGTCTGTAGCTTATCGCAAAGCGGCGACCCCTGTGTCGCAGATGTCCTGTCAAAGGGACCAGACTCGTACAACGCAAGAGCTGGGGAAATTTGGATAGTCGTCGAGTGGAGTGAATGAATGGGCAGTTCAAATGATGATATATCAATCATAGAGTCAAGCACTTAGACCTCCATGACCTCGAAATGAGCATGGCTGGTCATTGACGAGAAACGATTGAAACTTCCTGATGAACTATCAATATGCCTGTCCAGAGAGCCACGTTAGCATCTTTACATTGGGAAACATTATGTAGAGAGATTACAAATTTAATATTGCATTCTTTCTAATATTGTCTTGAAATCATCTCCTTCCAAAAGGGTAGACAGAACACTATTCCTCTCCGAACAGCGCGAAGCTCTCATCAAGATTTCCCGGCTGGGACGGCCACTTTCTCCTTCCCCTTCTCCTTTTGCTTCTCCCCTGACTCCCGCACATAACTCACAGCGTAAAAAGCGACATCGAAAACCAACGCGATCACGGTGGCACAGGCTGTGCTCCAAACGTTGATACTGACACCACCATAGGGACACCGGGGAAACCCCAGAATCCATTCAACATACCACGGAAACCAGCCGCGCGGGTACGTGAAGACAGGTGTCTTTGCGTGCCAGAATTGAAGTGCGAATCTGAGGCCGCTCGTCGATAGCCACCGTATGATGCCCGCTTTGGTGTCGAAGGAGCCTCGCGATGAGGAGACGCTCGCGGCTGCAGTCAGGTAAGTTAGGGTTTGACTTGCAATTGACGGAGGAAGGAGGAAGAGGCCACAGCGTTGACTATGGAAGTGCAAGGTTCGAGAGACCACCCGGGCTCCGTGACAGGTAGAAGTTGAAAACATACCTTGCTTATCATGCGCCTCCAGTACCTTGTCATGCTCGCGGCGGATCTTGGCCCACTTTGCAAAGTCATCCTGGGCACTGATGGCGTTCATCTCACGCTTGAGGCGCACGACCTCACGGCGCAGTTTGATTTGCTCTTGCATGTCCTTCGACGAAGACGCGAACGGGAGGCGGCACCAGATCTGCCATAGCTGTGCATATATGTCAGAGGAGATATAAAAGCTTATATATTCCTCGATGGAGCCAGCAGGAGGGAAGGGGGATATGTGTTTGCTAGTCATACCAGGTCGTTGATGGGTTTAGAGCCGATCGTCAGGACAAGGTGGCAGGCCAGCTGGATGAGGAAGACGCCGACGAGTAGAGATATCATCGTAGCTTGCTGTTGTGATGATGGCGATGATAGGAACTGATCCGTTACTTCTAGTCAGCTGCTATTTATGTGAATAGACAGTGCGAAAGTGGTGAGTGCGTCTGCGCTGCGGAAACTTTGTGAATCAACCCCTCCGCACGAGTTGTGCGGTGATGCCACTTTTCATGTTGGCGAGTCAAGAATGACGTAGCCTTCTGGTCCTATGACTCAAAATATCCAAGGTCGCCCCTTTAAGATCGAGCCCCTTTCTGCCTCTGGTACATAACTACCCAGCTCTTTCTGTTGACTAAATCATTGCATTGCTAGTTTTCGCATTGGCAGAATCTATTTCAAATCTATTTAGCACTCTACGTCTTATTAAGTCTCCGAGGCACAAATCTCTAGGTGACAGAATTGAAGCACAATTTCCCGAAGACTTGGGACTGTTGCTACCGGCCACTAGACTTGTGGTTGCATTTCGGTTGATCAATGAGAATGGTTCTCCGTTTATGGATGGAAATCCATCATTCGATGCGGCAAAGAGTATAGGCGTGGAAGTACCACAGCAGTAAGACGTGCCACCCTCAAAGACAGAAGGCAATAGATTGGAATACGTGACCAGCAAGAGAAGTGCCAGATTATTGATACTGTATCCATGACAGTCTTCAACGGGCAGGGATGAACCAGAGCCAGACACCCTGGGGCCTTAAATAGGGCAGTAGAGGTAGTAGGTAGGCAATCCACGATTTACACGAACCTGCGCATCAAGACGAGCCCGTCGGGTTACGTGGTGCACCAGACAGAGGCTTTACTTACGGACGCATTGTGGTCCATTTGCACTGAGATCTTGTCAGGATCAGAATGACCAAGCCGTGGCCTTCTGATCACCTGGTTCCTTGCTTCGAGATGCTTTGAGTGAAAGCCTGTATGCGGCAATGACCGGAGAAGGCTTTCTCCGTAGAGCTTGTCGAGCCTGCAGGTCACAATATCCTGTTAGTGTTCGGAGTCTGCCCTTGATGGTGCATCACAGGGTCAAGCATGGATTCAGTTGTCATTTCCACAGGGTGATGGCTATGAGCGCCATCACCTTGACGTCCCAACGACAAATTCTACCTGTTACCCACCGTCTGAAAGCTGGTGAGAGCCTATGTGAGCATAAGTGCTCCACACCTTGCATGCATTGAGGTGATCTGTCATGCTGGCGCTCCAGTGAAACAGCTTCATTTTCGTAGTTAGCTAGATCTTCACTTTCATTGTCCTGGAAGGTTGTCCGTCGGACACGACGATGCCGACGGAGAAAACCTTACTCTTAGCCACCCGAGTCCGACCAAGGCCACAATCTATCGAATTGCGCCGCTATCTAGGTCGCCAACCGGTGTGCGCACCAAGACTCTAGGCTTGGAAGCGATACGTCTTGTGGATCATGCAACTAATTCACATCCTTGACCCGATTAGCGACAGCGCGCAATCAGGCTAGCGGATCAATTGCCTCCTAGGCGACCAGGGATCAGATTTCGCTAAAGGTTGGGTGTTTGCTTGAAAGCTTGGGAATTGAGGAAGAACTCCAGGCTGCGGTCAAAGACGAAGGGTTGAGAAGGTGGGGCCCTTGCTGACCATCATCTAAGTCGGGTGAATTGAGCTATCTCGTCCAGAAAAATAGCGAACACATCCCTGAAAAGGCCGTTCCCGAAAGGCGGCCGATAAAATAATTGAGAGAGACCGCGGGGGTTGGTTTCCGGCTTTGAAATCTCCCTTCTCTTAATGGCGGAGACGACGATCACCTCGAGACCGACGGGAGTCAATAGATTTAGGATGATCCATCTTGGTATAGGAGAATGTAGATCCTTTCGTCCGAGTTGCTGAACCGAACTTTATTGCTAGATGCCGGATGTATCGAAGTCAATTCGATATCACAATCGAGTCTCAACAGGAGTGAACAAAGTATATCGTCTCCAACAGGTCAAGGCGCATCTACCAATTCAGGCAACTGCTCATGCAAGGTGCCAGAAACTAGTATCGACCTCCCGTTGCCTTACGTAGTCGGACGTGACTCACGCTCGTTTCCCAAGAGCTCGCCAATAAAACTGTCACGTTCTCACGATAACCTGCGCAGCCGCGCGCCGCTAGCAGTGGTTCAACCCAGTCGTTTGCCTTTTGACTCATGCTGAAGCTGCCAAGAGATGTCAAATGTTGAGGAGTGCTGCTTGATGGCGCAACGCTTGCGGAGAGCTTCTGCATCTTGGCGAAGATTCGGATCAAAATTCCTGGACAGCTTGATACGGTTGGTCCCAAGGACCTGGGTAGTGTGATCTAAGTTGGCTAGCACATGGAGATCTCCATTTTGCGGTGAATGACTGGCAAATTCATGCGTGATGGTGCATGGGGTCCTGATTGAAGGCTGCTGAGCAGATCCGAAGTTTTCAACAGCCTCCGGACTCGATGCTCACAACTCCAGGGGAACGTCGTCCAAGAACGCCCCGCTTGAGAACATCGGATTTCGTATCCGGGTGTAGCCTAGCATCAGATCAGCTCCCCTAAGGCTTGGGGGCTTGACGTGCATGGTTCTCGGTCCCGTCCAAAGACTAACTTCAGGCTCAACCAAGCGGCGGGCGGATCCGAGACTGAGAGACAAACAGGAGTCTAAAGCAAAAGCAAAAGAAAAAGCAAAAATTCGGACTGTTTATTAGGTTTTGACGGCCGACAACGCTAAAAAAGGCGTTGAGGGTAACCAGTAAACCTTCGAGTAGGTCGGTTTGGCTCAGCGGACAGTCGAATGGGCGCTCAAGCCACGTTGTGAAGGCTGGTCTGGGCGTGCGGAAGGGTATTAACCTTGGAGCTCTGCCGTTCTCCACGCGAGACTGTAGCTTTACGCCGGGTCATGCCCCAGCGACTGCCAATTTTGACGACAGCTTCCGTTCGAGGCCCAGGTATAGTATCAATCGTACTTCTGTCTTTGCTGGTACGGTGATCATTGGGATTTGTGGCTAGACAAAAAAGAGAGCTTGTTTCGATAGCGTGTCGTGATTCTTGGCTTGAAGTGAGGATATCCTTTGAAGGGATGAAATCCTCGAGCCTAGACCATCTTCTGGAGGTTCTCTCTCGGGCCTAGTCAACACTCGAAGCCACTAGGCGGATGTAGAACCTGATCGATGCCCTCCCGCCTAGGCCACCCTGGCTAATGGACGGAGGACGGTTGGGCGTAGGAGTGGCTTAGCGCCGAGGGCCCTTGTAGCCGAGTGTCCTTTGCAACAACCTTCACACATTGAACGTGATGAATCGTGCTCCCTCGCATCCATTGCTCGTGAACACCACCTTAGCGGCTTCTCCTCTCAGCGGCTGATCACTGTGCCTCAGCAGGTCACCTGTTCAATGGAGAACCACATGCACTAGTCCAGCGCCACGAGCGGAGGAGACGCAACCACAGAACCAGACGCGTGAGCAGGATTTCTCCCGTTCTCAGACGGTGTATGCACAACCTGTCGGTGACTTGTTGCTTTCCAACGTAATTCTTGTCCTAGCGCCTGGCAGTCGAGTCGGCTAGGCTACCTGGTTGGCGAATGAGCAACTGCCCGAGCACGCTTTTCACTTGGAAGTGGTGCCAATAGAAGCCACCCTCCATCACACCTCTACCTGTGATATCCCTGTCCCTCAACCTGTGGAAAGGACCTTTGCTCACGGCCGGCAGATGTTGGGGGCACTACAAAGTACTTGACATGGTTAAAATGCCGACACCCATTTAGATGTGGTGATGAACAGCCATTGTGCCTGTTGTTTCCAGACAGGGGCTCCTGGATTTCAACTCCACAGACAACGTATTATCTGGAGACAGGTGACCTAGGATACGGGCTCGTCAGCGCTAAAGTGGAAATATTGATCAATTAGTGGAGGTTATTGGTGTTGCAAGCCAATTGGACATGCAGAGTGCCTCGAGCGGACACCCACTCGTCCAGACGAAGCGATTCAAAGTGCCTGAAGGCTTTCGCGTCCACCCATGATTATTACCAACGAAGCCGGATCGGCCCTTGGGGCTTGCGAGGAGAGCACCCATTGAGCCAAGGACTAAGGACCACACCATGGGTGGTACCCACCTTGCTTTTCTGAAGTTGCCCGATTTGAGATCTGGGGCCGCTCTCGACATCCAAGTTTCCCCCCTCTTCACCCGACGTGCTGGGGTAACCTAATACCAGTGTTGCTAGTTCGGGGAATCAGGAAAAGTCGCGCTCGCTACAAATTGGAAATTTTGGTCGGGTTATTGGAAATGAGCCTACGTGATGCTTCGTCTTGTTCCAGGACTGATTTACCCATGTTTAGACGAACGGGATGGCTTGTGCGTGTGCCATCGTCGATGTCTATGAACATCTGACAATAGAAGACATTTAGCATCATTTCAGATGAAGAAGGCCATGGTAACACATTGGAGGCACTGCCAATATGCATGCGTACGGAGTACACGGTACCCTAAATATCCCCGTGTTCTGGTAGAAGCGATCGCACAGGAACATGGTGCTATAGGGCTTGAGTAACGTGGAACGTTAAACCTGGACACAGACGTCAGTTGGAGCCCAGCAAATTCCTTCTGTTACAGTCCGCGAATCTGAACCAATCTCTCATCGAACCTTCTGCTTCTCATATCTGCAGAGACAGAAAGATGGTGAGACTTCTGTCGATCTGGTACGGATCGGGCCCATCCGCACCCAGACGAAGAGGCATCAAAGCTCCTGACACTCTCTCATGTAGTGACTATGCAAGAAACATCGTGTGAGCGCCTTAGGCCATCACTTGGTACCATGCAGTGCAGGTTGAGGTACATATCCCTGCACCTTTGAAAATGATGTTGTTCGTTGAATGAAATCCACTATACTAGTGCTAACCCCTACATGTTTTGCCCATGTCCCCTGTGTTTCTCCTCCACCCTACCTTATGCCAGGTGGGTGTCAGGTCATGAAATTGCCTTATTTGATGAATATCCCTAAGTAGTTACTCCGTGTCCACCGAACCCTAGATGCTTCCATCCTTTGAGCTATTGGTTGGTTTCCATGCACCTGTCTGCGCTGCCAGGTAATTTCAAAACGAATGAATTCTGTGGGTTGTCTTCCCACAAAAGCATTTCCTGCGCCGTGCACCTTCTCAATGGACTGGGGGTATCTCTAGAGGCTACTGAACGATCGTCACTATCATCGCTGGAACCTGTGATGTTCCCTCAGAAAGTAAAGCAGAGGTTAGAACAAATATCTCATAAGAAAATCGTAAAATATGCATCAGTTGACGGCCATCTCTTGAATTGCTGATGTTTCCAACTTTTAAGTTCATGTGGATGACCGCTTGAGGCTGTTAGTCAAGAGGGTGCACAGAGCACCTTGGACCAGGGTGTGGCTGACAGGTCTGTGAGAGTAGAACCCCCGTCAGTAAATGGAGCGCTGTGATGAAATCGCAGCGGATCTTCCTCGCCCTCGTCCTCGTATGGTCGCTTGCGGCTCCCCAAACGATGATCGAGGTTGAATAAGGCTTCGTCACTTGCTTCCGAGAGTGGTGTCAATACAGATTGTTCGGTGGAGAAGGTGCAGGACGATTTGGCCGTCTGAGAATCAGAGAGACTCAACTCGGCTTCTGTTGGCGTTCCTGCCAATGTGCTACTCGGTGAAAACTCAGCCTTCGTAGCCTGTCGATATTGTGCACCACTGTAGGAACCGCTCTGGCGCTGGGTTGATTGCCAGTCCATACTAGAATGGCCTCCTCCGTAAGGAGGCAAGGGTAGTACTCCAGATGCTCCGTCTGCTCCCGGGCCATTTCCACGCCCAGGATCCATATTCGACTCGCTGTCACGTCGCCCATTATCTTTGTAGTGGCCTGGAGAGCGACCCCGCACCACCATTGGGTCTGACTCTTTGGTTGCAATCAGAACCCAAGAATTATCCCCATGTGCTCTTGCAACGCTTGCCCAAAGTTCGACAACCACCAGGAAATATTGCTGCTGCGCGCGGCGCTTCCCGTTGTTGGCGGTCGCCTTCTGGAATTGGATTCTCTCAAAGGTGTGGGTCGTTGGAATGGCGTTCGCTGCACTATTATCGTATCCAACATAGCCGTTCATGATTGCGGTGGGAATGTGCCCTCCTCCTTGATACAAAGAGCTAGAGCCATGGTAAACGGCGCTGCTATTGACGTTTGAGTGAGGCATTGGAGATATCTGATGCCTTCCAGGTACGGATTCCGTAGCTTTATCACGCTTGGGGGTATGTTGAACAAGTCCGCGAGTTTCACTCTCACCGTTGGGAGTTGATGCGGTCTTCGCAGAAATTGAGACCGCGAATTGATGGATCATCTCACGCTGCCCATTTCTATTCAAATAATAGGGCCCTTCGGCCAATGTATTCTTGAAAGTAAACGAGCAGGCCACCGCAAAATAGTTGCGGCGGTAGCAAGTCCACTTATGGTCCACCTGAAAGAATCCCTTCTGGATGGTCGCAGAGATTTCTGGCATCAATGGTTGACCATGAGCATTTATGACCGGGCAATGGGGACGTGTTTCGCCAAATGGCGGACCCTCCTGGGAGGATCTGGTCGTATTGTCATGGAATGACGACGACATCTGCCCCGAAAAAGTGTGTTCAGGCACAGTGTACGGGTGTCCAAAGCCGTTTCGATGAAATGTAGATGGCGGATACCTGGTTGATTGCTGTTGAAAGATGCCTGGGCTAATGGACTGCGCTGATGGATATGAATGCGACAATCTGTCCACCATCGGTCTGTTAGGGACCAAAGGTCCAATATTGCTTGCGGTGTAGTGAGTGGTTAGGGGAGGCGACAAGGGTTGACTATGCAATAAATCTCAGTTTTTATCCAAAGAAGGTGGTAAATACGCCGGGAAGGAAGGGAAACATACTATCGGGGACGTTCCATGCCAGTTATTGACGATCCAGTCCACTGGGCTGCACTCGGAAAATGGTCCACCGTGGCTACATTGCTGGGAAACGGCTTTGGAAGCACCGCATAAACGCTGGAGGAAGATGTCGGCAGGCCACTTGCGCTTCCTGAGCCGCTTGTAGAATCAGGTGGACTCAACAACAGCTGGGAGTTTGAGTGGTACCTGTGATCCTCATCTCATAGGTCAGCGATCAGAGAAATTTCTCAAGCAATAGTATAGGGGGTCATGTATGAAACAGTGCAAGTGCAACTTCAGGATCATGTAGAGAGCAGATCAGCCTGCTCGTGGAGAAACAGATCAAGCGTGGTGTCTTCACCAGTTTTACAAGATCTCGAGAGAGGGGCAAAGCTGATGCCCAACTTCAAAGCGACACCATCTTGTACCAGCTGGACAGCCGGTATTAAACACCCATTGGGTGGGTTCGAAGGCTGGGGAGACCAAGGGAGGGAAATAATAATTGGATACTTACGGCGGTGTCTCATTCAAGAGTGAATTTCCAGCGAATTCGATTGAACTGTTTGCTGGCACCGCTACACTTGTTCCTGTTGGATCATTCGTCAAACCACCATTGGGTCTACGACTTGAGAATGGATAGTCATTGGCAGAGTATGAAGGATTTGAATATGGACGCTCCTGACCGAGATATTTGGATTCCGAGGTGATCGGAAAGTCGAATTGGGGAGAATGCTGAAGCAATGCTGCACGTAGAGCCGTTAGCCAGTAGCAACATGAACAGAATCAGATTCAAACTAAGGATTTGATAAAAGAGAGAGAAGCCTAGCACAAGATCATGCATTTCGGCTGGGCAGAGAGGGGGGTTCCTTCGTGAACAATTGCCATTTGAACACCAATTCGGAAGGCGGGTGTCACAAGCGGGACATCCCTGGTCCAGGTCATGTAGGTGGCAACCGCGGCGCGGAACAGCTGCACCATGCCCGTAAGATTGGCAGCCCGTCTGCACACAGCATATGAATGCTAACTTGTAGGCCAGGTGCGGTGTATCAAACCCCAAGTCGAAGACTGATGCACCGACGATGAATCCAAAATGCTTGTGCAAAGAATACTGCTCAACAGAATACATACTGGGATCCATGCTGTGAGCTGCCATCACTCAACTAAGCATTGACAAGGCTGAATCAGCACAGGGAGATTTAGAGTATCTTCAGGCCGAAAGGTCCTAAGTCCGTTTCCAAAGGCTTGTGGCTCTGGCAACCTGGTACTCGCGGGTTGAGGAGTCTGGGTCTTCGGCTAGCCAAAGGGCCGTCAGAATGTGATTGGGAGCCACTGCCCAAGCAGTAAGACCTCGCTTTGCGTGGCTGGGGTTCTGCAAATCCAATACCGGACTACCAATCGCAAGGCCGTTCAGTGCGAAGCTGCTGCCCCACCAAATCACTAGGGTAAATGCCCCTGCGGAAGATTAGCACAGGCCGATATCACAGGTGATGTGATCGCAGGTGATATGTTATGCAAGGTTCTCTCGAGGTAGACCCGGCGAGCGCCTTTGAGAGCAAACTTCGCACTTGTTTAGAGTGGTGCTATCGACAATGGGGATTATGACCTAGGCATCCTCTTGGTCAGTGACAGTTTCAGGGAGAAGTATAGTCCACCTCATGACCGACAACGGCGCAAGGACCAGGAGTAATAATGTACGTTGCGGTTCTGTCCACCTTCACCACTTTTGTCTTCACATACCTCGATCTCGATCTCGCGATGCCTGCCTTTCCCACTTCGCAAAGAGTTTCTGGGTCTTTTCTAGATCTAGGATAGAGTCCGGAAGGCTCCTCCTACACGACTTTGGAAGGCTTGAAGCTAGGCTCCACCAGGTCCAAGAGTGATTTGATAGATATGAATAGCCGACTGGTTATCTCGATTGCAGGGTCATAAAAGGAAGTCACCAGAAGGAGTCATAAAAAATTAATGCGAAGAGTGAGAAAACGAATAAACCAGAGAGAGAAGTTTTCTGCACCGGGGAGGTGATAGCGGGATCAAGACTGGCAGGAAGGGCATTCAAATGCGCATGAGGGCGGAGGCCAAAATACAGAAGCAGGGGTCCCACACCAGTGTTGGTCGTTTCCCGGCCCCGTTGAATAGGCTGGAATTGCAACTCGGAAAAGTCTTGAACGAATGTAGAAATGACTAGCTCAGCCATCGCCATGGTTTCGAGATCTGGCATTTGGCTGGCACTATTCGGTGAGGGCGTGGGAATAACCAGACGTTGTTGTCAAGGACCATTTGATGGAAGGCTGCATATGGAAAGCCAATGAAACTCCGGAACATCAATTTCTGAGCTTTGGACCGCCCAACTGTGCTGCAGGCGGCCTTCTTCAGCAGCCCTGGTATCAGACTAAAAATTGCCACAATAACAGGCTTGGCCATCGTATCGTTGGGCGCGATGTACTGGTATGGGACTTTTGGAGGAAACACATATTTTGGGGCAACGCAGGAACAAAGAGCTCATTCAAGCACAGACCTCCCAAAAGCCTGTTTCAGCTGGCACCCATAACTTCCTGGCCGGAGAGTGATGATCATGGGCTTCATGGAGATTTGGATGTTATGCACGTGGCTTAGAGGGGAGAACTTGAAGCTTGGGGCACAGAAGAACGCCTATGACATCCGACCCACCTTCAAAAACGGCTTTGTTTGCATCGTTCTGAATAGCCGGTGGCCTTCTTGACAGTACTCCAGCGCCAATAATGGTCAAAGGAGGAGTAAGCCTGAGTCAAGTCGGCAGACTGCACCTCAGCATCGAAATCTGAAGCCACAGCATGATTCTCGAACAGATTTCATGTCTGAGTCCAGATAGAAATCACGGGCACAACCCTTGTGCTCGAGTTCTGATCGGCAGCTGCCTTGGAAACACACGATAGGATGCGCCAAAAAGTCCAGGGCCATATTGGCCGAAATCGAAGTCGGTGGACAGGGGAATTTTTGGACCGAGACAGACCAGAAACAAGGGAAGATTCCGACTGGCGGGGCTGAGAGGCAGGTCTGGATAGCCGAAGATATGTGAGGGGCGGTTAGCAAGAAGGCCTACCCACCGCATTACACTTCTTTGTTGCCAATAGACTTTTGGGCAGAGCGATGCTACATCTCTCGCCCGGAGGCCTCGAAAAGGGATGGGCCCTCGAATCCGTTGAGAGTCAATTCAGGTGGTGATGACAGGCCGGGCCTGGCCATGTCCAAAGCATCTCTGATTTGGAAATCCCAAAAGAGTAGCCTTGACGCCAGCCCAAGAGGCGGAGCGGATGCCAGTGATTGGTTCTGTGAAAATGGGCCTCCGGGCCGACACCTAGTTGCCACTTGCATGCAAGTATGTTGTGCACGAAGGCGGAAAATTGCGGCATGATGGTTTCTAAATGTGCAAATCCATTGGTTGCTTCCAGACGGTCAAGGGCTGCCAAAAAGGGAGCAAGTTGGCATGAATAAATTGTGGTAGAGGGTGCTGGAGAACAAAAAATGAGTGGACAATTGACAGGCTGCCTGCCTGAGATGGTTGGCGACGAGGGTGATGAGGTGATGAGACTGGGCTTGACGATCGCTGGGAGGAGGTAAGGCGAAAACGCGTTGAGAGGGAAGGGGCCGACTGCCACCTGTTGAGCAGGAGCAGATGACTTCAAGATTGGGAGTCGTAAAGGGGAAGAGCGAGGGAGGAGAAGGGGGCTTAGGTGGAAATTGTGTGGAGGGAGGTGCGAACAGAGAGAGCATGGTAAGTATACCACCCTTTCGGGTAAGTATCCCCTGTACCCAGGACTACCAGTCAACTGTTCTTTTCGCCTGCCATCTCCCCAGCAGATCGGTAGCCAGTACATCTTCTGTTCAACTTGCAACGGTATTCAACTCAGAATCTACATACTTTATAATCCTCTCGCTCCATCAACGTCTCGATCTTCCGTCCTGGAAATTGCAAGAGCTACTAGTAAGGACGGCTTCAGTCACCCACCCTCTATGGTCCATCCACATTCGCTATTGGGGCCTTCATCAGCCCACCCGCCGGACAATCAGTCATGCCTGTCCCGTCTGTATTATCTTGGATTCCTCAATGTTGTGGCGAGGCGTTTTCTGGATCAGAGCTTGCTCACTTGGATCTTAGGTTGGTCTAGGGTGACAAAGGGAACCGCAACCGCAACCGCAACCGCAACCGCAGGCTTCTTGCAAGACCACAGTGCAGGACCCGCTTGTTCTGCTTATTGTTCATCCTATCCAGCTCCAGTCACGGTTTGCGGCTGGTTGGGCTTCGCTCTCAAGAGCGCCCTATCATCACTCCTGATGGGCACCAGGGTTGGCGTTCTTCCACCCTCGACATGGCTGCTCGCACAATGCAGGGCGATCAAGATGAGGGCCCGATCCATGCTTGCACTGAGGCTCACCGCAACTGTGTTTGCCAGAATGCGCTTCCGCGTTGGGCGCTTCTTGCAGCGTTCCCCTCCACTCCAATCTGCTCAGGCACCTACCCACTGCTTGAGCCTTTCCTGATTTGACAAATCCTGAGACCTGGACAAGTTGCACGGAAACTGCCTGTTTCGTAGCTCGGGCCAACAGTTCGTCGTACGCTCTGATGTTGGTACGACTTTTACCGTGGCTCTCAGTGGCCCGGGAAATGCCATCAAAACATAATGCCGGCCGAATCTCCCACTGCTTCGAGCATGCCGTCCTGATGACCCCAGGGGCCCCCTCTTCCTGATTTGGAGCATATTCAGGGGCCCGAACTGGCTCTTTTTTTGCAGTTGTCTCGCTTTGTGATCTTTTTGAGTAAAGGTGGTCGCATCAATGGTAAGCACGGCCAGGCCGGCCACAGAATACTCTCCGTCTTCTCAACAGTCTCAATTGCTTATCTGGGGTTGCACAGGTGCAGGTCCAAGGAAAGCTGTGGATATCCTATGGTGCTTGGTCCACGACCTGCGAATGAGCCGTCTACTAGTTAGTGTCCGTCGGGTACCAGCATTCCTGGATTACTTTGCCCCATCGGGCGGTTTTGATCTGGCCTAATGTCAATAATGGTCATCGTGTGTTGTCCACTACGCCATCTTTCTTTGGTCTCAGCATTATTTACCTTGTCGCTGCAATATATTCGTCAACCTCCAAAGAAGGCCCATCGACGCCCGTGCGATGTCAATGACGTGGTCTGACCCGGACTTTCGTGGCGGACACAAGGATCACCCGGCTGCAGGCAGAGGTTTTCGTTCTTCAGTCCACAAGGTCAGAGTTGTAGGAAGCATAGGTTGTGAGAAACATTCAAGCCACTGGGACACCATGGAAAGGACTGGATACCGTTCGAAGCGGTCATTCGATTTTGCCCTTGCCCCGTCCTTCACGATCTTCCATAATTGATGAACCCTGGGACCTACGATCTCTGTGCCGCGAAATTTCGTTGCTCAAAAACCCCAAACCACATCACACAGTATTCGCTCTCATCTAGGGGTATAATTGTGAGGCGGGAAAGGGATGGCCAAAAGGACATTGCATATTGATAACCTGGGAGCAATAGATGCATTGGCATTTCCCCCACATTCTCTCTTATGAAGAGAAAATGGTCTTTTCGGCCTTCAACTGCTAATGGATGATATTGAGCCGACCCTGGGTTTCTCCCCAGAAATCCGTCAAGATGCCGGTCCTGTATGAACGCAAGAAAGTGCAATTCTCGAGAAATAAAAGGTTCTCGTCTCCAAACTGGTACAATCCGTCCCACCAGGCCCCGCTAGGAGGATCCATTAGTGGAGGGTTTCATGATATCACGTGTGTCATCGTCTGTCTATCGTCGTCTCGCTTGCTCGCTCCTCGCTCAGGTAGTCCTCTTCGCAAATTCCACTCTGAGAATTAAATGCCTATAGCCCCAGCCGTCCATCTTCTCACAGGCCCTTGCAGCATCCGACCGATCAACGAACGAGATAAAAGCAAAACCCTTGGCCCGGCCTGTGTCCCTATCCTTAGCCAGGAACACTCTCGTGACACGGCCGAATCTCTCGAAGAGATCGCGCAATTCTTGTTCTTCTGCCATCTCGGACACCTGTAATAGAAAGAGAAATTGCCACGTTAGTATTCCACAGCCTCCAAAAGTAGAACATAGAACTGGGGCGGGAGGTGGGAATGAGAATCATCAGAGGGGGAAAAGGACTCACATTTGTAACACGCAGCGTAGCAAGGTCGTCTCTCTCGTATTTACCACCCATGCGTTCACCAGCAGCCTGAGCGCCGCCTTTCCTGAGATGGGGCGGGACGTAACTGGAACCGCCGGCACCGAGGCCACCAGCAGCCTTCCCACCCTCGTCGTCCTCAGCCATAGGATCACTGACCGGTGCGGCACCGTCATCAGCAGGGGCCATGGTATCCTTGAAGGGACACCTGGCTGTGAAATGCTCGCCCTGGCAGATACGGCACTTGACCTTCTTGTCACGCAGCTGTTCCTTCAGAGACTTCTCCTCGGCCTTGCCGCCGCCCGCCTTGGCCTCCTCGGCCTGCACGTTCTTCCAGTCTCTGCTCGGTCGGAAGATGATGTTCTCGCCCACCGAGGTCGTGTCTGGCTGTGGTCCCTTGGACTTCCCCTTCTCGAGCCCGAATTTCGACCAGTTTCGCCGCTCCGCCACCACGGGATTCACTTTTTCTTTGTGGACTGTCGTTCGGGTTTTGCGTGTGGTTTTCACTTTGCGACCTTGGTCGTCGATCCGGTATGAGATTGTCGTCTTCGTGCCATCTTTGTTGACTGTCGTCACGGGCGCTGGGAGAGAGGATGCGTCGAGTTGCTCGGAGTCTGAGACATCATCGGCCCAGTCTGGGCGACTGTTGTCAAGATCTTGGTTAGCATTCTTCCTGGCGAAATCGACGTTGACGGCGACATCGCTCATTGATGCGAAGAACACCATGAGGACTTACCTGGCAGTTTTTGACATGTTTGCTTTCCGTTGTTGGTGGTACTATCGTTTCAGCGATTAATCTTGGTGGAGGATTAAATCTTGGGAATTGCGCAGTTGGACCGCACATTTAATTGGGGTTAGCGCGATACCTACTGCCAAGACTAGAACCTTCTCCTAATAATACTACTGGTACTCCGTACTTATGTAGAACCCCGGGATGCATTACCAACCTCGCCTCATCGAAGACAACCACAGATCCTTCTGCACGAGTTCTTCACATACTCACCACAATCTACCGCCCAAAACTAGGGGGCTCTGCTACTCACTAGTTACCATTTTCTGTTTGAATTGCTCTACTATCTCGGTCTCTCGATATTGACTCTGATTGCTCTCCTCTCAGAGCAAATTCCCTATGCGTAGCCCCAACTTCAAGTCTCATGTTGACCTGATAATACTCCCCACTCCTTCCACTTTGGCATTGATCGTGCCCAATAGCAGGTTCATATAATATGTGTCGATCCTGCTACGCATAGGAACAGAATCTGAAACAGCGGCCTCTCCAGCCATTGCATGAAGCGACAGACTCCCAAAGTCCTCGCTCATTTGGTGCCCTTTCTCTTTCCCAAAGTAGGGATCGGTTTATCGAATTGAACCACGATTGTGGCCTTGCTAAGCACTGTCTCATCTCTTGTGATGTTTTCGCGGCAATTGAAGGATGGGAAGACATTGAAAATCACCTCTCCAACTTTACCGTTGGAATCTGCAATTGGTTTGCTCTTGGATCTCAAGCCAGCGCCAGTTCTGCTGTCGATTACATTGTAATCCTTGAGATCCTTTTCCAACATGACTCTTCCTTCAGCAGGTGCATCATCTACAAATGCTTCGGTAAAGGTGTAATGTTTTGTTGAGAGACTGATGCCTTCTGCAAGCTTCGATGCTTCCAACAAAAACTCCTCGCATCCACGACGAATATCGTCGAACGCTTCGTTTGAGGCTCCTATCATTTTCAAGGATTCGAGAATCATGTTTTGGCGTGACTTCAATAGTCGAACTGTGCTTTTCTCCTTTGCACAAAAGATATTCAACGCCCGGTGCAGGTCCACTCTCCACGACTGCCACTCTTCAAAGTCTGAATCTTGTCAGGATCTCCTGTAAGTTTGGTTCAAATCCAACGCCGTTTGCTTACCTTTTGCTGGTTCCACTTCACGCAGAGCTGCTAGAGCGCCTTCAAGAACATGGTCTGTGCTTGTGTCCAGACCCAACCTCAAAAATTCACCGCCCAGAAAATCTTTGCAGACGATTCTCATGATGTAGGAGCCTATCATGATGTTTCCGACTTGTGGAGTTCGAGAAAGCGCTAGGATCTCCTCCCTACTAAAATAAGTCATGAAAGCGGTGCTTAGGCTAGGATGAAGCTGCACATCATGTAATTGCTGCATGGTCTTGTCGCCATCAGCCACACTTCTGTAGACCCATTGGTCGATGCTGTCGCACAAATTCTTGTATATGTTTGCCAGCTGTGTGTCCGTTGGCCCTTGGAATGGTTGTGAACGAAAGATCCGCTCCTTGCAATCATCAAGATTCCTCTCCAGGTCGTGATTGATCTGCAGATTTTCTTGAAGACGTCGCTGTGCAACTTTCAACTCTGAATTTTGGTCATGGAGCGAAGTTCTGAGCTGGGTTATACGTGATCGATAACGTTGAATGGCGTCTTTGGCTGAGCGGACCTCACTGTCTTTCTCTCGGAGGAGCTGACCTTGGTGAGAGATCATATCTCTGCGCGATGCTATTGCTTCCCTTGCTTCATTGCGGATCTCATTATTGACCACTCTCTGGTGATGTAACTGATCAAGTAGACTTTGAATAGTCCTGTGAGCTTCTGCGAGATCATCGAAGTGAAACTCTGAAGCTGGTTTTACTAGAGCAAGATCCAGTGAAGCTTCATCCGATTTGGGCCAAGCCTCGAATGATTTGAAAGGTGGGTTGCCGCGAGTATTGTCGAATGTGGTTTGTTTTGAGTGTGTGGCCGGCTTGTATTTGTTGTTGCGGTAAGGTTTATTCCAGGGACGCTGATCGGTTCGACTTGAATCAGATTCAGGATGCGTCATTTGCGCATGCAATGGGTCGGAGCTGAAAAGAGGCTCTGATGCGGATGTGCCTTCATCTCGAACACTGTTCGTGACTCTGCGAGTAGCTGGGGATGGATCTAGAGCCTGCAAAGATTGTCGCTTCTGATTGTGCGACTCCATGGCCGTCCCTTCTTGGGATTGGACAGGACGAAAGAACCTCTTGATACCCTCTAGACCCATTGCGTTGAAAGAAAAGAGCCAGCCAACGAATTGGTATTTTGGTACTATGACTGTTGTGGGAGGGATGCGTTGCTTCTGGAGAGTGGAATGGAACAGTAAGCAATAAATAACAATGTCCGAATCAGCATGGAGTTCTGCGGATCATTCACAGAGCATTCAGTCACTCTTCACTTCAGACTTCATTCAACCGATTTCGAGTGTTGTTCATTCCATTCACTCAGACCTCAATGGGACTTCACATGCCTTTCTTTTCATTTACTACTGATTTGGGCACTAGTAAAATTGATGTCCCTTCACCTTCTTCGCTTTCCGTCACTTGGGTTATCTAACTAACCCCGGACATGTTCTGGTTACCACTCGACTCAGAAATCCGGCATCACCAGTCGGTATCACCAAGGCATTGAACTTCGCTACAGGGTACTCAAACACCGCTATGGAGCGTACTATCGTTATTGCTGTTGATCTCGGAACAACATACTCTGGTCTCGTTTGGGCGCAGACTGCTCGAGTACGTCGTGGAGGCCTCTTCTGTTGTGGGCTAAAAGCTAATTACTCTGCAGCCTGATGTCCAAACCACCATAGTGCAATGGCCAGACCGTGAGGGTTCACTTGAAGCCTTCACAAGTGAAAAGGTGCCGACAATAATCTCTTATGACGGGGCTAAGCGGAAATGGGGGTTTCAAATAGACGAGAATGAGGAGCGGCACCAGTGGTTCAAAATGGACCTTGATCCTCACCATGAGAATGAGATCTCTCGACTCACAATCCGCTACCCCGACCCAAGAGCACTTCCTTCTGTGCGCGATGGAACTCTTGGTGCGGTTACGCTTGCGACTGACTATCTGACTTGCCTAAGAGACCATGCCGTCGAAATTCTCAAACTGAAGCTAGGTTCAGGCGTTGTCAACACCACTCCGCTTCGTTTCATCATTACAGTGCCAGCGATCTGGGATGATGCAGCGAAATCTCGTACCCAAGAATGCGCTGTCACCGCTGGAATGGGCAATGACATCCGAATAGTAACAGAACCGGAAGCTGCTGTCGTGCATGCCCTGGACATCATGGATCCTCATAATCTCGAAGTTGGCGACACCTTTGTTCTCTGCGATGCAGGTGGAGGCACGGTTGATCTGATTTCTTACAACGTCACCTGTCTTGAGCCTAAGGTCGAAATACGTGAAGCGGTCGCTGGTTCTGGAGCCGCGTGTGGCAGCATATTCCTCAATCGTATCTTTCGAAAATATTTGGAAGAGGAATTAGAAGATCTCGAAGGTTTCGGTGAGGACACAATCGAAGACGCCATGGAGGACTTCGAGAACATCACCAAGCGAAAGTTCACTGGAGAGGAAAAGGATGTTATCATTCGCGTTCCTGGTCTAAAAGACGATCCATCCAAGAAAATCAAACGCCAAAAGATGACTATCCGTGGCTCAAAGCTCAGATCACTTTTTGAACCTGTAATTGCAAGCATTACTTTCTTAGTCCAGAACCAACTAAATCAGACGAAGAAGGCGAAAGCGGTCATTTTAGTCGGGGGCTTCGGACAGTCAAGTTATCTCAGAAAATCCATTCAGGAGGTCGTTGGAAATACAATCGAGGTTTTTCAACCAACGCATGGTTGGACTGCCGTCGTCCGAGGTGCTTTGATCAAGGCTCTCAATGAGGATGTACCAAGCCTTTCCAGAATCACAATTGCATCACGTGTTTCTCGAAAAGCATATGGACTGAGACTCAGCATACCCTACAAGAACGACATACACGAAGAGGACAGAAAGTAAGTCAAAACAATCAATGCCAGAGCAATGCTGACGTCAACAGGTGGTGGAATAAGTATTGGGGCGAGGATCATGTCACGGTCATGAAGTGGTTCATTGAGCAGGTAAAATGGTCAGTAGTGGTTGATAGTCTCCCATGCTAACCAATCCGAATAGGGCGACCATATTGATCAAGGACAACCTCTCGTGACGAATTACAATTCTCAGCAGCTGGTATCCTATGGCTACATAGATGAATACTCGGTTCGCCTCTATTGCTTCTCGTCACCCTACGCCACCAATGCCCCCTTCTATCCCTCTGATGGTAAGGATCCTATCCTAATATTGTGAGTATAAACTAATCTCGACAGCCGCCAAACGTTTAGTGACGCTTAGAGCCGACCTGTCTGCCATTTCGACTACACTTATCCCAATCCGCACGGGTGCCGATGGTGAGAAGTACTACTTCCTAAAATTTCAGATCAAGGTGAAGTTCTTCTCCGCCCACACCGAATACTCGCTCTGGTACCAGGATAAGGAATACGGCAAGGTTGAGGCAGAATATGCCTAAGCGGTCGATTCGTGGCATCGTCGTCAAATTTTAGAACTGGAGGATTGGCCATGGTGATTATTCTAACTACCCTGGTTATGGGAGTTCCTCTGCATCATGTCACGCGCCAGGAAAGGGCGGTCAATAGACACCACAGTGTCCCGGGCCTTCTCAGTGAAAGAAACTTCGTTTTAGCCCAGAGAAGGGAAATGTTGTCAGTGTGAGCAACCAGATCAGAATCTGCGGCTCGGCCGCGAAGCCCCTAAGCTTCAACAGGCCTCGAGTAGTGAGATAGCAGAATGAGAACATGCTGTTCATGAGAACCTAGCTCCCAAATGCATTGTAGAGAAGTTTAGGAAGTAAATTATCGGATTGTTAATCCTACAGTCAGGAAGAATCACAGAAGAATATCGACTACAAAACCAAAAATTGATCTTCAATCACTCATTAGCTCACACTAAAACATTCCGACTACAATATAGTGTGGCAAGTATATTTGTAGCTCAGGCAATATAAATGCGTACAAGATTGTACCAGCTACAAAGGGACTCTACCGGAGTTGTGCCAAACAGAAACCAAATCAAGTAACTATAGCTTGCTCTGGGAGACGATGAGGGAGTTTCCTTTCCTTAGCTCAGTGACAGCATCGTTGACGAACTCGTCGACGATGGCGCGGGCGGATTTCTTCTCGTTGACCACCGCGGCAGCCTTGCCCATCAGGAAAGGGCGAGCATTCTCCATGTCCTCGTCGGTGAGGTCGTCACCTTTCTCTTCGAAGTCGTGTTCGACCTAACAAGGAGTTGGGATGTTAGTTTTTATGCATTGCCTTGTAGATAGAATTTGTGTGAGGGGTAGTAGAGGAGGACATACCGGAATGACACCCTTGTCTGTGAGGGTCTTAATTTCCGCCTGGCGGTTCTCCTCCCAGTTGCGAATATACTCGTTGTTTCTGACACGGAGGGGTCTGCCAGTGAAGATGATGGTGCGGATGTTGTCGTCGAAGCCGGCGGTTCGGACGGCTTCTTGGTGTGCCTTGGGAGCACCAGCTTCCTCCGACAGAACGAATCTCGTTCCGACCCAGACGGCAGAAGCACCCAACATCAAGGCCGCAGCTAGTGATTGACCGTTGAAGATACCACCGGCAGCCACTAGCTGAACTTGTTTGCCAGTGAATTTGGAGGGGGGTGCGTCGCGGAGGATCTTGGCCACCGCTGGGATCAGGATGCTGGTGGGGATGTCGCCCTGGACGAAACATTAGTGTCGAACGAACTTGTATGTGGAGGACGTGGTCCTTACAGTGTGGCCACCACCTTCACCACCCTGGGCACAGATGATATCGGCACCAAGCTCAAGACATTTCTTCACATGCTTCACATGGCCAATCATGTTCTAGAAAGGAGGGAAGAAATTAGACTGATGATCTAGGTTATGCTGCCATGTACTTACAGCGTATAGAATGCCATGCTTGTGGAGCCTGTCCACAACCGCTTGAGGGGGCACTCCAACAGCAGAGACTACCACAATGGTAAGTAATTATCAATATCAAAGTAAGAACCGTATCTTACCGAAAAGTTTGGCGCCAGACTCAATAATGATGTCAACTAGGACGTCAAGCTTTCCCTTGGTATAGTCGTAACTGTTTCCCCATCAGTGGATTGACCTTCAGTTGCTATACTGAGCGGTTCTCACTTGGTCTTTCTCGCACTACCGCCAACCTGAGGTAGGAGGAGATCGACACCGAATGGGGCGTTCTTGTCGTTCAGATAGCCTTTCAGTTCGGCGATCTGTTCCCGAAGCATATCTGGAGTATATCCAACCTGTTTTGGTTTTTTCGTTAGCCACACCATATGCCGTAGGAATTCTGGATGTAGGCCTTACACCACCAATGACACCGAGACCGCCTGCGTTGGTGACAGCCGCTGCCAACTTGGGGCCAGCAGCCACATTCATGCCTGCTAGGATGACAGGGTGGTTGATATTTAGCAGCTCGGTGGTGGTGGTCTTGAGTTTCTGTTGGGAAGCCATCTTGAAGGATGTATGGGCTTTGATTCAGTAGTATCAGCGTAGGGTTCTAGGTTGTCGCACGAAGGAACCAGAGGTAGTCTCGTTGTGGGTGGAGGAGAGAGGTATGGAGGAGTAAGGAAGGAAACAAAGGTATAAAAGGGATGCCAGAAACCCAAGCCGAGATGGTCGAGGCACAACCTAATAGTAATCAGTAAAAAATGGATAGTAGACGACAAACAGGATCAGGATCAGGCCAGTTGTGGGTGAGGGTGAGGGCGAGGTGGTGCATCTGGTGCCGTGTGTCGTGGAGTTTCAGCAAAGTACCGAGGCAGATACTCTGCAGGGAATTAGAGCCACTCTTGGTGGGCTCCTTAGCGCGCACTAACTCCAACTGCCTATTTTCTGGGGTTTGGCATTGAGGAGCACATGGTCTCTCGGTGAACGCGGACAAGTCAACATCCGACACCGCTGGCCAAGAGGTGTGCTCCCTTGCGTATGTACCTAACTCCTGCTTATTTTTAATGAGTGTGCACTTCACAATATCATCTTTCTCAAATCGTATTCCCAGCTTCTCATGATTGCCGAATACGACATTATTGACACACCACCTCGCTTGACACGTGATGCTAATATCACGTGCGCCCGGGTCCCTCACCAGGAAATGCACAGGGACTGGTACTCGGCTAAGATGCCATGTCTGGCGTTCCAATCCCTAAATCGACGCCAAATATGCACTAGTCAAGCTCTAACTTTTTTCCGCTACTAACTTGTTTTCAGCTCCAGTATCAACGTATCTCGAGTCGTGAGTCTCAATTTATACGGCGATTACTTCTGTCCATTTTAAAGTCTTATCGAAATCTGTCCGTTACATCACTAATTAGAACTTCAGGACATCATCTATGTCCTTGTCTCCATATTGTCGTCATATCACTTTCTCTAGATGGTTCCAGTCCAGGAGTGAGCAGAGTGTTCAGTGTTTCCATCCCCAGATACGATATCAAGGGGTTCGAAATAAACATGTCTCAACCACGGGCAAGCTGATATCACTTGGTCGAGGCAATCAGAAAAGCACCAGAGCTAACCAACCTGTATCAATCATACAACCAACTTCTTTCCAATCCTCAATATCAAGTACCTCGAGAATGGAGCATCCCGTTTCTGCTTCAGCCAAGTGCAATAAGGCTGTCATTGCCCTAGGGAGCAATATGTCGTACACGAGGCGAGTTGAAAACATTGAAGCAGCATTGAACCTGATGAGGAAAGAAAATTTTCATATTACTCAATTGAGCCACCTGTATGAGACCAAGCCCATGTATCACCATGACCAAAACCCCTTTTTGAACGGAGTCTGTGAGATAGAGACCAGTCTCAAGCCAATACCGCTCCTACAAGCTTTACAACGTATTGAAAATACGCTCCATCGAAAGCGTACAATTCAGAATGGTCCAAGAACCATCGATCTTGATATTCTGCTTTACAACGATGAGAAATTCAAATATCCAGAACTCGAGGTCCCTCATAAGCTCATGCTAGAACGGGAGTTCGTGCTCCGCCCTCTCAATGAGTAGGTTTGCGTATATTCCCTGGCCCCAATGATCCAGGTGCTAACTCTCTCATAACAGCATTCTGCCCGATTACGTCTTACCACCGGAATTCTCAGAAAACACACCGAATTGGACTATTCGCCAACATCTCGAGGCGCTAAGCCATGATCCATCCATGTCACCCGTCGTGATGGTGCAGCCCAATTCTCGCATCCCACTGCTCCGAAGCCAAGACCCGACGCGACGGACAATGATTATGGCCATTTTTAACGCCACACCGGATTCCTTCTCGGGAGAAAACCTACCCAAAAATGGAGACGCGAAGATAATTTTTGGCAGCTTCTTCGCGAAAGGAGCCGATATTGTCGACATTGGTGGCCAGAGCACACGACCTGGCGCTGAGCTCTTGACCGCTGAAGAAGAGCTCACGCGCGTTCTGCCCTACGTTAGGCAATGCAAGGAACTGAAGCGGCAAGATACTGTTGTCAGTGTCGATACGTTCTACGCCAAAGTCGCTCGCGAATGTATCAATGCAGGCGCAGACATAATCAACGACGTTTCCGGGGGCCTGCTCGATGATCAAATGTTCCCCACAGTTGCCGAATTCAACAAAACTATCGTGATCATGCACATGCGTGGCAATCCGAAAACGATGACCAAGTTGACGGAATATCCTGACGGTGTGGTGAACGGTGTGCGCCGAGAACTCGGGGAGCGCGTCAGGGCTGCCCGCAATGCTGGAATCTCACCCTGGCGCATCGTCCTCGATCCGGGAATCGGATTCGCCAAGACAGAAGCTCAGAACCTCGAACTGCTGCGGAATCTAGCAGAGCTCAGGAAAGCTCCTAGCACACCTGGGGAAGAAGACCTATCCAAATACCCCTGGCTCATTGGTCCGAGTCGCAAAGGATTCATCGGGAAGATCACTGGCGTCGAGGAGGCAAAGCTCCGGCAATTCGGTACAGCTGCAGCTGTGACGGCCTGCGTAGCTGGCGGTGCGGAGATTGTGAGAGTCCACGATGTCGTACAGATGTCTGAGGCGGTCAGATTGGCCGACGGCATCTATCGCAGCCGAGACTCCAGCTTCAATGAGCCAACAGGCCCGAAAAGCCGAGCGTTGGGCTCGAAGTCAACAGGCCACTCTCAACACGAAGAAAACATCGACTTGAAGGCACAAAACGAAAAGCTTGATGCCTGAGGAGAAGATCAGGCATGAATCAAATTAAACATGAAATTTGTTTATCAACACAGCTAGTCCCATACTTGTCAAGAAGTTGGAGCTCGTCCATCGGCCATCAGCGTCCAAAAGCCTGCCTTTCATCAAATGTAAAGGCTGACACTGTCACTAAGCCCAACCAGTCTTGTATGCGAGGAATTGCGCAACCCCAATTCACCCCCCGCTCCGGGCGATCATCGTGTATGGTATTCGTATATCTTAGGGAGGATATTTTTCACAAGCTATCTTCGACCGATGTATTCCTCTGCCTGGTGTGTCCATTTGTGGTAATGGTCACATGCCTGAAGAATCGAATGCAGTGAAAGTGGACGTAGTTGATGAAGTCGATTCAGCTGGCTGTCTCTTAAGACACGCGGCAATCATCATCGGCCTCGAAAGATAGCAACAGCGACGGCTCGTTGGCGAACCCTACTGGCAGGTGTTTCCGTCCCATCAAGCCAATCAGAAAAGACGGCTCTCCTGAATTTGCCAGCCTTATGAGCTTGCTCATCTCCACGTCGGTTCCAGCCTGTCAGCTCTTCCCGTCAACACAACACTTCTCTTTAAGTTCGACTGACCAGACATGATTGAACATGATCTAATGCTTTGATTTGTTCATATCCGAGTATTTTACTATTTAATTAGCGTATTAACTTACACCTGTAAGAATTGAAAGCTATCAACGTATAGTGAATGGACATTCCCCCCTATGTACATAACACCCACCCGGCCGTCAAATCGGCGTTGCTTTACATTATACTCCCTCCCTCGGTGGCATTGTTGGTCGCCCAAGCCCATTTTAGTCAAGGAGAATCCCACTACCTAGCTGTGCCTGTCAGCTTGGCTTTAACAACAAACGAACCCTGCCTTGAATGCCCCCGTTCGTAAGCCAATTGACGCAGTTCATAGCTCCCCCTTTCCCCCCTCGTTTCTCATGCGCTGCCACGCTTATCTCTAGGCTCCCTTTGGGTATGGCTTTCCAGTGTGACAGCGGATGCAACCTTTGTGGGGCTTGATTCTTTGTTCACATTTCTCTTGTGAAACTTGGCAGATTACAGTGGTAGCTATGTGGCTGCCGAGTGGTAGGATCGAGGTGATCTGGTTTCTATGGAATGTCGCGAAATGGGAGAGCGAACCGTGTGGGACGAGAATGGTTTTGGCATGTATGCAGTGGACAGGCGTTTTGGATTTCATGGATTGCTGGCGGGCCAGGCCGCTAGGGAGGAAGCAGCTGGAAAAAGCTTCGGCTATTTTTTGATATTACTCCAACTGTCGTTTGTTTTAGGTTCTTGATGACTTCCGTCTACATCACTAGATCGAGGCGTCGGAAATGAATCATATGTATTAGACAAGGACCCAAGGAGCAGCAGTTTGTGAGAGATTTCGTAAGATGGTAGTCATGTTTCTAAGGATCAATGTCCCAGGAAATCCTCCCATGAGAAACAAAAGGACATTATGGTAGCGGATAGTGGAAATTAGAGGCAGGAAATCTCAGCCACCGAAAGAGAGGACTGCAACAAGCGCAACATCCACCCCCCGCAATCTAACTCCGCCCTCAGCGTGGTATCTCAGGTATTCGAACAACATCGCGCTTTGAACCAATTCAGCCGAGGGAAGCAACGCTTAACATCAACGACATCTGTGAATCTCCGGTCACCAAAGAAGGGGAAACAAGTTTTTTGCTGCTAGTGGGAACCGCAAACCTAGACTCTACAAACCCAAAAGACTCGAATTGAGCCGGATGTGCTCAGACAACCTCGCATAGTGCAGTCAACCTTAAAGAAAGCAACTGGTCACAATTTCGAAAAGCTACCTCCTCCCTTTCACCAGGGTACCTTTTAAGCGGACAACCAGGCGTTCTTGCATCGACCAGAGCCCATTACTCGTTCTGACGGGTGCCGTGGTAATATCTCAGCCATGCCTGCAGGTCATCGAATTGTTGCCTAGGACAGTCAGGGCGTTGTTGTAGATTCTGTATCAGCTGCTCAAGCTTTTGACCTCGTCTGTTGATGGCCAATACTTCGCATAGCGCATAGATGGAGCACCAGATATCCTGGGCTTGGAACCCGAAAAGTCGCATTCGGCCTTCCATAGATAATCGCAGATTTTGCTCAGCCGAAGGCAAGTCTCCAATGAGCTTCTTCATCTCCCCAAGTTTTCCTCGAAGATCAAACCACACAGCTTCGAGCTCTCGCCGATGATTACCCATCAATTGGAGTGCTTGCTCAAGCTGAAAGATGGCTTGCAGGTAGTTTCCTGTGTGTTTGTACGCACGAGAGAGGATGGAGCGACAATTTATTGTCAGGAGATCTTGCTTGCCCATGACGCGTTCGAATTGAGGGACGGCACATTCCAGGAGCTTCATGGCCTCTGCATACCGTCCTACGTCAAGCAAGTACCATGCCCAAAAGGATAAATTGATCAAGACATTGGGGTGGTCGGGCGACCAGATCAATTCCATTGGCTTCTGGGAGCGCGCAAAGTTTTCACCGTATTTGTGTCTATCATAAACGTTGCCCTCGTAGCATGCTAGAGCAAAATGAAAAGCCGAGCTGTATAATTGGTTTTGATTTGTTTCCTCGTCGATGACAGCACAACTCGCTCTCAGGAACTCCTTCAACTCAGTATGCTTGCCATTAAAACCCAGGACCGTGATCATCCAGCTCAAACGGGGGAAGGCATACCGATTGTCTGGGTGCTCCCTGAGTAGTCGTCTGAGAGCATCTCTCGCATCCGCTGTACTGGTTGGTAGTGCAGGTTCGATACCGAAGGCATGCCAGAACCATGGATCAGCCCATTGACTGACGTACATTTTCTGTTCATCTGTCGGACTCAGGAGAGCATGATTGATTAAGTCGTCCGTAGAAGGGATCGTGGGGGTTATGGGGGATGTCGTGTTTTCGGTATGATCCCCCTTTAAATTGGTTGAATTGTGATTGCTGGTTCGAGATGATACCGTGTGAATAGGGTGTTGAGGTCCTTGAAGGTCCATCGTTATATTCAACGACGACCCACGTAGCACGTCCTTTGGCCCATCCTCGCCTTCCTCATCAGTCGTCAACCCGTCCCACAATTCAGACTGATCAATTTCAAGATTTTCATTATCTTGGGAAGCTGGGTATACCCGTTCTACACTATTCGAAGGGCTGGGAGGGGACCAGGTGTAGCCTTTGGAGGATAGGAGTCTCCTAGCCTCCTCAATGGATGGTAAGTCCACCAGATATTTCTGCCTGTCCACTTCCTTTTTGATCCTCTTCGTGGGGACCTCTATTCTGGTATCTTTCTTCGGGACTTGAAAAACAGTACCCAGCCCATTGGCAGCCTGGCGATGATTAGCCACCACTAGCATTGCCCGATAAAACTCAGCGCATGTTCTCTTTTGATTAAATTTCCAATCTTTGATCTTGTTTTTCACCTGGCGATCAGTTACAGCGAGGCCGCATGTTTCGTTGAGAAAATCTGTAACCTGTTGTGATTTCCAGTTTTGCTTCAGGTAGAGGTCGTGCACCAGCTCTCGGTAGCCTTCCCAAACCTCCCGGGAATGAATTCGACCAGGTGGTTTCGCCATCTCTGCGAAAGAGCCTTGTATCAGAGCATGATGACAAGCCTAATATTGGCTTGATAAAGCGTTCATGAGTGAAAGGTATTCGCCCAAACTGACTCCAGAATACTCGTATTACCTTACCTTCTTTTCGCTGGAATGGAAGGTTGATTAGGAGGCCAAGAACATGATGATTCTGGCAAGTCGCAACGCCAATCCAATACTGGGCAGTCACAATTAGCTTCATCGGTGATTGATTTGCTAGAGGGATTTGCTGGAACAAAGGACACACTGGCACTCTACCATTGGCTCGAGTGGCCCAAATCACGCCAGGGTTCATGGGAGGAGGGGTAAAACGCCCGGTTGACAGCCTCTTCAGGCGACGAGAAAACTTGGGCATGCACCATGACCAGTAGAACGACAAATCTGACCTGTACCATGCATGTTACACTGCCATTGCGGGCAAGGTTTGGAATATCGCAAGATACAAAGGATAGGACTCTGCGTTAGCCGGTGCCGGGCAGGGGCAGGGCATATCGACCAGAAAGTTGATCTGAAGTGATGAGTTGTTTGGCTATGCTTTTGGGTTGCAAAGAGCGGAGAACGACAGGCTAGCTGCCGTGTAACATGAAGGTCGGTCGATTGGAGACCAGACTGGGAGTCAACAGTGCGAGACTATCCTGCATGTTGACCATTGATTGTGATTGCATGATTGAAATGTGACGGAGCACAAAATCGAGCAGGGGTCCGCACGCGGAGGGGGTAGCCGGGAGAAAGGCTGCAAACAAAGAACAGTCCACGTCAACCAGCAAACTTGCCTTTTGCTGGCTGCGGCCTGTTACGAACGACCAGCACTCGTCCGGACGCATGTGGATGAATGGGACCAACCTATCGAAGAGTCCGAGGACTCAGAAGACAGGTATTTTGGGCCTCCTCCCCGCCAGAGCATTGGGCCAGATTCAAAGGCGAGATAGGCTTAGTGGGCATCAAAGCCGAGACCATCGCATTCAGGGCAGCCAGTCAGTAACTAGTGGGGCAGTGTGAGCCAAGGGGCAGCTGCAAAGTACAGAGTTTGGAGTACCACCGACTGACCAGCTCGCGGCGCCCCATTTGAGACTCAGTAGGCATAATTAGTTTTGCAATCCTATCTGGGCTCTGTACGGAGTATCTCGCAAGCTAAACTCACCCTCTGATCAACGTCGGGAAAATCAATTGCCTCCTGCAAAGCAGACTGCTGTTGACTGCTGTGGACTTGAAGCTGCCCAAGGCAGAGATTTAAGATAATTTTGTCGCTGCCAAAGATGGGGATATTCCATGACAGGCCAAAGTCAAGGTACAAGTTTGTGTTCCTCCAGTCAGCCCTGTCCGTACCGGTCAGTCGAAACGACTACGATTCTCTTCCAATCTACCTGGGTAGTTGGCAGGCATTTAGTCAAGCCCTGGGATATTCACAAAGCACCTGCTACCACTTGGCCTTATTGGTTGGCCCCGATCCTTCTTGTCCTCTGGTTCCGAGAAGAATGGCATTTACATGTGGCTTTCTACTGTCCCTCAGCTGATGTGCTGTTCTTGCCTTGCGACAAAGTAGCACCACTGGAAATTCAGAGATATATATACACCCTACAGGCTCTCGGCTGCGTTCCCGTCAGGACGTCGTGGGTTGTGATTCACTGGTGGTGAGCACTGGTGCCCAAAGCGATGCGATCTAGCTTGGATCCGGTCGTTGCAAGCCTAGCAGAGCAAAAGAGCGGAGCAAGAATGACTTTATGTGAACGCTTAGTAGCTTGAGATAGATCTAGATAGCCAACAAGTGCCAGTCACTAGCTAGACTTGCGCCATAGATAACTGCCCATCTCACAGGGCCAAAGAGAGTGTGTTAAACAACAACTTGTTCTTTAATATCAAAACCGATTTGTTGCATCATTTCTTAAAAAGGACGGTTATTGAGCTGGCTGCTAGCAATCTCTAGCATTGTGCTCGGGGACAATGGAACCTTTCGGTTCCTAGGATCAAATGAACTCTCAGCTCACCCCTGGGTGCGGTTGAGGCTCCGGAGGGCGAGGAGGTGGTGGCTGTGGCTTTTCCTTGTCTTTGGAGTTTGGAGCTTTGTTGGTGAATTGGCAGAGCTTCGCTGGCAATCGGTTACGACCTCCATGTTCGGAAGCTAGGTTCTCTTCGAGGTCATGATTCACGTAGTTAGTAAATCAACAAAGTCAACTGGATGAAGAAAGGTTGGAAGCAACTTTACACACCTATGATAGCTGGGACACCCCTCCTAGTATTGACAGGCCGGTGTTTCCCTGTGTTTGACCCTACATCGTCTTTTGGGGTTGTTAGTGATTGATGTTGTGCAACCTGATGAGAGGCGAGTGTTGTGCATGATGGGGTTGCACATACCGGCCAAGCGGCCCATTTCCATTGGCTTGTTCACGTGCTCCATGATTGCAAGTGTATCCCCCTGATCTTAGTACTGCAAAATAATGTCTTCCAAAACGATGGGCAATTTAGATCAAGATTCGTTCGAGTCCCTGAATGGAGGTCTGAAAGGTTTTAAGATGTGAGGAGGGGTGATACTCGTTTTTATGCCTGGCAGCTGCAAAGCCTTCCCCTAGCTACTATCCTCTTCCGGGCTTTAGTACGAACGTTTGATCCACGAAAGCGAAGTGGATCTGCCAACCTGTCTGCGATCACACATTGACCGGGTCGTCCATGACGCGGTCAGAAACCAGCTGCATTGGCTCTGGCCCAGGCGGTCCATCTGATATGACTCTGGCGAGTAAGACAAACCCTCAAGGGACTGCCTGCACACTCCTGGAACGTCGTTAAGAGACTGGCATCGTTGAATGGCTGGGGAAGCGGAATTCTGCGGCAATATGCAGAGCTGGAGGTATTGTCTGCGCATGATCCTTGCCGAATCGAGCAATGGAGTTTGACTGATAACATTTTGGTGCTTAGAATCACATCCGTCCATAGAGAACTAGGGCACAGCACGGCAGTTCCGCGACGACAATGCTTCCATCCAACAGGGATCTCCTGATTGGACCTAGACAACACCGCCATTGGCGATTTGATCCTAATCTGCACTCTGCCCGGATGTGCTAATCGGGACCATCGATTCATATCCAACCAGAACAGTGGAGCCGGTTTTCGGAGGGGGTGGCCATTTGCGATGGATCGTGGTAGGCGACCTTGAACAAGGCTGGGATTTACCTCTTTCACAGAAATAGACAAGATCGAGGTCTTTGCCATGTTGCGCTGTGTCAAGGGACGATTGCATCCTGCTGTGCAGACTAACAATATATCCCAACATGTGCTCGAGCTTCCTTCGCGAGGGCCAACATCGATATAACGGCATCGTCCTGGGGGCTCCAGTGCTAGACGGCTGGCTACCAGAAGATTGGGTTGTCGCTCTGTGAGAGTACGACTCACGCCTCATACGATTGTTTCGTCGAAGATTTCAGCCGATGGGAAGCAGAGGCATTGTGCAAGATAGGTTGATGGTGAGCACCTTTGATGAACCCTTTGCCAAAGCAACAGGTAGCTCTCTTGTCTTGGGAATACTCATGATGAGCCCTTCACCTGGCATTCAGGCAGGAATCGAGTCAGTATTGATTCAAGTGCTCCGAGGCGTACCAGGTGTCTGGAATCGACGACGGCGACGCCTTGATCGCCATTCAGCAAAGATGGTCCTTAATGAATACCGATGGTTGATGGGACCCGAGGGCAGCATGGATACGAAGCTCTCTCTGCTTCAATGGTGATGTTGAATAGAAAACCATGTCAAGAGGGTTTGTTGAAGATGAAATAAAGTTGGATCTGGAGCCTGGGCACGGGACAGCGACAAAGACCACGTGCAGATACCTAGCACGAACCTGCAGTGCAGTGGGTAGATAAGTTGGAACGCGGTACGACTTGTCAAGCTGTCATAAACCCTGGCCGGTCCTTCCCTTTCCTGCAAGCGGCAGCGGCAGGAGCTACCTAGGAGCGGTGCTCCTCGCGCTTTTAGGGCAAGCACGACGCGTTATTTAGGATCTTTTGGGGGGAGGGGGGAGATCGTTCCCTCCACCCGCATCCCCGTTCAAAACCAGTCTGCCGGGATCTCAATGGCAGCCTGCACCCTGTTATGAGGCATCGGTAAGCCCTAGCAGCTTTGTCGACCATCATCAGACCGCTACTGAAGCGACATCCGCGGTGTCTCTTGACTACCGACCTGTGAAGAGGTTGATAGAAACTTTACTCCTGGTGGGCGCTGCCAACGTTTGGCTTATTCCTAGTACGAGGTGGCACCAAACACTAACCCCGGACGGGAACCTGGACTCAAGCATCCGTCCCTTGTCTGGCCAACCGATATTCTCGACGTGTCCTTGATTGTTTGGACTGTCGAAGAATCTCCGCTTATCCTGTCATTTGTCGTGCGTCGCAGCGAGGTCACGGGTACCAACTTTTGACATATCACAAATGGAAAATGGCTCAAAAACCAGAGAGACAAAGAGCATAATATCAAAGCGCCGAGCGGGCGCGGGCAGCCAGCCGCTTGACAATGGTGAATCTGCGGGCATCCAGCAGGGAGGAAGGCAAAAAGCGTCATCGAGCGGCTAACGCTGCCACGGCCCCGATGTACCACCAAGGGCAGCTAACTGCAAGTCACTAGCTAACACTACTGAGGAAGCTAACATAGTTCTGTGCATCTCAGGCCATCTGCTGTCACCGACTTTGTGTAACCATGAGAATAGATTGGCTCAACGTTCTCTTTCGCATGGAAATCACCATCTGCTGGCCAATATGAAATTGGCACATCAAGAATTGTTTGAAAGCTGCAGCATGCCCACTTCTTGAGAGATGTCCTCACCGACCACTCGCCTATTTGAGCCACTTCAGCCTGAGTTCTGATGTTCTGCTCCACAGAAAAGGTGCAGTAACTCCGGGTTCAGGAGTAGCATACCTGGTTTTCGCCCAAACCATTCGTTAACGCGACCAGTGGATTTTCTTGAGCTCGTGGAAGTAATCTCCCTGTCCACATTACTCCCTAGGGACCAACTAATGCAATATGTTCCCTTGTGGTCACCTGTCGCCGTCAACTCCGTGCGCATTAATGCCCGATCTTCGCGCCCATCACCCTTGGAATCCTGCCACAAGATGCAATGAGATGCCACGTCAGAATCCAATCTGCCATGATTATAAGTCTCGAGCGACCACATGCTGGCATTCTTTTCATCTGTCTAACATGGTGTCATGTGTCCACATTTGATCGGCCGCAATTGACCGTTGGTGAATCTTTATTCTGCGCTGGCAATGCATTAGCAGCTTATGGCGAAGTGGGCTTCTCGAGCAGACTCTCCTTGTCAGAGAATCGACACTCTGGCTGATCACAAAAGCATTGGTCCAGCGGAGACGGTAATTCGATAGCATAGATCCAGGATGTGCCGGGAGATGTTTGTTGGAATTAAGGGGACGGCCACAATGGTGCAGCTGGAATTTGGACAATCACGCGCCTAGGGCCTGCACTCCATTTTTTTTGGCTGATATCATGCCTAACGCTACTGGTCAAAGGCCACAACACTGATCCTACATCGGGGTGATGGGGAGCTGTCAATCCCCTATGATAACCTATCACTCAGTGATTCGATCTGACTTAGATCATCCTACGACGTCAGATCTCTGTCTATACCTCTTTACACCACCTGGTCAGTATATCGCCTGCACCTCCCGTGCCCAATTTCTGCTTAACCGCCCAGCTTACCTCATCGAGGGTGATGTCCAGTCTGAACATTCGATTGCCTGCACCGTCACTCCCCAGTCCTTCATCGCCCAGTTTCCCCACTGATGTGCTGTTTCCACCCATTCTGGCCACAGGGACGATGACTTCCCATGCAGCTAGATCCTCCCATGCCCCGCGTACGGTGTCTTTGCTCCAAGATCGTAATCCAGCCCCTGTGAATGCGCCTCCACCGGCTAGAGAGGAGTACGCCGATCGCTGTAACTTTGATCGGGTCAAGAGATCAGTGTAGTGGCTAAACGTGAGGGCAAAATTGACAGTCGTTAAATTATGGATCGTCTCCAACCGTGCGCCAGCAACGAGCAATGCTAAATGCAGGGTTGGAAGCTCTGGGAGGAGGGCAAGAAGAGAGGGCAGAGTCACCGAATGGGAGACAAATTGAGGGCTCTGCTCTTCTGTATCACCATTTTGACGCCCTTCAGAGAGATCTAGTGTTGCGATGGGGACGTACAACGCTCCCATGAGATCCGGGATGGATTTTGTGCTGTAGAAAATCTTCTTGAGAAGCGCCTGGATCGGCCGTGTTGAGAGGAATCGAGTCTGTCGTTGTCATACGTGTGTCAGTTAGGGTTGGCTTCCCACACGCAGTCCATCTTCATACAGCGCCGTCATTACAGTCAACAGAAGAAAGAAATCAAACGGCTTACCTGAATAAACTCATTCCACTTCCCCCTCCACTGAAGCTCACCAGCCGACACGCCCAGCGCCTCACGGCCATCCACAGCCACGCACAGAATGCCACGGACGGCGTCTTCAAACGCCACCAGGCTCTTCATCGATGCGACGTGCAGCCAGCGATGGCTGAAGCGACTCTTGACACGTTTCTCGAGTAGATCAACCACGTCCATGCGCGTGCTGCATCCCAGGACCGCGATGGGCGCCTTCTTGGCCTGTGCGATGTCGAAAAGATTGTATAACAGGGTCTGCCGCGGGTGTGTCGTGAAGAGGTCGAACTCGTCGAGGATGAAAACTATACTCTTGGAAGTCTTGCCGGTAGAAGAGGTAGTGACACCACCGCCATGTGCTGCGTCGATGTCCATCGTGTCCCCGGCCACAGGGTCGAACTCCTCCGGGTGCGATAGCAGGCTAAGCAGACTCGCCATCGTGTCCGCATAGCTGGAGACCTCGCCCGTCTCGTCCTCGGACACGGCCATCTCGCGGCCCAGCTGGCGCCAGATCTCGCGCAGCGCCAGCTTGTCGTCCGTCTGGAAGAAGCCATTCAAACGGACAACGTGGAAGTCCTCGGCATACTTACGCATGAGGTCCTGTAATGCGTGCTCAATGAGCAGAGTTTTGCCGGATCCTCGGGCCCCAAGGAGTAAGAGGGAGTTCGACTCGCCTGCCGTGATGGTTGCGCTGAGCAGCGTGACCAGCGTTGTGTATTCCTTTTCGAGGTGGGCGACCGGGCCAAGAGAGCGGGAGGTGAGGCGGTTGAGGACCTCGATTTTGGTCTTGATGACATGCTCGTTATCTTCCACATTCGCTGCTGAAATTGACCAACGTAGAGCGTCCTCGCCCTGTAGAGGTTGTGCGAGAATCTCCTCCACGTTGGGTACAGCGTCGAATAATAGAGCGTCATCGTCATCGTTTTCGGTATCGAGAGGTGTAGCAGCTCTCTCACAAACAACATGCTCCTCGTCCCTGATTGCTCGTGATTCTCCCACTTGGGCATCAGCTCCTTTCGTCGCATACTTGCCTCTCTTTTTCTTGCCCGAGCTGTTGATGTCCTTGAACCCTAGCTGCTCTTCTATCCGCTTGTCATCGTTTTCGCCGCCGTCGAAGAGGACCGATTTCCTGGGTCCTGCACGCTTTCCCCTCCTCGAGGGCGTCAAAATCCCCTTCGGCTGGGGTAGTGATTCCTGTCGGGCTGGTGATGACACCCCTCTTATTGCCTGCTGAACACCCCTGTTCTTCCTCTGTGACACAGCAGCACCATCCGTCGAATCTTCCTTCTCAGCAAAGCGTTTTGGAAGTCGGCGTGTGCGTCCGCTGGATCTTGTGTGTCGTGTAGTATTCGCTGTTGGCTCTGGGGTCTCCGCCTCTTTCTCTCGCTCCGTATTTTCTTCTTCTGCGTTGTCATATTCTTCTGTCCTTTTCGATTTCCGCCGAGTAGGAGTAGCCTCACCAGTCTCCTGTTCCCTTGCACCCGATGCTCTAATTGCTGATGAACTCGTGGTCCTCCGCGACTTTTGTCTTGAGTTTCGAAGAGCCTGACTGGATGCACTACTTGAGTTTGGCCGTTCTACAGCCGTAAGAATTTCATCATGCGCAGTTACTTGTGATGGTGAATCGACTCCCTGGTCTTCATGCGCAGCTTCGTCTTCAACTCCCCTAGATGAATCGGCATCTGCATTGCTTAGTGTCGTTCGTCTCGTGGCATACGTGCTAGTGCGCCTGCGCTTTGAAGATCGTGGGGAGTGGTCAAAGTCGACCATCGTAACACGGGATCTGCTATTGACATGGGCTGGACGCTATCATAAAATCCTTGAGGAGCGGTGATCTCGAAAACTGATAAATGTGGGAGAAGTGGACGAGCCACTCGCGTGGTACCGTGAAATTTAGCTGCAGGCACTTTACGCGCTCGACGCGTCGGGGTGCGCCGCCGCGGCGCGTCACCCAATTGGCCGTCGCCCTTATTAATACTCCTTCAAGTTCAAACATGGATTCAGATCTATGTACCACAGCAGGCCACCAACCATTCTTACCATCACTACATGTGTACTCTGTAACTATGACGATCCTACTGAACCATCCCGTATTTAGGAACCACATGGGATAGCTTACTATCTAGACCCAGACAATGTGTGCGGCTTTGCTCTCATCCTACTGGGGGAGGAATAACGGCAAGTTGCTCAACAAGACATTCAATTCAGAAGATATTGGGACAGCAATTCAGTATTTAAGAGGCTCGCGATCTCTATACATTCCGATTCCAATTTGATAAAAGCGCAGACTGTGGCCCTAGCACTCGGTACTCGAGACTGCACGACCTTTCTAGGGCTGAAATCTGAATCCTTCACCACGGTCCAATTTATCCTCACCGAATAGACCTCCTAATCGGTCATTAGCATCCAAGGCTCGATTGAGGAGTCGTGGATACACTGTAGCTAAGTCAAAAATGCCCACGAAAATCCAACCCGCCAGAACACCTTCAAATTTTTGGCGGCTGCGGTTGCTGCAGAGGCGATACCGAAAGCTAGCATCATGCAAGGAAGGGCAACTTTGGCCGTAGCGACGTGTGTGAAGATGGTCATGAGGGGTCCGAAAAGGTAGACGACAATATAATAGCTAGTCAATAGCAGATTGTATTAGTCGCCTTTCATCTTCAAATCTTTCTCGAGGCCGGCGGTTCTGGGATTTCCTAGATTGCTGCGATCGACGGAGCTGTAAAGCTGGCTTGTAGTTTGTATCAGTAAAGTTAATTTTCCTTCTCCAGCGTACTGTCTGGTATGAGGTTGACTAACTTGAACGTATACATAACTACCAACGTCGGGAGTACGATGAAGTCCATCTTGCGGCGTAACTTACTGACAATCTTAGGATCGAAGGATTGAGAGCCTTCCTGACACTCATGAGAGATGGCTTTATCGAGGATAGGTGGGCCCTCCATCACTCGGACTTCTTGTTTGCCTTTTTCCATAGCAGGAGTCTGGACTCTGAAATCAATCTCAAGACTCAGCCGGAGTGAGAGCAGTGGGAGGTAACAATCTTCCTTCCTGGACCAAAGCGAAACTTGATGCGGTCTTTTGATAGAGCCATCATGAGTTCTCATAGGACCATGGCATTCAGATAGACTGTCCCCGATCTCACCGTATGACCCTTTGCGTCATCCGAAGAAAGCTTGGCCGAAGAGAATCCCCGCTTGTATGCTTCGTGCGACACAACTTCCACATTGTGGGCGAATACCATCACACTTGATCTATCGTCTTCTACTACCTTGCGTCAGATTGTTCGGCAGGCAACCTGCAACAGCTCTCAATAAGCTTTCCTACCATGTTTTACACGCCTGCAGAGTGCGAATGAGCGGAGGATATATCAAAGAGGCAGCCTCAGAGTAAGCACTGGTTTCCGCATGGGGATTGGTGAGCTGATTCATTGCAGGAGTCAAGCACGAACAAGGGGCCTATGCACCAAGCATTGCGACAAAGGAGTAATGATGAAAGACTAGCGCTCACAACCTGTGAGTTCCAAGCGGAAACTCTTCCAGACCAGCTAAGGTCAGGTACGGAGTATGGGGTCCTCAATAACTGGCGAGGTCACTAAATACTACTACCCAGGTGCGCAAGGCCTGGCCAGGTGCGAGGTTCGGATCCTGCTAAAGACGGAAGTTGCGCAAGTCTGCTGGCCTTGGCAATCACGTGACGCACCAGGCCAACTTCCATCAGGATTCAAGCCTCAGAGAGATCCCTTTCAATCTCTGGAGATGCTTAGCAATTTCAGGAAGCAATACTCGGACCGAGTTCTGCGTGTCGAGGAGGGGTTCCCCGGCCTTGAAGATGCTGCCTAACAACCTACAAACGAAAATGATGTTTACCTAGAAGCGCAAGCCACCACGCCCACAGCGTGACATGGCGTGGACCAAGGCAAAGAATTACGCCGAAAATCTCATGATGAGCCAGTACTGGTTTCGCCGTCGCCAAACAATTGGGTGGTCGCTTGGGTTGACCTCGTTCTTGGTTTTTGCGGGGGCATCTTCTCTACCCGCCCCCAATGCCCGCTTAGATTCTCCCAATCTCCCAATCATCAGCCGCCCACCCTTTCCCCGCGGGCTTTCTTTCGGCTGCAATCTGCAAATTGGTTCAGATCGCGTGGTCATCATGTCGAGCGCCCAAGCGATCAAGGCCAGTAAGTGCTCCGAACTAGCCATCTTGGTGGCTGGGTTGATCCTCATCCGTCATCGACTCTCGCCTGCGACCCAGCGTTGTCCCCACCATTTTCCCCAGAATGGGTCCCGTTCCAGCATTGGAACTAGTTAAACCCACACCAAAGCCGACATCATTCTCTCTTCCACCACCATTGGAAAAGTGTCTCTCCTCGTTGACATCAGCCTCGGTTCAACCTCTCAACCTGAATACCAGCCCTTCGTTTGATACCAGTTGCAGCCTTGCGCATTTGCAGAGATACCTCTCAGACGCTGCAATGATGAGACCTGCTTAGCCATGAGGCTCTCACTCGCCACCATCTACGGAAATCCGCCATGAGCAACTCAAGCGCGAGCGACCATGGAGTCGCGGATCCTCCTTCTCCTCCCTCCACAAAACCCCATCCGTCTGAATATCTCGAATTCGTCACTCTTGGTCCTCATCAAGAGGCGCCTCGACTAGAACCTCTTCGAGCTAGTCCCAACGTCGAAAAAGAAGACGCTGACAATCGCATAAATGTCACCTCGTCCAACGACGATCTCTTCCATGGCCTGTCCGCCGCCATTCCCGGATTGCGCCGCCTGTCAGTTGATGCCCGTGCTGCAACAAAAGCAGAGCATGAGATGACCTTTGTGAGGGGCTGTCGTCTGTATCCTAAAGCTATGCTGTGGTCTCTGCTGTTGTCCATGACCATCGTTATGGAAGGCTATGATTTGACCTTGATCAATAGCTTTTATGCGTTTCCTGTGTTTAGACGCTCCTATGGTGTGGCTATGAACCCGGGAGCGCCGCCGGAAGAACGTGACTATCAAATCTCACCCGCCTGGCAGTCCGGACTTACGAATGCTGCCGTCTCTGGAGAAATCCTCGGGTTGATGTTCAACGGATTTTTGACTGACCGATTTGGTTATCATAAGACCATGGTTTTCACACTCAGTTGGATGTGCCTCTTTGTGTTCTTGGCTTTCTTTGCCATCAATATAAATATGCTTCTTGCCGCACAGATTTTATGCGGACTACCTTGGTTTGTGACATGTCTTATTTCACGTTACCCATCTAATTTTATACCAGGGGTGTCTTCCAGACTCTTAGTACAACTTACGCAGCAGAAGTCATGCCAGTCGCTCTTCGAGCCTATTTAACTAGCAGCGTGAACCTTTGCTGGCTCGTTGGGCAACTGCTTGGTGTTGGTGTGATTCGGGCACTCGTTCACAACACGTCACAGTGGTCCTATAGAATCCCATTTGGATTGCAATGGGCATTTGCAGTACCAATCTTAGTTGGAGTGTCCTTTGCTCCCGAGAGCCCTTGGTGGCTCGTACGCCATGACAAGATCGATGAAGCCAAAAAGGCCCTTTTGCGCCTCACTACAAATGGCGCGGACCCCGACTTCAACGCCGACGAGACTGTTGCGATGATGCGACATACCAACGAGGTTGAGAAGTACTTGAATGGAGGAGGCGTTTCTTACATGGATTGCTTTAAAGGAACTGACCTCCGTCGAACCGAAATTTGCACTATGGTCTGGTGCACACAAGCCTTATGTGGAAGCTCTTTGACGGGCTATGCAGCGTATTTTTATGAACAAGCAGGCTTCAGCACCGCAGATAGCTTCAATTTGGCTGTCGGGATGTATACAGGAGCCATTTTCGCTGGGATGTTGGCCTGGGTTGGCATGCGTCGAATCGGTCGACGCACTCTCTATATCTGGGGTTTGGCTGTATCTCTGGTCATCCTCGTTGTCACTGGAGGTGTGGGACTAATGAAAGAGAGCAATTCAACGTCTTGGGCCCTTGGGTCCTTGATTATTGTTCTAACCTGTGTATACGATTTCACGGTAGGCCCAGTATGCTACGTCCTTGTTGCTGAGATACCATCCAGTCGACTCAGAGTTAAGACGGTGGTCCTGGCCAGAGTGGCATATAATGTGGTCAGCATCATCACCAACATCATCACACCTCGCATGTTGAATCCTTCGGCATGGAACTGGAAAGGGAAATCCTGCTTTGTGTTCGTTGGTACCACTGCACTCTGTCTCGTGTGGTGTTGGTTCCGCCTGCCCGAGCCCAAAGGGTTGACCTATATGGAATTGGACATTCTATTTGAGAAGAAAGCCAAGGCAAGAAAATTCAAAGAGTTCCAAGTCAATCTTGCCAATACAGGGTATTTCAGTCTTACGCATGGCCGGTCTGACAGTCTTTGGAGAGGATGAAATGACGATGTTTACGATTAGCAGGTATTGCGTTCTCATCAGCTCTGGCTGCGTGGTCGTGGTATGCGTCTGTCGAGTCTTCGGTTCTTCGTACCGCAATTTGCTATCATTGAGCTTGCGACCTAGCATGGAATTGAACAACTGCTTCTACCACCAATCCCCATTTAGCCAACAATGGATGCCTAGAAAGCTCTGGATCCTACACAAGGAGAGTATAGGATCAGAAGGCTGAGGAACGAATATCCTGGCTTTGTGAGACGCCCGTCGGAGAATTTCGATCCATGGAGGTATCAGATGGGGCGCAAAGGCGATCCACGGAATTAACTTGAAACATAGGCGAGAACGCCAACGGCCCACACGGCAAATCTTGCTTGATCAACACGAAGCGAAATCCCCATTCGGATCATATTGCTTGTCCAATGTTGAAGATGCGACACAACACAACATGGGTTCAGCGTTAGTTGAAATCAAGTCCAATCAAACATCTGCTGGATTAAACCCACTTTGCGTGAAGTTTTACGCGGGTGAGCTGGGAAAGTTGAGCCTCCAACCCCGGCAGTTGCAACAAGAAATGTTCCAGAAGTTCCACTCCGAGTCAACAAACATCCAATGAAACACCGGAACACTGCTAGTTCGAGAGCAATACAACTCAAAACTGAGTACAAAATAATCCAAAATGGCCACTCCTCAAAAGGAATTCCGTGCCTAGAGAAGGCTATGTTTGGGGCCACCACAGTTTCACCTATTCAATGAGTACGTCAGGTGTCGATAAATTTAGGCAACACTGGCCATTCATGGACCAAAACCTACTTACAGTGCATAGTCTATTGTCTACGAAACGGACCCTCGACTACATCCAAGGCCCAGGCACCTCGTAGTGAGACAAACGGCACCAAAATATTTCCCCCTGAGTGAAGCTGGAGCATACAGATACAAGCATCAACCAGGCGACCGAGTAACGAACCGCTTGAATGTGGATCTTAAGGGATAGAGTTTTCACTACGAGTACACGTACGAACCAAGCACCCACTCCGCCGCGGAAGACCGAACACTAGACGGTGGTTTCCCAGCGGTGATCTTCGACATTGACACGACATGTTTTACCAGAAACACACGAGTACGGACTCTGGAGTAGTCTATTCAGTTTATAGGCAGTGCATGACTCGCAACCTCGGTCCGGGCGGAGCCATCAGCAAAAGCCGTTGTGCCCAAAACAAGACAGTATACCGAAGTTAGCGCCCTCTATCCGAGATGACTTTCAATCAAGAGGACCCAAACTATTACTGGACGTCCGTGTGAAACACTGGGTTATTGACTCGTTCAATCCACTGCGACGGGACTACCAACTGCTTATTGAGTTTTCCTTGTTTAATCGTTCGCAGGGAGGCTCGAGTAGGAGTTTAACGAATGTGGAACCACGCCCCGTTGCACGACTCTCCGTCGCGCGGGTGGAAGAAGACGCAGCTCGACAATGGCACCATTGGTAGGAGTATATCACATGCTCGCGAATGCTCAGGAGTTCCGTCAAGAGCTGTAAAGGTAGGACACGGGGAAATTGAAGCCGGGATCCACACCGTGAGGACCCTAGCCATGCATGGCCATGTGCAAGGAGGGACAAGTGAAAGGTTTCAGGAGTCCCTCTCAGTATACAACGTATGTACCTGCATAATGCATACTTGATACTACATACATACTACGCACTACGTACACCATAACTAATCACCTCGCGCTCACTACAAACTCACCCGGACTCCTCGGCCGCCGCGACGTCGGGAAGCTATTCCGAGCATTCGCAGGGGAAAGGGCACTGCGAACTGCGAACTGCGAACAGCAAACCGCCCCTGAACCCCATGAAGACTCCTCAAGAGATGTTGGACTAGTAATTACTGGAGTAGGGTTAGTCAAAAGCGGCCTCCAAGAAACGAGGCGCAAGGCCAACTGTCACCGTCATCGTCCGACGTCAGCGCCCATCACAATGCTCACTAACTAACAACTCGTGCTACATACCGTACCTGTTGGAGGATGAAAGCTCTGAATCTTGCCCTCCTGCGCCCCTCCCCCCCGGGACCTGCCCACCGGTACGTATTACATATTCTCCCTCGCACAAGTAAGCGCTGGGCTGGTCTCGCTTCTCGCCTCGCCGGGCGCCCGTTTCCAATCTCACCATCGACAGGGAAGGGAAGGAAAACTCAAACTCTGGGAAGTGGGAATGTGCATGAACAGATAGTTAATTAATATTGTAGATGGTGACCACAAAAAGGGGTTTAGTGGAACTCGTACATAATTACATACATACATACATACATACATACATACATACATACATACATACATACATACATACATACATACATACATACATACATACATACATACATACATACATACATACATACATACAT
>Ga0105239_10000087_pt1 | contig 129698 bp, 101 predicted proteins | sample KBSC44metaG_FD_92761 | JGI IMG/M metagenome (GOLD analysis project Ga0105239, IMG submission 92761) | Corn rhizosphere microbial communities from Kellogg Biological Station, Michigan, USA - KBS C4-4 metaG | ecosystem: Host-associated > Plants > Roots > Rhizosphere > Soil | place: Michigan... | reverse complement strand
TACGGGAATTAATTCTGTAACGGGGAAGTTGCGTTCTGCAAGAACCTGCAACATTTTGGTGCCTACTAATCCTGTAGCACCTACTACTGCGACTTTCATTTTGTTGTTATTTGTTTTTGATCTATAATGAAGCTTCCATCGGAGGTTTCATTTTGTTTAATTGTTATATATTAAAATGTTAAACTCCAAATATGCGATTTTTTTTCGAGGAATTGAACTTAATCTATCAGATTGGTAGTTTATATAATTATTGAATTATCAATTTATTGAATTATGGACTTGGTTTTCCCTTTTGTCTTGATTCTTATCTCTTGATTCTCATATCTGCAATATGGCGTTGCCTCCGGCCCGGGCTATCCGCTCATACGCCTGCAGGCCTTAGGCGCATGGCCGGCATCCGCTGCTATCGCAGTTTAATTATTGAATTAGTGATTTAGTGAATTACTGAATTTTGTCTGAACCATGATTTTTTGGATTGTAGGATTACATGATTTCTTCATTATTCGATTAAACTCATTTGTCATCCTGAGGAACGAAGGATCTATTCTTAAAATGCATACCGTTTAATAGATGCTTCACTCCGTTCAGCATGACAAACATATTGTAAAAGATTCCCTTCTTTTTCCCGTCAGCAGATAAGCTTCGGGCGAAAGCGGGCAGAACAATGGTGGCTTGTGCGGCTGCGGGGCATAGCAAGTTTTTGCTGAAGAGTGGGATTGCGCGAACGAAGTAGGGCAAAATAATTGCAGCCCGTGGTTCTGCCCGGTTTGCAGGGCAAGGGCCTGTGCGGCAAAGAAGCCTCTCTGCTGAAAGCCTTTTGGTTACTTTGTGGCCACAAAGTAACTGGCCCTCCCGCGGCCAAGAGTGGGTCTTGAACTATTCAAAACCACAATTCATTCCAATAATGATCTTAATCAACTCCCCGGCCAGGAGCGGCTCCCGAACTATTCAAAACCACAAATTAACCACTCACATAATCTAACCTAATCAACTACTCTCCTAACAAGAAATTTTTACCTTTGCCTAAACTCAAAAATACATGAGCGAAAAGATTTTAGTGATAGGAGCCAATGGCCAGATAGGGACAGAACTGGTTGTTGCTTTACGAAAGATACACGGCGCCGAAAGCGTTATAGCATCCGATATCAATGATCCGGGTTATGCCATACGCCACAGCGGCCCATATGAGCTGGTGAACGTGCTGGATAAGGACAATCTGCACCACATATTTGATAAACACCGCCCTACACAGGTTTACCTGCTGGCAGCTATACTCTCGGCCGTAGGTGAACAAAAACCAAAATTGGCCTGGGACTTGAACATGACCGGCCTCATCCACATACTTGATTTTGCCGTGGAGTTTAAAACCGCCAAAGTTTTTTGGCCAAGCTCTATAGCGGTATTCGGGCCAAATTCGCCGCAGTTCCATACGCCGCAATATTGTGTAATGGATCCTAACACCGTTTACGGCTTCAGCAAACTGGCCGGCGAACGCTGGTGTGAATATTACTTTACCAAATACGGGCTCGATGTGCGCAGTATCCGCTATCCCGGCCTCATTGGCTGGCGGGCCAATCCGGGCGGCGGCACCACCGATTATGCCGTTCATATATTTCACGAGGCACTAAAAAAAGGAAAGTATACCAGCTTTCTATCGGCTGATACCGCTTTGCCGATGATGTATATGGATGATGCCATCAGGGCCACCATATCCTTAATGGATGCCCCGGCCGAACAATTGACCATCCGCTCATCATACAACCTGGCAGGTATCAGTTTTACCCCGACTCAACTGGCCGAGGAGATCAAAAAACAGATCCCGGATTTTGAGATCAGCTATGCCGAAAACGATCCGAGGCAGGCCATTGCCGATAGCTGGCCAAAATCAATTGATGATAGTTATGCCGAAAGAGACTGGGGCTGGAAACTGGAATATGATTTGGCGGCCATGGCCAATGATATGTTAACTAATTTAAAAAACACCCTATAAGCTAAAGGCCGAAAGCGTAAAGCAAAAAGCTAAGGGTTTGAAACTTATATAAAACAAATATTATATTTAACCACTTTACCCCAATTGGGTAAGCAGTTATAAATACTCAGGTTGATCTATGAACCATCAACCATGAACAATGAACTAAAAACATGGGAAGAGCATTTGAATTCCGCAAAGAAAGAAAATTTAAACGCTGGGCCAAAATGGCCGTGCAGTTTACACGTTTAGGCAAAGAGATTGTGATGGCCGTGAAAGCCGGTGGTGGTGATGTTACGACCAACTCGCGCCTGCGCACCGCGGTACAAAATGCCAAAGCGGTAAACATGCCAAAAGATCGTGTGGAGGCTGCTATAAAAAGAGCCGTGAGCCGCGACGAAAAAGACTACGAAGAAATTGTATACGAAGGTTATGCACCACACGGAGTAGCCGTATTGGTGGAAACCGCTACCGATAACACCAACCGTACGGTAGCCAACGTACGCAGCTATTTTACCAAAACCGGTGGTTCGTTAGGTAAAACCGGTTCATTGGATTTTATTTTCACCCGCAAATCGGTATTTACTTTTGAGCCGGGCGACCGCGACCTGGAAGAGCTGGAATTTGAATTGATTGATGCCGGTTTGGAAGAGCTTTTTGTGGAGGCCGATGAAGAAGGTAAAGACATTGGTGTGATCCATACCGCGTTTGAGGATTTTGGTAAAATGCAAAAAGCATTGGAGGAACTGGGTATCGAACCAAAATCGGCAAAACTGGAGCGCGTGCCGCAATCATTCCACGAAGTTACCGAAGAGCAGGTGGCCGATATCATGAAACTGATAGATAAACTGGAAGAGGACGACGACGTACAGGCGGTTTATCACAATATGGCGGAGTAAGCCCCACCCAACCCTCTCCTAAAGGGAGAGGGCTTTAAAATAAAAAATATGTCATTGCGAGGAGGGGCGACGAAGCAATCGCGAACCAAGCGAAGCCGACGTCTTTTTGACTTTTGAATTTTAACTTTTTAATTAAAAAATGCCTCTATTCAGTTCACGTAAGGAAGAAAAAAAGGTAAAAGTAACTTTTGCCAACGGCTTGCTTTTTGTCGAAAAACCGGATGGCAAGCAACAGGCGTTTCCGCTGGAATGGTTCCCGAAACTGATGAACGCTACCGACGAGGAGCGGGATGACTGGAAACAAACCGATAAAGGCATCCACTTTAATCAACTTGATCTGGACGTGAATTTTTAAAATAGAAGCAAGAGATAAGAGTCAGGAATCAAGACGAACTCCATATTTATCTTGATTCCTGATTCTTGTTTCTAATAGTCTGAAAAGAATATGACTTTCGAAGAGTTTTTTAAAAAAAAGAAGATCGATCTGGTGGCCCTTGAACAGGGTGAGCGGTCGCTGTTTTCTGAATTTAAAACGCACTTTGAGCAAATGGGCGAAAAAAGTTTCGACCATACCAAAAAATACTGGTTCAATAAACTCAGGCGACAGTTCCCGGCCGCACCAGAAATAAAAACAGAAAAGGTAAGGATAGAGAACCCTCTGGCTGAGCAAACCATTACCGAAAGCCTTACAGAGCAAGCGGCGCCATCACCTAAACTGGGGTTCGCGCCCAAATTCAGGGCTGGTGGAGTTGCCAAACCTACAGAAGAAAAGCCGGAAACCCAAGCAGACGAAACTACACCTGCTGCTGATCAAACCACTGTCAAGCCGGCATTTAAACCCCGCTTTAATCCAGGCATGGTAAAGCCAAAGCCAGAAGAGGGGGCGACAGAGCCAGAGAAAGAGCCCGAATCCAAAGAAGAAAATATTACATTAGCAGCCGACGCTCCAAAGCCGACATTTAAACCACGTTTTAATGCCGCTATGGTGAAACCCAAGCCTGCGGATGAAACTACCGCAGAGCCGCAAGAAAAGCCCGAAGCGAAAGAAGAAAATACTACACCACCAGCTGATGCTCCCAAACCGGCATTTAAACCCCGCTTTAATGCCGCTATGATGAAGCCGAAACCAACTGAGGAAACGCCTGAATCACCAAAAGAGCCCGAAGCGAAAGAGGAAAATACTGCGCCACTTGCCGACACTCCGGCAAAGCCAGCCTTTAAGCCTCGGTTTAACGCGGCCATGATGAAGCCAAAACCTGCTGAAAGCGAGCCTGCGGCAGAAGAATCGCAGGAAGTAAAACCGGAGATAAAAGAAGAGCCTGCAACACCTGCCGAGCCCGCTACTCCCAAATTAGGTTTTAAACCGAGGTTTAACCCAGGTATGGGAAAACCAAAACCTGCGGAAGCAGAAACGGCACCAGAAGAAAAGCCGGAAGATAAAATGGATACTCCTCCACCTGCGGAAGAACCTGCTCCCAAACTTGGGTTTAAGCCCAGGTTTAATGTAAAAAACCCGCCGCCGAAGCCAACTGAAGAATAACTGATAGTATGTTTTCTCCACGCGTCATTGCGATTGCATAGTGTGGATAACCGACCGTAGGGAGCTCATTAATACCTTGAAAAAACAATTAACAATATTAATAATCCCCTACTTTACAGAGGCTCCCTGCTAATCGGGGATTGCCACGTCGTTCCTCCCCGCAATGACGCGTGGAGAGATTGTTAGCTTCTATTTACTATGCGAAAACAGCCAGCTAAACAGATCCGGCTCCTTAAAGGCATAATCCCAGCTGTTATGGTCAACGCCTGGGTAAAGGGTAAACTTAGGGTTACCACCGGCTTCCTTAATAGCAGCTACCATCACTTCGGAGTGATCGGCCGGAACAACACTGTCCTTACTGCCATGGAAGATCCACAGCGGTACCTTTTTGGCGTATTTTTTAGCGTTCAGCGTATTGTCGCCACCGCAGATGGCAAAGGCCGCGGCAAATATCTTGGGTTCGCGGCCAATAATTTCAAATGTGCCCATGCCGCCCATGCTCAGACCGCCTACATATACGCGGTGTTTATCAACAAAAGGTTTATCCAAAAACTGGTCGACCAGCCCCATGAGTAAGTGCATAGCTATAGTGGGTTGTTCATTTACCTGGAATACGAATTTGCGTTTTTGTGTAGCAGGATCGGTTTCCTGCTGTACGTTTGACCAGTAGCTGTTGGCCGGGCACTGCGGGAAAACTATAATGGCTTCATATTTTTCGCGCACACTGTCCTGCAACAGGCGCGATGGGCCATATTTTAATTGCGACTCATTATTATTACCACGTTCACCCGCACCGTGCAGTACAAATAACAGCGGATATTTTTTGTTAGGGTCGAAATGTTTGGGGAACAATAAGCGGTAAGGTAAAGTATCGCCTTTTAAGGCGTAGCTGCCGCGGTCAAAAGAAGATAGATTTTGGGAACGGGCCGAAAAAGAAAATGCTAAGAGTAAACTTAGCATTCCCAGTATAAATTTTTTGTGGATCATGGGCTATGTTTAAGATCTGTTTAATTCAATAGTTATTAAACAAATTTAATACCTTTTGATCTACATTTTTTTAATATTTTTTTGCAGCGGCAACAATGAACATAAAAGCTACTGATTTTTAATGTATGCCGGTGGACAATTACAGGTGTTGGGAGGGGGGAGAAGTTGGAGAATTAATTTTCTATCTAAAAAATAAAAAACGCGTCATTGCGAGGTACGAAGCAATCCCTAACTATACAGAGCGGCTCTGCAAATCGGGGATTGCCACGCTGCGCTCGCAATGACGCGTTTTTTATTGTGCTGTCTTGCACTCGTTGCAAACGAGCGCAAGAATCTTTTTACTTTTTCGCTATCGCCGGGCTTTCAAAACCCAGTTTGGTAAGGCCATGCTGTACTTCGGGGCAGCTCATGAATAGTTTCCAGAGCAGGCCGGTACGGTAGTTTTCGATCATCACGATGATCGGTCCCTGGTCAATGGCCAGGTATGATTTGGCGTACCAGTTATGCGATTCGCTAAAGGCATCTACAAAACCGTACTCGCCCCAGATCTTATCGCCCAGGTCATAATAAAAATGGCGCAGGGCTTTCATAGAGTACTCTGGCGTATACGGAAATGCCGACAGCGCCGCCGTTGGTGTGATCACCCCCAGGTCGTTTGTAGGCGAATGGGCATTGTATCCCTCGAAATTATCGCTGGCGGTAAGTCCCCAGCAGTTTTCGCCATAGCCTTTAAATTTTTTGGGATTATCTACACAATAAGCGTGATTAATGAGGGTGTGGTTTTTGTTCTGCTCCCAGTAATCGGCATAGTTATCTTTTAACCCTTTTGGGTTTAAGCCCAGGAAGGAGTATTGTGAAAAGAAAAGCGGACCGCCGTAATCAAAACCTAAAGGCAGTTTAAAGCCATAAAATGTTTTACCATTCTTAAAAAAGTCGCTCTGGGCCCATCCTCTGTGGTATACATCGGCACTTACGGGGTAGCGCTGTGCCGAGGCGGCCAGTACGTAGGTGATCAGGCATTCGTTAAAACCATGTATCGGGAAGTTCATGGCCCATCCGTTATTGGGGCTCCAGTGCCAGTACAGGGCGTCGCGGCCATCTCGGGTGTACCAGTCCCATTCCATTTCACTCCACATCCAGCCAATCACGTCGCGGATGCGTTGCTCCTGCGGGGTATTGGCTGTAAAGTATTGACGAGCGCAAAGCAGGCCCTGGAAAAGATAAGCCGACTCTACAATGTCGCCGCCATCATCCTTACGGCCGAAGGGAATCACCTTACCGGTTTCGCCATTGAGCCAGTGCGGAAAAGCACCATGGAAGGAGTTGGCTTTATATAAAAAGTTTACAATTTTAACCATGCGGTTAACCGCCTGCTCATGCGTTATCCATTTGCGGCTATCGGCTACGATGATAGACATGATGCCAAAACCCGATCCGCCGGTGGTTACCACCTCGTTGCCATAGTCAAAAGAAGTATTGCTGCGCTCGCGGGCCAGGCCGCTCACCGGGTGACCAAAGTCCCAGAAATAACGGAAGGTTTGGCGCTGCACCACATCCAGCAGGGCATTATCGCTCAGGTTTTTGATAATGCCAACGGGTTTAATGGTATCGGTGCTGGCTGCTGCCGGTTTTTGCGCCAGGCAGTATATGGCCAGGCATAATAAAAAAGGGGTTAACAGTATTTTTTTCATGTAGATTGTATATGCGGTTTGCTTACTGACAAAACCCGGAGAGGGTTAAAAATGGCTGCCTGCCCATGAACAGACAGCCGGTAAATAAACCAATCGAACTAATTAATATCCTGGATTTTGTGTTAAGGCGCCACCGCTCAGGTCAATTTCTGTTTGCGGGATGGGCCACACTTCGTTTTTGCCGGCTTTCCATCCGCGTGCGCCAAAAACAGCGGTACCACGGCCCTGGCGTATCACGTCAAAGTAACGCTCAAACTCCATGGCAAATTCAAAACGGCGTTCGTTATAAATGGCTGTACGCAAAGCCGCCTGGTCTGTTGTAACTACATTGGGTAGTACACCCGCGTTTACACCACGTGCACGTGTACGTACCTGGTTAAGCGGGCCAAGCGCCGCGCCTGAATTGCCCAGCTCGTTATTGGCTTCGGCATTCATGAGCAATACATCGGCATAACGCAGAACGATCTTGTTTTGCTGACAACCCTCGTTAAAGCCCGATACATAAAGCGCGAATGGCACGTATGATTTCTGGTTGTACATAGGATTGTCACCGGTTGCCGGGATTTTATCACCTTCGGGCGTGGTTTCGCCCCTGAATATGATGGTTGCATCACGGCGTGGGTCGCCGGTTTCATAAGCCGCAGCCAATTCCGGACTTGGTACGTTAAAACCCCAGCCACCACCGGTTACACCACGCACACCCTGTACCTGTGAGTATTGGGAGTTTGAGGCGGCAGGGTTGTTCGGTATCAGAGCACACTGGATCTCAAAAATAGACTCCTGGTTGTTTTTGTGCGTTGTTCTGAACATTTGCTCATAATCAGGATATAATGAATAGCCCATGCCCATCACCGCGGTAGTGTAAGTAGCCACATCGCTCCATTTTTTGAGGTACATAGCCACTTTAGCGTGCAGGGTTAAAGCAGCGCCTTTAGTTACGTGCCCGATATCGGCAGCAGCGTAGCTTTGCGGTAATACGGTGGTTGCCTCGGTCAGGTCTTTCTCTATCTGTGCCCATACCTGGTCTTTAGGTGTGCGCGGCAGGTTATATTCCGATGCATCTTTGGGCAGGGTTATGCGCAATGGCACATCGCCAAAAGCCCTCACCAGTCTGAAATATTCATAGGCCCGTATAAATTTAGCTTCGGCCAGGTAACGGGCTTTCAGAGCCTCGTCCATGCTGATGCCAGGTACATTGGTGAGTATCTGGTTGGCAAAATTGATGGTTTGATACTGTCCTTTCCAGAAACCGCCTAACTGGGCATCACCCGCAGTAATGGTAAAGTTATGGTAATCATTAAAAAAGGTAGCGTCGCTGGCGGTACTGCCTTTTTCTACATCATCAGATCCCATGCTTTCAACAGCGATAGGGGCAAACGCGATGTTGTTCCACTCGTGCAGGTTGGCGTACATGGCGTTCACGGCCTTGGTAGCATCGTCCTGTGTTTTAAAAAACTGCGTGGCTGCTGTATTTTGAGCCGGGTTAACATCTAAAAAGCTTTTTTTACAGCTTTGAAAGGATATAGTGGATGCAATAAGACCTAAAACCAAGGCTTTACGCACGAATAAATTTTTACTGTTCTTCATCTTTATATTGATTAAAAAGTAACGCTAACGCCAAAATTATAGATCGCATACAATGGGTAAACGCTGGTATCAATGCCGCGACCGGTAACAATGCCGCCATCACCCACCGTTCCGCCAATCTCGGGCGAGAAGCCTTTATAGCCAAAAATGTTGATTGGGTTTTGAGCGTTTGCAAATACCCTTATTTTTGATATTTTCCATTTGCTGAGCAAACTGGCCGGTAAAGTATAACCTAACTGCGCGTTCCGTACCCTGAAATATGCCCCGCTTTCTACATAAAATGAATTTGGTGCCGCGTTGGAGTTTTTGCCAATATTAACAGAAGGGTAAGTGGTTGAAGTGCCTGCGCCATGCCAGCGGTGGTCATAAAAATCCTGCGTGAAGTTCTCGTTACCAAAGCGGTAGGCCAAATTGGCGTTGTACACGCTTACACCTGTTACACCCTGGAAATCAATAGCCAGATCGAAGTTTTTATAGGTGAAGGAGGTATTGATGCCATAGTTGTATTTAGGCAGCGGGCTACCCAGTGCTACACGGTCGCGGCTGTCAATAATACCATCGTTGTTGGTATCCTGGTAAATAAAATCGCCTCCTTTTGCCCCTGGTTGTTTTACACCGGTTGATGGTTGATCTTGTTGAAAAATTCCGGTTACTTTATAGCCATAAAACTGCCCTATAGGCTGACCAACAACCGTACGTGTTGCAAATGCACCGTTGGCAATACCGGCACCGCCATCATAAATCGGGTTGTTTCCGGTTATTACGTTAAGTACTTTGTTGGTGTTGATACCCAGATTGGCGCTGATGCTGTAGGAGAAGTCTTTTGATGCCTGATCTTTCCAGCTTACTAAAAATTCAAAGCCCCGGTTACGGATGCTGGCCTGGTTACCAATGATAGAGCTGTTGTTGGTGCCCAAAGAGCCTGCTACCGGTATAGCAAAGATTGCATCCTGTGTTTCGCGGTTGTAATAATCGGCCTCAAAGGTTAGTTTGTTGGAGAACAGACCGCCTTCTATACCAAAATCAGCTGATACCGTTTTTTCCCATACGATAGATGGCGGTACAATACTGTTGATGCTTGCACCGGGATAAACCACTGATGGATTACCGAATATGGCTGTCAGGTACGGGTCTGTTGCTATCACCTGAACAGTTGGATTAATAGGTACTACAGAGTTACCTACCTTACCCCAGCTTCCGCGCAGTTTCAAATTGCTGAATACCTGCTGATCTTTCATGAAATCCTCGTTGGTAACCACCCAGCCGGCACCTACCGAAGGGAAGTAACCATAGGTATGGGCACCATAAAATTGCGATGCGCCGTCTCGACGGATAGAAGCATTTAACAAATATTTGTCTTTGTAGGAGTAATTAACACGTGCAAACTGTGATAACGCACGCGAACGGATCTGCCTGCCCGGGGTTGCCAGGTAATTTACCTTGGCCGTATCCGGGAATGATGTTTGCAGGTTGCCTTTTGAAGAAAAGGGCACATTATCGGCCTGGGCATCGTTTTGCCTGGTTACATTTTCAAGGGCGCTGTAGCCTAACAGAGCGGTTAACTTATGGTCGTTGTTGATTTTAAGATCATAAGTTAAGGTGTTTTCCCATATCCAGTTACGCACATCGGTATGGTCAACATTCAAATTAGTTTTATTGCTGAACTGTTTAACGGTTGCCTGATAAAACGGTACGAATGTTCTTACTTCGGCCTGACTTACATCACCGCCAAAGCTTGATCTGAATTTCAGGTTTTTCAAGATCGAAACCTCACCATATACATTATAGGTAACGCGTTTGTTTTTGGAGCGCTGGTTGTAAAAATCGATGGTTGCCTGCGGGTTGTAGTTATTACCATCGCCTGTGCCATAATCATTCGGATCGCCATAGCCGCCATTAGCCTTGCGTACCGGCAGAGTTGGCGCTGCACCAAACAGCTGACCAAAAATAGTGGTAGGCACATCTCTTGAAGTGCTGGACAGGCCACTGGCGGTATAACCCAGTTTTACCGCTTTACCCAATTTAAAATCATTCGACAGGTGCAGAGTATAACGTTTGTAATTATTGGTTTGTACCAAGCCGTCCTGATCAAGGTACCCGAAAGAATAGTTGTAAGTGTACTTGTCGGTACCACCGCTCACAGATATTTCATGATTGGTGATAAAAGCCTTGCGCAGGATCTGTTTATACCAGTCGGTTCCGGTTCCAAAGCTGGCCGGATCGCTGAATATAGGAGGATTTGGAGTACCATCCGATTTGGGGTTTAGCGCAACAAGTTCATTTACTGCGGTAGCATATTCGGTGCCATTGGCCATTTTTACCTGGTTGGTAACGGCCTGTACACCTACATAGCCATTATAATTGATAACCGGAGCGCCTTTTGCGCCACGTTTGGTGCTGATCAACACAACGCCGTTGGCAGCCCTGATGCCATAAATAGCTGTACTTGAAGCGTCTTTAAGGATGCTGAAGCTTTCGATATCCTGTGGATTCAAAAAGCTGATATCATCGTACCATACGCCATCAACCACAAAAAGAGGTTTGGTATTACCATAAATAGTACCCAAACCACGAATGGTAATATCCGGTGATTTGCCGGGAGTACCATTGTTGGTGATCTGTACGCCCGCAACCTTACCTTGTAAACCGCTCACCGCGTTTGGCGATGCCTGTTTAGCTACATCGGCGCCTTTAACACTGGTGATGGAGCCGGTAACATCAAGCTTGCGCTGCGTACCATAACCTATAACTACTATTTGCTGCAGTTCGTTGGTTTGGGGTAACAGTGTAATATTGATACTGGTTTGGCCATTAACAGGGGTTTCCTGTGTGGCATATCCCAAATAGGTAAATCGTAATGTTGCATTGGCTGGTGCGTTAATGGAAAACGCGCCATTAACATCTGTTTGGGTTCCTGTTGTTGTTCCTTTTACCGAAACGGTTACACCTATCAAGGCCTGACCGGTATTGTCGATTATTTTTCCTTTTACTGCAACGTTTTGTGCAAACGCTGCGTCATATGAAAACAAGAACAATAACATTAACCCCGAAATAGTAAAAAATCTCTTCATAGTGGTTAATAATAAAATGATAGAATAGAATAATTGGTTTATTAGTTCTACAAAACTCAGGAGATATTACCCGTTTATCAAAAAAATTAACTCAACATTAATACATCATGAATAAAACACTTTCTCAAGTGAAGCTGTTTTTGTTTATAACAATCTGATTGTTAAATTATTAACAACTGTGGATTGATTGTGTGTGTACTACAACATTAAACGCTGTCTGTTAAACATTTATAAACACTTTGAGAGGTAATGATGTAGTGTTATAGCTCGATCAGAAACTCTGTGAGGTTTTTATCATGCTCCAGATTGAGCTTTTTACGCAGCCGGTAACGCCTTATCTCGACACCGCGCAGAGAGATATTCAGGAGTGATGCCATTTCTTTACTGCTCATGTTCATGCGCAAGTAAGCGCATAATTTAAGGTCATTCGGCACCAGGTCCGGGTGGCCGGACTTGAGTTTTTTGAAAAAGTTTTCATGCGCCTCGTTAAAACTTTTCTCAAATATGTTCCAGTCGCGCTCATCATTCATGCCCTCGTCAATTACTTTTTGGATGCGTCGTAACTGATCGTCGGCCAGTTTTTTGCCAGAATTATCTTTAAGGTGTGCTATTTCTTCGCTGATCTTTTGCAGCAGCTCATTTTTATAAACCAGGTTCATGGCCGAGTTGGCCAGCTCGCGGCTTTTACCGGCAAGGTCGGCCTGCAGCTGTTCATTTTTAATATTGATGATATGCTGTTCGTTGGCAATAGCCTCCTGTTTTAAAAATTCTTCTTTCTCTTTTTGCAGTTTCTCCTGTATATGCAGCTGGTGGCGTTTTAATTTGAGGCGGTAATAATATCTTATGAGGTAATAGGCCAAAATGAGCAGCAGCACATAAAAAACGATAGCCAGTTTGCTGGCATACCAGGGAGCAAGCACCGTAAAGGTTAGTGTAGTAATGGCCGATATATTTTGATCATTGATTTTGGCCCTCACTTTAAAATGATAAGTACCCTGGTTAAGATTGGTAAATTCTTTCTGGCTTTGCGACGTCCAGTCAGACCATTGCCGGGAGTATCCCTCCAGGTAATATTGAAACTTCACCTTGGCCTGTTTGTAATAAGGTAATGAATAGGCGATACGGATATTGTTTTGCGCGTAAGGGATCTCGATAGTGTTATTGGGGCTGTTCATATCGCTGATCACGTAAACCTTATCGGTTACATTTTCAATGCGGCGTATCAGCACCGGTGGAATTTTTACCGAGCTGGGCAACAGCGCGTCGCCATCGTTCAGGATCACAAAGCCATCGTCGATACTGATGAGGTAAGTTAAATTATTGATACGGTTGATGGTTTCATAATGCTGCACCATTTGCCCGTTAAGTACCGTGAATCTGTTGGTATCGATACTGGTTTTGCCGGGTACCGAAAAGTCGGCCAGCGCTACGCGCCCGTGATTGATAAACCAATACCGTTTACCCAGCGCTTTGATGATCTTACCCGATGATGCGAATGTGCCCAATTTTTTATTGAGCTGGGTGTATTTAAAAAAGCGGTCGGTGATATCGTCATAAATATAAAAACCAGAGTCGGACGAGAATACCACGTGGTTGTCCAGGTCAAACACATTAACGTTATAGCTGCCGGGCAGGCCGTATTTGCGGTCGTAATATACGCTGGAGGTTACCTTTTTTAGATCGCTGCTCAGCGTGAGTTTATAAATGCCCTTATAGGCATGGCTCACCCATATTTGCCCTTTGCTGTCCTGTTCAATAAAGCGCGAGGGCTCACCAAAATTCTCTACCTTATGACTAAATACCCAGTTACCGGCCGCGTCTTTTTTATACACCGCCAGGCCGTTGTAAATGCCTTGTATCAGCAGGTTGTTGTTAAGCTTTTTGATGGTCCAGCCCCCGGTCATTGTCGAGATTTTGGTAATGGTATTACCATTTACCTGGTAGGTGCCATTATTATGGCCGCAAAGCAGCCGCCCATCCTGTAAGGAAAGGTCCCAAACCTGCCCCTGTGAGCCCGGTATCAGCTTAAAATCAAATGATTGAAAAAGCTGGTTGTTATCGGCTATCCAGTCGCTGTAAAAAAGGCCCTGGTTGGTGCCCAGATATATTTTGTTGTTAAAAATAATACTGGCATAAACCGTTCCGAACCTGCCGGTTTTATCAAAGTAAAAATATAGCGGCGAGTTTACTTCAATACGGTCTATACCGTTATCAAGCCCCGCCCACAGGTTTTGTTCGCTATCGGTATATAAACTTAAAACGGTATTATTTTGCAGGCCGCTGGCTTTATTGATGTGCTGTACTACATGCCCGGCGGTATCAACAATTACAATACCGTTGAGGATGGTGCCATAAGCAAAATATTTACCCGGGATAATGGCCCCGTTATTGAGCTGATAGGTTTTTAAAAAGTCGTTTGCCTGGTTGGCCCAGGGGGTTATATGGATGCCGTCATAAATAAACAAACCATTTTGCGCGGTACCTATAATATATTTATTGTTCTGGAACGGGAGGATCGACAACACCCCGCTGGTGCCCAAAATATTGCTGCCCTGCACATACTCAAGCCGGTTGCCCTTCAACTCAAACAAACCCGCCGATACCTGCTCTACAAAAAAGCGTTTACCTGCCTGCAACAGGAACAGGTAGGGTTTGGATGCTTTAACAACAGTAATACTGCCTTTGGCATAAATAAATATGGCGCCGAACGATTGAAACAGCACCCTGTCGCCATCGATGTATATTTTCCAGATCTCCTCGTTAATGGGCCGGTATTTTGAGGGCACGAGACTGATCAGTGAGGTATATTTTAAGAAGCCCTTATTATCATCCTGCCAATAGCCAAATTCGCCAAAGGCGCCGGTATATATTTTGCCTTTGCCATCGGCCAGAACGGAGCGTACAACCAGATCATTAGGCATGTGGTGCTGCTGCCAGTATTTGCCATCGAAACTTAGGAGGCCCTCGGCATTGCCAAAGTACATAATACCCTGCTCGTCGCGCGTGACTGACCAGTTTTGATTGCCCGACTGGTATATGTTTTTGGTATAATTTTGCACATAAGGTACACCTATGCTCTTGATATCAACCGCGCCGGAATAAAAAATTGTAGTAAAAAACAGGTATAAACCAATCCAAATAGCTTTACGCATAGTGCTTTATAACAGATACCCAAATGTGATCAGTTGTACGAAAATACAGTTTGAGCGCCGGATAAAAAACAATAGCCGCTATATAATTGTAATTACAACAAGCATAAAATGGCTATTGCAGATACTAAGCTATTTGCTTAGCTTGCATTTAAACAAAGATAAACTATCAAACATGAAGAAACTATTTACCATGCTGATGCTCGCTGTAATGAGCTTTGGCGCCGTTAGCAGCTACGCGTTACCACAAACCAAAAAAGACGGTACTGCCGATAAAAGATACAAAGCCAACAAAGTAAAATTAAAGAAAGACGGAACGCCCGATAAGCGCTATAAAGCCGCCAAACCGGCAGCGGCCCCGGCTAAGAAAAAAGCTTAATAAACAAAGAACCCCGGTGATGCTCACCGGGGTTCTTTGTTTGGTGGATTCTGTCCATCTTACACGTCATTGCGAGCGCAGCGTGGCAATCCCCGACTTACAGAGACGCTCTGCCTATCGGGGATTGCCACGTCGTTCCTCCTCGCAATGACGTGTAGATAAAAAGCGAGGCAAAAACCGGGGGAGTCTATTCGCCAGCCAACTGTATCTTTCCTTTTTTCTGCACGTTTACAGGCTGTGGTACTTTTACATAATAGCCTGTACCATCATACTCCCTTTTGCGGGGATGGCTTTGGCAGGCATCGCTGCAGCAGCCTTCTAATTTGTTGCCGCATTCATCGCATTGGGTAAAATGCTCATTGCATTCGGGGTTGGCGCAGTTGATCATTTTGGGCGTAACCTTGCCACAATTGCGGCAGGTAGATATCACTACAGGGTTCACGCTGTTTACATCAACAGAAAGGCGGTTATCAAAAACATAACATTTGCCTTCAAAATCCTCGCCACCGGCTTCCTTACCGTATTTGATGATACCGCCGTGCAGCTGGTAAACATCCTTAAAACCTTCGTGCAGCAGCAGGGCCGATGCTTTTTCGCATTTAATGCCGCCGGTGCAATAGGTTAATATCTTTTTATCCTTGTATTGGGCCAGCTGATTGATCATCTCCGGGAAATCTCTGAAATTTTCGATATCCAGCGTTACCGCGTTTTTGAATTTTCCTAAGGAATGCTCATAGTTCGAGCGTACGTCAAGCACTACCACATCGTCGCGGTCCTTCATCGCCAAAAAATCTTTGGGTTCCAGGTGTTTGCCGGTTTGCTGCTGCGGGTTGATCACATTAGGATCGCGCAGGCCCGAGTGTACGATCTCGGATTTATACCGCACGTGCATTTTTACAAAGGAGGGGGTATCCACCACATCCACCTTAAAATCGATACCGGCAAAACGCGGGTCGGCATGTACGGTATCCATATAGGTTTTGCAAGCTTCTGTAGTGCCCGAAACGGTGCCGTTAAGTCCCTCGGCTGCTACAATAATGCGACCGGTTAATCCTAAACTTTTACAAAATTTTAAATGATCGGCAGCAAATTGCTCCGCATCAGCTATTGTTGAATAACAATAGTACAGTAGTGTATTATATTGTGCCATAATCCATTGATACCGCTGCAAACGGTGTTAAATGAGGCGCAAAGATAATAATTTGTTGATTAAGTTAAGCGGTTGATTGAGTTGATTAATTAATAAGGTGCTTTTTATATAACCACTCACTTAATCAACCCAATCAACCATTCACCAAACCCCTACCTTATACCATAAAATATCCTGAAGCCCTGTATATATTTCTGGTTACCGGCGTAGGATATACCATAGTCAACCCTGAAAATGAGGCGTTGTACACCTATGTAAAACTCCCGGTAATTGGTGTTGCCTTTGGTGGTGAGGTAATTGGCGCCTATCAGTTCTTCCAGTTTCAGTTTCCGCAGCAGGGGTATCCGGTTAAATATCGAACCGGCAAAATTATGCTGATAGTGTGCCTCCAGAAATGCTCCGTTGGTGCTATAGGTATAGAATGGTAAGAAATGGAAACTGCCCACATAGGTTGGGTCGAAGGTTAAACCCTGGTTACCCAAAAAGTGGTTGTAATCCATATAGTACAGCTTGTTGTTGTTAAAAAAGCCACCCGCAGATACTTTAAATGATGAGAAACCGGTTAGCCCTACGCGGATGTTATTTTGCGAAATATCTGCCGAGGCGAAATCATAATCCACATCCGAGCCGAACGCGTTTTTGATACCCTTACGATAGTTAACGGTTAGCGTTGGGTATTTTGACGGCAGATTGAATTTGCCGGTTGGCCGGGTTTCATACTGCTGATCAAAAGTAATAATAGCCGATGCCGTGAAAACAAGCGCCTGGTTATCCGGAAATAATTCCGAATGATCCTGGGGCGGTGTTCCCGGCGGGGCTAATGGATTATTGGAGGTGAATTCCCGGTCCTTTACATCCTTTAGCTTGCCAAAGGCGGTATTATATAACTGGCTGCGGCTGGCATAGCTCAGATTGCCGTTCAGCAAAACCCCATTCAGTACTTCGCGCTGGTAACCGAACATGCCGTAGTGCGAACGGTAATATTTTACATAGTTGTTTTCGCTGAGCAGGGTACTCAGGGTATTAAAATATAACGACCGTGTACCTACGTTGTTCAGGTCGAGCACATCGCTGCCAAAACCAGCAAAGAACTTGGCATTATGAAAAGGATCGTTCCGGTACTCACCATACATATTGGCGCTGAGTGTTTTGTTGGAGAAGCCATACCGCAGATCGGGCGTTATGCTGTACGCCCTCAAGCTGTCTAAAACGTGTGTATATTTTACCTTGGCATTGATGCCAAAACCCTCTACCGTGTTGTAATAAAATGTTTGGATGAAAGGGTATATGTATAACGAGTCTTTTTCGCTGCGGTTGCTGGCATGATAGCCAAATATCAGGTATCCCGGATAATTGATATGATTTTTGTGGTGCTGCAGGGTGTCCAGATATTGGTTGGTTTTTTTAAAAGCGGCTATGTTATCCTTTTTTTGAATATCAAGTGCCTCTTCTTGAGTTAACGGAACGGGGCGTGCCGATGCCCAGTAGTCTTCTTTTTTTGAATTAGCCGTGGTATCAACCTTTAATATTTCGCCGGTAAAAAATTTATCGGGGAAGGTAGGATTGATTTTATAGTTGTTGTAAATGGTATTATAATAGCCGCCAAACCGAAATCCCAACACCTTGCCTTTAAAGTTAAACTGTACCGATGCGGGCATCCAAACGCTGTCGGTAACGGCAACGTATTGTTGCTTTATCTGCAAGGTATCAATCAGGTTGATATTGCTCCTCTGGTTGGTTACGTATAAATCGGCAGCGTATATGCGCCAGTCGCCCTCCACAATGTACAGATTACCTTCAAAATACTGGCCATGTCCGCGGCGGGGTATCACCTGTATCTTATCAATGGTGCGGCCATTCTCTACCGAAGTGCCCAGCAGTTTATACCGGTAAAAAATACTCGCGAACGAGGCTACCGGCGATACAAAGCCCCGGGTGCTCAATCCATTAATAGCAAATACGTTCTGATAAAAATTCACCTGCAGATCCGACGCTTTATTATAGCTGAATGCCGTATTTATCCCCGACATTTTTTTTGCGATGGAGATCTCCCGTACTTTATTAGGCTTCTGGAAACTGAGATCGGATAACGACTCCGACTGGTAAAGGATCCCTCTGCCATTGGTATCAAGATCAAGCGTTTGCCGCACCGCCGGTGATAACAAGGATTTTGGCGCGCTCAGCAACCGTTGTACACCCTTAATATAAACAGCGCAGGAGTATGATGTGGCTTCCTCAATATAATACTTGCGTTTTTTGATCACCTGTTTCATGATGGTATCGCCGGCATCGTGGTTTTTTTGATAAACGGAGGCTACACGATTAGTGGCAAATACTTCGTCCTGCATCTGCACGTCCAGGCGTTCGTCATGATCGGTTATGGTTACGCTGACAATTTTTTCATTATAACCCACCACCCGGTAAATTACACGATAGGTACCCGGGCTCAGTTTAAACTGGTAGGCCCCATCCTCATTGGAGGTGGTACCGTAAGTGGAATTCTTGATATATACCGACGAAAACGGGATCAGGTTGTTTTGCTGATCGGTTATCCGGCCCGATAATAAATATTGTTGTGCCGAGGCATTTATAGCACATAACACGATAAAAATCAATAGTATGCAGTTTTTCATATTCTATAACTAATGAATACGTTTTAACCGCAAAATGTTTTAAATGTGCTTAATAAATGTTCGAAATTCAATATTCATTAGTCGATATTATTTCTTGCACCAATAGTGGCAATCGCTCATCGGTAACCCAACACAGCTTTTTCACGTATTAATCAAACCCTAAGTAATAAAGGATCAATAGATCTTTCCTCCCCCTTTGCCGATCTGAACGAGCAAGTAAAACCACTTATAACCAATTATCAACTACATTATGAAAAGAAGAATCAACAACCGTTATTTTAAAATTTATCAACACAACGCAAACCTATTGCTACACCGCGGCAAACAGCTGGCCGTAGTTTTAAGCATAGCAGTCCTCGGTGTTTTTGCCAGCTGCAAAAAAGCACAGGTAGCTGGTACGGGTAATGATAAAGTAAACTCTGCAACCACCCATATTGGCCTGACCGCGGCACCCTTTCCTACTAAAAGCGAGGCCCTGGTAGCCATGCAGGTTTACAATAATCATTTTTATAACCAGTATGGCACGTATGGGCCCTCCTACAAGGCCTATTATTGGAAAGATGACAGCCATGCCGGGCGCATGGATTTCTGGACGCAACAGGAAGCCATTGAAACGCTGATAGATGCCTACAACATTAACCCAAGTACAGATTTTTTGAACAAGATCCAATATCTGTACAATGGTGTTCGTGATGGCTACGGTACCCTATGGTCAAATAATATTTATAACGATGACGTAGTTTGGGGGTCGTTAATGTGCATAAGGGCTTATCACCTCACTAATGATGGCGGTCAGCTTGACATGGCCAAAAACAATTTTAACATGATGTGGAACCGTGCCTGGGACACTTCGGCATTAGGTGGCGGATTGTGGTGGAACACCAATAACAACACCAAAAATACCTGCGTGAACGCGCCGGCAGTCATTTGCGCTATGCTGTTATATCAGGCCACCGGCGACAGCTCCTATAAAACAAAGGCCAAGCAAATTATGGATTGGATGATAGCACACCTGTACGATGCTAATACCGGCGAGGTTAAGGGCGCTATTATTCCCAACGGAACCATTACCGAGGGCGCGCTTTCCTATACGCAGGGAACTTTTATTGGCGCTTGTGATCTGCTGCGGTCAGAATATCCATCGGTTGATTACCTGGGGATAGGCAAAAAGGCAATGGATTATGCTATGGCCAGTTTATGCAATTCGGCTGGCGGTATATTGAAAGACGAAGACGGTAACGCCGATACACAGGGTATGAAAAGCATTTTTGCCCGCTGGGCCTGTCAGTTTGTGCAGCATACCGGCACAGCCGGTACCTACGGCGCCTGGCTCGATCTGAATGCCGGGCAGGCCTGGTCTATCCGTAACTCCTCCGGCCTCATGTGGAACATCTGGGGCACCCGTACTTCAGATACCCAGGTGATCAACGCGTTCCAGGCTACCTGTGGTGTATCTATGATGAACAACGCCTATCTGTACCATTAAAAACTAAACTTGCTCGTTTGGTGAACTAAAAAGTCCGGGACTAATAGCTCCGGACTTTTTTTATAGGGTGTCATGCTGAGCTCCGTCGAAGCATGGTGGGCAGGCCTCTGCGCGCGTCCTTCGACAGGCTCAGGATGACAGCTCCAGCTTTTTAAACATCGAATGTTGAATAATGAGACAAAAGATAGCCTTGCGCATAGCCTACTCACCCGGTCTACACTTCGCTGGACCACCCTCTCTTCGCCTTTGGCGGAAAGAGGGTAAAGAAAAAGAATTAAAGAAAATAAAATCCCCCCTATGCGCAAAGCGGAGAGAGGGGTGACGAGCGCAGCGATGTCGGGGTGAGTCAAATCGGCGCCAAATCGCGGTTATTTTAATCTTTCGTAGCCAATAGCTTGTTCAGCTTGGAACGGGTATCGGCAAACTCTTTAAGTGTTAGCGCTTTTCTATAATAGGCAATGGCTTTGGCTTTGTCCTTCGCGGCGTCATAATAATCGCCCATGCTGTCATAAACGTTATAGCTGTTGGGGTAGTTTTTGATGTTTAGTTGTAAGAAAGCGAAGGCCATTTTGGGACTTCGAGTTATCAGGCTAATGCCAAAATTGTTGATCACGTCTTCCGGTAGTGCAACTTTGTACCCCATTTGTTTGGAGATATTATCGTAATGCGATTGGATTTCGGCCAGCACTTCCTCCGGATTTGAATCCTTACCGAATATCTTCATTATCGTTTCCTGGGGAAGGCCGTAGTTTTTAAAGAAAAAGCGTAAAGCATCATATTCCGTGATCAGGGGTACTGAACCATGCGTGTCGTTATGGTAATATTTATACGCAAACTTTAATTTGTTGGCAGCAGTATCGCTTTGAATCATATCCCTGAGCTTTAATATCGCCCGGATATGAGAGGTTGCAGCCGAAGTGTCTTTTCTGGCTTGAGTGGTATCCGTCATACCCTTAGGCATGGTGTTGGCAATACCTATGAACAAGGATTTGCCCGAATAATTTTTTTGTTTCAGTACTTCGCGGGCCTGGTTTAGCAGAATGCCACGGTCCCACCACATACTGGGATCGATAGCGATATAACCGTTGAACATATTGGGATGATTGATCAATGTGTTGATCACCATCGATCCGCCGAGCGAATGGCCGATGAGTATCTTGTAGGAGGTGGTAGGATAAATAGAATCGATGTGCGGCATTAGTTCCTTCTCGATAAACGAGGTGAAGTTTTCGCCGCCGCCCGAAGTTTTTAAAGCAGCAATCCTGTTGGTGGTCAGGTCGCGCATCCTGTCAGTGTTGGGTATGGCCACAACAATCATTTCGGGGCACACGGAGCCACTGAGCTGTTGTATCATACCCGTAACCGAAGGAAAATGAGAGTCGCCATCCAGGAGGTAAACTACCGGGTATTTTTGCTGGGCGAACGTTGTATCACGTGCCGGAACGTACACCCAGAGTTTACGGGTTTCATTCAATATTTTCGAGTGAACGCTGTCAACAACGCCCATAACAATAAGGTTATTTTTGATAGTTTGCGCTTTCAGTGCTGTTACCGAGAACAGGCTCAAAAGGCAGAAGACAATGGCTTTTTTTAAGGGAGTTAGATCTGCGTTCATCATATTTAGGGTTCTTCAGATTGAGGGGCCTATCAAATCTACCTATAAAAAGGGTAAAAGCTTTAAAGCCCAAACTAAATAATGGAGTAAAAGCCAGATGTTCGGCAATCAAAATACCTTATTCGATATTATTAAGCACACCCCCTCGCCAAATGCCTGTTAATGTTTAATTTTGCCCTCTCTAAAACAGTATAGATATGTACAATACACTAAAACCGGTTTTACAGCAGGAGCTTGCCGACATTGAAAATGCAGGGTTATATAAAAAAGAACGCATCATTACATCGGCACAGGGTGCTGATATTACCGTTCTGGGTGGTCAGGAAGTGATCAATTTTTGTGCAAACAATTACCTGGGCCTGTCGGGCAATCCCCAAGTGATACAGGCTGCAAAAAATGTGATGGACAATCATGGTTATGGTTTATCATCCGTACGTTTTATTTGCGGTACGCAAGATATTCACAAGCAGCTGGAAGCAAAAATATCCGAGTTTTTAGGTACCGAAGATACCATACTATACGCCGCGGCATTTGATGCCAACGGCGGTGTTTTTGAACCCCTGTTCAATGAGCAGGACGCTATTATATCCGATGAACTGAACCATGCCTCTATCATCGACGGTGTGCGTTTGTGCAAGGCCCAGCGCCATCGTTACAAACACGATGACATGGCCGATCTGGAAGAAAAACTAAAAGCCACTAAAGATCTGCGTCACCGCATCATCGTAACCGACGGCGCTTTCAGCATGGACGGAACCATCGCTCAACTGGATAAAATTTGCGCCCTGGCCGAGCAATACAATGCTTTGGTGATGATTGACGAAAGTCACTGCTCGGGCTTTATGGGCAAAACCGGCAGAGGTACGCACGAGCACCATAATGTAATGGGGCAGATTGATATTATCACCGGCACTTTGGGTAAAGCCCTGGGCGGTGCATCGGGAGGTTTTACATCGGGCCGTAAAGAAATTATTGACATGCTGCGTCAGCGTTCGCGCCCGTACCTGTTCTCCAACACCCTGGCTCCGGCCATTACCGGCGCTTCTATAGCGGTGCTGGATATGCTGAGCGAAACCACCGCCCTGCGCGATAAACTGGAAACTAATACCCAATACTTCCGCAAAAAAATGACCGATGCCGGTTTTGATATTAAACCAGGTGTGCACCCCATTGTACCGGTGATGCTGTACGATGCCAAGCTGGCCCAGGAATTTGCCGCCAAAATGCTGGATGAAGGTATCTACGTGATCGGTTTTTATTACCCGGTAGTACCACAAGGCAAGGCCCGCATCAGGGTACAGATCTCGGCCGCCCATGATACCCATCACCTGGATAAGGCCATAGCGGCATTTACCAAGGTAGGTAAAGAGCTGGGGGTGATTTAAGCCCATTCAATTTAATGTAGAACATGGAATGTCCAATATCGAATATTGAAGTTAAAGCTTCGGTGTTGGACATTCAAAATGCACTATTCGATATTACTCGCCGCCAATGTTGGTGACAACACCAACAACGGCGGTGGCAAAAAAATAGATTGTCATGCTGAGGAACGAAGCATCTATTATGCGATATGCCCAGTGAAGAAGATCCTTCGTTCCTCTGGATGACAACGTAATATTGAACCTTTCAAACCCCCTCTATGCGCGAAGCGGAGAGAGGGGTGACGAGCGCAGCGAGGTCGGGGGTGAGTCTAATCAGCGCTTTGCGATTCGCAATTTTTTAAAACTTTTTAAAGTTTTAAAAACTACTCAAAATCGTATTGGAATTTGTTAAAAGCATTAAAGTCGATGGTTTTGAGCCGATTTCTGGGCGTTTTTGGTTTATTTTCGGGTAGAAATTTGTTAAAATTTAAGGTTTAAAAAGTTTTTCTAAAGCACGTATCAAAACTTCGGATCATTATTTTGTTCAACAAATTTTCAATTAATAATTTTTTAAGAATTAATTAAGGGTTGGTCACAAATTTGGGTTTATAACCATTTATAATAAACCCATGTTTAATTCTTCCAGATTTCAATTCATATTGTCAGTGTGGCTGCTGCTTAGCGGTCACCTGGTATACAGTCAGAGCAAACACAGCCAAACTTCGGCATTTACCAGTTATAAGGGCCTGGTGATGGCGGGCTACCAGGGTTGGTTCAACGCCCCGGATGATGGTGGCGGCCGCGGCTGGAATCATTACACTTCTCATGGAAAATTTGAACCCGGCTACACCAATATTGATGTATGGCCCGATGTAAGCGAGTACAAAAAAACCTACAAAACCCCCTTTAAACATGCTGATAGTAGCTATGCCTATCTATACAGCTCGCACGATGCATCCTCTACCGAAACCCACTTCAAATGGATGCAGCAATATGGTATCGACGGGGTGTTTGTACAGCGTTTTATTGGCGATGTGCAAAGGGGCCGTGGCAAGGCCCATAATGATGTGGTACTGGGTAATGTGCTTAAGTATGCGCAAAAATATAACCGGGCTGTATCGGTAATGTATGATCTTTCGGGCATGCAGGCCGGCGGCGATTCGCTGGTGATCAAAGACTGGAAGCATCTGGTGGACAGTTTGAAACTAACCAACAGGGGCAATAAACAAACCTACTTGTACCACAACGGCAAACCACTGGTAGCCGTATGGGGAATCGGTTTTAATGATCATCGCCGCTACGGCTTAACCGAGGCCGAAAAGATCATTGATTTCCTGAAAAACGACCCGGTTTATGGCGGATGCTCCGTGCTGCTGGGTGTGCCCACCTATTGGCGCGATTTTGGAAATGATACCGAAAAAGACCCGCATCTGCATGATGTATTGCGCAAAGCCGATATTATCCATCCCTGGTTTGTTGGCCGGTACAACGAGCAATCGTACCCCGCATTTAAACACCGTATTGCCGAAGATATAGCCTGGTGCAAAACCAAAAAGCTGGATTATGTACCCGTGGTTTTCCCCGGCTTTAGCTGGCATAATATGAACCCCAGAAGCCTCCAAAACCAAATTCCACGTAACCGCGGACAGTTTTACTGGAAACAAATCACCGGGGCTATCTCCAGCGGTGCCGAAATGCTCTACGTAGCCATGTTTGATGAGGTTGACGAAGGTACGGCCATACTCAAAGCATCCAAAAATCCGCCGGTAGGTTTAAGCAATTTTGTAAAATATGAGGATGATATCCCTAATGATTATTACCTGTATTTAACCGGGTATGCGGGTAAAATGCTCCGGAAGCAGATTCCGTTGCAGGATAGTATACCGCCGCCGGTATTGATGAAAAATAAGCTTAGAAAATGATATGGCGTTACTCCTCCATACTTCAGAAAAATAAGGTTCCCAATATTTTGGTAAATCGATTTTAGCAAATTCTATAACATTTTCATAGGCTAACCGGGGTTGTTAATGTTTTATTAATACGTTATTATTTGCGGCGCATAGTTTAGCTCCCTGTTGGTAATTCGATCGGATTACTGGTATACAAATTATTTAAACCTGATAACCGTACATTTTATGAAGAAAAAGTATGCCGGTGCGCTGGCTATTTTAATGATGGCTTTTTGCTCTTTTGAGTCGCCTGAACCTGTTAAATATCCTTATCAAAATGCCGCTCTGCCGGTTGAAAAACGGGTAGCCGATCTGTTAAGCCGGATGACGGTTGCCGAAAAAATAAAACAGCTGGATATGTACAGCGGTCACGAGGTAGCGAACATGAAAGGTCATGAGTCAGCATCGTATTCAGACAGTGCCCGCATCGCCATAGGTACCGAGGGTATTGGCTCGGTACATGATTTGTATCCCTTAACTTCTGATATCAGCAACCAGATACAGCGCTACGCGGTTGAACATACGCGTTTGGGTATCCCCGTACTGTTTATTGAGGAGGGCCTGCATGGTTACTCGGGCTTGGGGAGTACTACCTTTCCTGTTCCTTTGGCGCTGGCCGGAGCCTGGGATACTACTTTAGTACATCAAACAGGGCGCATCATCGCTACCGAAATGCGCGCGCATGGGGTTGCTATGGTGCTGGGGCCGGTGCTTTGCCTGCCGCGCGACCCACGCTGGGGCCGTGTAGAAGAAACTTATGGCGAAGATCCTTACCTGGCCGCCGCCAACGGTGTGGCTATGGTAAAGGGTCTGCAAGGTAATAAAGTAAGCGATGCTGATGCTGTACTGGCCGAGCCCAAACATTTTGCCGTACATGGCATACCTGAGGCTGGCAGCAATACCGCACCGGTAAATATGGGTGAACGCGAAGCCCGCTCCTCATTTTTATATGTGTTCGAAAAAGCTATTAAAGAGGGTGGTGCTTTGGGTATGATGGCTGCCTATAGCGAGTTGGATGGTATCCCCTGTGTAGATAACAGGTGGCTGTTGAAAGATGTATTGCGTAAGGAATGGGGCTTCAAGGGCTTCGTACTGTCAGATCTGGGGGCTATCAAAATGTCGATGGTTAATCACAAAGTAGCCGCCAATACTGCCGATGCCATGGCGCAAACGCTTACTGCCGGGCTGGATATGCAGTTTTATGATTTTTCTCATACGGAGCTGATGAGCGCCATTAAAAAAGCCCTGGCCACCAAACAACTGAGCATGGCCGAGCTTGACCGGGCCGTGGGCGATATACTGCGCGTTAAATTTATGCTGGGGCTGTTTGAGCATCCTTATGTTGATGAAAGCCTCATTAAAAAAGTGTTTCATACCGAAGCGAGCCACGCAGTGGCCCTCAAAGCGGCCCAGGAAGGTATCAGCCTGCTGAAAAACGATAATGCACTATTGCCGCTTAATGCTAATGTGCATTCGGTGGCTGTTATTGGTCCGCTGGCTACCAGTACTTACCTGGGTGGTTATGCTAACACCGACGGTAAAGGTGTAGCCATGTTAGATGCGTTGAAACAAAAAGCCGGCAGCGATATGAAAATTGAGTACGAGGCAGGCTATTCTACCCAGAATAAATCTCTCGACACGCAAAGCGAAGATCTGCAAAAGGCAATCGACCTGGTAAATCATTCGGATGTGGCAGTAGTGGTGCTGGGCGAAGATATCAATGAGGTGGGCGAAGGAAAAGACCGGTCGAACCTTGACCTTAACGCCCGGCAAACCCGCTTGATAGAGGCCCTTCAAAAAACGGGTAAACCTATTGCGGTGGTACTGTTTAATGGCAGGCCATTATGCATCAACTTTGTAGCTAAAAATATACCCGCCATTGTAGAGTCGTGGTTCCTGGGCGAAGCCGGAGGATTGGCCATTGCCGATGTACTGCTGGGCAAGGTCAATCCCTCGGGTAAATTACCGATGACTTTCCCGCGGTCAACCGGGCAGATACCTTATTATTATGACCATAAACCAACCTCAAGACACGTATATGTTGATCAGGATACATCGGCATTGTTCCCATTTGGACACGGCCTGAGTTATACCACTTTCGCCTATGCGGATTTAACAGTTAGTCCGGGAACTATACCGGTTAATGGCGTTGTGAATGTTGGTGTAACGGTGAAAAATACCGGGAAGGTGGAGGGTACGGAAGTGGTGCAATTGTACATCCGTGATGTGATATCCAGTGTAACCACGCCTGTAAAATCATTAAAGGGCTTTAGGCGCATCACGCTGAAACCCGGCGAAAGCGGCAAAGTGCAATTTAAATTAAGCACGGAGGAATTAAAAATCTGGAACCGCCAGATGAAACATGTAGTAGAGCCCGGCGAATTTAAGGTGATGATAGGTTCATCATCCGAAGATATCAGGCTGCGGGGGAGCTTTTGGGTAAAATAAGCGATTAGATGTGCAAATATCAGATGTAGAGATGATTTTTGAACGAAACAGGTAAAAGTCGCGGCTATTATAATTGGTGCTTTTTGTTTAAAAAATCTGGCAAAAAGTGGGTTTACACTTTTTGGTGATAAATAATTATAAGTATTTGATTTTCAATTAAATAAGTCCATGTTAACCCCAAAAAATGTAAACCCATGTAAACCCACTTTTGCAACGTGTTTATCGGGAGACGCATGTGATGCGTCTCTTAAATATATCACATATATCCCCGGTAAACATAAAAGCCCTGCTGTTAGCAACAGCAGAGCTTTGTTATGAGATGATTGTAGAGTTATGGTTTAGGTACCGTTGGTCTTACGGTGGTCAGGGCGATCTGGCCTTTGAACATTTTAGCGCCATCGCCGGTTAGCCTCAGGTAATAGTCAGATGAGCAGGGTGTACCATCTTCGTCGAGCGATTTAAAGCCCGATCCTGCTGGTACAAAGGCCTGGCTTTCGGCGGTTTTGGCAATCTGGTTGCTTTCGTTATATTCATCAAACATCGAGATGTAAATACCCTGGGCACCGGCTCGTTTCATATTGTAAAACTGGCGCCACATGAAATCGCCATGAGCCCGTTGCTGCGCACTTAAATCGCCGGGCAAAACACAGGGTTGATAATCAATGCCGTTAGCCTTGCAATAAGCTTCGTCCGGAACATTAATGGTATTATAAAAATTGTCTGATTCGATCACGTTGCTGATACGCCCCACCATCCATGGCGACAGCATATTAAAGGCTTTATAGGTGGCCAGAAAGCCCGGGCGCGAGTCGCTTTCCTCCTTACGCCAGTGGGTAGGTATACCGCCTATCACGTAGCAGCCCTTGCTTTTAAACCAGTTGATCACCGCCAGGCAGGTTGCTGCCGAAAAATTATGGTTATCATCGTTGAAGCCAAAACCCCAGATACACACTACGGGCTTACCGTTTTGTTTGGCATAGGCCGGCGAGGAGGTATAGGCCGACATTTTATTGGTCCAGTCGGTTTCCATTTCTGTGGCCATGTTGGTCCAGCCGCTTACATCATACATAATGTAAAATTTTACACCATTTTTTTCGGCCGCGATCTTTACTTTGGCGGCCATGGCATCACGTACCGGGCCTTCCAAACCGCTGGGGTTAAAACGCTGCAGGGCCGCCCCGTCAATACCATAATCTTTCATCCACTTAAACTGTACATCAACCGTTTGATCGGTATAGGACGAAAACACACGGGCCTCGCTGCCATTATTCAAATTAGCGAAATCGGTTTTAAAGGTGGTGGTATAATCGCGCACATCAGGCCATGCATATATAGCCTTGTTGGTTGGTGATGGCGGTTTGGCCCAATCGTTTGACCAGTGCCAGAACATATTGATGGGCGAGCCGTCGCCGGTAGCGGCAAACCAGCCCTGGTAACCCACTACAACCTTACCCACCACATCGCCTATTGGCGAAGGGGTAACGTCAACCGGGGTAGTTGGGGGTGGCACCACTACCGGGGGTGGAGGTGTTGTGTTATTATCCGTTGTTTTTTTAGAGCAGCCGCTCATCGAAAAACTGCTGATTATGGAAAACAAGGCTATCATGGATAGCCTGCTGATGGTATTATTTCTCATGATTCGGTACTTAATAGGGTTTAAATAAGGTGATTGGTTATTTACATCTTCAGATTGGGCATTTTGTCGATTTTTTTGATCATGATGTTACGGTAATAGGCTTCTGCCCCTTCTGATTGTATCTCGATCTTGCCCTTTTGGAAACTGATCTCAGGTCCCTGGCTGGGCGATATGCGCGAATTTTCCAGTACCAGTACCACATGCCCGTTAACCACATGTACGCTTTTGGTACCGAAACAGTATAACTCCAGGGTGTTCCATTCGCCATGTGGCTTTTCGTAATCGGCGCTGTGCGAGCAGGTGCTTGACGGTGTTCTGTTGGAGGTTAAATGTTGTATGGGTGCTGCAGGGTCATAAATAAATCCCGATTTGGCCGAAGTATCCTTTTTCCGGGCATGAGCATCCATCCCTACACCCACCAGGGCAAAATAATCGCCTATGTCGCCTTCCTGCACCTGGAACTCATGGCCGCGCATCCAAACGTTCCAGAACTGGCCATGCGGTTCGGTAGCGTGATAGATGATGCCGTTATCTCTTTTATCCTTCAAACGGGGGGCATACTTTTTTTCGCCCCATTTAAATTCAACTTTAAGGTGATAGTTCTCATATTCTTTTTTGGTGCTCAGGCCGCCATAAATTTGACCGGAGATATGCAAAACAGGTTGACCGTCCACCTCATCGATGGTAAATACATGCAGCGGATCGTTGTTGAGGCCTACGGGTGTACCGTTCATGCCATCGCCTTTGGCATAGCCCGGTAAATCAACACTGGTATGCGGAACGCCTATAAATACGTCCCAGTTTTTAAGATCCTTGCTAAGCAGGGGTGTCCAGGAGCTGTTGAGCTCCTGTGCAGATAGTGCGGTATTGGCCAGTAAAAAGGCACCTATAAAGAATACGGTTGCTATTTTCATGGTTTAGAAGTTTGAATAACCTTTTTAATAGTACCATCGGCGTTGTAAAAAAGTTTGTCGACACAAACTGATCTTTCCCAATCCTGGTGCGAGATAGCACTGGTATGGTAAAAAGAATACCACTGCCCTTTGTATTGCACTATAGAACCGTGATTGGTAAAGCTATCGGTTGGGTCCATATAAACACCCTGCGATTTCCATGGACCCAGCGGGCTGTTACTGGTGGCGTAGCGCATCTGATTGTGCTTACCGGCAACATCATGATTATCTGAGTACGACAGGTAATAAATGCCGTTGCGTTTGTGTACCCAACTGGCCTCGTGGAAATCTTCCAGGCCTTCCATGGGTTTCATTTCGCCGTCAATTTCCATCATGTTGCTTTTTAGTTTGCCGCCTTCGCATTTGGCACCACCGCCATAGTAAAAGTAGGCCTGGCCATCATCGTCAACAAAAACACATGGATCGATCATGGATTTAAGACCCTTGATGTAGCCCTGTACCTTAAAGCCGCTTGCCGGACTTTTGCTGGTGGCTACGCCAATTTTCCAGCTATCGTTCCATTTGGAATCACTGGGGTGCGGGAAGTAAAAATAATAGGTTCCGTTTTTGTAGGCGCAGTCCGGGGCCCACATAAAGCCACCTTCGGGGCGCCCCCAGGATACCTGGCTGGCACGCAGTATTTCGCCATGATCTTTCCAGTGTACCATATCATCGGTCGAAAAAACGTGGTACTGATCCATCAGGTCGCAACCCCGTGATGGCGATATATCATGCGAGGCGTATACATACAAACGGCCATCCTTCCAGACATGGGCTGATGGATCGGCAGTGTACATTGATCTGATAAAGGGGTTACCCAAAGCGGTATCGGCTTTGTTTTGGGCTAAAACCGGCGTTATAGATAGCACACCTAAACCAATGGCCCACACCAATGATCGGAGTCTGCTTTTTCGCGTTGAGGTATTTATTGTATTTTTTATAATCATGGTTATACAGTTTCTTTTTTTAGAAGACAGGAAGATTGTTTCTTCCTGTCTTACTTAGTTTAAAAATTAAGGTATAGGTTGTTTTGAGTTTATTTTTTTGCCTGGAACCGCAGGTAATCTATACCAGTAACCAGTTCCGGGTGATCTTTACTGGTGGTAGAAAAGAAGATACGGAAGTGGTTGATGGCAGAATAATCGGCCCCGCCATCGCCTGTTTTAATGGATTTACTAAAGTCGAGCACTACATCGTTCCAGCCGCTTTTTAAGGTAGCAGCTAATGGCGCTACATCCCAGGCCGACTCATGATCGTCGGACTTGCCCGAACTGGTAATTTCAATAGAGCCATCTTTGATAATGGTAGGGTCTGATACAAAGAACCAAAATCTGAACTGGCCATTAGCCTCGGTCAGTTTGGTATCAAGCGGGGTTGGTGTATCCTTGATGAATTGCATGAAGTCTGAACCATTGGCAATGGAATTTTTAATATAGCCTGCGCCCTCTTTTTGGCCTGTTGTGGCAATATTAACGCTGCCTACAGTTTGCCATCCATCAGCTTTATCAGTATTGTCAAATACCACTAATGATGGGTCTGGGGGAGGCACTGTTGTTGTGTCAACGGGCGGAGGTTTAAGGCCAGATGTATCACGTGACGTGTATTTTTCTTTTTTACAACCGGCAATTAGGCCTATGATCAGGATGGAGCATACCATCGTTGTTTTTATGAATTTCATTTCCTGTTTGTTTAGGTTAAATTATTTAGGAACATCTATCTGCACTATTTCCGAAAAATTGGAGCTATTGAAGCTGTCGCTTAAACGTACCCCTACGCGTACATAAAATGTACGGCCTGGCAGCAGGTTGGGCACAGTTAAGGTTACCGACTTGTCTGCATCACTCATATCCGTGAAGTTTTTGTTGATGGTAACCGAATTTACATCCGAAAAATCCCTGATAGAGGCGCCTGCACCTACCAGTTTTGTGGTGTTAACATAAGGCTGTGTGTCCTTAATAGTTGGTAAACCAGCAGCAATAGGCGCGGTGATATTATACTTGATGGTTAAGGTTGTACCACTTAAACTTGTAGTCAGGTTTTTGATAATGATATATGGGGTAACCGTAAAATCATGCTTGGTACCTTGAGCAATATTTACTACAATGGTATCGGTTACCGGCCAGAAAGCGCCGTTGGTTGGTACCACTTTATATGCGCTTTTAAACAGCTTGGTATCTTCAAATGTGCCATCAAATTTACTGGGGATGGTTTGCGGGGTTGTCCAGCCTATCTGTTGTAACTTGATTTGTGTGCTGCCACTTGATGTTTGTAAATTACCGCCCGCAGATGAAAGTATATTACCCTGAAATGAGGCGTTAGGCCCATCATAGTTATCTGTTTTTGTACAAGCAGAAATGGTAAGAATAGCTGCGACCACTAAAAAATTGCTAATTAGCTTTTTCATATTTAAAATTTTTAATGCTTAATAGTTAGGGTTGTTAGGAAGCAGGTTAGGGTTTTTGCCGATTTCGCCACCCGGGATACCTTCGTAATAAAATTGTTTCTGGAAGGTATATTCCCGATTAAACAGCTCAGGCTCGGCCAGGAAAATGTATTTGTTTTCGTTGAATACGTAATATGGCATCAGGCCTTTAAAATGCGCGCGATCAAGCACCACATCGGCAGTGCGCCATCTTTTCAGGTCCCAATAGTATTGATTTTCGAAGGCAAGCTCCATACGGCGCTCGTTACGCACCTTGGTCAGATCTATTGATGAATAAAGTGTAGCGCCTGCCCTTGTCCGGAGTTGGTTGATAGAGGTTAGGGCGTCTGTAGTGTTGCCTAATTCTATCGCGGCTTCAGCGCGATTCAGCAATATTTCGCCATAACGCAGATCGATCCAGGGTTGTTCGCTTCTGTTCAGGTCAACCGCTGCTTGTGGTTTGTTGTAATCCACATACTTGCGTACATAAAAACCTGTGCGGGTTAACTCGTCGCCACCGGTCCATGGGCCGGTAAAGCCGATGATCTGCCTGCCCTGATACAAGGTTTTGGTATCGCCAGCAAGTACGTATGAGCGTGAGTTGGGCTGTTTGGCTACTTCGGCAGCAGCGGTGCCGCTAAAAGATGGGTAGATGCCGCGCTGCATATCAAAAGTAAGTCCTCTTAAAGTAGCGCCGGGGAAATAAACGGTAGCCAATAAGCGGGGTTCAAGACCCTGCATTAAGTCGGCACGGTTATCAAATCGTTTTGGAGTTCCGTCATCATTGGTTACCGACAAGTTTCCCCAAAGCTGTACCAGATCCAATGTTGGATAGGAGCGAGAAAGCGCGTTGGCCGTCATATACCGTGGCGACATGGTAGCATCCCAGCTATGCGCGGTATGATTAGCGATGGAGTACTGTTTGATGAAAATGTTTTCGGGGCTTCCACTTTTCAGGAACAGATCAACATAGTTCTGCACCTTGTCTGAGTTGGCATTGTAAAGCGAGTAATGGCCTTCCAATGTTTTGGCGGCATCATAAGCGGCCTGGAAGTATTTAGTTGCCTGATCGGCCGGAATACCTACCAATCCTGCGGCGCGTGCCGGGCCGTCAACAAAATTTACAGAACCATATTTGGCTATACAAGCAGCATATAACATTACCCTTGATTTTAAGGCGATTGCTGCATACTTGTTGGCCCTGCCGGCGTCACTGGCTTCGGGCATCATCTGGTAGCCTAAATCCAACTCAGATCCAATAAAATCCCAGGTTTCCTGTTCTTTATTACGATGTACCTGAAGGGTTGACAGTGGAGCAGCCGGATCCTGTGGCTCTTTAATCAGCGGCACCCCGCCATAACGCTTGGCCAGGCCAAAATAATAGTAGGCCCGTAAAAAGTGAGCTTCGCCCAAAAGCGCGTTTACAGTAGGCTGGGTTAGTGTAGCTACGTGTTTAGGCAGTTCAGATATCAGGATGTTCACATTCCGGATATCGCCATAAGGCCAGTACCCGAAACCACCGGCAATATCCACACCACCCCATGGGCCTACTTCTTCGCCTGTCACCCCGGCCGAATTATAAAAGTTCTCCCAATCGTTACTCCCGGTTTTAAAGCCCTGATCCGGCCTGTATTTGAAGTCCTCGATAGGTAAGTTCTGGTATATGGTTGCTAAAAACGACTTAACACCCGCCTCGCTGCTATATATAACATCAGGAGTAAATATGTTGGTTGGCGGGATGTTCAACTTCTGGCAGGAAGTTACGGTAGCTCCAACGGCGATAGAGATGGCTATGATTAATTTGTTTATACTTTTCATGTGTCAATAGTTTAAAAGGAAACATTAGCACCCAGATTAAAGGTCCTGTTCATTGGGTAGGTGTATCCTCCCAGGGCTATGCCGAAATTGTTATTATCTCTTGGATTAGGTCCCTGATGCTCCGGATCGTAATTCTTTAGTCCGGTGAAGGTTAACAGGTTGTAACTGTTCACATATACTCTTAATTTTTTTATACCGAGGGCTTTCAGCGCGTTTGGCGATAACGAATACCCAAATTCCAATGATTTTACACGCAGGTAGCTGGCATTTTGGATTGCTTTTGTGCCTTGTGCATCGGGCGAACCCATTGCCGGGTAAAATCCTGGTACCCAAACTGTATTAGGATCGAAAACATTGGCATATGGATCTGCTGTGTGCCAGCTATCAAGGAAGCGTGTAAGGGCGCTTCGGCCATACATCAGCGGCGATGCAAATTGCTCACCATACTGAACGTAAACACCCGCGGCTCCTTGTAAAAGCATATTCATATCAAAGCCTTTATAACTTAAGCCTATGGTAAGGCCGTAGTTATACAAAGGGATATCAGTAGTGGCAATAGGGTGACTGTCTTTATCGTCTATCACGCCATCATTGTTCCAGTCCTTATAGTAATAATCGCCCGGTACAACGTTATTGTTACCCCCGCCAGTGTTAACACCGTAGTTGTATATCTGGTTGTAGCTGGTAAATTGCCCTGCATATTCAGGTCCCCACCAAACATTCTGATACCTGTTGGTTTGGTTTTCCTTCCAGTTTAAGTACTCGTTACCCGATTTGCCCCGAAGAACGTTCAGCGCTTTTAAGCGGGTGGTACCAATGTTGCCCGCGAGATTTAAGCCAACCTTTCCAAATGTGGTACGGTAGGCCAAGTTAAAGTCAAGACCCTGTACCCTGTCGCTGTTATAATTGATCTGTGGTACATCTGCACCTACAGTTCCGGGTAGGGCTACAGAAGGTTGAGCTGGCAATCCGGTCCTGTCGTTTCTGAAAACCTCAATGGTTCCATCTATTTTTCCGCCGAACAGGCTGAAATCCATCGCGATGTTTTTGATGGTGTTTACAGACCAGGTTAAACCAGGGTTACCCAATTTAGGAGCAGAACCGTTAACAGCACCAGCACCGAAAATATAGGTATTTATAGGGTAGGTATACCCGTTAACGTAATTGAATGCGGGAGCGTTGGCCTCATCGCCGGTTTGGCCGTAGGATGCTCTGATCTTTAAATTAGTTAAGATATTTTCAGGAATAAGCTTCCTGAAGAAATTTTCCTTTGTTAATACCCAGCCTACTGATCCGCCAGGGAAAAATCCCCATTGATCTGATCCGGGCTGATACAGGTTATTACCATCGCGACGGAAACTGAACTCGGCCAGGTACTTGCCTTTGTAATCATAATTGAACCTGCCGATAATACTTTTGTGCGCACGATCCTGCAGAGCCCCTGCATCCATACCGCCAGACATATTAGAGTTTTGTAAACCTCCGAATAAATAATCAACAGGGATCTCGATATCTCTGTAGGCATTAAAGTTATCGGCGGTTTCATGGCTTTGCTCATAGGTAGCCATGGCTGTTATGTGATGGTCTTCCAGAAACGTGTGCGAATAGTTTAACGTTACCTGGGCCAGGGTGTTAAAGTGGGTATAATAAGAACGGGTTATACCTGCCGGCGAATTAACCAAACTTGGTATATAGGTATCGCTGGCCGCGTTGTAAGTATATAAGGAAAATGACCTTTTGATCTGGTTATTATCAGCAGTGCCATAATCAATATTGAACAAAGCTTTAGCGCTTAAACCCTCTATACCAGGTATATCGTATGTTAAATTCAACTGACTTGTAAGATTTTTATTTCTGAATCTTTTTGAACCTACTTTGTCGGCATCAGTGATGATGGATGGGTTCATATTATCATCCATTACAGCAGGGTATAAGGGATTATCGTTGGCATATATCTGGTGCGTTGGTATTTGGTTCCAGGTATATTTGTAAACGGTCCATTCATCGGTATAAGGTTGGTTCTTTTCATCCATCCAGGCCGATGTTAGTATCTGCGCTTTAAGCCCTTTTGTTATGCTGGCGGTAACGTTTGAGCGAAAATTATATTTGTTGTAATTCAGATCGCCTGTTTTAAAAACACCGTCTTGTTTTTGATACCCAAAATTGAAGAAGTAGCTTATTTTATCGCTCCCTCCATCAATATTTAAATTGTGCTGTATCTGATTGGCTGTTTTCCTGAAAACCATATCCACCCAATCGGCCGTTTTGCGAGTTCCATTTAGGTAAGGCTGGATATCGGCATAGGAAAATTGAGGAGTAACATTGGATATGAAATTATTAGCAAAATCGCGTTTAACCTTTTCATTGGTCAGCATCATATAATCCACCGCGTTTACACCCTCTGGCATGCCCAAAAATGTTTGTATCGCGTCGTTAACAGAATAATTAATATTGATCTTCCCATTTTTTGATCCTTTTTTGGTAGTGATCAGTATAGCGCCACCGGCGGCCCGCATACCATATATAGACGCGGCAGCATCCTTCAATACCGAGATGCTTTCAATTTCATTAGGGTCCATTCTGCCAATGGTCGATTGGTCGCCGCCAATGATCCCATCAATTACAATTAATGGAGCGCTTTGATAACCCCTGATATTTAGGTTATTGGCATACGAGCCCGGCTCGGCGGTTGTTTGAACAATACGTACACCCGGTATTTTACCGGTTAGCATATTGATCACACTCTCATTTTTGGTGGTAACAATCTCTTTGCTTTGCAGTGTAGCTATAGAGCCGGTTATGGTGGCCCTTTTTTGCACACCGTAACCTACAACAACAACTTCATCCAGACTTTTGCTGGTACTTTTTAAGGCTATAGTACCACCTTTAATGTCTTTAACCGCTACTTCTTGTGTTACATAACCAAGAAATGATACCTGTAGAATAGCGTCGGTATTGGGAACGTTGAGTTGAAATTTCCCGCCTACATCGGTAATGGCTCCCGTGGTTGTTCCTTTAATTTTTACACTTACCCCCGGAAGTGTCGACCCATCGGTTAAGTCAATTACTTTTCCGCTGATGGAAATTTGCTGGGCTAACAAACTAAGCGGGAAAAGAAGAAGTATTATAAGTGAGTATTTAAGTTTTTTCATACTGTTTCTCGTTAATGATTAAGTTTAAATTGATTGGTTACCTGGTTAAGGTAATAGGTGTAATGCGGCGGCACACCTACGGCGGGTACGGTTGATAGTGATTCATGGTTATATCGGTTAATCTGGTACACTAACTCATTACCGGTGGGTTGGTAAAAGTGGAGTACAACTGGTTTATAATTGCATACAAAACAATAGCGGATGATTAATAAAAGATAAATAATTGATTAATATGGGCCTTGTTTTAAATTTTATTGCAATCGATTGTAATAAAATCATCAATCGATACATTATTTATATTATGTACTGATTCAATGAAAGTTATCGATATGTCCCGGTAGTGTTAAGTTTAAATGGCCGAACGATTAATATGGGGGTAATTGGTAAATGGCGTGTTGGATAAAGAATAGGTTTCTGAAAATGTTATTGAACAGGAAACGGCAAATTAAATATCAAGTTGATAATTGAGGATTTACACTTTGGGTAAATATCTGTTTATTACTTTGATTAGTCTTTTTGTAAATATTCAGAGAGGGATTTTATCTTAACACAATGATTATTTTAAACTAATGTTCAATTGATGCTAAGGTTGTTTTTTGCGGCGGGAAAAATTTAACAAACATAAAACCCGTCATCTCCATCATGAAAAGCAACTCACGCTATTTAAAAATAGGTGCACTATTAATTCCGACCATTGGTATTGTGGCAATTAGCGCAGCCTTTATCAGCTGCAAAAACAAAAGTAACCCTACTCCGGATATCAACAAGGTAGGTCACGTGGTAGTTATTTACCTGGAGAACCACAGTTTTGATAACCTATACGGACAGTTTGCAGGCGCCAATGGTTTATCAAACGCTACGGCTTCTAATATCACCCAATTAGATGCCAATGGAAAGGCGTACACCACATTGCCCGCCATCCCGGGTAGCAGTGCTTTCCCTACCAATTTGCCCAATAATTATTTCAATATCGATCAGTATGTGCCATCGGGTACCGAAACACCGGATGTTTTACACCGCTACTACCAGGAACAAATGCAAATAGATGGTGGTAAGATGGATAAGTTTGCCCTGTATAACAATACCGCAGGTTTGACTATGGGTTATTATAAAACCAGCTTATTGCCATTGCTGGGCATGGCCCAAAAATATACCCTGTGTGATAATTTTTTTCATAGTGCATTTGGCGGATCATTTTTAAATCATCAATGGCTTATTGCTGCGGCAAGTCCGGTATTTCCTAATGCTCCGGTCAGTATGGTAGCTAAGTTGGATGGTGCAGGCAATGTAATTACCGATGGTGCCGTTACGCCTGACGGCTTTGTAGTAAACACAAGCTATACAGTTAACGCGCCACACCCGGCAAGTGCTAAGCCCGAAACCCTGGTGCCTAACCAAACCTCGGCCACTATCGGCGATAGATTAAATGACAAAAATGTTTCATGGGTTTGGTATTCAGGCGGCTGGGATAATGCCCTGGCTGGTAAGCCCGACGCAAATTTTCAGTTCCACCACCAGCCATTCGCTTTCTTTAAAAATTATGCAGATGGAACCCAGTTAAAAAAAGACCATCTGAAAGATGAAACTGAATTTATTGCTGCGGCCAAAGCGGGTACTTTACCAAGCGTATCATTCGTAAAACCACTGGGCGATTTTAACGAACACCCGGGCTACTCTACGGTATTGGCCGGGGAAAATCATACTGTTGAGCTGATAAACAATGTATTAAACGGGCCTAACGGTAAAGACGCGGTGATCATTATTACTTATGATGAAAACGGTGGTTTCTGGGATCATGTGGCTCCACCGGTAATTGATAAAAAATGGGGACCTGGCACACGTGTGCCTACGCTGATCATTTCGCCATTTGCTAAAAAAGGATATGTTGATCATACGCAATATGAAACTATCAGTATCCTGTCGTTTATTGAAAAAAGATGGAGCTTACAGCCACTTAATGATCGCGACAAAAATGCCAACCCTATGCTTAACGCGTTTGAGTTTTAACTATAGAATAGGTACAACGATCCATAAAATAATATTTAATCAGGGGACAGTTCGATAGGACTGCCCCTGTACTTTTTTATCAAGTCCTGGTTTTGAAGGTGATTTACAGGCATAGCTACTATTGCGCATGAGGAAAGTTGTTTTTATAGGAGGGATACTTATCGTAGTAATAGGTTATGCGTTTTTTTCAAACGGAAAAGAAAAGCGAACTCCAGCTAAGGCCATAGCGCAGGATTTGCTGATACAGGTAAATGATCTTTCTGTTTTTTTGAAAAATAAATTACAGGCAGCGGCCGAAAGCAAGTCGCCCAATGAAAAACAACTGCAACAATTGTTTTTGCAAGCCAGGCTCCGGTATAAAAAAGTAGAATGGGCCACCGAATATTTTGATGTGGCCACCGCAAGAGCTATGAATGGGGCGCCGGTACCTGAAGTAGAGGTGGGGAGCGGGCAGGTATTTGAGCCGGCAGGATTACAGGTAATTGAGGCGTATCTGTTCCCAAAATATGATACCTCTAAACAAAAGGAGCTGATAAAGCAACTTAAAACCCTGCAAAATGGCTGTAATAGATACAAAACCTATTTTGGCAATATTGATATTCTTGATGGGCAGGTATTTGATGCTTCCCGGCTCGAAGTATTTCGGATATTGACGCTCGGTATAGCCGGGTTTGATGATCCGCTAACACAGAAAAGCATGGCCGAAAGCGCCGTTGGTTTAGAAGGTATTCAAAGCGCGTTAAAGTATTATGCGGGCAATGATGAACAGTCAAAAAAGTTATCATCGCAAATTTCAGCAGCAGTAGCCTACCTGCAAACGCACACGGGTTTTGATAATTTTAACCGGGCCGAATTTATAACGCATTATGGCAACCCCATCAGTCGCAGTATTGCCGATCTGGAACAGCACTTAAATATCCACGTGATCAGGTACAATCGTTTACTGAGCCAGGATGCCAGGACACTGTTTGAGGTTAATGCCTTTGATGTGAATGCCTACGCGCCCAATAATGATGCGGTATCAACCCCACAAAAGGTGTTATTGGGCAAAATGTTGTTTTCCGACCCGGTATTATCAGGCACTGGAACCAGAAGTTGCCGCTCCTGCCATCAACCTGAAAAAGCTTTTACAGACGGACTTGTCAAAAATACGGCGCTTAGTAGTAAACAACCGTTGAAACGAAATACGCCTACTTTATTAAACGCCGGTTTGCAGCCATCACAGTTTTATGATCTGCGCGCTAATACGCTGGAAGATCAGGTAAGTAATGTAATACAAAACCCCGATGAAATGCATGGCTCGATGGGTGTAGCCGCCAAACGCTTATGGCAGAATAAAACGTACAGGCAACTTTTTGCCAAAGCCTATCCCACAAATAAACGGACTACTATAGATACGCTTGAGGTAATGAACGCCATCGGCTCTTATGTGCGCAGTCTTACCCTTTTAAACAGCCGGTTTGATAACTACATGCGTGGCGATAATAGCGTCATGACCAAAGATGAACTGCATGGTTTTAACCTGTTTATGGGTAAAGCCAAATGTGGTACCTGCCACTATATGCCTTTGTTTAATGGTACGCTCCCGCCGCGATTCATGAAAATGGAAAGCGAAGTTATCGGTGTGCCCAAATCGGCAACGGCGCATGTGATAGATAATGATCTGGGGCGGTTTAATATAGTACAAACACCCTCGTTTAAGCATGCTTTTAAAGTAACCACAGTACGTAATGCTTCGCGTACTGCTCCATATATGCATAATGGTGCGTTCAAAACGCTTGACGAGGTGATGGATTTTTACAACAAGGGTGGTGGTACCGGTCTGGGTATAAAAATTGATAATCAGACCCTGCCTTTTAATAAACTGAACCTTAACGCAAAAGAAAGCAAGGATATTATCGCATTTATCAAAAGTTTGGATAGCAGGTATTAAACCGGTTCAGTGGATTGCCCGGTATCCGGGGTTATTATTTCCTGTTTTATTTTTATTCGTCTTTTTCTTGGTGGTTTAGGTGCCTCTATAAAGAAATATAGGATATAACCCATGATCAATCCTGATACTAATCCGCCGATGTGTGCTGCATTATCTGTATTGCCAACCAGGCCGAACAGCAAATTAACTCCTATGAAAAATAGAAAACTGAGCAAAACGCCTTTTTTATTTCCTTTACCGGTTTTATTGGTTGTTAGCAGGGCTATGGCAACTCCATATAATCCAAATATAGCGCCCGATGCACCAATACCTATAATAGACGGCTGCCACCAAATACTCGTAAGACTTGCCAACAGTCCACATATAAAATAAGCTATCCCCATTTTTAAATTACCTAGCAGCGATTTTAAAAAAGCAGCAACCAATATTAAACCAAACATGTTCATTAGCAGGTGCATTAGCCCTGCATGTAAAAACATGCATGTAATAAGCCGCCACCATTCCCCACTTTTTATAGCAGGACCATAATTGGCTCCCCATTTGTACAAGTCGGCTGTATCAAAAGATATGACACCCAGGCCAGCGAAAACCATGATGATAAAGATGAGGACATTTATACCGATCAATATAGAGATGACCCCCAAATTGCGCCACCTTATACCAGTAAATGGTTTGAAAAACGCAGTTACGTCGGTTTGCCAGCTACGAGGGGTGTACTTTTTTAACGTCGCCATGTTGAGTTTTGGAATGGCTATCATGATGAGCCAGATACTCGCGCCTATTCCAAATGAGTAAAATATCCATTGTAATTTATCTCCGTTCCGGTCTTCAAAAGGTATTGTTTGGGCCTCCATAATAATCAGATGGTCTCCATTGCCTTTATATATTTTAGAAGTTTTAATTGCAGCTATGAATCCGCGCTGTTTACTGGTATAGCCAATTCTGTCAAGATAAGTGAAGTAGTTAAGGTCTTGATTTTTAAATTCATCTTCTGTTGCTTTAGTAAATTCTTTGTAGGCGCTCTCCTTTTCATCACGACTAATATTATTGCTCACCCCCTTCCGATATTCTGTTCCAAGCCAGGCTACAGGCTGGTCGGTTTTGTTGATCGAATCATTGCGGATAGGGCAAACAACGTCAATAAAGAATTCAAGATGCTCGCTATTTCTTCCGGTTACCTCACTTCGAACATAAGCTGCAGCATGCTGCTTATCAATAAAGTGTTTGGTTAAATTATAATACTTAGTTAAATGGTGGAGATCGATCTGTTCAATGGTTTGTAAGCTTGTTAATTTACCCGTAGCGGTAATAAGATATTCCTGAGCAATTATAGTAGGCGCTATAATGGCTATTGCAGCGGCAAAATTGTATAAAAAAGGCAGGTTATCCCGCTTGTCTTTTAATAATAATAACTTTATACGGGGTCTTAACCATATTGCTACGGCTAAAGTTCCTATGCCTATAGGTATCCAAAGGTTAACTACCTCCTGGTTCAATAATATCAAGTCCAGACGTATAATCAACAACCAGTTTAAGAACGAATAGGTGCTGATCACCAGCAAGGAGACAATGAGATAAGGCAGGTAGATGAGCTTTAGCTTCGTTAAAAAATTAGTCATAGTAAATTGCGAAAGTATTGGTTAAGGTTATTTATCGTTCTGAGGTTTCTCCATCATCCTCATGCGCAAATTCGGGATTGGGAACTTTATAATGATCTAACGTTTTTTGCAATTGCTGCCTGATCTGTTTAACCAGTAACCGCGGACTTAATACTTTCATTTTTGCGCCAAAACCCAGCAGTTCACGCTCCAGCTCAAAGTTCATGATCACTTTAATGCTGAATATTTTGCCGGTTTCATCTTCCTTTAATAGCTTCTGGGTGTGATGAAGGGGTTTAGTTATTACGTAAGGAGCGTTGGCTACATCTATCCAAAATACTATCAAATTATCACGTTGTCCCAGACTTTTGGTAACACCCAGTACATCATTATAATAGGTAGCCAGGTCGATGTCCTTATTTTCACGATAGGTATCTTCATGGTCTTCGATAGCCTGTATACGGTCGAGCGCCAGCGTTAAAAGCGGTGAATAACGGTTATGTGATCTGCCCAGTACAAACCAGCGGTTGCGGTACTCTTTTAATAAATACCCGCTAAAGCAAAAGGTACTGGCTGCCCTGGCCTTGAATGATTGATAAGTTACAGCCATCGTTTTGCGGGCCACAATGGCTCTACGTATAGTCTCTATCCAGTCTAACCCTTTCAGGTTGTCATTTTTTTCGAAATCAATTACCGGCGCGCTCTGTGTTTTCTGGGTATAGATCTTGTCTTCCAGCTTGCTCACCATTTCGTTCAGATCGGTAAAATGATTAAAGCCTTTGAACTGCTTCAGCAGGTCAGATACTTCGCCCAATACCTGCATATCCTGCTGGTTAAGTGGGATATTGGTGATGCTATAGCCCTTATCGGCATAAGTATAATATTTTTTATCCGTAACGATGATCGGTGCTTCGTAGCCCAGTTTATTGCTGCGCATCATCTCGATATCGGCCTGTACGGTACGGCGGCTCACACCACTGTCTATCCCCTGGTATTCATAAAGCGCATCGGCACAGGCATCTATCAGATCGTCGAGCGTCCATTTTTTTTGACGATTTTGCAGGCAACCATCAATAGTACGGTAACGGATAAGGGCATTGCGATTTACAGGCATAGCTTTGTTATTTCGGATATCAGATGTTCGAATTCGGAATTATTTTAGAAAATTATGATTTTATTTTTTACTGCGCAAATACGTTGCGCAGTAGGTGTTTTACTTTGTATCATGAGAAAAGAAAATGAGGCTCATAACCTCCCCCTTCAGGGGGCCGTGGGGCAAAAAGAAAAAGTAAGCAACAACGAGTTAAAAGCCCTGGGTATTAACGACGTTAAAATATTAGAGAACTTTAGCCGGGTAGCCAACGGACTGTTGAAATATGGTGTTATGGATAAAGCCACCATATTGGCCAATCTGGAGGCATTGATCGATGATCCGATCCCATACGCCATGAAAAAAGGCGGTAAATTTAAAAATCTGGCCGAAAGTGTTGTCGACTTGCGTAAAGAAGGCAAGTTCATGAAGCAACAGCGTACCGTACATACCTTAAAAACAGAAATAGCCGATTTTCCGGTTTATGGTTTAGAACATATTGAAGTAGGCGCCCTGGCGCAGATGAAAACGGCGGTTAAATTACCCATAGCGGTTGCCGGTGCCTTGATGCCCGATGCCCACCAGGGTTATGGCTTACCTATTGGCGGGGTGCTGGCTACAACGGCCAATACCATTATCCCTTTTGCCGTTGGCGTAGATATTGCCTGCCGTATGTGCCTGAGCATTTTTGATCTGCCGGCTACCGCAGTGGATACAGAGACGGATAAATTAAAAGGTTTACTGAGCGAACATACCCATTTTGGTATGGGTTGTACTACTAAGGTACATTATGATAGCTCCCTGTTTGATAGCCGTACCTGGGGCGAAACCAAAGTGATCCGTATGCTGAAAGACAAGGCATACGCCCAGTTGGGCACATCTGGCACTGGTAACCACTTTGTGGAGTGGGGTGAACTTACCCTGGCTGATGGTGCTTTGGAAGGTATACCCGCAGGTAATTATCTGGCTCTGCTTTCGCACTCCGGATCACGTGGTTTTGGTGGTAGCATTGCCGATCATTACTCCAAAATTGCTATGAGCAAAACCAAGTTACCGCCCGAGGCCAAACACCTGGCCTGGCTCGACCTGGATAAGGATGAAGGACAGGAATATTGGATTGCGATGAACCTGGCCGGCGAATATGCCAGCGCTAACCATCACGAGATCCATAACAAAATAGCCAAAGCGCTCAACTTAACACCACTTACCCGCATCGAGAACCACCATAACTTTGCCTGGAAAGAGCAGCTGGCCGATGGTACCGAAGTGATGGTACACCGAAAAGGTGCAACTCCTGCGGGAGAAGGCGTGCTGGGAATTATTCCCGGTAGTATGAGTACACCCGGGTTTGTGGTGCGCGGTAAGGGCGATGTGCGCTCTATCAATTCTGCCTCACATGGAGCAGGGCGATTGATGAGCCGTAGCGCGGCTTTTAAAACTATCGACCGTGCCGCGGTAGCCGCCAACCTGGTAGATAAACGTATCACGCTCATGGGCTCAGATGTGGATGAAGCACCGATGGCCTATAAGGACATCCATACCGTGATGGCCGCCCAAACCGACCTGGTGGAAGTGCTGGCCAAATTTGAGCCCCGCATTGTGAGGATGGCCGATCCGAGGGAAAAGCCGGAGGATTAGAGGCAAAGGATATTATGCTAAATAATCCAACATCCGGATATTTAAACCAGACCAGCAATGGTTTAGTTTAAATACTCCCGGATATTTTTCATTTGGTGTATATGTCTTTGGGTATGAAAACAAATAAAATACAGCCACTCCAAACGGGTCAGAGTGCCGTATTGGGGTAGTTCAAAGTCCGGATAAGTCAGGGTCAGATCTGTAGTTTTTGACAGACTGATCATGGGATCGAAACCATTTTCAAGCGATCGTAAAATAGCTCCTTTGTCTTTAGGGGTGCTTGACGGCTGTATAAAATCAGGCGCGGTCATTTTAATATCGAAATTCAGGAAAAGATCACGCAAAGGTTCAACCTTTTCTTCCGGATTGCGCTGCGTATCGGTACCAGGAGCCTCCAAAATTTCTGCCCCGCCCGATGAGAATTTGACAATATGCTCTGCTACCTGGCCCGCGGTCCAGCTATTTTTAAAAGGTATACTGTTAAATTGCTCCTGGGTGAAACCTGAAATGGTGTGCAACAGATCCTGCCTTGTGTTTTCCAATGCTGTGGTGATGGTGGTTATCATAATTATAAGGATGATGTGAATTATTGTCGCTACGGTAAATCAATATATAAAATTACAATCCTTTATTTAATTGGCAGGGATGTAAGCACGACAAAGAATAGGCAATATGCGACAAACTTTATCGGGCCTGTTTGCCATACAGACTGTAGTTTGTAAAACCTCCTGAGGGTTCGAGTCTCTCTTTAGGATTAGGATCTAAACACGATCCTAATCCATAATAAGCCTTATTTTTCCACTATTTATAATTCTAATAGTTTATATTTTTCATCGGTTTATAAGTCTTTGCTTTTTATGTATTTTGTTGATATTTAGATTGTTATGCATGAAGTAAATTGATTATTGATTTATATTCTCTCTCCGCAGCCTGGCTTTTGCTGCATATTACGCCATAAACTTCCCTCCTTTGTATTAAATGCCGGGCCATCCGAAAGTCCGGATGCTGTAACCAATTAAAAACCAATTACCTTATGAGAAAGCTCACTGTTTGTATGCTTATGGCTATGCTATGCTTTGGCTGTAAGAAAAACTCGCCGGAAAACAATTCCGATCAAGCTAATGCTGTCAAGAACAAAACGCTTGCCGCTGTTCCGATAGGCAAATCAACCTCCAAAAAGATCTTTATGCACTGGATGCCCTGGTTTGAAACACCGGAGTCAAAAGGCGCCTGGGGTTATCACTGGAAAATGAACACCCAAAATCCCGACATCATTACCAACGGTCGCCGGCAAATTGCCGCTTATTACTACCCGCAGACCGGGCCCTATGCCTCCAGTGATCCCGATATTATTGAGTATCAGTTATTACTCATGAAATACTCAGGTGTTGATGGCGTTACCATCGACTGGCCCGGTACCCGTGTTCAATATGACTATCCAGACAATCTCAATAATTCCAATGCGCTGATAGCCAAGCTGAATGCGGTAGGTTTGCAGTTCTCCATTGTGGAGGAAGATCGTAACTGGGATGCCGGCCAAACCAGCGGTGCCCATGGCGATTTTACCTATATGCAAAGCAACTACTTTGGTCAGAGTAATTACCTTAGGGTAAACAATGTACCGGTAGTGCTCAACTTTGGGCCAATAACATTTCACTCCTCATCAGAGTGGGATCAGATACTGGCCGGACTGAATCCGAAACCCAAAGTTATTCCGTTGTACGGCTTTACCAGCCAGGTTGGTGCCAACAATGCTGGTGGCGAATTCCCGTGGATATACCAGGATCATCCAACTGTGGTGAATAACTATTACGCACAGGCATCTAGCTTTCCGATCTCTGTAGGCGTGGTATACCCGGGCTTCAACTCCTTTTACCAAGCTGGTGGTGCCAGTGGGCCAACCTGGCAAATCGCCTACAACGGTACTTCAACTTTTAGTACCATGTTGGATAAAGCCCTGGCATCAAGTGTAGGCATCATCCAGTTTGCCACCTGGAATGACTATGGCGAAGGTACCATGATCGAGCCCACTGTTGAATTTGGGTATGGCTTTTTAACCACCATGCAGCAAAAATTGGGTGTACCTTACCATCAGCATGAGTTGGAGCAGATCTACCGTTTATACCAGTACCGCAAACAATACAAAGGTAATTCCAGCGTGCAAAACCAGCTTAATCAGGTGTTTACCTATTTTGCCAATGTGCAGCCCGTTGATGCCGAAAACCTGATGAACACCATTGGTGGCGGTGGTACTACGCCTCCTGTTACTACGGGTGTAAGTATCAAAAACCGGTGGCTGAATACTTACCTGTACGAGGATAACGGGCAGGCTAAATACAGCTCATCAAGCACTGTAGCCAATGGTAAATGGACGTTGGAGCAGGTTAACGGACATACCCGTATCAAAAATGTAGGTACCGGTCATTATCTCAACATTGAACATCTGTACAGTTATGCCGAAAGTACCGCTGTTCCGGATAGTTTTTATAGCAGCTATTGGGTGTTGGAAGATTACAATGGCTACAAGCGCCTCCGTAATGAGTGGCAGAATACCTATCTGAATCTTGAAAACCAGAGCGGGTTTGCCCAATGTACCGCTATTGGAGCTACTGCCGAAAGCAGCCAGTGGACGATTAACTAATTCCCCGAGCCAAGGGCAACAATTTTAAAGAGATGTGAAACTTACGAAGTTTTTAAAACTTCGTAAGTTTTTAAGTTTATACCATAAGCAGGGTGTGCAGCATGCTGATTAACCTATTCAATGGAAAATAAATGAGGCCGGTACAAGATTCGAACTTGCGGACATTCCTTTTGCAGAGGACTCCCTTGAACCACTCGGGCAACCGGCCATTTTATATAATAAATTACAGAAATTTCTGTAATTTATTGCGCACTTCACCCTACCCGGCCGTGCACCGGTTAAGCAAAACAAATCAGGGTAAAACAACCGCTGTTGCTTTTAAATATTCCTGTTTTCCTACGTGGATTTTTCGCTCACTCAGCCCAGGCACTACCTGCTCAAGAGCCAGTTCGAACCACGACTTTCAGATCCAGAATCTGATGTGCTGCCGTTGCACCATAGGAAAATAAATCCTTGTGGAAATAAAAGGACTTGAACCTTTAACCAACACCGTATAAGGGTGACGCTCTAACCATTGAGCTATATTTCCTTTGTAATCACTAGGGTAACCCGGATTCGAACCGGGAGCCTCCTGCTCCCAAAGCAGGTAATCTAGCCAATTGATATACTACCCTGAAATTTCTCCCTAAAGCAAAAAATCCCCTTAGATTTATCTAAGAGGATTCGCGTGTTTGATTATATTTTTTTCAATACATAGCTATCCCATCCGATAAATCGGTTGTGGTATGCAGCATTGTATTGTTGTTGTTTTCATGATACAATGATACGCAATTAATTTATAAAATCAAGAAATTTCTGAAATTATTTTATTTGTAATCTATTTCGCCCTCGAATAACTCCAGGAGTTTATCTTTTGCTTTGATGCTTTCGTACTTAAATGCACCTATCATCATACCATAGCCAAATAGAAACATCGATAAGGCGATGAGTGGTGGCGGGGAAAACTTATTTGGAGTAGCCCCTGTTAAATATATTATGGCGCCAAAACCTGTCATACCAAACCAGATACACATAAACAAAGTAACCAGTATGTGCATATACATGATGATATGTACCCGGCTGCCGGTCAAATAACTTTCGGTAGAACCTTTAATAAACGGCAGGAACGAATTACGATGAAAAATTATTCGTATGATTTTGAAACGGTTATCTTCCACGTACCCTTTAAAGAAATAAGCAGATTTACGAACGAATAATTTTCTAAAGGTAAATGGTGTGACAGGTTCAATTTCGGTTGCTAAGCGTTCCTGTACCTCTGCGGGCTTTAGTTGGGTTACGATATAGAAATTTTCGTAGGGTAATAATCTCATGATAAGAATGTACTGGCCATAAAGTTAATTATTTGAAAGTAATGATCAGCTTTTACCTGGCAAACGCAAAGGTGCAGGGGATATTTTTTATAAATAAATAATATTTTCTTCATAAAACACTTGCAATGAGCAGGTTTTATACTTAAATTTATACAACCAATTGTTCTAAAACCTTAATTTCAGGAGGATTCGTCATGAAGAAAAAAGCTACGATAGTTCCTCAGCCTGATAAGACTGAAGCTATTCATTCAGAATTGCACACCAACCAAGCCACTACACCCAAAATGTACCGCGATCATAAAGTATGTGATCATTACACCCATGGCAGAGCTAACAAGTATCCATTTGGCAGCAGCCACGGGCCGGCCTGTTTCTAAAGGCCACCCCTTTTTAATTTATGCTTATACAGGCACGGTCAGGTACCTGATTTGTTTCTTCAGCCTCCTGGTATAAGAGATTTTATGCATTTGACTGTCGGGTGGCGCTAATGCCAATCGTGGCCGCACCATCTGCATTGCTTAGCCAGCGGCGTGCGGGCCAATTTTTTACATACAGGGCATAAATTAAAAAACACTTCGGCGGGGTTATCTTTCAGAATACGCTCCGCGCAGTTCAGCGTAAACTTTACATATCCCTCGCCCAGATAGTTTAATATCAGCGGGTCATCACTTAGCCAGCCTGTTTTTAAATACATGCGGGTTGGCCTTACATCTGTTGCTCCTTCCAATTTAATGGTTGATACATGATGCCTTAAAGCTTTACGCTCTTCCCAATTCATCAACTCCATATAATGGGCTATAATATAGTCGGCTTTTTCTATGGTGATATCATCCATTTTTTAAATATCTCAAAAAAAATTTAATTTATTAAGCCGTACCAACAAAGCCTTGATTTATTCATTCACCTTCTTCCGCGTTTTTATCTTTTGTTTTTAAGTAACGATACTGTTACTACTTCCATCAAAAACAATTACCTTGAATAACTAAATTTGAATACAGCCTTCAAATTCAAAACCTATGAGCCAGATTAATAAAGAAGATATCAAGCAGGAAGTATTTGACCTTTATGACGACTATGCGCACAATCGCCTTAATCGCCGTGCATTTGTTGAAAAACTTTCTCTGTATGCAGTGGGCGGTTTAACCGTACCTGCGCTGATGAGTTTCCTGATGCCAAATTATCAGACTACTGCGGAGGTTAAGGCCGATGATCTGCGTTTGGAATCGGGATATATCAACTATACATCGCCAAAAGGTGGCGGAACAATTAAAGCCCTTTTATCAAAACCGGCAGATGCCAAAAGTAAACTTGGAGGTATAGTAGTGGTTCATGAAAATCGCGGACTGAACCCCTACATTGAAGATGTGGCCCGAAGAGCGGCCCTTGCCGGGTTTATTACCCTGGCTCCCGATGCCCTGACTCCTCTTGGAGGCTATCCAGGTAACGATGATGATGGTCGTGCGATGCAAAGCAAGCGAGACAAAGCCGAAATGGAAGAGGATTTTATAGACGCGTTCCATTACCTGAAAGATCACAAAGATTGCAATGGCAAAGTGGGTGTTGTAGGCTTTTGCTTTGGCGGCGGAATTGCCAATATGATGGCCGTGCGCGTTCCGGAACTGGCAGCTGCCGTTCCTTTTTACGGGGCCCAGCCCACCATTGCCGATGTTCCTAAGATAAAAGCACCATTGCTATTACATTACGCGGCACTGGATACACGCATTACCGAAGGCTGGCCACCATACGAAGCCGCCTTAAAAGAAAATGGCAAAAAATACCAAGCCTATATTTATGAAAATGCCAACCATGGTTTTCATAACAATACCACGCCCCGCTACGATAAAGCCGCTGCAGACCTGGCCTGGAAAAGAACCATTGATTTTTTTAGTGAGTATTTGAAAAACGGGTAATGCCCTCTCCAATGTCATTTCGATAGAGCCAGGGTGGGTGAGAGCGTTGCGCGAAAGAGAAATCTTCTGCTTGGTGCAAAGCTTCAGCTTTAAGTCGCAGAAGATTTCTCCTCGTACCTCGTTCGAAATGACATCTTTTGGTTATATTGTCGAACCAGCTTACCCTCCCCCTCAATGCGCATCCGGTACAGTCACCTTCACCGCTTTTGCTTCTTTCCGTCTTTTAATAGTTATGATAACCAAAGGGATACAGCAGGCATTTAAAATAGCCAGTAGTAAAAACGCATCCATATAACTCAATAAAAAAGTTTGCCTAACCACAATGTTCTCCAGCGCGTTGATGGATTGCTGCAGAGCACGCAGGTAGTTAGAACCGTGCGCCATGAAGTTTTGGATAAGCGATTGCTGCCGCATCATAGTTTGCGGATCTGAGGCGGTAACATGCGTGATCAGGGCAGTGCGGTTGGCTGCCTCCCGGTGTGCTATGTAGGTGTTAATTAAAGCAATGCCGAATGAACCACCCATTTGCCGCATCATATTATTTAGCGCCGCGCCTTGTGGTATCTCTGCCGGTTTCAATTCCGAAACAGCCAGGGCTGTTAATGGAACGATCAGCAAGGCCGCACTAAGTCCCCGGAAGATTAAAGGGATAAAAAAGTATGCTCCCCCGGTGGCCAGGTTTGATCCCGACATGATATACCCAAATGCCGCCGAAAGGCCAAACCCTAAAATGATGAGGTATTGTGGCCGTAGTCCGCTTTGCAGCATCTTACCTAAAAAGGGAGAGATCATAGCCGCCATCAAAGTACCCGGCAGCAGCATGGTACCGGTTTGGAATGCCGAGTAACCGATAATGCGCTGTGAAAACAAAGGGAAAACAAACACGTTGCTAAATAAGCCAAAGCCCAAAACAAAGGTCATAATAGCCGAAATGGATAAGGTGGTACTTTTTAGCACCCGCAGGTTAATAACCGGGAATGGCGTTTTTAACTCCCACCAGATCAGGGTGGCTATTGATAGTGCCGAAATAATGCAGAGCACCAGGATGTAAGTTGCTGCGAACCAGTCGTCGGTTTGGCCGCGCTCTAAAACCACCTGCAACGAGCCCACGCCGACGGTGAGCAGAAAAATACCGAGCCAGTCGATGCTCCGGCCATCATTTGATCTTTGGGTAGGTTTAAGGTAGATGTAGGATAAAAGCGCTGCCGCGATCCCGATAGGAATATTGACATAGAAGATCCATTGCCACGTTAAATTATCCACGATATAACCGCCCATTACCGGACCGATGGAGGGGCCGATAATAATACCCAGACTGAATATGCCGCTGGCGGTTGCCCGTTCTTTTGGAGGAAATGTTTCAAAAAGGATGGACTGTGAGGTGGATAATAATGCGCCACCACCGATACCCTGCAGAAAACGAAAGGCCACCAGTTCCCATAAATTAGTAGAGAACCCGCACATGGCCGATGCCAGCGTAAATAATAAAATAGAGCCGATGTAATATTGTTTCCGGCCAATCTTTTCGGCTAAAAAGCTGGTCATGGGAATGATGATCACGTTGGCAATAGCGTAGGAAGTGATCACCCAGGCAGTATCTTCAAGAGAAGCGCCCAGGTTACCACTCATGGTATTGATGGATACGTTAACAATGGTAGTATCAATCAGCTCAATAATGGTTGAAGTGATAATGGTGATAACGATGATCCATTTTCTGAATCCGGTTTCCATAAAGGATATGTGTATATGATTTTAATAAATAGGGGTTCTTAAGATAATTCGAATGGTATTGCCCTAATTGGACAGATCACGACCAAAATCCTTTTGCCTGGATGTTGGAATGGCCCAGGTTTCTTAACAAGCTGCGTAGTTCAACCACCAGTCCACGATTTCCGGTGAGGTAAAATGAGGTGTGCGGTGTGCAGTAGCCCTGCTCCATTAGCCAGGTAGCCAGTGCATATTGGTTGGTTAGCGTGTTTAGCGGTGAATGAAAATAATCCTTAACTAATTGCCCGGTGTGTGGACTGTCCAGTAATACGGCACCGTCAAAACGGATTCCAGGCAAAGTGAGCTGTTGTAAGGCTAATAGGTGCCCCAGACTACTGGCATCGCCCAGGCCTACTACCAGGTTGGTAGGATGCGGTGCCTGGTGTGTAGTGCCTATCTTGATGTATTGAATCGTGTCGCCGGCACAAAGCTGCCTTGCCCAGCGGCTTCCGCAGCCATCATGCGCGATATCGACGAGCAATGAGCAAGTGGCGGTATCCGCATCCCAGCCAAATGGGGTATAATCGCGGTAGCATGACTCGCCCACTTTGAATTTAATATAGGGTACTTCGACCCATTGGCGCATATCAACAAGGGGTAAATGCAGGTCGATCTCTATGATGGTAGCGGAGTCCCAAACACGCACTTCCAGCACCCGCCCGGCCAGGAGCAGTTGCGGTCCGATGAATTTTACCGCTTTGTTTTTTATTTGTTGTAAAATAGATGTTTCCATGTAATATATTTTTGATGGTACAAAGAAACTGGCTTTTTATGTGTAAGTAAATGGCGGCTTTGGCGTAATGATAGGACTATTTTCGGTATTGCTCCCGAAATGCGATTGCCGAAGTGCCCGTTACTTTGCGAAATAAACGGGAGAAATAAGAGTGATCTGTAAAGCCCAAAGTGTGGGCGATCTCTTTAACGGTAAGCTGGCTATAGTATAACAGGCGCTTGGCTTCCATAGTTACCTCCTGCTGTATCCAGTAACTTACCGGGAATCCCGTAACCTTCTTCAGCGCTTCGCTCAGGTAGGCTTCAGAAACGTTGAGCATGGAGGCATAATCCGCCGGACTTTTATTTGATCGTAATTCGGTTACCAGCAGGTTTTTGAACTGACTGGTAAGCTGAGCAGGGCGCGATACTTTTAAATTTGTACCGGTGTATGCGTTATAACAACCTGCTGCGATGGTTAAAAAAGATTTTAGCAAGGCATGGATAGTTGTCGCATAAAAGGGATCGGTATCATCCTCATTATATTTTTCGTAGAGCAATGTCAGCAGGCTTTTGCATTGCCGGAGCTGTGTATCATTGAACGTGTAAGGTTGCTGAAGGAATAGCTGCTCCTCAAATACATTACGGCACTGAGGAGGAATTAAGGAGGTATCAACCCCAATAAACCAGCCATCTGTATGTTCGTTACGGATGCGTTGATGCACCTGGGTTGGCAGGATGTAATACAACATACCGCCGGATAAATGAACCTCGTTAAAATCGATCATCAAAGATCCGGAACCTTGTTCTATCACAAAAAAAATATAATGATCATCCCGGTGCGCCTCAAGCACCCGCGGATCCACCTCTACAGGGTCGCCCTTTTTAAAATATTTTAGGTGCAGGCCAAAGTCGGTACGGTCCTTTAATAAATGAATGGGGATGTTGCTCATTGTTCAAAAGTAATCATTTTGAATATTGATGCATGGATAGCATCAGTTTTTGTAAATTTAGGTGACTTAATTTTACAAGTAAATAACATGCTTATGCTGAACGATGTACTGGCCGGTTTTTATGGGCGAGATCTTCGTAAATTAATAGAGGAAGTGAACTTATTTAAAAGTGAAGATGATCTTTGGCGCATCCAGGGCACGGTTAAAAACCCCGCCGGAAACCTGGTATTGCACCTCATTGGCGGCCTCAACCACCTTATTGGCGCAACGCTTGCAAAAAGTGGTTATATCCGAAACCGTGATGAAGAGTTTACCCGCAAAGGTGTAAAAAGAGAAGAGCTTACCAGCGGGCTGGAGGAGTTGATTTTGCTGATCAATCGAACCATAAATAACCTCACTCCAGAACAAATGGAGAAGGAGTTCCCCATATTTTTCGACAAGCCGCATACGTCTGTGAGTTATGTATTGATACAGCTGCTAGCCCATTTGAATTATCATCTGGGACAGGTGAATTATATTAGGCGGGTGTTGGAATAGGAAAAAACTTATTTATTCATATAGCGGAAAGTTTCTATGTATAGTACACAGATCAAACCCTGCACTTTATTAAAAGTGCAGGGTTTACTTTTATATTACATAGGTAACCCGATGAGCTTCCCAAAGCTTGGGTACTTCCAATTTGTAGATCAGTTTTTCCATGGCCGCATGCGGTACTATGGCATCCCGGTCTTGATTTTGTTGATGAAGCTGTGCATACGGTACCTCAATATAAACAATATGGGTCCGGGCCTTGTATGTGTTAAAAAGCTCAATCAGTTGCATCCGCATCTGGGCAGTGGTATTGGTCGCGTTCCACACAAAACTTTGCTGCTTGCGCAGATACACCCGGGCCAGTTCTTTTGCTGCCTGCACAACCCTGCCGTTACCAGCCTGATCAGTAGGTAAAACGCCCTGTTCGTTCCTGAGTTTATCTAAAGATATCACAGGCATATCAGGATAGGTCTTTTTAATAAAAGTATCCTTACCCGCACCGGGCAATCCGCTTAATAAAATAACCTCAAAAGCAGGTTCTTCAAAAGGGACATAATCTACATATGCATCATCATTTTGCATGTAATACCACATCGCTTCGGTTGTCGCAAACGGACGACTTGAGCCCCAGCAATTGTTTTCCTGGCAAAAAGCCTCAAAACAATCTATGCGATACAACATTTCGGCCTGGTCGTCACAAATGCGACCGATCATATCTGCCCGGGCAAGCAGCGCAAGCCATTGGGTATTTACTTCCATGCTGGCTTTGACCAGTGCTTTTAGCGGATCGGGTTTTTCAAATATCCACAAAGGCAAACCATGATGCCGTACCAGTCCGCTGATCTGTTCGCGTATAGCAAAAGGTGTAGCAATGGTAGTGTACAGGAGTTGTCGGGAGGTAAGTGCGCCTTTGCGGGCATGTCCGTGCGATGTAATACTGCCATCCGGTTCCAATACGGTAGTACTGTACTTTTCCACATCGTGCAATAATGCCGATGCCCATAATATTTCCTGATCCTGTGCTGCAAGCGCCTGATATGATGCCTGCTGTTCCAGGGCGGTTAATACCATTTGTGTATGTATGGCCACATTGCCTTCGGCGTGATAGCGTTTATCCTGCGGAACTTCACTCATGCGTTTCACCCAGTCAAATTGCTGCTCCAGGTAGTTACAGTTTTTATTTTCATTGATGGTCCACATAGGTACCTCCTTCGTTATTCAATTTGGCCCGTTTCCAGTGGCGTGTCCAATGCTCATCAGTTTTTACGTGCCCTTTTCTTACATATTTAAATATATTTTGTGCAAAAGCCGTTACCGGGTAAGCCGCAGCGTTGCGGGTAACAATACCCTCCATGGTTACCGGGCTGCCGGTTGCCGCATCATGCGGTTGCAGCGCGCCGGGTTGCCAGGTAATGTCCATAACTTGTTGCTCAAACAATTCTCTATCGGCCGGTGGTGTAAATACCGAAATTTCGGGCACCACAGGCAGGCCAAGCATTGCTGCATAAAACCGGGTCTCGTCCCAGCTTAGCCATTGATCATGCTCGCGTATGGCAAACACGTAAAAATGATGCTCCAGGTTGTGGTATTCAATAGAATGAACCGCATACAGGTTCTCTACAAATATTTCCAGCGAACCCAGGTCATTTTTGATCAACTGCCAAAATCTGCGTATGCTTTCGGTCCATGGTGATATGGTTGGTGCCGCGTGTGAGCGCGCAAAAACGCCATGCCGCGAAAGGCAATTGTTTTCGCCGTCGAGTTTTTCGGTATGTATTAAAAGCGGGATATTTTTAAGATGATCCCAGTAGTCGTGTTGTATCCTGTCATCGCTGGTAGTTCCGGGCGAAAACGGGTAATGATACGTACGGCCATATTTTTGTGAAATAGCCATGTTATAAAAAATTAAGTAAAAGAAAATAGGATTTTACTCCCTCCCGGGATTGGGAAGGTCATTTAACATAAATATGCAAATGACATTACATGGCTCAAGATTTAAAGCGTTTTTTATTATGGAGGCAAAGATAAGAAATTATTACACTCCAGGAGTTTTGAAAATTACAGCGTTTGGCTATGCTCAATAGCAATCATTTGAGCGTATGGGGCGTTTCAGGTTATACATTGTATGTCAAAAAACAAGCGAATGTACAACCTACAACGTATTACGTACAACCTGTACTTTATCTGTAACATTCCGCATTTTCCTTAGTCACAATCTTTGGATGTAACCTAACATAATTGTTATGTTGTTTAGGCTGCACCGATTAAAAGAGGATATATCTTAGACTAATATTTAAAATATCAATTCACGAACAAAACAAACTTGGCGCCTGCAATATTATAGGGATGCTGAAGTTTTTAATAAAATACTTTTAACATGGCTATTAACTTACAAAAGGGACAAAAAATAGATCTCGGTTTATCAAAAATGACAGTTGGTTTAGGCTGGAACCCAAACGAAGGCACAGGGTACGATTTTGATCTGGACGTATCGGCAATTATGATAGACGAGAACCGCTTTGTTCCGCAGGATGAATTTTTTGTTTTTTATAATAATGTCGACTCGCCCGACACGGCCGTTCACCACACCGGCGATGATCCGTCTGGCGGCAACAGCGATGGCGGCGATGACGAATCCATCAATGTGGACCTGACCAAAGTAGATCCCAAAATACAGGAGATATTATTTGTAGTAACCATACACGAGGCGCAACCCCGCCGTCAAAACTTTGGCCAGGTGCGCGACTCCTACATCCGTATCATTGATGAACTAACCGGCAGCGAGGTTTGTAAATATGAACTGGGCGAAGATTTTTCGATCGAAACGGCTGTTGAGTTCGGCAGGTTATACCGTCGTGCCGGCGCCTGGAAATTTGAGGCATCGGGCGTGGGCTATAAGGAAGACCTGGCCTTCTTTTTAAGTAAATATTTTAAAGGGCAGATCATTAAGTAAAAGGAGCCTCACCTAAATCCTCTCCCAAGGAGAGGACTTTAATAAAAGGTTTTTTTAAAACCCTCTCCTTTGGAGAGGGCAGGGTGAGGCTATTAAATTATACAACTATGGCAATTAATTTAGTAAAAGGTCAAACAATTGACCTGCGTAAAAATGATAAAGGCGAGAGTTTTGATCTGTCGTCGGTTACTATTGGCTTGGGCTGGGATGTAAAACAAAGTGGTGGTGGCGGCTTTTTGGGCAAACTTTTTGGCGGCGGCGAAGAGGCTGAATATGATCTGGATGCTATCGCTTTTCTGCTGGATAAAAACGGCAGAGTAGTCGATAGAGGCCGTTCGTTTCAAAAGCCAAATGGTAATACTGTGAGCCTGTACGAAGGTGATGTGATCTATTTCAATTCTATGCGTCACCCGTCGGGTAATATCTGGCTTACCGGCGATAACCGCACCGGTGCGGGCGATGGCGACGATGAGCAGATCATCGTTAAATTGGATTCCCTCGACCCAAAATTCGATCGTATCCTTTTCATCGTAGCCATATACCAGGGACGCAAAAATAACCAGCACTTTGGTATGGTGGATAATGCTTTTATCCGCGCGGTAGATAATCATGGCAAGGAGATAGCCAAGTTCAGCCTCTCCGGTGATTCCACGTACAACGGCATGTGCTCCATGACCTTTGCCGAAGTTTACCGCAAAGACGGCACCTGGAAATTCCGCGCCATCGGCGAGCCGCATACCACCGACAACTTTTTAGAAATACTTAAACAATATTAAAAAAGAGGCAAGATGTTAGAATCAAGAGCCAAGAATTAGGACCTCCCTTGTCATGCTGAATGTAATGAAGGATCTACTCGTCAGGCATCGCCGACCAATAGATCCTTCGCTGCCGCTCAGGATGACAAAGGTTTTTTGTCTTGATTCCTGACTCCAATCTCTTGATTCTCTCCTCTTGACTCTCTTTCCCAGAACCATGCCTTATTACCAGCACTATTCTTTTGATCTTTGGCTAACACTGATCCGTTCCAATCCTGATTATAAAACTGAGCGTACTAAGATATTTCACCGTGATTTTAACCCATCGGGTAAAAGTATTGATGAAGTGGCCAAGGCATTTCGCACTGTCGACTTGATGTGTAATGCCATTAACGAGCGTACTGGCAAAAATATCGATGCCGAAGAAATGTTCCTGATGGCGATCAGCCTGATCAATGATAACCAGTTGAATTTGAATGATATCGATGCCCAAAAGCTTTATGCCGATATGGAAGCTCTGGTATTTAACTACCTGCCTACGGTTTACGAGCCTGTAACAATTGAGATATTAGATAATCTAAAACAAAAAAGTGGTGCTACGTTTAGCTTGCTAAGCAACACCGGTTTTATAAAAGGAGCAACATTAAAAAAGGTACTGGCCAAATTAAAGATAGATAAATACTTTGATTTTCAGCTGTACTCAGACGAGGTGAGCATGTCGAAACCAAACCTGGAGTTTTTTAATTTGATGCTTGAAAATATTAAACAGATCAATACAAAAAAAAATATAACTTTAGCTGGCATCATTCACATCGGCGATAACCCTAAGGCCGATATTGAAGGTGCCGCGGCGGCAGGCATAAAAAGTTTGCTTGTCAATTCAAACAACACATCCATTTCTTCATTATTAACTTATTATAGATAAAAGGATTTTTGGAACAAAGAACAAAGATTTTTGGAGTAAGGATTTTTTGACTTACAGAATAAAGAAATCACTAATTCACTAAATCATTAATTCAATAATTGGCGAATGAACACTACCTATTCATTACATCATATCAGCAATGCGCAGGCATTTGGGTTTAATCCGGATGACTACAGTCGTTTTAAGTTTGGGGATGATGCGGTGGCCAAGTATTTTGGCACACACCTGGCCGATGGCTTTATCAGGGATTACCTTACCGAAAACCCCATCAAACAGCAAATTGTGGTGATATCAAGCCCGTATTCGTTTATCCCGACGGCTACCTTCGCCATGAAAAACTGGTTTGTGGCCCGACTTAACCGTTGGCTGGCCCGGCATGGTTACCCGGTAGTGCAGGAAACCAAGGTGCACCGCACCATAACTTACAAGGAAGATTATGGTGAGCTGGATGCAGAGCAAAGGATGAACCTGATTGGTAATGATTCGTTCCATATTGATAAGGATTTTTTACAGGACAAAACGCTGATATTTCTGGATGATATCAAGATAACCGGAAGTCATGAGCGCATGATCATGAAAATGGCGGGCGAGTATGGCCTACGCAACAATATATTCATGCTGTACTTTGCCGAACTGATCAATAAAAACATCCACCCCAATATCGAGAATTATTTAAACTATCACCAGGTAAAAAATATCTTTGATCTGGATAGCATCATCAAGAGCAATAACTTTTGCATCAATACCCGTATCGTAAAGTATATTTTAAACTACGATTTTGAGAGTTTTTGTATTTTTATTCAGGATCAAACATTTGATTTTATAAACTTGCTTTATGATATGGCGTTGGGCAACGGCTACCATACCATCGAAGCATATGAACTTAACCTGAACTTTATAAAAGAAAACCTATTTTTAAACAATCATAACTTAATTCAACATGGCAATTAACTTGCAAAAAGGTCAGCGGGAAAGCATTAATGCCCCCAAATTTACCATTGGCCTGGGATGGGATACCAACAGTTCTTCAACCGGGAGCGCGTTTGATTTGGACGCTTCTGTTTTTATATTGGGCGATAACAAAAAAATTATAGCCGACGAATATTTTGTTTTTTATAACAACTTGAAATCACCTGATGGTTCGGTTGAGCATACCGGTGATAACCTGACTGGAGCCGGTGATGGCGACGATGAACAGATCAAAGTAGATCTGTCAAAGATTGATGCTAAAGTATCCGAAATATGCATCGTGGTAACTATTCACGAGGCTGAAGCCCGTAAACAGAATTTTGGCCAGGTGCGCAATTCTTTCATCCGGATATTTGACCCGGGTACAGGCGCCGATATTTTAAAATATGAGCTGGAAGAAGATTTTTCGATAGAAACAGCTGTTGAATTTGGCCGGATCTACAAAAAAGATAACAACTGGAAATTTGAAGCTGTAGGCGTTGGCATGAAAGGCGGTTTAAAGGATTATTTAACAAAATACCAATAATATCATATGGCTATCAATCTTCAAAAAGGACAACGGATAAGTCTGGAAAAAAGTAACGGCAGCAAATTGCAAACGATTTGTGTAGGCATTAACTGGGGCGCTATTGAAAAGAAAGGCCTTTTTGGTTTTGGCACTACCAAAGAAGCGGTTGACCTTGACGCCAGCTGCGCTTTATATGATGATAACAAACAACTGATAGATGTGGTTTACTTTGGTCACCTTAAATCAAAAGATGGCGCGGTAAAACACAGTGGTGACGATTTGACAGGCGATTTATCGGGAAATGATGGTCTGGACAACGAAGTGATCACCGTTGATCTTTCGGCCCTGAGCGCTTCGGTAAGCTATGTGGGTTTTATCCTCAACAGCTTCCGCGGGCAGGATTTTGGTACTATTCCTTTTGCGTCCATCCGCATTTATGAAGGTACACCAACCCGGGTAAACGAAGTATTTGCTACCTATGATATTGCGCATAGCAAAGATTTTGCCGGTCACGTATCTATGGCGATGGGCGTATTTTACAAAAAGAACGGCGAATGGAAATTTAACGCCATTGGCGAACCAACCCGCGACAGGAAACTGGAAGAGTCGGTGAAAACCATGGCACAGAATTATTTATAGTTCATGAATGATAGTTCATGGATCATGGTTCATAGATCATAGTAATTGGTAGTTTGTGCAAATTTTGCCATGAACCATGATCTATGAACCATGAACTAAAAAACATTAAAACTCAATAAAATCATGGAAGGCACACCAGGAAATAACGAACTAAATATAACCCCGGTTAATTTAGATATTAATCCAGCCCCGGCTACAAGTACCAATACACCGGCAAAATTGCTGGATAAGGAAGGTAATGTTGATTTAACTAACATTACTTCGGCCGAAGTTCAAAAATATGGCGAAGTAGCTAAAGCCCTTGACCCCAAGGATGTAAACTCCATTCTCAATTATGGTACAGAGGTGCAAAATTCGATGGAAAAGTATAGCAATACTTTCCTCACCTCTGTACGTACCTATAACTCTGGCGAAGTTGGCGGCCTCATCAACGAACTGCTTACCGAACTGAACTATATTGATGTGGATGAGCTGAACCAGAACGCGTTCACCTCTTTTATATCGCACATCCCTTTTATGAAAAAGCTAGTGGTTGATGCCAAAAAGCTTTTCCAGAAGTACGATACAGTAATTAATAATATTGACAAGATCACCAACAAGATCAAGGCTGGTCGCGTTAATTCATTAAAGGATAACAGCTCGCTGCAAACCATGTTTGACAGCAACGTGGGTTACATCCACCAGATGGAAGAGCTCATTATATCGGGCCAGTTAAAGTACAATGAACTGAGCGAGCAGCTGGCGCAAATGGATGCCAATCCATCGGCCTATAACGATTATGAAATTGCCGATATGCGCGACTTTGTGAACCGTTTAGACAAACGCCTGGCCGATTTGAAAGTGGTACGTTTCATCATGCTGCAATCGCTGGCGCAAATACGCGTGGTGCAAAGCAACAATACCACCATTGCCGAAAAAGCACAGTCCATCGTATCAACCACTATCCCGGTTTGGAAAAACCAGCTGACTATTGCTGTAGCCCTGAACCGCCAGAAGGAAAACGTGGAGATGCAGAAAAAGATCTCGGACACCACCAACACTATTTTGCAAAAGAACGCCGAGCTGCTGAAACAAAACAGTATTGACGTAGCTAAGGAAAATGAGAAAACGGTAGTATCGCTGGATACTTTGAAGAAAACAACCGCGTCGCTTATTGAAACCCTTACCGAGGTTAAACGCATTCACGAAGAAGGTACCGCCAACCGCAAAACCCTCAACACCGAACTGCAAAACCTGGAAGTGGAACTGAAAAAAACGGTGACCAACGCATAATCCCAAAATACAAAACACGCGTCATTGCGAGCGCAGCGTGGCAATCCCCAATAAGCAGATCCGCTCTGTAAGTAGGGGATTGCCACGCTGCGCTCGCAATGACGTATTTCTTATTACCAGATCGTCTGTGCCCTCACAGACGCTTTATAATGGAATCACTCATATTTTAGTAAATTTGCATTTAATCAAAATTTGAGGTCGCCAAATTGATGGATGAAAGCAGGTTAAATATTTTAAATCAATCAAACCGGATGCTCAGTAAGCTGCAATTGCTTTCTGTTTTTTTTGGTGATGATATCATTTATAAAATATACCTGCGCAGCCAGGTGATCCACAAGCTTTTTGAAACCAACCCTGAGCTGGATATCAACAAGCTTGATCTGTTTCACCTGCAGTTTACTCAAAGCCTCATCGATCTGCTCCGCAAGATCAAAAAGAATAACGAAGCCAACGTAAGCCTGCTTTTTGACGAGATCCAGATCAATAAGGAAATGATCGACAGGCTAAATGATCCCTACTATACGCAGGCAAACTTCAACCTCGAAAAACAACGCCAGGCATTAAAGGTCAATCTGTCACTGCGGAAACTGTTCCAGGTACTATCAGATAATTCGACCGATAATCCACTGTCAAAAAATATCAACGCGTTCAGCTCGCGGTTCGCGCCCGACTTTTTTTATCCCGTCGCTCCAGAACTTTTGCAGGAGATAACTGCCTATAACGATAAGGACGTTTACACCGATGAGTATGCTACCATTCAGCGTAAACTGATGGGCGTTTTGTGTAAATATGAATTTAAAACCGAGTTTTACTGTGGATTGAAGGCCGGCACACAGGTAGCAGAAGTTTATAAGTTTGTTGACGACGACCGTTATTTCATTTACTTGTTAACAGATAGTTTGTTCCTGTTTCTGGATATCGCTAAGATCGCTGGTATTGATATGACCAATAACCTATCAAAAAAGGAAAAACTGGTACATGAGTTGCGGGATAAGAACGACAAGCTGGAAGGCAATGCCGCCGCCATGAAAGCAGCCATGCCCACAGAGATTAAAAATCTGCTGGCTGATAATTATAAAAAGATATCAGACATGAGCTTTATGGAAAACATTAGTAATATTGATGTACAGGCCAATATTTTAAAAAGCATGTTGAATACCGATTTAATTTAGTTTATTTAACCCGAAATTTATTCCTTACCCTGTTTATATGGACTTTTTGCACACCATCCTGGGCCCCGATATTAAAGCCGGCTTGCTCATCATTTTAAACCTGATTGTTATCGAGAGTTTGCTCTCTGTTGATAATGCCGCGGTACTGGCTACCATGGTTTTGGATTTGCCGCCCAGTCAACGCAAAAAAGCGCTTCGTTATGGTATCATTGGTGCCTATGTATTGCGCGGGGTATGTTTGTTTTTAGCAGCCTGGCTGGTGAAAATATGGTGGTTAAAGCCTATTGGCGGCTTATACCTGCTGTACCTGAGCTTTAACTACTTTAAGGGAAAAATACAAGCGGCCAATAGTGATGGCGGAGAAGAAGAGGTGGATAAAAGCAAAAACTGGCTGTACCGCTCAACGGTGGGTGTATTTGGCGTGTTTTGGGCTACTGTTGCTCTCGTTGAGCTGATGGACCTTGCCTTTTCTATCGATAACGTGTTTGCTGCTGTGGCCTTTACAGATCACGTGGTGCTGATATACATTGGTGTATTCATCGGCATCCTGGCTATGCGTTTTGTAGCGCAGGCTTTTGTAAAGCTGATGGAGAAATTTACTTTTCTGGAGACTGTTGCTTTTATAGTGATCGGTGTGCTGGGGATTAAATTATCGGCATCATTGTATGTGCATTTTAACGAAACATCATCCTTCTCTAAATTTATGGAGAGCGAAAAGGCTGACATTTTCACTTCAGTATTTACCGTAGGCATATTTATTATCCCGGTATTAACGTCGCTGTTATTTAACTTTCCCAAAAGGCACACCATCGAGCCGGAAGTAGCCGAAGCAGCAGAGGATGTGCTGGATAAGCAATAATGATTGTTTATTGATTCATTAGCTCATTGGTTCATTTGTAGTAAATCGGCAACAATGCAGGTTTATGCTGTTAAAACCAATGAACTAATGAGCCAGTGAACCAATGAACTAATAAAGATGAATTTAAATAAAATAATAGCTTCCATATTTGGCATCGGATTTTTAAAAGGTGGTGGTACCTATGCGGCTATAGTAACCTGCGGATTTATCTGGCTGTTATGGCAAAGTCCGGTGTTGCAAAACCCCTGGTATTTGGTTGCCATTACCATTGTGATAACCCTGCTGGGCGTATACGTAAGCAACAAGGTTGAACCTGATTGGGGCGAAGACAGTTCGCGCGTGGTGATTGATGAGGTTGCCGGTATGCTGATAGCCGTGGTATTTGTACCCATGAATATTTATACCCTTATCGGCGGACTTATCCTGTTTCGCTTTTTTGATATTGTAAAACCCCTGGGCATCCGCAAAATGGAAGCCCTGCCCAGCGGTACCGGCGTTATGATGGACGATGTATTGGCCGGCGTTTACGCCAATATACTGGTATGGGCCGGCTATCTGGTCTGGGTTTTATTTGTGCGATAAAAATAGACCTAATCCCGGATTTATTTCGGGAACACATAAAGACTTACGAAGTTTTTAAAACTTCGTAAGTCTGCTTTTTAACATAAGTAATCAAGAGGCCGTATCTTAAAATGGATACGGTTTTTTTATAATCAGAATTTTATAAAGTATTGATAACGTGTTTTGTTTTTATATTTTTGTAGCGGTTTAACAATACTCCTATGAGGTAATTTCTTACTTCCGGCACCAGGCGCTAACCCGTCTGTTCAAATCAGCTCCCCGATCGTACCGGTCCGGGCAGATTTCTCTGTTTAATCATTTTTATTATTAATCGCGTGCATGCACCACGGGTGTTGTGCTATGCTCAATTTTTTGTATGAAATCAAATCATCGATCCATAGTGATCTTTATTGTTATAACCGTTTTAATTGATACCGCCGGAGTAGGCATCATTCTCCCTGTTTTACCCAAACTGCTGACCAATATGAGTCATGCGGATATGGGTACGGCTGCCCGGTATGGCGGCTGGCTCACCTTTGTTTACGCCCTGATGCAATTTGTATTTGCGCCTGTATTAGGCAACCTGAGCGATGCCTATGGCCGCAGACCGGTATTGTTGTGTTCCTTACTGGGTTTTAGCCTGGATTATATTTTCCTGGCCTTTGCACCCAGTTTCTTTTGGTTTTTCATTGGTCGTACCATCTCCGGTATAACGGGCGCCAGCTATGTGGTTGGCTCTACTTACATGGCGATATCAGCTCGGGCGAAGAACGTACCAAAAACTTTGGCTGGCTTAACGCCGCCATGGGTATTGGGTTTATCCTGGGACCTGCCATTGGCGGTTTACTGGCGCAGTTTGGCTTGCACGCGCCATTTATAGCGGCAGCAGCTTTAAGTTCGCTTAACCTGATATTGGGTTACTTCGTCCTGCCCGAATCACTGGCTTTGGAGAACCGCAGACCGTTCGACTGGAAAAAGGCCAATCCACTTGGCGCCATCAAGTACCTGCGCAATTTTAAAGGCGCGGCGGTATTGATCGCTTCTTTGCTGTTTTTATCGTTCGCGAGCCACAGCATGGAAACCATCTGGACATTTTTTACCACCGAAAAGTTCCATTGGCGCAGCAGCCTTACCGGCCTTTCATTGGCTTGCATGGGTGGGCTTTTTATTGTGGTACAGGGTTGGCTGGTAGGCTTTTCGTTGAAAGCTTTAAAAGAAAAAGGCACAGCCTATGTAGGCTTGTTCTTTACTTTTTTGGCCTACCTGAGTTTTGCTTTAACGCCCTGGCAATGGGGGCTGTTTGCTGCCTTGGTGATCTTTGCGATAGGCACTATCGGCGAGACGGCATTGCAGGGTATCCTGTCAAACAGCGCTCCTGCCAACGAGCAGGGCGAACTGCAGGGCAGTTTCAGCTGCCTGAAGGGTTTGGTGACCATCATAGCACCGCTGGCTTTTGCCAATATTTTCGCGACGTTCAGTCACCAAGGACAGGGGAACTATTTTCCGGGAATGCCTTTTTTGCTTGCCGCAGCGACGGTTTTGATCAGTTTGTTGCTGTTTATAAAGGCCGATCAAAAGTATTCGCCTGAGGATGATCCAAGGGTAGAAAACAAAGAAGAGATAAGCTCTTCCGTTTAATTTGTAATTTAAAAGGTCGCTCCACCTGGATGCGGCCTTTTTCTTTTTGGCAATAGGCTTATTTATAAGTTTCCCTTTCTGATCTCTTCTACTGCGTAGTTGACCGCACGAGCCGTTAAAGCCATATATAATATCGATGGACTTTGATTGCCGGTGCTGGTCATGCAGGCACCATCGGTAACAAATACATTTTTACACAGGTGTAATTGGTTCCATTGATTCAGCAGCGATGTTTTGGGATCCTTGCCCATACGTACACCACCCATTTCGTGAATATCCAGTCCGGGCGCTTGTTTGTTTTCATGCTTCTGGATGTTGGTGCAACCCGCTTTCTCCAGCATTTCGGTGCTCTGGGTTAAAAAATCCTGTATCATGCGTTCATCATTATCATCGTATTCCACAGAAGTGATCAAGAGTGGGATGCCCCATTGATCTTTTTGATCTTTTCTGAGACGTACATGGTTACTTTCTTTGGGGATGGTTTCGCCTTGCAAGTACATGTACACCTGCCATGGTCCGGGTTCTGTTAAGGCATCTTTAAAATCGCCACCAATGGATGGATGAACCTGCCCGTATGGCATAGGGCTGCGATAAGCCCCCATAAACGTAGTAAAACCGCCTTTATAATCTGTTTCCTGTTGGTGCAGGTTACGGTAATTGGCCAGGATTAACTCTGTAGGGTTTCGGCCAAAATAATACCGGTCCAGAAAGCCATCCATGCCTGCAGTTACCGATGCGCGATAGTTTTGGAAGGCCACATATTTACCCAATAGCCCATTATCGTTACCCAGGCCATTTGGGAAGCGGGCCGAGGTTGAATTCAGCAGGATGAGGTTGGTATTTAGCGCTGATGCATTCATGAAAATGATCTTTGCTTTATATTCTATCACCTCTTTGGTATTGGTGTCTATTACTTTTACGCCGCTTGCCCTGCCCTGCTTTTCATCATAAATAACGGAGTGTACTACTGAAAAAGGCCTGATAGTGAGATTGCCCGTGCGTTTGGCCCAAGGCAATGTTGAGCTTACTGAACTGAAATAGCCACCAAATGGACAGCCGCGCATACACAGGTTGCGTGCCTGGCATTTACCGCGCCCCTGGTCTAAATGAAGCTGGTTGGGTTTGGTTAGATGGGCCCAGCGCGCATGTACCAGATGACGGTCGGGATAATGTTCGCTGATCTTTTTGCTGATCACTTCCTGCACACAATTCATATCAAAAGGCGGTAGGAATTCGCCATCGGGCATGGCTTCAATACCGTCCTTATTGCCGCATACGCCTATGAATTTTTCTACATGCGAATACCATGGCGCTACATCGTCATAGCCAATGGGCCAGGCTATGCCATAACCAAAACGCTCGGGATTGGTAAACTCGTATTTACTCCAGCGCTGGCAGGCACGGCCCCAGGTAAGTGATTTACCGCCAACCTGGTAGCCCCGTATCCAGTCGAATGGCTTTTCCTGTATATAGGGATGATCTTTATCTTTTATGAAAAAATGAGCGTCGTCTTCACCAAAACCGGCCGCTTTGCTGATCAGCGGATTCTCCTCCAAAAACCCCCGTGTCATTTGTCCGCGATGTTTAAACTGCCAGGGATCCATTGTGGCTGTGGGATAATCCTTATTATGCTCCACGTTGCGACCGCGTTCCAGCACCAGGGTTTTTAAGCCGAACTCGCATAATTCTTTGGCGGCCCAGCCACCACTAATGCCCGAGCCTATAACAATGGCATCATACGTTAAATGATCTGTGTTAGCGATTGGTCTTTCTGTTGAATCGGGCATGGTGATTGAGGGTTATATGTAAAAACTATTTGCTATTTTATTTATATAGATTTCATCGATATGAATGTGTGGTTATTCTTTTATTTTACTGCTTATTGAGCTTTTCTGTTGCGCCATGATCCAAAAAGATCTGTGCGTTTGGCAGCTTTTGAAAGATCGAAGCCGGCACATCGGTAGTTATGGGGCCAGTTAAAGCCTGTGCTATAATGCCCGCCTTTTTTGCGCCGCTGGCAATCAGCACCGGGGTTCGTGCTTCGGCCAGATGGCGCAAACCCAGGGTGATTCCTTCAGTTAACTGCGGCTGTTGTGCAAAATACTTTTTTGCTACATCGATGGTTACGGGAGCTAAGGCAGAGTGATGCGCATAAGTGTTAAAATCTGTACCGGGTTCATTCAGGCCTACGTGCCCATTCATTCCGATACCCACGATCATCATATCCAACCCTCCAAGATCCTTGATGTGTTTATTCATTTGTCTACATTCTTCATCAAGATCAGCAGCCTTGGCATTGAAAAAGCGAACCTGCGTTGGCGCTATCTTTAGTTTAGAAAAGAAATGTTCATGCAGGTAATGGCTGCAGCTGCCTTCATCATTTTTATCCATACCCACCCATTCATCCAAACCCACAAAATGCGCATGACTAAAATCTATTTTTCCCTCTTTAGCATATTGTACCAGGAATTTGAACATCCCCGTTGGCGAATCGCCAGAAGGAAAGCAGATCAGTGAATCGGGTTTCTTTTTCATCTGTCGCCATATCAAATAAGCCGCTGCCGATGATAATGAATCGTAATCTTTATACTGTTGAATCGTCATGCCCGCTTATTGATGGTTTAACCAAAGGTCGATTGGTTTAGCTACTTTGGCCGAGAAGGGCAGGTTGATCTTTTTCCCTTGTCCCGCCGAAGCATAGGCCGCGTAAATGATCTCCAGTACAGCACGACCATCTTCGCCGGTTACCAGTGGTGTTTTGTCATGACGTACACAATCAATAAAATGTTTCAGTTCATGCGGGTAGCCCTGATTAAAGGCTTCCTCAAAAATGGTGAAACTCCAGCCTTTGGAGGTATCGGCCTTTTCCATCGCATAGCCATAACCTTCGCGGCTATAAGTAACGGCTGCATTGCCCATGAACAGGTCGGCATAAATTACGCCCCCGGTACCATATATCTCGCAACGATCGTCCATGCCGCCATGTTTAGCCCAGCTATTTTCGGCTACGGCAGTTACCCCATTCTCAAATTCCACAATAATTACGGAGTTGTCCTCGCCTTTGGTGCGGCCCTTATGAAATACGGTGCTCATGGTGGCGTACACATTGCTCACTTGGGCGTGGTTAAGCATCCACCGAAACCAACCCAGTGCATGGCAGCCCATATCCATAATAACGCCTCCCCCGGCCAGGTTTATATCATAAAACCAATCGCTGTGCGGGCCCGAATGTTTTTCGCCCTGTTTCAGCATAAATACTTCGCCTACGGCACCATCTTTTACCAATTGCCGGGCACGTTCATATTTTGGCGCGAAGCAAAGCTCTTCGGCATACATCAGTTTTACGTTGTTGGCTTTACAAACGGCTATCATTTCGTCAGCCTCTTCCAGCGTTACTGCCAGTGGCTTTTCAATAATAATATGTTTACCGGCTTTTGCCGCTTTGATGGTAGCTATTGCATGCTGGTAATTAGGCAGGCAGATATCTACCACCTCACAGCCCGATTCGGCAATGAGTTTGTCGATATCATCAAACCATTGTGCGATGTCATATTTTTCGGCAAAAGCTTTGGCTTTGTCCAGGTTACGTGCGTATACGGCAACTACCTCGGCTTCGGGTATAAAGCGATGGTATGATTCCATGTGGATATCGGTAATAAAACCGGCTCCGAGTATGGCTACTTTGGTTCTGTTCATAGGTATATCAAGGTTCAATAAAGGATGGGGCAATGCCCATCTTTTTTACAATAAATGATGTTTAAGCGCCGGGATAAAAAGGGGCGGCGTTACAATTGGTAACCAGAATTATTTATTCAAGATTACTGAATTATATACTAAATCAAAAAAACAAATGAAAGTTTTAAAAAAGGATTTAGCATCGGCAACAAACATCATTTACGTGATCTGTAGTGTATATAGCTACTTATTTCGGCTTACACATATTTGCAATTTAAAAAGTTAATACATATTATTGTGTAATATTGACACAATGATTGTTATTTGCTGTTAATTAGTGATTTATAAACCAAGTTTAACCAACGACTAAAACTTTATGGCGAATCAATTTAAACTCCTGGCCTTGCTGGGGCTGTTGCCTGCAACCGTAGCCCTGGGGCAAACCAAATGGACAGAAAAAAGATCGGGCGATATTGCCTGGGTGACCAATACCAACGGGCAAAACCTGGGGTATTCTACCACATCGGGCGTAAAAATATTAACGGTGGATGGCTTGGCCTTTAAAGACCTGAACAAAAATGGCAAACTGGATAAGTACGAGGACTGGCGCCTGCCGGTTGATATACGTGCCAGGGACCTGGCATCAAAAATGAGCGTGGAGCAAATTGCCGGTTTGATGCTGTACAGTAAACATCAGCCTATACCCGCTGCACCAGCCGGGCCTTTCGCCGGGACCTACGGCGGTAAAGTATTTGCCGAAAGCGGTGCCAAACCTTATGACCTGTCTGATCAGCAAAAGCAGTTCCTGGAAAAAGATAATGTACGCCATGTGCTCATCACATCGGTGCTGAGCCCCGAAGTGGCGGCGCAATGGAACAATAACGCGCAGGCTTTTGTAGAAGGTTTGGGTCTGGGCATCCCCAATAATAACAGTTCCGACCCGCGGCATGGTACCGTAGCTACAGCTGAGTTTAACGCGGGTGCAGGAGGATCGATCTCGATGTGGCCTGGTTCATTGGGTTTTGCTGCTACGTTTGACCCGAAAGTGGTGGAAGATTTTGGTCATATAGCAGCATTAGAGTATCGGGCGTTGGGGATTGCCACCGCGCTTTCGCCCCAGGTTGATATCGCTACAGATCCGCGTTGGTGGCGGGTGAGCGGTACCTTTGGTGAAGATCCGCAGCTCTCGGCAGATATGGCGCGTGGGTATATCGATGGTTTTCAAACTTCTGTTGGTGATAAAGAGATTAATAGTGGCTGGGGATATGGCAGCGTGAACGCCATGGTAAAACACTGGCCAGGTGGTGGTGCAGGCGAGGGTGGCCGCGACGCGCATTATGGTTATGGTAAATATGCTGTTTACCCGGGTAATAATTTTAAACAACACCTCATCCCTTTTACCGAAGGTGCTTTTAAGCTAAAGGGCAAAACAGGTATGGCCGCATCGGTAATGCCTTATTATACCATATCCTTTAACCAGGATACTAAAAACAAGGAGAACGTAGCCAATAATTATAACTCTTATATTATCAATGACCTGCTCCGGAAAAAATATCATTTTGATGGCGTGGTATGTACCGACTGGCTGGTAACGGGCGATGAAACCGCGGTTGATCAGTTTTTGTCGGGCAAATCATGGGGTGTGGAAGGGTTGACGGTTGCACAACGTCACTATAAAGTACTGATGGCCGGGGTCGATCAGTTTGGCGGTAATAATGAAGTGGCGCCTGTAGTGGCCGCTTACCAGATGGGCGTAAAAGAACATGGCGAAACTTTTATGCGTGCACGGTTTGAGCAGTCGGCAGTGCGCTTGCTGCGTAATATCTTCCGTACCGGACTTTTTGAAAATCCCTATCTTGATCCGGAGACATCCAAAAGCGTTGTAGGTAATCCGGATTTTATGAATGCTGGTTACCAGGCGCAATTGAAATCCATCGTGATGCTCAAGAACAAAAATAATGTGCTGCCGCTTACCAAAAACAAAATGGTGTATGTGCCTAAGCAATTTACCCCGGCGGGCAAAAACTTCCTGGGTATGACAACGCCCGAGAAACTGGAATACCCGGTGAATATTGAAACGGTGAAGAAATATTTTAAAGTAACCGAAAACCCTGATGAGGCAGATTACGCATTGGTGTTTATCAATAGCCCAAACAGCGGCGGTGGTTATAATAGCGACGATGCCAAAAACGGCGGCAATGGTTATGTGCCGGTAAGTTTACAATATCAAAAATACATGGCTACCGATGCCCGTGCTACCAGCATAGCAGGCGGTGATCCACTGGAAAAATTTATCAATCGTACGTATAAGGATAAATCCGCAACGGCCATCAATGTAACTGATCTGGCTATGGTGAATGATACTTATGCCAAAATGAAAGGCAAGCCGGTTATTGTTTCTGTGAATATGGCCAACCCGATGGTGTTTTCGGAATTTGAAAAAAATGCTAATGCTATTGTGGTTGATTTTGGCGTACAGGGACAAGCTACCTTAGATATTTTGACTGGCAACAGTGAGCCATCGGCACTGTTACCGCTACAAATGCCCGCGGATATGCACACGGTTGAAAAACAATTTGAGGACGTACCCCATGATATGAAATGCTATGTGGACGATCAGGGCAATACGTACGATTTTGGTTTCGGTTTGAACTGGAAAGGTGTTATTAATGATGCACGTACGGCTAAGTATAAAAAGACTGGGGTAAAGCCTTAAATTGAACATAAGAATACTCCATGTCATTTCGAACGAGGTACGAGGAGAAATCTTCTGCATTGTGCAGGGCTTCAATTGCAAATAGTAAAAGATTTCTCCTCGTACCTCGTTCGAAATGACAACTTTTTTATCTCTTCTGAATGTTTTTACTTTATCCCCAAGATTCTTCAGTAGATGCGACCGGAGAAAGCAGCTCAAGCACAGGTTCAATTTCAAGCTTGCTGGCCCATAGGTCTGCATCGAATTTTTTGAATGATGCTAAAGATGTCAGCAAATCATGGGCTGCCTCATTTTCAAATTGATCAAAATGCATGAATGTTTTACCGTCGGGTAGCAGCCAGCAGCCGTACTTAATACCCGGGTGCTTAATTTCCTTTAATTCCTTTACAATGCCCGCGATATTGGCCTGGTTAATCGGCGCAAATTCTGGTGTGGTGGTATACTGTACTCTTACTATTTTCATAATGATTTGTTTGGGTAATTGGATGAGTAAAAGTACCGGCTAAACAGCATTTGTAAAACGGGTGAAAAGGACATTTTACAGGGTGTTTTGCGACAGGGGTAAAATGAATCCGGGGCTGTCTGCACAGATGGGTATAAAATGACAAGGTTAAAACCATAAATTAGCTGATAGTAAACCTTAAAATATGACTATGAAAAACTGCTTGTTATTATCTGTAATGTTGTTGTGCTGTACTTTGGTTAAGGCTCAAAAAAATGAGCTGACCATAGTGAAAACTGATGCAGGGTTAGTTTCGGGTAGTACCAACGCGGCAGGAGATATACATATATTTAAAGGAATTCCCTTCGCTGCCCCGCCGGTTGGCGATCTGCGCTGGAGAGCGCCACAACCTGTAAAGTCATGGGAAGGCGTAAAACAATGTACAGCCTTTTCGGCTAGCCCCATGCAGCCTACGCCCCGTGAGTTTGGGGTTTACACCAAAGAGTTCCTGATCCCCGCTGAACCCATCAGTGAGGATTGCCTGTATCTTAATGTATGGACAGGAGCCCGGTCATCCGCAGAAAAACGACCGGTTTTGGTTTATATTTATGGCGGCGGCTTTTCGACAGGAGGTGCAGCCGTACCCATTTATGATGGGGAGGCCACAGCAAAAAAGGGGGTAATATTTGTGGTGATCAATTACCGGGTTGGCATATTTGGTTTCCTGGCCCATCCGGAGCTGAGCAAAGAGTCGGGCCATAGTGCTTCCGGAAATTATGGGCTGATGGATCAGCTGGCGGCATTGAAATGGATTAAACAAAATATCAGAGCTTTTGGCGGCGACCCCGATAACGTAACCATTGCCGGGCAATCTGCCGGTTCCATAAGTGTAAATTACCTGGTGGCATCACCATTAGGTAAAGGTTTATTTCAAAGGGCTATTGCCGAAAGCGGCGCAGGGTTTATCGGTCAGAACAACTCCGAACTAGCCGGGGCTGAAGCCAATGGTGTAAAAACAGCACAGGCATTAGGCGCAAATTCCATTGCTGAATTACGGGCAAAACCAGCAGCCGAACTGGTGGGCAAAGGTCAACAAAACCGCCCCATTGTTGATGGCTATGTATTGCCTCAAAGTATAGCGCAAATTTTTGCCGAAAGTAAACAGAACGATGTGCCGCTGCTCACCGGTTGGAACGAAGACGACGCGTTTGTGGGCAAACTAAAAAACGCGGCAGATTACCGGTCCGACGTATTGGAACAACACGGGATCCGGTCCAATGCTTTTATACAGCTTTACCCGGCGAATACCGATGCCGATGCTGCAACTGCGCAGATCAGGATAAACCGCGACAAACTATTCGGCACACAGAATTATACCTGGGCCAATGCGCAAAGCGAAAAGGGCAAGGCAAAAGCGTACGTTTACCGCTTTACCCGCCGCCTGCCTGCCACTGCCGATTTTGTAAAGTATAGGGCCTTCCACTCTGGCGAGGTGGCTTATGCTTATGATAACCTCCGGTTTTTAAACCGCCCATGGCAGCCCGTTGATCATCAATTAGCCAAAATAATATCAACTTACTGGGTGAATTTCGCCAAAACGGGCAATCCCAATGGTAAAGGATTGCCCGTGTGGCCTGCCTATAATACGCGTGATAACCAGATTATGATATTAAGCGAAAAGCCGGTAGCCACAACCCTGCCTGATAAGGCCGCTTTGGATTTTATGCTGAAAGAAGTGAGCGGAAAATAAGACTTATAATTTTTGTTGTTTGATGAGGTTTTCCAGTGCCTGCAGGTGTTTTTTAAATGCGGCGCGACCTTTTTCAGTCACCGAATAGCGGGTATTGGGTTTACGGCCGATAAAGCTTTTTTGCACCTCCATATAAGCCTCCTTTTCCAATGCTTTCAGGTGCGAGGCCAGGTTGCCATCGGTAAGCTCCAGTAACTCTTTAAGCGAGTTAAAATCGTAGCTTTCATTGGCAACCAATACGCTCATGATCTGCAGGCGTATACGGTTTTCAAATGCTTTATCAAATTGGTCTAACGATATTTTCACGAATCGTATTTAAAGTGCATCACAGCACCATATATAATATGCAGCACGCCAAAACCGATGGTCCAGAGCAACAGGCCATACCCCGGAATCAGCGCGGCAAGCAAACCTAATAAAATCTCAATTATCCCCAAACTCTTTACGCCCGAATAGGTGTAATGACTGCCGGCTACCAAAGCCAGGCCATAGAATATCAGCGTGGCCGGTGCAACAATACCATAATGACCATGGTAAATGAGGATAAAAGTAAACAAGCCACCGCTTACCAATGGAATGGCCATATTGATCAGCAATCTTTTGCTACCGGTGCTCCAGAAAGGACGCCCGATTTTACGGGCTTTTTTGTACGATAACCAAAAGCCTGTACCAATGGAAAAAATAAGGACGGCGAAGGCTACCAGGAATAACTCGGTGATAAATACAATATTATCGCCCTCATAATTACCAGTTTTGAGCAGGTTGTAGCCGATACCCGCACCTATAAGTGCATAAATACCCGCCATAACGCCCGACAGGCCGCTGAGCGAAATGAACTTGGCCGAGCGCTCCATCAGGTCGCGGATAGAGCTGAGCTCGGCGTGAATGTCTTTTTCTTCCATTGAAAGTGCTTTGATTTTCAAAGTTAATAAGATAGTTTGGAATTGCAAGCGGAGGGAATAAAACGTTACAGGTACGAAGTTTAGATTTGTCATCCTGAGGAACGAAGGATTTATTCGTCGGTTTGCACAGCGTATACCCGCTCTTGGCCGCTGGAGGGCCAGTTACTTTGCAGCCACAAAGTAACCAAAAGGCTTTCAGCAGAAATGCTTCTTTGCGCTCATAGCCTTTGCCCCGCAAATCGGATAGAACCAGGGCTGCAATTATTTTGCCCAACTTCGTTCGCGCATTTCCCCTCGCTTCAGTAAAAACTTGCTATGCCCCTCCAATGGCACTTGGCCACCATTGTTCTGCCCGCTTTCGCCCGAAGCTTACCTGCTGAGGGGAAGAAAAAGCACTTTCAATCAATAATTCACTAATTCAATAATTAAACTGCGTTAGCGATAGCAGTGGATACCGGCCCGTGACTAACGCCTTGTGGCGTATGAGCGGATAGCGCGGGCCGAAGGTAACGCCATATGTAGAGGTGAGAATCAAGAGACAAGAATCAAGACAGGCCAAAACCAATTCAATAAATCATTAATTCAATAACTAATAAGGCTTATCTGCTGATGGGAAAAAAAACCTTATAATGTCGACTCCGTAATTCACCAACTCAGTAATTAAATCATGGTAATCCTTTAATCCTAAAAACGGCGCAGCCCTCTTAAACACCAATGAAAATAAACGATAAGTGAAAAATCATGGTTCAGAAATCACTAACGCTAATTCATTAATTAATCGCCTCCACCCCGCGTTTTCCTGCTAACAAACGGAGAGCCTTAATAAGACATGACTAAGATGATGATACGGCGTGGTGAAATAAGAAGAAATCGAAGTATTGATTATTTTAATTATATTTTCAATAATTATTGAAAATTCAAAATAAATAGTAATTTTGTGTTATTGAATCGCAAGAACATAAAATTACAGCAGTATGAAAACGCTAAAAGATCATGTGATACTATTTGATGCCGAATGCCCTATGTGTAATGTATATACCCATGCTTTTGTTAAAACAGGCATGCTGGCCGCTGGTGGTCGGCAGGCTTACCAGCAGGTACCCGAAAGCAGCTGCCCTGTGTATGACCGCCAGCGCGCCGTTGACGAGATTGCTCTGGTTAGCTTGAAAACCGGCGAAGTAAGTTATGGGATCAGGAGCCTGTTTAAAATAATTGGCAACAGCTGTCCTGTATTCGCGCCCTTGTTCGGGTTTAAGCCGTTTGTTTGGCTGATGAGCAAGCTTTATGCTTTTATATCATACAACAGACGGGTTATTATTCCGCCGCCCAAAGTTGGCGATGGTTTTGAATATCAGCCTACATTTAAACTGCATTACCGTATAGCTTACCTGCTGTTTACCTGGTTCATTGTGGGCTATACGCTTACCGCCTATGCGCATTTCTTAAGTCCGATGGTAGCTTTGGGCAATGCTTATCGCGAGTATATGATATGCGGCGGGCAGATCATTTTTCAGGGAACGATAATGAGCTTTTGGGATCGCCGGCAAACCTGGACCTACCTGGGCAATATGATGACCATTTCTTTAGCAGGTAGTTTATTGCTTTTAATTCCGATGGCAATAAACCATTGGCTTCAATTCGGGTCTGAGGTGTATGCCTTGTATTTTATGGGGGTGGCCGGATTAATGTTCCTGGAGCACATCCGCAGAACTAAGTTACTAAACCTGGGTTGGACATTAACCATTACCTGGGTTGCATACCGTATTATTTTATTGGCACTGATCTTAAACCTGAACTAATGAAACCCTACAAAAAAATTGTACTCGCCGGGGGGAACGGTTATCTGGGTACCGTACTGGCGAATTATTATAAAGACAAGGCAAACGAAGTGGTTATACTGGCCCGTAAACAGGCTAAAACTGTTGATAACGTCCGTACGGTAGTTTGGGACGGTAAAGCCGAAAATGGCTGGACAGTACAACTGGCCGGGGCCGATATGCTGATCAATCTTTGTGGTAAAAATGTGAACTGCCGCTACACCGAAAAAAACAAGGCCGAAATCATTACATCACGGGTTTTACCTACTGAATTGCTGGGGCATGCCATACATAAAATGAGCAATCCGCCAAAATTGTGGATCAATGTAACTTCTGCCACCATATACCGTTATGCAGAAGACCGCCCACAGGATGAGGAAACCGGCGAAATTGGTTATGGTTTTTCTATCGATGTATGTAAAATATGGGAAGAAGTTTTTCTGAAAAGTGAAACGCCGCATACCCGCAAGGTAGCTTTACGTATGGGTATTGTATTGGGCCGCAGCGATAGTGTTTTTCCACGTTTATTGAACCTGGTTAGGTTTGGGCTTGGTGGCAAACAAGGTACCGGTAAACAATATATTGCCTGGGTACATGAGCAGGATGTAGCCCGCAGTACCCAATGGCTGCTTGATCATTCCGAAATTGAAGGGGTAGTTAACTGTACTGCGCCAGCCGCTATAAAAAATGCCGATATGATGCAAACCATACGCAAAAGCTATGGCATGCCATTTGGCCTGCCTGCACCTGAATGGTTGCTTGACATTGGTGCCGTAGTGATTGGTACCGAACCCGAACTGGTACTCAAAAGCCGCTGGGTAAAACCCAAACGCCTGCTCGACTCTGGCTTTACCTTTCAATATGAAAAAGCCGAGTATGCGGTGCATGATATTTTGAGTATAAAGGGGTGAGTGGGAAGCCTTTCGCTTCTTGTGTAGATAAAGAATATTATTTGTCATCCTGAGGAACGAAGGATCTATTTATGAACCTTGCAAGGTGCGGAATAGATGCTTCACTCCGTTCAGCATGACAAATATTTTTTATTTCTCCACTGCCGCGGGCTTTCAGCCCGTGGTAATCATGGTCTCAGCTTTCAGCTGAACACTAAAGCTGAAAGCTTTAATCATGTCACCCACGAGATACGCTACGCTAATCTCGCGGGAGCGGATCCTTTCACATCACGTCATTGCGAGCGATAGCGTGGCAATCCCCAATTAGCAGGGCCGCTCTGTAAGTAGGGGATTGCCACGCTATCGCTCGCAATGACGGGTAGGATAAACTTTTACTCGTTCTTTTCCCCCGCTTTTTTGTTCACCTCTTTGGTCATCTTTAAGGTTAAAAACAATAGTAGCCCAGCAGCAATCACAATAGCTACCCAGATGAATACCGTGTAATCACGACCCGCTTTGGCTGGTTGTTTAGCTTGATAGGCTGTGTTTGGCCCAACCGTTTCATGACTAATTTGCGGGGTGTTATCCCGGATACTATCGGCAAAAAACTTAAGATCATATTCTGGCGCCTGTACCGATTGATCGCCGGCGAGTAAACGGTAGGTTTGTTTACCATCCAGGTAACTGATCAGCGATTCGGCAGATTGGTAGGCATCCACGCTCGCAACAGTTAAAGGTAAATTATCACCATTGTCAATTTGGATGAGCAAATAGCTGGCCTTGGCTGCTATCAGCAGGTCGGTAGCTTTGGCGGAGTTTAGTTCCGCTTCGCCAAGCAATTGTTTATCGTGCCCGGTAAACTGGTAAACCCATACATCCCGCTTAAAATATTTGGGTGCGCTTATGTTTAAATGCAGTTTATTGACCTGGTAACTGTCGTTTAGTTTTAGGGTGATGTAAGTGGTTTTATTGCTATCGGCCCGGGTTAGTTGAACGGGCGAAACCGGGGTGTAGCTTAAAGTAGCGGCGTACTCCGTATACACACCGGCCTGCAAAAATTTAATAGGTGTTTTGTTTTTATCGTTTACCAGCAATTTAAGATAACGGTAATTACTTGCCGGGAACGACAGCGATTGCATGTAAGTACCCTCACTGTTTACCACGGCTTCTTGCAATGGGATATCTTCCTGAATGGCGAACCATTGTTTCAGATCGTCGCTGCCTACCAGGTTTACTTTGCGCTGTACTGCCGTGTTTTGCAGTTTTATCCACAGACGATCAAGCGCCAGTCCGGTTTTATTTTCAATGGTAAAAGTGGTGCCGGTATCGGTACTCAGCTTTGTATCAACCTGGTTAAAAACCACAAAACTTTTCTGGTCTTTCTGCGGCAGGCTTCCGGCCTGTATATAAGGGATAAAATTACCCTTGGCATCAACTATCCGGATGTCGGACAGATCGGCTTTTGCTTTGGCCACAAAGGCAGGCAGCAGATTGATACGATAAAAACCGGGACTATCTACCTTGGGCAAGGCCGCCTGGTACTTGAAATTTTGCTGTGCCGATGCCGACAGCATCAAACCGCAAAATAGCGCCGTGAGGGTTAATATTTTATTCATCCTTAGGTTTGGCTTCATCATCAACAATAATTTTTTTAACCTTTTGGTACATGAATGATATCACCAGCAGTATAATGCCCAGGCAAAAGAAGGCCGCTATTTTGCCAGCTACCGGTATGTTATTGATATCGAACAAAAATAATTTAAGCAGCGTTAACGAAAACAGGCTTAACGATACTATCCGCATTACTTTTAATTTGTGGCGCATTCCCAGCCACATCAGCGCGAAAGACAGCAATCCCCACAAAATAGGCAGGCCGGTTTTGATATAAACCGTTTCGATACGATTTATAGAGTGGCTATTTCCATAAAACAGCAAATTGCTCAGCAGGCTGATCTCCAAACTTAAAAACAATACCACCGCCGCACTGATAAGCCAGGTGAACAATACCTTCATGCCGGCATCCAGGTTTTTCTGGCTCAGGCGAATAATGCGGTAAAACAACAAACCAACAAAAATAGCGGCTATCCAATGCGCGGTAAAATGACCGGCAGGCACTTTGTGCTGCTCGAGCATCAGGCGCTGCAAGTCGAAAAACTGCGGGGTTAAAGCCAGATAAACTGTAACGCATATCAGGAGTATGGCCAGCCTTATTTTTTCGTTAAAATTGAGCGCTTTTACTTTTAACGATGCCAGGTAATACACATACACAAATGCAGGCGTATACAGCATCATATATAAAATGTTAAGCGGGGTATTTGGGAAATGATGTACAAACTGATGGTTCACCTCAAACAAGCCGCTTAAAAATAAAAGCGCCAGGGCAGTGATACTGAAAACATGCCGGTCGATTGCAAACTCCTGCGGCGCGGGGGCTTTGTCTTTACTCACCAGCACCGATAACAGGTACGAGCTGATAGCCGCAACCAGTGTAGTGATAAAACCCTTATTGGCAATAACGGTAAGGCTTAAATCATTGTCTACATATATCTGGTACCAATCCATCAGCAGGCTCAGCAGCATAGCTACCCAAAGCAGCAGCGAGGTAAGTTTCATGAGCTGGATGGATGAGCGCTGATACAACCAGTAGAGCAGTACCGTTTCGGATGCCCAGAATATAGTGATGCTGTGCCCATGTAGCTGTATTGGCGCAGCCAGCGAAATAAAGGTAAGCGTTATGCCGATGAGCAGGTACAAAATATTGGTATCAACCTTGCGATTGCGGAACAGCACGTAGGACAATACCAGGTTTACCACGCCCAGGCTTATACAAAACAAGCCGCGGAACTGCTCTTCCTTCATCACCGTAAGCAAATACAGGCCTGCGGCAAAATAAAGCGCAGTGTTGCTCAGCAGGATGGTAAAATCCGAGGCAATGAATTTTTTATTTTCCTTAACATTATGCGCCACATTGATAATAAAGTATAGCACATAAAAAATGCTGGCATAAATAAAGCCGATGTGGTACGATGGCGCGGTAAGCGTATATAGTACCGATGCAAAAACAATAACCGTAAATACAAAGCTGATAATGTTGAGCACCCGCCAGGCTTTAAAATAAGATATGACAAGCAAGCCGGTATTCAAAATCAGCAGATATATAAATAAGGCATCGTAATTGGCATGCCCGGTACTTACCATAAACGGACTGGCAAAACCACCTACCAGGGCAATCACGGCCAATTCCTGCTTATCATACAGCAGCGAAAGCACCACCGCGAAAATGGTGATCACGATGAGAATAATAAAAGCTACTGTTTGACTGAACAGGTTAAACTGGTGAAAGGCAAGCGTTATGGTAAAGTAAAACACAGCCAGACCGCCGCCCACCAGTACCGAGCTAAATGCTTTATAGCTGTTACGCAGGCGGTGCGCAATGCCAATTAAAATGGCTCCGCACACCACGCCGATACCCACACGACCGATAGGGCCTACCCAGTCATTATCAATAGCGTATTTTACAAAAAAACCGATGGCCAAAACCAGTATGGCGATACCAATTTTGTTGATCAGGTTTTCGCCGATGAATTTTTCCAGATCGGGGTGACTTTCAAAGAAAGATGGTTTCGGTTCCCTGGGTTTCGGCGCCGTATGTTCGCCGGTTTTTACAGGTCTGTGAATGGCCGACAGGCTATCTGATATCACTTCGGGCTGGCGCTCAATATGATCTGGTTTAATAAATTCGGGTTCCGGTTGTGGTTCGGGAGGTGCAACAGGTTCGGGCTGGGGAACATTAATGGGTTCATCTTTAACAACAGGCGGTGTTGGGGTGATGGCCGGTTTAGGTTCCTCCGTTTTCCTGGCCTCCTCATCAGTAAAACGCGATGCCTTTAAACGCTCAATTACTACCTTTAGCTCCAGTATTTTTAGCTCCAGATCGGCTATTTTATGGTTAATAGCGGTTTTATTATTTACCACCAAATAAATAATAAGCAGCAGTAAAAGTACGGTTACAATTTCCATAGATACAGGTTTGGCAAAAGTTAAATATAGATGATTTATGTAAGGCAAGTACATAAAAAAATATTTAACGCTGATTTACAGGTGATTCGCATTTTTGCTTATAGGTATTATTATGTCAGGCTCGCTTTTTATTAACAGGGGTAATTATTAATTTTAAAGGCCATGAAAAACATACTTTTATTGCTCTTTTTACTGCCATTAACTTCGCTGGCTCAGCAGAATTATCCTGCCACTATTGATAATTTTATGCAGGCCCAGGTTAATATCAATGGCTTCAACGGCAATGTACTGGTTGCAAGGGCCGGAAAAGTGATTTACCAAAAAGCATTTGGATACCGTAACTACGATACAAAACAATTGCTTGATACCAACTCCGTGTTTGAATTGGCCTCAGTTTCCAAACAATTCACGGCCATGGGTATCCTGATGTTGATGGAAAAAGGCAAACTCTCCTTAACAGATACCCTGCGAAAGTTTTTCCCGCAGCTGCCATATAAAGGTGTAACCATACAAAACCTGCTCACACACACATCCGGTTTGCCCGATTATATGAGCGCCATGGAAAATAAATGGGATCATAAAAAGATCGCTTTTAATGATGATATGATCAATTTTCTGGCTTCAGAAAAAATCCCGGCCAATTTTGCCCCCGGTAAAAAGTTTGAATACTCCAACACCGGTTATGCTATCCTGGCCAGCATCATTGAAAAAGTATCCGGCTTAACGTACCGGTATTTTATGTATAAAAATATTTTTGGCCCGCTGCGGATGGATCATTCACAGGTTTATAATACCAGGCGTTCATCAACAGACACCCTTGCCAATTATGCTTATGGATATGTTTTTGCCGATAGTTTGAAAAAATATATACTTCCCGATAGCTCGAAAAAAGACGATGCTGTTTTTTACCTGGATGGTATTTCAGGAGATGGCACCGTTAATTCAACAACCGGCGATCTCTTAAAATGGGATAGGGCAATAAAAAATAGTACATTACTCAGCCTGGCTACGCAGAACGAAATGCTTTCCACACAATCATTAATGGATACCTTAACAAAAAAGTACTACGGTTATGGCGTGAGCATCGGGGCCGATCAGTTTGGGGTTGCTATCAGTCATAGCGGCGGATGGCCGGGATACCACACTATTTTAACCCGTTACCCGGTACAAGATATTACCATTATTGTTTTATCCAATAACGAATCGGAGGTATCCGCGATAGCTTATGGTATTAGCGGGATCTTGTTTGATATGCAAGTGATCTTACCCTATGTGCATAAAGAAATAACTGTTGATGCTGCTATATTAAATAAGTATTTGGGTAGTTATTCGCGCAAGCTCCAGGCTTTAACCTTAAATTTCGATATCATCAAAAAAGATGGGAAACTATATCGCCATCAGCATGGCGCAGAGGATGTAGAACTGAAACCCGAATCAAACATCAAATTCTTTTATGCTGATGGCACCGACAGGCAGATAGAATTTGAAACTGATAAAACGGGTTCTGTGACCGGTGGCTGGTTCATCAATTCAGGTGTCCGGTCCGAACTGCATAAGGCAAAAAAATAACGTCAGAATGCCGTGCATTCTGATTTTGCAGATAAGATATAGGCTAAATCAATTAATTACTTTAGCTATCATTATAAATTATATGCCAACGGCTTTCCCCTGCCGCTAATTACCGTAAATAAAACCTGATGATGAAGCCAGTTTTTAAGCACATCTTGCTGCTCTTTTGTTTATTGATCACCACGGCTGCCAATGCGCAAACCGTTTCCCCATCACTCTTGCGCGGCCATTGGAAAGCCGTATGGATCACCGCCGCCGATGAACCGGCAAAAGATTATGGCGTTTATCATTTTCGAAAAAACATCAGCCTGACCGCTAAGCCCGCATCATTCATAGTCCATGTATCGGCCGATAACCGGTATAAACTGTACGTGAACCAAACACTGGTATCATTGGGACCTGCCCGTGGTGATACCTATTACTGGAATTATGAAACCGTCGACCTGGCTCCATATCTCAAAACGGGCAATAACAGTATAGCTGCCCTGGTTTGGAACGAAGGCGATTACCGGCCCGAAGCGCAGATCTCTATCCGCACGGGTTTTATTATGCAGGGTAATACCGCCGCCGAAGAAATAGTGAATACCGATAAAACCTGGAAATGCATCCGCGATAAAGCTTACCGGCCGCTTACCGGTATCGGTTATCATCCATATTATGTTGCAGGTCCGGGCGAACTGGTGGATATGAACGCCGCTATCAAAAACTGGAATGCTGCTGATTTTGACGACAGCTCCTGGAAAAATGCTACCAGGGTTGACTATGGTAACCCCAAAGGTACCGTGAATGCTTTTGGCTGGATGCTGGTGCCATCCTCCTTGCCGCAAATGGAATTGAAATATCAGCGCATCCCCGTGCTTCGCAAGGCCGAAGGTGTAAGTGCCCCCAAATCTTTTCCCTCGGCAAAAACAGCGCTTACCATACCCGCTAATGCTACGGCTACTTTACTGCTCGATCAGACTTATTTAACCAATGCCTTTGTTACGCTCAACTTTAGCAAAGGAAAAAATGCATCGATCAAATTAACCTATGCCGAATCCATGTTCAATAGCCTGGCTCACGGTATAGTTAAAGGTAACCGGAACGATGTGGACGGGAAGATTTTTGCCGGTCGCCGGGATAGTATTATTGCTGATGGCTCGACCGATCAAACATTCACTACCCTGGCCTGGCGCACTTACCGGTACATCCAGTTACAGGTTAAAACGGGGGATGATCCTTTAATCATCGATGATATTTACGGCACCTTCACCGGTTACCCCTTTCAGCTGAATGCCAAATTGGAAACCGGCAAGCCCGAAATGCAAAAGATCCTGGACATTGGCTGGCGCACCGCCCGCCTTTGCGCCGGCGAAACTTACACCGACTGCCCCTACTACGAACAACTGCAATATGTTGGCGACACCCGTATACAAGCCCTGGTATCGTACTATAACAGCGGCGACGACCGCCTGGCCCGCAACGCCATCAACCAGATGGATCAATCGCGCATTGCCGAGGGATTAACCCTGAGCCGTCATCCGTCGTTCTCGCCGCAGATCATCTCTACCTTTTCTCTATGGTACATCGGCATGCTGCATGATTACTGGATGTACCGGCCCGATAGCATCTTTGTAAAAGATAAGCTGGAAGGGGCAAGGACTGTACTCGCTTTCTTTAGCAAATACCAGCAAGCCGATGGCTCCCTGAAAGATACACCCTACTGGACCTTTGTAGATTGGGTAAGCGATAAAGGCTGGGATTTTGGCGAAGCTCCCCAAAGTAAAGAAGGCCATTCCGCGGTATTGGATCTGCAACTAATGTGGGCCTACAACCAGGCGGCCGAGATGGAAGCAAAAATGGGTATGCCCGCCTTTGCCAAAATGTACAAGGCTAAAGCCGCACAGTTGAAAGTTACTATACAAAATAAATACTGGGATGCGGGCCGGCAACTATATGGCGATACAGAAGATAAACAACTGTTTTCGCAGCACACCAACACCCTGGCTGTACTAACCGGCATGCTGGCCGATGCCGATGCTACAGCAGTATGCAAAAAAATGCTTACCGATACCTCCATCACCAAATGCACTATCTATTTTAAATACTACCTGCACCAGGCTCTAATAAAAGGTGGTTTGGGTAACAATTACCTGCAATGGCTGGATATATGGCGCAAGAATATCGATATGGGCCTCACGACCTGGGCCGAAATATCCGACCTGGAACATAACCGCTCCGACTGCCACGCCTGGGGCGCCAGTCCGAATATTGAGTTTTACCGGACGATATTGGGAGTGGATAGCTATGCCCCCGGTTTTAACCAGGTTAAGATTGAACCCCATTTAGGCGATCTGAAAAGCGTAAGCGGCGAAATTCCGCATCCTAATGGCAAGCTGTCTGTAAAGTATCAATTGATAAAAAACAAATGGACAGTTTTGATCAATCTGCCGCCAAATACATCGGGGCTGTTGATATGGAAGGGTAAAAGTTACCCGGTTAAAGCAGGTGAGAACAAATTGAGTATTTAAAATAATAATAGTGAAGAAATAGCACTAATTTGTCATGCTGAACGGAGTGAAGCATCTGTTGGGCGCTTGTAAAGTTCGTTAATAGATCCTTCACTTCGTTCAGGATGACAGATTTTGAATCGTTACCCTTCTGAAAGGTGATATTGGCATAATGTGTTTATTATCAAATATTTGTAAGTTTGATATAGCCAATTAAACCCAAACCTATGAAGAAGATAATTATAGTTAGCTCGTTAAGCCTCGTGGTGATCATGATGTATTCCTTTAGCCGGGCCGAAAAGAAACCGTCGGGAGATATTTTAATTCCGGAAGGTTACCGTAATTGGACCCATGTGAAAACCGCTGTCAACAATCCTGCATTTGCATCACATTCGGGCTTTCATCATATCTATGCCAACGCAAAAGCCTTAGAGGGTTATAAAACGGGCCAGTTTGCAGATGGCGCTATCATTGTGTTTGATGTATTGGAATCCCTGCCCCAAAAAAACGGGGATATATATGAGGGCAAAAGAAAACTGATAGATGTAATGGTTAAAAACAACTCGCAGTTTAACGAAACGGGCGGCTGGGGATATGAGGAATTTATCTATAAAGATAGTTTAACCACAAAGGCGCTGCATCCTACAAAAGAACAATGTTTTAACTGTCATAACACCCGCAAAGCCAATAGTTTTATTTTTAGTAGCTACCGGGGTTAAAGCGTTTTTTGAGTAGGCCCTCCAGGCGCGAAGCAATCCTTACCTCGGTTTGCGTTTACAACGCCATGACGATGCAATCGTTGTGCTATAATAAGTATTCGTTGCAAACGAGCGCAGATAAAATATTTTTTTTTAAAAGTCGATCAGCAAAATTTAACAGGTCTTTCAGCGTTATGTAACAAAAAAATTACATACCGTATGGAAAAAATACCCCTATTACTGCTCGTGGTGCTGCTGTGCGCCTGTAAAAAAAGCGACCAGGAAATGACTGCCGAAAGAAAAAAGACTGACGCGAGCGTAAATATTGATTACGCGCAGGAGATGCGCAATTTTGTGATCGGGATAAGTAAATACGCAAAGAATGCTAATCCCAAATTTGCAATTATACCGCAAAACGGTATTGCATTGGTAACGGTTGATGGCGAGAAAACAAGCGCCCCCAGCACCGCCTACCTCAACGCTATTGACGGCAACGGGCAGGAAGACCTGTACTATGGTTATGACAATGATGACCAGCCTACACCTGCCACCGTTAACAATGACTTAAGGAGCTTCCTGGATATCTCCAAAAAGAACGGGAAAAAGATTCTGGTAACCGATTATTGCTCAACGCCATCAAACATGACCCGATCTTACCAGGTAAACTTTACTAACGGGTATATTTCATTCGCAGCCGATGAAAGAGAGCTGAATAACATTCCAGACTTCCCCGCAAAGATTAATAATGAGAATGCGAACGTCGTTACCTCATTGAGCCAGGCCAAAAATTTCCTGTACCTACTCAATAATACTGATAATTTTAATTCCAAAGCTGATTTTATAAAGGCAGTTACAGCTACAAATTATGATGCTTTGATCATGGATGCCTATTTTGATAAAGCTGCCTTTACCAGCGCCGAAATTAATGCCTTGAAAAAGAAAGCCAACGGCGGCAAACGCATCGTTATTTCCTACATGTCTATCGGCGAAGCGGAGAATTACCGCTATTACTGGCAAAATACCTGGAAACCCGGTAACCCGGTTTGGCTGGATGCGGAGAATCCTAAATGGAAAGGAAATTATAAAGTGAAATATTGGAATAAGGACTGGCAAAAAATCATTTACGGCAACGATGCTTCGTATTTGAAAAAGATACTCAATGCCGGTTTTGATGGTGTTTACCTGGATATCATTGATGCCTTTGAATATTACGAAGGAAATTAGTACTGAAGATTAGGTTAACCCCGTCACCCCCATCTTTGGATGAGGTACCCCCTTTTCGCCTGCAATGAAAAGGGGGCTTTTTTGTTAGCGATAATCATGTTGCGATTGACAGCGGAAATGTGACCGCGCCATTATTTACCGTTTAGCGTACTTATTTATATTTGAAGATGGAATTAAGTCAAACAAAACCACAAATCAAGAAATCAATCTACCTATATCTCCTGCTCACGTTATTGTTTAGTGCTATTGTTTGGATATTGACCCTGCACCAGGGCACAGGCAGGATTGGCGGGCGTATATATGGATACGGTATTATGTGGTGCCCTGCCCTGGCAACTTACCTAACGTGTAAGATCCTCAAACTCGACTTTAAGGGTTTAGGCTGGCAATGGGGAAACCCAAAATACCAGGTGTGGGCTTATTTTGTACCGCTGCTATATGCGGCAATCAGCTATGGCATTATCTGGATGATGGGATGGGGTGGATTTTATAATAAACAGTTCATCAAAGAAGCCGCGCAATCGCTGGGGTGGAGTAATCTTCCCGACAGTGTTTTTATCCCGTTATTTTTCCTGGTTAACGGGGTTGTGGGTTTTTTTGCAAGCATGTCTACAGCGCTGGGCGAGGAGATAGGATGGCGGGGTTTTCTTGTTCCCCAGCTCAGCAAAATTGCAGGCTTTACTGCTACCTCATTGGTAACCGGGCTTATCTGGGCCGTATGGCATTACCCTTTAATTGTATGGGGAAGCTATAACGGCGGCACACCCTTCTGGTACAGCTTAACCTGCTTTACAGTAGCGATAGTAAGCGCAAGCTTCATTGCCACCTGGTTTAGGCTAAAATCAGGTAGCTTGTGGACCGGCGTTATGCTGCATGCCAGCCATAATCTTTTTGTTCAAACTTTTTTTACCCCGATGACGATCGCGAATGCGCAGACCAAGTATTTTGCCGATGAATTTGGGGTAGTTATAGCCGCTGTATCTGTTTGCTTCGCCATTTACTTTTGGACCAGACGAAAGGAATTAAGCGTAGCGGGATAAATAAAAATCACGTCATTGCGAGCGATAGCGTGGACAACCGACTGGAGGGAGCTCATTAATGCCTTTAAAATAATTAACAACATTAATAATCCCCGGGAGGCAGAGCCGCTCTGTATAGTTGGGGATTGCCACGTCGTTCCTCCTCGCGATGACGCAGGGGAGAAAAGCTGCATTTATTACCACAAGCGGCACGCTTGCGGCAGCAATAGACAAATTCAATCCAACCCGTCCTCAAACAACTTCCCTTTTTAAAAGTTTATAAAAAGTGTAATAAGAACAATCAATTCTAACAGAAATAACATTTAATGGTGTTTTTGCCATTATTGAGTAAAATACTTTGGATTTCGGTTTGAAAAGAAAAAAGCTGCGCTAACTTTACCTTTGTACTGATTGTTGCTTATTGTATTAACTACACTAATTTAATTGAATAATTAACAGTCAGATATTATTAAAAATGTGATATTTACGTGCGGGATTTTTTAACCGGTTTATATATAACGATATCCCTCACCTAAATACTGTAAATCTATACGAATGAAGAACACGCCAACTAAGTTAAAAGTTCTCTCCATCGATATCGGTGGGTCACATATCAAAGCCACCATCCTGAATGAAAAAGGCGAGCTTAAAATGGATTATGATAAAATTGTAACCCCAGCGCCCGCCAGTCCCGAAAATTTAATAAAGGCCATCAAAACCCTGGTAAAGGATTTTCCTTCCTATGATTATATATCGGTAGGTTTTCCGGGCTACGTAAAAAACGGTGTTATTAAAACGGCACCTAACCTGGGTACCAAATTATGGACCGGTTTTGACCTGAGCAAAAAATTAAGCGAGGCATTGGGCAAACCTGCCAAAGTGGTAAATGATGCGGATATGCAGGGCCTGGGCGTGGTTGATGGCAAGGGCCTGGAAATGGTAATAACCCTGGGAACCGGGTTTGGTACCGCTTTGCTGATGGATGGCCATTTATTGCCCCACCTGGAATTGTCGCAGCTACCGGTTAAAACTGATAGAAATTATGATGAATACATTGGTGAAAAAGCGCTGGAAAAGCATGGCAAGGAAAGATGGAACAAACGCATGGAGAAGGTTTTTGAAATTTTAAAAACTGTATTTAACTACGATACTTTATATATTGGCGGCGGCAACTCAGACAAGCTTACTTTTAAGCTGGATAAGAATATGAGGATAGTGACCAATGCCGATGGTATAAAAGGCGGCTCCAGACTGTGGCTGTCTGACGCGGAGAGCAGAATTACAAAAGCAACACCAACTAAATAAAATCATACAATACCGAATTAACAATGGAAAATTCTAAGGACATTGAAAAATTGGCGATAGATACCGTAAGGGTATTATCGGCCGATGCAGTACAAAAAGCAAACTCTGGTCACCCAGGCACCGCGATGGCGCTGGCTCCGATGGGTCACGTTTTATGGTCGAAGTTTTTAAACTACAACCCTAAAAACCCGGATTGGGCAAACCGCGACAGGTTTATCCTTTCGGCAGGCCATGCCTGTATATTACAGTACAGCTTTTTGTATTTAACCGGATATGATTTGAGTTTAGATGATATCAAGCAATTCCGCCAGTTAAACAGCAAAACCGCCGGTCACCCCGAATATGGTTTAGCTCCTGGTGTGGATGTTACTACCGGTCCGCTGGGACAAGGTTTTGCCAATGGTGTAGGTTTTGCCATAGCGCAAAAACATTTGGCAGCACGTTATAACAAACCAGGTTTCGACCTTTTTAACTATAATATTTACGCTATCACCAGCGATGGCGACATGATGGAAGGTGTAACATCAGAAGCAGCATCACTGGCAGGTCACTTACAGTTAGGTAACTTAATTTACCTGTATGATGATAACCACATCTCTATTGAAGGCAGCACCGATATTGCTTTTAACGAAGATGTAAGCGCCCGTTTCCGTGCATACGGTTGGCAGGTGCAGGAAGTAAGCGATGTAAATGATACCCACGCTTTAGAGCTGGCATTGATCAACGCTAAATCAGAAACACAAAAACCATCATTGATCCGTGTTCGTTCACTGATCGCTTATGGTAGCCCAAATAAATCGGGTACTGCAGGTTCACACGGCTCGCCGCTGGGTGCCGACGAAATAAAGCTGGTTAAACAGTTCTTCGGTTTCGACCCCGAAAAATCATTCAACGTACCAGATGAAGTAATCAAATATTACAATGGCGTAGGCGCAAAAGGCGAAGGCAAAGAAGAAAAATGGAACAAATTATTTGCCGACTATAAAGCTAAATATCCAGAATTAGCTGCCGAGTACGAAGCCGCCTTTAAAGGCGAACTGCCAAAAGGCTGGGCCGATAAGCTGCCGGTATTTAAAGGGTCTGACCCCAAAATGGCAACCCGCCAGGCATCTGGTAAAGTATTAAATGCCATTGCCCCAGCTTTGCCTAACCTGATCGGTGGCGCGGCCGACTTAGCGCCATCAACAGAAACCAACCTGAAAGAGTATACTTCATTTACATCTGAAGACAGGCATGGCCGCAACTTCCACTTTGGTATCCGTGAGCATGCCATGGGTTCGGCGCTGAATGGTATGGCTTTAACAAAAGGCTTGCTGCCGTTTGGCGCTACCTTCCTGCAATTTGCTGATTATATGCGCCCGCCGATCCGTTTGGCAGCTATTATGAAGATCAGCCCGATATTTGTTTATACCCATGATAGTATCGGTTTAGGCGAGGACGGTACAACCCACCAGCCTGTAGAGCATTTATCAACGCTGCGTGCAATCCCTAACGTAACGGTTATCCGTCCGGCTGATGCTAACGAAAGTGCATTTGCATGGAAAGTGGCTATCGAGAAAAAAGGCGGCCCAACTGTGCTGGTGTTCACCCGCCAAGGCTTACCTATCCTTGATCAGGATAAATATGGCAAAGCCAGCGATCTGGAAAAAGGCGCTTACATTGTATCAGAAGGCAGCAAAGGTCCGGATCTGATCCTGATAGCAACCGGTTCTGAAGTATCGTTGATTATGCAGGCCCAGGAAAAACTGGAAGCCGAAGGTATCTCCACACGCGTGATAAGTTTCCCATCATGGGAGCTGTTCGAAAAACAGGATGCCGCTTATAAAGAAAAAATATTACCAAAAGCAAGCCGCAAACGTTTAGCTGTAGAAATGGCATCCCCAATGGGCTGGCATAAATACACTACCGACGAAGGCGATATGCTGGGCATGACCACCTTTGGCGAGTCGGCACCTGCAGAAGACCTGTACAAACACTTTGGTTTTACAGTTGAAAACGTAGTAGCCCGCGCTAAAGCGCTTTTATAGTGGTTTAGTATCAAGTAGCTAGTATCAAGTATCAAGAAAATGTTTTACATCTTGATACTTGGTATTGGTTAAAAGGACAATGAAAAGTCTTGATACTTGATACTAATTACTTGATACTAATAAAAAATGGATTGGAATAGCAATTTAATCACAAACCTGGAATGGTCGTCGGAGATCACCCACATCAGCGGTAAGCAGAAGGTGGCCGATGAAATTGCCGCGAAGGTAAAGGATGGCGATATCCTGGGCGTGGGCTCGGGCTCGACCGCATACCTGGCCCTTGTAGCTATAGCCAAACGGATAAAGGAAGAAAAGCTGAACGTAAAAGCTATCCCTACATCGCTGGAGCTATCCATGTTTTGCAGTAAGCTGGGCGTGCCTTTAACATCCCTGTATGAAAACAAGCCCGACTGGCTGTTTGACGGCGCTGACGAAGTCGACCCCAACAACAGCCTGATCAAGGGTCGCGGCGGGGCTATGTTTAAGTAAAAACTACTCATCAGCTCGAGCGAGGTAAGCTATATTATTGTTGACGATTCGAAAATGGTGACTAAATTAGGCGCGAATTTTCCCGTTCCGGTTGAGGTATTTCCGCAGGCCTTGTTGTATGCAGAAAAAGAACTGCAGCAATTAGGCGCTAACGACATTCTGCTTCGCCCGGCAAAGGGAAAGGACGGGCCTGTAATTACCGAGAACGGCAACATGATACTGGATTGCAAATTTGATGAGATTGGCAGCACCATGGAGCGGGATATCAAATCAATCACAGGCGTTATTGAAAGCGGTCTTTTTATAGGCTACAACCTGCAAATTTTGGTTGCATCGAATACGTAGGAGAGAGCAAGGATTTGGGGAGTAAGGAACAAGGACTTTGAAAAGAAAAAGGGTGTCATGCTGAGCTTGTCGAAGCATGGTGTAGTGGCCTCTGCGCACCCCCCTTCGACAAGCTCAGGGTGACAGTCTCTCCCGTTGTTTGTGAGGACACAAACAACCCGCGTTTAGGCAATCAGGAATAGTTGTTTGTGAGGACACAAACAACGGGGATGAAAGCCCCACCCAAACCCTCCCCAAAGGAGAGGGCTTTAAATATATGGGGCTTTGAAAAACTTGCAAAGCAAAGTCCTCTCCTTTGGAGAGGATTTAGGTGAGGCTGAGGCTAAATGATACTCAGGTTACCTATTTTACAATATAAATTAGGAACTTTAACCTATAATACAAATGCAGGCGGTTGGGGAGGTGAAACCGCCATTTGCACAATAAATACATCTACCTCATAAATTGAATTTTGAACTTTAAAACAACCTAATAAAATGGCAACTAATAATGTAAAGCAAATACATAGTTTCGGACAAAGCATCTGGCTTGATTTTATTGATCGGGAGATCATGGCATCCGGAAAGTTACAAAAACTGATAGACGAAGATGGCGTTAGAGGCGTAACCTCAAATCCGGCCATTTTTGAAAAAGCCATCACCAGCAGCTCGGATTATGATAATGATATTGTTGAATTGTCAAAAACTACTGACGACAATGAGCAGCTGTTTTTTGGTCTCGCCGTAAAAGACATCCAGCAGGCAACCGATTTGTTTAAAGGTATCTACACCGAATCAAACAAAGTTGACGGTTATGTAAGTCTGGAAGTTTCTCCGTTTTTAGCTTTGGATACCGAAGGTACCGCTAAACAAGCCGAAGAACTTTGGAAAAAAGTTGATCGTAACAACGTAATGATCAAAATTCCGGGAACACAACCTGGTTTAGCTGCTATCAGACAGTCGATCGCTAAAGGTATCAACATCAACGTAACCTTGCTATTTGGTTTAGAGCGTTACGAAGCTGTTACCGAAGCCTACATTTCTGGTTTAGAGGATCATTTGGCTGCTGGTCACGAGATCGCGCACATCGCATCAGTAGCCAGTTTCTTCCTGAGCCGTATCGACGTTATTGTTGATCCGCTGTTGGAAGCTAAAGGCGAAAAAGACCTGGTTGGCGAAGTTGCTATCGCGTCAGCAAAAAAAGCATACGAAATTTACAAAAGAGTGTTCAGCACCGAAAGGTGGAAAAAACTGGCCGCCAAAGGCGCTCAGCCACAACGCTTGCTTTGGGCAAGTACCGGCAGCAAAAACCCTGCTTTCAAAGACACCAAATATGTTGAGGCCCTGATTGGTCCGGACACTGTAGATACCGTTCCATTGGAAACTGTTGATGCTTTCCGTGATCACGGTATTGCTGCTAATACTTTAGAAGCCGGTTTAGATAAAGCCACTGAAGTTTTAGCTAAACTGCCAAGCTTAGGTATCGATCTTGCCGCTATCACCCAGCAACTGGAAGACGAAGGCATCGAGAAATTCAACAAGCCATTTGAAAAATTACTGAACGCTATCGAGGAGCAAAAAAGCAAAGTAAGCTAATTGCACCATGGAAGCAGCAAATATTAAAATCCTCTTTTTTGACGTTGGTGGCATTTTGCTCACCAACGGTTGGGGGCGCGATTCGCGTAAGCTGGCCTGCGAAAAATTCGGGCTCGATCATGCCGAAGTGAATGAGCTGCACAACTTTGTATTCAACGTATATGAAATTGGCAGCATCACGCTCGACGAATACCTGGATACGGTAATTTTTAACCATCCCCGCGATTTTGTTCGCGAGGATTTTAAAGAGTTCATGTTTTCTCAATCAGTTGTGTTAGGCGATACACTGGCCTGGCTTAAGGAGTGGAAAAAAGATTGCGGTTTCCGCATTATTTCGCTCAACAACGAAGGCAAAGAACTGAACGATTACCGGGTTAAGAAATTCAAGCTGCATGAGTGCTTTGATGCTTTTGTGTCATCGTGCGAGGTTAAAATGCGCAAGCCCGATCCGGGTATCTGGCAGCTGGCTATGGGTATTGCCCAGGCTTCGCCGCAGCAATGCGTGTATTTTGACGACAGGATCATGTTTGTGAACACGGCCCAGAAACTGGGGATCCGCGCGTTCCAGCACACCGATTTCGAAACCACCAAAAAAATACTAGAAGATCTGAAAAAAGAAAATAACGTTCATTAGTTCAGTGGTTCATTAGTTCATTGGTGAATAGTTTAATAATGATCATTGGAAAAGCCCAATGATCAATAAACTAATGAGCCAACAAATAAACTAATGAACCATTAAACAAGTACCAATGAACTAATGAACAAATAAACTAATGAACCATTAAAGATGAGCGCAACAGACAATAAATATGCTTTCGGTATGATAGGCCTGGGTGTTATGGGCCGCAGCTTGCTGCTAAACATGGCCGACCACGGTTTTGCAGTAGCCGGGCATGATAAAGATACCACCAAAGTAGCATCACTGAACGAAGAAGCCGGCGACCGTGCCGCTAAAGGTTTTAGCGATGTAAAAGAATTTATCCAGAGTTTAACCACGCCGCGTGCCATCATGATGCTGGTACCGGCCGGTAAAATTGTGGATAGCGTAATTGAAGAACTGACTCCGCTATTGGAGAAAGGCGATATATTGATCGACGGTGGTAACTCGCACTTTACCGATACCAACCGCCGTGTAGAAGAACTGGAAGCCATTGGCCTGCATTTCTTTGGCATGGGTGTTTCTGGTGGCGAAGAAGGCGCACGCCGTGGCCCGAGCATGATGCCGGGTGGCGATAAAGATGCCTACAACGTAATGAAGCCTATTTTTGAGGCCATTGCCGCCAAAGTTGATGGCGTACCTTGCGTAACCTATATTGGCCCGGGTGCATCTGGTCACTTTGTGAAAATGGTACACAACGGTATCGAGTACGGTATTATGCAACTGATTGCCGAAACCTACGAGATCCTGAAAAAAGGCTTGAAACTGGATAACGACGAGATCGGTAAAATTTTCGCCGAGTGGAACGAAGGTCGTCTGCAATCATTCCTGCTGGATATCACCAAGGATATTTTCAAATTCAAAGCTCCGGGCACCGATCATTTATTGTTGGATGATATTAAGGACGAGGCCCGTGCTAAAGGTACCGGTAAATGGACATCGCAAGTGGCTATGGACCTGCAGGCCCCTATCCCTACGGTAGATACCGCGGTGTCTATGCGCGACCTGTCAAAATACAAACAACTGCGCGAAAAAGCGGCTGCATTGTACGCCAAAGACCCAATTGTATTGGATGCTGATAAAGCCGAACTGGTAGCAGCTTTGGAGCAGGCCTTCTATTTCACCATGATCATCAGCTACGCGCAAGGCATGCATTTGCTGTCGAACGCGTCGGCAGAGTATAACTATGACCTGCACCTGGGCGAGATTGCCAAGATCTGGAGAGGCGGCTGTATCATCCGTTCAAAATTCCTGAACGATATTTTCAAAGCTTACGAAAAAGATGCCAAACTGGAACACCTGCTGTTAGATTCAAACGTACAGTCGATTGTAGAAAGCGTGGTGCCGGGCATCAGAAAAGTATTGTCAAAAACTATTGCTGCCGGAGTAGCTGCACCAGCTTACGCCGCATCATTAAGTTACTTTGACGCTTTCCGCAGTGCGCGGATGCCATCCAACCTGATCCAGGCTCAGCGCGACTATTTCGGCGCGCACACCTACGAGCTGATCGGCAAAGAAGGCACCTTCCACACACAATGGGCAGCGGAGTGAATTAGTATCAAGAGATAAGAATCAAGAAATAAGAGTCAAGAATCAAGAGATAAGAATCAAGAAAAAATCAGCATAATAATTTTTATTGTTGTTATCTTGTTTCCTGACTCTTAATTCTTGCTTCTAAATAAAAAAGCAATGAGCACACAAACTAAATCAGATCCTACTATATTCATCATTTTTGGTGGCACGGGGGATTTAAATTCACGGAAAATTGCGCCGGCCCTGTATAATCTATTTTTAGATGGATGGCTGCCAAAACAATATTCCATTATAGGTACCGGTCGTACCAAACTTACCGACGAGCAATTCCGCGAGAACCTGCATAACGATATCAACCAGTTTTCGCGCAGCGGCAAAGTCGACGAGAAAAAATGGGCCGAGTTCCAGGCAAACATTTATTATCAGGTATCGGATGCTAACGATTTTGAAACTTACAAAGAGTTTGGCAAACGCATCGAGAAACATAACACCGACTGGAAAGCTAAAGCCAACGTTATATTTTACCTGGCTGTAGCGCCAAACTTCTTCCCGATCATCGCCTCGAACATATCAAAAGCCAAACTGGCCGACGATAAAAAACGCGTACGGATCATCATCGAGAAACCATTTGGGCACGATCTGGAAACCGCTAAAGAGCTGAACAAGCTGTTGTCGGGCATTTTTGATGAATCACAGATCTACCGTATCGACCATTACCTGGGTAAAGAAACCGTTCAGAACATTATGGCTTTCCGCTTTGCCAACTCCATCATGGAGCCGCTGTGGAACCGTAATTATATTGAGCACGTACAGATCTCGGTTACCGAGCAACTGGGTGTGGAAGAACGTGGTGATTATTATGACGGATCGGGCGCTATGCGCGATATGATCCAGAACCACTTGTTGCAATTACTTTGCCACATAGCTATGGAACCACCGGTTAGCTTTAGCGCCGACGAAGTGCGTGACCGTAAGGTTGACGTATTAAAGGCTATGCGCAAGTTTAGCCCGGAGGATGTACGTAACTCGGCCGTTAGGGGCCAGTACGGCAGCGGCTGGATGAAAGGGAAGGAAGTTCCCGGCTACCGCGAAGAACCAAAAGTAAACCCGGAATCAAATACCGAAACTTTTGCAGCCATCAAATTCTTTATTGATAACTGGCGTTGGCAGGGTGTTCCGTTCTATTTACGTACAGGTAAAAGATTGCACCAGCCGTCATCGGTTATTACCATCCAGTTTAAGGATGTGCCTCACCTGATATTCCCGACCGAAGCCGCCGAAAGCTGGCAGCAAAACAGGCTCATCATCAGCATACAGCCCGAAATGAGCATTCGTTTACAGGTGCAGGCCAAACGCCCGGGTATTGATATGGTGCTGAACGCCGTTGATATGGTATTTGATTACAAAGGTACCTATACCAACCAAGCCCCCGAAGCTTATGAAACACTGATACTGGATACCATGCTGGGCGATCAAACCCTGTTTATGCGTGGCGACCAGGTAGAAGCTGCATGGGAGCTGGTTATGCCGATCCTGAGCACCTGGCAAAATAAAAAGAGCCTGAATTTCCCTAACTATTCTGCCGATTCATGGGGACCAGAAGCCGCCGAAGCATTAATTGCCCGCGACGGATTTACCTGGTTCACCCTGCCGGTAAATGGGAAGAAAAGTTAATAAAACAGGAGTTTCAGGTAAAAACTCTAAATGTCATTTCGAACGAACAGAGATGGATAGTGTGATGGGGTGAGGAGAAATCTTTTGCTCAATGCTGTAAATGATAGCATAACGTATAAGATTTCTCCTCGTACCTCGTTCGAAATGACATAGTTTTCTTTAATATAAGTCTAAAATTCATAGTCATAAAGACTTAATGATTAGGTCTCAACACTATTAATGCACTAATAATGAAATTAAATATTTTTAATACTGCTGATGAGGTACTAACCGGGTTGGCAGATTATTTTGTTAAAATAGGTAACGAGTCCATCACCGAAAGAGGCAGGTTTACCGTAGCCCTGTCGGGCGGCAGTTCACCAAAAAAATTGTATGAGCTGCTGGCATCTACATCCTACGCCGACCAGCTGGACTGGGAAAAAGTATTTTTCTTTTTTGGCGATGAGCGTAACGTACCGCAGGATCATAAGGACAGCAATTACCTGATGGCTAAAAAAGCCTTGTTTGAGCCTTTGCTGATTAGTCCGGCCAATGTATTTGCTGTTGATACTACCTTTGAACCTGCAGAAGCGGCGGCCAAATACTGGAACCTGATCAGCACCTTTTTTGATGAAGATGAGCCAAGTTTTGACCTGGTACTGCTTGGTCTTGGCGATAACTCGCACACGGCTTCCTTGTTCCCGCACACCCCGGTATTGCATGATACCAAAGTGGGTGTAAAAGAAGTTTGGCTGGAAGATCAGCAGGTATGGCGCATTACACTGAATGCTCCGTTGATCAACGAAGGCCGTCATATCGCGTTCCTGGTTTATGGCGAAGGTAAAGCCATCGCGGTACACCATGTACTGGAAGATGACGAGGATATTGAAGAATATCCAGCACAGCTGATCGATTCCATTGCCGGCGAAACCCTATGGTTTTTAGACGAAGCCGCCGCGGCCAATCTGGAAGAGCAGGAGTAATACCTGAACCCCGATTTGATAGATTAAGGGATTTTCCGGATAAAAAAATACTGTAGAGACGCATCACATGCGTCTCTTTTTTTGTGTGTTACTTGCACTCGTTTGCAAAAGAGCACAAAGTTGAAGAAAATATGTTGTTAAGTTCCCCTCTTGAGAGGGGGCGCGGTGGATTGTGTAGTAGCAGGGGTGTGTTCATGAAGCGGAAGAACACAACCCTCCACCCCTCTCAAGAGGGGAATCGCACTGCCCACCGCTTTTTTTACGTCTTCCCAACACCTGTGGTTGCAAAAGAGCGCAAGCAAAATTGATCAGGCAAGGCAACAGCCCGTGCGATTACTTCCCTCGGGAAGGGGAGGAAGGGGTTTCGCAAACAAGTAAGTCTTCCTCATGCTGTAATCTCTAAAATATCCTGACCCTATTCCAAACTCATCAATAACTAACTAAAACCATGTTAAAATTTGTTAAAATGGATTAAAACGAAGGGTTTTTGAATGAGTTTGGAGCAAAAACGGCTCAAAAAGTGTTAAAATTTGTTAAAATACAGGGTCAAAATGACCTTTTGTAGACAATGCTGATTTGTGCCTGTGTTTGAATTTTGTAACTTTGGGTATGGCAACAGAAACACTCGAAGAGTTTTACAAGAATAAATTTGACTGGCTGCCCAATAACCTGCAGCAGAACATCGGTCACTTTAACGTTTTCAGGATTGAGGACTGTATTGGCCCCAACGCCAAGCCGGTTACTTACAGCCGCAGGAGCTTTTATAAGGTGAGTTTGATGCGCGGCGATAACATTATCCATTATGCCGATAAAAGCATTACACTGACGGGCACTTCGCTGCTGTTTTTTAGTCCGCATGTGCCTTATACTTTTGAGCATCTGTCTGATGACCGTACGGGTTTCTTCTGCATCTTCACCGAAGCTTTCTTTACCGAACGGTTCCGGGGTGGCTTAAGTGAACTGCCGATGTTTGCCCTGGGTGCCAAGCCGGTATATAATTTGAATGACGATCAGGACAGGTACGTGACCGGCTTATTCACCAAAATGCTGGATGAAATAGGTTCTGAATACGATTTTAAATATGACCTGATCCGCAATTACGTAACCGAAATGGCCTATTACGCCCTCAAAACGCAGCCATCAGAAAACGTATACAAACATGCCGACGCCAAAAGCCGCATTACTTCGGTATTTACCGAACTGCTGGAGCGTCAGTTCCCGATAGAGAACCCCGCACAAAGGTTTTCGCTGCGCTCAGCCAATGATTTCGCGCAGCAGCTGTCGGTACATGTAAACCACCTCAATCGTGCCATCCGCGAAACCACCGGCAGAACCACTACCGATCATATTGCCGAACGTTTGCTCAGCGAAGCCAAATCGCTCCTCAAACACACCGACTGGAACATATCCGAAATAGGCTATTGCCTGGGTTTTGAAGAGCCTACACATTTCAATAACTTTTTCAAGAAACAAACCCAGCTCACGCCCTCGTCGTTCAGGAACGTGTAAGTAAAGGACGGCGCAATGAATCAATTTGCTTACAGGCCTCTTGTTTCTGCGCGTCATTGCGAGGAGGAACGACGTGGCAATCCCCAATATGCAGAGCGCCTCTGTAAGTCGGGGATTGCCACGCTGCGCTCGCAATGACGCACGTAGTTTTTACTCTCCTTTCGGCGAAACGTAAGCCGTGAGTCATCTGCCATATACTATTTCGAATTACTATAGTCCATTTGTTTTCATCACCACAATTCGTTATATTTGTTATAACTGCGCTATATCTCCCCATTCACAACAAAAACAAAATATCAGGGAAGATTTCAAATTGTTTGAATTTCGTAACCATTGGTTTGATTGACGTAATGCCAAGGCCTGCCTGTCACCCTACCTTTGTTCTATCAATTAGAACAAAAAATGGACAACAACAAAAAAGTATGGTTTATCACTGGCGCCTCCAAAGGATTTGGGCTCAGTTTAGTGAAACAATTACTGGATGCTGGTCAGCTTGTTGCCGCCACCTCCAGAAACAGGGATGAGTTAATAAAAGCAGTTAACAACACCAACAATAATTTTTTACCGCTGCAAGTCGACCTGGTGAACGAAGCCAGTGTATCATTGGCCCTGCAGCATACCCATGAAACTTTTGGCCAGATAGACGTAGTGATCAACAATGCCGGTTATGGCATCGGCGGCGCAATCGAAGAACTGACCGATAAAGAAACCCGCACAGCATTTGACGTAAATGTATTCGCTACCTTAAATGTCATCAGGTTTGTAATGCCTTATCTGCGTAAACAACGCTCAGGTCATATCATCAATATATCGTCTATAGCCGGCATTGCTCCGGGAACAGGCTGGGCCATTTATGGTGCTGCCAAATACGCGGTGATCGGTCTGTCTGAAGTATTGGCAGCTGATGTAAAAGCTCTCGGTATTAAAGTTACGGTAGTTGCACCGGGTGCTTTCAGAACCAGTTTCCTGACACCTGATTCATTAAGCATCACCGAAAACCCGATAGCTGATTATGTGGATGTACGGGAAACACATGCCAAATACCTGAAAATGGATGGCGAGCAGGCCGGTGACCCCGAAAAAGCTGCCGCGTCTATCATTAAAGTTGCCGGTATGGAAAATCCTCCGCTGTACTTGCTTTTGGGCGGCGATGCCTACAACCGGGCTTTAGCCAAACTGGATTCGCTATACAAAGAGGTTCACGAGTGGGAGGAGCTCACCTGCTCAACTGATCTTTAATAATACCTGCAAGCCCTATATCTGCCTATAAAACAATGGAAAATATTAAAGATAAGGTTATTGTAATTACCGGTGCCAGCAGTGGCATCGGTGCAGCTGCGGCACGCAAATTAGCACAGCTGGGCGCCAAAGTTGTTTTGGCTGCCCGTCGCGAAGATCAGCTGAAAACGCTCGTAAACGAATTAGGGGAAAACGCCCTGTATGTAGTAACAGACGTGTGCAAACGTGCCGATCTGGATAATCTGATTGCGCAGGCTATTGACAAATTTGGCCATGTGGATGTGCTGTGGAACAATGCCGGTGTGATGCCGATCTCCTTTTTTGATGAGGGAAAAGTGGAAGAATGGGACCGGATGATCGATATTAACATCAAGGGCGTATTGTATGGCATCAACGCGGTGCTGCCGCACATGTTGCAACGCGGACAAGGGCATATCCTGTCAACCTCATCGGTAGGGGGCCTAAAAACTTCTCCCGGAATTGGCGTGTACTCGGGTACCAAATTCGCGGTGCGGGCTATTATGGAAGGCCTGCGTGAGGAAGTAGCACAAACCATTAAAGTAACTACTATTTTCCCGGGTGCTACACAATCTGAATTGGGGCATGATATTACCAGCCCTAAGATCAAAGCCATCTATGGTAACCTGCAAAACATGCCCAAAATGGATGAAGAAGCCATTGCCGACGCGGTGATCTATGCGATCAGTCAGCCGGGCAATGTGGTTATTAACGATCTGGTATTACGACCGCTGGGGCAAACCCGTTAAGCAATAACAGTAATATTTTAAACAATTAGAAAACAAGAAAATGAGCAATAAAAAAGTTTGGTTTGTAACCGGAGCCTCCAAAGGACTGGGACTCTCCTTAGTAAAAAAATTATTAAACGAAGGCTACTCTGTAGCTGCCACCTCCAGAAACCTGAGCGATCTGAGCAAAGCCGTTGACACCCATAGCGAGCAGTTTTTGCCGTTGGCCGTGAATATCAAAAACGAAGAAAGTGTACAGGAAGCCATTGAAAAAACGATCAGCACGTTTGGCAAGATCGATGTGGTGGTGAACAATGCGGGTTACGGTTTGGTTGGCGGCCTGGAAGAATTAACCGATCAGGAAGCTCGCGACAATTTTGATGTAAACGTATTTGGTTCCCTGAATGTGATCCGTAAAGCGTTGCCTTACCTGCGCCAACAGCAATCGGGTCATATTCTCAATATATCATCTATTGGTGGCTTTACGGGTAGCTTCCCGGGTTTTGGTATCTATTGCGCTACCAAGTTCGCGGTGAATGGTTTTTCTGAGTCATTAGCCGAGGAAGTGAGGCCATTTGGTATTAAGGTAACTATAGTACAACCGGGTTATTTCCGCACCAACTTTCTGTCAGAAGGTTCATTGGTGGTGCCAAAGCACCAGATAGATGCTTACCAAAACGTGCGCGCTTCGCAGGATCTGCACCAAAACGAACTGAATCAGCAGCAAGCCGGAGATCCGGATAAAGCAGCAGATGCTATGATAGCTATTGTGCAGGCCGAAAACCCACCAGTTAATTTGTTTTTGGGTGAAGATGCCTACAATGCAGCAAATAACAAGATAACTTTTGTTCAGGGCGACCTGGAAACCTGGAAAGAATTAACAACCTCAACAGCAATAGTATAAATATGGAAAAGGATCAGCATATAGGCGTTTGGGTAACAAGTGATGGTTACATACGCCACGAGTTATTACCAAACGGCCGCTATGTTGAGGCCCGCGGTAACCGTAAAATAGCCTACACCGGCTTTTACAGTATCAGGGGTAAACATATCGAATACCTGGACGATACCGGTTTTACTGCCGATGGCGATTTTGATGGCAATGTATTTTACCATGCGGGCATGGTTTTATATAAAGAATCGGCTTAAAAGCCCGGCTATGCCGGGCTTACCATTAGGCTAACTAATTGTATTTAATATTATGGTATCTTCACAAAAGGTATCCTATTAAAATACAGCCAGGTAGCATGATCAAATGGCGTAATTTCTGCGTGTATATTTTATGGCTGGGGATTGTTGCCCCAGTTCAGGCCCAGGATAAAAGGCCAGCCATAGTTTTTGTCAGCGATACGCAAGCGCCTCTGCTGGTTGAGCATGTGATCCGCAAGCTGCAGCACAATACCAGGGCAACAGAACTCATCTTCCAGGACATTGTCAATACTCATCCTTCAAGCCTGTTTATACTGGGCGATGTGGTATCCTTGGGCTACCAAAACAGCAAATGGCAAAAAATGGATGCCTATCTCCTGGCATGCAGCCAAAATCATATCCCGGTTTATGCCCTATTGGGAAACCACGAACTCATGCTCAACGCCCGCAAGGGAGCCACGCAATTTCAATCGAGATTCCCGATGCATGATCCTGCAGGTTATGTAGAGGTAGTTGATTCGTTTGCGGTGGTTTTACTGAATTCCAATTTTAGTAAAATGCCCGATTCCCTTATCAAAAAGCAGGATGATTGGTATATTCATACGATGCATCGCTTAGATGAAGACGCGGCGATAAAATGGGTTATCGTCGGCTGCCATCATTCCCCTTATACTAACAGCAAAGTAGTGGCGCCGGCAGACCTGGTACAGCAAAAATTCGTTCCTGCTTTTGTAAGCTCCAAAAAGGGGATACTTTTTCTGTCGGGGCACTCCCATAATTTTGAACATTTTAAGGTGCGGGGTAAAGATTTCCTGGTGATAGGCGGTGGCGGAGGTCCGCATCAGCCATTGTCCCGGGAGATGAAAACACCCGATATTTCGGAAAACTATAAACCTATGTTCCATTATCTGGAAGTAGAGCCATCCCGTGATTCGGTAAAGGTTGTTTCGCGACAGTTAAAAAAAGATTTTTCGGGTTTTACTGATGGATTGATTTTTTATGTCCATAGCCATTAATAAAAAGGTAGATTCCGATACCGTTGTTGCGTTTTAAATTATGAAATTGTTAATAATGCATATCGTAATAAAAAGTCTTGCTAATAAAAGCGGGCTTTTTTTACCTTTATAGAAATCAAACACCAATTAAAATATGAGTTTTCAAGAACAGATCAGTTCGATATTCGTGGAGGAAAGCCAGATACCGGCCGAATTCCAGATATCAGAAGTGCATCAGCGTGAATACCTGTGTGATGGAGAGATGAAGCCCTGGAACGGGCCTGTGACCGAGGTGTATTCGCCTGTTTGTTTTCCCGGCCCGGATGGGTTTAAGCGCAAGCTAATAGGTACTTACCCTGTTTGTACCGAAACCGAAGCTAACGACGCCCTGGAGGCAGCCATTAAAGCTTACGACAATGGTCGCGGCGAATGGCCTACCATGAGTGTTGATGGACGGATCAAATGCATGGAACGTTTCATCTACAAAATGATTGAGCAGCGCACCCTGGTGGTAAAGCTCCTGATGTGGGAAATTGGTAAATCATATGGCGACTCAGCAAAAGAGTTCGACCGTACCATCGAATACATCAACGCTACTATTGATGCCCTGAAAGCGCTCGACCGTAAATCATCCCGCTTTGAAATGGCCGAAGGCCTGATAGCCCAGATCCGTCGCTCGCCATTGGGGGTGGTGCTGTGTATGGGGCCGTTCAACTATCCGCTTAACGAAACTTTTACTACCCTGATCCCCGCCCTTATTATGGGCAATACCATTTTATTTAAACCACCAAAGCATGGTACGCTGTTGCATTACCCACTGTTAAGAGCCTTCCAGGAATCGTTTCCTAAGGGTGTGGTGAATACGGTTTATGGTCGTGGCGCGGTGGTTACACCTGGCTTGATGCAAACCGGTAAGGTAAATGTACTGGCCTTTATTGGTTCCAGCAAAGTGGCCAACGATCTGAAAAAGCGCCACCCTAAAATAAACCGTTTACGGGCGGTGTTAAGCCTGGATGCGAAAAACGCGGCTATCGTTACCAAAAATGCCGATTTGCAACTGGCCGTGAGCGAATGTGTTTTGGGCGCCCTTTCATTTAACGGACAGCGTTGTACAGCCATCAAAGTGATATTTGTACATAAAGATATTGCCGATGAGTTTTTGAAACTACTCAGCGATGCCGTATCCAAACTAAAATTTGGCCTGCCATGGGATAAGGACGTAAAACTGACCCCCATGCCCGAGCTGAACAAAGCCGAATCATTAACAGAAATGGTGGACGATGCCATAACCCATGGCGCGAAAATCATCAATGAAAATGGCGGCGAAAGCGTAGCTTCATTCTATTACCCGGCTATAGTTTACCCGGTGAACGAAAAAATGAAGCTGTATCGCGAAGAGCAGTTTGGCCCGGTTATCCCGGTTATCCCGTTTGAATCGATAGAGGAACCGATCGAATACCAGATCGATTCGCCGCATGGTATGCAGGTGAGTATATTCAGTAACGATGCGCAGGAGATCTCGTCGTTGATTGATCCTTTTGTGAACCTGGTGAGCCGGGTAAACATCAACAGCCAGTGTCAGCGTGGGCCAGATGTGTTTCCGTTTACCGGTCGTAAAGACAGTGCCGAGGGTACGCTTTCTGTATTTGACGCGCTACGGGCATTCTCTATCCGCTCATTGGTGGCTACCAAACTGAACGAAACCAATAAACAGATCATCAACGAAATTGTGAACAGCAGCGATTCCAACTTCCTGAGCACGAAGTTTATACTGTAGAGCCCAAATTTGAACCATGTCATTGCGAGGAGGAACGACGAAGCAATCTAGTAGCTATTCTCATCCAATGAACAAGCGAGGGGATTGCCACGCTATCGCTCGCAATGACATGGCTTTATATTATTTCGTAAGGAGACTTAGAATACTTGTTAATCAGTTCCACCAGCACTAAATTAGGCACCCAGCTTAAAAAAGCGATAATGAGGTAATTGTTCTCAAAGTTTACGCCGTTGCCTAAAACGGTGAACAGCCAAATATAAAAGCGCAGCGTTACCGCGGCAAAGGCCAGTGCGTAACTACGGCGCATCATTTTAACGTGGTCGTCTATCTCGCCGTTCTTCACCAGCAGGAAAGCGGATAAGGTAAAAGTCACCCACAAGGTATTTTGTATTAAAAAGGAGGCGAATACGCCCTTGCCCCGGTTAATAAATAGTGTCATGACATACGCGCCAGGTGCTGCGAAAAACAAAACACCAAAAACGTATAGTTTGCCTAGCGCCTTATGCAAGGGACGGTTGTTATACACCTTTTTTGAAAACTGGAAAAAGCCGGCCAGCAAAATAATGCTGCTGCCAAAAATGTGGCAATAAAAGGCCGGCATATACCAGCCTGTTTTAATGGCCGCCTGCTTAAAACCTAAAAAGACTGTATCCTGCTTAAAGTCAAGATATTGATAAAGAGTTCCCAGACTCAATACCGCGATCCAGAAGAAAGCAAAATACCGTAATAAGCGCACGGTAATACTCATTTAGCCGCAAGCGTATTGCCTTTTTGCGCGTTTAGTTTGCTGTTGATAAAGCTGATATTGTACTTATCAATAACGGTAAGGGAATCATCAACGTTAGCCAGATTGCCCTTTTCGTACCTGTTAAATTTGTTCATAAATACGTCGTTCCAGCGTTGGTTTTTAAATTTGTACTGGTACGATGCATAGATCTCATTTTTCATCAGCTGCAAGATGGCCGGGGTAACATGGTCAACGGTTCTGCTTGTGGACTGGTTGTTAGTATAGTGCGACAGTACATAACAGTTTTGCAGATAAGAATCATCCAGTTTTACATATTGCGTTGGAAATATGCGGTCGCCCTTTTGAAATGCGGGTACCAGTTTACCATCTTTTATTTGCAGGTAATGGTAGTATGGTCCTTCGTCCAGGGTTTCAGTAGTGTCTAACAGGGGCTGATAAAGCTGCGATGTGGTTTTAAACTCAAACAACGAATCGTTGATAGCCCTCAATGTATTTTCATTACATGGACCGGATAAGGCACCGCCACCTTCACCATCGCCCATGTAAGTACTTGCATTAAAGCCTAGTATGCGGTTTTGTTTTTTATCAACCAACAGCACTTCCTTAGTGGTGTACAGACCTGATCGCCCGCCCAGGTAGTCATCTGCAATAGAGTAAAAAGCGCTTTCAAACCAATTATCACCTGGTTGCTTTGTTCCGCCAAAGGTAATAGCCAAACTTAAACTGCCCTCACCATCGCCCTCATCCATACTTTTTACCCCTTTTCTTAAAGGATTTTGGAAGTCGATCAATTTGGAGGTGATCTGCCAGTCGGTCAAATAAGAAGGGGGTATCAATATAGAGGAGGTGCGTTCCCTGCTGTTATATTCCATGAGGTTCTTTGAGCTCTTCTCTGAAAGTTTAACAGATGATCCGTATAGCTTTATTTTAGATAAAACATCGGCTATTTTAAAGTCAGTCAGCTTTTCGCTTACAGTCAGATCTTTTTTTAGATAAAAATAATCGTCCTGCTTTTTGAGTAACGCCAGGTTCTCCTCATCGTTCAGGGGATAAAGTTGATCATAATCCACAGGTACTACCAATTTGCCGGTCAAATCAAAAAAGCCTCTTTTACTGCCTTTTTCAACCTCTATCAGGCCATCTACGGTACCTCCGATATTGTGTATCAGGTCGTACTCCGGCGGGATGATCTCCTTAAGCTCAGGATTTAAAAGGGCCATCTGGTGGGTAGGTACTTTACCATCTTTATTGTCAGCTCCCCAATAAGTTTCCTTTTCAAGCGGGCTTTTTGATACGTAGAAATAGGTTTTGCCATTTATATGCTCAAACCACAACACGGTATCATATTTGGTTTTTAATTGATCGGCTGTTTTAAAGGCTGCCAGGGTGATAGGGTCATAAATATCTTTTTCGGGTATGGTTTTGTTGATCACCTTGTTTTGAAAAGCAATGTAGCCTTTTACAAAATTGGTGGCATTTACCTGGCTTATTTTATATTGATGACTGCCCGTTTTGTGAATAGTAAATACAAGGGTTGCTTTTTCTGCCTTCAGCGCATCATGATTGAAATTTGCAGTGATATTTGCAGTGGCCAGTTCGGGGTTTACAAGTTTAACTGTCGCATCTTCGGTATTTAAACTTACTTTAAAGATAGGAGTTTCTTTACCGCCGGTGTTGGTTTTATTGGTAAGCACTTTAAGCAGGGTTTTTACCAGCCGGCCACTTTTTTGATCTGCCTCAAAATAAAGGCTTGCCGAATCAATATTGCCAGCCTTTATCTGCGCGTTAAAGGCGTTTAAGAACTGGGTTATTTCGCCTTTTTCGGGCTTGCTTAGGTACTTGCTACGGATAAACAGGAAGCCGCATACCAAAATCACCACGGCGGCTACTACTATGATTACAGGTTTAGTTTTCATACAACCAAGGTAAAGTATTTTTTTTAATAGAAAAAAATCGTCGAAAACCGATGAAGGTCAGGGGGATAGAATAGCATGATATGATATAGATCATATATAGAAAAAATCGATACGGTATAGATTTTTAGAATTAATAGCTTTCTTTAAAAAGTGTATCTTTGTTGCATAAATAATAATAAAATAGCTAATATGTTAACGATAGGACAAAAATTCCCTCAATTTTCTAAAACCGCTGTGGTAAGTCTTGAAAAAGGTAAAGAGTTTGAAACATTAACTTCTGAGTACCTGGTGAATGACGATAACGTTTGGACTGTAATGTTCTGGTGGCCAAAAGATTTCACTTTTGTGTGCCCAACAGAAATTGCTGAATTCAACAAAAACTATGGCGAGTTCCGTGATCGTGAAACCCGTTTAATTGGTGCTTCTACAGATTCTGAATTTGTACATGCTGCCTGGAGACGTGATCATAACGACCTGCGCGACCTGAAATTCCCGATGCTTGCTGATACTTCAAAATCATTGGCAGAAGATCTGGGTATATTAGAGCCAACCGAGAAAATTGCCTACCGTGCTACTTTCATTATCGATCCTCAAGGTATCATCCGTTGGGTATCAGTTAATGATTTAAGCGTTGGCCGTAACGTTAACGAAGTTTTACGCGTACTTGACGGCTTGCAAACAGATGAGCTTTGCCCTTGCAACTGGGAAAAAGGACAAGAAACCCTTACCGTTTAATACCGATATATAAGATACGTCCCCGTACAGCAAACTTGTGCGGGGATTTTTTATACCATTTATACAAGCTGAAAGCTGTTTTGCAGCCATCATTTAATCAGAGCTTTAGGCCCTCGGCTTTTAGCTTTAAGCATAAAAGACATGAACGAAAGTACCGAAGTGATCCAGGAACTGCTGGAGAGTATTGGAGTAGATAAAAACTACAGAACAGAAGCCCTTACCCTATTGGAAAAAGGCGAGTCGCGTTATCTGCGTGATTTGAAATTGAATTTTACGAGCACCCTTACCTCGGCTCATTTAAGCACTAAAGAGTGCGCACTGCTGGGTTTAAGCACCGCTGTTAATAATAACAATACACCGCTTACCGTGTTTTTTACCAGGTATGCTCAGGAACAAGGCGCTGATGCTGCAGAAGTAGCAGAAGCCGTTGGTTGCGCCTCTTTGCTGGCTTCAAACAATGTATTCTACAGGTTCAGGCATTTTACTCAGAAAGAGAAATATACGCAGATCCCGGCCCGTATCCGCATGCAGCTGATGATGAAGCCGGTAACCGGCAAGGAGTTTTTTGAATTAATGAGTCTGGCTATATCCGCGGTTAATGGTTGCGAGATGTGTGTGAACGCTCATGAGGATTCACTGATCAAATTATCTACTACCGAAGAGCGTATTTTTGACGCGGTACGTATCGCATCATTGGTAACATCTGCCGGTAAGGTGATTTTTTGAACGAATAAGTCAGGATTTAATAAAAAAAGGCATGAGGTTTAAAAATTTCATGCCTTTTTCATAAATTATGCTTAATTGCTTAATTAAATTTGCGTTTGTTAATTAAAAACTTCTAAATTTATACCTAAGATTAAACGCCCCCTGGATCTGCGGAATCTTTTCATAAAGCAAAGTGTTTACTGGGGGCAGTACTTAAATTTTAATTGTTAATTTTTTTTGGGGAAAGCCGTTCCTGGTAATAGAGGAACGGCTTTTATCATTTTATTAATGCGCGTCGACCGGCATTTTAACAGCTTTTTTGAACGGCTGCAGATACAGTAACGGTATCGAGAATAGCATCACCAACCCTGATATCCAGTAGGCATCATCATAGGTTAACAGCAATACCTGCCGGGTAACGGCACCTTCAATTGCTCCATAAGCCATGCGGGTAGCATCTATTAAGGAATGTCCCTTGGCCATAAAGCCATGCAAATAAGCATTAAAACGCTCGGTAAAGGCAGGGTTGGTTGTCGTAATATTGGTTAACAAATTATTACGGTGCACCCCCTGCCGAACGTGAATAATAGTGGTAAGGGTAGCAATACCAAATGAACCGCCCAACTGGCGCATCATGTTGTTTAAGCCGGTTCCCTGTCCAACTTCGGCACCTTTCAGATCGGCAATAGCCAGCGTGGTTAGCGGTACGAATAACAGAGCCATACCTACGCCACGTATTACCAATGGTATAAAAAAGTTGCCTGTACCCACCGCCAGCGTTGAATTGCTGAGCATGGTAGTAAATACAAAGAAGAGGAACATACCCGCCGTAGCCATAAACTGTGCCGGGATACCTTTATTAAGCATTTTACCGATGAACGGCATCATGATAATGGTACATAACCCGCCCGGAAACAAGATCTCGCCCGTTTGTTGTGCCGTAAAACCAAGCAGGTTCTGACAAAATACCGGGAAAACGAATACCGACCCGTACAATCCAAATCCGAGAATGAAAGAGGTGAACATACCTACCGCGAAACTGCGGTGCCGCAATATGGCAAAGTTTACTATCGGGTAATCTATGCTCATTTCGCGCCATATAAAAAGGAGCAGTCCCAATATGGCGGTAATGGTAAGTACAGTAATATAGGTTGTAGCAAACCAATCTTCGGTTTCACCTTTTTCCAGGATGGTTTGTAAACTACCCACAGATATGGCCAGGAAGAGGATGCCCCACCAGTCTACCGGTTTTCCTTTCGCATCCTTAGGGGTTTCGCGCACAAAGGTATAAGCAAAAAACGCGGCTACGGCACCTACCGGGATGTTTACATAAAATATCCAGCTCCAGTTTAAGTGATCGGTTATATAACCACCTATGGTAGGGCCCACAGTTGGCCCTACTACCGCGCCTAAACCAAATAAAGCTGTAGCTGTACCAATTTGTTCGCGCGGCCAGGTTTCTATAAGGATAGCCTGTGAGGTTGATATCAAACCGCCCCCGGCTATACCTTGTATAATCCGAAACAATACCAGTTCGCCAAGGCTTGTAGCATTACCGCATAAGAATGAAGCGATGGTAAAAACGATAATTGATGTTATAAAATAATTTTTACGCCCAAAACGGTTGCCGAGCCATCCCGACATCGGAAGTACAATTACGTTGGCAACAGCATAACCGGTAACCACCCAGGCAACGTCTTCGAGAGTCGCGCCAAGGTTACCCTGTATCTTGGGCAACGCTACATTCACAATGGTGGTATCAATCAGCTCCAGTAACGAAGCCGTAATTACCGTGATCGTGATGATCCATTTTTTAAAGCCTGTTTCAGCCATGATTTTATTAAATTCTAAATTCCTAAACTTTGGATCAGAATCAGAATTTACAGAATTAAAGAATTAACAGAATAATAAATCCGAAATCCTAAACCCGAAATCCCAAATCCTCGATTATCCTTTAATTACAGATACATTTACGCTCATACCCGGGCGTAATTTCTCTATTTGTTCTTTTGTGCCTTTTATTTTGATTTTAACAGGCACACGTTGCACAACCTTTACAAAGTTACCGGTAGCGTTATCTGGTGGCAGCAAAGAGAATTTAGCACCTGTAGCAGGCGAAAAATTGTAAACTTCACCTTCCAGTTTCATATCCGGGAAAGCATCAACTTCAATGTCAACTTTCTGGCCGCTTTTCATATCAGTAAGCTGAGTTTCTTTAAAGTTGGCGGTAATGTAAAGGCTGTTATCGTTAATGATCGAAAACAATGTTTGCCCAGCCTGCACCAATTGACCCAATTGAATGCTTTTTTTAGATACCAGTCCCCCTGCAGGCGCTTTAATAGTGGTATAGGTTAACTGCAGTTTAGCAAAATCAATATCAACCTGTCTTTGATTTACGCCGGTATTGGTAACCTTTAACTGGCTGCGTGTGGTGCCAATTTGTTCCTGGGCGGCTTTGTACTGATCTTGTGAGGCGCGCAGATTAGCTTTAGCCACATCCAGATCAGATTTAACCTGATCAAATTGTTGCTGGGTTACAGAACCATCTTTTACCAGGTTGGCATAACGCACGTAATCTTTTTGCACTTTCTCTAACTTGGCAACATTTGAAGCAACTTCTGCCCTTGCACTTGATGAGTTGGCCTCGTTAGCATAGATCTGTGATTGATTTACGTTAATGCCTGCGCTTGCACCCACCTGCGCGGCTTGTGCCTGCTCCAGTTTAACTTTATAGTCGCGGTCATCTATCTTAACCAGTACCTGGTTGGCGTTTACGTGGGTGTTCTCTTCAAAATATATCGAATCTACATAACCACCAACGCGGGTAACAACCGGGCTGATATCGCCGTCGATCTGCGCATCATCAGTATCGATGTGTTTACCGAAATATATATATTCTTTGATACCGAAAATGATACCGCCAATAAGTAATACGCCTAATATAATCGGAATAACTTTATTCGGTTTCTTTTTTGGTGCTTGTTCCTGTGTTTCTTGTTCCTTTGCCATTGTATATAGTATTGATTGGTTTAGTATTATTGTTTGTTAATTTTTCCAGTTGATTTTAATAAGGTATAGTAAGCCAAACCTGCATCGGCTTTAGCCAGTTCCAGGTTTATCTGTGCCTGATAAAGCAATGTTTCGGCATCGGCACGGTCTGTAGCTGATGATATATTGCTCTTATATTTCGATTCCAGTATTTTATTGTTTTCACCGGCCTGCTCAATAGCTACCTGTAAAAGTTTAATCTTGTTTAAAGCCGAAGTATAGTTCTGGTAATCCTGGTTCACTTCATCCTTGATACGGTCAACCATGATGTTTTTGTTGATAACAGATTGTTCGCGCTGTATCTTGGCTTCGGTAACCTTGTTTTTGTTGGTCCATAATGAACTAAAGCTCCATGACAGGGTTAAACCACCTGTTAGCGGTGTAATGTAGTTGCCGCTTTTAGGTATAGGGTTGATATTGGCATCTACATAATAGCCTGCAACAGAGGCTGCCAGTGTAGGCAACGTATTACCTTTGATGCTTTTAATGTTTGTTTCGGCTACTTTGGTACGCAGATCAAATTGTTGCAGTTCGGGCCTGTTGCTCATAGCGGTATCCAGGTAATTGCTGAATGGAGCAATCTGCCTGTCGGCTTCGGTTATCTGATCAATGTTGAGCTGTGTGCCTTCTGGTAACCCTAACAGCACGTTCAAATTGTAGTTAACAATGCGGCGATTAGTTTCCAGATCAACACCGTTAATCTCAATGTTTGATCGTTGCAGTTGAAAACGCAGTACATCATTTTTAGTTACCAGTCCCTGCTCAAAAAACCTTTGCGCTTGTTTTATCTGGGCGTCAACGGTGGTTAAGTTCTGGGCAACTACCTTTTTGCTTTGCAGTACTTTATACAAGCTGTAGTAAGAGCTGATAATGTCATAAGTGATCTGATCTTTATCGTTCACCACATCCAAACGGGCAACCTGGGTTAACAGATCGGTCGACTGGCGGGCATACTTCAACTTATTGCCTTCAAAAATGGTTTGATTCAAGGTCAGTATACCCAGGTAAGCGTCAGCTCTGTTTGGTAAGTTAAAGCTTTCGGGACCTAAAGCCAGCCTGTTGGCCGGAATCTCGGCATGGGTGTAGCCATAGCTTATTTTACCGGTTGGCAACGATTGGTCTTTAGCCTGATTGTATTCAGAAACGGCCTGGTCAATTTTTGATTGTGAAAGCTTTAAAGTCTTGCTGTTATCCAGACCAAGTTTTATAGCCTCATCCAGGGTGATGGTTCTGTCCTGCGCGTTTGCGGTTCCCACAAATAGCGTAGCTGTTATTACAAACGTAACAGCATACAGGCAGAAGGGGTGCACTGCATTAAACAGTGATAGGTGCTTGGGTTTTTTATTTAGAGTTGTCATTTTCATTGGAGCAATTTGTTTTTTAAAGGTAATGAAGCTATCATGAGCCGTTTTATACATTCGGTTGGTGAGCTTTAGCTCATGATGGTTTCATTAACTAAGTACGCTTTTAAGAGGGTTTTTAAATATTTTTTAATACGGGGCTTAAATTGTTCCTCCAGCACTTTTTCGTCCTGTATATCGTACCCCAGCATGGTTGATGACATTAGCGGGGTATTTAAAATGAAGTTTTTGGTTCCGTAAAGCGTAGATACAACCATTTGCATGTCGGTATCTTTACGAAATTCACCATTATCTATTCCTTCCTGTATTATCCTGAACAGTTCGGATACGCTTTTCATCAACATGTTGCGTATCGTTTCGGCAAGCTCAGTGCGGCGGTTCATGGTGAGTTCCTGGTAAAGTAATTTCTGGAAGCAGTTATGGTTCACTACCCGTTCGCCATAGATATCAATGTATGATTCTATTTTTGCCCAGGAGCTGATGCTTTCGTCGTTACCTAAAATTTGCAGTATATTTTGAAACGAAGTGATCTTACGTTCAATAACCGCCAGGAATAAACCTTCTTTTGAACCAAAATAATAATTGAGCATGGCCATGTTCACGCCGGCTTCGCCCGAGATCATGCGGGTGGAAGAGCCGTCAAAACCCATCTCTGAAAACACGCGTTCGGCTACGTCCAGGATGTGGTCTTTTTTATCTATCTTATCTTTGTCCATTTTCTTTTAACGGCACAAAATTAATCAAACGATTGATTAAAGCATAGTAATCTTGGCCAAAAAGCTAATCACTTGATTAAGATTACTCATGAATGACAGATTTGTTTTACTAATCAGCCGAAATTTTAGGTTATTGCAGCTATTATGGATTGTCCCTTATCCTTTTGAAATATAATGCATTCCATATTGATGCAATGTTATATTATTGATATAAAGATAATAAATTTCCATCTTTCAAATATATTTGCCAGCATGAAGCGGATAAACCTCATTACCATCTTTTTATACCTTTCCACCAGCATAGTATCAGCACAAACTTCGCCGCCGGCAGATCTGGCTGCCATACAGCAAAATTTCAAAAAGCTCAATACACTGGGCAGCGTGCTGTATATAGCCGCTCATCCCGATGATGAGAACACCCGCTTGCTGGCTTACCTGGCCCAGGAAAAACATTACCGTACGGGTTATCTTTCCTGCACAAGGGGCGATGGAGGCCAAAATCTCATTGGAAATGAACAAAGTGAACTTTTGGGATTGATCCGCACGCAGGAGTTACTGGCCGCCCGCCGTGTGGATGGCGCCGAACAGTTTTTTACCCGCGCCAATGATTTTGGTTTTTCTAAAGGCCCCGAAGAGACGCTGAAAATATGGGATAAGGATAAAGTACTGGGCGATATGGTTTGGGTGATCCGCAAATTCAGGCCAGATGTGATGATATGCCGTTTCCCAACCACCGGCGAAGGTGGCCATGGTCATCATACTTCATCGGCCATATTGGCTCAGGAAGCATTCGCCGCCGCCGCCGATCCTAAGCGTTATCCCGAACAATTAAAATACGTACAGCCCTGGCAAGCCAAACGCCTGCTTTGGAACACTTTTAGTTTTGGCAGTGTAAATACCACGGCAAGCGATCAGTTTAAGATCAATGTAGGTGTTTATAACCCCATTTTAGGTAAGGGGTATGGCGAACTTGCTGCCGAAAGCCGCAGCAACCATAAAACACAGGGTTTTGGCTCAGCTAAGCAGCGTGGTGAGTTTTATGAATATTTCAAGACCATTTTGGGTGATGCCCCGCAGAACGATCTGATGGATGGCGTAAATACTACCTGGAAACGGGTGAAGGATGGCGAGGCTATCGGCGCCGGTATAGGTATTGTTAACCGTGATTTTAATCCGGAGGCCCCTGAAAAATCAGTTCCCGCTTTGGTGCAATTGTTGAGCAAGGTGGAAAAGATCTCTGATATATACTGGCGCACCCAAAAAACAAAAGAACTAAGCGAACTGATTGCCGCCTGCTCTGGCTTGTGGTTTGAAGCTTACGCCACCGAACCAACTTATGCTCTTGGCGATCAGATACAGGTACGCGCCCAGGTGGTTGACCGTTATAGCAACCGCGTAAAGATCAATAGCATCGCATTTCAAAACAATGTTTCCAACCTCAACAGCCAGGTGATCCCGGCCAATCAGCAACAAACATTTGAGCAAAGCGGTACTGCCGATAAACTGACACAGCCTTACTGGTTGGAAACACCTCACAGTTTAGGTGCTTATAATTTAGCTGACGAAACACTGGCAGGCAATCCCGAAAACCCCGATTTGCCCAAGGTTGATTTTGAATTTATTATAGAAGGTAAGCCGGTGCGTTTTGAGCGCAGATTGCTATATAAATATGTCGACCCGGTGAGAGGCGAAGTATACCAGCCGTTGGAAATAACCCCGCCGGTTACCGCCAATATCGAAAACCAGGATTATATTTTTAACTCGCAGCAGGAACAGCAGGTTCAAATCAAATTAAAAAGCTTTACCGCTGCCAGTGGTAACATCAGCTTAAAACCTATTGAAGGCTGGAAGATCGACCCCAAAAAAATTGAGTTTACCGGGAAAAATAAAAACGATGAATGGACGGTGACTTTTTCCATCGCTCCAACAGATAATAAACCCCGCGTTAATAATTTACAGGCTGTGGTAACGGTAAACGGGAAAACTTTTTCGCTGGCTCTGCGCCGCATCCGGTATGATCATGTGCCGGCTATTACGCTGTTCCCACCCGCCGAAACCAGGCTGGTAAACCTCGACCTGAAAATCGCGGGTAAAAAACTGGCTTACATTACAGGAGCCGGCGATCTGATGCCCGAGGCCCTGCGCCAGGTAGGCTATGATGTACACCTGCTTTCGGAAAATGAGATCATGAATGCCGATCTTTCTGTATATGATGCCATCATTACCGGGGTACGCGCTTATAATGTGAATGAGCGCCTGCGCTATGAGCAAAGCCGCCTGATGGATTATGTTAAAAACGGGGGTAATTTATTGGTACAATACAATAATAACGCGGGTCTGGTAATAAAACAAATAGGTCCATATCCTTTCCGGGTGGTAAACGAAAGGGTTACCGACGAAAATGCCGAAGTAACCATATTAGACAAACAAAACCCGGTGCTCAACTATCCCAACAAAATTACCCAGGACGATTTTAAAGGCTGGATCCAGGAGCGGGGGCTATATTTTGTAAGCGATATCGACTCACAATATAAAACCGTTTTACAGATGAACGATAAAGGCGAGCAGCCCAATAACGGATCGTTAATAGTAGGCGATTATGGTAAAGGACGTTTTGTATACACCTCGCTGGCCTTTTTCAGGGAATTACCTGCCGGTGTACCGGGAGCTTATCGCTTGTTCATCAATTTATTGAGTAAGCCGAAGGGGCAGTCGTTGTAATAAGAAAAAGAGGGGGCTGTCAGTCTGAGCTTGTCGAAGACTCGGGCGCAGAGGCCTGCCCGCCATGCTTCGACAGGCTCAGCATGACACCTCTTTTGCTCCCGCGAGATTAGCGCAGCGTATCTCGTGGGGCGCATGTTATAAGCTTTCAGCTTATATTTTCAGCTGAAAGCTGAAACCATAGTTACCACAGACTGGAAGCCCGCGACAGCAGACAGATAAGACTTACGAAGTTTCAAAAACTTCGTAAGTCTTCAATAAGCAGCTATGCGTAACAATTGTAAATCACCATTAAATAAAATGTTGAAAAAATCAATTAATCATCTATTTTTGCAAACGTTATAATAACAGTAATATGGAACAACACAAAGAAGAAGAAAAAAGCCTTGATTTTGTATTTTATCTTGTTGGCTTAGTTTCCGGGCTTTTTACAGGAGCTATAATTGATAAAGGATTTACCTGGATAGCCGTTGGTGGTGTTTTGGGCTTATTAACCGCCGGTTTCTTTTTAACTGTATTGGTTAAAGGCCGTGGTGAAAAGGCCTGATCCTGATCTGCCCTCTTTTATAAAAAATTGGAACCAGTTTTACGGCATTGTAGTCGTGTGGCTGGTTTTTTTAATTTTAGTATTTTGGCTCATTACAAAATCTTTTGAATGAGTTTACCCGATTGGATAGTTTTAGGACTTACGCTGTTGGCCATAGTAGCTTATGGCGTATGGAAAAGCGGCAGCAATAAAAATATCGATCAATTTTTGATGGGTAACCGCTCGTTACCCTGGTACCATGTGGGTTTCTCGGTTATGGCTACCCAAGCCAGTGCCATCACTTTTCTTTCGGCTCCCGGCCAGGCTTATTCAGATGGGATGCGTTTTGTACAGTTTTACTTTGGTTTACCGCTGGCCATGATTGTGCTGTGCGTAACCTTTGTCCCTATATTCCACCGCCTAAAAGTTTATACGGCTTATGAGTTCCTGGAGCAACGTTTTGATCTCAAGACCCGTGCGCTTACTTCGTTTCTTTTTTTGGTATTACGCAGCCTGTCAACAGGTGTGGCTATCTATGCGCCAGCCATTATTTTATCAACCATACTTAATATCAATACGGTTTATACCACCTTGTTTATAGGTGGATTGGTAATATTTTACACCGTTTATGGCGGCAGTAAAGCGGTATCATACACGCAGTTGCTGCAAATGAGTATCATATTTGCAGGTATGTTTTTGGCCGGGATACTGGTGGTACGCTTACTGCCATCGGGCGTGGGTTTTACACATGCCCTGAAAATGGCGGGCAAGCTTGGCCATATGAATGTGATAGACTGGAAATTTGACTGGAGTAACCGCTACACCGTGTGGAGCGGCCTGATAGGCGGCTTCTTTTTGCAGTTATCCTATTTCGGGACAGACCAAAGCCAGGTTGGCCGTTATTTAACGGGCAGCTCCATTGGGCAAAGCAGACTGGGCCTTATTATGAATGGGCTTATCAAAATTCCTATGCAGTTCCTCATCCTGCTCATTGGCGTATTGGTTTTAGCCTTTTATCAGTTTAACCGGCCACCCATGTTTTTTAATAATTACGAGGTAGCGCGGGTAAAACAAAGCAGCTATGCTACACAATATAATTACCTCGACCGGCAATATACCCAGGCTTTTGAACAGCGGAAAGCAAAAGCGAATGAACTGGTAAAAGCGCTTGACGGCAAAAATGAGGAACAGATAGATCACGCTAAAGGTGCCTTAAAGATAGCCGATAAGCAATCGCGCATTATACGGCAGGACGCCATTGCGCTCATGAAAAAGAATAATGCAGGCGCTGATGAAAACGATACCAATTACGTATTTCTGACCTTTGTAAAGCAATACTTACCCCAGGGACTAGTGGGCCTACTGATAGCTATTATATTTTTGGCTTCGATGGGGTCAACAGCAAGCGCGCTTAATTCACTGGCCTCAACTACCGTGATCGATATTTACAAACGCACCATCAATAAGGATGCGTCTGATAAAAACTATTTGCTGGTATCCCGCATGTCAACCGTATTTTGGGGTATAGTGTGCGTAATTATGGCCTTATATGCCGGTAAACTTGGCAATTTACTGGAAGCCGTGAACCAACTGGGCTCCTATATATATGGAACCGTATTGGGCGTGTTTGTAGTAGCTTTTTATATGAAACGGGTAAGCGGAACCCCGGTTTTTATTGGCGCCATTATAAGCGAAGTAATCATATTATATTTAGGATTGAGTAAAACAGTTGCTTATTTATGGCTTAACCCCATAGGTTGCTTTTTAGTAATGATCGTAGCTTATCTGATCAATAAATTGTTGCCACAAAAAAGCCCGGGTCTGATAGAACCGGGCCTGTAATATTTTTTATGCTGAATTAGTTTCTGGCTTGACTAAGCGCCTCCAGGTTTAATCGAAGATATTCATCATCATTGCTTTCTTTTGAAAGCTCAATTCCGGCTTCGGCGGCAGCTACAGCGCCGGCTTTATCTCCCTTTTTTAATAATAAGCGCGATTCCCATAGTTTAAACCATGGGCCTTTAGGATCTTCCTTTTCGGCCTCGGCTACCCAGCCTAATGCTTTATCGGTATCCTTGTTGTTTTCATAATACCATTGGATGGCGTTAAAATAATAGGGTTTACGATCGCCTTTCATCAACTCATCAATATTGGCCATGATCTTGGCGTCATCGTCGGTCTCCATGTGTATAAAGGCAGCTGTATGGTCCCAAACCAGGTACAGATCTGTTGACCGGGTATTAGAGTTGGCAAAAGCCATGGTAAATGTTTCCCGTTTTTCGTTTACGCGGATGGATTTTATCTCAAAACGTAAAAAGTCATCGGCTTGTTTATAGCTGTAAGCGCCCCATTGCTTAACGGTTTTGTTCAGGATGATGGTCCATCCGTTTCTTTGTGGGATGCTGAATAAGGAATAAGTGCCGGCTGGTACATTATGCCCTTCAATAATTACTTTTTCTGTAAAGGTAATGGTTGTGGCCGCATTGGCCCCTGTGCGCCAAACTTCACCATAAGGTATTATACCACCAAATATTTTACGGTCCTTAACGTTTGGCCGTGAGTAGGTAATAGTCACTTTTCCCAATCCAAAATCCTGGATAATGGTTTGTGTTGAACTGGCCTCAGGAATGCGGGGTACTGCCTGTCCAAAGCTTTTATAGCTTGCACATGCCAATAGCATGGTTGCTAAAAATAAGTAAGTCTTTCTCATGTTATGTTTTCGATACTAAGATACCAAATGTTTTTATTCGGTAAATATTGTATTGGAGTAATAAATTTTATGAAAGTTTAATGAGGTAAGTGGCGAGTTACAAGAGTAGAGAGCGGTTTTTATGTAACAATCTAATATCAAACAGTGAAAAAAGTAACTACTTACTACTCTCCACTCACAATTCACTAATTTATTACCTTTGCGGTTATGATTGATGTGTTATTAAACAAAGGTAAAGAGAAAGCTGTTTTGCAAAAACATCCCTGGGTATTTTCGGGAGCTGTTGAAAAAGTAAAGGGTAAACCTGCCAATGGCGATGTGGTACGGCTGCTTAACGCAAAAGGCGATTTTATGGCCTATGGTTTTTATAACGATCAATCGCGGGTGGCGCTGCGCCTGCTGGAATGGGGCGAAGCCGTTGAAATTAACGACGATTGGTTTCGCCGTAAACTGGCATCCGCTATTAAAAGCCGTGCCCATGTGTTAAATAATGGAACCAATACATGTCGCCTGGTTTTCAGTGAAGCGGATTACTTGCCGGGGCTGATTGTTGATAAATATGCAGGTCACCTGGCCGTACAGGTGCTCACCTCGGGTATGGAACGGGTGATGCCGGTGATTATTGATGAACTGCAAAAGCTGCTGAACCCCGAAAGCATATCTGATAAAAGCGATAACTCCTCCCGGGCGCATGAAGGTCTGACCGAAGCCGAAAATAAGGTGCTTTTTGGTAACCCGCCACCAGAGATAGTAGAAGTATTGGAGAACAACATTGTTTACGGCATCAATATCACCGAAGGTCAAAAATCTGGCTTTTATTGCGATCAGCGCGATAACCGGCATATAGTAGCCAACTATGCCGAAGGAAAAAAGGTGCTGGATTGTTTTTGCTATACCGGGGGATTTACCCTCAATAGCTTAAAAAACGGAGCTGCATCGGTAACCAGTGTGGATAGCTCGGCATTGGCTATTGAAACGCTGAAAGAAAATATCCTGTTAAATAAATTGGATGCTGGTAAACACACGGCCATAAAATCAGATGTAAATGTGCAGCTGCGCAAATTCAGGGATGAGGGCGAAAAATTTGATGTTATCGTGCTCGATCCGCCAAAGTACGCGCCTTCCCGCTCCGCGCTTACACGGGCATCCAGGGCCTATAAAGATCTGAACCGTTTAGGCATGCTGTTACTGAATGAAGGCGGCCTGCTGGCCACATATTCCTGCTCGGGCGCCATGGATATGGAAACCTTTAAACAAGTAATTGCCTGGGCCGCGCTGGATGCAGGCAAGCAGGTTCAATTCATTTACCAATTCCACCAACCCGAAGACCACCCTGTACGGGCATCCTTCCCCGAAGGCGAATATTTGAAGGGATTGCTGTGCAGGGTGTTTTGATTTAGAATCAAGAGATAAGAGTCAGGAATCAAGACAAAAATATAAGGCCAGAATCTTATTATAACTATTTTGTCATCCTGAGGGGAGCGAAGGATCTGTTAACGAACTATGCATCTCTAAAAATAGATGCTTCACTCCGTTCAGCATGACAAAGGGAAATTTTCGTTGAAGAGCACGCGAGGAGATTGCTTCGTTCCTTACAGCAATGACGTATTTATTAATTGCTCAATCTCTTGCTTCCTGACTCTTATTTCTTGCTTCCCGCTTTCTTAACCGCTTTTGCTTTCATTTTCAGGTTCAGCATTTCCACCAGTACCGAGAAGGCCATGGCGAAGTAGATATAGCCTTTAGGGATATGCTGTTCAAAGGCCTCGGCCAGGAGCGAAACGCCTATCAGCAACAGGAACGACAGCGCCAGCATTTTTACCGTTGGATGCTTATTTACAAAGCTGGCTACCCCGTTTGATGCCCACATCATAATGCCTACGGCTATTACAACCGCCAGTATCATAATCTCCACATGGCTGGCCATACCCACCGCGGTAATCACTGAGTCGAGCGAGAAAACGATATCCAGCAGCATGATCTGGACGATGGTTCCCCAAAAGCTGTGCTTTTTTACTTTATCAGTATTTTCTTCTTCGCCTTCAATTTTATGATGTATCTCGGCAGTGCTTTTGTATATCAGGAATAATCCGCCGATGATGAGGATCAGGTCGCGGCCGGATATGGCTAATTTTTCTACCCAATCGGCATCGGTAATATTAATTAAATGCGCAAGGTTAAACAGCGGGGTGGTTAGTGTCATTACCCAACTGATGGATAATAAAAGCAGCACCCGGGTGATCATGGCCATGCCCAGACCAAGCCTGCGGCCTTTTGCTTGCTGATTTGCAGGGAGTTTATCAGATAAAATGGATATGAATATCACATTGTCTATCCCCAGTACAATTTCCAGCAGGGTTAGGGTAATGAGCGATATCCAGGATTCGGCATGAGCGAATATTTCCATAGCAGGGTAATTTGGATTTGGTTGCCCCTAAAATAACAAAACCCCTGCCGAAAATGGCAGAGGCTTGCTATCAATGTTAAAATATAAGGTGTTTGTGAAGAGAATCAAGAAATAAGAGTCAGGAATCAAGCGCCAGGAGTGAGGCTGTTTTTCTTGATTCTTGACTCTTATTTCTTGACTCTTTTAATCAAAGCTTACGCTGCCGTAGCTGGTGTTAATAGTTATGTTTTTATCGTTTGATCCTTTACCCAGATGGCCTTTGTAATTTTTAGTTGGGTTATAACCCCTATCGTTATCAGATGGGCTTTTGCTGGTAATGTTGATATCATGCCCCCCGTAATTAAAACTACCGTAACGTACCGTTACATCAAAGTCGGCGTTCTGATCATTGCTGATACCCAGTTTTACACTGGAGTAAGAGGAGTTTACCGATAGGCTTTTGATGTTTTTATCAACCTCATTAATATTCAAATTGCCGCTAAACTTTACGTTGATATTACCCGAAGTGGTAATACGGCCAATTTTGGCCGAGCCGTAACTGATGTCGGCATTGAGTTTATTGCATTCTCCCAGGCTAAGGCTGCCGTAAGCAACATCCAGGTCGCTGCCATTAAGTGAGCCAATAGTAGCGCTGCCATATTTTACCGTGATCTGGTTACCCGGACTGCTCAGGTTTTTAGCCACCAGGCTGCCATAGGAGTTGTTAACGGTAAGCTTTCCATCCAGATCGGGCAGGCTGGTGGCGCCATATTTATTGCTTACATTCAATGGGTTTCTGGATGGCATATATACCGTATAATTCACCTCAATTTTGCGCACATTATTGCGTTTGCCACCAAATAACGACCATGAGCCACCATTGTCGTCGCTGTTGATACTGGTTTTAAAATAAACACCATTGCCATCTTTGCTATCTCTGATGGTTACATTATCCAGCAGTTTCTGAGCCAGATCATCATCGTTGGCGCCCACTTTTATCTGTACATCAACCTTAACCTCGCTTTTGTTCCAGGTGTTCACCGTAATCCGGCCAAAGCGGTTATCCAGGTTGATCACGTCGTTACCATCTATCGAATAACTTTTACTGTAGTTTTTTACCTTTTCAACACCATCATCATGCTGTTTATCAGTATCGGTGCTGTAGCTAAAATTGGTATCAAAATCTTTAAAGCCTAAAGCTACCTGCGGCGCTATATTGCTGAAATCATAGGCAAAGTTCATGATGCTGTCATTCAGCTTATAGGTAAAATTTTTATCCAGCTGTTTAAACTGCTTACTAAAATTCTTGAATTTCAGGTTCATTTGCTGCTGGTGTTGCAGGTTAAGTTTGCCCATGCGTATTTGCAGATCCTTTAACTTAACATGCAGATCCTTCATTTTTAGCTGAAAATCTTTGCTGTCCGGAGGTGTAAGCTTGTTTAAAGGGGAAACCGGAGGCATAGGCGGAAGCACTGGAGCCGGAGCCGGAACGGGTGCAGGGGTTTCCTGCGCAAAACTGATCGTATTAATGGCTAACAGGGCCATTAGTGTAAGGATCGACCGTTTAAATATTCTTGATTTCATCTTTTTGCTCTTTTTTCATTTGATTGAACTGTTCTATCACACTCAATTGCTGATTAAGCACCTCTGTTTGTACCTGCAAGTTCCGGATCATGGCACGTAAAACACGCTCCTGGTTGGGGCTGGTGGCTAAATCGGCATTAAGCCTTTTATAAGTAGAATCCATTTTGGCTATTTCGGCGCTAAACTCTTTATACAGCTGCGGATCGGCTTTGGAAACCGATTTTAGCTCGGTGAGCTTAGTTTCAACAAGCGATGCATAGTGCATTTGCTGTTTGGCATACTCAGGGTTTATGGCGGCCAGGTCCACGGTTTTTGCGCTTTTTTGACTTTGGAGGTATATTCCGAAGCCTATGCCCATAACAATGATCACTGATGCGGCCACGCGAAGCACGAATGCAAGCGAAAAAGTTTTTGTTTCCGGCTTTTTTGGCAACTCCTCCGGCATGTTAAGGCTTTGCTCAATTTTGCTCCACAGATCAACCGATGGTTCGATCTCGTCAAACTCTTCCCTGTTGTTTTTAATGAAATCTTCAAATCGCTTGCTCATAATTCGGGTCCTTTCCTTTTTAAAATTTCCATTAACTTTCTTTTAGCTCTCAAAAACTGTGTTCTTGAGGTGTTTTCTGATATATTCAATATTTGTCCTATTTCTTCATGATCATAACCTTCCAGCAGGTAAAGCGACAGTACCACCCGGTATCCATCGGGCAATTGTTTCATGCCTTCTTTTACCCAGGCCACCTGGTACTGTATTTCTTCATCATCTTCCGGTTCTTCATCTGGTATATTTTCCAGGTGGTCGCCTTCCAGTTCAATCAGCTCCAGCCTGCGCTTGCGCAACAGGTTGATGGATCGGTTCACCACTATTTGCTTCAGCCATAAACCAAAAGTGGTATCCTGCCTAAAATCTTTCAGTTTGTTAAAAGCATCCAGAAAAGCCTCCTGCAAAACATCTTCAGCTTCGGCAATATTGCCCACGATCCTAAAGGCGACGTTCAACATCGCTTTAGAATACAACCGGTACAACTCGTAACTGGCCTTTTTGCTTCCCTGTTTGCATTCAACCACCAGGTTATAATGCTTATCTACATATATGGCTTCCAAATTTCTGATC